>WLWD01000001.1_pt1:0-667500 | contig 4011077 bp, 3783 predicted proteins | sample 6712731 | NCBI WGS metagenome assembly WLWD01 (sample SAMN12718690, study PRJNA576275) | sponge metagenome | isolation source: marine sponge | host: Mycale hentscheli | place: New Zealand: South Island, Marlborough, Capsize Point | collected 2014-11-01
TTTCCTGCACCAGAATCCGTTTGATCGCCGTGCAACGCTGCCCTGAATTCCCTGTCGCCCCGGCCACCGCAATCGTCGCCGCCTTTTCCAGATCGGCATCGCTCAGGTCATTCAGAATAATCAGCGGGTCATTTCCGCCCAATTCCAACGCGGTGCGTTTGTACCCGGCCTTCTCAGCAATCATTTTCCCGACCGGCACGCCGCCGGTAAAGGTGATAATGTCGATATCAGGATTGGTAATCATCTCATCCCCGATATCAGCGGGCATTCCGGTGACTATCTGGAACATCTCGGGCGGCAATCCCGCCTCGTACAGAATATCGGCCAATGTAATTGCGGTCAGCGGCGTCAATTCTGTCGGCTTGCACACCACGCAATTATTCGTCGCAATCGCCGGAGCGATCTTATGCGCCACCATATTCAACGGGTGATTGAACGGAGTAATCGCCGAGATTGCCCCAACAGGTTCGCGCATCGTGTAGATCCGACGCTCTTTCCCGTGCGGAGTCAGATCGCATGAAAAAATCTGCCCATCATCCAAAATCGCCAATTGTCCGGCCAGCGTGAACACATCATAACTGCGCCCGGTTTCATAGAGCGAGTGCTGTTTGCAGATCCCAAGTTCCAACGTCAGCCAATGCGCGATCTCTTCACGACGTTCACGAATTAATTCGCCTGCGCGAAACAGAATCTGCTGACGCTCATAGCGCGTCAATTTCGGTTTATAGGCCTTTGCAATTGCGAAGGCTTTCTTCGCATGCTCTGCCGTGCCTGCCGGAACCGTGCCAATCACCTGATCGGTATAGGGATAGCGGACCTCGACGACGTCATCGGTAAAGACCTTCTCGCCGCCAATCCGCATCGCCTCATGGCGTACCGTTTGATCAATCGCATTCATCGCTCAGCCCTCTACTTCCATCGCCGCCGCCTGACAGGCAATATGGAATGCATCGAAATTCCGCAATGTCGGGGCGGCCGCCAGATCTGGCAGCACCCGGTTGACGATGAACGGCACCTCTTGCTCGGTCAGGCCTCCGTGACTGCGCAGCGGTTCATTCAATGCGGCCAGGTCGTGACGGTGCGCTGACGTGCCCAAGGTCATGTTTTCGCCCGAGATTACAATGATATCGCCGATGCGATCTGTGGGCAGTTCGAACCGTTCGCAGGCATTGGCGCGCGTATCGGCATAGATGATTTCATCCATGGCGCGCAACCGCGTCACGACGTCTTCGGCGTCGGATCCGGCGGGCAGATAGGCCGTCGCGAAGGCCCCGAGCGCGCCGTGATGGACAACATAGGGGTCAGTAATAGGCAGGATCACGCGGGCCTGCGCCTCACCCAGCCAATCGTCCAGAACGTCCTGCAGATAGATCACCTTGGGGTCGCCATTCGCATCATGCTTGGGCTTCATTCCGTGATCCGCCGTCACCACAATGGCGGCACCATCCGCATCCAGTTCCGCCAGATAGCGGTCGAACATTTCATAGAACGCTTTGGCCTGCGCATCATCGGGGGCGTATTTATGCTGAACGTAATCCGTTGTCGTCAGATACATCACGTCAGGGCGAAATTCGCGCAGCAGTTTCACCCCGGCGGCAAAGACGAATTCCGACAATTCGGCGGAATAAACCTCGGGCACGGGCAGGCCCAGCCATTTGCTGGCATTGTCGATGCCATGTTCGGCCTTGGTCGAGGTGTCGCTGCGTTCCGACGAAAAGCAAATTGCGCGGCCATCTTGGAACGCCAGATCCTTGGCCAGCAATGCGCGAAGCTTGTCCTTGGCCGTGACAATCGCCACCTTTGCCCCGGCATCATAAAAGCCTTTGAACACGGTCGGCGCACGCAGCCATTTCGGGTCGTTCATCATCACTTCGGAATCGGTTTCCGGATCATAAAGAAAGTTCCCGCAAATCCCGTGCACCGCCGGGGGGCGTCCGGTGGCAATCGACATGTTGTTCGGATTGGTAAAGCTTGGGATCGCGGAATGGGCCAGCCGGTCAGTCCCCGTTTCGCGCATGCGCTTTAGCGTCGGCATCAGCCCGTCGGCGATGGCGGCATCCAGATAGGCGGGCTCACACCCGTCCAGGCAAATCGCGATCGCGGTGGTTTTCGGCGCAGCATCGGCGCGTTCATTTATCACGATGTCAGCAGGGGTCATATCGTTCATCTATTTTGTCTTTCAGGTTCAGGCGGCCAATCAGGCGCGTTCTTCCAGTGCAATTGCAGGCGGGGCAGCGCTTGCCACGCCCATGTCGGTCAGGCTGTCACGGGCGGCATCGACGACCGCGCGCATGACATCCGCATCCATCTGGCCGATACAGCCGATACGGAAACTGTCCACGACGGTCAGTTTGCCGGGATAGATGATGAAGCCGCGGGATTTCATCGCCTCGTAAAAGCGGGTGAATTCGAATGCGGGATCGGCAGGACAAAAGAATGTCACGATGATCGGCGACAGCCAGCGGTCATTCAACAGCGTCTCGAACCCCAGGTCACGCATGCCCGCGACCATCACGTCGCGGTTCTGCGTGTACCTGGCGCCGCGTCCCGCAACGCCGCCTTCGGCGCGGTGCTGGGTCAGCGCCTCCATGAAGGCGGCGACCACATGGGTCGGCGGGGTAAAGCGCCATTGGCCTGTCTTGTTCATGGCCACCCACTGATCATGCAGATCCAGGCTGAGGGATGTCGCATTGCCTGCGGCCGCCTCCAACATCGTCTTGCGGGCGATGATAAAGCCGAAGCCGGGCACCCCTTCGATGCATTTGTTGGCCGAGCTGACGATGGCGTCATAAGGAATCTCATGCGCCTGAAGTTCCAGCGCGCCAAAAGCGCTCATCGAGTCGATCAGAATGCTGCGGCCGGCGGATTTGACCGCCTCGGCGATTTCACTCACCGGGTTCAGAATGCCTGAAGACGTCTCACAATGCACCAGCACCACATGGCTGATCGCGGGATCTGCGGCCAGCGCGGCAGAAACCTCGGCCCCGCGCGGCGGCATATAATCGCCCTTGTCGATGACCACATGCGCGCGGCCCAGGTATTGCACGGTCTTGACGATCCGCTGCCCGTAAGCACCGTTCACCAGCACCAGCGTCTTGCTGTCCTTGGGCAACAGAGAGCCGAGCATCGATTCGACCGCAAATGTCCCGCTGCCCTGCATCGGCACACAGTCGAAGGCATCAGCCTCGGGGCCGATCATAGCCAGAAGCTGGGACCGCATTGCCGCTGTCATGGCGCGAAAATCTGCGTCCCAACTGCCCCAGTCGCGCAGCATCGCCTGTTTCACGCCATAAGATGTTGTCAGCGGACCGGGCGTCAGAAGATAGGGTTCGCCCAGCTTCGGCGGTTCGATTTTTGCCTGTGTCATCGGTAGATTTCCTTGTCCGAGTCCTTCAAGTTGCGGGCAGATTAGCGCGCATTATTGCATCGCAAAAATCGTTAATACATACCAAACTATAAGTTTTGCCTATCTATCGTACCGGTCTTGTCCAACCGGCTGTCGCGCAGCATCCCGCTTTGACGCAACACCGGATACCCAATCAGCGCATAGCGAGAGTTGATCTCTTTCAGCGCGCGAACAACCTCGATGTGGACATCACTGGTGGCGATGCTTTCGGGGGTTCCGGTGGCCAGCCTGCTGACATGGCGGTCAAAGCTAAGGCGTTCAAATTCGCGCATTTTTTCCTTTTCTTCAACTAGTTGCAGGGCGGTATCGACATCGTCGGAAACCAGCACATTCAACGCCATCTGCGCGTTGGCCATCACACGCGCATGCAGGCGTGACAGTTCAGCCCAACCGTCCTCGGAAAACCTGGAACCGCTTTCGTTCTTTTCGGACACGGCGCGCAGCAGGTCCTTCGAGATGATGTCACCGATCCGTTCCAGCGCCACGGCGGCATCGAGGTAGTCCATCAGCTGCACCGCTTCATCCCGGTTCAGTTGTTGCTGGCTCAACTCTGCCAGGAACAACTTGATCTCGCTGTGACGCTCATTCACCTCAAGGTCCATGGTCCGCAAACTTCGCAGCCGATCAGGCGCCGCCGTGTCGAACAGTTCCATCACCGGGGTCAGCATCTGTTCGACCGTTCCCGCCATCAACAAAAGTTCCCGCAACACGCAGGCAAGCGCCTGGCGCGGATCGCTGAGTGCGCCGGGATCAAGCGCACTGACCCGCGGGGGTTGGACGCTTTCACTGACGACCGGGTCACGCAGGACCTTCTTCAACAAGGTCGCGCAGGGGATGACGAAAGGCAGGAAAACCAAAACCAATACGGCGTTGAAGGCGAAATGGAACAGAACCAGCTGGCGCGCTTCGGTTTCGGCATACCGCCCAAGGGGCAACGCAACAATCTGCATCAGGCCCAGAACCGCCAGCGCCCCGACCAGACGAAAGGCCAGATTGCCCAGCGTGATCCGGCGCGCCTTGATATGGGCCGACCGCGTCAGCCAGACGGCCACACAGGCACCGCCGATGTTCGCGCCCAGAACCAGGGGCACACCTGCTGCGATGCCCAGCACCCCCTCGGCCGCGAAGGCCGCAAACAGCAAGATTGCGGCGACCGAAGAATGGAACAGGAATGCCAACGCCGCACCGCCAAGGACCGCCGTGATCGGGTCAAAGGCCAGATATGCCACGATGTCCGGCAGAAACCGCGATTCCCGCAGCGGCACTGTCGCCTGACTGATCAGCGACAATGAAATAAGGATCAGCGCAATTCCCATCAGCACCCGGCCAATCTGTTTCGCCAGCCGCGCGTCCGTTTTCAGGAATAGAAATCCGCCGACCAGCAGCAAAACCGCCGTTAGCCATCCGAGGTCCAGCGACAGGAACACCACGACCAGCGCCGTGCCAAGATCCGCCCCCAGAACAACCGCCAAGGCCCCGGTCACGCCCATCACGCCGGTGGTGGCAAAACCGCCGACCAGCAGCGCCACAGCGGTCGCGCTTTGCAGCGACGCCGCCGCGATCACGCCCACACCTGCAGACTTCAGCAGACTTTTGCGCGTGGTCAGGAACAGGTCGCGCAACGCAGAGCCGGCGGCACGTTCGATCCCGGTGCGCACCATGCGCGTCGAATAGAGCAGCAACATAACTGCCCCGGCCAACTGCAAAAGAATGACAATGACCTGCATCGGCCCCCTCGTGTTAGTCGTGCAAAATGCCCGAGTTTGACCTATTGTTCAAATTGATACGCCTTATCGACCTATCAAAATGCACGATGCGTCAGGCGGCGCTTTCATCCAGCAGTTCCTGCCAGCGATGGCAGGATACGGCATGCCCATCGGGTGATTTTTCCAGTTTCGGATCCGTCGACTTGCAAATGTCGATGGCAAACGGACAACGGGTGTGGAACTTGCAGCCCGGCGGCTGGTTCGTGGGGGACGGAATCTCGCCCTCCAGCTTCTGCGCGGTGCCGCGATCATCCGGGTCCAGTGACGGAATGGCCGAGAACAGCGCCTTGGTGTAGGGGTGGCGTGGCTGGGCGAACAGTTCACTGGTTGTCGCGCTTTCCACGATCCGGCCCAGATACATCACCGCAACATGATCGCAGGTATGGGCCACAACGCTCAGGTCGTGGCTGATGAACATAAAGGTCAGGCCCATTTCGGACTGGATCTGCTTCAGCAGATTCAGAACATCGGCCTGGATCGATACATCCAGTGCGGCAACGCTTTCATCCGCCACGATGAATTTCGGGCCAGAAACAAGCGCGCGCGCAATGGAAATCCGCTGGCGCTGACCGCCCGAAAACGCGTGCGGGAAGCGGCGCAGGTGTTCCAGGTTCAGGCGGCACTTCGCGGCAATCTCGCGCACACGCTCGTCCGTATCGGTGCGTGTTTTGGTGATCCCCATCACCTCCAGCGGTTCGGCGATGATATCGCGCACCGTCATCCGGGGGCTCAGCGCGGCATAGGGATCCTGAAAGATCAGCTGCGCCCGCTTGCGATATTCAAACAGGTCCACCTTCGAAAGGTCTTTGAGGTCATATTCAACCTCTCCATCATCATAGGTCGCCGTCCCTTCCGAGATATCGACCGCCTTCAACAGCGCCCGGCCCAGCGTGGTTTTGCCAGACCCGCTTTCGCCAACTATGCCAAAGAAACTGCCCTTTGGGATGTCGATCGAGATCCCCTCGACCGCTTTCAGGTCAAATTTCTTGAATGCCCCGGCGTTGATCCGGAAGGTGACCGACAGCCCGTCGGTCGAAATCAGCGGCGTATCACTCATGCGCCCGACCCTTCTTCACACAGATGGCATGCGGCGCGGTGGTTTTCGGCCGTTTGCACCCATTGCGGCACATCCGTTTTACAGACATCCCCGATGATCTTGGAACAACGCGTGTGGAACACGCATCCCGGCGGGCGTTCCAGCGGCGACGGAATGTCGCCAGGCACCGGCACCAATGGTGCCTCCAGATCGTCGAGCTTTGGCAGCGCCGCGATCAGCCCCTGGGTATAGGGGTGGTGCGGGTGCCGGATCACTTCGCGCACCGGACCCTGTTCGACCATCCGGCCCAGGTACATCACGGCCACCTTGTCGGCGGTTTGCGCAACAACGCCAAGGTCATGGGTGATGAAGATAATGCCCATGTTGAACTCGGTCACCAGGTCTTTCATCAGGTCAATGACCTGCGCCTGAATGGTCACATCCAGCGCCGTCGTCGGTTCATCCGCGATCAGCAGTTTCGGCTTGGTCGACAGCGCCATGGCGATCATCGCCCGCTGGCGCATCCCGCCGGACAATTCGAACGCATATTGGTCAAAGCGGGTCGAGGTATCGGAAATCCCGACGCGATCCAGCATCTCGATGCTCAGATCCTTCGCCTGCTTCTTGTTCATGTCCGAATGCACCAGAAGCTGTTCGACCATCTGCCTGCCGATGCTGATGGCGGGCGCGAAGCTGGCCATCGGCTCCTGAAAAATCATCGAGACTGCGCCCCCGCGCACAACCTCCATTTCGCGCGCGTTGCGCAGCGCCATGACATCCACCGGGCCGCTGTCCAGATGCAGCGTGATTTTCGTATCGTCCGAATAGATCGCGTTGCCGGGGTTCAGCTTCATCAGCGATTTGGCCGTCACCGACTTGCCCGACCCGCTTTCCCCGACCAGCCCCATAACCTCGCCGGGTTCCAGGCTGAAAGAGACATTGTCCACCGCCGTGATGACCCCCTCATCCGTGCGGAATTGCAGCGTCAGGTTTTCGACATCCAGAAGGCTCATCAGTGGCTATCCGAGTAAGGGTCGGCAGCGTCACGCAGCCCGTCGCCAACAAAGACGAAAGCCATGACGAGGGCGACGAAGAAAATCACCGGGATGAAATACCACTGATAGTTCAGCAGAACATCGGCCGAGGTTGCCTTTTGCAACATCACGCCAAGGCTGCTGACCGGGTCTTTCAGCCCTAGGCCAATGAAGGACAGCGCCGTTTCGCTCAGCACCATATAGGGGAAACTGATGACCAGATCGACGATGATATAGCTGGTGAAACTGGGCAGCAGGTGGCGGCGGATCACATGGCCGGGCTTGGCCCCGCACAGCTGCGCCGCCAGCACATACTCCTGATTGCGTTCGGTCAGCATATGGGTGCGAACGCGGCGTGCAAGCGTGGGCCATCCGACCAACCCCAGAATGATCGAGATGATGAAGAACCGCCCCTCGGAACTTAGCCCCGGACCAAGCTCGACAAGTGTCCAGTCGCCGATACCTATGCGCGATCCTTCCGCTGCAATGATCGCGGATATCGCCATGAACAGCGGGATCACCGGCACCACGCGTACCGCATCGGTCACCATCTGGATGATCGAGTCGATCCAGCCTCCGTAATATCCGGCGACCCCCCCGATAATCAGCGCCAGAACGAAGGCGATCACCACGCCGATGGTGCCGACCTGCATCGAGGTCCAGACCGCGTGGAGTGTCCGGCTGAAGATATCCTGCCCGTCCTCATCCGTGCCGAACAGGTGAATCTTGCCTCCTTCGACCCCGAAAAGGTGGATATTGCCGGGTACGAAGCCAAACAGTTTATAGCGATCGCCGCGCACGAAGAACTGCATCGGCAGGCGCGTATCTTCGTCAACCTTGGTCACCCAGCGGAAATTGGTTGCCATCGACCGTTCGCGCGTGACCGCATGAATGAATGGGCGCAGCGAACAGCCGTTGCTGTCACAGAACTGCGGCATCTGCGGTGCGCCGTTTGTGTAATCCTTGTCCCGCCCGGCAATCGTCGGGTCGTAGGGTGACAGGAAGGGCGCGAACAGCCCCGACAGTATCAGCACGATCAGCACCATGGCCGCAATCATGGCGGCCCGTTGTTTCTTGAACCGCGCCCAGATCAGTTGCCGCTGCGAGGCGGTGAAATACGCCTCTTTCGACTTCTGGTCGTCCTGCGGGGCCGGGGATTGTGCGGTGGTATCTGTCATCGGCTCATCCCATGATGCTTCGGCGGACACGCGGGTCGATTGCGGCCAGCAGCAGGTCGGTCAGGAAATTCAGCGTCACGATGGAAGCGGTCAGCAGGAAGATGATCGCACCCGCCAGCTGTTGGTCGTTCGAGCGTGCCAATGCCTCGATCAGCAACGCACCCGCGTCCGTCAGGATCAGGATCAACGCGACGATCGGCAATTCGTTGAAAATCCGGTTCAGGTCGAAGCCAAGGCTGTTGACGATCGGCCCCAACGCGTGCCGTGCCGGATAGCGCCACAGCAGCTTGCGCCCGTAGATGCCGCGCGCCGAAGCGGCGGTGACGTAAAGCTTGCCAATCTCATCACTCATCAGCGCCCGGACGGTTTGCAGCGCAAAGGCGGTGGCCGACCAGCCCAGAATGAAGATCGGTAGCCAGATGTGTTTCAACAAATCGACAAACTTCGCCCCTGACCACGGCGCATCGCGGAATTCGTTCGAGAATAACCCCGTCAGCGTTTCCCCGAAATAGACCGTCGCCGCCAGCATAATCATCAGCGCCAGCAGGAAGTTCGGCAGCGCCAGCCCGAGGTACGAGAACAGGCGCAACCCGTTGTTCAGTGCGGCGGAATTGGTCGCAACCGAGATGATGCCAACCGGGATTGCAATCGCATAGGCCAGCACAAGCGAGGCCAGGCACAGCCCAAGCGACAACCAGAACTTGTCGCCCAGAAGCTGCGCGATGTTGACGCGCAGGATACAGCTGTCGCCGAATTCGCCCTGGAAGGCGTTGACGATCCAGCTGGTCCAGCGAACCAGGAAGGGGCGGTCCAGACCAAGGCGCTGGCGCTCTGCCTCCAACTCGTTGGCGATCTGGATACTGGACCCTTGCGTGTTCTTGAACGCCAGATAGCGTTCAGCGCAGTCGCCCGGCACCAGTTCCATCAGTGAAAAGACGATCAATGAAACGATAATCAGGGTGATCACCGCCATGACGGCGCGCACAAACGCAAATCGCGCGAATTGCATCATCTGGCCTGGTCCATCCCCGTTACATTGTCAGTGGGTTTCGCCCCGAATCCCGGATCTTTGTCCGGGTAAGGTTGCGGGCGACACGCGCCGCCCGCAACTGTTTTCTTTCAACCAAAGCGGTCGATTATTCGTCCAGCCACCACTGCGTGGCGCGGTACGGATAGGTCCGATAGTACTCGTAAGAATGTGTCTGGAACTCGATGAAGTTCTTCAGATCGTTGTTACGATAGATCGGAGCAGGCGCGCGAACCGTGCCGATGAACAGCAGGTTTTCGACCATGTTCTTCACCATACGCTCACCAATCTGCTTGAACTCATCACCCGACTGGTCCGCGGACTGGAAGGCGTTGATGTCAGCGATTAGCTGCTTGACGTACTCGGGCGGCTCAATACCGTCCGAGCCTCCGCTGTCGACATATGCTGCCCACAGCATACCGGTCCGGTTGCCGAAGTAGTTCTCGAACGGCGGCACCCACAGTTCGTTGTTGCCCAGAACGATGGCCAGCGGCTGCGACTTGCGCCACATGGAAACGTCCAGCTGGTTCGAGGACTGGGCCGAGCGATACTCGTCCGGCGTCACCTCTTTCACGACCGAGTCGATGCCGACATCGCGCCAGTACTGGCTGACCAGTTCCACCGTCTGCCCGGCGATGCCTTGCGTCGAATAGTTCAGGTTCAGCACCAGTTTGTCACCATTGGGCATTTCGCGCAGCCCGTCACCATCGGTGTCGGCCAGGCCCATTGCATCCAGCTTGGCATTTGCCGCATCCGGATCGAAATCCGTCATGTAGCTTTCCCAGGCCGGATCAACAAACTCCGGCAGCGGCGAGAAGCCGACATACTGGGTGCCGTTACCCAGACCGAAGAACGCCGTTTCGTTCAGCTCATCGCGGTTGATGGCAATCGACATCGCCTCACGGAAGCTCAGATCGCCAAAGATGGCGCGCTTGGCTTCATCTTCATGCGTCACGTTGAAGCCAAAGGCACCCAGCGTGATTTCCGGCTTGAGGTAGATCGAATAGTTGCCGGCCTCCTGATTTTCCAGAAGAAGCGGTGCCGAAGGCAGCTGCAGCGACTGTGACTTATAGTCAACTTCGCCATTCACCAGCTTCAGGATCCGAACTTCGTTGTCGTTGATATAGACTTCGTCCTGCTCACCGATATAGGGCAGCTGCTGGCCGGTCGTATCAACCTGGTGGAAGTAGGGGTTGGCCACAAGGTGGCGACCCTCGGTCGTGTCGGTCACATAGATATGCGATTCCAGCGTCGGCAGCGTTGCCTTGGGCAGACCACCAACAAGGTCCGGCTTGGACAGCATCGGTGACGGCGTGTCCGTCCAGTCCGAATTGCCCCAATAGGCCTTGATCGCGTCATAGCCGTTTTCAAAGCCGAGGCTTTGGGCAAGGCTGTCTGCGTCAGCATTGATACCGGGGTGAAACTGACCCAGGAAATGCTTGGGCTGGAAGCCCTGACCGAAGTGCGTGGCAAAGTGTGCCAGCAGACCGGGCTTGGGTGCCGGCAGGTTGAAGACCACTGTGGTCTCATCCGGGGCATCAACGGTCATCCGCTCACCCGCGACGGTCACGTAATCCTTCGGCGCTTCGAAGATATTCGTGTCCATATGCAGATCGTCATACCAGAACTTGACGTCTGCACTGGTAAACGGCGCACCGTCCGACCATTTGTGACCGGCACGCAGGTGGAATGTCAGCTGGGTGAAATCATCGTTCCATTCCCAGGACTTGGCAATGTTTGGCACGATGGTCTGAAGGTCATCGGAATACCGGACCAGGTTGACGTGGCGCACCGACAGGAAGTCAGAGGTACCAGCCTCGGTCGCGTTGGACAGAACGTCCAGCGTCCCGCCGTATTTGCCCACACCCGCATAAGGCACCACGACCAGCGGTTCGGACGGCAGACGATCTGCCAGGTCAGGCAGGTCGCCGTTGCCTGCGATCTGACCGTTCAGCGCGGCTGAATCGGGGTTCGCTGAAAACTCCATGGTGCAGCCCGCTGCATCCTGGAACTCTGCCAGTTCATATTGTTGCGGAAATTCACCCGCAGCGACGCCACCCATGTCAGCAACGCTGATCGCCGGGCAGTTGGCCAGAGCAGCACCGGGCAAGATGATTGCCGCCACCCCTGTCAAAAGAATTCGTTTCATGATCTCTCCTCGTTGGATCGTTAGTTGTTCGTGGGGCTCATTTTGCAGCAACGTTGTAACAACGCTGCGAATGTCACCCGGCCTTCACGCATGCGATCAGGTATGGGAAGTTGTTTTTTTATTTTCCCCCGTCGTCCCCGTCACGCAGTTGCGTCGGGCACAACTCTGCCCGCATGCTCGGCACTGTGTCAACAGATTCAAGCCCGCCTGTTTGGCCTTATTTGCAACCGTTTGCGCTTCTTTCCACCCTGAGGCGAGGGGCAGCCCGCTGACCAATCAGGACGACAGATTGACCTATCAGAAAAAACTATGATTGATAGGATCACATTTGCAACCCTAATGGAGAAGTCACGTGCGCCACGCCCAACTCCGCGCTTTCCATAACGTCGCCATCCACGGCGGATTTTCCCGCGCCGCCGAGGCCCTGAGCCTGACCCAGCCAGCCCTGTCCGATCAGGTCCGCAAGCTGGAGGCCGAATATGACATTCGTCTGTTTGACCGATCCCGCAAACAGATCGAGATCACCCAGGCCGGTAGCCGCTTGTTGGAAATCACCCGCCGCCTGTTTGAAATCGAGGATCTGGCCCGCGATATGCTCAGCGAAAGTCGCAGTCTGCGCAGTGGCACGCTGCGCATTGTCAGTGATACGCCTTATCATATCGTCGAACTTCTGGCCGCGTTCCGCGCGCGCTATCCGGGCGTTCAGGTATCGGTCAGATCGGGCAACAGTGCCGAGGTGTCGGCGACCCTGGCCAGTTATGAGGCGGATATCGGCGTGCTGGGCGAAATCCCATCGGGCAGCGAATACGACGTGATTGATCTGTCGCAAGCGCCGCTGATCGCTTTCGTCTCGGCAGGAAGCCCGCTGTCGGACGCGGGGGACATTTCCCTTGGCGATCTGGCGCGCAGCCCGCTGGTCTTGCGCGAAACCGGTTCGCGGACCCGTTCAAAACTGGAAGAGGCCTTCGCCGCAGCGCGCCTGAAACCCAGCAGCTATGTCGAGGCTGAGGGGCGCGAAGCGGTCCGCGAAATCGTTGCAGCCGGTGGCGGCGTCGGAATTGTCAGCGAGGCAGAGTTTGGCACCGATACGCGGCTGGTCGCCCTACCGATCCGCGATGCCAACCTTCTGATGGACGAGGCGCTGGTCTGCCTGCGCGAACGGCGCGACAGCCGGATGATCCGGGCGTTTATGGGGTTGGCGGCGGGGTAAGGCTGGCGACTGGCGTGGAGGGGGCGTTAACGATCAGGCGCCAAGCCGGGCGAGCGCCTGACCGGGGGTAGGCGACGAGCCAGTGGTGTGTGGCAATTTATGGTTCAGCGTTAGCTCCGGACTTCGAAGGATTCGCGACCCATCGAAATCGCCTGCCCGCGGGACGGTCAGGCGATCGCCCGGCGCCCTATCGGGCTTGATTCCGGGCGCAGAGAAAGCCGTAAACGTCCGCCCCAAACCAATTTCCCCTTCGGGACGGCTCAGATCACCTGTCGGTACAACCCGGCCAGATTTTCCACCGTCAGTTCCACCGGGTTGCCGCCGCAGCTTGGATCCTCGATCGCCATCGCCGCCAGTTCGTCGATCCGCGACGCATCCGCGCCCATTTCGGACAGCTTGCGCGGAATGCCCAGCGCATCGTTCATCTCCTGAACGAAATCACAGAACCCGTCGAAACCGCCGTCGATGTCCAGATAGGCCGCAGCGGCATCGAAACGATCCCGAATCGCGTCCGCGTTGAACGCCAGCACCGCGGGCATGCACACCGCATTTGTCGTTCCATGATGCGTACCGAACACCGCGCCAATCGGGTGGCTGAGGGCATGGATTGCGCCAAGCCCCTTCTGGAACGCCGTCGCCCCCATGGCTGCCGCGCTCATCATCTGCGCGCGCGCCTCGATGTCGGTGCCATCCGCATAGGCGCGCGGCAGGTAATCCTTGACCAGACGCATCCCTTCCAGCGCAATGCCCTGGCTCATCGGGTGATAATGCGGGCTGGAGAACGCTTCGACGCAATGCGCGAACGCATCAAGCCCGGTTCCGGCAGTGATCGCAGGCGGCATGCCGACCGTCAGTTCCGGGTCGCAAATCACGACAGAGGGCAGAACCTTGGGGTGGAAGATGATCTTCTTCACATGGGTTTCGGAGTTCGTGATGACGCTCGCCCGCCCCACCTCGGACCCCGTCCCGGCCGTGGTCGGCACTGCAATGATCGGCGCGATGGCATCCGCGTCCGCGCGCGTCCACCAATCGCCGATATCCTCGAAATCCCAAACCGGTCGCGTTTGACCGGCCATGAAGGCAACCATCTTGCCCAGGTCCAGGCCCGAACCGCCGCCAAAGGCAATCACCCCGTCATGCCCGCCCTTGCGGTAAACCTTTACCCCGGCGTCCAGGTTCATCTCGTTCGGATTCGGGTCGACGTCCGAGAACTTCGCCCGGCCCAGACCGGCAGCTTCGAGGATATCCAGCGTTGCATCTGTGATCGGCAGGCTTGCCAGCCCCCGGTCGGTAACCAGCAGCGGGCGTTTGATGCCTGCCTGCGCGCAAGCCTCGGGCAGTTCAGCGATCCGCCCTGCCCCGAATTTGATGGCCGTCGGGTATGACCAGTTTCCGGTGATGCTCATGTCGTGACTTTCTTGAAGTGATAGGATTTTGGCCGCGTCAGGTTCTGATAGCCGATGACCCCCAGCGCCCCGCCTTTGCCGGTGTTCTTGCCCCCCGTCCAGCACAGCGCCGGGTCGAGGTAGTCGGCGCGGTTCAAAAACACCGTGCCGGTTTCGATCCGCGCACCGATCTCCAACGCCGCGTCAATGTCCTGCGTCCAGAGCGAGGCGGTGAGCCCGAACTCGCTATCGTTCATCAGGCGGATCGCTTCGTCGTCATCCTTGACGGACATGATCCCGACCACGGGTCCGAAACTTTCGTCGCGCATGACCCGCATGTCGTGGGTCACGTTGGTCAGGATTTGCGGGCTGAGGTACGCACCACCGTCATCCGCCGCCATGGTTTCGATATGGGCCGTCGCACCATCGGCAATCGCCTCGGATGTCTGTGCCCGGACCTCTGCCGCGAACCGCACGTTTGCCATCGGCCCCAGCGTCGTTTCCGGGTCCAACGGGTCGCCCAGCTTATAGGCACTGACCACGGCGACTGCCTTTTCAACAAAGGTGTCAAACAGCGACTCATGGACATATATCCGCTCGATCCCGCAGCAGCATTGGCCCGAATTGAACATCGCCCCATCGATCAGCGTGTCCACCGCCGCGTCGAGGTCCGCATCAGCGCGAACATAGCCGGGATCTTTGCCGCCAAGCTCAGTCGCGACCGGCGTAAAGGTGCCCGCCGCCGCACGCTCCATGGCCCGCCCACCACCGACCGACCCAGTGAAGTTCACGAAATCCAGATGCCCGCCCGCGATCAAGGCCGAGGTTGTGTCGTGGTCCAGAAACAAGTTCTGAAACACATCCGCCGGAACGCCCGCCTCGGTGAATGCACGCGCCATCCGTTCGCCCACCAGAAGGGTCTGGGTGGCGTGTTTCAGCACCACCGTATTGCCCGCGATCAGCGCCGGGGCGACCGTGTTGATCGCAGTCATGTAGGGATAGTTCCAGGGCGCGACGACCAGCACGACGCCATGCGGTTCACGGGCAATCCGGCGCAGGAATTTATCGGAATCCTCAACCTCGATCGGCTTCAGGGCCTCGGTCGCGATGTCCGCCATGTGGCTCGCGCGCTCATCCGTGCCGCCGAATTCACCGCCATAGCGGATCGGGCGGCCCATCATGCGGGCAAGCTCGGGCACGACCTCTTCCGTCATTTCGCCCAGTCGCGCGACACCGGCACGGACCAGCGCGATGCGGTCCTCCAGCGGGCGCGCGGCCCAGTCGGATTGGGCGGTTCGGGCGGCGGCAACCGCCGCTTTGGCATCGGCTTGTGACAGGCACGCGCGGGTCGCGAAAACCGATCCGTCGATGGGTGAAATGCAGGTGAGTGTGGTCATGTCTTGTCCCGAATGTCTTGCCCGACCATGAACAGGAACGGGCCGTGGATGGCGTGAAACTCTCGTTGATTGTAGGGGCGATCAAAGGGCGCGCGGAAGTGGCCAGATGGCAGGGCGTCGAGTGCGGCGCGATGCTCATCGTAAAACGCATCCACATCGTCAACGTCAATGTAGATGATGTGCTGGCGTGCTGGGTCGGCCATGTCGGCGTTCGGGTCGGCATTCAGCAGTCGGATCGCCCCGTCGCCGCGATGGCACCAGGCGTAGCCCTCCATCCGAAAACCGACCTCAAACCCCAGACAGTCACGCAGGAAATCACAGGCCGCGTCGATATCGGCCACAGCGATCATCGGCGTGACGTTCAGAACCCTGGTCATGCCCGCTCAAACCCCCGCGCGATTTCCCAATCGGTGACGACGGCATCGAAAGCCTCCTGCTCCCACTCGGCAGCGCGGGTGTAGTGGTCGATGACCGCGTCGCCAAAGGCCGCGCGCAGCATCTTGGAACCGCGCAGGGTTTCGGTCGCGGCGCGCAGGGTATCGGGAATGGACTCCTTGCCCCCTTCGTACGCATCGCCGTCGAATGGCTTGCCGCAGTCCAGCCCCTCCTCAATCCCGGCGATGCCGGCGGCCAGCATGCCTGCGATGGCGAGGTATGGGTTCAGGTCCGCCCCGCCAACGCGGCATTCGATCCGAACGGCGGGCGAGCTGTCGCCGCATAGTCGGAACGCCGCCGTGCGATTGTCGACCGACCAGACCTTGCGCGTCGGGGCAAAGCTGCCCTTCTGGAACCGCTTAAAGCTGTTCACGTAGGGCGCGAGAAACCACGTGATGTCGCCCGCGTATTTCAGCAGCCCGCCGAGGTAGGCGCGCATCATACCGCTCATCCCCAGATCGGCGTCCTTGTCGAAAAAGGCGTTGGTCTTTCCCTTCCATAACGACTGATGCACATGGCTGGCCGAGCCGACCCGGCCCGCATCCCACTTCGGCATGAAGCTGACGGCGCGGCCCTTTTGCCAGCCGATTTCCTTGGCGGCGTGTTTGGCGATCGTGTGATTGTCGGCGCAGTCCATCGCGGGGCCATAACGCAGGTTCAACTCCTCCTGCCCGGCCTCGGCTTCGCCTTTTGACCCTTCGACCGGAATGCCACTGTCATAGAGGCCGTTGCGAAGGGCGCGCATCACCTCTTCTTCCTTGGTGGTCTGCAGGATGTGGTAATCTTCGTTATAACCGCTGATCGGAGTCAGGTCGCGGAAACCGCCCTTGCGGATCGCGTCATAGCTTTGTTCGAAGATGAAGAATTCCAGTTCCGTGGCACTGATCGCGGTCAGACCCATTTCGGCCAACCGATCAATCTGCGCCTTCAGCATCGCACGCGGCGAATGGGCGATGGGGGCGTGGCCGTGGTGATCCAACACATCGCAAAGAACGAGTGCAGTGCCTTCCAACCACGCGGCCAGCCGCAACGTGTCCATGTCGGGTCTGAGCGTGTAATCGCCATAGCCACCCTGCCACGAGGTCGAGGCATAGCCGTCGACCGTGAACATCTCCAGATCTGTGGCCAGCAGATAGTTGCAGCAATGGGTCTCCTCCCACGCGCTGTCGACAAAATGCCGCGCATGGAACCGCTTGCCCATCAGGCGGCCCTGCATATCGACCATGCAAGCCAGAACGGTGTCGATCTCGCCCGCGTCAACGCGGGCTCTCAGGTCATCGAGTGTCATTTGCGCGTCCCTTGAATGGGTCCCGGGGCGCATTTGCTGCGCCCCGAGAGTTTAGTCTTAACCGTAGCGGTAGGGCCGTCCGGCCTTCACCATGTCGGCGTTGTACTTCTTGAAGATCTCGACAACCTTGGCCTTGGTTTCGGACTCGGCTGCGATCTCGTCCCAGAACTTGACGGCAGCGTCTTCGACCGTCTGCCATTCGGCGTCGGGGGTCGAGGTCAGCTCCATCTTGGTGCCGTTGACGCGCAGGTTCGCCTCACCACCCCAGTACCACCACTGACGATAGTAATGCGACTGGTCGCAGCACACGCGGAACAGCGTCTGAAGGTCTTCGGGCAGTTCGTTCCAGCGATCCATGTTCGCAAAGAACGATCCCGCCCAGGCGCCCGAGATGTTGTTGGTCAGGAAATAGTTGGTCACATCGGCCCAACCAACGGTGTAATCCTCGGTGATGCCCGACCAAGCGATGCCGTCGAGTTCGCCGGTCTGCACAGCAACCTCGATGTCTTCCCACGGCAGGTTCACCGGCACGACGCCGAACTGGGACAAGAAGCGCCCGGCGGTCGGGAAGGTGAAGACCCGCTTGCCTTCCAGATCGGCCAGCGACCGGATCGGGTCTTTGGTGGCAAAGTGGCAGGGATCCCAGGCACCGGCAGAGATGTGCTTGACGCCGACCTTGGAATACTCGGCATCCCAGATCTCATTCAGACCGTACTGGTTGAACAGCACCGGCACGTCGAGCGAATACCGCGACCCGAACGGGAAGTAGCCGCCGAACACCGTCACTTCGGTGGGTGAGGCCATCGAGTCATCGTCCGACTGCACCGCATCAATCGTGCCGCGCTGCATCGCCTGGAACAGCTCTCCGGTGGGGACCAGCTGGTCTGCGAAGAACAGCTCGATGTTCATGCGATCGCCGGCGATCTTGTTGAACATCTCGATGGCCGGCACGATGACCTCGGCGGCCAGCGCGGGGCCGGCATAGGTTTGCATCCGCCATTTGATCTGGCTTTGCGCCAGCGCGGGCGTGGCCAGCGCAGCGGCAGGTGCAACGGCGGCCCCTGCGATAAACTTGCGTCTTGAAGTCATGTCTGATCCTTTCAGTTGGCGGGGCGGATGCCCCATGAAATACCGCTTTGCGGCGTTATTGGCCCCGTCTGTTACGAGGCTTGTCCCCTTTGTCAGGCCACCTGCTGATGCACCTCGATCACATTGCCTTCGGGGTCGTGAAAGAACACCTGATGCCAATCCATGGAAAAGGCGGTGCCATAATCGGAATAAGGTATGCCCTCGGCGTCGAGAGTGGCCAGGAACGCGGGCAGATCGTCGGTACGAAAGGCGATATGGACACGCTCAAGGGGGTTGATCACCTGCCCGTTGTGGAAGGCGATATCCATTGCCCGCTCGGCCAGATGCATCTGCATCCCGCCATCGGTGGCAAACCGGATCTTGCCGTCAAACCCCTTGCCATCCGCCGCCTCGGTCCGTGGGAAATGCGCAACCGGCATGTCGTCCAGACCCAGCACTTTCGTATAGAAGTCATGCATCCGGTCGACATCGCCCGAGACGAAATTGATATGGTGGAAGTCGAGCTTCATTGGTCCCCCTCAGTTCCCATAGACGGTTTGTGGCAGCCACAGCGCGATCTGCGGGAAGATCATCACCAGCGCCAGCGCCAGCGCCATCACGAAGACAAACGGAATGATCGAGCGATAGATGTCGATCAGCATAATCTCGGGCGGGGCCATGGCGCGCATCAGGAACAGATTATACCCGAACGGCGGCGTCATGTATGCGATCTGCGTGGTGATCGTATAAAGCACCCCGTACCAGATCAAATCGAAGCCCAGCACCGCGACCAGCGGCACGTAAAGCGGCGCGACGATGACCAGCATCGCGGTGTCATCCAGGAACGTGCCCATCAGGATGAAGCTCAGCTGCATCAGGATCATCCAGGGGGAAAGGCCCAAGCGTTCGGTGAACAGATCGTCAATGGCGTTAACCGCCCCAAGGCCATCGAATACCGCGCCAAAGCCAAGTGCCGCCAGAATGATCCACATGAACATGCAGGAGATTCCAAGCGTGTTACGCACCGAATTCTCGAACACCTGCCGCGTCATCCGCCCCTTGACGACCGCCGCCAGAAACGCCGCCAACGCGCCCACCGCGCTGCTTTCCACCAGCGAGGTCCAGCCGTTCACAAAGGGCACCATCATCACCGCGAAGATACCCAGCGGCAGAAGACCCGCGCTTAGCAGGCGCATCTTCTCAACGCGCGGGATATCGCGGTTCTCAGCAGGAAGCGCCGGGCCAAGTTCCGGGTTTATCCGGCAGCGGATCACGATGTAGATGATGAACATCCCGGCCATCATCAGCCCCGGAATGACCCCGGCCAGCCACAGCTGACCGACCGGTTGCCGTGCAATCATCGCATAAAGCACCAACACGACCGAAGGCGGGACGAGGATACCAAGGCTCGACCCGGCCTGAATGACCCCGGTCACCATCCGTTTGTCGTATCCACGCTTCAGCAACTCCGGCAAGGCAATCGTCGCCCCGATGGCCATCCCTGCGACACTGAGACCATTCATCGCCGAGATCAGCACCATCAGCAGGATCGTCCCGATGGCGAGCCCCCCGCGCAATGGCCCCATCCAGACGTGGAACATGCGGTACAGGTCATCGGCGATCTTCGATTCGCTTAGCACGTAGCCCATGAAGATGAACATCGGCAGGGTCAGCAGCGGGAACCATTTCATCAGCTTCATCGCCGCTGAAAATCCAATGTCGGCCCCGCCCCCGTTCGGCCCCCACAGCAACAGGGCCGCCACCACACCGACAAATCCGATGGCCCCGAACACCCGCTGCCCGGTCATCAGCATCAGCATCATGGTCGCGAACATGATGATGGCGATCCATTCCTGGCTCATGCCACCTCTACCCCGCGAATGCGCGCGACGTCCTTCAGAAACTCGCTGATCGCCTGCAACAGCATCAGGAAGAACCCAAGGATCATGATCGATTTGATCGGCCACATGTAAGGCCGCCACGCGGTTGATGAACGTTCCAGGAAGCCCAGCTTTTCAGCCGCCGCCTCCGGCCCGCCGGTCAGCAGGCTCCCGCCGAGTTCGCCGAAAAACTGGATCGGCTCGCGCCCGAAATAGCCGACCGAATAAGCGGTGGAGCCCAGCGCCCCCCAAAGCAGAACGCAAAGATAGAAGATCAGGAAGAAGATCGTGAAGGCATCAAACCAGGCCTTCTTGCGATCGTCCCATTCGCCGTAAAACAGGTCCATCCGCACGTTCGAGCCCAGTTGGATCGAATAAGGCCCGCCCAGGATGTAATAGGTCACCATGGCAAACTGCGCCAGTTCCAGCGTCCACAGCGACGGGTTGAAGAAGGTCTTTGAAATCGACGACCACAGCAAAATCGCCATCAACGCAAAGATGCCGTACATGATGAACCGCCCGACACGGCGGTTCAGCCCGTCGACCAGGCGGATATAGCTCAGAAAAACTCTAGGCATGATGTGCCGCGACCGATTTGGCGCCGTCTAGTGTCGCCAGCGCTGTCGTCAGGCTGGCAACCATCGCGTCGGCGATGCGCGCAACCTCGCCCTCGGACGTCAGAAGGTCGTTGCGCACTTCGATCATTACATTCGCGATGCCGCGCGCAAGCGCGTGCTCCTTCAGCGTGTGGGTCACCCCGTCTGCCGGGCCATAGGGTTCATTGCGCGCAACGCGCCAGTGAGACAGTGGTCCGTTGTTTCCCAGCATGGCGTCAGCCAACCGCGTGTCACTATCGTGTAGAATCCCAATCTCGACCGCCCGAGGTTCGCCGAAATAGGTCGGCGTGAAGCTGTGGATCGTGACCAGCACTGGGGCCGCAGCGCCATCCAGTGTTGCCGCAACCGTTGCTCTGAACGGCTCATAAAACCGATCCGCGCGTTCGGCGCGATCTGTGGCGGTCAGCCCCGCATTCCCCGGCACGGCGACCAGTTCGACTTGTTTTGGCATCGCCGCTTCGGACGACAGCGGACGATTGCAATCGTAAAGCAAACGCGACATCCGACCTGCGACAAACGGCGCATCAAGCCGTTCGGCCATCGCGCGGCCCAAAGCCTCGGCACCCGGATCCCAGACTGCATGGCTCAGGCGATCCGCCGCGCTCAACCCAAGATCCGCAAACTCTGCCGGGATATGGGACGAGGCATGCTCGCACACCAGAACGACAGGCCCGGCGGCACCGGGATTGATCACCTCAACCACCTGTTCGCGATCTGCCGCATTGGCCATCCGGCCCGACTCCCCCCAGACATTCTGACAATATCCTTTCTTGGGATCACTAGACTGTCAATATACTTTCAACGGCTGGTCAGGGCACGACGTTTGTGCCTAAGCTGGCAAACCATTTGCAAGAGTTCCGCCCTTGACCGACGCCTTCCGCACCGTACGCGACATGATCCACGAGGCTTTTGACGGCCTTACCGTGTCCGAGCGCAAACTGGCAGCGTCGCTGCTGGAAAACTATCCCGTGGCGGGGCTTGCCTCGATCACCATCGTGGCGGAAAACGCCGGCGTTTCAACGCCGACGGTCGCACGGATGGTGCAAAAGCTGGGCTTCAAAGGCTATCCGCAATTCCACAAAGCCCTGCGGGACGAGTTGGAGGCGACCCTGTCCGGCCCGGTCAAAAAGCGCGAGGTCTGGGCCGCCGCCGCGCCGGAATCGCACATGCTGAACCGGTTTTCCGAAGCGGTGATGGTCAACCTCGGGCAAACGTTTTCCAACCTCAACACCGATGCCTTTGACGCCGCCGTTGCCGAGATGGCCAACGCCGAAGGCCATCTATACGTGGTCGGCGGCCGGGTGACGCGCGCCCTGGCCGAATACGCTTTCACCCATTTTCAGGCGATCCGCGAGAACGTGACCCACATGACAAGCTCGGCGGCGACATGGCCGCATTACGTGCTGGATATGGGACCGGGCGACGTGATCCTGATGTTCGACATCCGCCGGTACGAAACCAATCTGATGCGCCTTGCCGAACTGGCGACGGAACGCGGCGTGAAAGTTGTTCTGATCACCGATCAATGGGCCTCGCCCGTCTCCAAGGTCGCACCCTTCGTGTTTCCCTGCTGGGTTCAGGTCCCCTCGGCATGGGACAGCAACATCGCGACGATGCTGCTGCTTGAAGCGATGATCGCGGCGGTGCAGGAAGAGGATTGGCCCCGGGCCAGCAAGCGCTATGACGCGTTGGAAGAACTGCACAAACTGACCCGGATTTTCCGCAAACCCAGCTGACTGCGAACCCCCATGACACAGATCCCCCCCCGCAATGTGATGTTCATCATCATCGACCAGATGCGCGCCGACTTGTTGCACGGCGCGCTGGCCGATCACGTGCCGCTGCCGAACCTGCGCGCCCTGATGGGTGCGGCCGTCAGCTTTACCAATCATCATTCTGTTGCAAACCCTTGCGGGCCGTCGCGTGCCTCGCTCCTGACCGGGCAATACGCGATGAACCACCGCTCGGTCCGAAATGGCGCGCCGCTGCGCCATGACACGTCGAACCTGGCAACCGAAGTGCGCAAGGGTGGGCACCTGCCGCTGCTGTTTGGCTATACCGACACCACGCTCGACCCAAGGTTGCACCAGCTGGTTGACCCGGATTTGCGAACCTACGAGCGGGTCATGCCGGGATTCGTGCAGACTGTCGAAATGGGCGCTGATGAAAGCTTTCCATGGCGCGCCTCGCTTGTGGCCAAAGGCTACGATATTCCCGAGTACACCGAATTCTATGTGCCGGTTGCGCAAGCTGATCAGCTGCGCCGTGTCGATGATCCTGCCTTCTACCGGGCTGAAGACAGCGACACGGCCTTTCTGACCGACGCCTGCCTGACGCACCTGCGCGCACGCGGAGATCGGCCCTGGTTCGCCCATCTGACCTATATCCGGCCACACCCGCCCCTGGTCGCGCCCGCGCCCTATAACCGGATGATCGACCCAGACACACTGCCCCTGCCCGACCGGCATGGGTCACAGTCGGCAGAACTGGCGACCCATCCCTTCTTCACCCCCGCCAACGCCGCCGCGCTGGTGGATGGATTTCCCGATCTGGGCAATGACGACACCACCGTCCAGGACTTACGCGCAATTTACCTTGGCCTTGCCGCCGAAGTGGACGTCCACATCGGGCGCATCATCGCATTTCTGAAAGACAGCGGCCAATGGGATGACACCCTGCTGGTCGTCACCGCCGACCACGGAGAGATGCTGGGCGATCACCATACCTGGGGCAAGATGAGCCCCTATGACGCCGCTTGGCACACGCCCCTGATCATCCGCGATCCGACGCAGCCGGACGCCCACGGCACCGAAGTCACGCGCCCAAGTGAATCCGTGGATGTGACCCCGACGATCCTCGACTGCCTCGGACTGGCGGCGCCGCCGTCGATGGACGGGCGATCCCTAAAGGTGTTCTTGCAAGGTGACACGCCGGACGATTGGCGCACCCATAGCTATAGCGAGCTGGATTTTGGCAACCCCGTTGCCCCCACGCTTTGGCAGACAACGCACAACCTGCACGCATCGGGTGCGAATTTCGCAGTGTTGCGCGGACCGCGTTATACGTTGACCCACTTCGCAGATACGCTGCCGCCGCTGCTGTTTGACCGCGAGGGCGACGGGGAAATGCGCAATCTGGCCGATGATCCGGCGATGGCGTCCGTGTTGCTGGAGATGACGCAAACACTGCTGAGCCACCGGATGCAGAACGCAGATCACACGTTATCGGCGACACAGATCACGGCCGACGGCCCGGTCACCACAGCCCGCAGATAGCGGACGTCATGCAAAAGCGCGCAGGGTTTTGTAACCCTGCGCGCTAAAGAAAAAGTTTAATGCCTCCGGCGGGGATAATTTTGGGTCAATGATGGCGGGATGGAAAGCCCTCTAGCCGGCCCCGAATAAGCCTAGACCGGGTTGTCCATCCGCACCGTCACCTGAACTTTGCCGTTCACCGCCTGCGACCAGCCGAGCGTGATCTGATCCTTGTTCGCGCCCTGCTGGGTGGCAACTTGTGGCGCGGTATAGATCGACTGGCTGGAGGATTGCAGATCCTCGACCACAACCGAAGTAACGCGCCGCGCCCAGCCTTCGAACGGCAGATAGGCGCCGGCATCCAGGGTCCAGACCGACTGGTTGGATGGCTGGTTGAATTCCATCAACACCGGATTGATCGTGTTCTGGCTGATCCCGTTGAACGTATTGGCCGAAAACACCACGTTGCGCGCCCGCGACATATCCAACGGGGCAATCGAATCGTCCACCTTCTCAACCCGGTCAATATTGCCGTTCACCGTTTTGAAGCTGTTGGCGGACACCGTCAGCCCTTGCAGGAAATGTCCCGGCCCGTGCGGCTTGACCACCAGCCAGGCGAAAGAGCTGGCGACGTCAATAGCGCCAAAAATGTTGCCGGTGATCGTCAGACCGCCAAAGCTGAACTCGGACGAGAAATCCGGTGCGGCGTCATGCTCGTTCGTCATCTCGACGAAGCAATTGTCGATGTAATTGCCGGTCACGGTGGAATTCACATTCGGCTGCGTGAACACCAGCCCGGCCTGTCGGGGGCCATCTGTCACCTCGTCGCCCTGGAACCAGTGGTTGCCGATAATCAAATGCCCGGTGCCCTTCAGCACCATCGTGGTGCCAAACCGCTGAAACCGGTTATCGCGGATCTTGGCGTCGTTCTTGTTGACGTTCAGCGCCAGCGAAACCCGGTTCGTCGCCGGAGCCTGCTGTTCGTCCGAGACGAAATGGCAGCGATCGACCTGCAAATCCTGACAGCCCGTGCCGATCGAGGTGATGCCACGATGCTCGGGCTTGGTGACGAAGCTGTCCTTCAGATGAAACGTCTCGCCCGCCGGGGCCAACAGGATACCGCTGGCGTCACCGTTACACTGCAATTCAATATCGCTGAGGGTGAACTTGGAAAGCTTGGTGAAGCCCGAGAAATCCAGCACGTATTTGTAGCGCGTGAAGGTATAAGTTTGCGTGGCGTTCGACGCGAACAGCGGCTGGCTGAGCGTCACCGTCCCCGCCCCCGGATTGGTCGACTTAACGTAAACCTCACGCCCTACGCCGTTGCCGGTGACCTGGGCACCGATGGGAATGTTGGCCACGTTCGTTACGCTGTTCAGTTGCAGCGGATTGCCCGCAGAATAGCTGCCGTCGCCGGTCACGGTATCAACATCCCAGTTGGCGCTGTTCACGACATAGAATTGCCCGTTGCGGATCACGCGACGCACCTCGAACGTGTCGACGGTGTTGACGGCGTCATGCAGGTCGATCGGGCCATCCACATCGATCCGGAGGCCATCGAGGTCCAGCGCATCGTGATCGGTGTAGTGCAGCAACGCCTGAAAGGCTTTCCTGAATCCAAGAACTTCATCCCCGAAGCCCTCGACGTAAGGCCTTAAAGCGTTTCGACATTAACCTGAGACATATCCGGCGGCCTTAAAGTAGTTCCAGCATTCTACTGGGTCGTAGAGATCGCAGATTGCTCCGATTGCTTCGAAGACCTGGGTAAAGGACCTGGCCCCGATCCGTCGCAAATGGGCTTTCAGTTTAGAGAAGGCCTGCTCGATGGGATTCAGGTCGGGCGAGTACGGTGGCAGGTAAAGGAACCAGCAGCCGTGATTGCGTAAAGCCTGCGTCGCCTCCTTATTCCGGTGGGTTGCCAGGTTGTCGAGAATGACGACAGTGCCGGGGTTGATCTCGGGGACCAGCACTTCGCGGATGTAGGCCGCGAAGGCGGGGCCATCTATCGCTCCCTTGATGACCCAAGGTGCGATCAGCGCGCCTTGGGTCAGGCCCGCGATCAAGGTTTGGGTTCCCCAGCTTCCGAAGGGCGCATCCATCGTCAGGCGCTTACCGCGCTTGGCTCTGCCGCGTAGGCGCGTGAGGTTTGTCTTCACTGCGGTTTCGTCAATAAAGACAACGCGCTCAGGAAAGGTCGCAATGGCTGGCGAGCGGTATCTGAACCAGTCGGCCCGTTGCTGCCTTACCTTGGCGCGGCGGCGCTCGGTTGCGACCAGCGACTTTTTTGTACGTGAAGCCGAGCCGGGACAGAAGGTTGGCGATGGAGGAGTGATGCACCCGCACACCCTCTGCATCGGCCAGCGCATTACGCAACTCAAAGAGCGTGATGTCAGGGTCTTGTGCGATCAACTCCTCAAAGAATTCCCGATGCGGAGCCAGCTTTCCCTTGCCGCGCGGCGGTCCCTGCCGGGCAGGTTCCGCATGACCCTTCATCCTCACCTGACGCGCCCACCGCGCGCCTGTGGCAGGCGACAGCTTCAACCGCAACGCCGCCGCGCGCCCGCTCAACCCTTCTTCAATGTATCTCTGAAACCGTATCCGAAGCGCAGATGGCAAAGGTGCTGACATGATCCATCCTCCCAAACAGGATGAATCACAGATCAGGTCTCAAGGGAATCCCTCGCGATTCAGGTTCAAGCCGAAACGCTTTAGGCTGAAATTCCCGCGCAGGATCAGGCGCTTGTCGGCGGGCATGGTGACCGTTCCCTGAAAGCGCACCGGGTTGTCCATCGTGATGTTGGACCCGATCAGATACGTCCCCTCGGGCACCAGAATGTCGCGCCCGTCGGCGGCGATGTCCGCCGCATCAAATGCCGCGTGGTCATCCGTAACGCCATCTCCGACCGCACCGAAATCACGCACATCGACCCAATCCATCATGTCCCGCAAATAGGCGCTGGTGATGTCTTCGATGACGAAGTCGTCGATCCGCACGATGCCGCCCGAAGGCCCGGTCAGGTCCAGCCCAAAGTGGCCATAGGCCGGGGCCGTGCCCCAGGGCATATCCACACCGCCCCGCGCGCCTGTGCCGACAATTGCCGAAACCTCGACCACCTCTCCATAGGTGGTCATGGTTGTTGCTGGGCAAACCTCAACCAGACCACCGGCGTGGGCGTTGTTGGCCAATCCGGCCCAGGCTGAAATCGCCACATCCGGCAGGTTGCCGGACACCGCCTTCACCCGCGCCCGGATACGCAAATAGCATCCCGGCTGGATCGGCGTTTCCCCCATGTGGCGCAGCTGCTGGGTGGAGTTAATCTTCAGCAATTCAAGACAGCCGCCAAAATCCTGATCCGCCGCGATCAGCGCCGCGCCGGGATCGCCGTCGTATGTGGCGGACCCCGGCGTGCCATCCCCGTTTGCCCAGACGCTCAGCCCGTCTGCAAATGGTGGCGGCATCAGCACCAGCCCTTCAGTGATTGCCTTATTCATCCCATTCCCCTTTTCTGGCGCATCTGCAGCCCTTGCGACGACGCGCCCAAGGCGCGGCTGACCGGTTGGCGGCGGGGGGTATGGCGGGCATGATTAACCAGGCCCTAAGGCAGCGTGCGCTTGACGGGTGGCCGTCTGACCCGGCAAAGTCGTCCCCTGCGATGCGAGCGGAGGGCCGATATGGCCTATCAGGTTGCGATATTCGTGCATTTCACAGGTCTGGCGCTGGGGATCGGCGGCGGGCTGGCCAACCTGTTGCTGGGCCTGCGCGCCAGTCGCGCGACCATGCCCGAGGCTGCCGGGGTGCTGCGCGCCATGGCCCCGGTTTACGCACGGGTCGCGACCGCCGGTCTGGCGCTGCTCTGGCTTAAAGCGTTTCGGCTTGAACCTGAATCGCGAGGGATTCCCTTGAGACCTGATCTGTGATTCATCCTGTTTGGGAGGATGGATCATGTCAGCACCTTTGCCATCTGCGCTTCGGATACGGTTTCAGAGATACATTGAAGAAGGGTTGAGCGGGCGCGCGGCGGCGTTGCGGTTGAAGCTGTCGCCTGCCACAGGCGCGCGGTGGGCGCGTCAGGTGAGGATGAAGGGTCATGCGGAACCTGCCCGGCAGGGACCGCCGCGCGGCAAGGGAAAGCTGGCTCCGCATCGGGAATTCTTTGAGGAGTTGATCGCACAAGACCCTGACATCACGCTCTTTGAGTTGCGTAATGCGCTGGCCGATGCAGAGGGTGTGCGGGTGCATCACTCCTCCATCGCCAACCTTCTGTCCCGGCTCGGCTTCACGTACAAAAAAAGTCGCTGGTCGCAACCGAGCGCCGCCGCGCCAAGGTAAGGCAGCAACGGGCCGACTGGTTCAGATACCGCTCGCCAGCCATTGCGACCTTTCCTGAGCGCGTTGTCTTTATTGACGAAACCGCAGTGAAGACAAACCTCACGCGCCTACGCGGCAGAGCCAAGCGCGGTAAGCGCCTGACGATGGATGCGCTCTTCGGAAGCTGGGGAACCCAAACCTTGATCGCGGGCCTGACCCAAGGCGCGCTGATCGCACCTTGGGTCATCAAGGGAGCGATAGATGGCCCCGCCTTCGCGGCCTACATCCGCGAAGTGCTGGTCCCCGAGATCAACCCCGGCACTGTCGTCATTCTCGACAACCTGGCAACCCACCGGAATAAGGAGGCGACGCAGGCTTTACGCAATCACGGCTGCTGGTTCCTTTACCTGCCACCGTACTCGCCCGACCTGAATCCCATCGAGCAGGCCTTCTCTAAACTGAAAGCCCATTTGCGACGGATCGGGGCCAGGTCCTTTACCCAGGTCTTCGAAGCAATCGGAGCAATCTGCGATCTCTACGACCCAGTAGAATGCTGGAACTACTTTAAGGCCGCCGGATATGTCTCAGGTTAATGTCGAAACGCTTTAGCGGCTTGTTATTATTGGCGTGGGGCGGGCTGAACGCGCTGACCATACCGGCGTTCCAGGCAAAGCTGGCGTTCGTGCTGCTGCTGACCGGCGTGTCGGTTCTGGCCAGAGTTACCGCCCGCAACGCAGTCAAGGCCGGGCTTCAGCCGATTGTGTTGAAAAACTCCGAAATCAGAGCGTCGCGGATTTCTTGCGAAAACCTATGAAGCGAAATAGTCGGAAAGCTTTGACCACGAGACAGCGCATGGCTGCGCGTGAGCGCATGTAGGCGATTTGGGCCGACCCCCGCGCCAAAAATTTAGGATCGGGCTGCATGGAAAGAAAAATCATCGTTCAGGCCCTAAAACGGAGTTTTTCAACACAATCAGCCCAAGCCCGGGCGCATTCGCGCCTTTGGCGTTGCTACCCTGACGTCAGCCTTCATCGCACTGGGGTTTGCGATCGTGGCCTTTCGTTAGGATCACGCCCCGATCTGCGGCGCCGGCACCAGATGTACGCCGTCAATTCGCCAGCCATCCTCGGTCTTGATCATGTCGTATTCCAGCACGTGAAATACGTTATCGGCATCCCGAACTATGACTTCCTGACGCTGCTTGCCGTCAACTTCGCGCAACTCGAGAAATCGAATATCTCCCGGCTGCCAGACCATCGGATAGCCCTGCTGAACCATCATCGCGAAATTCCGTTCGGTCCCGAACAGGCGTTTGATCGTCGGAGAGGCATGCGCCCATGCCCCAGGAACGTCACCGGCGCGAAACGCGTCCATCTGGCTGGAAATCACACCCTGAATGGCGCCCTCTGGGGCGGCGTCCTGCGCGCTTAGCGGTGCGGCCAACATCAGCATGGCCACGCATGCCGTTAGAAATTTCCTCATGAAACAATCCCTCCACTTTCGACCTGTCCTGATCAAGACACGTGCGGCACGGCGGGGAAGTTTCAAGTTTTTATGCGCCACCAGCCCCTGATTGAAGCCCGCCATCCAGCGCCCGCTCGATCAGTTCCACGGTTTCCGCAACACCGTAAAGCGCGATGAACCCACCGAAACGCGGCCCCTGGGACGCGCCAAGCAGCACTTCGTAAAGCGCCGTGAACCAGGCCCGCAAAGGGTCAAACCCATGTTCGGTTCCGACCGCAAACACCATCGTCTGCAGCGCTTCCGCGTCCAGGCCCCCGTCCCAGCTTTTCAACCGGTCGCGCAGATCAGCCAGCGCCGCGCGTTCCGCATCACCCGGCGCACGATAAGTTTTATGCGGTGCGACGTGGTCTTTGTAATAGGTCACCGCATGGCCCGCCGCCGCATCCAGATCGGGGTTCGCCTCGGGCGTCGCGTCAGGCGCGTATTTGCGGATGAAACCCCAAAGCGTCGCCTTATCCTTGGCCCCTGATACACTGGCGATATTCAGCAGCATCGAGAATGGAACAACCATGCCACTGTCCGGCACGGCGCCGCCATGGATATGCCAGACCGGGTTATTCAACTGCTGCGTCACCTCTTGCCCGGGATAGGCGCGCAACTGCTGGTGATACTCGTCCACCGCGCGCGGGATCACGTCAAAATGCATTCGCTTGGCGGTCTTCGGCTTGGCGTACATGAAGTACGACAGGCTTTCGGTCGCCGCATAGGTCAGCCATTCGTCGATGCTCAGCCCGTTGCCTTTGGATTTGGAAATCTTCTCACCGTTCTGATCCAGAAACAGCTCATAGGTGAAATTCACCGGGGCCTTGCCGCCCAGAATCTCGCATATCCGCCCATAGATCGGCGTGTTCGGCGCGTGTTCTTTGCCGTACATCTCAAAATCCACGCCAAGCGCGGCCCAGCGCGCGCCAAAATCTGGCTTCCACTGCAATTTCACGTTGCCGCCAGTGACCGGCAGGGTCACATCCGTGCCGTTTTCATCCTCGAAGGTCACCGTTCCCTTTGCGCCATCCACATCCTTCATCGGCACATAAAGCACGCGCCCCGTCGTCGGAGAGATTGGCAAAAAACATGAATAAGTTGCCTGACGTTCTTCACGCAATGACTTCAGCATGACAGCCATAATATCGTCATAGCGTTCCGCCGCGCGCAACAGCACCGCGTCCAGCTTGCCCGAGGCATAGTATTCGGCCGCACTGGCGAATTCATACTCGAACCCGAACGTGTCAAGGAACCGGCGCAGCATCGCATTGTTATGCGCCCCGAAACTGTCGTGCGTGCCGAACGGGTCCGGCACATGGGCCAGCGGCATTTGCAGGCTTTCGGCCATCACTTCCTGGTTCGGCACATTGTCCGGCACCCGTCGCAACCCGTCCATATCGTCCGAAAAGCACAGCAGTTTCGTCGGGATGTCCGAAATCACTTCGAATGCGCGCCGCACCATCGTGGTGCGCGCGACCTCTCCAAACGTGCCGATATGGGGCAGACCCGAGGGGCCGTAGCCCGTTTCAAACAGTACGTAACCCTTTTCGGGCGGCGCCTTTTCGTACCGTTTCAGCACGCGGCGCGCCTCTTCAAAAGGCCAGGCCTTCGAGGTCATAGCAGCGGTGCGCAGATCGGTCATGACAGCCCCTTTCGGGCAGATGATGCAAAGGCGGCTGTCCTATTGCCGCGCGCGCCCAAGGTCAATAATGTCCGGGGCTTACCCAGGATCGGAAAACCCGAGATGAGCTTGCCTTTGACGCCGCCCGACAGCCTTGTCGCCTTGATGATCGCAATCTCTGCATCGGATGAGCGCTTGCCCACGACCGAGCTGTTGACGATCAACCGCATCGTCAACCACCTGCCAGTCTTCGCCGATTATGATCAGGACCGCATTCGCGTGGTCGCCGAAATGGTCTTTGATCTGTTGACCGAGGAAGACGGATTGGACGCCCTGTTCGGCATGACCCGCGAGGCGCTGCCAGAAAAACTGCACGAAACGGCATACGCCTTGGCGTGTGACGTCGCCGCCGCCGATGGCTCGCTCAAGGAAAGTGAGCTGCGCCTGCTGGAAGAAATGCGCTATGAGTTGAACATTGATCGCCTGCATGCGGCAGCGATCGAACGCGGCGCAAGGGCGCGACACGCGACGGTCTGAGTTGGGTGTCGGTGCGCTTTTGAGAGACGTCAACGCGAATGAAGATGGCTTGAAGTGGACGATTGCGGACGGCACCCCACCTCGCCCGGAATCAAGCCCGCAAGGGCGCCGGGCGATCGCCTGACCGTCCCGCGGGCAGGCGATTTCGATACGGCGCTACACCTTCGAATGTCACCATTAACGCTGAACTATAAATTGCCACACGCATGCGTTGCGTCGCATACCCCCGGTCAGGCGCTCGCCCGGCTTGGCAGTTGACTGCCAACGTCCCCTCCAGGCCAAACTCCACCTTATCCGTCCACGCGAATCCTCTCGTTCTTCGGATCATATGGGCTGTCTTCGGTCACGGTCGCGTTCCACAGCTTGTCAAACATCTTGACCTGCAACTTCGTTCCCGGCGCGGCATGATCCCGACTGACATAGCCCATGCCGATGCTTTTCCCAAACGCCACGGAATACCCGCCCGAGGTCAGGCGGCCCACTCGCGCATCACCGGCATAAAGCACTTCGCGCCCCCAAGGGTCGGCGTCATCCGGGCCGTCGATCGACAGGGTCACGCATTTGCTACGAATGCCAGTTTCGACCATCGCGGCCTTGCCATGGAAGTCCTTCGACAGGTCCACAAACCGATCCAACCCGGCCTCCAACGGCGTCGCATCTCGCCCCAATTCGGTGCCAAATGCGCGATAGGATTTTTCCTGCCGCAGCCAGTTCTGCGCCCGCGCGCCGACCAGTTTCAGCCCGTGCGCCTCTCCGGCGGCCATCAGTTGATCGAACAGGTAATTCTGCATCTCCATCGGGTGATGCAACTCCCACCCCAGCTCGCCAGTATAGGCCACGCGGATTGCATTCACCGGGCACATCTTCAATTCGATCTGCTTGGCGGAAAGCCAGGGGAAGCGCTTGTTGGATAGCGCCGTGTCCGGGTCCGCATCCACGATCAACTCGCGCAGAACTTCTCGTGATTTTGGCCCGGCCAGTGCGAACACGCCATTTTGCGAGGTGATGTCGACCAGATGCATCGCACCAAAGCGCTCAACATTGTCATTCACCGCTTTGGCCAGAAAATCGCTGTCATAGGCTTGCCAGGCCCCGGCGGAAATAAGGATAAACCGATCCTCAGCCGGGCGCAGGATCGTGTATTCCGTCCGCGTCGTCCCCGTATCAGTCAGCGCATAGGTCAGGTTGATCCGCCCCACGCGTGGCAGCTTGTTGGTGGTGAACCAGTCGAGGAACCCAGCGGCCCCCGGCCCACGCAACTCGTGCTTGGTAAAGGCCGAGGCGTCGATCATGCCCACGCCTTCGCGGATCGCCTTCGCCTCTTCCGCGGCATACTGCCACCAGCCGCCGCGGCGGAAGCTGCGGGCGTCGTGGTCAAAACTGTCGTGCGCATCGAGCGGCCCGAAATAATTCGGACGCTCCCACCCGTTCACCTGCCCGAATTGTGCACCGCGCGCCTTCATCCGGTCATAGGACGGCGCGGTTTTCAGTGGCCGCGCTGCTTCACGTTCCTCATCCGGGTGGTGCAGGATATAGACGTGGGAATAACATTCCTCGTTCTTGCGCGCCGCATATTCGGTGGTCATCCATGACCCGTAGCGCTTGGGATCAAGGCTCGACATGTCGATCTCGGCCTCGCCCTCGACCATCATCTGTGCAAGATAATACCCGGTTCCGCCCGCCGCCGTGATCCCGAAACTGAACCCTTCGGCCAGCCACATGTTGCGCAAGCCGGGCGCCGGTCCGACCAGCGGGTTGCCATCGGGCGTATAGCAGATCGGACCGTTGAAATCGTCCTTCAACCCGCTTTCCTCACAAGACGGAATGCGGTGGATCATGGCCAGATACTGTTCCTCGATCCGCTCAAGATCCAGTTGGAACAGGTCGGCACGAAAACTGTCGGGCACCGAATGCTCGAACCGCGCCGGGGCCCCTTTTTCATAGACACCCAGGATCCAGCCGCCACGTTCTTCACGCACATAGCTTTGCGCGTCCGCATCCCGGATTACCGGGTGTTCGGGGTTGGTCCTGCGCCATTCGACCAGCGCCGAATCCTGATCCATCACGATGAATGTATGTTCGACCGGGATCGCCGGGATCTTGATCCCCAGCTGCCGCGCCGTGCGCTGCGCGTGGTTGCCCGTGGCGGTCACCACATGCTCGGCCTGGACCACCACCTGCTCGGCCCCGGACACAAGGTTGCCGCCGCGTTCGACCATCTTGGTCATGGTGACGTCCCAGTGATCCCCGGCCCATGTGTAGCCATCGACCTGCCACTTGCGTTCGATCGTCACGCCGCGCTGGCGCGCCCCCTTGGCCATCGCCATCGTCACATCAGCGGGGTTAATGTAGCCATCCGTCGGGTGATAGATCGCGCCTTCCAGATCGTCGGTGTGGATCAGCGGCCAGCGGTCCTTGATGTCTTTCGCCTTCAACCACTCGTACGGCACACCGCAGGTTTCCGCGGTGCTGGCATAGAGCATATATTCGTCCATCCGGTCCTTGGTCTGCGCCATGCGTAAATTGCCAACGACCGAGAAGCCCGCGTTCAACCCGGTCTCTGCCTCCAGTGATTTGTAAAAATCGACCGAGTATTTGTGGATGTGAGTGGTCGCATAGGACATGTTGAACAGCGGCAGTAGACCCGCGGCGTGCCAGGTTGATCCAGACGTCAGCTCGTCCCGTTCCACCAGCATCACGTCATCCCAGCCCGCCTTGGCCAGATGATAGGCAATGCCGGTGCCAACCGCCCCGCCGCCAACAACCAGAGCTTTTACATGGGTTTTCATCGCCGCGATTCCCTCAGCCGAAAGATATGCGCCCAATCTGGCGAAATCGCGCCGCCCCGTGCAAGTGCCGCCGACGCAACGGCCCTCAATTGCGACCTGCCAGGGTCGCTCCGGGGCCGAACACCGGCTTCAGCAGCGCGCCAAGCGCTTTCGTTTTCGCCGAATTCGGGTCCGCAGCCGAATGGCAGACAAAATCCCCCACAATCCGCGCCTGCTGTTCAAAACCATAGTCGAGGAACGGCTTTCCTGCCTCAAGTTCATAGGAATAGGGATCGCGCGCGCGGATATTCTCCATCACGGCGGCAAACGGGCTGTAACCGGTGATGTCCCGGTTCTGCCATTGCCAGACATGGGTCGCCTCGTGCGCCATAAGGATCGCGCGGGTATCGGGTGGCGCATCGCAGCTCAGCGCGCTGCCCGTTACGATCAATCGCGGCGGCGCATCGCTTTGCGCAATCTCGGGTCCGGTGGAGGAAACGCGAACCCGCTCAACCGCCAGCCCCGATCCAAGAAGGCCACCAAGATAGTCGGTTTCCGCCTCTGACAGCTGGCGACCGCAGCCGACAAGCGTCAGGATAAAAACGCAGAGCAGAAGCTGTGAAAATCCTCGCATCCGACGAAGGTTAGCCACCCGGCGCGCGACAGGTCCAGCGGCAATTGCATTCGCAACGCTGGCCTGCCCGCCCCGGCCGGGAAAATTATCCTGGCGGCGTCAGAATTCGCGCATGAACTGGCCTGTCTTCTGTGCTCGGCGCGATGAAAGCCGGGGTCAGAACAACCTGTTGCCCAGCGCTCCATTCGCCAAGCTTCAGCCAGCGCAAGATACCTTCGGGCGATCCGATCGGAAGCTTGGTCAACATGAGGATTTCGCCATCAACCGAACCGGGCGGCGTCAACGCGCGCACATCCCAATCTGGCCGGGTCCGAGCCAGATTCCCGCTCCAATAGAAATCCCCAATCACGGTCAGGCGATCCGCCCCAAACCGCTGTTCAAGATCGTGGGCCAGCGCCTCGGCATCCAGCGCATGCGTAGCGGGGGGCGTGTCACGTAGCACGGCAAGGCTGGTCTGCGTTCCAATCACCGCCAGAATGGCAAGCGCGCCCCAAATCCGACGCTGTAGCAAACTCATCCGCGCAAGAAGGGGCAACACCAATGCAAAGGCTGCGAAGGGCGTGGCGAACATCAACCAATGAGATTTGAACTGACCCGCACCAGCAAGCACGACAAACAGTATCGCAATCGCAAACCCGGAAAATGCCGCACGCATGCAGAACAGGGCGAAGACTTCTGCATCCGGCGCACTATCATCAGGACGATGGGCGCAGAAACTGCGGAATATCGCCACCAGAAAAACCAACGGCAACATCGCATAAAGTGCCCATTTCGTCAGATCAAACAGGCCGATCAGTGTCACGATCATTCGCGTTCCGGGTTTGGGCAACGCGAATTTGTTGATCGAGGCAAGCGCTTCCGTGGGATGCAGAATGATCCAACCATAGGGCGCGACAACGATCGCCGCACCAATCACAAGCGCCAACAGCAACCGCTTGTCGCGCATCCGCGCGCGGTACGCCGGGATCGACAGCGCCGCCAGGGACAGAATGATCGGCACGAACCAGAAATTCGGCTTGCTCAACCCTCCCAAACCCAGCGCGACCCCCAGCCAGACGATCGCAGCCATCCGGCCAGTTCGCAAAAACCACGCAAATGCCACGAACGTCGCCATCGCCAACGCCGCCATAATCCGCGTGTGGGTCAGCGTCATCTGTGACACCCAGGCATAATCCGGCAGGAAAATCAGCGATGCCGCCGCCAAAGACGCCGACATCGCCCCAACCGCCTGCCGCAGCGCCAGAAACGCAAAGAACACCGTCAGCGCCATCAAGGTCGATCGGAATATGTCGATAACGGCCAGAGATTTCCCAAAGACATCAAACAGACCGAACTGTATCCAGTAGTACAGTGGGAATTGCGGACCATAGCCTAGCGCATAACCCAGTTGTGCCTGCAACCAGACCTCGGCCTCGTCCACTTCCAGCGCCGGGCCTGTCGCCAACCGCAGCGCCAGTGACAAGGCGACATAGGCCACGCAAAGCAGAAACGCCCAGCCGACTTCGCGGTGCGACGGCCCAGCTGGCCTCATTGCATCGACGGAATCACAAGATCCGGTGGGCGGTGGCCGTCATCGAAGGTCTTGATATTGATCAAAACCTTCTCTCCCATTTCAATCCGCCCTTCGACAGTGGCCGACCCCATATGCGGAAGCAGCACCACATTCGGCAGCTCGCGCAGGCGCGGGTTCACCTCGGCCCCGTGTTCGAACACATCCAGGCCCGCCCCGGCAATCTCGCCCGCGCGCAGCATTCGGGTCAGGGCGTTTTCGTCAATCACCTCCCCGCGCGAGGTATTTACGATCACCGCTGTCGGCTTCATCAACTTCAATCGCCGCGCGTTCAGCAGATGAAAAGTCGAAGGTGTGTGCGGGCAGTTGATCGACAACACATCCACACGGCTGACCATCTGATCAAGGCTGTCCCACCATGTCGCCTCCAACTCCGCCTCAGTCTCCTCTCGCAGCCGATGCCGATTGTGATAATGCACCTGCATGCCAAAGGCGGCGGCACGTCGCGCCACGGCCTGCCCGATCCGCCCCATCCCGAGGATTCCCAGACGCCGACCCGCGATTCGCCCGCCCAGCATGGCCGTGGGGGACCAACCCTCCCAGTTTCCGGCCTGCATCAGCGCAAGACCTTCGGGGATGCGCCGGGTGACGGCCAGAATTAGCGCCAACGTCATATCCGCAGTATCGTCCGTCAACACGCCCGGTGTGTTTGACACCAGAATACCGCGCTGCCGGGCCGTCGCCACGTCAATGTGATCGACACCGGCGCCGTAGTTCGCGATCAGTTTCAGCCGTTCACCAGCCTGCGCCAGTAAAGCGGCATCAATCTGATCCGACAGTGACGGCACCAGAACATCGCACCCGCGCATCGCCGCTGCCAGTGCCTCGCGCCCCATCGGTCCGTCATCCGGCCCCAGCGTAACGTCGAATAATTCGCTCATCCGGGTCTCGACCACTTCGGGCAAGCGTCGCGTTGCGACAACACTCAGCTTTTTTGCGCCCATGATGCCCTCCGATTTCTGGCCATAGGCCCGATCATGTGCAAACTGGCAAGGAACGGGGCGCGCCGCAAGGTGGGATGACCCCAACGACCCGGAAAAATCCGGGCGGGCAGAGGCAAGGATCGGCGGATGAACGTCATTGGAACCCTAAACCGGGCGGCAGCCATGCTGAGTCTGTGGCTGATTGTCGGCGCTGGCAGCGTCAGTGCGGCCACCACGATCGAGGCGACCCCGAAACCGCGCCCAAAACCGCCAACAACCGAAGTGGCAGCGCCCGCGCCTGCACGCGGCCCGGTCACAAACTTGCCGCTGCCACGCTTTGTTTCAACCAAATCTGGCGAAGTGAACGTGCGCCGCGGCCCCTCGCTCACGCATCGCATTGACTGGGTATTCAAACGTCGCGGCATGCCGGTTGAAATCATCGGCGAATACGGCCATTGGCGCCGGGTCCGCGACCGCGAGGGCGCAGGCGGCTGGGTCCATTACTCGCTTTTGTCAGGTACCCGAATGGTCATAGTTGATCAGGACATGCTGGTCCTGCACCGCGCCGCAGACCCAGACAGCGAACCCATGGCCATCGCCGAATCCGGCGTGATCGCGCGGCTTGGAAAATGCAAACCCGCCTGGTGCCGGATCACCGCCGACGGCCACAAGGGCTGGGTCGAAAAATCCACGCTCTGGGGCGTACACGCCGAAGAACTGCGCGACTGACCCTGTCTTTTCGCCAAAAATACTCCCGCCGGAGGCTCCGAACCGCGCCAAATACGCGGCGTAGAATGTGACAGGCTCACATCGCACCCGACGCCAACAAAAACAGCAAAGCCGCAGGCTTTTCCGCCGAGTCATGCGGCCAGGCCTCGCCCTTTCAGCAAGGCGCCGACACCGGGCATACGGCCTCGGAACCGGGTATAGAGCACGTCTGGTTCGACAGATCCCCCAACTGACAGGATATTTTCCTCCAGACTGCGCGCTAGACCCGGATCAAACGGCCCCTCGCCTTCCAGGAATGCCTGATAGGCGTCCGCGTCCATTACCTCGGACCACATGTAGCTGTAATAACCGCTGGAATAGCCGTCGCCCGCAAACACATGGGCGAAATGCGGCGTTGCGTGGCGCATGCCGATGGCCCGTGGCATGCCCAACGCTTCCAGAACCTCGGCCTGTTTCTGCATCGGATCGGCGGGTGGCACGCCATCGTGAAACGCCAGATCGACCAATGCCGAGGCGACATATTCGACCGTCTGGAACCCCATGTCATAAGTCTGCGCCGCCAGCAGGCGCTCCAGCAACGCCGCAGGCATCGCCTCACCCGTTTCAGCATGGGTCGCGAATTCTGCCAAAACGTCCGGCACCTCCAGCCAATGTTCAAACAACTGGCTGGGCAATTCGACGAAGTCACGCGCGACCGAGGTTCCGCTAATGCTCTCATAGGTCACATCGCTCAGCATCTGATGCAGGGCGTGGCCAAACTCGTGGAACAGCGTCCGCGCGTCGTCATAGGACAGCAGTGCAGGCTGCCCTTCGGATGGCTTGGCGAAATTGCAGATATTCACAACAATTGGCCGCACATCGCCGCCCAGCTTCTTCTGGGGTCGCATCGCCGAACACCAAGCGCCCGAGCGTTTTGAGCTTCGGGCGAAGTAATCCCCGATGAAAACGGCCATATGCTGCCCGTTGCGCGTAACCTCCCACGCGCGCGCGTCGGGATGGTAAAGCGGCACATCCAGTGCGCGATATTCAAGCCCGAACAAACGCCCGGTCACCGAAAACACAGCCTCGATCATCCGGTCGAGCTGTAAATACGGTTTCAATTCCGCCTCATCCAGATCGTGCAGCGCCTTGCGGCGTTTTTCAGAATAATAGCGCCAGTCCCATGGCTCCAATGGCGCGGATTGCCCGTCCGCAACCAGCATCGCCTCTAACGCCGCGCCATCCTCTTCTGCGCGCGCCTTCGCCGGTGCCCAGACCTGCATCAGCAGGTCGCGCACGGCACCCGGCGTGCCCGCCATTTCGGTCTCAAGCTTGAAGTCGGCGAAGCTGTCATAGCCCAGCAACCCGGCCCGCTCTGCCCGAAGTGCCAGTATCTCGGCCGCAATCGCCCGGTTGTCGGTCTTGCCGCCATTAGCCCCACGCGCGCCCCAAGCCTCATACGCCAGTTTGCGCAACGCCCGGTTCGGCGAGAATTGCAGAAACGGTACAATAATCGACCGCGACAGGGTGACCACCGGGCCACCCGCGCCCTTTTCGTCCCCCGCCGCCAGCGCGGCATCCTGAACGAAGCCGGGCAGGTCCGCCAGATCAGCCGCAGCCAAAGGCATCGACCAGTCGCGTTCATCCGCCAGAAGGTTCTGCGTGAACTCGGTCCCCAGCACCGCCAGGCGTTCCTTGATCGCACTCAGCCGATCCCGATCCACCCCTTCCAGTGCCGCCCCTGCGCGTACAAATCCGCGCCGCGTCAGGTACAAGACCCGCGCCTGTTCGTCGGTCAGGTCCAATGCGTCACGCGCCGCCCAGATCGCCTCGACCCGCGCGAACAACGCCGCGTTCATCGTGATCTCGGAGCCATATGCGGCCAGTTTCGGCGAAAACTCCCGCATCAGCGCCTCGCGGTCCGGTGTCGCATCGGCCCCCGCCAGATTGTAAAACACACCCAAAACCCGCGAAAGGTTTTCATCGGCCAGTTCCAGTGCCGCGACCGTGTTTTCAAACGTCGCAGGCGCGGGGCTATCCGCGATCTTCGCAATCTCTGCCCGGGCCTCGGCCAGCGCGGCCTCAACCGCCGGGGCAAAATCATCGTCGGAAATCCTTGCGAAAGGCGGCAGGGCAAATTCGGTGGTCCAGTCGGACAAAAGCGGGTTCATGAAAATCTCCTTTCCGCATTAGCTAGGGGCGCACCCGCCCGTCGTCCAGCCACCTATCCCGGAAGTGAGCGCATCCGCGCCTCCAACCGCCTGAGCAGCAGCGACAACGACACCGTCATGATCAGGTAAATCAGCGCCACAACATTGTAAGTTTCGAAATACCGAAAATTCCCCGCCGCCGTCAGCTTGCCCAATTGCGTGATGTCCAGCACCCCAAGCACCGACACCAGCGAACTGTCCTTGATCATCGCCACGAAATCATTGCCCAGCGGCGGCAGGATGGTGCGGATGGCCTGCGGAAAGACGATATGGCGAAACCGCTGCCAGCCCGACAGGCCCAGCGCCTGCGCCGCTTCGATCTGCCCATGATCCACCGATTGCAGCCCGGCGCGGAATACCTCGGCAATGAAAGCGGAATAGCCGATGGTCAACGCCAGAACAGCCCGCCATAGCAGCGGAAAGTCGCGGTTGCGGATCGGTTCGAACCCCAACGCGCCGGTGGTCCAGTTCCACGCCGCCACCAACGCAGGGGCCAGCACGAAAGCCACGTAAAGCAGCAGGACAAGGATCGGGATGCCGCGCACAATCTCGATATAGAACCGCGCGATCTGCCGCAGAATCAGATATCGAGACAGCGACGCACTCGCCAACCCCAACCCGATGGCCGAGGCTGAAAAGAACGCGATCAGCGTGACGAAGATGGTGATCCAGATGCCGCGCGACAAGGTCCCAAGGACCTGCCGGTAAAGGTCATCTGCGACCACGCTCCACATCATCCAGGCGGCAAGCCCGGCAGCAATCAGCAGCCACCAGGGGAAGTCTTTGTCTTGCGCGTCTGGCTTCATGGATGGTCCGGATCGACCAAACGCCGAGCGTCACCCACCCAGTTTATAGTCCAGGAACCACTTGGTATTCAGCGCCTCAATGGTGCCGTCCGCCTCCATATCCGCGATCGCGGCATTGATCGCTTCGACCAACTCCGAACCCTTGGGGAAGATGAACCCGAAATCCTCGGTCCCCAGTTTTTCGCCCACGATCTTGAGGCCCCCGTCCGAGGTATCGACATAGCCATTGCCCGCCGTGCCATCCGTCAGCACCAGATCGACGTCGCCCGTGCGCAAAGCCTGCACGCCCGCGCCGAAGGTCTCGAACAGCTTGATGCGGGGGTTCTCCTCATTCCCGTCCAGTACGTCGTAGACGCCGACATAAAACGGAGTTGTCCCGGGCTGAGCCGCCATCAACAGGTCGTCATCCGCAGCAAAACTGGCGGCGTCCGTAAACCGGTCTTCATCGGCGCGCACCAGCATGACCATTTCCGATGTCATATATTTGTCCGAGAAATCGACCATCTCGGCGCGATCTTCGCGGATGGTGATGCCGGTCATGCCCAGATCATACTCGCCACCAGAAACCGCCGGGATCATCGCGTCCCAACTGGTGTTTTCATAGACCACGGTGATGTTGATCCGCTTGGCAATCTCGGCCATCGCGTCATATTCCCAGCCGATTGCGTCCCCGCTGGCCGGGTCGACGAATTGTAGCGGCGGATAGGCGTTTTCGGTGACGACCACGACCTCTTGCCCGCCAAGATCGGGCAGATGCCCTGCGGCGAGGCCGATCTGCGGGGCGGTTCCAAGGGCAAGGGCGGCGGCGAGAATGGTCAGGCGCATGGCAGCGGCCTCCTGTTGGTTGCAGTCACTGGGCGCAGCCTAGGACGCCGCATCCCCCGCTGGCAAGCCGCTGCACACAGGGCAGCCGGCGCGGCGCTTCAGCGTCAGCGTCCGGTTTTCTCCCCACAGCGCATCATGGATCAGCATCCGGCCCCGCAGGCCCTGCCCGGCGCCGGTGATTTCCTTGATCGCCTCCACCGCCATGATCGAGCCGATGACGCCCGGCAGCGGCCCGACGACGCCCCCTTCGGCACAACTGGGGGCCAATCCAGGCGCAGCGGGATCGGGGAAAACACAGGCGTAGCAAGGGGTTCCGTCGTTCGGGGCAAAGATGCTCACCTGCCCCTCCCACTGGCTGATCGCGCCCGAGATCAGAGGGATGCCGACCCTGGCAGCCGCTTCGTTAACCAGATAACGCGTCGCCACATCGTCAGTGCCGTCCAGCACCAGATCATAATCCGCGAACAGATCTCCCGCGATATCTGCCTCAAACCGGCGGTGATAGGGCCGCACAATCACACCGGGGTTCAGCGCTTTCATTGCCGCCTCAGCCGAAAACACCTTGGGCATGCCGATCCGCGCATCCGTGTGAATGATCTGACGCTGCAGATTGGACAGATCCACCACATCGTCGTCGATCACCCCAATGGTCCCAACGCCCCCGGCGGCCAGATACATCAGCGCAGGCGAGCCGAGGCCCCCCGCCCCGACAACCAGCACCCGCGCCTTGGTCAGCTTTTGCTGCCCGACCCCGCCGATTTCACGAAGGACGATGTGGCGGGCGTGGCGCTCTGAGTCGAGTGTTGCTGCCGCCTCTCCCGCCGTCCGGTTTTCGGGCCGCACCCGGCGTTTCAAAATCGAAAGCCCACGCGTGTAACCCCAGATCGCGGCAACGATCCCGCCGACCACCAGCCATTCGCCCGCTGACCCGCCGGTCGCCACTGCCAAGGGATGCCCTTCGGGAAGCGCCAGGTTCACCGCCAGAACCGCCACATACAGCAAGATCAGCATCAACAGCCGCGCCCGAACCTGCGCGCCCATCAGGTGCCCGATCCCCCAAAGCCCGGCCCCAAGCGCCAGAACCAGTGCCATCAGCCCACCCCGGTCGAGCCAAAGCCACCCGCCCCGCGCGCGGTCTGGTCTAACGCGGCAACCTCGGCAATCTCAGCCTGCAGCACGAGCGCCACAACCATCTGCGCAATCCGCGCACCGTGTTCGATGACAAAGGCAGCCGCACCCAGATTAATCAGGATCACCCCAACCGGCCCGCGATAGTCTGAATCAATCGTCCCCGGCGCATTCGCCACCGTCACCCCGTGTTTCAGCGCCAGGCCTGAGCGGGGCCTGATCTGCACCTCAAACCCCGGCGGGATCGCCATCCGCAGCCCCGTTGGCACCAAAACCCGCGCGCCGGGCGCAATCGTCACCCCTTCGGCGCGATCCGCTTCGTCCAGATTGGCCCGCAGGTCCGCCCCCGCCGCCCCCGAGGTCGCGTATTCGGGCAGCGCCACTGCCGCGTCCGCCCCCTCCTCGCGCATCAGGTCGATCCGGCTCATGCCCGGCCCGTCTTTTCGCCAAAAATACTCCCGCCGGAGGCATCTTTCTTCATCCCAACGCCTCAGCAATCCGCGCCGCCAATTGCCGGGCCACCATGTCTTTGCCCATGCGTGGCCACTCTTCGGCCCCCGCATCAGTGATCAGCGTCACCGCATTCTCGGCCCCGCCCATGATCCCAGTCTCGGGCGAGACATCATTTGCAACGATCCAGTCGCACCCCTTGCGTTTGCGCTTGGCGGTCGCGTTCTCGATCACGTCGTCTGTCTCGGCGGCGAATCCCACGACAAGCTTCGGGCGGTTTTTTCCCTTGGACACCGTCGCCAGAATATCCGGATTCTCGGCCAGCTTCAGCGCCGGAATTTTCCCGCTGCCGTCCTTCTTGATTTTCGAGCTTGTCTTGCCCGTCACCTGCCAATCCGCCACCGCTGCCGCGAATACCGCCGCATCGGCAGGCAAAGCCGCCTGAACCGCATCCAGCATCTCTTCCGCTGTTTGCACCGGGACCACGCGCACCCCACCGGGGGGGGCAACATCCGCCGGGCCGGTCACAAAGGTCACATCCGCGCCCAGCGCCGACAGCGCCGCGGCAATCGCAGTGCCCTGCGCCCCGGACGAGCGATTGGCGATATAGCGCACCGGGTCGATCGGTTCATGCGTCGGGCCCGAGGTGACGATCACGTGCCGCCACTTTAAGGGGCCGTCCGCCAGCGCGGCCTCAACCGCCGCCACAATCTGGGGCACCTCGCTCATCCGGCCCGGGCCGTGCTCCCCACAGGCCATATCGCCGCTTTCGGGTCCGACAAACCGGATGCCATCGCCCTTCAAGGTCGCCAGATTTCGCTGGGTCGCCGGATGTTGCCACATCCGAACATTCATCGCCGGGGCCACCAGAACCTGCGTGTCCGTCGCCAGCAACAGGGTCGAGGCCAGATCGTTGGCCAAACCCTGCGCCATCTTGGCCATCAGATCCGCAGTGCCGGGGGCCACGACAATCAGATCGGCGGATCGAGACAGCTCAATATGCCCCATCTCTGCCTCATCCGTCAGGTCGAACAGATCGCGGTAGACCTTGTTGGCCGCCAGCGCAGATACCGACAGGGGCGTCACGAACTCCTCGGCCGCGCGGGTCAGAACCGGCGTCACCGCCGCCCCCTTTTCGCGCAACGCGCGGATCAGCAATTGCGCCTTGAACGCCGCAATGCCGCCGCCAATGATCAGCAAAATCCGTTTGCCCGCCAGCATGTTCCGCCCTTTCAAGACCGTCAGGGGCAGAGTCTATGCAGCCCGCACAGGGCGCACAAGGGTTGCGATATCAGTCCAGCAGCGCCGCAACCTCGCCCGAGCGTGCCTCCAACGCCGCGCGCATCTTGCCAAACGCTGCTGCCTCCAGCTGGCGAATGCGTTCTTTCGACAACCCAAGCTCGCGCCCCAAACTGTCCAGCGTTCGCGGCTGATCGGCCAGTTTGCGTTCGCGCACGATCAGCCGTTCGCGCGGGCTGAGCTTGGTCATCGCGTCCAGCAGCCAGCCGCGCAGTTTTACCGTGTCGAGACGCGCGGCGACGGTCTGCTCGGCAATCGGGCCGTCATCGGCCAGCGCATCGACCCAGGCGCGGCCCTCATCATCACTGCTCTGCGTCGCATCCAGCGAATAGTCGCCCGACGCCAGCCGCCCCGACATCATCTCGACATCGGCCAGGGATACGCCGATTTCCGTGGCAATCGTCTGCTGCATCTGATGCTTGTCCAACGCCTCACCCCGCGCTGCCGCTTCGCGTTCCAGCCGCGCCTGGACGCGCCGCAGATTGAAAAACAGCGATTTCTGAGACGACGTACTGCCCGTCCTGACCATCGACCAGTTGCGCATCACATGTTCCTGCACCGACGCCCTGATCCACCACATCGCATAGGTCGAAAACCGCACACCGCGATCCGGGTCGAACTTGTCCGCTGCCTTCATCAGCCCAAGCGAGGCTTCCTGCACCAGATCATTCATCGGCGCGCCATAGCGGCGGAATTTCGATGCCATCGAGATCGCCAACCGCATGTAGGCCGTGATCAGCCGATGCAGCGCGGCCTCATCCCGCTTGTCACGCCAGGCAAGCGCCAGCTCACGCTCATCCTCGGCACTCAGCATCTCGGCCTGCATGGCGCGACGATTGAAATTTTGATCCGCGGCGTGGTTTCCAGACATGTTCCCCCCTCCAAGGGCGGCACGTTTAACTTGCGTGCACAGGAGTGTTACGAAAGAACACACGCATTCCGACCAAAGAAAGTTCAAAAAAACATGATGCAACGGGTGACGTTTCTGATCGGAGGCGCGTCTTCGGGTAAATCCGTGCTGGCAGAGCGCTGGGCGGTTGCGTCAGGTCTGCCGCGTTTGTACCTGGCCACGGCCGAGGGGCAAGACGCTGAAATGGCGGCGAAAATCGCCAACCATCAGGCCCAGCGCGGTGACGGATGGCGGGTAGTCACAGCACCGCTGGCACTGGCCGAGGCGTTGCGCGATGCGGGTCACGAAGGTGTGATCCTGCTGGATGGCATTACCCTGTGGCTTAGCAACATCATGCACACGGATGGCGATTTTTCACCCCGGATCGCAGCCCTGCTGGCCCAGATTGAGAATGCACCCGGCCCGCTGATCATCGTCTCGGACGAGGTTGGTCTGGGCCTGGTTCCCGACACGGCGCTGGGGCGGCGCTACCGGGATGCGCTCGGCAAACTCAACCAACAGATTGCGGCACGCTCCGACTGCGTTGTTGGCGTGATGGCCGGGCTGCCATTTGCGCTGAAGGGGCCGCTGCCCGATGTCTGAGGGCGCTACCTGGTGGTGGGTGCGCCACGGCCCGACACACGCCAAAACCTTCGTCGGCTGGCGCGACATTCCGGCGGATCTGAGTGACACGGCGCAATTGACACGCCTGTCCGCCTATCTGCCCGCCGATGCGTTGATTGTTGCGTCGCCGCTGATCCGTGCCAGTGAAACGGCGGACGCCATACAGGATGCCCGAACGCGCCTGCCCGATGTGCCGGCATTGCGCGAATTCTCGTTCGGTGACTGGGACGGGCGCAGCTTTGACGACGTCGCGCGCACCGACCCCGACCTCAGCCGCGCCTATTGGGAAGATCCGGGCCACATCCGCCCCCCGAACGGCGAAAGCTGGCATGACGCCGCCGGGCGTGTTGCCCCCATCGTCGACCAGATGAACCAGGATCATGCGGGCCGCGACATCATCGTAGTTGCCCATATCGGCATCATCATGACCCAGATCGCGCGTGCGACCAACCTCAGCCCTAGTCAGATCATTGGCCACCGGATCGACAACCTGTCGGTGACGCGCATCACCTATGGGTCGGGGTCAGTAGCCGATCCAATCAATCACCTTCCGTGACGCGCCACTGCACAAATCGGAATTTCCGCACAGCACGACGCCCTGCTACGTTTCGCGAATGACCTATGACCTCATCATCGGCGATCGCGCCTATTCCAGCTGGTCCCTGCGCGGCTGGCTGGTGTTCGAAGCCTTCGGCATCAAGCGGAACGTCACCCTGATTGATTTCACGGTCGGTAACGTCGCCGACCAACTGGCCAAATTCGCGCCCGCCAAAACCGTTCCCACGGTTCGCACCCCGGACGGCGCAATCCTTGGCGACAGCATCGCAATTGCCGAGGAGCTCGCCTCGCGCCACCCGGACGCGGGCATTTGGCCAGAAGATCCGCTGGCGCGGGCCACGGCGCGCAATCTGGTCGCCGAAATGCACGCAGGCTTCATGGCACTGCGCGAAGACTGCCCGATGAACATGCGGGCCACCTATAGCGATTTCGAACCGTCCGAGGCGGTGCAGTCTGACTTGCGACGTCTGGAGGCGATCTGGTCCCATGCCCGCGCAACCTGCAAACCGGATGGCCCGTGGCTGTGTGGGGCCTACTCCGCCGCCGACGTCTTTTTCGCGCCAGTTGCGGCGCGTATCGCCGGGTATGGTCTGAAAACCGCGCCCGAAGCACGGGCTTACGTCGACGCCCACCTCAATGACCCGGCTATTCCGCCGCTGGCGCGCCATGGGCCTCGTACGCGGAGAGGATCTGCCTTGGTATCGCCGCGACCATGCGCGCACCGACTGGCCTGGCCCCGCGCCATTGGTGGCCCATGCTGTTGAAAACGGTCCGTCAGAAAATGCCTTTTGCCCATATTCCGGCGATCCGGTAACGCATTTCCTGTCTGTCGAGGGCCGCATCTTCGGCTTTTGCAATGCCTTTTGCCGCGACAAGACCCAGCCCGATCCGCTGGCCTGGCCCGATTTCGCGGCCCTGTTCTGACCTGCCCAGATCAAGAAATCACATTTCATTAACCTTTGTTAAAGACATTCCGCGTCAAGGGTTAACCATGTGTTACACAACGTCCGCCTGACCCTTGGTCGCCCGCACCTACACCGTCGCCTTCGAAGGCGTTCAGGCCCGCCTGGTCGAGGTTCAATGCGCCATCACCGCCGGGCTGCCGGCCTTTTCGCTGGTCGGCCTGCCCGACAAGGCCGTCAGCGAAGCGCGCGACCGGGTGCGCGCGGCAATGTCGGCCCTGTCGCTGGCGCTGCCATCCAAGCGGATCACGATCAACCTGTCGCCTGCCGATATGCCCAAGGAAGGCTCTCACTTCGATCTGCCAATCGCGCTGTCGCTGCTTGCCGCGTTGGACATTCTGCCCGCCGAAGAAGTCGCCCAGACCGTCGCCATGGGGGAATTGTCGCTGGACGGCGCCCTTGTTGCGGTCAATGGCGCGCTGCCCGCAGCAATGGCCGCCGCCGAGGCTGATTGTTCCCTGCTCTGCCCCGCTGATTGTGGCGCCGAAGCCGCCTGGGTCGACGCAACGCGGGTTATTGGCGCGGCCTCACTCGGCGATGTGGTGCGCCACTTTTCCGGGCAGGCGCCGCTGTCGCCCGCCGAAGCGGGCGTTGCCAAACCGACCTGTTCCAGCATGGATCTGCGCGATGTGCGCGGCCAGGAACGCGCCAAACGCGCGCTTGAGATTGCGGCCGCGGGCCGCCACCATTTGCTGATGGTTGGAACGCCGGGGTCCGGGAAATCCATGCTGGCGCAGCGCTTGCCCGGCATCCTGCCGCAGCTGACATCGATGGAGGCATTGGAAACCTCGATAATCCACTCGCTGACTGGCTTGCTGGACGCAGGCGGAATCAGCCGCGCGCGCCCGTTTCGCGAACCGCACCACACAGCTTCGATGGCGGCGATCGTGGGTGGCGGGCGCGGCGCGAAACCCGGTGAAATCTCGCTTGCGCACAACGGCGTTTTGTTTCTGGACGAATTCCCCGAGTACCCGCGTGCGGTTCTTGAAACCCTGCGCCAACCCATCGAAACCGGAGAGGTCGTGGTCGCCCGCGCCAACGCACATGTGAAATACCCGTGCAAATTCATGCTGATCGCCGCCGCAAACCCGTGCCGCTGCGGATACCTGTCAGACCCGAGCCGCGCTTGCGGGCGGGCCCCGGCCTGTGGCGATGACTATCTGGGCAAGATTTCCGGCCCGCTGCTGGATCGGTTTGATTTGCGGGTCGAGGTTCCCCCCGTCGCCTACCGCGATCTGGATCTGCCAGAAGCTGCCGAGGGCACCGCCGAAGTCGCCCTTCGTGTCGGCGCGGCCCGCAACATCCAGGATAGCCGCTTTGCCGACATACCTCGCATGAGCGCCAATGCCGATATCGCAGGGGACGCGATGGAGGCCTTCGCAACACCCGATTCAGAAGGGCGCGACCTGCTGAACCGCGTGGCCGAAAAATTCGGCCTGTCGGCGCGCGGATATCACCGCATTCTGCGCGTCGCGCGCACAATCGCCGATCTGGCCGAATCAGATAATGTCAGGAAGCCGCATGTGGCCGAGGCTGTAGGTTATCGCCTGTCCGTCTCAAAACTTCGCTGAGCGCCGGACTCTCATCTGCCTACCTCGCGATCCGCGCCTCAATCGCATCCCAGATCATGCCCGCAACATTGATCCCGTCGAATCGCTCCAACTCCTGAATGCCGGTGGGCGAGGTTACATTGATCTCGGTCAGATAGTCTCCGATCACGTCGATCCCGACGAAGATCTGACCCTTTTCGCGCAGAAGCGGACCGATGCGCGCACAGATTTCACGGTCCCGATCCGAAAGTTCGACTTTCTCCGGGCGCCCACCCACATGCATGTTCGACCGTGTCTCACCCTGCGCGGGCACCCGATTGATGGCGCCCACCGGTACCCCATCCACCAGGATGACCCGTTTGTCCCCGGCGCTGACATCGGGCAGGAATTTCTGAACGATCAGCGGTTCGCGGTTCATACCGGAAAACATCTCGTGCAGGCTGGCCAGGTTTCCGTCATCCGGGCGCAGCCGGAACACGCCCGCACCGCCGTTGCCGTAAAGCGGCTTGAGGATGATATCGCCATGCTCGGCGCGGAAATCCTTCAGCACGTCCAGATCGCGGGCAATCGTCGTGGGCGGCGTCAGGTCGGGGAAATCCAGCACCAACAGCTTTTCAGGGTAATTGCGCACCCAGAACGGATCATTGACCACAAGCGTATTGGGATGGATGCGATCCAACAGATGGGTCGTCGTGATATACCCCATATCAAACGGCGGATCCTGGCGCAGCCAGACCACGTCAACCTCCGACAGATCAACGCGCGACTCTGCCCCCAGAACCGCGTGATTGCCCTGTTCGCGGCGCACCGACAGCGGCCAGCCGCGGGCGGTGATCCTGCCGCCAGAATACGCCAGCCTGTCCGGCGTATAGTAAAACAGCGAATGCCCACGCGCCTGCGCCTCTTCCGCAAGGCGAAAGCTGCTGTCGGCATTGATATCTACGGAACCGATCGGGTCCATCTGAAAGGCAACTGACAGGGGCATGGCAACCTCAATAAACGTGCCGCCCCTGTTTAGCGTTCAGAGATGCCAGCGCAACGCCTAGAAACCATGACCAGCGGGCCACATTCACCTTCAGGCCGCAAATGCGTTTTCGATAACGTCGATTTGCCCGACCCCATTGACCAGTGCCACGTCAAATCGCGATGGCGTCATCTGCCCAAGTGGCTCTCCGGCCAGGAATTCGCTGGCAGCAGCCCAGATGCGCCGCATCTGGCGCGACGACAGGCTTTCCGCTGCCCGCGCAAAATCCCGCGATTTTTTAACTTCGATAAAGACAACATCGTCCCCGTCGCGTGCGACAAGATCAATTTAGCCGCCCTTTCCACGCCAGCGCCGATGCGTCACAGCACGTCCATTGCGCTGATAGAGTTCCGCAACCTGATCTTCTGCCGCCAGCCCGGCGTGATATGAACATGATCCACTCATGGCTGATTGTGTTGAAAAACTCCGAAATCAGAGCGTCGCGGATTTCTTGCGAAAACCTATGAAGCGAAATAGTCGGAAAGCTTTGACCACGAGACAGCGCATGGCTGCGCGTGAGCGCATGTAGGCGATTTGGGCCGACCCCCGCGCCAAAAATTTAGGATCGGGCTGCATGGAAAGAAAAATCATCGTTCAGGCCCTAAAACGGAGTTTTTCAACACAATCGGCTTATTCCCGATTTTCAGGGCGGCCTGATACACTTCGCGTCGCGGCAATGATAACGCCATCGCAACTTCGGCAACTGCATCCTTACGACTTAACCTTGCCATTGCATCCTCCAGAACCGCGTTCAGATCATCCGCTCCACGGTCATCCGGCTTTCGATCCACCACCAGAACAATTTCGCCACGCGGCGGGTTGCCAGCAATGTCATCAACCAATTCCGCAAGCGTCTGGCGCCGAACCTCTTCAAACTTCTTGGTCAGTTCCCGGCACAGGGCCGCTTCAACATCCCCACCGAATATTGCACAAATATCCTTAACAGTTTCCAAACATCGTTTCGGGCTTTCATAGATCACCAATGTTGCGCCTGTGCGCACCAGCTCGCGCAGTGCGGCTAGGCGAGCCGCGCGCTTTGGTGGCAGAAACCCCGCAAACAGGAACCGGTCTGTGGGTAAGCCCGAGACGACGAGTGCCGAGATCACGGCTGATGGTCCGGGTGCGCCCTCAACATGATGCCCTGCGGCCACTGCCGCGCGCACCAGTGCAAAGCCCGGATCGGCAATGCCGGGCGTTCCGGCATCGCTTGTCGGGGCGATCGACTTCCCCTCCTCCAACAGCGCCAGAAGCTGTGGGCGGCGGCCAGCGCCGTTGTGATCGTTGTAGGATATCAGCGGGCGCTGGCGCAGGGAAATGCCATGCAGTTCCAGCAGATGCCGCGCCCGGCGCGTGTCTTCGGCCATCAGGACGTCGGCGTCGCGAAGAATGTCCAAAGCGCGCAGCGTGATATCACGTGCATTACCGATCGGGGTCGCCACCAGGTACAGCCCAGCGGCCAATGCGGCACCTGCGCCGGGGTCAGATTTTGGGCCAGCGCCGGTCACAGCAGGACGCCGCCACGCGGGCGGTCAGAGGAAGGTCGAGATTTACACCGTGTTGTGATCATCATAGTGTCTTTTTGCTGCTGCCAAGGCACCCGTTGCCGCTTGTGACAGTGCGGGCATGTCCTGTTTTACTTTATAAGTCGACAAGGAAGTTCAATGCCCGCCTTATCTTCTATTTCCCGCCGGATCGCATTTGCCTGTGTCGCGTTGGTCGCCGGTTTTGCCCTATCTGCTTGCGAACCCATAGATTTCCGCAATTTCGGCGGCTTTGGCGGCGCAGGCGCGGGCCCCGGGATTGATACCACGCGCGCGGTTCCCGTCGCGCTGCTGGTGCCGCGTTCATCTGCCGAGGGTGGCCAGATCATTGCCGCCAGCCTGGAAAACGCCGCCCGGATGGCGATCCAGGATCTTGGAGGCGCATCAATTGACCTGCGTGTTTACGACACAGCCGGACAGGCCGGGCAGGCATCCATCGTCGCCCAGCAGGCCGTGGCCGAGGGCGCGCAGATCATCGTCGGCCCGTTCTTTGCCGCCTCGGCCAATGCCGCAGGTCTTGCAGTCGCCCCGCAGGGCGTCAACGTTCTGGCGTTTTCCAACAACACTGCCGTGGCAGGCGGCAATGTTTTCGTTCTGGGCAACACGTTCCAGAATTCGGCCAACCGGTTGGTCAGCTATGCGTCCAGCCAGGGCAAGGGCAAGATGTATATCATCCACGCACAAGACGCCGCTGAAGAGATTGGCGCGACGGCGATCCGAAATGCCGTCGGCAATTCGGTGCAGGCCGAACTGGTCGGCTCTGGCTCTTTTCCGCTGTCGCAACAGGGTGTGACGCGGGCGATTTCGGGCTTCTCCAAAGATGCCAAATCCTCGGGGGCGCAATCTGTTTTCTTCACCTCGGGTACGGCTGGCGCGATGCCTTTCCTGGCTGATCTGCTTCCAGGTGCCGGTTTGCCGCCTTCGGCAGTGCAGTATATCGGGCTTCAACGACTTGATATCCCGTCAAGCGCCCTGTCGCTGGGCGGATTGCAGGGCAGTTGGTTCGCTATCCCCGATCCGTCGCTGGCCGCCGGATTCCGCGCGCGGTATTCCGAGCGTTTCGGCACGGACCCGCATCCGACCGCGGGCCTGGCATACGACGGCATCGCTGCTGTGGGCGCGCTGGTCTCGGAAGGATCGCGCGATGCGCTGAGCGTGCGCAGCCTGACCCGCAGCGCCGGGTTCGTCGGAACCGGTGGCGTCTGGCGGTTGCGCACCGATGGCACCAATGACCGCGCATTGGCCGTGGCCCAGATCCGAAACAATCAGGTCAGCATCATTGACCCCGCGCCCAGAAGCTTCGGTGGCGCCGGTTTCTGAAACGGCCGGGTCACTGAACATGGGCCCAACGCAGTGGTTGGACGGCCCCGCGTTGCAGACAGCGCTTGACGCGGCGTTGCAGGATGCCCGTGACGCAGCCGGGATGCGCGCCATCGCGGTCCGTTTGATTGGCGAGGCCAACAGCCAAGCGCGCGACAGGATTGCAAGCGTTCTGGCGGAGGAGCCGAAGACCGCGCGCGACGCCGTGCGCGCCTATTCCGACGTCATGGACGCGGTGGTGGCCGCCGTGTTCCACGTTGCCACACACCACCTGCACCCGCGCCCCAACCCGACCGAGGCTGAACGTATCGCGATTGTGGCCGTGGGCGGGTACGGGCGCGCCGAAATGGCCCCGCATTCTGATGTTGACCTGCTGTTCCTGCTGCCCTGGAAGGCCACCGGCTGGATCGAAAGCGTCATCGAATCCATGCTGTACATGTTCTGGGACATGCATCTGAAAGTCGGCCACGCCACACGTTCGATCGCTGAAAATGTCCGACAGGCCCGCGAAGACACCACCATTCGCACCGCCCTGCTGGAACACCGCCCACTGATCGGCAATCGCCAGCTGACAAAGACGCTGAAAGAGACACTGTGGTCCGACGTGTTCCGAAACACCGGGCCCGCCTTTATCGAATCAAAGCTTGAAGAACGCGCCGCGCGTCACACGCGTCAGGGCGGGCAACGCTATGTCGTCGAACCCAATGTGAAAGAGGGCAAAGGCGGGCTGCGCGATCTGCAGACGCTCTATTGGATTGCAAAATACCTCAACCGGGTCGAAACGGTCGAACAACTTGTCCCGCTTGGCATGTTCTCACCCGAGGAATACGCCACCTTCGCCGCGGCCGAGGATTTCCTGTTGGCTGTGCGTTGCCAGCTGCATCTGATTACCGACCGCGCCATGGATCAACTGACCTTCGATTTGCAGGTCGAGGTCGCCGAACGGCTGGATTACAGCGATCACAGTGGGCGGCGCGCGGTCGAACATTTCATGCAGGAATATTTCCGGCACGCCACCCGCGTCGGCGAATTGACCCGCATCTTCCTGACCGCGCTGGAAGCCAAACATATCAAGAAAGAACCGATGCTTGTCGGTTTTTTTCGCCGTCGCAAGAAGACACGGCCCGAATACCGGATCGTCAACAACCGCCTTAGCATCAAGTCGCCCAAGGCATTTCTTGCCGACAAGCTGAATCTGCTCCGCATTTTTGAAGAGGGTCTGCGCACCGGCCTTCTGATTCACCCCGATGCAATGCGTCTGGTCGCGGCCAACCTTGACCTGATCGACGACGCCATGCGGGCCGATCCAGTGGCCACGCGGCTGTTCCTCGATATGCTGCTGAAGCACGGCAACCCCGAACGCGCCCTGCGCCGCATGAACGAACTTGGCGTGCTGGCAGCCTTCATCCCCGAATTCGCCCCCGTCGTCGCGATGATGCAGTTCAACATGTACCATAGCTATACGGTGGACGAGCATACGATCCAGTGCATCTCGACCCTGGCCCAGATCGAGCGCGAAGAACTGGTCGAGGAATTACCCATCGCCAGTGGCATCCTGAAAGGCGGCGTAGACCGAAAGGTCCTGTACCTGGCGCTGTTCCTGCATGACATCGGCAAGGGCCGGCCCGAGGATCACGCCGTTCTGGGGGCAGCGATCGCCCGCAAGGTCGCCCCGCGCTTCGGGCTGAAATCTGCCGATTGCGAAACCGTCGAATGGCTGGTGCGCACCCATTTGCTGATGTCGGACATGGCGCAGAAGCGCGACATCTCGGACCCGCGGACGGTTCGCGACTTTGCCAAGGCCGTGAAAACCGTCAAGCGGCTGGACCTGCTGACGGTGCAGACGGTCTGCGACATACGCGGCGTCGGCCCCGGCGTATGGAACAACTGGAAGGCCGAGCTGTTGCGCGGCCTCTACCGCGAAACGTCAACCGCGCTTGGCTCTGGCCTGGAAGCGGTGAACCGCGAAACCCGTGTGGCCGAGGCCAAGCGCAACCTGCGCGCCGCCCTGCCCGATTGGGACAAGAAGGCATTGAAGATCGAAACGTCGCGCCACTATGGCCCTTATTGGCAGGGCCTGCCAACGGCGGCGCATTGCGTCTTTGCAGACTTCCTCAAGGACATCGGCGAAGACGAGATTCGCATCGACCTGTTGCCAGACAAAGACCGCGACGCAACCCGCGCCTGCTTTGCACTGGCCGACCATCCCGGGATTTTTTCGCGTCTGGCCGGGGCGCTGACGCTTGTGGGGGCAAATGTCGTCGATGCGCGCACCTATACGTCCAAGGACGGCTATGCGACGGCGACGTTCTGGGTTCAGGACGCAGAAGGCAGCCCCTATCAGGCGCGCCACCTGCGCCGGTTGCGCACCATGATCAAAAAAACCCTCAGCGGAGATGTTGTGGTCCGCGACGCCGTGCAGGACCGCGACAGGATCAAGAAGCGCGAGCGTGCGTTCAAGGTGCCGACCTCGATCAGCTTCGACAACGAAGGCTCGGAAATATATACGATTATCGAGGTCGACACCCGGGATCGTCCCGGATTGTTGTATGATCTGACGCGAACCCTGGCGAATGCAAATATCCAGATTTCGAGTGCGGTGATTGCAACCTATGGCGCACAGGCCGTGGATAGTTTTTATGTCAAGGACATGGTTGGGCTGAAACTCCATTCGGAAAATCGCCGCAAGGGGCTGGAAAAGAAGCTGCGCGAGGCGATCGCGTCCGGTGCAAAGCGGGCGCAGGGATGAAGCCCGTGCGCCTGATTTCCGGTTTTCTGACCGTTGGCGGCTGGACGCTTGCCTCGCGCGTGTTGGGGTTCGTTCGGGACATCCTGATCGCTGCGTTCCTTGGCGCCGGCCCGGTGGCCGAGGCGTTCCTGATCGCCTTTGGCCTGCCCAACATGTTCCGCCGCTTCTTTGCCGAAGGCGCCTTCAACATGGCCTTCGTGCCGATGTTCTCGAAAAAGCTCGAGGCCCGCGACGGCCCGCTGGACTTCGCCCGCGACGCTTTTACCGCCCTGGCCGGAATCCTGATCGTTTTCACGTTGGTCGCCCAGATATTCATGCCGTGGCTGGTTCTGGCCATGGCCGGGGGCTTCGCCGATGACGGGCGGCTTGATCTTGCGACGCTGTTCGGGCGGATCGCCTTTCCCTACATCCTGTTCATCTCGCTCGCCGCCCTGTTGAGTGGGGTTCTGAATGCCACCGGCCGGTTTGCCGCCGCCGCCGCGGCACCGCTGTTGCTGAACATCCTGTTCATTGGCGCGCTCTGGCTGGCAGAACTTATGGGCTGGGATATCGGGCTGACGCTGGCCTGGACGGTGCCCTTGGCCGGTGTTGCGCAACTGGCGCTGGTCTGGGTCGCTGCTGCGCAGGCCGGGTTCCGCCTGATCCCGACCCGCCCGCGTCTGACCCCCGACCTGAAGCGTCTCGCCATCATCGCCGCCCCCGCAGCCCTGGCCGGGGGCGTGGTTCAGGTCAACTTGCTGGTGGGGCGGCAGGTGGCCAGCTTCTTTGACGGCGCAATCGCCTGGCTCAGCTACGCAGATCGCCTGTACCAGCTTCCCCTTGGGGTGGTTGGCATTGCGATCGGGGTGGTCCTGCTGCCCGATCTATCGCGCCGCCTTCAGGCGAACGACACCGCAGGCGGGCAGCACGCCGCCAGCCGCGCGGCGGAAATGAGCCTTGCTCTGACCGTCCCCGCCGCTGTCGCCCTGATCGTGGTGCCTGGACCGCTGGTCAGCACCCTGTTTCAACGCGGCGCATTCTCCGCCGAAGACGCCGCCGCCACCGCCGCCGCCGTAGCGATCTATGGACTGGGGCTGCCCGCTTTCGTTCTGCAAAAGGTGCTGCAACCGCTGTATTTCGCGCGCGAGGATACCCGCAGCCCGTTTCGGTTCGCGCTGGTGGCGATGGTCATAAACGCCGCCCTCGCCATCAGCCTGGCACCGGTCATTGGCTATCTTGCTGCCGCCGTCGGGGCCAGCCTGGCAGGTTGGGCGATGGTCTGGCTGCTGTGGCGGGGCGCGCGGTCCATGGGCGAGGCTGCCAAACCAGATGACCGTCTGCGCCGCCGCGCCGCCCGCATTTGTCTTGCGGCCGCGCTGATGGGCGCCGTCCTCTGGGCGGCGATGTTTGCGCTGGCACCTATGTTCGCCGGACCGGCCCAGTGGCTGGCCCTGCTGTTACTGGTCAGTATCGGGATGGTCAGTTACTTCGTCGCCGGGCGGCTGCTGGGTGCCTTTGCGCTGTCAGATTTCAAGGGCGCGCTTAAACGCTGACACCCCCTCACCAAGGTACCGGAGCGCCCGAATAATCGAAGAACCCGCCGGATTGCGCGGGCGTCAATGCCTCAAAACATCCAGCAAGCGCTGCGCGGACTCTGCCGGGTTCAGCTTGTCGCGCCCGGGATATTCGCGTGTGAAGGGCGTATCCACAGTGCCCGGATGCAGCAAGGCCAGTACCGCCTTCGGGTGGGTACGCGCCACTTCGACCGCCGCCCCGTGGATCAACTGGTTCAAAGCCGCCTTGGAGGCCCGATACCCATACCAACCGCCGGTCCGGTTATCGCCGATGGAACCAACCCGCGCCGACAAGGCGGTAAACACGCTACACCGGTCACGCGGCATCAGACGCAGGCTATGCTTCAACACCAACATCGGACCAATCGCATTCACCGCGAACTGCCCCGCCAGACCCTCAGCCCCCACTGCCTTCAGCGATTTTTCAGGCCCGGCGCCATCAACGCGCAGCGCGCCGGTCGCCACGAAGATCAGGTCGAACGGCGCATCCAGTGCACCCAAAATCGCAGCAACCGACGCCTCGTCCGTGACGTCCAACCCGTCAGCCGACCGCGACAGCCGCGTTACAGAATGGTCTGCTTGCAAACGCTCTGCAATCGCTGCGCCAATCCCGCCCGAAGCGCCGATCACTAATGCCCGTTTCTGTGTTATAAGGGCGGACCTAACCCATTCCGGCCAGGGATCAAATCGGGGTGGACCGGGATCGTCGCGCGCGTATCATGATGCACCAACAAAGGATGCAGCTTGATGCCAAAACCAACCGTCTTCCACATCCCGGTCTGCCCCTTCTGCCAGCGGCTTGAAATCCTGCTGGACCTCAAAGGTCAGCGCGATGCGGTGGACTTCAAAGTGATCGACATCACCGTTCCGCGCCCCGACTGGCTGCTGGAAAAGACCGGCGGCACCACTGCCCTGCCGATTTTTGAGGACGATCAATCCCGCGTCCTGAAGGAAAGCATGGTCATCCTGCGCTATCTGGACGAAAGCCTGCCTGGTCCGCCCGTCGCCCGCGCCGATCCCTATGAACGCGCCATTGAACGCCTGTTCATTACCCGCGAAGGCGCTTTCACCGGCGACGGTTATCGCATGGTTATGAACCAATCCCGCGAAGACCGCGCGGGATTTGCGGATAAGATGGACACCCACTGGCGCTGGTTCGATGACTTCCTGATGCAGCACAATCCGGACGGCACGTACCTGTTCGACGATTTCGGCCTGGCCGAGGTTGTCTATACCCCACTGTTCATGCGCTTCTGGTTCCTGGACTATTACGAAAGCTACACAATCCCAGCCAACGCACCGCGCGCCGCGAAATGGCGCGACGCATGCCTCGCCCATCTGTCTGCCCAGCAAACCAGCCATGAGGAAATCGTCAAACTCTACTATGACTACGCCAAGGGTGCCGGGAACGGGGCGCTGCTGCCGGGGCGCAAGGTGTCGTCATTCACATTCGATCCCGACTGGCCCGCCCGTCCGATGCCACCGGCGGACAAATACGGTGTTGCCGCCACTGACGCCGAACTGGGTCTAGCCCCGGGCGGATAAGCCACCAGCCGCCTCTCTCTTCTCGTCGAAAATATCCTCGCCGAAAGCATGAAACTCTTTTCACGCCGCCTCAAATCCGTATAAGTGCCCCCATGAAGCACGTAGCACATATCCCGTCCGCCATGCGTTGGGCCTGCTTCTTCTCCTTAGCCGCCTCTGAGCGTGCCTTTCGGCGCAACCGCTCAGAGGGGTCCCCGCGCCGGATAAAACGCTAAGGAAACAACGGATTAGACCAATGACAAACCCAACGAACACGACGGACAAGAACCGTGTGGTGATCTTTGACACCACCCTGCGCGATGGCGAACAAAGCCCCGGCGCGACCATGACCCACGACCAGAAGCTGGAGATTGCCGTACTGCTGGACGAGATGGGCGTCGATATCATCGAGGCAGGATTCCCCATCGCCAGCCCCGGCGATTTCGAGGCGGTCACGGAAATATCAAAACGTGCCAAATCCTCGGTCATATGCGGGCTGTCACGGGCACAGTTCAAAGAAATCGACCGCGCGTGGGAGGCTGTGAAACACGCCAAACGCCCGCGAATTCATACATTTATCGGCACTTCGCCACTGCACCGGGACATGCACAGCCTGACACAGGACGGCATGGCCGAACGGATCCACGCCACCGTCACACACGCCCGTAACCTGTGCGACAACGTGCAGTGGTCGCCAATGGATGCCACCAGGACCGAGCATGATTATCTGCGCCGCGTGGTGGAAATCGCCATCAAGGCCGGGGCGACAACGATCAACATCCCCGATACCGTCGGCTACACCGCCCCGATCGAAAGCGCCGATCTGATCCGGATGCTGATCAACGATGTTCCGGGCGCGGATGAGGTGATTTTCGCCACCCATTGCCACAATGATCTGGGCATGGCGACGGCGAACTCGCTGGCCGCTGTCGATGGCGGAGCGCGGCAAATTGAATGCACGATCAACGGCTTGGGCGAACGTGCAGGCAACACGGCGCTGGAAGAAGTTGTGATGGCGATGAAGGTTCGCAAGGACATCATGCCCTACACCACAGGAATTGACACGACCAAGATCATGGCGCTCAGCCGCAAGGTTGCCCAGGTTTCCGGCTTTGCGGTGCAGTTCAACAAGGCCATCGTCGGCAAGAATGCTTTTCTGCACGAAAGCGGCATCCATCAGGACGGTGTGCTGAAAAACGCCGAAACGTTTGAGATCATGCGCCCCGAGGATATCGGGCTGAACACTTCGAACATCGTGATGGGCAAACACTCGGGCCGTGCTGCCCTGCGCGCCAAACTGAAAGAGCTGGGGTTCGATCTGGCCGACAATCAGCTGAACGATGTCTTTGTGCGGTTCAAGGATCTGGCTGATCGCAAAAAGGAAGTCTACGACGAGGATCTGGTCGCCCTGATGCGCGATCAGCCAGGCGATGAAACGTTGGAACGGATTCGCGTCAAATTCCTGCGGGTGATCTGCGGCACCGAAGCGCCCCAATCAGCCGATCTGACGCTGGAGGTTGACGGCAAAGACCACCAGACAACGGCAACCGGCGACGGCCCCGTGGATGCAGTATTCAATGCGGTGAAAGCCCTGTTTCCGCATGACGCGCGGCTGCAACTCTATCAGGTGCATGCGGTGACCGAAGGCACTGACGCGCAGGCCACGGTAAGTGTTCGGATGGAGGAAGACGGGCGCATTGCCACTGGCCAATCCTCGGATACCGACACGGTCGTGGCCAGCGCCAAGGCCTATGTCAACGCGCTGAACCGGCTGCTGGTGCGCCGCACCAAGTCGGACCCGGATGCAGACGTGAAGACGGTCAGCTACAAGGATGCGGGCTAAGACCTTACGGCAGGCGGCGGAGCTTTGCCCACCGCCTGCCGGAATTGTCCTTTTCGATCATCGACACGCCGCCTATAAGGTTTGCCTGCCCGGTGGTTGGGGAATCACCGAACATATCTGACTTTGGCATTGGAATGGGTACGCGATGTTTGGCTGGTTATTCGGAGGGCTGTTCTCGGCCGATATGGCGATTGACCTCGGCACTGCCAACACGCTGATTTATATCAAGGGCAAGGGCATCGTGCTGGCCGAACCTTCGGTGGTGGCCTACCACATCAAAGACGGGCGCAAGCAGGTTTTGGCGGTGGGCGAGGATGCCAAGCTGATGCTGGGCCGCACCCCCGGTTCTATCGAGGCGATCCGCCCGATGCGCGAAGGCGTCATTGCAGATTTCGATGTCGCCGAGGAAATGATCAAGCATTTCATCCGCAAGGTGCATCCGCGCACCACGTTCTCGAAACCGAAAATCATCGTCTGCGTGCCCTACGGCGCCACCCCGGTTGAAAAACGCGCCATCCGCCAGTCGGTTCTGGGGGCCGGTGCGCGCAAAGCGGGATTGATCGCGGAACCCATTGCCGCCGCCATCGGCGCGGGCATGCCGATCACCGACCCCACCGGCAACATGATCGTCGACATCGGTGGCGGGACGACCGAGGTTGCGGTGCTGTCCCTTGGCGATGTTGTCTATGCCCGCTCGATCCGCGTCGGCGGCGACCGTATGGACGAGGCGATCATCAACCACCTGCGCCGCCAACAGAACCTGCTGGTCGGCGAACAAACGGCCGAGCGGATCAAGACCACCATCGGCACCGCCCGCATGCCCAACGACGGGCGCGGCACCGCCGTGCACATCCGGGGCCGCGACCTGATCAACGGCGTCCCGCGAGAGACCGAGATCAACCAGGCCCAGGTGGCCGAGGCGCTGGCCGAACCCGTGGCCGCGATTTGCGAAGCCGTGACCGCCGCACTGGAAGCAACCCCGCCGGACCTTGCCGCCGACATCGTGGATCGCGGTGTGATTCTGACCGGCGGTGGCGCTTTGCTGGGTGACCTTGATCTGGCCCTGCGCGAACAGACCGGGCTGGCCGTTTCGGTGGCTGACGAACCACTGAATTGTGTAGCGCTCGGCACTGGCAAGGCACTGGAATATGAACAACAGTTGCGGCATGTGATAGACTACGACAGCTAACACTCCGCCGGGGCGCGGGCGCTGCTGTGCCTGTTGCCCTCTCCTGACGTCAGATCGGGGGTTGACCCGTGGCCCGAAGCCGAGCCCGCGCTGAAGATTTCGCCCGCCCTGTTCGGCGGGTTCTTGTCGTTGGGCTGATTATTTTCCTGGTTGGGCTGTTCGCGCTATGGCGTATCGACAACCCGCGCGCTGAACGGTTCCGCGCCATGGTGGTCGACCGCTTCGTGCCATCCTTTGACTGGGCCTTCGTTCCGGTCACTGCGGCGGCGGGCATGATCGAGGATTTTCAGTCCTACGCCCGCATCCATGAACAGAATCAGGAGTTGAAGCGAGAGCTTCAGCAAATGAAGGCCTGGAAAGAGGCCGCGCTGCAACTTGAACAGGAAAACGCCAAGCTGCTGGCGCTGAACGAGATGCAATTGGAACCGAAGCTGACCTATATCGGCGGCGTGGTGCTGGCTGACAGCGGCTCTCCGTTTCGCCAGTCGGTGCTGCTGAATGTCGGTGCGCGCGACGGGATCCGCGATGGCTGGGCGGCGACAGACGGGCTGGGCCTGGTGGGGCGAATTTCCGGGGTCGGGGCGAATTCGTCGCGGGTGCTGATGCTGACGGATTCATCCTCGCGTATGCCGATCACCATCCAGCCAAGCGGGCAGACCGCGATTCTGACGGGTCAGAACCTGCCGCGCCCGCTGATATCCTTCCTCCAGGAACCCGACCAGATCCGCCCCGGCGACCGCGTGGTCAGTTCCGGCGATGGGCAAGTGTTCCCGGCGGGCCTTCTGGTCGGTCAAGTGGCCCTTGGGCAGGACAGGCGATTGCGCGTGTCGCTGGCGGCTGATTATGAGCGCCTGGAATTCCTGCGGGTGCTGCGCAGCAAGCTGGCCAATACCATCGACGACCCCGGATCCATGGTCGCCCCGCTGCCCGAAGTTCAGGGCCCGCAATTGCCGCGGGAGGCTACGGATGGCTGATATCTCAACCACGCGCTGCTGGCGTCTGCGATTGCTGTTCGTCCTGCTGGCCGGGCTGATTTATTTTGTGCATCTGCTGCCGTTGCGCACCGGGCCGGGCGGCTGGCCGATCCCCGATTTCGTCACTCTTATCGGGTTCGTCTGGGTGCTGCGGCGATCCGCCGTCATGCCGATCTGGCTGTTTGCCGCGATGGTTCTGCTGGGCGATTTCCTTCTGATGCGCCCGCTGGGTCTTTGGACCGCGCTTGGCGTGCTCGCCCTCGAATTCCTGCGTAGCCGCGAACCAACGTCGCGCGACATGCCGCTGGCGGTGGAATGGTCGATGGTCGTGGGTGTCCTTGCGCTGATGTTTGCCGGGCAGGCGCTGGCGCTGGCGGTATTCGTGGCTGATCAGCCACGGTTCACTTTGATCGCGTCCCAGTTCGTGCTGACGATCTTTGCCTATCCGCTGGTCGTCCTGGCCACCCGCCATGGCCTGGGTCTGCGCAAAGCCTTGCGACCGCAATCCGGCGCATTGGGGATCAGGGCATGAAACGCACGCCCCGCGATGCCGAGTACAGCGCCAAGCTGATCACCCGCCGGGGTCTGGTTCTGGGCGGCGTGCAATTGGGCATACTGGGAGTTCTTGGCACGCGCATGCATCAGTTGCAGGTCAAGCAGGCCTCGGAATATCGCCTTCTGGCCGATGAAAACCGCATCAACCTGCACCTGCTCGCCCCGGCGCGCGGGCTGATCTATGACCGCAACGGCGTGGTGATCGCGGACAATGAACAGAATTACCGCATCGCAATCGTGCGCGAGGTTGCCGGTGATGTGGACGCGGTCGTCGAACGCCTGCGCCGCATCGTCCGCCTTGACCCGGACGAGTTGGCGCGCGCGGTGGCCGAGGTCAAGCGACGCTCTCCCTTCGTGCCGGTGACACTGGCCGATCAGCTTAGCTGGGATGACATCGCCGAGGTTGCGGTCAACGCACCCGCCCTGCCCGGTATCACGCCCGAGGTTGGTCTGTCGCGCAGCTACCCGATGGGCAGCGATTTTGCGCATGTGCTGGGGTATGTTGGTGCGGTCAGCGACTATGATCTAAGCCGCATCGACGACAAGGACCCGCTGTTGCAGATCCCGAAATTTCAGATCGGCAAGGTCGGGGTCGAGCGCAAGATGGAGGCCGCCCTGCGCGGCGGTGCAGGCAGCCGCCAGATCGAGGTCAACGCCAACGGCCGCGTCATGCGCAAGCTTGAGCGCAAGGAAGGCGACCCCGGCGCGGATGTGCAACTGACGCTCGATCACGGGCTCCAGAATTTCGCCATGGCCCGGATGCAGTACGAAAGCGCCGCCGCCGTGGTGATGGAGGTGGACACCGGCGATATCCTGGCCATCACCTCGACCCCTTCGTTCGACCCAAACAAATTCGTCCACGGCATCTCCAGCGCCGATTATCGCACCCTGACGGAAAGCATTTACCGCCCGCTGGCGGATAAGTCGGTGCAGGGTACTTACCCGCCGGGATCAACCTTCAAGATGATGGTTGCGCTGGCGGGGTTGGAACATGGGATCATCCAGCCGAACGACACCACGCGCTGCCGCGGGTTCACCACGCTGGGCAAACGCAAATTCCACTGCTGGAAGCGGGGCGGCCATGGCAATGTCGATCTGGAAACCAGCCTGCGCCGGTCCTGTGACGTCTATTATTACGAGCTTGCCCGAAAGGTCGGCATCGACAAGATCGCGGAAATGGCGCGTCGGTTCGGCTTTGACGACGCCTTCAACCTGCCGATGTCTGCCGTCAGCCGCGGCATCATGCCCGACAAGACCTGGCTGGCGCAGCGCTATAGCGAAGACTGGCGCGTCGGTGACACGCTGAACGCGGCCATCGGGCAAGGCTATGTGCTGGCCACACCGCTGCAACTGGCGGTGATGGCAGCGCGGATTGCCAATGGAACGGGGGTAGAACCCCGGCTGGTGAAATCCGTCGACTCGGTCGAGGTTCCGCTGGAACCGGCCCTGTCGCTGCGGGTCAATGAAAACCACCTGCGGCTGGTGCGTGACGGAATGTTCGGCGTCGTCAATCGCGCAGGCGGGACGGCAGGTCGGTCGCGGGTGGCGCTGCCGGAATTCACGATGGCCGGAAAAACGGGCACCAGCCAGGTCCGCAGCATTTCGGCCGCCGAACGCGCCCAGGGCGTTACCCGCAACGCCGATCTGCCGTGGGAACGCCGTGACCACGCGCTGTTCGTCAGTTACGCCCCATACGAAAACCCGAAATACGCCGTCTCGGTCGTGGTCGAACATGGCGGCGGAGGCTCGGTCGCCGCCGCGCCCATCGCGCGCGATCTGATGCTTTATGCGCTTTATGGCGGCATGCCCCAGTTAGAGGCTTATCCCAGCAACCAACAGCGCGAAGCGGGCGAACGCCTGAACGCCCTGCCACTGCGCCAGCGCCAGACCGGCAAACCGGCAAGCTCTCGCGCATGAGTTATCTGGAATACAAGATCAAGACCGTGCCGACCGGGATTTCGAAAGTCCTGTATCTGAACTGGCCGCTGATTCTGCTGCTGACGGCCGTGGCCAGCGTCGGCTTTCTGATGCTGTTCTCGGTCGCGGGCGGCAACATGCAGCCCTGGGCCGAACCACAGATGAAACGCTTTGGCCTTGGGCTGGCGGCCATGTTCGTCATCGCGATGGTGCCGATCTGGTTCTGGCGCAACATGGCGGGCCTGGCCTATGCGGTGTCGATCCTGCTGCTGCTGCTGGTCGAATTCTTCGGCTTCAGCGGCGGCGGCGCCCAACGCTGGATCGACCTTGGTTTCATGCGGCTGCAACCGTCCGAGCTGACCAAAGTCACGCTGGTGATGATCCTCGCCGCCTATTACGACTGGCTAGAGGTTGAAAGAACCTCTCATCCGCTTTGGGTACTTGTTCCCATGGCGCTGATCCTGGTGCCGACCTTCCTGGTCCTGAAACAACCTGATCTGGGCACCGCGATCCTGCTGGTCGCGGGCGGGGGCATCATGATGTTCGTCGCCGGGGTCCATTGGGCGTATTTCATCGCGGTCATCATTGCAGGCGTCGGGGTCGTCTATACGACCCTGCTGTCGCGTGGCACCGACTGGCAGTTGCTGAAAGATTACCAGTTCCGCCGCATCGACACCTTTCTTGATCCCTCATCAGATCCGCTGGGCGCGGGCTATAACATCACCCAGTCGAAAATCGCCCTCGGCTCGGGCGGGTTTTCGGGCCGGGGCTTCATGCAGGGCACCCAGTCGCGCCTGAACTTCCTGCCCGAAAAACACACCGACTTCATCTTCACCACCCTGGCCGAGGAATTCGGCTTTGTCGGGGCCATCTCTTTACTTTTGCTCTATGGGCTGATCCTGATGTTCTGCATCACTTCGGCATTGACCAACAAGGATCGCTTCGGGTCACTGGTCACATTGGGCGTCGGGGCGACATTCTTCCTGTTTTTCGCCGTCAACATGGCCATGGTGATGGGGCTGATGCCCGTCGTCGGCGTGCCGCTGCCACTGATCAGCTACGGAGGAACTGCCATGATCGTTCTGCTTGCCGCATTCGGGCTGGCACAGTCCGCCCACGTCCACAGGCCGCGCGGTAAATGAGCGTCACTGTCCTGTTCGATGCGGCCCCGGCAAATTGGCCCCGGTACGAAGGTCCTTTGGCGCAGGCGCTGCAGACCGCGGGCGTGGACGCAACGCTGACCACGGGAGCCCCACCGGAACAGGTCGATTTCATCGTTTATTCCCCCGGCGGCGCAATCACTGATTTTACGCCCTACACGCGGGCGCGCGCCGTGCTCAGCCTCTGGGCCGGGGTCGAACGGATCATCACAAACCCGACCCTGACCCAGCCGCTGGCCCGCATGGTCGACCCCGGCATGACCGAGGGCATGACCGAATGGATCGTCGCCCATACCATGCGTCACCACATCGGCATGGACGCCCATCTTGAGGCAGCGCCCGGAACCTGGCAACAGATTACCCCGCCACTGGCCCGCAATCGCCGCATCGGCCTCCTCGGCCTTGGTACGCTTGGGTCTGCGGCCGCGCTGGCCCTTGCAGGGCTGAATTTCAACGTCTCCGGTTGGAGCCGCCGACCCAGACAGATCGACGGGATAACATGCCACAGCGGTCAGGACGGGCTGCGCGATGTCATGGTAGGCTCTGAGATCCTCATCCTCCTGCTGCCCCAGACTGCGGGGACCGAGGGGCTGCTGAACGCCGAAACACTCTCGCTCATGCCGCGCGGCGCTTCGATCCTTAATCCGGGTCGTGGCCCGCTGATCGACGACGACGCGCTGCTGGCGGCCCTCGATACTGGCCAGATCAGCCGCGCCACGCTGGATGTTTTCCGCATCGAACCCCTGCCCCGCGATCACCCGTTCTGGGCGCATCCGCGTGTGACCGTGACGCCGCACATCGCCTCGGAAACCCGCCCCGAAACGGCGGTCACGATCATCGCCGAAAACATCCGCCGCAGCGAAGCCGGCGAACCCCTGCTGCATCTGGTTGACCGCCGTGCAGGTTACTGAGGCCTTGTCCGTCTTCTTGTCGAAAATTTCCCCGCCGGAGGCATGAAGTTTTTTAACCTGCCCCCTAAAGCGTTTCGTCTTGAACCTGAATCGCGAGGGATTCCCTTGAGACCTGATCTGTGATTCATCCTGTTTGGGAGGATGGATCATGTCAGCACCTTTGCCATCTGCGCTTCGGATACGGTTTCAGAGATACATTGAAGAAGGGTTGAGCGGGCGCGCGGCGGCGTTGCGGTTGAAGCTGTCGCCTGCCACAGGCGCGCGGTGGGCGCGTCAGGTGAGGATGAAGGGTCATGCGGAACCTGCCCGGCAGGGACCGCCGCGCGGCAAGGGAAAGCTGGCTCCGCATCGGGAATTCTTTGAGGAGTTGATCGCACAAGACCCTGACATCACGCTCTTTGAGTTGCGTAATGCGCTGGCCGATGCAGAGGGTGTGCGGGTGCATCACTCCTCCATCGCCAACCTTCTGTCCCGGCTCGGCTTCACGTACAAAAAAAGTCGCTGGTCGCAACCGAGCGCCGCCGCGCCAAGGTAAGGCAGCAACGGGCCGACTGGTTCAGATACCGCTCGCCAGCCATTGCGACCTTTCCTGAGCGCGTTGTCTTTATTGACGAAACCGCAGTGAAGACAAACCTCACGCGCCTACGCGGCAGAGCCAAGCGCGGTAAGCGCCTGACGATGGATGCGCCCTTCGGAAGCTGGGGAACCCAAACCTTGATCGCGGGCCTGACCCAAGGCGCGCTGATCGCACCTTGGGTCATCAAGGGAGCGATAGATGGCCCCGCCTTCGCGGCCTACATCCGCGAAGTGCTGGTCCCCGAGATCAACCCCGGCACTGTCGTCATTCTCGACAACCTGGCAACCCACCGGAATAAGGAGGCGACGCAGGCTTTACGCAATCACGGCTGCTGGTTCCTTTACCTGCCACCGTACTCGCCCGACCTGAATCCCATCGAGCAGGCCTTCTCTAAACTGAAAGCCCATTTGCGACGGATCGGGGTCAGGTCCTTTACCCAGGTCTTCGAAGCAATCGGAGCAATCTGCGATCTCTACGACCCAGTAGAATGCTGGAACTACTTTAAGGCCGCCGGATATGTCTCAGGTTAATGTCGAAACGCTTTAACGCAACTTCGGTGGCCGCGACGGATCGCGGCCCGGCATCGTTGGCACCAACCCCAACTGCGGCAGATCAAAGCGCAATCCCACACGCTCCAGCGTCGCAACGACCGGGTCGCCCGGGTGATGGAAACTCACATCCACGGCGCCGGCTTCGATCCCCGAAAACACCAGCGCTTCACCCACCGCCCGCGTCAGGGCGTTGCGCGCGCCATCGGGCGCACCGATAACCGCCAGCAGGTGGCCCGACGCCCCATTGTCCCAATCCGCTTCGGCCAGATAGGCCGCATCGGCCAGCCCAGCGGCAGCGGACAGTTTCTCATCCAGCGCGCGCAATAGCGCCTCGGGTGCACGGCCCGGCGCGCGCAATGCTTTGGGCCTGCCCGACACCTCCGCCGGGCCTTGGTCCAGCATCCCCGCCAGCCAGTCGAGCGCGTCCGGCCCAAGGATCTGGGACGAGGGTGCGACGCTCAGGTTCAGACCCAGCCCGACGCCCTGCCCGGCCAGCATCGCCACCATCGAACGCCCGGTGATCTCGGCCCGCTCAGCGCCTGCCGGGGCGAATTCGGCAAGCCGGGCCTCGGTATCGAAGGCCAGCACAATAGGCCCGTCGGACAGCTCGAACACCTTCGGTTCATCACGCTCCAACAGCAAAAACAACTCCGCCCCCGCCAGCCGGTCGAAGAATCGCAACCGCTGATCCGGGTCCGCCTCGGCCGCCAGATGCGCCTGATCGAGGGGGGTCTCGCTCATCCCAGAACCTCCGCCACCCGCGCGCGCAGAACTGGTAGCAACTCAGCCTCAAACCAGGGGTTTTTCTTCAGCCAGCCGGTGTTGCGCCACGACGGATGCGGCAATGGGATCACCGCGGGGGCATGGGCGCGCCAATCAGCCACCGTGTCGGTCACGTTGCGGGTGCCCAGATGCCAGCGCTGCGCATGCCCGCCGATCAGAAGGGTCAACTGGACGGATGGCAATGAGTCCAGAACCCCCTGTCGCCAGGTCTTCGCGCAAACTGCGGGAGGGGGCAGATCGCTGCCCTTGGCATCATATCCCGGAAAGCAGAATGCCATCGGAACGATGGCAATCCGGTCGCGGTCATAGAAAGTATCGCGCCCAACGCCCATCCAGTCGCGCAACCGCTCTCCCGACGGGTCATCAAACGGCACGCCGGACTGATGCACCCGCATCCCCGGCGCCTGCCCTGCGATCAACAGCCGTGCAGACTGGCGAAACCACAGCACCGGGCGCGGCGCATGCGCGGTTTTTGTCGCGGCGAAACGCTCGGCGCAAAGGGTGCATTGGGCAAGGTCGGTGGCCATGACGCGGGTCTAGCGCTTATGGACACGGGCGACAAACCTACTTGACATAATTTCGATATTTCTAGATATGTCGAAATATGAAACAAAGCACCCCCCTTCTGCCGGTCGAGAAAGCCGCATCGACATTTGCGGCCCTCGGCTCGGAACAACGGCTGAGCGTGCTGCGCACACTGGAGCGCGCCGGGCCGGACGGGCTGACCATCGGGACGCTGGGCACGCGGAGCGGTGTTTCCGGTTCGACCCTGACGCATCACATGAAAATCCTCAGCGCCGCCGGGCTGGTCAACCAGGTCCGTGACGGGCGGCAGATCATCTGCATCGCCGCCGATTATTCTGAGATGGAAGCCCTCGCTGCATATCTCCTCAGCGAATGCTGCGCCGATAGCGAAGACCCACATGCGCAGCACGGGGCAAACGAAGGACACGGCGCATGACCGACGCGACGCACGACCAACAGGGCCGCAGCTGGATGCCCGACAAAGCATGGCTGGCCAGTGCCATTCTGGTCCTTCTGGTGGCCATCTTCGACTGGCCTCAGGTCGGCCCGATGCTGGGTTTCGCCGCCCGCGTCTTCGTGGGCACATTGCCGTTCATCGCCTTCGCAGTGCTTGCCGTCGCCTACCTCAAGGCCAGCGGTGCCGAGGCGCTGTTGGCCCGCGCCTTCGAAGGGCGCGAGACACGCATGATCGTCCTTGCGGCAATGCTGGGCGGGTTGTCGCCGTTCTGTTCGTGTGAGGTGATCCCCTTCATCGCCGCCATGCTGGCGGTTGGTGCTCCGCTTAGCGCGGTCATGGCATTCTGGCTGGCCTCACCCCTGATGGATCCGGCGATGTTCGCGATCACTGCCGGAACGCTGGGCACCGGATTTGCGACAGCCAAGACGCTGGCCGCCGTGGCGCTGGGGCTGGGGGGTGCCTTTGTCGTCAAAGCCTTCGCCAGCAGCCCGGTCTTTGCCGACCCGCTGCGCGCGCGTCCGGCTGCAAAAGGCTGCGGCTGCGGCCCCTCGCCATTCTCGGGTCAAACCAACTGGCGTTTCTGGGCCGAGGGTGATCGGCGCGATACTTTCCGCGACACGGCGCTGGAAAACGCCCTTTTCCTGACCAAATGGCTGGTGCTGGCCTATCTGATCGAAGCGCTGATGCTGCACTATGTTCCCGCAGACTGGATCGCCGGGGTTCTGGGCGGCAGCGGCGTGTTCCCGATCATTCTGGGCGCATTGGTCGGCGCACCAGCCTACCTAAACGGTTATGCCGCCGTGCCACTGGTCGACGCGCTGCTGGCGCAGGGGATGAGCAATGGCGCGGCGATGTCCTTTGTTATCGCGGGTGGCGTCAGCTGCATCCCGGCAGCGATTGCGGTCTGGGCCCTGGTGAAACCTCGAGTTTTTGTTGCCTACATCGGGCTGGCGATGGTCGGCGCCGTTCTGGCCGGAATGGCGTGGAATGCAGTTGCCTAAAGCGAACAACAGGATTTCCAAAGCACCCGCAGCCTGCTTGGCACATTGACATGAAGCGGGCGCTGGCGCGGCGAAGAACAAGCCGGGCGAGCGCCTGACCGGGGGTAGGCGATGCAACGGTTGTGCGTGGCAATTTATGGTTCAGCGTTAACGCCGGACTACGAAGGTTTCGCGATCCATCGAAATCGCCTGCCCGCGGGACGGTCAGGCGATCGCCCGGCGCCCTTGCGGGCTTGATTCCGGGCGGAAAAGCGCGCCTCGCCAACGTCCGCTCCGACTCGTTGCTGGCAATATCGAGGCACCCGTCTACTTAATGCGCACGCTCCTGGCGGGAGGCCGCAGAGTGTGTATTCCCTCGGTTCCCGGCGCGGACGCGAGTGGGGCGTAGGCCTCCAGATCTCATCAGGGGTTTTCTGCCGGGCTGACACCCGCACCGACGAGGATCGGAAGCGATTGGCTAACTCACAAAACTCACAATCAGCGTCACGCCCAGCAGGATCCCCAGCCACAGAACCATCGCGCCCGTCGGCCAGACCGAGGCCATGCGCCCCTCTGGCCCGTGGCTGCGGTAAAGCCGCGCGATCGTCGCCTCCACAATCCGCGTCGCCTTGCCCGTCACCGCATTCCAGACCTGCGCCAGCCCCCGTGCCGCCAGCCCGATGACCGAAGGCGCGGCCTTGCGATACGTCCAATCAGTGTCCAGATTCACAGCCCGGATTTCAGGCGGGTGCATTCCGGTGCGCATCAGAACGCCAAAGGCCAGAAGCGCAAACAGCAGCAATTGCAACTGCGCGACGACATGGTTCATCGTGTAGGGGTGGTATTCCACCGGGTAGGGCAGGATCGCATAGAGTGTATCCGGGAATACCCCGATGAAAACGCACAGGAACGCGGTGATCCCCATCGCCAACAACATATGCGTCGGCGCCTCGGCCGGGCGCATGCCACTGTCATGGGCAAAGAAGGTGAAGAACGGGATTTTGATGCCGGAATGGCTCAGCACGCCTGCCGAGGCAAAGACCAGCAAAGCCCAGATCAGCGGGTAATGGGCTGAGGCCGTTTCGTCCAGAATCAAAGATTTCGTCACGAAGCCGGAAAACAGCGGAAAGGCCGAGATCGACGCCGCGCCGATCAGGCAGAAGATCGCGGTTTTCGGCATGGTACGGTAAAGGCCGCCAAGCTCGCTCGCTTTCGACGTGCCTGTACGGAACATCACTGCGCCGACGCTCATAAACAGCAGCGCTTTGTAAAGAATATGGGCAAAGGCGTGGGAGGCTGTGCCGTTTAGCGCCATCTCGGTCCCCACCCCGATGCCGACCACCATGAAGCCCAGCTGGTTGTTGAGGCTGTAGGCCAGCACCCGTCGCAAGTCGTTCTCGATCTCGGCAAAAAAGATCGGGAACAGGGTCATGAAGACGCCGATGTAGATCAGGATTTCCGTGCCCGCGAAGCCGCGTGCCAGCGCATAAACGGCCAGCTTGGTGGTGAAGGCGCTCAGGATCACGGCGCCGGTGATGGTGGCGGCTGGATAGCTGTCTTGCAGCCAGTTATGCAGCAGCGGGAAGGCGCATTTTATGCCGAAGGACAGGAAGATCAGCCATGTGCCGAGGCTGCCCAGTGTCATCGCTCCGAACGTCAGACTGCCGGTCTCCTGCCAGACCAGCCCGACGCCTGCCAGCAGGATAACGCCCGATCCGATCTGGATAATCAGATAGCGCATGCCGGTGTGATAAGCCGCTGTCGTCCCCCGCGCCCAGATCAGGAAGACCGAGGCGATGGCCGTGCCTTCCCAATAGATGAACAGTGTTATGAGGTCGCCTGCGAAGACCGCACCAATGGCCGAGCCAGCATACAGCAGTGCAGCGACCTGTTGCACCGGATCCTTGACGTGCCAGGCAAACAGGTTGCCGATGAAGGCGGCGAGGCAGAAGATCAGGGCGAAGACGCGGCTCAGGCGGTCAACGCGGGACAGGTCGAGATCGAGGCCGAGGAAGCTGACGGTGGCAAGGCTGCCCTCGGGCAGCATCCAGACGTGCAGGCCCGCGATGATCGGCACGACCAGCAGCAGGATGCTGCGCGCCTGCCCTTTCGGCAGCGCCAGCAGCACGATGGCGGCGGCGAAAAACAGATATGCGGTTGGGATGCTAGTCGCCATGTTGCACCCGATCCAGCTGATCCTCGGGGTAGGTTTCCGAATCCACCGCCTTGTCGCCGTAGTAATTTTCGGGCCGCTTGATGAAATCGCGCAGGATTTTGGCGGCGAAGATCAACAGGGTGAACATCACGTAGCCATAGATGCCATAGGCGCCGGGGATCGCCTCGACCCCGAAATGACCATATTTCTTATAGGTGAAGTCCAGCATCACCAAGACAATGCAGACCATGGCAAGGCCCCAGAACAGCCGATGCGCGCTGCCGGGTCTGTCGACCCAGCTTAACAGGCGCCCAAGGCGCGGCCAGTTCGCCGGATCATCGGTTGAGGGGGGGTGGTTTGACATCAGCCTCTCCTCAATTCGGGGCAACGATGGGCGACAGGAAGGTCAGGATATCGCCGGCAAAGAAGAACAGGAACAGGCAGCCGACAGCGGTGATCGCCGGGGGCAGCCAGACCAGCGTGGGCGATTCGGCCATGGCCACCGGTCCAGCGGAACCCGGATCGCGCAGGAAGAAGCCGCGCCCGACCAGCGGCAGCAGATAGGCGACGTTCAGCAGCGAACTGGCCATCAGCACCCCGATCATCACCATCTGACCGGTGTCCGCCGCCCCGACGATCAGCAGCCATTTGGACCACGATCCGCCCAATGGGGGCAGGCCGATGATGGACAGTGCGCCGATCAGGAAGGCGAAGAATGTGATTGGCATCGCCCGGCCCAATCCGGTCATCTGGCTGATGTCGGTCTTGTGCGTGGCGACGTAGATGCTGCCTGCGCACATGAACAAGGTGATCTTGCCCATGGCGTGCATCGCGATGTGCATTCCCCCGCCCAGCGCGCCCATGCTGGTCGCCAGCGCCATACCCAGCGTGATGTAGCTTAACTGGCTGACGGTTGAATAGGCCAGCCGCGCCTTCAGGTTGTCCTTGGTCATCGCCACGACCGAGGCGGCGATGATCGAAAACGCGGCCAGCCACATCAGCCAGACCGACGCGCCGGTGTCAGCCAGAAAGTCGATCCCGAATATATAAACGCCCACCTTCAGCATGGTGAATACGCCTGCCTTCACAACGGCCACCGCATGCAGCAGGGCCGAGACCGGCGTCGGCGCCACCATCGCGGCGGGCAGCCAGCGGTGGAACGGCATCAGCGCAGCCTTGCCAATCCCGAAGGCGTAAAGCGCCAGCAGCACCGCGACCATCGGCCCGGCGATATGTCCCTCCAGAATGCCGCCCTTGGTGAAGTCGAGCGTGCCCGCAACAACCCAGGTCCAGACCACCGCGATCAGTTGCAAGCCAATTGAGGTGCCGATCAGGATCGCCAGATAGGTGCGCGCGCCGCGGATCGCCTCGGGCGTGCCTTTGTGGGCGACCAGCGGATAGGTCGAGACCGTAAGCGCCTCATAAAACAGGAACAGCGTGAACATGTTGGCCGAAAAGGCGATGCCCATGACCGATGCAATCGCGAAGCTGAAACAGGCGAAGAAGCGGGCGTGGTCCTTCTCATCATTCCCGCGCATGTAGCCGATGCCGTAGAGGTGCGTCAGAATCCACAGGCCGCTGGCGATCAGCGCGAACAGCAGGCCCAGCGGTTCGACGTTGAAGGCCAGATCAAGGCCCGGCAGAACGGTGAACAGCCGCAGTTGCTCGGTGGTGCCGTTGCCTTCGTTGAACAGGATGTTCAGCACGCAAAGGAACGTCAGCACGGCGGCGGCCAGCGTCAGCCCGTCGCGCAGGTTCGGGTTGTTGCGGAACATCAGGTTGGTCCCGGTCGCCAGCGACGGGATCAGAATGCTCAGCAGGATGGCGGTGTTAGTGTCCATCGCCTGCCCCCGTTTCCAGACCGGTCGAGCCTGCGAACAACCCCTCGGCAGCAACGCTTGCCGCGCCCATCGTCAGATCGGTGTTCAATCCAAAGAAGATGCAGGCCAGCGCCATGATCCACAGCGGCACGGTCATCATCAGCGGTGGGTTGAACGGGTTTGCGCGGGCCTTATGCTCGGCCAGATACAGCACCTCGACCACACGCCAGACATAGACCACTGCCAACAGGGACGAAGCCACGATCAGCACCGCGATCCACCACCAGCCACGTTCCAGCGCGCCCTGCACCAGCACCCATTTGGATACGAAGCCCGCCGTTCCCGGCACCCCGATCAGGCTGAGGCCCGCAATGACCACCGCCGCCGAGGTCCAGGGCATAACCTTGCCCAGACCGCGTATGTCGTCGAAAAACGTACTCCCACAGCGCAGGATGAAAATCCCGGCGGCCATGAACAGCGCCGCTTTGGTGATGCCGTGGTTGAACAGATGCACCAGCGTCGCGGTCACGCCCGTCTCGTTCAAAAGCCCGATGCCCAGCATCATGTACCCGATCTGCGCCAGACTGGAATAAGCCAGCAGACGTTTGAGGTTGCTCTGGAACGCCGCGATGAAGGACGCCGCGAACATCGCCAGCAGGGCGAAGGGGATCAGAATGAACTCCAGCGTGTTAACCTCGAACACGAAGGCGGGCTGGAACACCGAAAACGCGAAGCGCAGCATGACATAGACGGCGACCTTGGTGGCCGTTGCCGCCAAGAAGGCGGTCACGGCCGAGGGCGCAAAAACATAGGCGCGCGGCAACCACAGATGCAGCGGGTACATCGCAACCTTCAAGCCCATGCCGACAATGATGAAGGCGAAGGCCGCCTTGACGGTGCGGTTCGCGCCCTTGTCGGCAATCCGCTCGGCCAAATCAGCCATGTTGAGCGTGCCAGTCGCCATATAAAGGAACCCGATGCCGATCACGAAGAAAGTCGCACCGATCGTCCCCATGATCAGATAGTCATAGGCCGCCGTCAGCGCCCGCTTGTCCTTATGCGCCCCCATGGCGATCAGGACGTAGGTAGAGAGCGACGAAATCTCGAGGAAGACAAAGACGTTGAAGGCGTCACCCGTGGCAACCACGCCCAGCAGACCGGTCAGGCACAACAAGTAGCAGGAATAGAACAACGTGTGGTGCTTGGCGGGGATTTCCTGCGCGACGCTGGCTTTGGCATAGGGCAGCACGACGGTGCTGATCCCGCTGACCAGCAACAGAACGAAGGCATTGGCCGCGTCGATCCGGTATTCGATGCCCAGCGGCGGTGCCCAGCCGCCAAGATGATAGCTGATGACACTGCCGTCGATCACCTGCATCAGCAGCGCGAATGAAATCAGGCAGGATGCCGCACTGGCCAGAAATGCCAATGGCCAGGCCAGCGCCCGCCCGCCCAGCAACACGATCAGCGGTGCAGCAATGAACGGCACCAAGACCGACAGCACCGGCAGGTGGTCGGCCATCTGGAACGTGGTATGGACCGCCTCAGTCGCCACTGTGTCGCCCGCCCATCGCATCACCGTGCTGGTCGTTCACTTTCCGCGAAATCTCATGCTCAAGCTCCAGCAGCGCGTCTTCTTCAATGGTGCCGAATTCCTCACGTATGCACACAATCAGCGCCAGGCCCAGCGCCGTTGTGGCCACGCCGACGACAATTGCGGTCAGGATCAACACATGCGGCAGCGGGTTGGAATAGAGGACATCCGGGTCAACCTTCATATCCAGCGGAAAGATCGGCGCGGTGCCGCCGGTGACGTTGCCGATCGAGATGTAGAACATGAAAACCGAGGTCTGAAAGATGTTCAGCCCGACGATCTTCTTGACCAGATTGCCCTTGGCCACAACGATATAGAGGCCGGTCATCATCAGGATGATGAACAGCCAGTAGTTCAGGTGCCCAAAGAAAAACTCAGACGTCATCACCACTCCTCATCGCTGATGACGGGGGTGCGGGCGGCGAAGGCATAGTAGATCGCGATCATGACGCCGGTTACGGTGATGCCGACCCCGGCTTCGACCAGCAGAATGCCATAGTGTTGCCCGTGCGAGGGGTGATGCGGGTCGAAAGCCGCATAGTCGAGGTACCGAAACCCTCGCGTGAAACTGTACAATCCGGTGAACGCATAGATCAGCAGACCCAGCGCCAGCAGCTTGTGGACCAGCCAGGGCGGGAACACCCGCTGAACATGGTGCAGGCTGAACACGACGCCATAAAGGATGAAGGCCACCGCGATGATCACCCCGGCCTGAAACCCGCCCCCGGGCGAAAAATCGCCGTGAAACTGGACGTAAAGACCGAACAGGATGATGGCACCGACCAGCAGTTTGGTGATGACGCGCAGGATCAGGTGATGACGCATCAGGCGGACCCCTCCTCATCTTCGTCGTCACGGCGTCGGCGGCGCAATCCGCTGATCAACAGCAGCACGCCGATCCCGGCGGTGAAGACCACGGCAACCTCACCCAGCGTGTCGTAACCGCGATAGCTGGCCAAAACGGCGGTCACCATGTTGGGAAGATCGATGTCATCGGGCGTGCGTTCGATATAATCGGCACCGACATGGGTCTGTGCCGGGGCGGCCGGATCGCCGAAATTCGGCATGTCCATCGTGCCGTAAATCAGCGCCGAACCGGTCACAACGACCACAAACAGCGGGATCAGCGGTGACCGGGCCGTCGGGCGTTCATGGCGCGAGGTCAGCGCCATGGTGCCCAGCATCAGCACCGTGGTGATCCCGGCGCCGACTGCGGCCTCGGTAAAGGCGACGTCGACGGCGTCCATGGTCATGAACAGCAAGGCCGACAACAGGCTGAAGATCCCCGACAGCATGACAACCGCGAACAGGCTGCGCATTCGCACAACGGCAAGGGCCGTCAGCACCATGAAGGTGAACAGCGTTATGGTGATGAACAGGTCTATGACAGGTCTGCCGCTTGCAAGTCGCCATCCTGCGCAGGTGTCGGCGCGTCAACAATGCTGCGCAACCCATCGCCTTCTTTCGGGCGCAGGCCGGAAACGAAGGCGGCATTTGCCACCGCATGTGTCGCCGTCGGGCCGGTGATGAACAAAAACAACCCGATGATCAACAGCTTCACCGCGATCAGTGTCGGCCCGGCCTGGATCGCCATGCCGATCAGCAAAAGGATCACACCAGCGCTGTCCATGACCGACACCGCGTGCAGACGCGACCAGAAATCGGGAAACCGCAACACGCCGAAAGCGCCGATCAGCAGGAAGGCGCTGCCTGCCAGGATGAAGCCCCAGCTCAGACCCTCAACAAGGAATTCCGGATCGCTCATCCTGCGGCCTCCTCCTCGGGGTCGTTGCGTGGAATATCGCCGATCGCGCGATACCGGAAGAATTTGAGGATGGCGATCGTGCCGACAAAATTGATCAGCGCATAAAGCATTGCGATATCAAGGAATTCCGGCCGCTCCATCAGGAAGCCAACAATGCCGATGAACAAGACTGTGATGGTGCCAAAGGCGTTCACGGCCAGCACCCGGTCGTACAGCGTCGCCCCCCGGAAAACCCGAATCAGAACTATGACCATGGCGATCAGAAGCGCGACAGTGCCAACTGCGAACATCAGGCCGCCCCGCTTTCGGTTGCCGTGACCCGCGCGTCCATATCGGCCAGGGCGACGATGTCGTGGCTGTGGAACGCCAGTGCATGAACGAAGAAGTGCTTCGGCTCAATCTCGACCGTGATCGTGCCGGGCGTCAGCGTGATCGAGTTGGCAAAGATCACCTGGCCAACGTCAGACCTCTGGCTGTACTTCACCGGGAACAGATGCTGTCGGATCGGCATCTCAGGCGACAGGATCACTTTGGTCACGGCCCAGTTGGCGCGCGCAATCTCGACCAGAAGCCAACCAAAGTAGGCGAAGAACCCGAAAAATCTCAAATGCAGCTCGGGCCGGTCCTGATCCACCATGTCCATACGGCGCATCACGAACACGACCAGCACCACCGATGCGACACCCAACCCGATGGTCAGCGGCTTGTAGACGCCTGACATCAGCAGCCAAAGCGCAAGCAGGACCAAAGCTATGACAATTGTGCGCATGTGACCCTTGCTGACATCGAACCGTTTGTTGACCGGAATCGGTTCCTAGAATTGATAGGCTGCGAATGCCCCGTCTGCAACGCCCGCGCCTGTGCATTTTGCAGAACTGATGCAACGCCCCCTGACGCTGTTATCCATTTTTGCTTGCGCAATGGCCGCTCTGGCGCACATACCCGATGCACGCGCTGCCGCCCTGCGGGCTGCGGTCAGTAATTGTTCAGGTTTGCCGGGTCACTGTGGCGATACCTGTAACGCGAGTTGGTCAAACGGCGAGATGATCGAGTTTCTGGAAGTCAGCAAGTCCTTCTGGACCGGCACACAACGCAAGGTCATCCTCGACAGGGCGACGTTCCGGGTGGAGCTTGGAACCTCGCTTGGCATCCTGGCCCCGAACGGGACAGGCAAAACCACCGTCGTCAACATGATGGCCGGGCTGGAAAAACCCGATGAGGGCATGATCACCCGCAACGCCAGCATCTCGTTCCCGCTGGGCTATATGGGGGGATCGAAACCAAGCTGTCGGCGGTGGAAAACACCCGCTTCATTGCCAAGATGTACGGTCTGGACCCGGACTATATCGAGGCGTTCTGCCGCTGGATGTGCGATCTTGAGGAATACTTCGATGCCCCTGTGGGCACCTATAGTTCGGGCATGCGCGCACGGTTGTCATACGCGCTTCTGCTGGCGCTGGATTTCGACATTTACCTGATCGACGAAGGCATGCCCTACAGCACGGATATGGAATTCAACCGCCGGGCGGGCAATATCCTCAGCGAACGGATGGAGACTGCGACACTCGTGATTGTGTCGCATTCGCCAGAAATTCTTGAAAAATACTGTCATACTGCGGGTGTGTTGCGTAACGGACAGCTGTATATGTTCGATAACCTGCACGAGGCTAGGCGGCTTTATGACTATGAAGGCTAAGGCTCTGAAGTATCGCATTCGCGCTTCGACGCCTTTGGCGGCCGATGTGCCGGATGGGGGCGCGGACCAGGCCGGTGGCCAGCCTGCGGGCAACCCGATGGATGCGTTCCGCGAACGCCCGACCGAAACACCCGCCGCAAACAGTGGCGAACCGACCGGGTCCTTCGCGACCGATATTGCGGCAATCCGGCGCGAGGGGCTGACCGGCCGCCAGCTGCGCATGGCGCGACGGATGGCGCAGAAGAACGGCCTTGCCCCGACATCCGACTTTGATGCTGTCCGCCAGCTGAGAGAACGCGGTATCGACCCCTTCCAGCGCGCGAATATGCTGGAGCTGGTGACCGAAAAAACCGGAGACTCCGAGGCGGACGCCCCGTCGCCTGCACCCGGCGTCTCGCAGGCCACGGCCAGCCCCTCGGTCCCGGCACAGCCAATGCCCGAAGATCACCGGGTCTATCAGATCCGCGCAGTGCGTGAAATCCAGCGCGAGATTGCCCAGCGCAGGCGTCGGCGACTGGCGACATTGCTGGCACGGCTGACGGTCTTTGTGTTGCTTCCGACGTTCCTCACCGGTTGGTATTTCTACGTCATGGCAACCCCGATGTATTCGACCAAGTCCGAATTTCTGATCCAGCAATCCGAAGGCGCAGGCGGGTCTTCGATTGGCGGCTTGTTCTCTGGCACCAGTTTCGCGACCAGTCAGGATTCGATCACGGTCCAAAGCTATCTTGAAAGCCGCGAGGCATTGCTGCGGTTGGATAATGACATCGGTTTCAAGGCGCACTTCAGCCACGAAGACATCGACCCATTGCAGCGGCTGGACCCGGACGCCACCAATGAAGCGGCCTATAAGCTGTTCAAGAAGCAGGTCACGATCGGGTATGATCCGACCGAAGGCATCGTGAAAATGGAAGTTGGCGCTGCCGATCCCGAGGTTAGCGCGGCGTTTTCGCGGGCCCTGATCGCCTATGCCGAAGAACAGGTCGATAACCTGACCCAGCGGCTGCGCGGCGACCAGATGCGCGGCGCCCGCGAAAGCTTTGATGAAGCCGAAGCCAAGATGATCGCGGCACAGGACCGGGTTCTGGCGCTACAGGAAAAACTGGGCGTCCTGGATCCGACATCGGAATCCTCTGCCCTGCTGGGGCAGGTCAACCGATTTGAAACCGAGGTGCAAGAAAAGCGCCTGGAACTTCAGCAATTGCTGGAAAATCTCCGCCCGAATCAGGCGCATGTGCGCGCTGTCGAAGGGGATATCAGCCGGTTGGAAACGCTCATCACCGAATTGCGTAATCAACTGACCGGCGCGACCGAAAACCGGGATTCTCTGGCAAGTATCGCCAGCCAGCTTAGGGTGGCCGAAGTGGATTTGCAGACGCGCACCGCTTTGATGCAGCAGTCGCTGCAGCAGATGGAAAGTGCCCGGATCGAGGCAAATCGCCAGGTGCGATACCTGTCGCTGGGTGTCAGCCCGATCGCCCCGGATGCAGCCACATACCCGAAATCCTTCATCAACACTCTGTTGGCTTTCCTGATATTCACCGGATTCTACCTGATGGCATCCCTGACCGTGTCGATCTTGCGCGAACAGGTTTCGGGCTAGGCCCTCGGGGCCACAGCGGGCGGCAAGGGGTGCGTCGGGCGACACTCTGACCAAGATCGCTGGCAAGTCGCTGCCGGTCTGCGTAGCATTGCCGGGATTCGATGTCAGAGGTTTGGAATGCCCGTATTGCGTCTGCTGGTCACACTTGCCCTTCTGGCATTGGTGACGCCATTTCCGGTTCACGCCCAAAATGACACCACAGTCAGCGCCGACGACATTGCCGTCGCGCCCGAAGATGTGGCGACCCTGCTCAAGATCAGGTCCATCCTGTCCGAGATTGATGGCTACGACGACATCAGCGTCGAAGTGCGCGCCGGTGTCGTTACGCTGACGGGCGAGGTTCTGGAAGCCGAAGCTGCGAGCAATCTGATTGACCTGATCGGTCGGGTTGACGGCGTGCTGACCGTGCAAAATCACATGAGCGAAACGACAGACATCGCCCGGCGCCTGAACCCCGCTGCCGAGCGTGTGGCATCGCGCATGTCCCAGATCGTCGCGATGCTGCCGCTTCTGATCGTGGCAGCGATTGCCGCCGGTCTGGTCGCCGTGCTGGGCTTTGTCCTGGCGGCGATGCGCGGACCATGGGAACGCATGGCCCCCAATCCGTTCATTGCCGAGATCTATCGCCAGGTCATCCGCCTGTTCTTCATCGTCGTGGGCCTGGTTCTGGCCCTGGATATCCTTGGGGCGACGGCCCTGCTGGGCACGATCCTTGGGGCGGCGGGCATCATCGGGCTGGCAATCGGTTTCGCGGTTCGCGACACGGTGGAGAATTTCATCGCCTCGGTCCTGCTGTCGATCCGCCACCCCTTCAGCCCCAATGATCTGATCGAGATCGAGGGCGATCTGGGCAAGGTGATCCGCCTGACCAGCCGCGCAACGATCCTGTTGTCGCTGGACGGCAACCACATTCGCATACCCAACGCGACCGTATTCAAAAGCCGCATCATCAACTATTCCCGCAATCGCGAGCGTCGTTTCTCTTTCGACATCGGGGTTGAATACGACAGTGATCTGGCCGCGGTCCGCCAATTGATCGAAGCGACCGTGCAGGATCTGCCGTTTGTCCTGGAGGATCCGGCCGCCACCGCCTGGATCGAGGATCTGGGCGACGCCGGCGTGGTGCTGCGGGTCACGGGATGGATTGATCAGCATTCGACCAGCTTTGCCGCCGCGCGCGGTTCCGCCATCCGCCACGCCAAAGACGCGATCGAGGCCGCAGGCGTCGAAATCCCCGACACCACCTACCGCGTGCGGCTGGATGGCGCTTTCGGCACGGGCATGATGGCCTCGGTCACCCAATCCACTTCGGATCAGATGCAAAAGCAGCCTCCGAACGCCCCCCCGGCAAAACCCCTGCCAGAGGCGCGCGAAGAAGACGTGCAGCCCGCCGATGAACAGGCGCTGGAACGCATGGTCGACGCCGAACGCCTTGAAGAAGAACAGACAGATTTGCTCGAACGAGGCAGCGCGCTGGAATAGGCTGAAACAGTGCGATTTTCGCGTCAATCCCACTTGCGAAGCCGAAAGAGCGCAAGTAAGTAGGCCCGCACCGTTGGGGTGTAGCCAAGTGGTAAGGCAGCAGTTTTTGGTACTGTGTATCGTAGGTTCGAATCCTACCACCCCAGCCAGCCACTTCCCTTGATCGAGACTGAGCAAGGTGTGCACCGAATTGTGCCGCGTTTTCGGGCGCTTGTGCGTGGGCCTGGTCTGCCGAGACACGGATAAGGCGCGAGATCCTCGGCCAATCCGGCCAAAGTCTGCACTCGCCATTTCGGCGATACGAGGTTGAGGTGTGATTGATCAGAGAGCTGCGAGAAGCACGCGTTGGTCGGCCCAGTCGGACGGCAGGTCGTGGCGCAAGTACCAGTCCGACGTGAAGCTGATGGGCTGCTTGCCGTCGATGACATCTGTGACGATGTCCGGCGCAAGGAACGTCAGACCGATCATTTGTTGGATGCGCCGTTTCGATGTGTCCTCTGAAGTGGCAATCTCGGCAAATGTCTCACCCGCCTTGATGCGCTCGAACCAGTGATGTGCACGCGCGATATTCAGGAGCAGTACAGCGTCCTGACTCGTCGGTACATCGGCCAGGGTGATCCTGGTCTCGACACCTCGCTTGCGCAGTTGGAACGCGTGGCGGGGGATAAGACTTGCATCTTTCAGTTGAGACGGATCGACCTGTAAGTGCTCTGCAACGGCCTCTCCGTCCATCCTGATCGCAAGGTTGCCGGGAGCGAGATCGATACGCTGAATGATCTGCAAAACGTCAGCATCGGCCGACTTGGCCATTTTGCCCAGTCTGGATGCCACTTTGCAGATCTGATCCGCAGAAGCATCGCGAAGCAATGCCGCAGGGAAGCCCGGCCTTGCCAGCGTTGATCGCACAAGCCCTGCGATCCGATGTTCCAGTTCTTGCGCCGGAAGCCGCCAGGCATCCGCATGCGGCTCACCGGATCGCGCGACCAGACGATGCGAGATGTAATAACGCAGGCGCACGCCATTGCGCGTTCGCGAATGCGATGGGGTGAGCCTGTCGCCAGTCTCATCGAAGAGCTTGCCGATAAGAGGCGATTTGCTCACCCTGCCAGTTGACCGCCCTCACCGCTTCGTTGCACCGGCCTTAAGCTGGTTCTGAACCGCGTCCCATCGGTCGGGCTCGATAACCGCGTCGTGCTGCCCCTCAAACACCTTGTCACGATGCCGGATGCGCCCGGCATAGACCGGATTGGTCAGGATGTGATGGATATGGCCACGATCGAACGGATTGCCACCGCTTGTGTTGCCATCTGGGGCCGTTCGCCGACGACTACGCAGGCCGAGCCGATCAGCCTCCTGCTTCACTTGTCGGATGGTGCCCAGGCGCTCGTAGAGTTCGTACAGCGTTCGGATGGTCCTGGCATCGGATACATTGATTGCCAGCGTCCGGCCATCGGCGTCGTAGCCAAGCGGTACCTGTCCTCCCATCCAGAGTCCTTTGCGCTTTGACGCCGCAATCTTGTCGCGAATTCGTTCAGCGGTCACTTCGCGCTCGAATTGCGCGAAGGACAACAGCATGTTCAGCGTCAACCGGCCCATGCTGGTTGCTGTGTTGAACGATTGCGTTACCGAGACAAAGGAGGCCTCCGCGGCGTCCAGCACATCGACGATCTTGGCGAAGTCCGCCAGAGATCGGGTCAGCCGGTCGATCTTGTAGACGACGATCTGATCGACAATGCCGCTGCGGACGTCTTCGAGCAGCCGTTGCAGAGCCGGCCGTTCCAGGCTTCCGCCAGACAGACCGCCGTCATCATACGCGCCTTCCAGAAGTAGCCAGCCTTCGTGCTTCTGGCTGGCCACATAGGCGGCGCAGGCCTCGCGCTGGACGTGAAGAGAGTTGAACTCCTGCTCCAGCGCCTCCTCGGAACTCTTCCGCGTATGGTCGACTAAAGCGTTTCGTCTTGAACCTGAATCGCGAGGGATTCCCTTGAGACCTGATCTGTGATTCATCCTGTTTGGGAGGATGGATCATGTCAGCACCTTTGCCATCTGCGCTTCGGATACGGTTTCAGAGATACATTGAAGAAGGGTTGAGCGGGCGCGCGGCGGCGTTGCGGTTGAAGCTGTCGCCTGCCACAGGCGCGCGGTGGGCGCGTCAGGTGAGGATGAAGGGTCATGCGGAACCTGCCCGGCAGGGACCGCCGCGCGGCAAGGGAAAGCTGGCTCCGCATCGGGAATTCTTTGAGGAGTTGATCGCACAAGACCCTGACATCACGCTCTTTGAGTTGCGTAATGCGCTGGCCGATGCAGAGGGTGTGCGGGTGCATCACTCCTCCATCGCCAACCTTCTGTCCCGGCTCGGCTTCACGTACAAAAAAAGTCGCTGGTCGCAACCGAGCGCCGCCGCGCCAAGGTAAGGCAGCAACGGGCCGACTGGTTCAGATACCGCTCGCCAGCCATTGCGACCTTTCCTGAGCGCGTTGTCTTTATTGACGAAACCGCAGTGAAGACAAACCTCACGCGCCTACGCGGCAGAGCCAAGCGCGGTAAGCGCCTGACGATGGATGCGCCCTTCGGAAGCTGGGGAACCCAAACCTTGATCGCGGGCCTGACCCAAGGCGCGCTGATCGCACCTTGGGTCATCAAGGGAGCGATAGATGGCCCCGCCTTCGCGGCCTACATCCGCGAAGTGCTGGTCCCCGAGATCAACCCCGGCACTGTCGTCATTCTCGACAACCTGGCAACCCACCGGAATAAGGAGGCGACGCAGGCTTTACGCAATCACGGCTGCTGGTTCCTTTACCTGCCACCGTACTCGCCCGACCTGAATCCCATCGAGCAGGCCTTCTCTAAACTGAAAGCCCATTTGCGACGGATCGGGGCCAGGTCCTTTACCCAGGTCTTCGAAGCAATCGGAGCAATCTGCGATCTCTACGACCCAGTAGAATGCTGGAACTACTTTAAGGCCGCCGGATATGTCTCAGGTTAATGTCGAAACGCTTTAGTTCGTGATTGGGTGGCTGCGATTGGACTAGAACCGAGCGGCTACGGCACTCATTCGCTCCGCCGGACCAAAGCCGCTGAGATATACCGCAAAACTGGCAACCTTCGTGTTGTGCAACTTCTACTCGGCCATACGAAGGTTGATAGCACAGTGCGCTACCTTGGCGTCGAATTGGAAGATGCTCCGAGTATTGCGGAGCGCATCGACATCTAAGCGATGTTGGCGAACGCTGCTTGCCGTTCGCCAACTTAGAAGAGACATAAGATCACGCAGCGGCGAAAACGAAGTGCGAGCCCAACCTGTAAATTGGATTTTCTTGCTGCGTGCGCTCGCAGCGCCAAACTTGCGGCGCGTGCAAAAAATCTGTGCTGCCTTGCGAGGGGAGAACCGGTCATTCGAGCTTTCTGCAGTGAAAACGAATTGTTCAGGGGTCAGGTTGCGGAGATAGTGTTGAAACAGTCTGTTGATTGGAGCGGTCTGCCCTGATTCACTTTATTTGAGAGTGGAGGATCGGCGATGATGGAACCAAGGCAGGTGGCGCAGGGTGCGCAGTTCTATGAGTTCTCGATTGAGGATTTTGTGCCGACGGATCATCCGCTACGTGGCATTGATCGGTTTCTTGATCTGTCTGAGGTTCGCCCGCTTCTTGCACCATCGTACAGCCCGCATGGCCGTCCTTCGATTGACCCTGTGCTGATGATACGGATGTTGTTGCTGGGCTAGCGCTCAGCGCCTGCGGTGGCTGCGCCTGAAGACATCGGCGACAACGATAGCCAATGCCGCAGCAATGAAGACGCCGAGAGCCGTTTTGGATTTCGTGCCCATCGTGCCCTGAACAAGCACGGCATGAACGACTGTGGTGACAACGATCACGACCGCCAATATCGCATGAGCGATCCGCCAGTTTGCCGGACCAAAGCGCCAGTAATGCCGAATTTTAACCGAATGCGCGGACACAAACAGCGCCCACATCGCAATGACACCCCAGTTTGAGAACGGAGTCGGCGACGAAAAGGTCAGGGCGTCGATCATATCCGGTGGGCTGGTGACCCAAAGTCCAGCCACGTGAAGTGTGACCAGAAAGACCAAAAGTGCCCCGTTGATCCGGTGCACGCGACGACTCAGGCGCGCAGGTAGCCCTGGCAGATATCCCCGCGCCAGCAATGGCTGAACCATCATCAGCGCCATGGCAGCAATGCCCGCAAAGCCAGCGGCAATATAGACCGGGTCACGCCAGGCAAGAAGTGGGCTGGCCGCGGCCACTGCGACCGGAACCAGCATTACCGATGCCAATGCGGTCCAGATGAAGGTCCTTCGCAGAGCTTGCCCGATGCTCAAGCCGGTTGAAGGACAAAGTTGGCAATGAGGTTCGTTTCACTTGAGTTGGCCATGATCGGACGCAGAAACACCGTTTGAAAATCATCCCCATCATAGGCCAAATGCCCGTGGGGCTGGCCAAACGCAGGGACAATCTGCGGCATTTCGAGGCGAAATTCGCCATTATTGTCGGTTAGCGTTGCGCCGTGACTATGGGGATCACGCTCGTGCCCCTCAGTTGTATGCGCCCAGATCTGAATGCGCTGACCAGACAGCGGGGCGCCATCGCCTGCGCGACGGACCGTACATGCCATCAAAAAGCCGCCACCGCCAATCCGCTCCACGATCGGCGCGCCGGGAATGTAGTTGTTTGCCCCACCTCGCATCGACTGTGTCGCCTTTAGGGATTGCGCACGGGCGGGCGCTGCGAAACCTGTCACGCCGGTCGCAACTAGCGCCGCAGCGGAGAAAAGAACCGAGCGGTGCATGTTGACTAATCGGGTCATTTCATATCCTCCGCTTAGACCACCGGCTGTCCGAGCGATCCTTATCCGGCCAGCCTCGAAGTGTACCACGCTTTCGACAAGTCTCTAACTGACATCGGCAGATGTAACAAAACAGACGAGGTCAAGGAATCGTGATCCCACCATCAGTTTCATGACTGATAGCGCGGTTCGGCCAAAATCGGGAGTTCGCCAGATTGCGCACGTACTTTCAGTAGGGATGCCATCACACCGAAAGCGGGTCATTCTGAATATTTCCTCGCTGCCTGAAACTACAGAATTGTGTGGACTCAAAATATGGCGCGTCTACGCACTCACCTGCAAGCAATCGCCCTTAGACCACCGATTTCCGTCACGTGCTGGATGATAGCCTGTATTCCATCATCCGCTTTCAAAAAGGCAAATTCGAAGGGTCGGTCGCCGCGCATTCTGGCAGCGTCCCGTCGCATGACGTCGAGCGATGCGCCGACATGAGGGGCCAGGTCGGTTTTGTTGATGATCAGCAAGTCAGACCTGGTGATTGCGGGGCCGCCTTTCCGAGGGATCTCTTCGCCCGCAGCAACGTCGATGATGTAAAGCGTCAGGTCTGCCAGCTCGGGGCTGAAGGTTGCCGACAGGTTGTCGCCACCGCTTTCGATGAACACGACCTCAAGGTCTGGATGGCGGGCGGTCATTTCGGCCACGGCGGCAAGGTTGATAGAGGCATCCTCACGGATCGCCGTATGAGGGCAACCGCCGGTCTCGACACCCATGATCCGGTCACTGGGCAGCGCCTGAAGGCGTACCAGCGCCTCGGCATCTTCGCGCGTGTAGATATCGTTTGTGATTGCGGCGACCGAGAACTGATCGCGCATTGCCACGCACAGCGCGGCGGTCAGGGTGGTTTTGCCTGCGCCGACCGGGCCGCCGATGCCAACGCGCAGAGGGCCATTTGTAGACGTCATGAGCGGAATATCCTTGAGTTTTGGGTTTCGTGGCACATTGAGGCGATATCGACCAGAAACGCGGATGACCCAAGGCCGTCCAATGACTGTCCCAGGGCGATATCTGCAGTTCGGTTGATCAGCGTTGCCAACCCGCCGAGGCATGCCTGCCCTTCGGTCTGGCCCAGCGGGATCAAGCGGATCGCAGCTGATACCAGATTGCTGGCGAAAGCCTGAAGGTACATCCGTGCCGTAGGATCAAGCGGAACGCCCTGCGAGGAGGCCGCCGCGCCCACCGCAACCGGAAACGCCAGTTCCGGCAGGTTCAGCCTCCAGATTGCCGAGGCGGTGTGCGCAAATGCTGCCCCCTGTTGTTCGGTTTCCAGCAAGCGCTCAGCCGAGCACGCAAGAGCACGGGCCAACGCGTCAACCTCGGCCAGTTCGCCGCGCGATCCCGCGCGATAAGCCGCCGCCAACAAGATCAAATCGGTGCGCCCCGCCCCCTGTTCGATCACGGTTGCCAGCCATGTCGCGAATGAGTTCGCGTTGGTGACCTCACCGGTATCGACCGACCATTCCAACCCATGACTGTAACTGAACGCCCCGACCGGAAAGCTGGGCGAGAGCCATTGCGCCAGGGTCAGCAAATCGTTGGGCGACAGTGCCTCAGTGGTCATGGGAATGGGTCCGTCCGTGGCCATAGGCGCCGCCTTCGGGGGTGAAGGATTCGCTCACCTCGCGCAGGGTTGCGCCGAGCTTTTCCAACATATCCCGGATGACCTTATCGCGCTGGATCAGCAGACGGTCAGGTTCGATCTGGCAAGGGCAGTGCCGGTTGCCGATATGCCAGGCGAGCGGTGTTAGCTCGCCGGTGATCTCCAGCAAGGGTTCCTTGGCCGCGATGACCTCGATCAGGCGGCCATCCGTCAGTTCGAAGGCGTCGCCGTGGTGGAGGGACGTGGTGTGGGGGAGATCGACGAGAAATGCCTCGCCACTGTCTGTCGTGAGGGTTTTGCGGCGCAGGAAGCGCGCGTCGTAGGTGAGGGTGCAGGCTGCGCCACGATCCCGACTATCGGCGTGATGACGGACAGTATGACAAACCAGCTCTTGCAGGTCTCGGGGGGTCAAGACCGGCCCCCCGAATGTCTTGCGAACAGTCGTCCTACAGATGAAGCATGTCGCGGAAGACGTGTCGCACGATACCGTCGCGATCCAGCCCCATAGAAGCCAGTTTCGCATCGGTTTTCGCGTTGAGTTTTTCGATCTGATCGAGACGCGATCGTCGAACCATGTAGGCATTGAAACCCTGTCCGATGCCCGCGAAAAAGTTGTCGAGTGATGCGCGAAACCCGGTTGAGCGGTCGAATGTCGATGATTGCGTTGTTTGTGTCATTAGAAACCTCTTCGTATTGTGAGTTTGGTTTCCTCCCACGGTTGCAACGGTAGACCGCATCGTCCAACGCTGAAATATCGTTGTGTGCATATTCGATATGCGTTCGGTGCAAGTCATCAAATGACATCGTCGGCGCCCTCAAAACAAAAAATACCGATGCGCCATCGGCAACACCTCGGCTGGTTCACAGGTCAGCAACTCGCCATCTGCGCGGACATCGTAGGTTTCGGGGTCCACCTCAACCTTTGGCGTCGCGTCGTTCAGCAGCAGATCTCGCTTACCGATCTGGCGGGTATTCTCAACAGCCACTGTCTGCTTGGACAGTCCAAGCTGCCCGCCGATCCCTGCCGCCTGCGCGGCCGCCGAAACGAAACTGACGGCAGAGTTTTCGACCGACCGCCCGTAGGCCCCAAACATGGGCCGTGAATAGACCGGCTGCGGCGTCGGGATCGAGGCATTCGGGTCGCCCATCTGGGCGCAGACAATCGTTCCGCCCATCAGAACCATCTCCGGCTTCACGCCAAAGAACGCCGGGTCCCACAGGACCAAGTCGGCGCGTTTGCCCGCTTCAACCGAACCAATCTCAGCCGAAACGCCATGGGCAATCGCCGGGTTGATGGTGTATTTCGCGATATAGCGGCGAACCCGGAAATTGTCGTTCTCCCCCGTCTCATCGGCCAGCCGACCGCGCTGTTTCTTCATCTTGTCAGCGGTCTGCCAGGTGCGGATCAGAACCTCGCCGACGCGGCCCATCGCCTGACTGTCGCTGGCAATGATCGAAAACGCGCCCATGTCGTGCAGGATATCTTCCGCCGCGATCGTCTCTCGCCGGATCCGGCTTTCTGCAAAGGCGATATCCTCGGGGATTGATTTGTCGAGGTGATGGCAGACCATCAGCATATCCAGGTGCTCTTCCAGAGTATTGACCGTGAAAGGGCGGGTCGGGTTGGTCGAGCTTGGCAGCACGTGATCCTCGCCGCAGATCTTGATAATATCCGGTGCATGGCCTCCTCCGGCGCCCTCGGTATGAAACGCATGGATCGTGCGGCCCTTCATTGCGTTAAGTGTATGCTCGACAAAGCCGCTTTCGTTCAGCGTGTCGGTGTGGATCATCACCTGAACGTCCATGTCGTCGGCCACGCTCAGGCAGCAATCAATCGCGCCCGGAGTGGTCCCCCAATCCTCATGCAGTTTCAGCGCGCAGGCCCCGGCTTCGACCATCTCGACCAGCGCCCCCGGCTGGCTGGCGTTGCCTTTGCCCGCCAGACCGAAATTCATCGGAAACGCGTCGAGCGATTGCAGCATCCGCCCGATGTGCCAGGCGCCGGGCGTGCAGGTCGTCGCCAGCGTGCCATGCGCCGGACCGGTGCCGCCGCCGAACATTGTGGTAACGCCCGAGTGCAGCGCGTCTTCGATCTGTTGCGGGCAGATAAAGTGGATGTGGCTGTCGAAACCGCCGGTGGTCAGGATGCGCCCTTCACCGGCAATCGCCTCGGTTCCGGGGCCGATGATGATATCGACGCCGGGCTGCGTGTCCGGGTTCCCGGCCTTGCCGATCTTCGCGATCCGCCCGTCACGCAGGCCGACATCGGCCTTGTAGATGCCCGAGTGATCCACTATCAGCGCATTGGTAATCACCGTATCCACCGCGCCGCCCGCCCGCGTCACCTGAGACTGACCCATCCCGTCGCGGATCACCTTGCCGCCGCCGAACTTGACCTCCTCCCCATAGGTGGTCAGATCGCGTTCAACTTCGATAATCAGATCGGTGTCGGCGAGCCGCAGGCGGTCTCCGGTAGTCGGGCCATACATGGCGGCATAGTCAGCGCGGGCGATTTGTCGGGACATCAGAGGTCTCCCATCACGGCCTGATTGAACCCGAACACCCGCCGCGCACCGTTGAGCGGGATCACCTGAACCTCGCGCCTCTGCCCCGGTTCGAACCGCACGGCGGTTCCGGCGGCGATGTCCAACCGGCAGCCGTGGGCGGTGGTTCGGTCGAACTCCAGCGCCGGGTTGGCCTCGGCGAAGTGATAGTGGCTGCCGACCTGTACGGGGCGGTCGCCGGTATTGGCGACCATCAGGGTGATGGCCTGGGTCCCTTCGTTCAGGGTCAGGGTGCCGTCGGCGGGGAAGAGTTCTCCGGGGATCATGTGAGTGTCCTGTTCTTGGGGTGCCGGGGTGAACCCCGGCCTACCGGATGGGGGTGTGGACGGTGACAAGCTTGGTGCCGTCCGGAAACGTCGCCTCGACCTGCACTTCGGGGATCATATCGGGCACGCCTTCCATGCATTGATCGCGGGTGATGACCTCGGCCCCGGCGCTCATCATTTCCGAAACACTGCGCCCGTCGCGCGCGCCTTCGACCACCGCGTCTGTGATCAGGGCGATCGCCTCGGGGTGGTTCAGCTTGACGCCGCGCGCCATGCGTTTGCGGGCAACCTCGGCGGCCATGGCGACGAGCAGTTTGTCTTTTTCGCGTGGGGTCAGTTGCATCTCAGAGGGTCCATGTCTTTGGCAAGGGGGCTTTGCGCAGCGCCTCGATCGCCGGAATCAGGCTTTTGCGCAGCAGGTAACTGTCGACAGCCAGCAGTCGCGCGAACAGGATGCTGGGGCGGATCAAGCTGACCCCGGCGCTGTCCGGCAACAATGCACGCAGGCGCTCGACCAGCAGTTCGGCATCCGGTGCCGCGTAGATCAACGATGCGCAAGCGCCGGCACCGCCGCCGGTGAATGGACCGGCCAACTGCGCCTTTGCGTCGCCACGCAGGCGGATCGCATCCGCGAATACAAGCGCACCGCCGCGCCGCAGGCGGATATGATCACTGAGCGAGACGTTTCGCAGCGTCTCACCCATTGCAGCGCGCCCAAAGACCAGCGGTTCGACCGCCAGAAAGGTTGCATCCGGTGCCATGTCGATATGCAACTTTCGGCTTAACGCGGAGCGGTTGAAGATAATGGTCTCTTGCGGCAACCAGTCGATCCGCGCGCCGTCAGCCATGTACAGATGGGTCGAGACGTCGCTGACTTCGTCCCCATTGGCGCAATATATGCGTTCGGCTGCCTGCGTCGTCAGGGTCAAGCGGCTGCCTGAGCGGGCTTCGGCGCGGAGTTCGAAACGATCTCCGCCAGTGACGCCACCGGCAGTGTTAATGCTGACGGCAGTCACGCCGGTCGCAACGGCAACGCGCGGGAACAGAAGTTTCAGCGATCCGGACTGACGCAATGCGCTGAGCGTCGAGCCACGACTGGACGCGGCCACAGCCACGTTTGCCGCGCCAATTGCCCGCGGCTGTGCGCCGTCGGTGACCAATATTCTGTCTACAATGGTGATTCTGTATCCCCCTTCGGCAGCCCAATCTCAATGCTTTGACTGGATCGACGACGCACTGAAAATCGCGCGAACCGCAAGCGGCGCGGTGGTCGACGCTTAAAATTTGGGCAGATGTCAGGAATGTGCACAAATTTTGGCCAATATGACGGAAGTCGGGCCGCTATGTCTGCCTGCGCGTTGTCATTGTGCCGCACTGCGGCATTTCTTGACCCGCCCGATCCGTCGATTGCTTCGGCAAACGGATTTGAGGGTGTGTGACGACCCGATGATTTGGACATCTGACGGGCCGCCACACGGTTGCAACACTGATGTTGCAGGGGGAACTTATGGGATCACGTCTTGCCCAGCAAGGCGGCCCAGGCTGTTCCGCCCTGCTTGGAAGGAACTCCATGAAATCGCTTCTGAAAACTTCACTGACTGGCGCGTTGGCGGCGGCTGCGCTTGCAGCGCCCGCGACTGCGCAGGACACGATCAAAATCGGCGTGCTGCATTCACTCTCCGGCACGATGGCAATCTCGGAAACCACGCTGAAAGACACCATGCTGATGTTAATCGACGAACAGAATGCCGCTGGCGGTGTTTTGGACAAGCAGCTTGAAGCTGTCGTCGTTGACCCGGCTTCCGACTGGCCGCTGTTTGCTGAAAAAGCTCGCGAGCTGTTGAGCGTTGAAGAAGTCGACGTGATCTTCGGCTCCTGGACCAGCGTCAGCCGCAAATCGGCCCTGCCGGTTCTGGAAGAACTCAACGGTCTGATGTTCTATCCGGTGCAGTACGAGGGCGAGGAAAGCTCCAAAAACGTCTTCTACACCGGTGCTGCCCCGAACCAGCAGGCGATCCCGGCGACGGATTATTTCCTGGATGAACTTGGCGTCGAAAAGTTCGCGCTGCTCGGGACCGACTATGTCTATCCGCGTACCACGAACAACATTCTTGAGGCCTATCTTCAGGACAAGGGCATCGCGGCGGACGACATCTTTACGAACTACACGCCCTTTGGCCATTCCGACTGGTCCAAGATCGTTGCCGATGTGGTTGCCCTTGGGGCTGACGGCAAGAAAGTCGGCGTGATCTCGACCATCAACGGTGATGCGAACATCGGGTTCTACAAGGAACTGGCCGCCGCTGGCGTATCGGCAGACGACATCCCGGTCGTGGCGTTTTCTGTCGGTGAGGAAGAACTATCGGGCCTCGATACGTCGAACCTCGTCGGTCACCTGGCGGCCTGGAACTACTTCCAGTCAGCGGAAAGCGATCTGAACGACGAATTCGTCGCCAAGTGGAAAGACCGCATGGGCGACGAGCGGGTGTTCAACGACCCGATGGAAGCCCACGTGATCGGCTTCAACATGTGGGTGCAGGCGGTGGAAGCCGCTGGTACTGCCGACGTCGACGCTGTTCGCACCGCGATGTACGGTCTGGAAGTACCGAACCTGACAGGCGGCACCGCCGTGATGCTGCCGAACCACCACCTGGCCAAGCCGGTACTGATCGGTGAGATCCAGGCCGACGGTCAATTCGACATCATCAGCCAGACCGCGGAAGTCCCCGGCGACGCCTGGACCGACTTCCTGCCCGAATCCGCAGTCCTGATGTCGGATTGGCAGGAGCTTGGCTGCGGTATGTACAACACCGAGACCAAAAGCTGCGTTCAGACACTCTCGAACTACTGATCGCTCGTAAACACGCGAAGGGGGCGGCAATTGCCCCCTTCCACCATGAACAGGCACTCCGACATGCGCGTTTTTCTTCTGGCGGTCCTCGCCCTTGGCGCTATTGCGCTGCCGGCCATCGCGCAGGATCGGACGATCCAGGATGTGCTGCAAGAGCACCGCGCGCTCATCGAAAAAAGCTCTCGCAAGACCATCGAGCCGGCAATTACCGCACTGGCGAGCAGTGGCACGCCTCAGGCGCAGAACGTGCTGCAGAAGTGGCAGGCCAAGGAGATGTGGCAGCGCAAGGAGGACGGGCTGTTCTTCTACGGGGTTGAAGGCGATGACAAACAGGTCGCGCTGTTTGACTTCGAGGATGGCGCCGATGTTGCAGTGCTGACCAAGAACGACCTGAAACAACTCAAACCCAACAGCGGCATTCGCGCGATGATCGGTGCAGCACTCGTGCAATTCCAGCTATCCGATCCCGATCCCGAGCGTCGCCGCGCTGCACTTCTGGCAATCCAGCGCGATCCCGAAGCCAGCCATCTGGCACCGCTGCGCGCGTCGGTCGAGACCGAAAAAAACCCGGTGCTGCGCGCCAGCAAAGAGCGTCTGCGCCAGTTGCTGACCATCGGCTACGACTCCGACGAAGCCAAGCGCATCGCGGCAATCGAGGGGACCTCGGGCTGCATTTCGCTGGACCTGCGGGCAACTCTGAACCCGCTGGTCGAAACCCGGCGTATGGTGGTCGCGGGCGACCCGCCCGAGAACGTAAACATCGCCCGCGTTCTGAAACCCGGAAGCGCAGAATTGTCCGAAGATGACGCTTACGCTCTGTTGGCCGACGCAGGCCTCGCTCCGCCGCGCGTAACGGATGCCGATATTCGCGCCGCCCTGTCCGAGAATATTGACAGCGGGCGGGTCGGAGGGGTGCCGGTCGCCGGACTGTCGTTACCGGACGCACGCTCCACGGCCTATGCCACATTGGCAGCCGCAGGTGCGGTGCCACCGCTGGTCACCCAAGCCGACATGGCCAATGCCTTTGCCACGCATACGTTCCTGGATGCCTACGCCGACCCGTCGCCCGCCGTCACCGCTGCCGCCGAGGCGGCGCTTGCCGCTATCGGCACCAATGTTGCGATCAACCAGACGATTGACCTGACGCTCGACGCACTGTCGCTGGCCTCGATCTTCTTTCTTGCGGCCATCGGGCTCGCCATCACCTTCGGTGTCATGGGCGTCATCAACATGGCCCATGGAGAGTTCATCATGATGGGCGCCTACACCGGCTATGTCGTGCAACTTCTGATCCCCAGCTATACCGTCTCGATCATCGTCGCCCTGCCAATGGCCTTTGCCGTTACCTTCGTCGCCGGCGTCGCGATGGAGCGGTTGGTGATCCGGCACCTCTACAACCGCCCGCTCGAGACCCTTCTGGCGACCTTCGGGATTTCCATCGCCTTGCAGCAGATAGCCAAGAACGTGTTCGGAACGCAGGCGCGTCCGCTGACCTCGCCCGCCTGGCTGGACGGGGCCTGGGTGCTGAATGACGTGGTCAGCATCAGTTACATCCGCATCGCAATCTTCGTGCTGGCGCTGATCTTTCTTGGCGTCTTCCTGTTCATCATGAAACGCACCCGCATGGGTCTTGAAACCCGTGCCGTCACCCAGAGCCCGCGCATGGCCGCCAGCATGGGGATCAACCCGGACCGGGTGAACATGCTGACCTTCGGTCTCGGCTCGGGCATTGCCGGGGTCGCTGGCGTGGCAATCGGGTTGTTCGCCAAGGTCACAAGCGAGCTTGGCAGCGACTACATCGTGCAAAGCTTCATGACCGTGGTCGTTGGTGGCGTCGGCAATATCTGGGGCACTCTAGCCGGGGCCGTGATGATCGGATTTCTGCAAAAAGGCATCGAGTGGGCCAACCCCGGCAACACGCTTGCGGCGCAAACCTACATGATCGTTTTCATCATCATTTTCATTCAGTTCCGGCCACGTGGCATCATCGCCCTCAAAGGCCGGGCGGCGGGGGATTAGGACATGGCGCGCAGTTTCATCTTCAAAAACCCTTCGGTGTTGATCTTTCTTGGCTGTCTGGCCCTGTTCACACTGGTCGTGACAGTCATGTCCGAGGCGGCCGGCCCCGGCCTGATCTCGACCAGTTTCATCAAGACCCTCGGCAAGACCCTGTGCCTGTGTCTTGTGGCCATCGCGATGGATCTGATCTGGGGCTATTGCGGCATCCTGTCCCTTGGTCACATCGCGTTCTTCGGTCTTGGCGGCTATATGATCGGCATGTGGCTGATGTACGCGCGGACCCGTGACATCGTTGTCGCCTCGTTGGCCAACGCCGAAATTCCACCGACAGATCAGGAGGTTGTGGACGCCATCGGCACGCAGATTTTTGGTGTGGTTGGCAGCAACGAATTCCCGGTGATCTGGATGTTCGCGCATAGCCTGACGCTGCAGCTGATTCTGGTGGTTCTGGTCCCCGGTTTTCTTGCACTGGTCTTCGGCTGGCTGGCGTTCCGCAGCCGGGTGACAGGGGTTTACCTGTCGATCCTGACACAGGCGATGACGTTGGCGCTGGCGCTGTATCTGTTCCAGAACGAAAGTGGGCTGAGGGGCAACAACGGGCTTTCGGGCTTGCAAAACCTGCCGGGCGCTGCAGCGATACCGCAATCGACGATATCGCTGTGGTTCTTCTGGGCAAGCGCGCTGGCCCTGTTGCTGGGGTATCTGGTGGCAGCCTGGGTCGTCTCGGGCAAGTTTGGCAATGTGATCCGCGCGATCCGCGATGATGAGGCGCGGATGCGGTTCCTTGGTTATTCGGTCGAAAGCTACAAACTGTTCGTCTTCGTGCTGACCGCCGTGATCGCCGCCATTGCAGGGGCGCTTTATTACCCCCAGGCCGGGATCATCAACCCGGCCGAGATCGCGCCCATTGCCTCGATTTACCTCGCGGTCTGGGTGGCGATCGGCGGGCGCGGGCGGCTTTACGGAGCGGTCATCGGTGCGGCGTTGGTCAGCCTGGTGTCGACCTGGTTCACCAGCGGTCAGGTTCCTGCCGTGCCGCTTGGGTTCTACACGATAAACTGGGTGGACTGGTGGCAGGTCGTTCTTGGGCTGTCGTTCGTTCTGGTCACCATGTACGCACCAAAAGGGATTGGCGGCCTATTCGACCTGCTGAACGGGCGCCTTGCGCCAAATCGACACGGCGCCGACCTTGGCCCCGATCAGGGATCGCTTCGCGAGCGCGAGGCCCAGCAATGAGCGTGCTGCTGGAAGTCTCGGGGGTGTCGGTCTCGTTCGACGGGTTCAAAGCGATCAACAACCTGTCATTCCAGATCGGCCCAGCCGAGATGCGCGCGATTATCGGGCCAAACGGGGCTGGAAAAACCACCTTCATGGACATTGTCACCGGCAAAACGAAACCCAACGAAGGTCGCGTTGTCTGGGGCGAGAAATCCGCTTCGCTTCTGAATATGTCCGAAGCGAAAATCGCGCAGGCCGGCGTGGGGCGCAAATTCCAGCGCCCGACCGTGTTCGAGGATCAGAGCGTTTTTGACAACCTGCTGCTGGCATTGAAAAAAAAGCGCGGTCCGTTGTCGGTTCTGTTCTACCGGCGCAGCGAAACCGACGCTGACAAGGTGCGACTGCTGGCGTTGGAAATTGGTTTGACCGATGCCCTTGATCGCAAATCCGGCGAGTTGAGCCACGGGCAAAAGCAGTGGCTGGAGATCGGAATGCTGTTGGCGCAGGAACCGAAACTGCTTTTGGTTGATGAGCCTGCGGCGGGGATGACTCCTGAGGAACGCGAGCATACCACCAGCATTCTGGTGAAGGCGGCCAAGACCCGCGCGGTGGTTGTGGTTGAACACGACATGGACTTCGTGCGCCGCCTCAATTGCCGTGTGACGGTGCTTAATGAAGGGTCGGTTCTGGCCGAGGGCAGCCTTGATCACGTGACCAAGAACCAGGACGTCATTGATGTCTATTTGGGGCGCTGAGCGATGTTGAACGTCGAAAACCTGTCGCTGCACTATGGCAGTTCGCAAATCCTCTATGACATTTCATTCCAGGCGCAATTGGGCCAGGTCACCTGCGTGATGGGCACCAACGGTGTCGGCAAGACCAGCCTGCTGAAGGCAATTTCTGGCACGCATCCGCGATCTTCCGGATCGATTTCGATCGATCAGCAATCGGTCGGCAAAGCGTCGGCACATCGTATGGCAAAACTGGGCATCGGCTATGTGCCCCAAGGGCGCGATGTGTTCCCTTTGCTGAGTGTCAAAGAAAACCTGGAGACAGGGTTCGCCTGCTTAGGCCCCGCCGCGCGTGTGATCCCGGATGAGATTTTCGAGCTGTTTCCAGTCCTGAAAGAAATGCTCAGCCGGCGCGGCGGCGACTTGTCGGGCGGACAACAGCAACAACTGTCGATCGCCCGAGCGCTGATCACGAAACCAAAGCTGCTGCTGCTGGATGAACCGACCGAGGGCATTCAGCCCAACATCATCCAACAGATCGGCCGGGTAATTGCGCATTTGCGCGACAAGGGCGACATGGCGATCATACTTGTTGAGCAGTACTTCGATTTCGCGGTCGAGCATGCCGATCATTACGTCATCATGCGTCGTGGCCGTGTCATCCGAACAGGTCGCAAATCCGACATTTCGAGAGAAGAAATCCTTGATGCGGTATCTGTTTGAGTGATTTCGGCGGAACGCATGGAATCCCTACGTCAGTGATAATTTCATGTCTGCCCGCAGCGTATCGGCATAGGTAGCAGACAGCTGCAAGCAATGACCGGTTCGCACCGATGCTGCATTTCGCGGCGATTGCGGCAAAACCGAAGCGGCCATTGGCTTCGCGAAGACCAACGTCGGCAGAGTCCGCGCCCTTAATGTTGATCCAGCGCGCAGCGAAAAGGCGGTTCCGGTTTGGTGACTTTCGACGGGCCTGAACGGCTGCATCGGTGACCTGGGCTGCGATGCGGCGAAGCAAGTGCCGCAACTGCGAACAGATGCTGCGCCAGCGAAGCCGGAAAATCCAATGACGGCTCTGTCCGCACCTTGTTTGTCGATCCTGAGCGCAGCGAAGGTTCGGTTTGGATTGATTCTGTGGAAAAACAACGTGTTGCGGGCGCAGAAAGTAGCGATTTGAACATAGCGCGAGCGCCTTTCTGATCAGGCTTTGCGCGTTTGCTGCGGTGCAGGAAAGATCTTTGCCAGTTTGCGAAGGTTTTGGGCAGTGGCGGCGAGCAGGAATTCGTCATTTGCGCCGCATGGTCCACGTAATCGGAGCCGTCCCAGGCCGAGAATGCGCTTGAGGTGGGCAAAGAGCATTTCGACCTTCTTCCGGAGCTTCACCGAGATCTTGTATTGCGGCGTTTTGGCGATTGCGCGGGCGATGTCGCGAGCGTCCTCATGTTCCTCACGGGTGATCTTACGGGCGTCGGCATTCGGGCAGCACTTCGGCTTGGAAGGACAGGATTGGCAGGTGTGCTTCAGCGCTTGGTACTTGGCCACGCCCTTGCCGGTTGGGCCGCGATTGGGGTCGGAGTAGTTTCGGCGGAACTGCTTCAGAGCCTCGCCTTCCGGGCAGATGTATTGATTGTTCTCGGCATCCCATTCGAAGTCAGCTCGGGACCAGGTGCCATCGGTGCGCCCGGCTTTGTCGAAGACCGGGATGTGCGGTGCGATCTTTTCACCCACCAGCCATCCGAGCATGGGTCCCGATCCGTAGGCGGTGTCGGCGATCAGCCGTTCGGGATGAAGATCGAAGCGCTCTTTGGCCCGCTTCAGCATCGTCTTGGTTGACCCCACCTCGGCTTGACGGATCGACCGTGTCGCTTCCACGTCGACGATGACACCATGATCGGTATCGATGAGATAGTTGTCGGAGTAGGCAAAAAATGCGGGACCCTTACGCGCCGCCGTCCACTGGCTGGCTGGGTCGGAATAGGACGTGAACTTTGGCTCGACCGGTGTCGCTGCTCCGAATGCGGCCTCATCCAGAGTGTCGAGATACTCGCGGACCGCGCGGGGTGCAGCGTCTGCATCGATCCGCGCAATGTCCCATTCTTCCTTTGGCGCAGAGTACTGCTTGTTGGCATCCGCCTCGATCAAGCTGGCATCGACGGCCAGGCGCTGACCGCTGACGAGACCTTCGGCGATGCATCGCGCGACCGTGGTCTCGAAGAGATGGCGCAGCAGCTCACTCTCGCGGAACCGACCATGCCGGTTCTTTGAAAAGGTCGAGTGATCCGGCACCCGATCGGCCAGGTCGAGCCGACAAAACCACCTGTACGCGAGGTTCAAGTGTACCTCTTCACAGAGCCGCCGCTCGGACCGGATGCCGAAGCAGTAACCGACGATCAGCATCCGGATCAGCAGTTCAGGATCGATCGAAGGACGACCGGTGTGGCTGTAGAAATCGGCAAGATGGGCGCGGATGCTGCTCAGATCGACGAAACGATCAATCGATCGCAGCAGGTGATCTTGCGGGACATGGTCTTCCAGCGAGAACTCATAGAACAGCGCCGCCTGTGCTTCCTGCCTCGGTCCCATCATGGCTGATCCTCCCGCTTGTTGAGAGGATTGAATCAGCGCCATAGCCCTCGATCAAGCAGGAGTTTTTCAACAAAATTGATACTAACCGGACCTTCACTACGGGCGCAGCTGCGCCAACTGCAACATCAGAAGCTGTCATTTGAGCCGGTTGCCATGCACTTAAGAGCTGCTTCCTATGAATTCTAACCACTTGGTTCTGTCCCAAGGCTCCATCGCATAAATCGCACACTCAGCTTATCGTTGCCTGTATTTTTAAGCTCCCTTTAGGCGGGCTGGACAACAGAATATTGGAGACACCTTCCAAAGGCATGCGATGCGACACGACGCGGCTGATATCCGGACCGAAAGCGGCGATCGTTTCGAGTGCTTGCGGGATGTTGTGGTTCAACGAATGAGAGCCGGCGAATGTCAATTGACGGCGGAACACCTCGAATGGGGACACTTCGATGCGTGCGTCAGATGGGCAGACGCCGAAGAACAGGCCTTTCGCGCCGTTGGCCATGTAGTTTGCCAGATTGCCCGCGACCGCAGGAACGCCGGTAGCATCCACGACCAGATCAACCCCGTAGTGCAAGGCCGCCAATTCAGAGGATCCGGAAGCCACGATTTCAAAACCAAAACTTGCCGCCAGTTCCAGTCGAGCATCATCAATATCGGTGAACACAATGTCAGGCACATTGTGGGCGCTCAACGCCATGGCCAACAGTAAGCCCATCGGACCGGCTCCGAAAATCAGTGCATTGTCCGTTATTGAGGAACGCACGGCATCAAGCCCGTTTAGGACGCATCCCATCGGTTCGCACAAGGCGGCTATGCTGAAGTCTATGTCGCCGATCCGGTGAAGCGCGGATGCTTTGACCCGACTGAACTCGGCAAAGCCTCCGCTTTCGGTTACGCCATACGCGCCGAGGGAGTCGCACAAATGGGCCCAGCCGCGTAGGCAGGCGCGGCACGTTCCACATTCGAGGTTTGGGTCAACAACGACCCGGTCCCCAACGGTAAGACCTGTGACGCCGGGCCCGACATCAGCCACCACACCAGCGTATTCGTGACCCGGAACCACAGGAAATGCTGACGTTCCGTAATTGGCCGATTGTGTTGAAAAACTCCGTTTTAGGGCCTGAACGATGATTTTTCTTTCCATGCAGCCCGATCCTAAATTTTTGGCGCGGGGGTCGGCCCAAATCGCCTACATGCGCTCACGCGCAGCCATGCGCTGTCTCGTGGTCAAAGCTTTCCGACTATTTCGCTTCATAGGTTTTCGCAAGAAATCCGCGACGCTCTGATTTCGGAGTTTTTCAACACAATCGGCCTTCAGCACTTCGAAATCTGTGTGGCAGAGTCCGCTTGCCTTGACTGCGATCACCACTTCGCCGTTGCCCGCAACGGGATCGGGAAGGCTTGCGCAGGTGACTTCACCACGAGCGGGAAAAATTATTGCTTTCATAGCCGCGTCCTTTTCAGTGATAACCGTACAAATACTTGTTCAAAGAAGCGCTCAAACCATCCGCCCAAATTATCTGCAACCAGCCCTCAAAGGCATCAGCGAAACGCGGTTCATCGATTAGATTTCCGCATAATTTGTGTTGTCCCAGCCACGCGCAGGGTTGGTCGCTGGCGGCTTTCGCAACTTTGATCAGGGCGAGCGGTCATAGCTTGGGCATAGGATCGGATCAGGCAGGTCGCGCAGTGTGGCGTTGGATAATTTCATCGCGTGGGTTTTCGGTCTGACGATGGCGGGCAGCCAAAGCCACATGCCGCGTAGTATCTTGAAACCGCTTTGCACACATGAGTGTCCAGAAGCGTGCGGATGTCGCCGGAGGTTTCGTCAAATTCAAGTCCGCCGAAGGCCTGCGTTACAAGCCGATTGTGTTGAAAAACTCCGTTTTAGGGCCTGAACGATGATTTTTCTTTCCATGCAGCCCGATCCTAAATTTTTGGCGCGGGGGTCGGCCCAAATCGCCTACATGCGCTCACGCGCAGCCATGCGCTGTCTCGTGGTCAAAGCTTTCCGACTATTTCGCTTCATAGGTTTTCGCAAGAAATCCGCGACGCTCTGATTTCGGAGTTTTTCAACACAATCAGCCCATTGGGGACGTCTGCTGCGACGAGATTGTTGAGAAGCAGGTCAACGGCGTCGCGCACGGGCGCTTCTTGCCAAAAATAACGAATCCGATCACTAAAGCTGAAATGGCGTTGCAACGCGATGTCCGTTGGTGTTCCAGCATAGTAGCCGTCCCAGTGCGCGGGCGCATTGTCCATTGCTTCGTCGAGCACGCCGATGATCCCAGATACCGTCTTTGGACAAACCCTATCTTCGATTGCAGCCAATGCAAAAACCGCCTCGCGAAACCGGAAAGTCAGTTCCGGTCCGACCTTGAGGAAGAAGACGTGACGCTCGACAAGTTGGGCGAGGCTGGATGTAGGCTGATAATCAGTTGAATGACCTTCGAAGGTCAAACGCGGGTGCCGGTTAATCGCTGCGACAAGATCAACTGCCGCGGCAGGATCGAACTGACGAACAGAGCTGTGGCTGAAATCTACCCCGGGCTGCGTCACAACTGAGACGACGCGCTCCCACGCACCTTCTAAGCCTTCTTTGCGGAAGGCGGATTCATGCGTTTGGATGGTTTCATCCAACCGTTCTGGTGTCGTGATTTGGAGATCCTGCATATCGTCGGTCTCGCCCCCAGGTACGGGAACTTCGGATCCGATAACGTAGATCAATTTTGACGGATCTGGCGCATAGTCTTCCGCAATTCTGCACAGGCGTGCAGCTCTTTCCGCGATGTCCGAAAAGCTCGGGCGCGGTTCGCCGCCGCAGGCCATACTTGCGTCTAGATGTATCTTCTGAAAACCCGCTTCGACATAGCTGCGCACCAACGTCTCGGCTTGCTACCTGAGTAACGTTGCGTGCGGCAATTCGCTGAGCGACGTTTTTCAGGCCACTTGCTTTTGGAATGTTGAAGTTCGGGATCTCCAACTTATGAAGACACAGCGCGATGTCCCGTGAACCGCTTCAGGGATGCCACAGCGCAATATTCGATAAACTATTGAAAGGCAGGTTAGTGCAGATTGTGTTGAAAAACTCCGTTTTAGGGCCTGAACGATGATTTTTCTTTCCATGCAGCCCGATCCTAAATTTTTGGCGCGGGGGTCGGCCCAAATCGCCTACATGCGCTCACGCGCAGCCATGCGCTGTCTCGTGGTCAAAGCTTTCCGACTATTTCGCTTCATAGGTTTTCGCAAGAAATCCGCGACGCTCTGATTTCGGAGTTTTTCAACACAATCGGCACATACCGGCCATTGGCCCATGCTCAGTCATGCTGCGGAGCGGCCCGTCGAAGAAGACATTCGCTACAGAGCAGCAATCTCGACGTCTTCGAATGCACAGTTTGCGGGACAATGCTGCCAATTGTGGTGCGGTTGCTTTCGTCCGCATTGCCGTGAGACGAGATTTGTCCCGATCATTCAAATGCCCTGACTATCGTTATTAATCGGTCGATCTTTCTGCCTGCAATATTTCGGCCGCACTAATACATCCAGCTGTCTGACCAGGACATCGCGACGTTGGATATGGTTGCTCCCATGTGTGTCATTGAATGTCAGATGGACGTAAACTTGTTGCCAATACCTGCACCTGCTCTGCGACGTGCTTTCAGAATTCAGGCGATGATTCAAGGTTCGCTACCGCCAAACCAAGCGGATGGGTATTGTGTCACTCTCATCTGATCACCTGGCCATATCTGAACCCTGCAAGCGGATGCCAATTGAACGATACCAAAACCGGCCTGTCGTCACGCGCCAGATAGCGGCGGGTAACCAACAAGGCGTCAGCTTTTGCAGGCATCTCCAGCGTCCGTGCGGTATTATTGTCAAGTTTCACAGACATGATTTCCTGATGAACTTCGACAACCTGCACGTCGAACCGACTTTCGATTAGGCTATGGATCGCGCCATTGTGCGTTTCCAGTTCCCCCGAAATAGCGGCAAAATCCTGGTGAACATAGACGTGGCTGACGCAGATCAATTCCGCCTGATTGGTCCTGCGCACACCTTCGGCAAGAACCCATTCGCGCCCCGGTTTGCGCCCAAGTTCATGCGCCAACGCCGGATCCGGAACGATGCGGATAACCCGTTCTACGATTAACCGCGTTTCGGCGGCGTAGTCATAAAGCTGCGTCAGAGATGTCAGGGATTGCGCAAAAACCGGCCGTTCGGTGATCGAAATCACTTCGGTGCCACGCCCTTGTTGGCGTTGCACCATGCCGTCTTCGCCCAATAAGCGCAGCGCTTCGCGGACAGTATATCGGCTGGCACCAAAGCGATCGCAGAGCTGTTGTTCTGTCGGCAGAAGTGATCCAACCGGGTGGGCGCCTGTAACAATATCCTGCCTAATCTCACGCGCGAGTCTGCGATAGAGTGGCAGGTGATCCAAACCCGGCCTGGCCCGACCAAAGTTTTTTTTCGTCTTAGTCATCGTGTCGTTTCCCGGCATCGCGCCGCATCCCATGCGTTTGCCAATGCATCCCTAAACTGAGGTGCCGCGATTGCAATCAGGCGGTCAGCGCGTTGATCGACTGTGGCGTGTCGCAAATGCGCGCCACCAAATTCAGTTACGATCCAATCAACGTCTGACCGTGTCACTGTCACCGGGATCCCTGCAGAAAGACAGGGCACAATGCGGCTTTGGCTGCCCCCCCGCATGGTCGCAGGCAGTGCCAGAATGCTACGCCCGCCGTCCGATTGCGCGGCTCCGCGAATGAAATCCACCAATCCTCCGTGTCCAGTGATCTGTTTGCCTGCAATGAATTCGCCATTGCCCTGGCCAAACAGGTCGACCTCCAAAATGGAATTGACCGAAACGAATGACGCAATGCCGGCAAGGTTTTTGCCATCGTGGGTATCGCTTACCGGGGCGAATGTGATGCGCGGGTCGCGCGAAACCTGATCATAAAAATCGCGATCACCCAGTGCGACTCCGGTGATTGCGCGCTTAATTGTACCGGCCTGCAACCGGGCAAGGAACGCGGGCGAGATCATGCCGCCGTTCAGCGACAGATCTTGGTGGTCTGCCAGTGCACCAAGTACGGCGTTCTGTAATTTTCCCAGCCCGAATTGAACCGTGTCGCCGTCCCTGACCAGCCGCGCGACGTGCCGTCCGAGCGTCTCATAAGCTTCGTCGAGCGGCCCTGCGTCATGCTCGATCAGCGGCGATTCAGCCTCAATCATTGCTGCAAACCGCTCGACCGGCACACGCGGTCCGTTGACCACATCCGGCATGGCCGGGTTGATCTGCGCAAACAGCGGAACGCCGGCAGCAATCGCCGCCGGCGTGAAGTCCGCCGAAACGCCAAGGCCGACTGTTCCGTCACGCGGCGGCCCAACCTGAAACACCGCACCCGACAAACCAGCGCTATTGCGAAGCCAACGGGATGTTGCGCTGTAGTGCATCGGCAGGATTTGCGCGCGCAGTTCGGCCACTGCGTCCTGCAGCGCAGGGGTGACGAAACTGACACATGCGCTGCGTCCGCCCTGGCGAGTCACATCGCGCGTGTTGACACCGGGAATCCAAACGCCGGTGAACATTCGCCCTGCAGCAATGTCCGGGTCTGCGTCCAGCGCATCCAGACAGGCGGTCGGTTCTCCGCAACAGCCCGCGATATAGACCGAACCGTCGCCAGAAAGCTGCTTTAAGGCATCCGCCCATGCACCAGTGGTCACCATTTTCCTCGCAATTGCAGTCCATTGCATTCATTACATCGGACTGATAGAAATGTCCGGACAAATTTGACTCTAGCGGGTTCAAATCCCTGATGACAAGTTCCCTGACATGGCAATTGATCGACATACTGGCCAGGCCTGTGGATTCTGCCACGCAAGAACGGGCGGCTCTGCACGTATTGGATTGGATCGGCTGCGCTGTGGTAGGCGCGGCTGAACCTGTCGGACAGGTTCTATTGTCCATGTCGACGACGATGCCTCGCGGTAAATTCTCGGTCATCGGAGGCGCCGGCGTGGCGACAGCAGAACAGGCCGCATTCCTAAACGGAGGATTTGGAAACGTTCTTGAGATGGACGATGTGCACCGCGCTGCCATCCTGCATCCCGGGCCTGTTGTCGTCCCGGCCGCCTTTGCGGCTGCCCAAGCCTGTGAGGGTTCGGGATTGACGTTCCTGGACGCCGTAATCCGGGGGTACGATGCAGATATTCGCCTGGGAGAGAGTGTCGGAAAAGCCCACTACGCGAACTGGCATAACACGGCCACATGCGGCCCATTCGGGGCGGCGGCGGCGGTCGGTCATCTGATGGGACTTGGCCCCGATGCGATGGTCTGGGCGCTTGGCAACGCGGCAACGCAATCGTCCGGGCCTTGGCATTGCCGCCATGAACCGGTGATGACCAAGCAATTGCATACAGCGCGCGCCGCGCAATCCGGATATGCCGCTGTCGCACTTGCCGCGCATGGGTTCACCGGGCCCGCGTTCATGTTGGAAGGTGCCCAGGGCTTCTACGACGCGATGTGCCCGGATCCGGTGCCCGAACGACTGGTGGAAGACCCCGCCGGGCCCTGGAAAATCTGGGAGACGAGTTTCAAGCCCTGGCCCGCCTGTCGCTATACGCACCCGGCAATCGACGCCGCCCTGTTGCTGTATGCCAAACACGCGGTGGATAATATCAGCGCGATCCGCATTGAAACATTCCGCGATGCGAAGGTTTTCTGTGACACCCCGGCGCCGACCACGCCCAATCAAGCAAAATTCAGTCTGCAGCACGCCGTAGCCATCACTTTGGCTGATGGCCCACCCAAGCTGGACGGTTTTGAGCCGGAGATATTGCAACGGCCCGGTGTTGTGCGACTTCGCAACGCTGCAACGGTGGTCGTTACCGACGAGTTTGATGCAGCTTTTCCAGCCCATTTCGGCGCGTCTGTAAGTCTGGAAACGCAAGAAGGCGATCAATACACCGTCGCCGTTGCGGACGCGCTGGGAGATCCGGAAAATCCGGTTTCGACGGATCAGATTGTGGAAAAGGCCCGCACGCTGATGGCTGCCGGGGGGGCTTCGGACGGGCTGACCGACCGAATTGTCAGCGCCACGCTGGCGCTGCCGCAGGGCGGGCCGCTGGACGACTTATCAGCGGCACTCGGATGTTTGCATCACCATATTCACATAGGGACCAACGCGTGACCCAAACCAACTATTTCGATCTGATCGACTATCCTGCAATGACGCAGGCGCATCCGAGCGGTGACACTTTTCTAAGCACTTTCAGAGGGATGAGCCGGGACGAGCTGCGCGCCCGCCAGAATACTCTGTTCACGAAAATCATGGCGTTTGCCTGGAAGGTTCCGTTCTATCAGCGGCATTGGGGCGACACGGGGGTTGAACCCGGCGACATCCGCTCCCTCGACGATATCACCAAATTGCCGACGTATTCCAAGTCCGACCTGATGGCCTCGGTCGAGGCCCATCCGCCGATTGGCGATTTCCACGGGCTGGACACCTACCCGGATGACAAACGCCCGCCGCTGATCTTTCAGACCACAAGCGGCACCACCGGCAAGCCGCAGCCGTTGCTGTTTGGCCCCAAAAGTCGCGAAGTTCAGTCGCTGCTGCTGGGGCGGCTCTATGCGCTTCAGGGGATCACCAACCGCGATGTCATCCACTCGGTCTATGGCCACGGGATGGTCAACGGGGGCCACTATGTGCGCGAAGCGATCAACCACTGGGTCGGCGCACAGATGCTGACAGCGGGAACGGGCGTTGAGACGCGAAGCCCGAACCAGGTTGCGCTGATGCATGCCTTCGGAGCCACCGCACTTGTTGGTTTCGGCGACTTCATCAAGCGGCTGGCCGAGGTCGCACGCGAGCAGGGATTGGAACCTGGCAAAGACATTCCTGTGCGGGTGATTTCGGGCCACATGGGCGCTGAAAGCCGCGCCTCGATGTCGCAAGCCTGGGGCGGTGCTGATGTCTATGACTGGTATGGCGTGGGCGACACGGGCTGCATCGCGGGCGAAGGCCCGGACCAATCCGGGTTGCACATATTAGAGGACGCGCAGTTTCTGGAACTGCTGGACGTGGACACCGGCGCGCCGGTCGGACCTGGGGGCATGGGTGACATGGTTTGCACTTGCCTGTTCAAAGATGATGTCTTTCCCATCATCCGATTTCAAACCCATGATGTCAGCCGTGAAGTCGCCGGCGAAAACCCACTTGGCCTGCCATTCCGTCGGCTTGAGGGGTTTCTAGGGCGCAGCGACAACATGGTGAAACTGCGGGGTATCAATATCTATCCAACAGGAATCGGCGCGTTGTTGACGGCCCAATTCGAACCGGCGAACGGTGAGTTTTTCTGCCGGGTTCAGCGGCGCGCCGGACGGGATGAAATGACCGCTGTGGTTGAGGCGACGCAACAGGGTGACGATCTGGCAGATGCGATGGCCGCCCATATCAGGACGCGGCTGGGTGTTGGTATTGAGGTTTCGCTGGTCGCCCCGGGCGAAACCGCCGCTGAAACCGGGATCGAGTCGCGCCAGAAACCAATCCGGTTGATTGTTGACAGATAGCGCGCAGGCAAATGTCGACATTGCGCTGAGCGCGATTGCCGCGCGCAACAGTGACCTGGCGATTGTCACGACATTGAACGCCGCACGCGCACAGCGGGAGGCGATCGCCAGCGACCAGCGGCGTGCTGCCGGGCAACTTTCGGGGCCATTGGATGGAATGATCCTAGGGATCAAAGACAACCTCGCCGTCGAAGGCCTGCCATGGACTGGCGGGCTTGGTGCGCGGCGCGAAACGTTGGCCAAACAGGATGCGACTGTTGTGGCGCGCCTCAGCGCGGCCGGAGCCATTCCGCTTGCGATGCTGAATATGCACGAAGGCGCGCTGGGTGCAACGACCGACAACCCGCACTTTGGCAGAACCGCCAATCCGCTGGATCCCGACAGGACGCCGGGCGGGTCAAGCGGCGGTTCGGGTGCGGCCATCCCAGCCGGTTTCGGCGACATCACGCTGGGAACGGATACTATGGGGTCAGTGCGCCTTCCGGCAGCTTATTGTGGTGTTGCCGGCCTAAAACCGACCCGCGGTTTGATTCCACGGACCGGATTGATCTTCCTGTCGCCCACGTTCGACACGATTGGCCCCTTAGCGCAAGACGTTGAGACTCTGGCCGCAATGGCAGAGGTGATGGCAGGTCAAGATCAGGGGGACCCCGCCTCGAAACCCGTGCCGGGTGGTTGGCGGGCGCGCCCGGCCACGGCTCTGCCTGCGGGTCTGACCATTGGCATTCCAAAGCAGATCGATGACGTTGCGTGCGAGGATGAGGTTCTGCAAGGGCTGGCCTTGGCGCGCGGGGCATTGGAACGCGCCGGGGCGGGCGTGAGTGATGTTGATTTGCGTGGTTGGCAGCCCGCACGCGCCCGCCGCGGCGGTCTGTTGGTCTGCGAAGCTGAGGGGGCCATCGCGTTGTCCGCAATTCTGGACCGCCCAGGTTCGGAGCTGATGAGCGATGAACTTCGTGACCTTCTATCCTATGGCCGCAACCTGTCGGCAGACAGGTTGGCCGATGGGCACGCCCGTATTCAGGCCGCGGCGGATAGTGCAACGCAGGGGTTTGCGGATGTTGACGTGCTGCTTATGCCAACAGCTCCGCAACGCGCTTTTCGCCACAGTGATCCGGTGCCTGCCAATCAGGCGGATTTAACCTCGTTGGCAAATTTCCACGGTGGGCCGGCTGTGGCGGTCCCGGTCCCCGGCAACGGGCTGCCAAACTCGGTCCAGATTGTCGGTCCGGACTATTCCGAGGCGCTGGTACTGACCATCGGGCGCGTGTTGGAGACTGCGTTGGCTATGCGGAATTGATCCGGCTAAATACGCCGTCTGATCTCAGTTGCTACTTAAACTTCGGCGCGCGTTTTTCCATGAATGCCCGGGATCCTTCGGCAAAATCAGGGCCCGCAAACGTCGCCTCGAACGCCTGCCTAAATTCAGGCGACGGCGCCGCATCCCCCTTTGCAATAGCGTTGATCGTCATCTTGGCTATGCGGATCGAGTCTTTTGAAAGGGCGGCCAGACTGTTGGCGTAATCGGCCACCGCAGCAGCCAGATCCGCGTCGGGCAAGACCCGATCAACCAGACCAATACCAAGCGCCTCACTGGCGCAGACGACACGCCCCGACATCAGGATGTCCTTGGCTCGCGCTGCCCCGACATGCGTGACCAGCCGTGCCGTATCTTCAAATGAATACGCCAGGCCCAGCCGGGCTGGCGTTATCGCAAATCGCGCCGTCTCTGCTGCGAACCGAAGATCGCAATGCAGCGCCAAGCCGCAGCCGCCTCCGAAACAGGCACCCCGCACTTCGGCAATGGTGGGCATTGCGACAGCGGCAATCGCGGCCTGCGCTTGCCGGACCGCGCCGTTATAAGCATCCGTCGTCGCTTTGGTCGCATAGGTCTCGGGAAACTCGGCAATATCCGCCCCGGCGCTGAAGGCTTTGTCGCCCTCGCCCGAAATCACCAGAACGCGTGTGGGGTCATTTGCGTTAATTCGGGCCGCCGCCTCTGCCAATCCGTCCCACATGGCGCGGGTCAGGGCATTGCGCGCCTGGGGCCGGCACAACGTCAACTGCGCAATCCGGCCCAGATCCAGCCGCAGCCCGCCGTCCGCCAGTCTGAGTGTTTGGGTCATCTGTTCCCCCTGCCTTGCCTCATAGACATTGATACGCGGCGGCAACAAGTGCTGCCGCACGCGCCGACGTGCCAAGTGCAGCGTCCATCCGTCCCGTCACATATCCGAATACCAATCCGGAGTCCGGGTCCGCAAATCCCTGCGCGCCGCCTGCGCCCCAATACCCCACCGTCGCCGGATTGGGGCCGAAATCAAGCGCCGCGGGCGTCGAAAGTTCAACCCCTTCACCATACCGGATCGCCATGCCCATAATCGGATCTACACTGTCACTGCGGCAAACCTCGCACCGCAGAGCATGCTGGCGGTCTGCAGACAACAAACCGTCGGGCGCAATCAACTGTTCATACACTATCGCAATCGCTGCTGCCGTAGCGTGCCCGTTGCCCGAACCGATCACGGACTGCTGCCAGCGGACCGAGTTAAAATCTTCGCCACGCCCAAAGAATTGCATTGAACGGGCGAACAGGCTTTCCGGATCCGCGTCTAGCGCCGCAAACAGCGCATTCGGATCGTCCTGGCTGAGGGTCGCGGTGCGCGCCATATCCGACCGGCCAAGGCCAATCCGGAAATCTGCATCAAGCGGGCCGGTCAATTCACGCTCAATCAAATCTTCCACCGGCGCGCCACCTACACGCGCCAGAATTCCGCCCAGCAGATAGCCATAGGTCATGTTGTGATACACCGGCGTCCCGATTGAAACGACGGGTGCCGAGGTCGCAAGTGCGGCCTCCATCCCCGAGCGATCGTAGAGCAGACCCGGCGAAACATTACCCGAAACTGCCGGCAATCCTGCGCGGTGTGTCAGAACGTCATAAACGGTCAGGCGGTCTTTTCCGGCGGTTCCGAAGCCGCTCCAGATGTCCATAACCCGAGTGTCTGGCTTCAGAATGCCTTTATCGATCAGCACGTGCGCCAGAAGCGCGAACATGCCCTTGGTCACACTGAAACAACATGCCAGCGTATCGCTGCGCCAGGGCATATCCGTCTCGGGCTGGGCCATTCCGCCGAACAGGTTCACCACATTGCGTCCATTGACACGAAGGCAAAGCGCGCCGCGTTCCGCACCGGTCGCGACCGAGTTCCCAAAGACGTCTGCCACTGGCGCAAATGCCGGGTCGCAAGTGCCCTGGATCGACACCGCGCGCTAGGCCGGGTTCCGCTCGATCAACTGCTTGGCGATGATGATCCGCTGGATCTCATTCGTGCCCTCACCGATGCACATCAGCGGTGCGTCGCGGAAATAGCGCTCGATGTGGTATTCTTTCGAATACCCGTATCCGCCGTGGATTCGCATCGCCTCCAACGCGTTTTCTACGGCCGTTTCCGAGGCGAAAAACTTTGCCATTCCCGCCTCCATGTCACAGCGTTCGCCACTGTCATAGGCGCGCGCGGCGTCATAAGTTAGCAGACGCGCCGCCTGGAGTTTGGTCGCCATTTCCCCCAGTTTCAGCTGGATCGCCTGATGTTTGCAGATCGGTTTGCCGAAAGTCTTGCGGATTTGCGAATATTGCACGCTGTCGTTCAACGCCGCCGCCGCCAACCCGCAGCCGCGCGCCGCGATGTTGATGCGCCCCAGCTCCAGCCCACCAAGGGCGGCTTGCAGGCCGTTTCCTTCCGCACCACCCACAAGACGCGCGGCTGGAATGCGATAGTCCTGAAACACTAATTCGGCACTGTCGATGCCCTTATATCCCATCTTTTCAAGGCGTTTGGAGACGGTGAACCCTTCGCCCTTTTCGGCGATGAACATCGACATGCCCTTGTGGCGCGGGTCCGCATCGGGATCGGTTTTGACCAACAGCGCAAAGCAACTGCCCTCAATCCCGTTCGAGATCCAGGTCTTCGTGCCATTAACAACATAGTCGTCGCCATCGCGTATCGCGCGGGTACGGATCGCCTGAAGGTCGGTGCCGGCGTCCGGTTCGGTCAGCGCCAGTCCGCCACGCAGTTCACCGCTGGCGAACCGGGGCAGCAGGTCGGCTTTTTGCGCGTCCGTGCCGGTGCGCGCCACACAGGCGGCCATAATAAGGTGGCTGTTAAATATCCCGGTCAGCGACATCCAGACTGTCGTTATCTGCTCGACGATTTTGGCATAGGTTGTGGCCGACAGACCCAGACCGCCGAATTCCTCGGGGATTGTTGCGCCGAACAGGCCCAGCGCCTTCATCTGCTCAACCATCTCATGAGGGTATTCGTCGGCATGGTCGAATTTCAGCACATGTGGCTTCACATCCCGGTCAAGCCATTTGGCAATTGCGTCCAGGATCATCCGTTCCTGTTCCAGGGCGTCTGATTGGTCGAGGGCGTGGTTATTCATGGTCGTATTTCCTGATCGGGCCGTTCAATATCCGGCGTTTTCTTCAGTCTCAAACCCGCGTTTGGCGATCAATACGGTGCGCATAAATTCGCACACCATTGTGCCGTCCTGATTGAATCCACGGGTCTTGACGGTGACGAGACCCGCATTTGGGCGCGATTTGCTTTCGCGTTTTGATATCACCTCGGTTTCGCCCGAAAGCGTGTCGCCCGCGTACAGCGGATGGGTCATCTTGATATCCGTCCAGCCCATATTGGCGATGGCCTTCTGGCTGACGTCCGAGACACTCATCCCGACCAGAACCGACACGGTCAATGGCGAACAGATGATGCAGCGACCAAACTCGCTGTGTTTGGCGTATTCGGCATCGAAGTGGAGCGGATGAGTGTTCATGGTCAGCAGTGTGAACCAGGTGTTGTCGGTTTCGCTCAGCGTGCGATTCGGGCGGTGCTCGTAGATGTCACCGGGCTCGAACTCTTCGTAATAGCGACCAAAGCGTTCTCGGTATCGGTACTCTGCGACCTTTTCGACATATCCGGCCATTGGCAATTCTCCCTGATTATCCGGTCATTCCGCCCGGGCGGTCATTGGTGACGCCGGGGCCGCGCCGCGCTGGTGAGTGCGCGATAATGCCCCGGCTATTTCATTATCCGACCGTCATGCGGGCCAGATCAGCAACGTCTTCAATCGCTTCAATGCTCTGAACAGTTTCGGCCAAGGCCGACGCTTGCGCGGCCGGCAATTTGCGGCTGCCATAGGTCACACAACGGTCAAACTTGGCGCGGTTTTCTTCGGGTGTCAGCGCGGCGCGTGGATGGCCATAGACATGCGCCAAGGTGATGTCTTCGACACGCCCGTCGGTCAGCTCGAAGACGAACCGCTGCGGATCCAGAGCGTTTTCATCCGGGTTGTCGTCCAGGATCATGTCGACCTTGGCGGCATGAGCGTGGATCGCCGGGTCTGTCAACGTGTCTGCGCCACGGAATTCGGCCACATCCACCTGACCGCGCGCCATCCAGGCCCCGGCCACATAGCGCAGGCAAAGCTTGGCATAATTCGCCTCGGGCTTGGCCATCAACGGGCGCCCGACCAGCCGGTAGACCAGCGGCGGCACATAACCTGTGATCTTGACGATGTCGTCCGCTGAGATGTTCAGACGTGCGGTGACCTGCATCAAAGCATCAATAACGCCGTGAGTCAGCCGCCCGCTTGGGAAAGGTTTGTGGGCAAGTTCGGATATCTGCCAAACTCGCCCAAGATCGCGCCAGACAATATCCAAGTCATACTGACCGGCCTCGAACATCGGCAAATAGCCGTATTGTCCATCAATCATATCAAACGGACCGCGAAACCCGGCAGCTGCCAGATCAAGCGCCGACAAAGCGCCGCGCGCATTAAACCCGATCTGTAGCCCCAATAGCGGAGACCCTTCAACATGCGGCTGAAGCGTGCCGCAGGTCTGGCCGTACATGTTCCCCATCGCGCTATTGATGCCGTCGGCATCCAAGCCCTCCAGCCGGGCAATCGCGGCTGTTGCGCCCAGACCGCCCGCGGTGGCCGGGCGGAAAAACCGCACCGGGCCAGTCGCTGCCATGCCTAAATAGGCCGCAACATCCACGCCAAGAACCATCGCCATCAGAAATTCAGAACCCGCCACAGGCCGACCCCGCGCCGAACGCCGCTCGGCATAGGCCATCATCGTGCTGAGCACAGTTGCCATAGGGTGCACAACAGCCCCTTCGTGGACACAGTCATACTCCAGACAGTGGATCTGATAGGCGTTGACCATCGCCGCGGCTTGCGCTGTCACGCGTTGGCCCGTGACCCAGACAGTCGCCTCATCCCCTTGCCCCCAGTCCTGAACCGTCGCCAAAAGTTCGGCGACGATAGCGCCGCTGGACCCCGCGATGCCGACGCCCAGCGTATCCAGCAGGAATACCTTCGCCTTTTCGATGTCGGTCGGCGCAAGATCTGATAACGAGGCCCCGGCAACATGCGCTACGATCCGGTCTGTTGTTTCCATGCTCATAACGATTGCTCCTCTGCGTACCAGGCATCGGCGGCCGGATGATCCGCCGCCCACCAATTTGCACCGTCAGTTTTATCCCAAGCCAGACCGGCCAATGCGGCAAGCATTGCCATCGGGGCGATATCCTGGGCCGAATAAGTCCACCGGGCCTGCGAGGCGGCGACGATCTGGCCGATCATTGCACCACCTGCAAAGATCGGCATGTAGATTGACGAGCCCATCTTGCTGGTCTTCAAAAACTGGCGAAACTCTCCATGCTGGTCTGTGTTTTCCAGAAGCATGAAACGTTCGTGCGCCACCACCTGCCCGGGGTTGTTCCACGCAATAGGGATTGACAGGCGGCGTTGCTCGGCCGGGAAACCTTGATTGGCGACCAGCACGTTGTGGCGGCGATCCGGCGCGATCAGGAACACGCCGGACACGCGGTAGTCGCGCTCACCCGGCAACAGCGCCCCGTCGCGGGTGCCGGCCAGCCCGTCGCCCAGTGTCTCGACCACAGAGCGGGTTAGGACCGAAAACGCAGCCTCAGTGTCATCCAGCGCGCTTGCCTCGGCGGCAATGCCTGGCAGGCGGGCCAGCCAATTAGCCGCGCTTATGCGGGGCGCGTGGCTCATCCGACTTGCCACGGGCATGTTTCGGCAAACCGGTCTGCAATCGACTTCCGCGTCGTGATCCAGACGTCATCATGGCCACTCGCATGATCCAGAAACGCCTTCAGCGCCCAAATCCGGCCAGGCCGCCCGATGATCCGCAGATGCAACCCCAATGACATCATCCGAGGGACCTGTTCTGCCGCCTCCGCACGCATCCAGTCGAATGTCTGGCAGGCGTAATCCAGCCAATCCTGCGGGGTCAATGACGGTGCCACCCACATCTTCATGTCGTTGCTGTCAATCGCATATGGAAGGCAAATCATCGGATGGACCGAGCCATCTGTCATCGTCACAGGCTCCCAAAACGGGACGTCGTCGGAATAATCGTCCATGTGATAGAGGAACCCGGCCTCGGCCAGCAGGCGTCGGGTGTTTTCGGTATGCAGATACCGGCTTAGCCAGCCTGCCGGGGCCTGACCCGTGGTCTGCACAAAGCTGTCCACGGCGCGTGCAATCGTGTCACGTTCGCGGTCTTCCTTCATCGAAAACGTATGGGTCCAGCGCCATCCGTGCGAACAGATTTCGTGCCCCTGATCCAGCATGATCTTCGTCAATTCTGGCGCGCGTTCCAGTGAAAGCGCGGCAGCCGTAATCGTCGCCGGAATGGCATATTGGCCCAGCAGCCGAAACACCCGCGGGCCGCCCGCTTTGATGCCATAGCGATAGTTGCTTTCGTTTCCGAAATTGCGGATCGGGATATTCAGCGCGACACCAAGTTCGTCCACCGGCTCGGGCTTTTTGTCGCCGTCTGCGATGGTCATCTCGGACCCTTCTTCGACATTCACGACGATGGACAGGGCAAGCGACTTTCCATCCGGCCAGCTGAGTCTTCCAGTCATCTTACATCGCTCCTTGTTCGGCTCTGGCCAGATCGGCGGGCGGCAAGGTCGGGCGGCCCAGCATCATATCGGCACATTTTTCGGCAATCATGATCGTCGGGGCCGACGTATTGCCACCGATGATTGATGGCATGACCGATGCGTCCGTGACCCGCAGCCCGTCAATCCCGCGCACTTTCAAGGCTCCGTCTACGACCGAGCCATCGTCCGCGCCCATGCGACAGGTGCCAACCGGGTGAAAAATCGTATTGGCCGAGGAACGCACCCAGGCATCAATCTGCGCATCGGTTTCAACGGACAGTTTCGGTGAAATCTCGCCCGCGTTATAGTCTGCCATAGGCGCCGCTTGGCCGATGCCGCGCGCCAATCGCACACCATCGCGCAAGCAGCGCTGGTCGGATGGATCTTTTAGGTAGTTCGGGTTGATCAGTGGCGCATCCTGGGCGCGCGACGTGCGAATATGCGTGGTTCCGCGCGACAGGGGACGCAGCTGATATAAGTTGATCAGATACCCGTGCTGGCCCTGTCCGCGCCGGGTCGTTTCCAGGTTCAACCCGGGTACGAAGGTGATGTGGATGTCCGGAATGTCCAACACGGACCGCGTCTTGACGAACCCGCCCACTTCCAGCGGCACTGACGTCGCTGGACCCCGCCGCAAAAATAACGCCTGCAACCCGGCCAACGCAGCCCGGTCGGGGCGGAAAAAACCGTAAAGTGTCACCGGTTTGTTGCACGAATAGGTCAGATAGACGCCCAGGTGGTCGTGCAGGTTTCTACCGACTTCGGGCAGGTTGTGTACAGGTGTGACCCCTGCAGCGCTCAGAACATCCGGATCGCCGATGCCCGAAAGTTCTAGGATCTGCGGCGACCCGAGCGCGCCGGCAGCCAGCACAACCTCTCGGTGCGCATTGACTACCTGTTCGGACCCGCCGCGCCGCACCCTCAGCCCGGTGGCGCGGCCATCTTTCAGGATCACCCTCAGCGCTTGGGTTTTGGTCCAGACCGACAGGTTCGCACGTCCTTTGGCCGGGCGCAGGAAGGCTGTGGCCGTTGACTCGCGCCGCCCGTCGCGGATGTTGAAATCGTAAGGACCAAGACCCTCTTGCACAGCGCCGTTGTGATCGGCGTTGCGAGGATGGCCGCATGCGTCGGCGGACTTCAAAAAGGCATCATACAGCTCATTCTCGGCTTTGGCCGTGACCACGCGAAACGGCCCGTCAGAGCCGTGATAGGCGTCATCGCGATCAGCGTGCCCTTCGCTGCGTATGAAATAGGGCAGCACATCGGCATAACCCCAGCCGGCCAATCCGCCCCGACGCCAGCCGTCGTAATCCGCCTGATTGCCGCGCATATACATCATGCCGTTGATCGACGATGATCCGCCCAGAACCTTGCCTCGCGGCCAGGGGAAGGTGCGGCCATCCATGTGATCTTGTGGGGCAATTGTGTAGTTCCAATTCAGGCTTTTCCAGAAATAGGCCAGCCCCGCAGTCAGCGGAATCTTCAGAACCGGGTTCCAATCACGCCCGCCCGCTTCTATCAACAAGACACGGTGCTGGCCGTCCTCGCTCAGCCGATTGGCAAGGACACACCCGGCAGAGCCTGCGCCCACGACGATAAAGTCGTATGTGCCCGCTGCGGCGTCCATCAGAACGGAAACTCCGCGCCGTTCATCGCGATCGCTTGACCACTGACATAGGCCGCATCGGGCGATGCCAGCCAGGACACAGTCGCGGCTACATCGTCGGGCGTGCCAAACCGGCCCATGGGAACGGTAGCGCGAAACATCTCGACCACCTCATCAGGGGACTTGTTGAGCACTTTTGAGAACCCCTCGGCAATACTGGTCCAGAACGGCGTTTTGATGTGCCCCGGTGCATAACAGTTGACGGTAATCTTGTGGGGCGCAAGTTCAACCGCAAGCGATTGGGTCAGCATGATGATCGCCGCCTTCGAGGCGCAGTAGCCCGAGATATTTGGCACCCCACGCCGCCCGGCCCCGGATGAGGCATTGACGATTGTTCCACCACGCCCTTGCGCCACCATCGCCCGCGCCGCCGCGCGACAGCCCAGGAACACGCCGTCTACATTGACGTCCATGATCCGCTTCCAGTCGGCATAGCTGGTGTCCGCGACCGGCGCGATCTGGATGATCCCGGCGTTGTTGACCATGATGTCCAGCCCGCCAAACCGGGCTGTAGTTTGGTCGATCAGCCCGTCCACAGCCGCCTCGTCTGTCATATCCAGCGTGACCGCTATCGCGTCTGCATCCAGGCTTTGCGCGACGTCCTTGGCAAGCGCACCGTTAAGATCGGCAACAACGATTTTGGCACCCTCAGCCGCCAGCCTGCGCACGATTCCTTCGCCGATCCCACTGGCACCGCCGGTGATGATGGCGGTTTTTCCGCTGTGAATGCCGGTCATCGCGATGCCTTTGCGTTAGGGTCGCGCCACAGGGCGTCGCGCGCCATTGGAACGGCCAGAATATCGGGGTCGAATGCGGGCAGCTCGTAGCCACCGGGTTGGGGTGGAACAGCCTTGTAACCGCGCGCAGCCTCGATCGCGGCCAGCACATCGGGGCGGGTATAATAGGCGCTGTAAAATGCTATGGTTGCGGCGTCGAATACTTCGGGGATGTCCGCTTCGGCCGCTTTCAGCGCCTGGGTCCGCGCGTCCGGGGACAGCGCCACGAACCCGCCGGGCAGCGGCGCGACAAGCGCCCGTAACACGGGCCCAAATCGGGCCTGCGCCATCAGCCAGTCCGCCGATCCAGCGCCGCCGGGAAACCCGTCCCCGCCCGGCAACATCGTATCAAGTACTGCTTCCAACACTTGCTTCATGTGGCAACCTCGATACCGGCGCGGTCGCGGATCAAAGCATCTGCTGCCTTCAGCGCAATCGCTTGAATCGTCGGCGTCGGGTTCAGCGCCGCCGCCGTCACAAAAACGCTGCCATCCACAACCAGAACATTTGGCGCGCTGTGCACCCGACAATCTGCATTCACAACCGAGGTATCGGGGTCGGATCCCATCCGCGCCGTGCCCAACAGATGGAAACCGGCACCGGTCAACAAATCCTGGGGCAAGGTCTCGACCGCGCCAGCGGTCTGGAACGCCTCGGTCGCGCGCTGGATGCCAAATCGGATCATCCTGCGTGCGTTTTCATCAACGCGATAGGTCATTTTCGGCGCAGGCAGACCGTCGGCATCAATCATCTGGTCGGACAAGGTCACGCGGTTTTCGGGGTTTGGCAAATCCTCAGTTGTCACGGTCAGACTGGCGGTTCTGCCAAAGACTTCAAGGAAGCGGCGGTGATGATGTGCGCCCCAGGGCACGCGGGGCAGATAGACACCAACGGCGGTGCCCAGCGGTGCGTCCGAGCGGACCAATTGCATCTGGAAACCGCGCACAAAGTCGCGCGCGGCGTCGGTCTCGTAAAATTCCTGACACAGGATCGAGGTCGCGAACGGTCCCTTAAAACCGTCAATCGGTTCGTCGAACACGCCGGTAACCATGCCCGTCGGGTGGTGCATCAAGTGCCGTCCGACAAGGTCGTTGCCATTCCCGAGGCCTGCGGGATGTGCGCCACCGCGCGACAGCAACATCAACCGCGCCGTGCCAACCCCGTTGCCCGCCAGAACCACGACCGAGGCGCGAATGCGGCGCGCCCGGTTTTCCTCATCAAAATAAGCAACGCCGGTGGCGCGACCCGTCGCATCCGTGTCAACCTCGAACACCCGCGCGCAGGTGATCAGTCGCGCGCCCGCTTTCAGGGCCAACGGCCAATAGGTAACGTCAGTTGAGGACCGTGCCCGCACCGAGCAACCCAGATCACACGGGCCGCAATTGTTGCAAACCCCGCGTCCGTCACCGTATTTTTCAGTGTTGATCGCCGCATCAGATACCCACCAGTGCCAGCCGAGCTTGTCAAACGCCTGCGCCATCCGTTCAGCACCGCGACCGATGGGCAGCGGCGGCATCTGGCGCGGTTCACGCGGCGGATTTCCTGGATCGCCAACTATTCCAGACACGCCCATGATTGCGTCATTCTCAGCATAGTACGGCGCGAGATCATCGTAGGAAATAGGCCAGTCGTCGGCGACGCCGTCCAGCGTTCTGACTTTGAAATCCGAAGGGCGAAAGCGCGGGAAATGCGCGCCCCAATGCAGCGTGCTGCCGCCGACTGCGTTGTACATCATCGGCTTAATCGCCGCGTCCGCGTCGTCAATCGGATAGTCCCAGGCATTGGCGCGGATATTGGGGTTCGGGTGATGCGTGGTCTGGCGCGCAAGCTCCCAATCAGTGGTGTGCGAAGGGGCATCGTCGTAGTTCATCCAGCCGCCGCGTTCGAGGCATGTTACCGCGATCCCGGCCCGCGCCAGACGCCAGGCCACGGCCGCCCCGCTTGCCCCGGCGCCGACGATCACGACATCCGTCTCAACACTCATTGCGCCACCTCAGGGTCACCGGCGGCGACGCGCCAACACCGGCTCATCCGGCCATCATCCAATGCAACCAGTTTCTGCGGTTCGGCGTGGCATTGATCCAGCGCATGCGGGCAGCGCCCGGCAAGGTAACAGCCTTTGGGCAAGTCCACGGGCGACGGAATTTCGCCCGACAGGGCGCTGAGTTCTTGGCGATCCACCCGCCGGTCGCCCGGATCGGGAAACAGATGAGACGCCAACAACGCCCTCGCATAGGGGTGGCGCGGATAGTTGAAAATCTGGTCAACGGTGCCAACCTCGACCACTTGTCCCAGATACATGACCGCCACCCGGTGGCAGAGGAATTTCACCGTGGTCAGATCGTGGCTGATGAAAAGATAGCTCAGCCCCAATTCATCCTGCAGCCGCCGGAGCAACGTGATCAGTTCACTGATCGCCGAGGGCGATAAGACCGACGTCGGCTCGTCCAGAACAATGAATTCTGGGCCCGAGGCCAGTGCGCGGGCGATGTTCAGCCGTTGCATCGCACCTGCGCCCATTCCCTTGGGACGACGATCCAGAATGTCCGGCGACAGCCCGACCATTTCCAGCAATTCGCGCGACCGCGCTGTTTTTTCCTTGGCATCCAGCGCAGTATGCAGATCCAGTGTTTCGCGCAGGATGCGCCCGACCGTCCAGCGCGGATTCAGGCTGTCGAACGGATCCTGAAACACGATCTGCATCCGCGAGCGATAGGATCTGAGGTCGCGCTTGCTGATGCCGCTGATATTCTCGCCACGATATGAGATTGCACCGGCTGTCGGTTCCTCGAGCCGCAGCAAACAGCGGCCCACGGTGGTTTTTCCTGACCCGGACTCCCCGACAAGGCCCAGCGTCTCACCCTCATGAATGTCAAAGTCGACGGCCTGCACGGCCTGCACGACCTTTTTGGATCCCCGTATCGGGAAGTGCTTGGTCAGCGCCGACACCGATAGAAGATTGGCACTCTGCCGCGCTGTCCCGACCGCTTTCATATTGCGATCAGGCAAAGCGTCGTCCGACACCACTGCGCGCTGAAGCGACATGACCTTTTGGCTGTAGGGATGTTCGGGATTGGCGAAAAATTCGGGGACGGGTTTATTCTCAACAATCGCGCCATCATGAAGCACAACCACGCGGTCGCAGTAGTTTGCGATAACTCCAAGATCCTGCGTCACGAGCACAATGGCCGAACCGGTGGCCTGCACCGTCGCCCACATCTCATCCAGAAACTGCGCCTGAATCGTCACATCCAGACCCGAGGTTGGTTCATCGGCAATCAGCAGGCGTGGGCTTGATGACAGTGACATCGCGATCAGCGCCCGCTGCGCCATGCCGCCCGACAGCTCGTGGGCAAAGGCCTCGACACGCCGCTCGGGATCGTTGATCCCGACTTTGCGCAGCATATCGACTGCGTGATGCGCCGATGCCTTGCGCGTGACGTCATTATGCGCGCGGTACACGTTGCCGATCTGCGCGCCGACCCGCAGCATCGGGTTCAGCGCCCCGCGCGGGTTCTGGACGATGATGCCGATGTCTTTGCCACGGATGGCGCGCAGGGCATCTTCATCCATGCTCAGCAGGTCTTGCCCGGCAAATACAACTTCACCTGTTTCAATCCGCCCCGGCGGACGGACAATGCCCATCAGGGCCAGGGCAGCGGTTGATTTGCCCGATGCTGCATCGCCGACCAGCCCGACAACTTCGCGTTCGTGAATAGTTAGCGAAAGGTCTTTGATCGGGCGGACAAATCCGTCAGCGGTACGGTAGACAACGCTGAGGCCGCGCACCGCAAGCACAACGGGCTGCTGGCTTGGCGCCTCAGGCATCGTAGCGCCGCTCTAACGCGGTGCCCAACACGGCAAACCCGAACACGGTCAACGATATGGCAATGCCCGGAAAGACCGAAGGCCACCATTCACCAAGAATAATCTGGTTCGCCCCGGAAGAGATCATCAGCCCCCATTCCGGCGCCGGTGGACGCACGCCCGCACCGACAAAGCTGAGGCCGGCAGTCAACAAAATGGCAAACCCGATGGTCACCGATGATTGGATCAGCGCCGGGGCAAGCGAGTTCGGCAGCACATGGCGCAGGGCCACCACAATCTCGGGGTTGCCAAGCGCGCGGGCCGCTTCGACGTAACCGCGCACCCGCTGGCTGAGAACTTCGGACCGGGTCAGGCGGATGTAGATCGGCGTATAAAGCAGCGCCAGCGCGATCACGATATTACCGGTCGACCGCCCGGCAAGCGCGACAAGGATCATCGCTGAAATGAACACCGGGAAAGACTGCAACACGTCCGAGATGCGCATCACCCCCTCGGTCAGGAAATTCCGGAAGTACCCGGCAATCAGCCCCAGAAACACGCCGAGGCACAGCGACAGCCCATTGGCGGCAAGCGCGATTGTCAGGTCGACGCGCGGAGCCGAGATCACGCGAGAGAAGATGTCAAAGCCTGTCGCATCGGTACCAAACCAATGGGGCGGCTGGTCCAGTTGCCCGGTCACACTGCCCCAAAACAAGCCGGGCCATTCGGTGAAACTCGGCGGAGGAACCACGACACGCATTGTTGCAAGCGTCGGATCATAAGGCGCAATATTGGGCCCGAAGGCGGCCAGAAACACAACCACGGCGACGATTGTGACACCGACCCAAAACAGCCAGTCCCGGCCCTTTTTCTCTTCAAATTCTGCCTCGCCACGCATCAGAACGTCACCCGAGGATCGACGACCGCGTGGATCAGGTCCAGCGCCAGATACACCATCAGCGAAATCGCCGTAATCACCAGGATCACGCCCTGGATCGCCGGATAGTCAAATGCCAGGATCGACCGGATCGCATATTGCCCCAGACCTCCAAGTGAGAATACGCTTTCGATCAGGACCGCGCCGCCCAACATGAAACCGTACAGGATGCCGATCAACGTCATCGACGGCGCAATCGCCGCACGCAGGGCGTAAAGCGCCACCCGCCAACGCGGTAATCCGGTGCAGCGGGCATAAAGCACGAAGTCACTGCCAAGCGCACGGACCATATTCTGACGCACCATTTTGATGATCGGGCCGGACAGGATGAACACCATTGTCGAGACTGGCAAGACATAGTGGTGTGCGGCCTCGACAAATACTTTGGGGCGCCCCGCAAGCAAGCTGTCGATCAGAATAAAACCCGTCACAGCAGGCGGCGCAGAGGTCAACGGCGATAGGATGCCCAAGGGTGCTGGCGCAATGCCAAGGGTAAAAAAGAACAGATAGACGAATAGCAAACCCCACCAGAATTCTGGCTGCAATCCGGCGAACAGGGAATAGACGAACACACCCTTATCGGCCATTCCACCGGGGTTGAGCGCGGCCAGCATCCCCACCGGCACTGATACAATCAGCGCGAAAAAGAACGCCAGGGTCAAAAGTTCCAATGTGATGGGCAGCTTCTGTCCAATCTCGGCAGATACCGCGGATCCGGTGACCCAGGAGGTTCCAAGACTGCCTTGCAACAGGCCCGGACCTTCGTCGGGCAACAACCCCAGATAGTGACCCAATTGCACGAAAACTGGCCTGTCGAGGCCAAGGTTCGCTTCGGCCTGGGCATAGGCCTCTGCGCTGGAATTCAACCCGACAAAGCGCGACACAGGGTCTGCAGGCAAAAGCCGGATCAGGAAGAACACGGCAATAACCAGACACAAGAGCTGGATAAATCCGATCCCGATCCGACGAATGACATAGCGCGTCAGCATGAAGGAGTTTGCTCGCTCTCAGCGATTAGAAATGGGCCGCGCCGCCCAAAAGCGCCGCGGCCCGAATAGTCGATCACTCGAGGCTAAGATCGAAAAAGCGGATCGAGTTGTTGGCGTGCCACTGCAGGCCTTTCAGGCTGTCCGAATAGGCCCACTGGCTGTTGTATTCCACAACCGGTCCCCAAACCACATCGCCGATTGTGTTGAAAAACTCCGAAATCAGAGCGTCGCGGATTTCTTGCGAAAACCTATGAAGCGAAATAGTCGGAAAGCTTTGACCACGAGACAGCGCATGGCTGCGCGTGAGCGCATGTAGGCGATTTGGGCCGACCCCCGCGCCAAAAATTTAGGATCGGGCTGCATGGAAAGAAAAATCATCGTTCAGGCCCTAAAACGGAGTTTTTCAACACAATCCGCCCATCAGCGTGTCCTGAATCTCGGCCAGCATGGCGTCGCGCGCTGCGGTGTCTGATTCAACCCGTGCCTTGGCCCAGATCGCATCCATGTCGGCATTGCGATAGTTCACCATGTTGTTCAGACCACCGCTTTCCGGGGACACAAAAAACAACTGTGTCGCATAGCCTGCATCCACGCCAATCGGCTTTTCCTGATCGTTGATTGCAAAGGGCAGGTCACGCTTGACCAGCTGGCGGTCGCCATACTGGGTCTGCGGGATCGGATTCAACGTAACAGGGAATCCGATTTCGCGCATCGCGGTTGAAATCGCATTCACGATCGGGCCCAACGTCGTCTCTTTCTCGGACACATAAGTCAGCTGGAAAGCGTCTCCGAATGCATCCAGCCCGGCGCCGTCGGGATAGCCCGCTTCTGCCAACAAGGCCTTTGCGCCGTCCGGGTTGAAGTCATATTGCGACGCACTTTCGTGATAGCCAGGATAGCTGGACGGCACGTGGCCCTTCCAGGCGGTCGCCTGTCCGAAATAGGCGTTGTCGATGATCTGCTGCGTCGGGATCGAATGCGCGACGGCTTGGCGGATCAGCGGATTGTCAAAGGGTGCTACGTCAAAGTTCATATGCACAAACAGGTTCTCGTTACCCGAGACCGACCCGACCGAGATTCCGTCAGTGCCGCGCAGGCTGTCATATTCACGCGGGGTCAGGCCCTGCACAAGTTGCGCCTGTCCGGTGCGCAGGACGACCACGCGGTTGGATGATTGGGGCACCTTCTTCATTACAACGCGTTTGATCGCCGGGGCACCGCGATAGTAGTCTTCGTTGGCAGTCAGGATAATCTCGTCATCCTTGGTCCAGCTTTCGACGCAATAGGCACCGTATGAGGGCACGTTGACGTTGTTGGTGTATTCATGCGCCCAAGGGTCGTCGTCTGTCGCATTGGCGTCCATCAGTTCCTTGTCGAACATGTAAAGACCAAAGATCGTCAGCACCGGTAAGAACAAGGCGTTGGGTTCGGACTGACGGATAGTCACGGTATAATCGTCGACCGCCACAACCTCGTCGACAATCGCGCGGGCGTCCTCATTTCCGAAAACGTCGGCTGTAAAATTCGCGATTGAGGCAACGTTGGACAGGAACCAGCCAATCGGCGCTGCGCCGGACACTGATTTGCCGCGTGCGAAAGTGTAAACCACATCTTCGGCAGTGAATGTCGCGCCGTCACACCCCTTGACGCCCTGACGCAGGTTGAGCGTCCAGGTCAGCGAGGCTTCGTCAAAACTCCACGACTCAACCAGACGCCCTTCGAAAGTTCCGAAATCGGGCGTTATCACGCCGCTTTCGTTGGGCGCATTGGTCGCATAGCCGAACAGCGGCTCCATAACGTTGACCATACCCGTCTGACTTGTCGGGATCGCCGCCGCAGGGCCATCGTAGTTCAAACCTGCCGGAACGTCTTCGGCAAGGAACAACAATTCCTGCCCCTGAGCGCTGATCGCGCCTGACAGCATGAGCGCCGATGCGCTCGCAAGAAGCTTGATGGGTTTCATGGCTATTCTGGCCTCCTCTCGTGATTTGTCCGGACAATGCAATCGGCTGACTGCGGCATATTGTCAACCTAAAGCGTTTCGACATTAACCTGAGACATATCCGGCGGCCTTAAAGTAGTTCCAGCATTCTACTGGGTCGTAGAGATCGCAGATTGCTCCGATTGCTTCGAAGACCTGGGTAAAGGACCTGGCCCCGATCCGTCGCAAATGGGCTTTCAGTTTAGAGAAGGCCTGCTCGATGGGATTCAGGTCGGGCGAGTACGGTGGCAGGTAAAGGAACCAGCAGCCGTGATTGCGTAAAGCCTGCGTCGCCTCCTTATTCCGGTGGGTTGCCAGGTTGTCGAGAATGACGACAGTGCCGGGGTTGATCTCGGGGACCAGCACTTCGCGGATGTAGGCCGCGAAGGCGGGGCCATCTATCGCTCCCTTGATGACCCAAGGTGCGATCAGCGCGCCTTGGGTCAGGCCCGCGATCAAGGTTTGGGTTCCCCAGCTTCCGAAGGGCGCATCCATCGTCAGGCGCTTACCGCGCTTGGCTCTGCCGCGTAGGCGCGTGAGGTTTGTCTTCACTGCGGTTTCGTCAATAAAGACAACGCGCTCAGGAAAGGTCGCAATGGCTGGCGAGCGGTATCTGAACCAGTCGGCCCGTTGCTGCCTTACCTTGGCGCGGCGGCGCTCGGTTGCGACCAGCGACTTTTTTTGTACGTGAAGCCGAGCCGGGACAGAAGGTTGGCGATGGAGGAGTGATGCACCCGCACACCCTCTGCATCGGCCAGCGCATTACGCAACTCAAAGAGCGTGATGTCAGGGTCTTGTGCGATCAACTCCTCAAAGAATTCCCGATGCGGAGCCAGCTTTCCCTTGCCGCGCGGCGGTCCCTGCCGGGCAGGTTCCGCATGACCCTTCATCCTCACCTGACGCGCCCACCGCGCGCCTGTGGCAGGCGACAGCTTCAACCGCAACGCCGCCGCGCGCCCGCTCAACCCTTCTTCAATGTATCTCTGAAACCGTATCCGAAGCGCAGATGGCAAAGGTGCTGACATGATCCATCCTCCCAAACAGGATGAATCACAGATCAGGTCTCAAGGGAATCCCTCGCGATTCAGGTTCAAGCCGAAACGCTTTAAAGCGCGCCTCAACCGCCGCCCCTTTCGGTAACTCCAAACCCCGGCCATCATTGACCCAAAAATATCCCCGCCGGAGGCATTCTTCTTTTTTTCGTGCCTCAGCCGTCGCTGACCCTAGCCTCCGCAAAACTCGCCATGCCGGAATGGCAGGCAACAGCGGCCTTCAGAACGCCAATGGCCAGTGCGGCACCTGACCCTTCGCCCAGACGCAGGCCCATGGACAACAGCGGTTCCTTGCCAAGATCGCTCAGCAAGCGCCCATGCGCCCCTTCTTCGGACAAATGCCCGGCGATTGTGTGATCCAGTGCGTGCGGCGCCGCACATTCCAGCGCTGCCGCAGACGCGGTGGTGATAAACCCGTCGAGGATGACCGGAATCCGTTCCATTCGGGCGCGCAGGATGGCCCCGGCAATGGCGGCCATTTCGCGCCCACCAAGGCAGCGCAGCGCGTCCAACGGATCGGAAAGGCGCGCAGCATGCGCCGCCAACCCTGCATCGACCACATCCCGTTTGCGCACCAGCCCGGCGTCATCGACACCGGTGCCGCGCCCGACCCAGCCTTCGGCCCCGCCGCCGAACAAGGCGGCTGCGACCGCAGCGGCGCTGGTTGTGTTGGCGATGCCCATTTCCCCCGCAACGAACAGATCCGCCGCCGGGTTGACCGATCGCCAACCCTTGCTGACCGCCTTGCAGAACTCGGACGTTGTCATCGCTGGGGCGCTGGTGAAATCCTGCGTCGGGTGCTTGAGGTCCATCGACACGACCTCCATCGAGGCACCAAAGGTCGCCGCCAGTTGATTGATCGCCGCCCCACCGGCTTGAAAATTTGCCACCATCTGCGCCGTGACCTCGGACGGGAAGGCCGAAACGCCGCGCGCCGCGACGCCGTGATTGCCCGCGAATACGACAATCTGCGGGCGCGTCAGCGACGGGCGTGGATCGCGCCGCCAGCTTGCGTACCAGATCGCCAAATCCTCCAACCGTCCCAGCGCGCCTGGCGGTTTGGTCAGGGAACCGTTGCGTGCCTCGGCCGCTGCAAGCACTTCGGAATCTGCGGCTGGAAGGTCGGCCAGGCACAGGTGAATGTCGTCAAGGCTGCGAAATCGGGGGGTGGCCATATCGGGCAATCCGTTGATAATCCTGAGCGTCCTCTTTAACCGTTTCGCGTGGGCCGAAAAGGGGCCGGAGGCGACGTGATGGCAAGAATTTCCGAAACCCATGATTTTTTCGGCGAGCTTGCGCTGGCCTGCACGCTGCTGACGCGCATACCGATGCCGATGCAGGACGGCGTGCGGGATCTGTCACGCTCGGCCTGGGCGTGGCCGCTGGTGGGTCTGCTGACCGGGGCACTTGCGGCGCTTGGGGCGGTGATGGCACTGGCATTGGGGCTGTCGGCGCCTTTGGCGGCGGGCGTGGCGTTGGGCGTCGGCGTGGTGGTCACCGGTGCAATGCACGAAGATGGTCTGGCCGATACGGCAGATGGCTTTTGGGGCGGCCAAACGCGCGCGCGGCGCTTAGAGATCATGCGCGATAGCCGGATCGGAACCTACGGGGTGCTGGCGCTGGTGTTCAGCGTGTTGATCCGCTGGGCGGCGTTGAGTGTGCTGGTTGAAGCGGGATGGATCTGGATACCGCTGCTGGTTGGCGGGACTGCCTCGCGCGCGGCGATGGTGGTGGCGATGCATCTTCTTGCCAACGCCCGCAACGACGGGTTGTCGCACGGAACGGGCCGACCGGATCGGGCAACAACCCTGGTCGCCGTGGGGTTGGCGGGCGCGGTCGCGTTGATCCTCACAGGGTTGGCAGCATTCGCAATCGCGCTGGTTACAGCCACGGTCTTGGCCGGCGCGATCCAGATCTCACGCGGGAAGATCGGCGGGCAGACCGGGGACACTCTGGGCGCCACTCAACAGATTTGCGAGGGTGCCGTGCTGCTGATGCTTGTCAGCACAACGGGCTGATCAAAAACGAAAAGACCCGGCGCGATGGCCGGGCCTTTCTTGGATTTTCATGTTTGGATCAGGCGGCCTTGGCGCGTGACATCAGGACGTCATTGATCTCGGCCTGGGCGTCCGCCTCTTCAGCGCCGGAAACGGCGGCAATCTCGCGCGTCAGACGTTCCAATGCGGCCTCATAAAGCTGACGCTCGGAATAGCTCTGTTCGCGCTGATCATCGGTGCGGTGCAGGTCGCGCACAACCTCGGCAATGGCGATCAGATCGCCCGAGTTGATCTTCTGTTCATATTCCTGCGCCCGGCGCGACCACATCGCCCGCTTGACCCGCGCCTTGCCCTTCAGCGTTTTCATCGCGTGCGCAACGACATCTGGGTTCGCCAGCGGGCGCATGCCAACGGCGGTCGCCTTGTTGGTCGGCACCCGCAGCGTCATCTTGTCCTTTTCGAACGCGATCACGAACAGTTCCAGATTCACGCCGGCGATTTCCTGTTCTTCGACCGTGACGATCTTGCCGACCCCATGGGCGGGATAGACGACAAAATCATTGGGGCGTAAATCTGGTTTGCTGGATTTGCTCATCTGGGTTCGGTGTCCTTGGTAACGACCCTGTTCGGGCCAGAAAAAAACGGCGGGTGCAAAGCATTGCCCCCGACGCGGTGATGGCTAGGGCCGGATTGCCGCTGCTGGCGGGATTTCCGCCGCGTCTTCGCAGGCCAATTCGACTGTATTTACAGAGACATCATAGCATAATTTCGCGTATTGCGAAAGCGCCGCGCCGCAAGTGGCGAAATCCATGGAAATCAAGCGCTTGCGCTGCAATGCAGCATTACCAGCGCGTCAAGGCGAAACGGCGATTCGGTTCAGCCGCCTTCGCCCGCCTTGGGCGAAAAATGCGTCTCCATCTTGCCTGCGACGCCATCCAGCGTTTCGGCATCGGGCAATGGATCTTTTTTGGTAATGATGACAGGCCATTCTTCGGAATACTTGCGGTTGAACTCGACCCATTTTTCCATGTCCGGTCCGGTATCCGGGCGGATCGCGTCCACCGGGCATTCCGGTTCGCAAACGCCGCAGTCGATGCATTCATCCGGGTGGATGACCAGCATGTTTTCACCTTCATAGAAGCAATCCACGGGGCAGACTTCCACGCAGTCCGTGTGCTTGCAGGCGATGCAGTTTTCGATAACGACATAGGTCATGCGGGGTGCTTTCGTAGTCCGAGCCGCTAGGTAGTCCAGCCCGACCAATCAATCAAGCAGGTCACCGCCTTTCGGGATCAAGTTGCGGCGATCCTTCTTGGTCGGACGCCCCTTTCCTTCGTATCGTGGCGCAGGCGGAACATGGGTCTTCGGCGGTGGCGGCGGTGTCAGATCATCATAGAGCGCTTGCGCCTCGGGCGCGGGCCCGCGCCGCGTGCCAATGTCGAGGAGTGTCACAACACGCACGATTTTGGCCTGCGGAAACGTCAGCGTATCGCCGGGGCCGATCATTTGCGCAGGCTTGCCCGCATGGGTGCCATTGACGCGCACATGGCCCGCGCGAACGGTTTTTGCGGCCAGACTGCGGGTCTTGAAGAACCGGGCGTGCCACAGCCATTTGTCGAGGCGAACAGTTGGGCGGGGTTCGGTCAATCCGGGTTGCCCACCCTAATCCTTGTCCTTCAACCCCATCAGCGCCTGCGCGAATGGGTTGTCGGGGTCGATGCGGTCTTTCTGCTTGGGCGGGCGGGCCTGGAAGCTTTGCGCCTTGCCGCCCTGCCCCGGTTTGCCGCCATCGCGGCGCGCGCCCTTGGGCTTGCCTTTGCCGCCGGGTTTTGCCCCATCTCTACCGCCGGGCTTGCCGCCGGGGCGGTTGCCATCACGCCGCGCGGTGAATCCGCCCCAGGTGAAGGTATAGAATACCTCGACCTCGGGTCCGGCAATGGCTGCATCGGGCGCGGTGCCGATCGGTCCTTCATTTTCTGCCACGGGCGCGGGTGCGCCTTCGTCCACCACCGGATCCTCGGCCGGTTCAGCCAGAACCGGAGCGACACCTTCGTCCGCAATCTGCCCGGTGCCATCCGGTACGTCCGCGGGGGACGGCACGGCATCGGGATCGGTGCTTGTCCCTGCCGGGGCGTCGGCAGCCCGGTCCATCACCGGCACGTCTTCACCCGGAGTCACATCGTCGGTCGTCGGCGAATCCGCCCCCGGCACGACCTTGTCCACCGGTTTGACCTTGGGGCGTTCGCCCCGTTCGGCCTTGTAGCCCAGCCCCTGCATCAGCCCGGCAAACTGTTCCAGCGACAAACCGGTGATCGACAGCATATCGGCGTTGCCTTCAAACCCCGCCCGGCTGTTTTCGCCGCGCAGCATATCCGCCAGCCGTTCCAGCATGTCGATCCGGATCGCCCGCTCACCCGCTTCGCGGTAGCCGGACATCGCGAAATACCCCTGCGGCGCGTCCTTGGCCGCAGACACGGTGACCAGCCCCGGCGGCGGGCTTTCAGGGAATTCCTGCAAATTACCCGCCAGCGACCACAGCACCAGCCGCAACCGCGTCGGGGCGGGTTTCAGCAGCAAGGGCATGAAGATGGTGAACTGATCAAAGCGGATGCCGTGCTTGCGCAATGCGCCACGCGCGTCCTGATCCAGCGCCTTGACGTCAGCGGCCACAGCCTCTCGTGGGATAACGCCCAGCGCTTCGACCATACGAAACGCAAACCCTTTGGCGAGGCCTTCGAGCGCCTCGTCCTTGCCGAGCGCCAGCAGCGGTTCAAACAACAGCGCAACCTTGCGATCGATGAAATGCTGCAGGCGGCGGGCGACTTTTTCGCGCACATCCTCGGCCACGTCATCTTCGACAAAAGCCTGCACAGCGGGCTTCAACGCCTCAGGCCCGGCGACCAGTTTGCCGACCGCGTGCTCGCCCCACATGAGGCCGCCCTGTTCGGTAAAGTCGATCTCGGTATCCGGGGCGTTATAGAACCGGTCCGCCAGCAGGTGGAACTGCGGCGCAAGCGCGGCCATTGACGCGGCGCGCAGGGTCTTGGCCTCATCCGCGCCCTCGGCCTTGACCATCCGGAACCGGAACCCTTCCAGCCGACCGACGAATTCGCCTTCGACCGTCACTTCACCTTTGTCGTTTACCTCAGCCAACAGGCTCTCCTTTTGCTTCAACCGGCGGAGCAGAACAGAAGTCCGCCGATCGACAAATCTTTGCGTCAGCGCAGCGTGGAGCGCATCTGACAGGCGATCTTCTACAGCGCGAGTCGCGCCCCGCCAATGCGTTTCGTCATCAACCCAGCCTTTGCGCTGTGCCACGTAGGTCCATGTGCGGATAAACGCCAGTCGTTTCGACAGCGCGTCGATGTCGCCGTCCACCCGATCAATGCGCCCGATCTGGGCTGCCAGCCAGTCATCCGGGACCCGCCCGAATTCGTGAAGATAGCCGAAAATCTTCTCAAGCAGGCCCGCATGCTGCCCCGGCGAGATGCCGCGGAAATCGGGGATCCGGCACACATCCCACAGCAGTTTGACATCGTTGCCGCCCGAACAGCGCATCCGCACATCGTCCATCGCGGTCAACGCCTTCAGGGCGCGCAGATCATCCGCCTCTCGCCCCCGCGCCAGTCGTTCGTCATTTGGCGAAGTCTCCAGCGACGCAATCAGCGCCTCGGGCGTGCCATAGGTCAGATCAGAGTTGCGCCATTGCAGTTTCTTGATCGGGGTAAAGCTGTGGCTTTCGATGGCCTGAACCACCTCATCGTCCAGCGGGCGCGCTTCGCCAGTCACACCAAAGGTCCCGTCCTCTTTATAGCGGCCCGCGCGTCCGGCGATCTGGGCAAGCTCGTTCGGGGCCAGGCCCCGCATCCGCCGCCCGTCAAACTTGGCCAAGGCGGAAAACGCCACATGCCCGATATCCAGGTTGAGGCCCATGCCGATCGCGTCGGTGGCCACCAGGTAATCGACATCGCCGTTCTGATACATCTCGACCTGGGCGTTGCGCGTGCGGGGCGACAGCGCCCCCATGACAACCGCCGCGCCGCCCTTCTGACGGCGCAGCAGCTCTGCCAGCGCATAGACGTTTTCGACCGAGAACCCGACAATGGCTGACCGTGCCGGCATCCGGCTGACCTTTTTCGCGCCCGCGTAACTCAGATCCGAATACCGTTCGCGCCGCATGAACTGCGCCTTCGGGACCAGCGCCGCAATGGCCGGGCGCATGGTGTCAGACCCGAGAAACAGGGTTTCGTGCAACCCGCGTGCCCGCAAAAGGCGATCTGTGAACACATGGCCGCGTTCCGGGTCGGCGCACAGCTGAACCTCGTCTATGGCAAGGAAATCCGCACCCATGCCGTCTGGCATCGCCTCGACCGTGCAGACCCAATAGGTGGCGCGTTCCGGTACGATGCGTTCTTCGCCAGTGACCAGCGCCACCACCGACGGCCCCCGGATCGCGACAATCCGGTCGTAAACCTCGCGCGCCAGCAGGCGCAGCGGCAGGCCGATGATGCCGGTGCGATGCGCCAGCATCCGTTCGATTGCATAGTGGGTTTTGCCGGTGTTGGTCGGGCCAAGGACGGCGGTAATCCGCGATTGCTCGGCCATATACATCCCTTGGAGAGGGGCGTTAAAGTTCCACGCCCCCGACCGCCTTTTCAAGTCGTTCAATGGCGTCTTGTAGGTTTTCGCGGTTGGGATGTATAGCCTCGATCGCGCGGTAAGCCTCCAGCGCCTGTTCCAGTTCGCCCAATTCCTCAAGGATCAGCGCCAACCCGCTGAGCGCACCGAAATGGCGCGGGTTCATCGCCAGTGTGGTCCGGATGTCCTGCAACGACGGGCCGTAAAGATCGGCCTGATAAAACGCCGTCGCCCGCGCATTGTAAGCTTCGGCAAATTCCGGCGCGTGGTCGATCAGCGCCGAAAAATGCGCAATCGCCGCCTCATTGTCGCCCGCTGACATGGCAACCCGGCCCCGATGCAGCAACAGGTCCATCGCCGAGGATCCGGATTTCGACCACTCCTCCCAGATTTTTGCCTCGATCTTTTCCGAACTCGCCGCATCCGCCGCCTTGAGGTCCGCGAACAATTGGTCAAGAACCTCACTCTCAACGTCGGCCCATGCGGCGCTGGAGAAGAAGATAAGACATGCCGCAACGGCAGATTTGAGTATGCGGGACAGGCGTTCCATATAACAAAGGTAGCATCAAATCTGCCTGCGTCGACCCTTTTGAGCGTCGCAAGGCGTCACAAATTCAGGAGCGATCCAAGAAATGAGCACCGATCAAAGCGCTGTCGTCACGGCCGCCGTGGCCAAACTGAATGACCGGATAGCGGGCGAATTCGACGGCGTAGCCAAGTTTGCCATCGAAGGCGAAGGGGCCATCATGGTCGATGAAAACGGCGCGCGCGCGGCAGACGAAGACGCCGAAGTGACCTTGTCGGCGGACGCGGAAACATTCGCCGAAATCCTCGACGGCAGCCTCAGCCCGACCAGCGCCTTCATGACCGGCCGCCTGAGTGTTGACGGCGATATGGGGCTGGCCATGAAACTGGGGGCCGTATTAGGCTGACCACATGGAAGATGCGCCGCTGAATGTCGTCACAGCCGAAGGACCAGCCGGTGGGCGCGCATATTGGATCCGCACAAGCGACGGTGTGCGACTGCGCGCGGCACATTGGCCCGGCGGCACTGTTGGCACGGTTCTTCTGTTCCCGGGCCGCACGGAATATGTCGAAAAATACGGGCGCGTTGCCGCCGATCTGGTGGCAGCAGGCTACCATGTTTTAAGCATAGACTGGCGCGGTCAGGGCCTGTCGGACCGGCTGCACCCGGACCCCAGGATTGGCCATGTCGAGGCTTTCGCCGATTACCAGAACGACGTCGCAGCGCTGCTTGCGCTGGCCGAGATCCTGCCCGTTCCCGCTCCGCGCTTTTTGCTGGCGCATTCCATTGGCGGGGCGATTGGCCTGCGCGCGCTGCATCAGGGGCTGTCGGTCAACGCAACCGCATTTTGTTCGCCGATGTGGAAGATCAACGTGGCCATCGCCGTGCGTCCATTCGCACGCTGGATCAGCTATGCCATGCGCAGCGCCGGTCGCGGGCTGGCCTTTGTGCCGGGGCGCAGCGGAACAACGATGCGCGAAAACCCCGCGTTCGACGACAACGGACTGACCAATGATCGCAACCACTGGGCCTATATGGTCGCACAGGTGCAAGCGGATGAGGGGCTGGCCCTTGGCGGCCCGAGTGTCCGCTGGTTTGACGAAGCCCTGCGCGAAACCCGCGCCCTGCGCGCCCTCGGCCCGCCACGAAACCGCCCGACGCTGACGGGCATCGGAACCGCCGACAGCATCGTTGATGTCGCAGCACCGCGCGCGATGATGAAGAACTGGCCTGATGGCGACCTGCTGATCTACGAGGATGCACAGCACGAGTTGCTGATGGAAGTACCAAATGTCCGCAGCGATTTCGTTAACGCCACCCTGCACCTGTTTCAAAACCATCACTGACGCCAGCTAAGAACGAACCCCTCTTGCCCATCATTGACCCAAAAATATCCCGAGGGTCTGGGGGCTGGCCCCCAGCTGTCTCATGTCTGGGGGCCAGCCCCCCGCCACCGCTCGCGGCCAGAACCCGTGGGATTTTACATCACGAGGGGGACCCTCCAAACGCGACATAGAACATCGTCACGCCGTGCTTGCTGACCGCCTCGGCCTTCGCGGCTCCGGCCACGAAGGTCATATAGGCGACGCCCGCGTCTTTGGCCGCTGCGCCCACTTTGGCAAACGCGTCCTCAAGGTCCTGCGATGTCTGGTGGTCGTGGCCATAGGCCACCGACAGGTCCGCCGGACCAAGGAACAGCCCGTCAATTCCCACGGTCCCGGCAATCGCAGGCGCCGCGTCTACGCCCGAGGGGTCCTCGATCTGCGCAATCACCACCGTTTCGTCGCGCGATTTCTCCAGCAATTCGGGCATGCCACGGGTCGCAAAATCGGCCCAGCGCGTCGATCCGGCATAGCCGCGCCCGCCCGCGCCAAACCGCGCCATCTGTGCAACCTCGGCCGCGCGGGCAGCACTGTCGACATGGGGAACGACAATACCAACCGCCCCCGAATCGAGCGCCTGCAGCACATTCTCGGCCGTGCCCGCGCCGACCCGTACAAGTGTGGGAAAATCCAGCGCCCGCGCCATTGCCAGGCACTGATCCATCCGCGCCCGGTCAAAGGGCGCGTGTTCGCCGTCAAGGCATAGGAAATCGAGGCCGGATTGCGCCAGCACCTCGATCAACTCATAGGCTGGCGTTTTCAGGAACGTGCCTACCAGAACCTCTCCGGCCAGCATCCGGGCGCGAAATCCTGATGTGTTTGCGGTCTGTCGTGCCATGCGATCCCTCGTTCCCTTTTCTTACGGGATTAGGCGAAAGATTGCGGGGAATGACAACCTCGCATTGACGACATGGCCAACGATCCGACCTGGAGGAACCAGACGATGACATCGCCTGATGTCTTGTGGTCGTGCGGCGGCGGAACTAAGAAATGAAGCCATGCCGGATCGGCCTGCACAACGGCGCGTATCCCGGTTGGGCATCAGACGAAGGACAGCAATGGCCCGCTATCGGCGCAATCGAACCATTGACACGCTCAACGATGCAGCCCTGCGCGGGTTGATCGGGGCGGCCCGTCTGTTGCCGTACCGGTGGCGGGTGCCGTTCTTCGGCTGGGCCTCGGCCCGGATCATCGCGCCTATCGCAGGCTGGCGCAGCCGGATCCGGAACAATCTGGCACTGGTCGCCCCCGATATGGACCCAAAGCAGGCGCGGCGCATTCTGCGCGGTGCACCCGACAATGCGGGCCGGTCGATGATCGAGATGTATTCGGGCGATGAATTCCTGAAACGCGCGCGCGCCCTGCCGCTGGAGGGCGCGGGCGTCGAAGCGTTGGAGGCGGCACGGGACGCCGGGCGGCCAATCATTGTCGCAACCGCGCATTTCGGGAATTACAACGCGGCGCGGGCGGCGCTGCTGGCGAAGGGTTTCGATATCGGCTCGCTCTATCGTGCGCCGTCGAACCCGAAATTTGCGCCGCATTACACCCGGATGCTGGCGGCGGTCGGTGGCACGCTGTTTTCGCGTGACCGCAAGGGTATGGCGCAGATGGTGCGGCATCTGAAGTCCGGCAAACCGTTGCTGATCCTGTTTGACCTGCACGTGACGCGCGGCGCGGTGCTGTCGTTTCTGGGCAAACCGGCGATGACCTCGCTTGCAGCCGCAGACATGGCGTTGCGCCATGACGCGCTGCTGGTCCCTTTCTATGGTATCCGCTGCGACAATGGCCTCGATTTTCGCGTGGTGATTGACGCCCCCATCGAACACACTACCCCAGAAGAGATGATGCAGGCGCTGAACAACAGTCTGGAGCGGCACCTGGAAGATCACGCCGCGCAGTGGAGCTTTATGCACCGTCGCTGGAAGATGGCGCGGCGCAATGTCTGATCCCGACCCCCGGCAGACCCCCTCGGGCGGGCGCCGCAAGTTGCGGTCCCGCGATACGACGTCCGGTCGCATCCGAAACTATGTCGCGGATGCCTTTATCCGGTCGCTGACCTGGCTGGCGCGACGCCTGCCCTATGGGGCCCGGGTCCGTTTTTTCGGCTGGGCGTCGGCGCGTTTGATCGGGCCGCTTATCGGCGTGCCCAAGGCGTATCGCCGCGCCTTAAAGCGCATGTTCCCGGACATGCCCGACGCGCAGATTGACCGAACCGCGAACACAATCTCGAACCATTCGGGGCGTTCCTTGATCGAGATGTATTCGGGCGACGATTTTCTGGATGCAGCCCGTGCACTGCCCCTTACCGGACCGGGGGTCGCGGCGATCACCGCCGCGCGCGATGCCGGGCGACCAATGGTGTTTGCGACGGCCATTTCGGCAATTACAACGCCGCACGGGCCGCCGTGGTCGCCAATGGGTTCGAACTTGCGGCTCTGTACCGTGAACCTTCCAACAAACACCTGCACCGGCATTACGTCACCGCGCTGGCCGCTGTCGGCGGGCATCTGTTTCCGCGCAATCAACGCGGGCTGGCCGGGTTGGTGCGCCACCTGAAGGGCGGCAAACCGATCATGGTGCTGTTTGACCTGCATGTCTCAAAAGGGGCGATGCTGACGTTCTTTGATCGGCCTACGATGACGTCATTGTCACCGGCGGAGCTCGCCCTGCGCCATGATGCGTTGCTGGTTCCGTTTTATGGCACCCGCCAGGACGATGGTCTTGCTTTCATGGCCGAGATCGACGCCCCGATCCCCCATTCCACCCCTGAGGAAATGATGCAGGCGCTCAACGACGGGCTAGAGGCGCGCATCCGCGCACGGCCCGAACAATGGTTTTATCTGCACAAACGCTGGAAGCGGATACCGCTGGACGTCTGGAACGCCAGCAAGGCCGGGGAAAACGCGGGTTAGTTCAACCGCGCCGCCGCAATCACCGGGCCCGGACCGCGGCGCTGAATGATCACCGCATATTTGCCGTCGGCCGGCGCGCTGACCTCGGCCCGGTAAGGCGCGCGGCCATCCCATTTGCCGACGACGGACCAGTCCAGAACGATGTTGTGGTATTTGATGGTCTTTCCGGCATTCTCTCCGCGTTCGATCTTGACGCTTTGACGCGGCGCATAGCGCACCAACTGGATCTGCATGTCCGACGGCAGCCTGCCCTGTGGTTGGGCGGAAATCACGATGGAGTTGCCGCTGCGGACCATCCCGATCTCGATCGGGACCAATTTCCGGTTGGCCTGGATTGCATCCGCAACCGCCATCGGCTTATAGCCGATCACGTGGTCTTTGCCGCCAACGATCATCTGCGGCGTATAGATCGAGCGGCTGCCCGCAACCCGCGCATAGGCGCGTTGACGCTTGGTATGGGCGGGATTGGCGAATTTGTCGGCCCAGCCGATATAATCCCAGTAATCCACATGCAGCGCCAGCGGCAGGACGTCCTTGCGACCGGCCAGCTCGCCCAGCAATTTATCTGCCGGCGGGCAGGAACTGCAGCCCTGGCTTGTGTATAATTCGACCACGACGACAGGGTCGGCGGCATGGGCCGGGGCGGACGTCAGGCTGAGGACCAGGGCGGCGGCAGCCGCAGCAAGACGGAACATGAGGCAGGGCCTTTCGGTGGATTGCCTGTCCTACCTAAGGGGCGTTCCCGTTCAACGCCAATCAAGGTTTTGAGATTGATTGTGTCGGCGTTGTTGCAATGCAACTCTGCCAGTGCAGCGGTTTTCGACGACAGTACACCACGGTATACAAATTATGTTTCATCTACTTGCCCAGCCCGCGCCCATGCGGCACATCGGGATCAAATCCGCCTACATCTGATTCAACAGGAGGGCAGCACATGCCTGTTCAAGTCGGCCACGACAGCGCCAAAACCCGTCAAACTCTTGAAGTGAATGGTAAATCCTATGCTTATTATTCGCTGGATGCTGCCGAAAAGGCAGGCCTTGGCGAATTTTCACGGCTTCCTGCGGCGCTGAAGGTGGTGCTGGAAAACATGCTGCGGTTCGAAGACGGCAAGACCGTCAGCCCAGATGACATCAAGGCATTTTCGGACTGGGCAGCCAAGGGCGGTAAGAATCCACGCGAAATCGCCTATCGCCCGGCGCGGGTTCTGATGCAGGATTTCACCGGTGTTCCGGCAGTTGTGGATTTGGCAGCAATGCGTGACGGCCTTGTGGCACTCGGCGGCGATGCCGAAAAGATCAACCCGCTTGCCCCGGTTGATCTGGTCATCGACCACTCGGTCATGATCGACGAATTCGGCAATCCGCGCGCCTTTCAGATGAATGTCGACCGCGAGTATGAGCGCAATATGGAGCGCTATACCTTCCTGAAATGGGGTCAGTCCGCCTTTGACAACTTCAAGGTCGTGCCGCCGGGCACCGGCATCTGCCATCAGGTGAACCTGGAATATTTGTCCAAGACTGTCTGGTCCGACAAGGATCAGAACGGCGATCTGGTTGCCTATCCCGATACGCTGGTCGGCACCGATAGCCACACCACAATGGTCAATGGCGCGGCGGTCCTTGGTTGGGGCGTCGGCGGAATCGAGGCCGAAGCCGCGATGCTGGGCCAGCCGATCTCGATGCTGATCCCCGAGGTCATCGGCTTCAAACTGACCGGTGAAATGGTCGAGGGCACAACCGCCACCGACCTGGTGCTGAAAGTCGTGCAGATGCTGCGCGAAAAAGGCGTCGTCGGCAAATTCGTCGAATTCTACGGCGAAGGGCTGGACCGCCTGCCGCTGGCAGATCGGGCCACCATCGGCAACATGGCCCCGGAATACGGCGCCACCTGCGGCTTCTTCCCGATTGACGGTGAGACCCTGCGTTACCTGCGCACCACAGGACGCGCGGATGAGACGATTGCCCTGGTCGAAGCCTACGCCAAGGCCAACGGCATGTGGCGTGGCGCAGATTACGACCCGATCTATACGGATACACTCAGCCTCGACATGGGAACCATCGTTCCGGCGATTTCCGGGCCCAAGCGCCCGCAGGATTTCGTGGCCCTGACCGGTTCCAAGGCGGCATTCGCCCGGGAAATGGAAGAGACATTCAAGCGCCCAATGGACAAGACGTTCCCGGTTGAGGGCGAAGATTACACCATGTCGTCGGGCAAGGTGGTGATCGCGTCGATCACGTCCTGCACCAACACCTCGAACCCCTATGTGATGATCGGTGCAGGTCTGGTGGCGCGCAAAGCGCGCGCGCTGGGGCTGAATCGGAAGCCCTGGGTGAAAACCTCGTTAGCGCCCGGATCGCAGGTGGTATCGGCCTATCTGGAAGCCGCAGACCTGCAGGAAGATCTGGACGCCATCGGCTTCAATCTGGTCGGCTATGGCTGCACCACCTGCATCGGCAACTCTGGCCCGCTTCAGCCCGAGATTTCGGCGGCCATTCACGACGGCGATCTGGTCGCCACCAGCGTCCTGTCGGGCAACCGCAACTTCGAAGGGCGGATCAGCCCGGATGTGCGCGCCAACTATCTGGCCAGCCCGCCACTGGTTGTGGCCTATGCGCTGGCCGGGGACATGAACATCGATCTGACCAGCGAACCGCTGGGCCAGGACCAGGATGGTAACGACGTCTTCCTGAAAGACATCTGGCCAACCCAGGCCGAGATTGCCGAGCTGGTCGAAAAGACCGTCACGCGCGAAGCGTTCCAGTCCAAATACGCCGAGGTCTTCACCGGCGACGAAAAATGGCAGGGCGTCGAAACAACCGACAGCCTGACCTACGACTGGCCGGCCACGTCGACCTATGTTCAGAACCCGCCGTATTTTCAGGGCATGAGCGCTGAACCCGGCGTGATCAGTAACGTCAAAGACGCGCGCGTTCTGGCAATTCTTGGCGACATGGTGACGACCGATCACATCAGCCCGGCCGGTTCGTTCAAAGACAGCACCCCTGCGGGCCGCTTTCTGATGGACCATCAGGTCGCCCCGCGCGAGTTCAACTCTTACGGGTCACGTCGGGGCAACCATCAGGTGATGATGCGCGGCACCTTCGCCAACATCCGCATCAAGAACGAGATGCTGGACGGGGTCGAGGGTGGCTATACCCTGGGACCGGACGGGCAGCAGGCCTCGATCTACGACGCCGCGATGGCTTGGCAGGACCAGGGCGTCCCGCTGGTCGTCTTCGCCGGAGAGCAATACGGCGCTGGATCGTCACGCGACTGGGCCGCGAAGGGCACCGCCCTGCTGGGTGTGAAAGCCGTGATCGCAGAAACTTTCGAGCGTATCCACCGCTCGAACCTTGTCGGCATGGGCGTGATCCCGTTCGAGTTCACTGACGGCGTGTCGCGCAAGTCGCTAAGCCTGAAAGGGGATGAGGTCGTCACCATCACCGACCTGGAAGGTGACCTGCAGCCCGGCGCCATCGTCCCCTGTGAGATTAAGCGCGCAGATGGAAAAATTGAGACTATCAGTCTCAAGTGCCGAATCGATACCGCGATCGAAAAAGAATACATCGAACACGGCGGTGTGTTGCACTATGTGCTGCGCGATCTGGCGAAATCTGCTTAACTTGATGATATCGTGAAGATAATCAGGCTGACCATGCAAAAGTGTCAGCCTGGTTTACACGCATAGGCAGAGTTACCCAACGTAAGTTTAAAGAATTCAGAAACGATTTGTTCACCTTCCAGACGCATGTCTTGTCCAAATGGACAGGTGGGATTTCCGGTCCGTCATGGTAAGTATGTGGTCATGATGAAGATTAAATGTATCAAACCGTTTCATGTGCCAATGCCCGTTCTGGAGATTGGTGTGTTTGTGTTGCTGATTGTCGCGACCTCCGGTTCGAACTGACAAGCAGCCCCCCAAAAAACCTTCCAAGCCAGCCAGAGCATTGTCGCAGCTGACCTGCTGAGGGTACTTGCGCATTGTTCGGCAGAACCGCTAAGAACAAGCCGTGAACGAATTCGGTTTCAAATTCGCCGGTGCAGCCCTAAGCGCGATGCCATCAGGCGCACTTTGGTGGGCGGATCAATCGGCATTGATTGTCTCTGACCTGCATCTTGGAAAGTCGGGTCGCATTGCGCGCGTCGGCGGGCTGATGCTGCCGCCGTATGAAACCTCTGACACCTTGATGCGGCTCGGGCGGGACATCGAGTCCACCGGCGCGGGCCTGGTCATCTGCCTTGGCGACAGTTTCGACGACCCTGCCGCCAGTGCAGAGCTGGATGAAGACACGCACGGCTGGATCGCCCGGCTTCAGGCGGGGCGTGAATGGATCTGGGTCGAAGGCAACCACGATCCGGGCGCGCTTGGTTTGGGGGGCAGCTATCGGCACGAAGTCTCGCGCGGCGGGCTGACATTTCGCCACATCGCGGATGCGAATGCGGTGGCTGAGGTGTCCGGCCACTATCATCCCAAAGCACGGATCGGCGGTGTTACAAAACCCTGCTTCCTGATCGACGCCCACCGCATCATCATGCCCGCATACGGCACCTATACCGGCGGGCTGCGATGCAATTCGGGCCCCTTGCTTGGCCTGATGGGCGCCGACGCGCTGGCGGTGTTGACGGGCGTGCGCTGCATTCCTGCGCCGATGCCGGGACGGTCGCGCGCCTCGGCGTGAACTGAATGGCAAGGTCGCCGCAGGCGCGGCAAGTCCAGTCAAGGCAGGGGGCGCGGCACAGGGCAGAGCCATGATGCTTCGATGCAGGGTTGATTGCATCGCGCTGCGCCCCCAAACTCGGTTGATGTGCGGACGCTTTGCCATCACCCTGCCCTCTGACGCGATGGCGCAACTGTTTGGCGCGCTGCCCGCGAATGATCTGCCCGAGGTTCCGCGCTATAACGTCTGTCCGACAACGCAAGTCCATGTGATCCGCGCGGGCGACAATGATCGCAGGCTGGTGTCGATGCGTTGGGGCTTTATTCCGGTTTGGTACGAAAAGCCCGCCGGAGGGCCGTTGCTGATAAACGCCCGCGCCGAAACCGTGGCCGAGAAGCCTGCGTTCCGCAAAGCCGTGCGCGAACGCCGCTGCCTGATCCCGGCGACCGGGTTTTACGAATGGACCAAGGACGCCGATGGCAACCGCCTGCCCTGGTCCATTCACCGCAGTGACGGTGCCCCGATCGTATTTGCCGCGATCTGGCAGACCTGGGGCAGCGATGAACCGATCGACACCTGTGCCATGCTGACAACAGGCGCGACCGGCGCGATGACGGACATTCACCACCGGGTTCCGGTGATCCTGGAACCGGACGACTGGCCGCTTTGGCTGGGTGAGGCATGCAAAGCGGCCGCGACACTGATGCAGCCCCCGGCTGAAGGCGTGCTGAATTGGCACCGCGTCGACCCGGCGGTGAATTCGAACCGGGCGCAGGGGCCGGAGCTGATCGAGCCGTTTTGAGGCCCAGGTACAACGTAGTTGGTTTGGCCGCGAGCGGGCGTTCACCAAATCATCGCAAGCAGGGCGCGTGCCGGACCGGTGGGCTGGCGCTGCGCCATAGAGTTTGCATGATTTATGGTTCAGGTTTGGTCATTACTTCGCTTGGACGCGCCAAGTTCAGACCAGCGCCTGACCGGCGGGACCGGTCCGGCGCGCGCCCTGCGCCTTGCGGCGCGCACCGGGCGCGGGGATAATCCGCCAGCATCCGCCCAAGGCCAAAACCAATCGCAGCAACACGCATTCGGCCCGCCTCAGCCCCCAATCCGCGCTTCCAGACTGGGGTAACCCCAGCCCAGGGTCACGCCGCGCGCGATGTTCAGGATCATCAGCGACAGCCACATCCCGTGGTTGCCCATGCTTGGCACCAGCAGGATCAGCGCGCCCACATAGATCGCCACCGAAAGGATCATCGCGCGGCGCATCTCGGCCGTCCAGGTTGCGCCGAAATAGATGCCGTCAAACATCCAGCTGGCGATGCCAAGGACCGGGGCGGCGGCGGCCCACAGCAGATAGATGCGCGCCTCGGCCCGCACCTCGGGCGAGGTGGTCATCAGGTCGATCAGCCAAGGCCCGGTCAGCAGGAAGAACCCACCCAGCAGAAACGCCCCGCCAACCCCCCATTGCGAGGTCAGAATCGCGGCACGCCGGACGCGGCTGCGTGACCGTGCGCCGACCGAGGCCCCGACCAGCGCCTCTGCCGAAAAGGCAAACCCGTCCAACGCAAAGGCGGTGATTTCCAGGAATTGCAGCAGCACCTGATTGGCGGCCAATGTGACATCCCCCAGATCGGCCGCCAGGAACAGAAAGCTGGTGAAGGAAACCGTCAGCAGGACGGACCGGATCATGATATCGGCATTCACCGACAGCATCCGGCGCAGGCGCACCGGGTCAAAAACCCGCGCCCAGTTACGCCATTGGTCCCCCTGAAATGCCGCCCGACACAGCCAAAGGCCCAGCGCCAGCCCGGTCCATTCAGCGATCAGCGTGGCGATCGCCACCCCCTCGACCCCCCAGCCGAGGCCCAGGACGAACCACAGATCCAGGCCGATGTTCAGCCCGTTCATCCACAGTTGCAGAACCAGCACGCCCTTGGTGCGCTCCATCGCGATCAGCCAGCCGGTGACGGCGAACAGGGCGATGGTGGCTGGCGCGCCCCAGATGCGGATCGTCAGGTAATCGCGGGCCAGCCCCTCAACCTCGGGCGAGGCGGGCGCAAGCGCGAAAGCCCCGGCAAACAGCAGGACCTGCAACAGGATGAACAGCACCCCTCCGGCGACACCGATCATCAATGCGCGCATCAACAACGCGCCGGTTTCCGCCGTCTCGCCCGCGCCGCGCGCCTGCGCGACCAGCCCGGTGGTTCCCATGCGCAGGAATCCGAACACCCAATAGTTCGTCGCCAGCACAATTGCACCGATCCCGACAGCGCCGATCGGTGCCGCCTGCCCCATCTGACCGATGACGCCAGTATCAACCGCCCCCAGGATCGGAACGGTCGCATTGGACAAAACAATCGGCGCGGCAATCGCCAGCACACGCCGGTGCGTCAGCGGCAGATCCGCCGAAGTGTCACTCATCAGGGTTGCTCGGCGGCGTCGGGCATCAGGAAATGCCCGGTCGCCTGCGCAAAAAGGCGCGACCTGTTGTCCTGCCAGGCTTCGACATGCACCGAGGCATAGCGCCGGCCAGAACGGTTGATCCGCGCCCTTGCATAGGCATCACGCGGCAGGCCGGAACGCAGGTAATCGACAGTAAAGTCGATGGTCTTGGGCAGGTTCGGAAGGCTGACCGGGGCCTCTGCTCCGCTTTCCATCGCGGGCCAGATCATCGACCAGCCAAGCTCGATCAAAGCGTCGGATTCAAGGAATGCCGCCGTGACGCCGCCATGCAGGGCCGGGATCATCGGATTGCCGATCAGCTTTTCATCATAGGGCAGGATCGCCGTCAGCTCATCCCCGCGCCGTTCAAACGCGATGCCAAGCCAGGTCATATAGGGGATGCCCGAGACCAGCGTTCGCAGCGCCTCGTCACGCCGCTGCTTGACCACCTGTACCGGTTCGGGGCGTTTTGAGGTACGTGCCATTACGCGCCCTCAACCGTGAAGGTGCCCGTGGCGGTGGCGACCGGACGGTCGGCATCCTCGTCCAGGGCCACAGCGCGCACAAACGCGACCGACCGGGTGATGTGATAGCAGGTCGCCTCGGCCCGGATACGCTGCCCCGGCGTTGCGGGGCGCATATAATCAATGCGCAGATCAATCGTCGCCGTTCCCATCGGGGCACGCGGATGGCTCATCACGGCCGCCCCGCCACAGGTATCCATCAGCGCCGAAACCGCCCCGCCCGCGATGACCCCTGTCGCAGGATCGCCGACGAACCGCGCGTCGTAGGGCATTTCGATCGCAGCCTTGCCATCGTCGATATCAACCAAAGCCATCCCCAACGCGCGCGAGTGGGGGATCGCCTCGATAAACTGGCGTGCCAACCGGGCCCTTTGGTCAGACATATCGTTCCCTTTTTGGCGCTTGAGCGTCGTTTCCAAACAGTCGCACCGCTTTGGGCCCGCGCATTAATCACTGCAAAGTTGCCCTTTTCGGCAATTTACCCTACGGTAACCCACAGCGGGAGCGGGACGGCCAATGAAGGACGATACGCTGAGCTTCAAACAAATGTGCGCGAAGTTCGAAGTGACACCGCGCACGCTCAGGTATTACGAATATATCGAGCTGCTGCAACCAGCCCGTGAAGGACGCAACAGGATCTATGGCCCGCGTGAGGTTGCGCGAATGATCCTGATCCTGCGCGGTCGCCGCTTTGGATTCTCGCTTGAAGAAATTCGCCAATGGCTGTCATTGCGCGAAGAACAGGGCACCCGCGCCCAGACCGAAGCCTGGCTTGACGCAGCAGATCGACAAATACAGGCCCTGGAAGATCAGCGCCGCGAACTGGACGATTCGATACGGGATCTGAAAAGACTGCGCACCGAAAGCGCCGCAACACTCGAGTAATATAACGGCCCGAAAAGCCACCTGACAGCAACAATGATGCCGAAAACTGAAATGACGCAACGTCGGCTTACGTAAACGTCAATTTTACTTGCGAAACCGCCTGCCGCCCTCCATCTCCACGGCATGCCACAGTTTGGGATATACGATGACTGACCAGTTGATGACGATTAGAGAGATGTGCGACGCCTTCGATGTGACGGCGCGCACATTGCGTTTTTATGAACAAAAAGAGCTGATTGCGCCGATCCGCGAAGGGCAGAAACGCCTTTACACGCGCAAGGATCGCGGGCGCCTCAAGCTGATCCTGCGCGGCAAGCGGTTCGGATTCTCGCTGGAAGAGATCCGTCAGCTGCTGGACCTTTACAATCTGGGCGACGGCCAGACCACGCAGTACATGCGTACCTATGAAATCGCGCAGAAACATCTGGCTGATCTGGAAGCGCGCCGGGACGAGTTGAATGACGTAATCTCGGACCTCAAGGAACAGTTGAAATGGGGCGAGCAACTGCTGGCACAGATCAACGACAAAGATAAAAGCGCCTGATACAGCCGGAGGCCTGAATGCCCGACTTCAACGCCCCGGTTCGCGATCTGGAATTCGTTCTGCACGAAGTTCTCGACGTCGAACATGCCGGGATCGAAGGCTATGACGCGCTTGAACCGGACCTGACGCGGGCGATCCTGGATGAGGCGGGCAAGCTGGCGCGCGATGTGCTGGCGCCGCTGAACCCGGTCGGTGACCAGCAGGGATGCCAGCTGGAAAATGGCGTGGTGCGCACGCCTGACGGGTTCGCGGACGCCTATGCGCAAATGAAGGCGGGCGGCTGGACGGGTCTGGATTGCGACCCCGACTATGGCGGTCAGGGGATGCCCTATGTCCTCAACACCGCGGTGGGCGAAATATTCGTCTCGGCCAATATGGCGTTTCAGATTTACCTGGGCCTGACCCACGGTGCCTATAACGCGATCCACGCCCACGGGTCCGACGCGCAAAAGGCGACCTATCTGCCGCGCATGGTTTCGGGCGACTGGACCGGCACCATGAACCTGACCGAACCTCATTGCGGCACGGATCTGGGCCTGATGCGCACCAAGGCCGAACCGCAGGGCGACGGCAGCTATGCGATCACGGGCCAGAAGATCTTCATTTCGGCCGGCGAACATGATCTGACCGACAACATCATCCACCTGGTATTGGCAAAAATTCCCGACGGCCCCGAAGGGATCAAAGGCGTCAGCCTGTTCATTGTGCCCAAATTCCTCGTCAACGAGGACGGCAGCCTTGGCAACCGCAACGCCGTGACCTGCGGCAAGATTGAAGAGAAGATGGGCATTCACGGCAATGCCACTTGCGTCATGAACTATGACGGGGCCACTGGCTATCTGCTGGGGGCCGAACATAAGGGCATGCGGGCGATGTTCACGATGATGAACGAAGCCCGCCTTGGCGTCGGTCTGCAGGGCTATGCGCAGGCCGAACCGGCCTATCAGGCGGCGCTGGATTATGCGCGCGAACGCCTTCAGGGCCGCGCGGTGACCGGCGACGAAAACCCCGATGGCCCGGCCGACCCGCTGATCGTTCATCCGGATATCCGCCGCAACCTGCTGGACCAGAAAAGCTTTGTCGAAGGGGCGCGCAGATGATCGACAAGGCGCGCCGAAATCAGGACGAAGAAGCCGAGGCGATGATCTCGCTTCTGACGCCGGTGCTAAAAGGGTTCCTGACCGATCAGGGGTTCGAGATGACGATACAGGCCCAGCAAGTCTTTGTCCAAAACGGCGTGAAGAACCCGAACGAGGCGCTGTCGGGATCCTATGATTTCATGCATCTGTTCGGGCACGTCGGGCTGGGCTATATGTGGGCAAGGATGGCTGTTGTGGCGACCAAAGCCCTGGCTGATGGCACCGGCGATCCGGCGTTTTATGAGGCGAAACTGGCGACAGCGCGCTTCTACATGGCGCGCCGCCTGCCCGCCGTTTCGATGCACAAGGCGCGCATCCTGTCGGGTGCCACCCCTGTCATGGCCCTGGACGCCGACCATTTCTGAGCCGCCTTAATGAAAGGCCCTAATGCCCAAACGTTTCCGCCTGACCCGCCGCTTCAGCGCCGCCATGACCGAAGACGCGTACCGCCGGTTGCGCCGGTTTGCGGCCGACGCAGGCTTGAGCGAGGATGAGGCGCTGTCTTTCGTGTTTGAAAACCTCGACGGGATAACCGACCCCGAAGGCCTGACGCCAAGGCTGAGGATTTTCCAGGGCGAGTTGGAGGCGCGCAAGAAATGAGCCGTGCACGGGTCGAGAGTTCGGGATGCCTCCGGCGGGAGTATTTGGAAAAAGAAGATGGTCCGGCGACGCCCCGCAGCAAACGACTTCGCTGCCTGCTGCGGAGTGCCGTCTCCTTTTACGGTCATCAGCTCTCCAGCCTGTACCGCAGGATCGAAGTTACGAGTTCGTGGTTAATTTTTCGTAACTTGCACCCGTCTTCTTTTTGAAAATACTCCACGGGGGTCCGGGGGTGTGAAACCCCCGGCCTTCCCATTGAACCGAGGAACCGGCTGATGAAGATCAAACTCCACTGCATGGCCGAAAGCGGCAACGCCTATAAGGCGGCACTTGCGCTGGAACTGGCCGGATTGGATTGGAAGCCGGTCTTCGTCGACTTCTTTAACGGCGAAACCCGCACGGAAAAGTTTCGCGCGCTGAACCCGATGGGCGAAGTTCCGGTGATGGTGGCGGAGGATCTGGTTCTGACCCAGTCAGGCATCATTCAGGATTGGGTGATCGAACAGACCGGCAAGCTGGGCGGCGCAAACCCGGCTGAGCGGCGCGAGGTCTGGCGCTGGGTGTTGTTTGACAACCACAAGATTTCCAGCACCGCCGGAACGCTCAGGTTCAACATGAACTACCTGCCCGAAGCCAAACGAAACGCGGATGTGAATGCGTTTCTGGCGATGCGACTGGCCTCGGGGTTAAAGGTGCTCGAGGCCGAGCTTTCGACCCGTGACTGGCTGGTTGGCGACGGGATTACGTGCGCCGATATCTCGTGCTGCGGGTATCTCTACATGCCGGAACCGTTCAGCTTTGATCGCGCGGACTATCCGGCAATTGACGCCTGGCTGGACCGGATCGCGGCGACACCAGGCTTGAAACACCCCTATGATCTGATGCCGAGGGGGTTCACCGCATGATCGGTATCATAGCAATTCCATTGGGGCTGATCGCCGCCGCGCTGACTTTGGCGCTGGCGCGGATTGCGCGGGTGCGGGCAACCGGCGATGCGCCTGATCCGGCAGGCGATGCGCTTGCCACGATCCTTGCCTATGGGGCCGCCGTCGCACTGTCGCTGTCCGCGCTGCTGGTGTTCGGTCTACTACAGGGCGTGATCCTGATTGCCTTTCCGATGCTTTTGGGCCGGCTTGCCCCGGCAAGCCCAGGTCTGGTGGCCATCGCGCGGCATAAACTGCGCATTGCCTGGGTGGCCGTCGCGCTGACCCTGATCGCGCTGTTGGGGGTTGTCTCTTTGTATAGTGAGGTTCTTTCAAATGGCTGACGCCTTCATCTTTGATGCCATCCGCTCTCCGCGCGGGAAGGGCCGGACCGATGGTTCCTGCACGAGGTGACGGCCGTGCGCCTGTCGGCCGAGATCCTGAATACGCTGAAATCGCGGAATAATCTGGATACGGCGGCGATCGAGGATGTGATCTGGGGCAATGTCACGCAAGTCAAGGAACAGGGCGGGTGCCTGGCGCGATCCGCTGTCCTTGCCAGCGATTTTGACCAACAGGTGCCGGGCCTTGCGATCAACCGGTTCTGTGCCAGCGGGTTAGAGGCCGTGAACCTTGCCGCCAACCAGGTGAAGGGTGGCGCGGGGAACGCCTATGTCGCTGGCGGGGTCGAGATGATGGGCCGCGTTCCCATGGGCTCGGACGGGGCGGCGATTGCGGTGGATCCGACACTGGCGATGGGAACCTATTTCGTGCCGCAGGGGATTTCTGCGGACATCATCGCCACCGAATACGGGTTTTCCCGCGATGACGCGGACGCCTTTGCCGTCGAAAGCCAAAGGCGCGCGGCGGCGGCTTGGGACGCAGGGCATTTCGCCAATTCGGTCGTGCCGATCCACGACCAGAACGGTCTGCTGATCATCGAGCGCGACGAATACATGCGCCCCGGCACCGACATGCAATCGCTCGGCGCGCTGAAGGCCAGTTTCAAGGACATGGGCGAGGTGATGCCCGGCTTCGACAAGGTGGCGCTGATGAAATACCCGCATCTTGAGGCGATCAACCACATCCACCACGCGGGCAACTCTTCCGGAATTGTGGATGGGACGGCGGCGGTCCTCATCGGCTCAGCGGAATTTGGCAAGGCCAACGGCCTGAAACCCCGCGCGCGAATACGCGCCACGGCCAAGATCGGCGACATCGACCTGTTCGAAGTGAACGAGGCATTCTCGTCCGTCGTGCTGCGCTTCATGCAGGCCTTCGACGTGGACCATGGCAAGCTGAACGTCAACGGCGGCGCGATTGCGATGGGTCATCCGCTGGGGGCGACGGGTGCAATGATCCTTGGACGCTGCTGGAAGAATTGGAGCGGTCTGACAAAGAAGTCGGGTTGGCAACGCTTTGCGTGGCCTCGGGCATGGGTGCCGCGACGATAATTGAAAGGGTTTAGGATGCCGAAAATTGATACCTCTGCCGTGCCACTGCGCACCGGATCCTCGTACCCCGCGCCGCATGATGCGCCGATGGCGGGTCGCAGTTTCAAAGGGTTGGCAGAAGCCGCCGGGCTGACTCAGTTCGGGGCCAATATGGTGATGCTGGCGCCGGGGGGCATCGCCTCTCAACGGCACTGGCACGAGAAGGAGGATGAGTTCCTGATCATGGTCTCGGGTGAGTTGGTTTTGGTCGAAGATGACGGCGAAACACTGATGCGCCCCGGCGAATGCGCAGCCTGGAAGGCGGGGGTCGCCAATGGCCATCACATGGTGAACAGATCGGACGCCGAAGCCAGCTTTCTGGTCATCGGCACCGATTTCACGGATGAGGTTTGCTGGTACTCTGACATCGACATGGTCGTGCGTGGCGACACCTTCACCAAAAAGGACGGAACCCCGTTCGAGGGGGAAACATGAGCGATCTGACCGGAGGATGCGCCTGCGGCGCGGTGCATTTCACAGCGCAAGGCGCGCCGAAATTCGCCTTCATCTGTCAATGCCGATCCTGCCAACATCTGTCCGGGTCAGGCCACGCAGTGCAGTTCTGTCATGACGCCGCCGGGTTTTCATCGACTGGTCCGGTGGGCGAATGGGCGCGCCAGACGGACAGCGGCAGCACCGTCACCAAATTCTTCTGCGCGACCTGCGCAAGCCCGCTTTGGGGCACAACGACACGCGCGCCTGACATCGTGATGGCGCTTGCGGGAGCGCTCGACGCGCCCGCTGCCATTTCACCTGACCGCATTTTCTTTGCCGAAGAAGCGCAGCCATGGGATCACGCAAGCGTTCCCGCAGAGGGGCCCGGGCAATGACGGCGTTCACCATGACCACCGATGCCGACGGCGTTGCCACCATCCTGTGGGACACGCCCGGCAAGTCGATGAACGTCATGTCGCTGGACGGCTGGGATGCGCTTGAGGCGTTGATAGATCAGGCGCTGGCAGATGATGCCGTGAAGGGCGTGATCCTGACCTCGGGCAAGCCGGGGTCCTTTGCGGGTGGTATGGATCTGAATGTGCTGGCGCAGATGAAGGACGTTGCGGGGGACAATCCGGCGCAAGGGCTTTTTGATGGGCTGATGCGGATTCACGGCATCATGCGCCGCATCGAACGCGCCGGTATGGATGCAAAGACCAACAAGGGCGGCAAACCCATCGTTGCGGCCTTGCCGGGAACAGCACTTGGCATCGGGCTGGAACTGCCACTGGCCTGCCACCGGATCATCGCTGCGGACAATCCGAAGGCGAAAATCGGTCTGCCGGAAATTCAGCTTGGCATGTTCCCCGGTGCGGGCGGCACGACACGGCTGATCCGGAAGATGGGGGCGATGGCGGCCTCTCCGCTGTTGCTGGAGGGGAAGCTGAAGGATCCCAAGGGCGCGAAAGCCGCCGGGATCGTGGATGAGGTTGTGCCAGCCGAAGACTTGCTGAGCGCGGCCAAGGCCTGGGTTCTGTCGGACCCCGGTATCGTCAAACCCTGGGATACGAAGGGATATAAGATGCCGGGCGGCGCGCCCTATCATCCGGCGGGGTTCATGACTTACGTCGGGGCCAGCGCCATGGTCAACGGACGCACGCAGGGTGTCTATCTGGCCGCCAAGGCGCTGCTGTCGGCGGCCTATGAAGGCGCGCTGGTGCCCTTTGAAACCGCCCTGAAAATCGAGGCGCGCTGGTTCACCAACGTGCTGATGAACCCCAGTTCGGAAGCGATGATCCGATCGCTGTTCATCAACAAGGAAGCGCTGGAAAAGGGCGCGAACTGTCCCGATGTGACGGATCAGACGGTGAAGAAGGTTGGCATCCTTGGCGCAGGCATGATGGGGGCCGGGATCGCCTATGTCGCCGCCAATGCGGGGATCGAGGTCGTATTGGTCGATCAGGCGCAGGCGGCGGCTGACAAGGGGAAATCCTACTCCGAAGGCATCCTCGACAAAGGCATCAAGCTTCGGAAAACCACCGAGGATCAGAAGGCACAGGTGCTGAACCGGATCACCGCGACGGATGATTTCGCCGCGCTGAAGGGCTGCGATCTGATTGTTGAGGCGGTGTTCGAAGACCCCAGGATCAAAGCCGAGGTCACGCAGAAGGTCGAAGCCATCGTCGGACCGGATGCGATCTTTGCCACCAACACCTCGACCCTGCCGATCAGCGATCTGGCGAAGGCCAGCGCGCGGCCCGAACAGTTCATCGGCATCCATTTCTTCAGCCCTGTCGACAAAATGCTGCTGGTCGAGATCATCAAGGGCGCAGCGACCGGCGACCGCGCGGTGGCCAAAGCGCTCGACTTCGTGCGCCAAGTCCGCAAGACGCCCATCGTCGTCAACGACGCGCGGTTCTTCTATGCCAACCGCTGCATCATCCCCTACCTGAACGAGGGGATGCGCATGGTGACCGAAGGCGTGAACCCGGTTCTGGTGGAAAACGCTGCCCGCCTGCTGGGCCTGCCGCTTGGCCCCCTGCAACTGGTGGATGAGACCTCGATTGACCTCGGCCTGCGGATCGCCAAAGCGACGAAAGCGGCCCTGGGCGAAGCCTTTGACGATCAGATGGTGCTCGATATGTTCGAATGGATGTCCGAGGCTGGGCGTCTGGGCCGAAAGGCAGGCGCGGGCTTTTATGAGTACAACGACAAAGGCCAGCGCGGCATGATGTGGGATGGGCTGGCCCCGAAATACCCAAATGCCGCGGACCAGCCAGCGGTGACCGAGGTCCAGCACCGCCTGCTGATGGCGCAGGTGTTGGAGGCGGTGCGCGCATTCGAGGCTGGCGTTCTGACCGACATCCGCGAAGGCGACGTCGGCGCGATCCTGGGCTGGGGGTTCTGTCCGTGGTCTGGCGGACCGTTCAGCTGGCTGGACATGATCGGTGCCGCGCAGGCGGTCGGGATATGCGACACGCTGACCGCAGCGCATGGCGCGCGATTTACCGCCCCCGACCTGCTGCGCGATATTGCGCAGGCGGGTGACGGCTTCTACGCCCGTTTCGGCGGGGGCAACGCCGCCCAGGCCGCCTGATCAGCCCGTGACGACGCGCATGCGACCCGGCGCGCCAAGCGACGGATCGGACGGGTCTGCGTCAAAGCCGCTGTCGCGCGACATCTGCAGGATCAGCGCCTGAGCCTCATCCCGGCGCAGCACCCGGTAACGCGAGTTCGCCGCGTGCAATGTCAGATCCCCGGCTTTGCTGGCGGCCGGGCAATAAAACACCGCGCCCAGCCCGGCAAAAACCAGCTGATCCTCGTCAAATGTCAGGCGCACGGTCGAAATCACCTCTTCAGGGCTGACCCGGCGGATGCCGCGAAAACCATGCAATTGCGCGGCTGTGACCAATGCGAAGGGATCCCCGAACAGGGTCTCGGCAATGTCGGATTCCAACATCACGATCTGCTCGGGCAGCAACAGAAGTTCGGCGGCATTGCCCAGCGCCCCGTGCGGCACCGCCAGCGGGCGCAAAGGCTCGGGCATCGGCAAGTCACCGTCCCACAGACATCCGGTTTTGACCGAAGTCACCGGCTGCAATCCATTGTCGAAGGTCAGTATCCTGTCGCCCGGACCCAGAGCGCCCGCCTTGAGCCATCCCAGCGCCCCGGCAACGCGCGTACTGAACGCCAGCGCGCTTGCATCTCCACCCAACGGATTACCGGCACCGGGGCAGAATCCGCCATCGCCGCCATCAATCTGGCCGGGACTGTTCCAATCTGTCAGCAAATTCCGCTTTCGCCCGTGTGCTGCGCCCCCACAGTGGTTAACGAATTATGATGGAAATCGGGCAGAATTGTGACAACCTATGATTGTCATGATATTCAGAGGTTCGCGCCTGACGTCATGCGCCGGTCAGCTGGTATCCAGGCGGAACCGATAGCGGAAAGCGTTGATATCGGGGGCGCAATCCTCGGCCACAGCCTGCGCCGCGGCGGTGGAATAGACGTCGGCATATCCATCGGGCCGGTCCGAGGGGTTGGCGTGGGTTAGCTGCAGCGCAAATCCCAGATGCTTCTGGACCGCGTTCAGATCCTCATCCAGATGCTCCAACCGAACATAGGCATCGGCGCAATCCACACCTGCCGCGCTGGTCAGATAACGCTGTGCGGGCCAGGCACGCATGGCGGCGCGGGTTTGATCATGCAGAACGAAATCGTTGAACGACAGCTTGGCCGCCAGCGTGACCGACGGGTGGTCAAACCGCCGATCGCGCAGCCAGTGATAATAGCTGACCATCCGGTCCCAGGGATTGCGCACCAGCGTGAAGACAAACCAGTCGCGCGCCTGATCGGCGGTTATCAGCCCGTCGACATCCGCCAGCGTCGAATGTTTCCAAAGGCGCCCCTTGGTCGAAACCCCCTGCAATCGCCGCTTTCGCCGTCGTGCCTTGGGCGTATCCCCGATCAGGATGTCGTCTTTCATCGCGCGACCCTCCAGCGCCAGCGCCATCGAGGTGCCGCCGGTTTTTGGGATATGAACGAAGATGTAACGCCGCCCCGGCGAAATGATCATGCCGGCGTCCTCAGCGGGCCGGGCTGATCGCCGCGCAGCGCCAGCACCGCACCGGCCACGACGATCATCACCATCCCGGCTATCGCAAGCGCGTCCAGCGTCTGGCCAAGCAGGATCAACCCCCAAAGCGCGGCGGTGATCAGCAGCTAATACTCGAAGATCGCGACCGAAGATGTTTCGGCCGTCTGATAGGCGCGCGTTATCATCGCAACCGCGATGCTGGACCCGACCGCCTGCGCGACGATCCAGAACCAGACCACCCCGCCAAGCGTCCCCCAGCCACGCAGGACGAAACCGGCCTGTCCGTCGGGCACCACATGACCCGAAAGGCTGAGTGCGGCACTGCCCGCTCCGCCCAGAAGGATCATCGTCAGGTAGAAACCGACCAGGATTGTCTGGGTTGATTCATCGGCGCACCAGCGCCGCGTGATGATCGCGGCAATGGCATAGAGGAGCCCGCCGACCACAGGAAGGTAGACCCAGAATCCGATCTCTGACCCGCCGGGACGCAGGACCAGAAGGATACCGGCGAAACCAATTGCGACCGCGGCCACGCGCCGCCAGCCGACACGCTCACGAAGGAAAAGAACGGAAATCAACAACACGAAGATCGGCGACGTGAACAGGCCGGCGGCGACACTCGCCACCGGCAAGAAGGCCAGCGCGCCGAAATAGACCAGCATCGACAGCGCGAAGAACAGGCTGCGGATCGCCACCCGAAGTGGATTGCGCACCCGAAGCCGATGGCCGCCAAGGCGCACCGCGATCCAGACCATCGGGATCGCGATCAGGGCGCGGATAAAATGGAACTGGCCCAGCCCGGCCTCGGCGGCGATGACGAAAACATAGGTATCCATGAAGCCGATCAGCGTCATTCCCGCCACAACCAGACCTGCCGCTTTTGCCGTTGCCTCGGTTTCCATATCGCTGCCCTCTTGCGCGCCCCTGCCTCTCGGCAATACTCCGGGGCGGAGGGTTCGCCAAGCGGAGGTTGCAATGGGCTGGATGAACGATGAGACCGGACTGGGTAAATGCGCCGCCAATCACGTCGCGCTGACCCCGCTGAGCCATCTGACGCGGGCGGCCAAGGTGTTCCCGCACCGCGAGGCGCTGGTTTATGGCGATATCCGACGAACTTATGATGACTATCACGCGCGGGTCAGCAAACTGGCCAGCGGATTGGCCGGGCTGGGCGTGGCGCCCGGCGATGTGGTCGCCACGCTGATCCCAAACCTGCCCGCCCAGGTCGAAGCCCATTTCGGCGTTCCCGCCTGTGGTGCGGTGCTGAATACCATCAACATCCGGCTGGATGTCGCCACTGTGGCCTATATCTTCAGCCACGGCGGCGCCAAGGTTGTGCTGGTCGATACGCAATTCCTGCCACTGGCCGAAGCGGCTTTGAAGGCGATGGAGGGCGACGGCCCGACAATCATCGAGGTCGCGGACGATGCGGCGGGCTTTGCTGCGACGGGCCGCTACCAGACCTACGAAAACCTTCTGGATTCCGGCGACCCGGCGTTCGATTGGATCATGCCGGATGACGAATGGGAGTCTCTGGCGCTAAATTACACCAGTGGCACCACCGGGCGGCCCAAAGGCGTCGTTTATCACCATCGCGGCGCCTATCTGATGACCATGGGGACGGTCATTTCGTGGCGGATGGTGCTGCATCCGCGCTTTCTGGCGATCGTGCCGCTGTTTCACTGCAATGGCTGGAACCACAGCTGGATGATGCCGGTTCTGGGCGGTACGGTGGTGTGTTGCCGCGATATCTCGGCAGGCGCGATCTATGACGCGATTGCCGACGAAGGTGTCACCCATTTCGGCGGCGCACCCATCGTGTTGAATCTGATCGTCAATGCCCCGGCAGATCAGCGCCGCAGCTTTGACCACACGGTCGAGGTTTTCACCGCTGGCGCGCCCCCGGCCCCGGCCACATTGGCCAAGATTGAGGATCTGGGCTTCAACGTCACCCATGTTTATGGCCTGACCGAGACCTATGGCCACGTCACCGAATGCACTTGGAATGACGCCTGGGCCGCGAAAGAACCGGCCGAGGTTGCGGGGCTGAAAGCGCGCCAAGGCGTCGCCATGCCGATGATGGAAGCGATCACCGTGCTGGACCCGGACACCATGGCACAGGTTCCGATGGATGGTGCGACGCAGGGCGAAATCATGATCCGGGGCAACGCGGTGATGAAAGGATACCTCAAGAACCCCGAAGCCACCGCGAAAGATTTTGAAGGCGGCTGGTTCCATTCCGGCGACATCGCGGTGCAGCACGCCGACGGCTATATCCAGATCGCGGATCGTGCCAAGGACATCATCATTTCGGGCGGCGAAAATGTCAGCTCGGTCGAGGTTGAGGGCGTGCTGATGAACCACCCGGCAGTGTCGCTGTGCGCTGTGGTGGCCAAACCGGATGATACATGGGGCGAGGTGCCTTGCGCCTTTGTCGAATTGAAAGATGGCGCAGTGCTGGAAGCGGCCGAACTGACCGCCTTTGCCCGCGAACGGCTGGCCGGGTTCAAGACGCCGAAAACGGTGGTGTTTCGCGAACTGCCCAAAACCTCGACCGGAAAGATCCAGAAATTCGAATTGCGAGAGGCCGCCAAAAAACTTTGATCGCCGGGTGCCGGACCGCACCCCGGCGCAAGCCATTGTTGCAGCCGCCCTGCGCCCTCGGCTAAAGTGCGCGCAAACGAGGGCGGCGAAAGGGTCGTCGGGCAGGCCATGACAGATCTCAGCGACTCCCACCGGTCAGAAGCGCCGGGCCTGTGGCGTGCGGACGCAGAGTCCCAGCGCCAGAATGTCAGCGTTTCGGTTGGCGACAGTTCATTGGTGATCCGCTCGAACGCGGGCCAGACGCTGGCGCATTGGTCGCTGGCGGCGGTTGAACGGATCAACAAGGGCGAACGTCCGGCGCGCTTTGTCCCCGGTGCCGGCGCCGAAGAAGAGCTTGAAATCGAAAGCGATGACCTGACCAATGCAATCGAACAGGTGCGCCGCACAGTCGAACGTGAAGAACCCCACCCCGGGCGGCTGCGCCGGATCATCGTCATTGCCGCGTTCATTGCCGCTATCATCGGGCTGGCGGCCTGGCTTCCCGGTGCTGTGGTGCGCCATGCGGCGCGCGTCGTGCCGGATGCGAAACGCGCCGAAATCGGGTCGGCCCTGTTCGCCCACATCCGCAGATCCGCCGGTGCCCCCTGCACCGGGGCGCGCGGCAACGACGCGCTGGCAGCGCTTGACCAGCGATTGCGCGGCATCGGTGCCGGTGTTGTGCGGGTGATGCCGCAGGGCCTGGCTGATCCGGTGCACCTGCCCGGCGGGACGATTTTGCTGGGGCGTGCCGCTGTCGAGGATGTCGAAGAAGTCGAAGCAACCGCCGGATACATCCTGGCCGAAGATGCCCGCGCCCGGGCAACAGACCCGATGCGCGCCCTGCTTGACTGGGCCGGGCCCAGCGTGGCGTTCAGCCTGCTGACCAGCGGTAATGTACCCCCTGAACGGCTGGCGGCCTATGGAGAGGCGATGTTGACCCGCCCGCCCGCGTCACTGGACGACGAAACACTGCTTGCACGTTTTGAGGCCGCACGCGTTCCCGCACGCCCCTATGCGCTGGCGCGCGACATTTCCGGCGAAACCACATTGGCACTGATCGAGGCGGACGCAATTGTCCCGGCCCCGGACGAGCGCCTGATCTCGGACAGTGACTGGATCGCGTTGCAGGAAATCTGCGGTGGCTGATCCGGGGGGTGGGCCGTCGGATCGAAAATCCGCCGGTTCGTGGCCGCGGGCGATGGCTGGGGGGTCAACCCCCCAGACCCCCCGCCCAGACCCCCCGGAGTATTTTTGGCGAAAAGACGGGGGACGCGTGCTGGTTATTTGGTGCCGAACATCCGGTCGCCTGCATCGCCAAGACCCGGCACGATATAGCCCAGTTCATTCAGGTGGCTGTCGAGTGAGGCGGTCACAATCGGCACATCTGGATGCGCTTCTTTCATGCGGGCGACGCCTTCGGGGGCGGCCAGCAGGCAGAGGAACCGGATGTTCGTGGCCCCCGCCCCTTTCAGCAGGTCGATGGCCGCGGCCGAGCTGTTGCCTGTGGCCAGCATCGGATCGACCGCGATGACCAGACGTTCATCCAACTGGCCCGGCACCTTGAAATAATATTGCACCGGCTGCAGCGTTTCTTCGTCCCGGTAGAGGCCGACAAATCCGACGCGCGCACTTGGGATCAACTCCAACACGCCGTCCAGCAACCCGTTGCCCGCCCGCAGGATAGAGATCAGCGCCAGCTTGCGCCCGTCCAGCGTTGGCGCGTGCATTTTTTCCAGCGGGGTTTCGATTTCATGCGTCGTCATCGGCAGTTCGCGCGTCACCTCATAGGCCAGCAACATGCTGATTTCGCGCAACAACTGGCGGAACACGGCGGTCGGCGTCTCAACCTCGCGCATCAGCGAAAGTTTGTGCTGCACCAGCGGGTGATCGACGATGGTCAGGTAATCGCTCATGTGGTCGGCTCCAGTCGTTTCGCCAGTTTCGCGCGGGTGTCGTCGTCGCAGAAGGCGGCGTCGAGTGCAATCCGGTTCAGCGTCAGGAATTCGCCGTCGTCCCAGTCAAACGCATCGTTCAGGCGGTCGAATTCGTGGCGCATGGTGGTGTGGAAGAACGGCGGGTCGTCGGTCGAGACGGTGCATCTCACACCAGCGCGGCGAAGCTGGTCGATCGGATGGGACCGGACATCCGGGTAGAGGCCCAGCGCGACGTTGGAGCCGGGGCAAACCTCGAGCACGACGCCGTCTTCGGCAAGCTGGTCAACCAGTGCCGGGTCTTCGATGGAGCGCACACCGTGGCCGATACGTTCGACCCGCAGGTGGTCGAGGGCGTCCCGTACCGACTGCGGCCCGCCCCATTCGCCCGCATGGGTGGTCAGGCGCAGGCCAGCCTCGCGCGCGCAATCGAAGGACCAGACGAAATCAGCTTGGGAGAATTTCGCCTCGTCCCCGCCCATGCCCCAGCCCGTAACAAAACCGCCCGCCGTTTCCACCGCGCAGCGAGCTGTTTCGCGCGCCGCATCGGGGCCTTCGTGGCGCACGGCTGTGACAATGCCACGGGTGACGATACCGTCTGCCGCTTCGGCATCATCGGCCGCGGTCTTGATCGCGGCGAGGTAGTCACGCCAGGCTGACAGATCGCGCCCGCCGCAGAAATCGGGCGACAGGAACATCTCGGTGTAGATCACGCCGCTGGCGGCACTTTCTTCCAGCACCGCACGGGTCAGGCGATAGAAGTCATCGGGCGTTTGCAGCACGGCGGTCGCCGCCTCGTAAACCTTCAGGAATTCCCAGAAATCCTTGAAGGCATAGTTGCCCTGATCGTCGAACACGCCCGCCAGGTTCACCGATTTTTCGGCCGCCAGCCCGCGGATGAAGGCAGGCGGCGCGGCGCCTTCCAGATGCAAATGAAGCTCAATCTTGGGATGGTCAGAAACACTCATAGAAATGACTTTCCGGGGCCTTGAGAGGGAATGTTGAGGTGGGCGGCAACGCTTGCCGCGACATCGACGAAGGCGATCTGGCCAAGCGCGCGGGCGGGCGCGTCCGGGCCGCCGAACTTGGCGATGACAGGCGCACGCTCGCGCGTGTGATCGGTGCCAGTCCATGTCGGGTCATTGCCGTGGTCGGCGGTGAACAGGATCAGGTCGTCGGGCAACAGGCGGTCCAGCATTCGCGGCAATTGCGAGTCAAACCATTCCAGATGCCGGGCATATCCGGCGGGGTCGCGGCGGTGGCCATAAAGGCTGTCGAATTCGACGAAATTGGCGAAGGTGAACGATCCGTCGGGGGCCGCGTCCATGACCTCCAACAAGTGTTCCATCAGTTCGGCGTCGGTGCCTTTGCGGTTCTCATCAATGCCCCGCATCGAGAAAATGTCGCCGATCTTGCCGACCGCGATCACCTGACGGCCCGCCCCCTGCACCCAGTCGCACAGCGTGGGCGACGGCGGGTCGATGGCGAAATCCTTGCGGTTTTTGGTTCGGGAGAATCCGCCCTCAGCGTCGCCAATATAGGGTCGCGCGATAACCCGACCGACCTTCATGGCATGCAGGGTTGGTGCCAGCTGCTTGCAAAGGTCCAGCAGGCGGTCGAGGCCGAAGTGTTCCTCATGCGCGGCAATCTGGAACACGGAATCCGCCGAGGTATAGCAGATCGGCCAGCCAGTTTCGATATGTCGCGCGCCCTCATCCGCGATCACGACAGTGCCCGAAGCGTGTCGGTTGCCAAGGATGCCTTCGGTGCCTGCGATCCGGCACACCTCGGCCACCAGGTCATCGGGAAAGGCTGGTTCCATGTCCGGGAAATAGGTCCAGTCCCAGGGCACCGGCACCCCGGCCAGTTCCCAATGGCCGGACGGTGTGTCCTTGCCCGGCGAAACCTCGGTCGCCGCCCCCCAGAGGCCGGTCGGCGTCGCCTCCAACCCAGGCGCTTCGATGCCCGAGGCCAGCCGGACCGCCGCGCCAAGGCCCAGCGCGTCCAGGTTCGGCATTTGCAATGGTCCTGCGCGCCCGTCATCGGCCCGCCCGGCGGCGCAGTCTTCTGCGATATGGGCCAGCGTGTTGGATCCGGCGTCGCCAAAGGCTTCGGCATCCGGCGCACCGCCAATCCCAACGGAATCAAGGACAACAAGAATGGCGCGGGGCATCAGGGCAGCCTCAGATGAACAAGGGGTGGGAGGTCGGGCAAAGTGTCGCTGATCCGGATCGCATTGGCCAGCGCGGTTGCCGCAGCCTCGCCCGCTTCACGACTGGATGCGTGGATTTGCAGCAGCGGTTCGCGGGCGTCAACCTCATCACCCAGCGCGCGAATTCCGGTCAGCCCGACCGAGGCGTCGATGGTCTGCCCCTGTACCAACCGTCCACCGCCAAGGCGCACGACAACCTCGCCCATCATCCGCGCGTCCATCGCCGCGACATAGCCGGTTGCGGGCGCGGGTAAGTCAATGACCACAGGGGCCGCAGGCAGGCGGTCGCGCCAGCGGTCGGTGAAATCCGCCGGGCCACCCATGGCGGTGATCATTGCGCCGAACCGTTCCAGCGCAGCGCCCGATGCGATTGCACCTGCTACCATTCCCGCGCCTTCAGCGCTGTCGCTTGCCAATCCGGCCAGCTTCAGAACCGTGCCGCCCAGTTCACAGGTGATCTGCGACAGGCCGGAATCCGTGTCGCCGTCCACCAGTGCCTCCATCACCTCGATCACCTCAAGCGCATTGCCGACCGCCGGGGCAAGCGGTTGGTTCATATCGGTGATCAGGGCGGCGGTTGCGCAGCCCGCGCCATTCGCTGTTCCGACCAGCGCGTCGGCCAGCTCCGTTGCGTCCTGGGTCGTGGCCATGAAAGCGCCGCTGCCGACTTTTACGTCCAGCACCAAAGCCTCAAGCCCCGCAGCCAGCTTCTTGGACAGGATCGAGGCGGTTATCAGATCAACACTATCCACCGTCGACGTCACATCGCGCACCGCGTAAAGGCGCCGATCAGCCGGAGCGATATCACCGCTTGCCGCGACGATTGCGGCCCCGGCGCTGGCGACGATCCTACGGAACGCATCCTCGGGCTGTTCAGTGGTCAGCCCCGGTATCGCCTCCAGCTTGTCCAACGTGCCGCCGGTATGCCCCAGCCCCCGGCCCGAGATCATAGGCACATAGGCGCCCAAAGCGGCCAGTGCCGGGGCCAGCAGCAGCGAAACACAATCACCCACCCCGCCCGTGGAATGCTTGTCGAGTACCGGACCGGGCATGTCCCAGTGCAAGACCTCTCCGCTGTCGCGCATGGCGCGCGTCAGGGCAACGCGCCCGGCGTCGCCCAACCCGTTCAGGCAGACGGCCATCGCAAACGCCCCGGCCTGCGCGTCAGTGACCGAGCCATCGGCAAGACCCGCCGCGAACGCCGCAATGTCATCATCCTTTGGTCGGTCGCCGTTGCGCAGCGTCGCGATGACATCGCGCGCGATCATGCCAGATCGTCCGCGCCGAAGGCTCCGGGCAGCAGTTCGCCGACGGTGGTTTGACGTGTCGCGCCCCCGGCCGTGGCCATCGTGACCGTCACGTCGGCGGTTGCGAATTCAGCCAGCTTCTGGCGGCAGCCGCCGCAGGGCGGAACCGGGCGCGGTGCATCAGCGATCACCGCAACCTCCTGAATGCGCGTCTGACCGGCGGCAACCATCGCCGCAATCGCACCCGCCTCGGCGCAGGTTCCTTCGGGATAGGCCGCGTTTTCCACGTTGCAACCGGTGTAAACAACGCCGTCAGCAGCCCGGATCGCCGCGCCGACCCTGAAGTTCGAATAGGGGGCATGGGCGTTGTCACGCACCAAGCGCGCTGCATCCAAAAGCGTCATCTGCTGGCCTTTCATTAAAGCATGCCGCAAGCGTGGCGCGGGCGCGCGCTGATTGCAAGCGGCTGGGGAATTGGTGTGGTTCGCAACCTTTGGCAGCAGACTCTGGACAAGGAAGGGCGGCTCAAGTCCGGGTCTGAAACACACCGGGAAGCGACACTTCGAGGAGTTCAAGGTCGTCGCTGGGATCGGCGTAGCGTGTGTTCATGCCAGGCGGTATGACGAAGGCGTCGCCGGGTTCCAGTGCGTGGGGATCCTTGCCCTCCCCTTCCAGCGTCATGGTTCCGTCCATCACGAAGGTGAACAGGATGTCGCAGTCATGGTTGGTCCAGCCCGGCGCGCCCTCGCCCCGGCGAATGACGTGGACACCGGCGACGTCGGCGGTGTGTTCCGCGATAGTCGTATCGCGCGACTGATACCCCGGCAGCCGGAAGGGTGACCAGGTGGCCGCGTCGGCCTTGTGGTGGACAAACCGCTGGCCCTGAAATTCCCGTTCCGGGTTCACGGTGCCGTTGGGCAGGGTCATGTCGTGGTCGATTGTGGTTATGTGCTCGGCCGGGACGCCAATCTCGATCACTTCGATATTGTCGGATGCGAACAGCACCCGGTGGCGGATTTTCGGCGGCTGGATGACGCAGTTGCCGGCCATCAGGCGAAACGGCTCTCCCTGATCTTCGTACACAAGGTCGACCCAGCCGCGATAACAGAAGATCAACTGGAAACCGACGGTGTGATAGTGCACGACATCCGGCACCGAGCCGCCGTCGGGAATGCGGATGTGGCTGGCGATGATCGACCCGCCCAGACGATCCGGGATCAGATCGCGGTAGTGCATTCCTGCGCGCCCGATGACCCAAGGGGCTTGATCTGCCAGGCGGCGTACCACGAAAGCGTGCTACGTGTCGGGCATGATGACGGGCGGGTTCAGGTCGTCAATCTCGACCTTCGTGCCGCCGGGGCTGGTCAGGCTGCGCTGGCCTTTGGCGAAATCATCCGGCGCCACGCACAGAATACGAAGCGTTGCAGGTTCACCCCCGGCATCCGCATCGGCCCGTACCCGCAATCCGTGCCCGGAAAACACCGCCACCGCCGGATCGTCGGCGGGATAGATCGAATCCATCCGCATCCCAAGCAGCTTGGTAAAGAACGGAATGTCCTTGCGCAGGTCACGTGTCGGAATGCGAATTTCGGCGCGCGTCTCAGTCATTGTTGCCCTCAAGGTTCAATTTCGGGCAGAGTGGCGGGACGGCACCGCAATGACAAGTGCAAGCAAGCCAGGATAGTGCGGCAAATTGGATAGTTTACCATTGAACTATCGACAGAAGGGACTGAGATGAGCGACCAGAAAAAAGAAGATCTGCGACGGGCGGCGCTTGGCTATCACCAGTTTCCGCGCCCCGGAAAGCTTGAGATCAACGCCACCAAGCCGCTGGCCAATGGCCGCGACCTCAGTCTTGCCTATTCCCCCGGCGTTGCCGCCGCCTGCATCGAGATCAAGAACGATCCGGCGACGGCAAGTCTGTATACCGGGCGCGCCAATCAGGTGGCTGTGGTCAGCAATGGCACCGCCGTTCTGGGCCTGGGCAATATTGGCGCGCTGGCCTCCAAACCGGTGATGGAGGGTAAGGCGGTTCTGTTCAAGAAATTCGCCAACATCGACTGCTTCGATATCGAAGTGGATCAGTCCGATCCTGAAAAGCTGGCCGAGATCGTCTGCGCGCTGGAACCGACCTTTGGCGCGATCAATCTGGAAGATATCAAAGCGCCCGATTGCTTTATCGTTGAACGCATTTGCCGTGAACGGATGAACATTCCGGTTTTCCACGACGACCAGCATGGCACGGCAATCGTCGTCGGGGCCGCAGCGACGAATGCGCTGCATGTCGCGGGAAAGGATTTTGCGGATATCAAAGTCGTCTCGACCGGGGGCGGGGCGGCGGGGATTGCCTGCCTCAACATGCTGCTGAAACTTGGCGTCAAGCGCGAAAACGTCTGGCTGGTCGACATTGCCGGGCTGGTCTGGGACGGGCGCACCGAAGAGATGACGCCCCAAAAGGCGGAATACGCGCAGAAGTCAGATCTGCGCACGCTGGACGATGTCGTCGATGGGGCGGACCTGTTCCTGGGCCTCAGCGGTGGTGGCATCCTCAAGCCCGAGATGGTGGCGCGCATGGCGGACAGCCCGATCATCTTCGCGCTTGCCAATCCCGAACCCGAGATCGATCCAGAAGATGCCCGACAGGTTGCCCCCAAGGCGTTGATTGCCACCGGCCGGTCTGATTACCCCAATCAGGTCAACAACGTGTTGTGTTTTCCGTTCATCTTTCGCGGCGCGCTGGATGTCGGCGCGACCGACATCAATGACGAGATGAAGCTGGCCTGCATTGCCGGCATCGCCGCCCTTGCGCGTCAAACCACCAGCGCAGAAGCCGCCGCCGCCTATCAGGGCGAGGCTTTGAATTTCGGCCCCGATTATCTGATTCCCAAACCCTTCGATCCGCGGCTAATGGGTGTCGTCGCGACAGCCGTTGCAAAGGCGGCGATGGACACCGGCGTTGCCACCCGGCCGCTGGATGACATCGACGCCTACAAGGAAAAATTGGACGAAAGCGTCTTCCGCTCGGCGCTGATCATGCGCCCGGTGTTCGTGGCCGCCGCCGGTGCACAGCGCCGCATCGTCTTTGCCGAGGGCGAGGATGAGCGGGTTCTGCGCGCCGCCCATGCGATGTTGCAGGAAACCGTCGATGCGCCGATCCTGATTGGCCGCCCCGAGGTGATCGCCGCGCGGGTCGACCGGATTGGCCTGACCATCGACGCCAATGCCGAATTCGAAATCGTGAACCCGGAAGATGACCCCCGCTACCGCGATTATTGGACGACATACCACGAAATGCTGCAACGTCAGGGTGTTACCCCGGATCTGGCCCGCGCAATCCTGCGCACCAACACCACCGCAATCGGGGCCGTCATGGTGCACCGCGGCGACGCGGATTCGCTGATCTGTGGCACATTTGGGCAGTACCTGTGGCACCTGAACTACATCACCCAGATGCTCGGCACCGGCGGTCTGCACCCGGTCGGCGCGCTGTCCCTGATGATCCAGGAACAAGGGCCGTTGTTCGTGGCTGACACGCAGGTCCATCCCGAACCGACACCCGAACAGATCGCCGAGACCGTCATCGGGGCCGCGCGCCATGTGCGCCGTTTTGGTGTGGAACCCAAGATCGCCATGTGCTCACACAGCCAGTTCGGCAATCTTGACTGCGACACCGGGCGGCGGATGCGCGGCGCACTGGCGATCCTTGACGCCGAACCGCGCGATTTTGCCTATGAGGGCGAGATGCATGCCGATGCAGCACTAGACGCGGACCTGCGCGCCCGCATCTTCCCAAATGCCCGATTTGAGGGTCCGGCAAACACGTTGGTCTTTGCCAACACCGATGCTGCCTCGGGCGTGCGCAACATCCTCAAGATCCGCGCGGGCGGGTTGGAGGTCGGGCCGATCCTGATGGGCATGGGCAACCGGGCGCATATCGTCACCCCGTCAATCACGGCACGCGGATTGCTGAACATCGCCGCACTGGCAGGGACGCCAGTGGCGACCTATGGCTGAGATCGCAACACCGGATCGCTGGCATCTGATGTCATTCCCGCGGTCCGGAAACCATCTGCTGCGCACCTTGATCGAGGTGATGTCCGCCAGACCAACCGTCGGCAGCCCCGGCAATCATAAGGACCTGCCGATACACCGGACCGTCGCGGCGCAGGGCACCGGGAATATAACAATCCGCAATCCGACGCCCATTGGTTTTAAGTCGCACCGCCCACCTCAAGCGGTTCAATACGAAACCATCGCGCCCGGCGTCTGGGGCCTGATCTACCTGACCCGCGATCCGCGAGAGGCGATTGCCTCACACGCGGCGCGCGGCAAACCGCGACTGCCCGACCGGCTGCCGATTGTCCGCTCAATCAGATACCGTCGAAGAGTGCGCGACCTGGCGAAACGGTATGAGGATACGCTGTCGTTTTGCGAAAGTTTCGCCCCGGCGCGCCGATTCCACTTTCGGTTCGAAGACCTGACCGACCCGCTTGCCCGGCACCAGACGATCAAAAAATTGGCAGCGATCATGCATCTGCAACCACCCGACGCGGACGACCTCGACGCCATCTATGAAATGGCAAGAACCGCACAATCCTCGCTCCAGCGGCGGCGGCACAAGCAAAAGGCGCGGATCGCCGGTTTTGTACCGCCCAGCCTGCACTATGATCGGCTGTTGCACCGAATAGAGCAGGCCGATTCCAGCACCGCTTGACGCGCAACGGACAGGGCGCTCGTGCCAGCGCTTGCATGCTTGTGGTCGAGCCGCTTAAATCCCATCCGACAAACGGAGCCGAACATGACCACATACGCTGACCTATACCAAGCCTGGCATGACGACCCCGAGGCTTTCTGGATGGACGCCGCAGGCGCAATTGACTGGGTCAAGCCACCCAGCCGCGCCTTGGACGACACCAATGCGCCAATCTACAACTGGTTCAGCGATGCCCGGGTAAACACCTGCTGGAACGCGGTCGACCGGCATGTGGAAGCTGGCAATGGCGCGCGCACGGCCATCATCCACGACAGCCCGATCACCGGCACCACCTCAAAAGTCAGCTATGCCGAATTACGCGACCAGACTGCCCGTCTGGCTGGCGCCTTGCAGGGCCAGGGCATCGGGGTCGGCGACCGGGTCATCATCTATATGCCCATGGTGCCCGAAGCGCTGGTCGCGATGCTGGCCTGCGCGCGGATCGGGGCGATCCATTCGGTCGTGTTCGGTGGGTTCGCCGCCAATGAACTTGCCACCCGCATTGACGACGCAACCCCCAAGGCGATCATCGCGGCCAGTTGCGGGATCGAACCGGGGCGCATCATCGCCTACAAACCGCTGATCGACGGGGCGATCGAGCAGGCCGCGCATAAGCCCGAGGCCTGCATCATCCTGCAACGCGACCAGCAGCGCGCCGATCTGACGCCGGGGCGCGATCACGACTGGCACGAGGTTCAGCAGGGCGTCGCCCCGGCCGAATGTGTCCCGGTGGCAGGCGATCACCCCGCCTATATCCTCTATACCTCTGGCACCACCGGCGCGCCCAAGGGCGTCGTCCGTCCGACAGCGGGGCATCTTGTGGCGCTCAACTGGACGATGAAGGCAATCTACGACGTGAACCCTGGTGAGGTCTTCTGGGCCGCATCCGACGTCGGCTGGGTCGTGGGGCACAGTTATATCTGTTACGCTCCGCTGATTGCCGGGTGCACGACAATTGTGTTTGAAGGCAAACCGGTCGGCACCCCTGACGCGGGCACATTCTGGCGGGTCATTCAGGATCACAAGGTCACCAGTCTGTTCACCGCCCCCACCGCCTTCCGCGCAATCAAACGCGAAGACCCCGGCGGAACACTTGTCGCCAACTATGACATTACCACGCTGCGCACGCTGTTCTTGGCGGGTGAGCGTGCGGACCCCGACACCATCCATTGGGCCGAACGCACCCTGAACGTGCCGGTGATCGACCATTGGTGGCAGACCGAGACTGGCTGGGCCATCGCCGCCAACCCGATGGGGATCGAGGCTTTGCCAGTCAAAATCGGTTCTCCGTCAGTGGCCATGCCCGGATATGACGTGCAGGTGCTGGACGAAGGCGGCCACCCGGTTCCGGCCGGAACCCTTGGCGCGATCGCCGTCAAGCTGCCGCTGCCGCCGGGGTGCCTTCCCACCCTGTGGAACGCCGATGACCGGTTTCGCAAAAGCTATCTCGACACATTCCCCGGCTATTACGAAACCGGAGATGCCGGATACATCGACGAAGATGGCTATCTTTACATCATGGCGCGCACCGATGACGTGATCAATGTCGCCGGGCATCGCCTGTCGACCGGCGCAATGGAAGAAATCCTTGCCGGCCACCCTGATGTCGCCGAATGCGCCGTGGTCGGTGTCGCCGATGCCCTGAAGGGCCAACTGCCGGTGGGGTTCCTGTGCCTGAACGCAGGCAGCCAGAAGACCGAGGCCGAGGTTGTCGGCGAATGCGTCAAACTGATGCGCGACCAGATCGGCCCCGTCGCGGCCTTCAAGCTGGCTGTTCAGGTCGAGCGCCTGCCAAAAACCCGATCCGGCAAAATCCTGCGCGGCATTATGGCCAACATCGCCGACGGCGTGGCCTATAAACAACCCGCAACAATCGACGACCCGGCAATCCTGGACGAGATCAAGGCGGCGCTAATGCGTATCGGCTATCCGGGATAACACCGCCCTGCCCGTCACCTTTTTGCAAATACTCCTGCCGGAGGCATCCGCCAAATCGGGCTGAAAAGCCCGATTTGAATGAATCATGCGGCGCGAATACGCCTCAATTCAAGTGAACTGCTCGCGGATCAGACGTTCTTCCAGCCCGTGACCGGGATCGAACAGGATACGATGGCGGATGTCCGGGTCGCTGCGCACTTCAACCGCGAATACCCGCCCGGCGGATCGCCCGTCCGCCTCGGCCATCACGGGGCGTTTGGTCGGGTTTATGACCTCGAACCGCACCTTTGCGGCCTTGGGCAACAGCGCGCCGCGCCAGCGTCGGGGCCGGAACGCCGCCACCGCCGTCAACGCCAACACGTCCGAACCGATCGGCAGGATCGGCCCATGCGCGGAATAATTATACGCCGTCGATCCGGCGGGCGTACTGACCAGCGCGCCGTCGCAGACCAGTTCTTCCATGCGTTCACGCCCGTCGACGAATATCCGCAGTTTCGAGGCCTGCGCCCCGGCGCGCAGTAACGAGACTTCGTTGATCGCCAACGCCTCTTTGGTGCCGCCATCCTCGCATTCGGCGCGCATGGTCAGCGGGTTTATCACCTCTTCCACCGCTGCCGACAGGCGGTCGGGCAGATCGTCTTCGCCATATTCGTTCATCAGGAACCCGATGGTGCCGCAGTTCATGCCGTAAACCGGGGCGTCCAGGTCCATTGTTGCGTGCAGCGTTTGCAGCATGAAGCCGTCGCCGCCCAGCGCAACGATCACATCGGCATCCGCAGCATCAGCACTGCCATAACGCGCACTCAGCGCCGCAAGCGCATCCTGCGCCTGCGGTGTTTCGCTGGCAAGAAATGCGATCTGGCGGGTGTTGGGCATCTGCTTCCTTTCAACAATCCGCCAAGTCTTTGCCCGCCGTGCCGCTATTGGCAAGGGCAGCGACGTTTTGGCGCTTTTTTGACCCAGCCGACCACGATAAAAGCCGCGACAGACCCGGCGAAAGGACCAGCCCCATGTCCAGTGACTTTTTCACCCGCACCATCGCGTCTTCCGACCCTGAAATCGCCAGTGCCATCGCCCTGGAACACGGTCGCCAGCAGGACGAGATCGAATTGATTGCCTCGGAAAATATCGTCTCTGCGGCGGTGTTAGAGGCGCAGGGCTCGGTCCTGACCAACAAATATGCCGAAGGTTATCCGGGCAAACGTTATTACGGCGGCTGCCAATACGTTGATATTGCCGAGAATCTGGCGATTGAACGGGCCTGTCAGCTGTTTGATTGCCAATTCGCGAACGTTCAGCCCAATTCCGGCAGCCAGATGAACCAGGCAGTGTTTCTGGCGCTGCTAAAGCCGGGCGACACGTTCATGGGGCTGGACCTCAACTCGGGCGGTCACTTGACCCACGGGTCGCCCGTCAACATGTCGGGCAAATGGTTCAACGTGGTCAGCTATGGCGTGCGCCAGCAGGATGAACTGCTGGACATGGAGGACGTTCGCGCCCGCGCGCTGGAACACCGCCCCAAGCTGATCATTGCCGGCGGCACCGCCTATTCCCGCATCTGGGACTGGGCCGCGTTCCGCGCCATCGCGGATGAGATCGGCGCCTATCTGATGGTCGACATGGCCCATATCGCAGGTCTGGTGGCGGGCGGTCAGCACCCCTCGCCCCTGCCCCACGCCCATGTCTGCACCACCACCACGCATAAATCCCTGCGCGGACCGCGCGGCGGCATGATCCTGACCAATGACGCGGATATCGCCAAGAAGGTGAATTCCGCCGTCTTCCCGGGCCTTCAGGGCGGTCCGCTGATGCATGTGATTGCGGCCAAGGCTGTCGCCTTTGGCGAGGCTCTGCGCCCTGAATTCAAGGACTATGCCGCCGCTGTGGTCGCCAATGCGCAGGCGATGGCGGATGAGTTGATGAAGGGCGGGATCAACATCGTTTCGGGCGGGACGGACAACCACCTGATGCTGGCCGACCTGCGCCCCAAGGGCGTCACCGGCAAAGCGACCGAGGCGACGCTGGGCCGCGCGCACATCACCTGCAACAAGAACGGGGTTCCGTTCGATCCGGAAAAACCATTTGTGACCAGCGGGATACGCTTGGGCAGCCCGGCGGCAACCTCGCGCGGGTTCGGCACCGAAGAATTCCGCCAGATCGCCCGCTGGGTAGTCGAAGTTGTGGACGGCCTGGCCGCCAACGGGGACGAAGGCAATGCCGGAGTCGAAGACCGGATTCGCGGCGAAGTCACCGCACTCTGCGCGCGTTTCCCGATTTATCCGCAGACCTGAGGCAGGCGTTCTTGCAGCCCCGCGCGTGGCGTCAAACCACCGCTGCGGGTGGGCTGCACAACGTCGGCAAACCGTCGGCGAAGTGTATGGCAAACTGTATGGCAGACTGGATGCCCTAAACGCTGGCGGCAGCGTGGTGTTTCCCCGCGCCAGCCGGGCCCCGCGTTTCTGCCGGGTCAGCGATCCAGCCCCGAAATCTGCGCCGAAACCTCGCGCAGCAGCTTTTGGCGGATGCGTCGCGGATAGTCGTCAAAACCGCTGGCCGTCACCACAAAGGCACCGGGTCCGGCGATGACGTGATCACGGTAGTACCCGGTAAGATTCTGCACCGTGCCTTCGATGGCCAGCGCGTTCACCGTGAACCCCTCGACCGCAAGCGTTCGGCGCAGAACCTCGGGCGGCAGGCCCTCGTTGGATGGTCCATCGCCTGACACATCGATCACCTTGCGGCGGCAATCGCCAACATCGGAATAGGTATTGGCGGCGAAGGCGAGCGCCTCGCCTATTCCGGTCGAGTAATCGCGCCATGCGCGCGGCAGGGCTTCGGTCTGCTCGGCCAACGCCGACAGGTCGCCGCGCCCGGAAATCCGGGTCCAGCCGATCGAGACCTGCTGCCGCCCAAGGCCAGACCACTGCACCACCAGGATCGCCGCCTGCGCCTGCACCAGCGCATCCGCCACGGCGGGGTCGCGCATCGCCGCCGCCAGCCCGCCCATCTGGATCCGATATTCCGAGGGATCAACCGATCCCGACACATCAACGGCCAATGCCAGCGCAATATCACAGGCGCGGACCGGCCCCGCCACACCAAGCAGGACCAGGCACAGGCTGGCAGTGCCAAAGACCTGCCGGAGGTGACGGCTCAGATTACGGGGGAATTGCGTCATTCGCGGACCCTAACACTGGCCGTGCGGGTTTCGGAATTACGCATTCGTGGTGCCTGCGCCGGGCGTTGACCAATCGCGCCCCTTGTGTCGGTCTGCGATCCGGTGACGCACTTGCGCCTGCCGTGGCTGGCGACGTATCCAGCGCCCATGTTCGTTGTCGCAGCCCTTTACCAATTCACCCGGTTCGATGCGCCTGACGCGTTTTGCGCACCGCTGGAAGCGCTGTGCCGCGAGAACGGGTTGCGCGGAACACTGCTGCTGGCGCCTGAGGGCATCAACGGCACCATCGCAGGTCAGCGCGCCGGGCTGGACACGGTCTTGCGCCATATCCGCGACCTGCCGGGCTGCGCCGAGCTGGAGGTCAAGGAAAGCCACGCGCCCACCATGCCATTCCGGCGCATGAAAGTACGCCTGAAGCGCGAGATTGTGACGATGGGCCAGCCGGACGTTGATCCGACCCGCGCGGTCGGGCGCTACGTCGATCCGGCGGACTGGAACGCCCTGATCGCCGCCCCGGATGTCGCAGTGATCGACACGCGCAACAGTTACGAGGTCGCCATCGGCACCTTTGCCGGGGCGGTTGATCCCGAAACCGAAAGCTTCCGCGATTTCCCGCAATGGTGGGCCGCCAACAAGGACCGGTTCGCAGACAAGCGCATCGCGATGTTCTGTACCGGCGGGATCCGCTGCGAGAAGTCGACAAATTACCTTCTGGGTCAGGGGGTCGAGGATGTCTTTCACCTGAAAGGCGGAATCCTCAAGTACCTTGAAGAGGTGCCCGAGCAGGACTCCAGCTGGAATGGTGAGTGTTTCGTGTTTGATGAGCGTGTCTCGGTCGGGCACGGGCTTCAGCCTGGCCCCCATGTATTGTGCCGGGCCTGCCGCTTTCCGCTGACGCCCGAAGATCAAGCGCGGCCGGAATTTGAGGTTGGCGTGGCCTGCCACCACTGTGTCGACACACGCAGTCAGGCAGATCGCGCGCGATACCGCGAACGCCAACGCCAGATCGACCTGGCCGCAGCCCGTGGCAAACAACATCTGGAATAAGGCGTTCAGGTCGCGCGCTGAGGCGACCGGCGTTCGCAACAAGCGATCTCAGGTGCCCGCCGGATGGTCCACACAGGGCCAGATCTGCGTGTCAGTTCACATTCTGCGACCAATCTTTGTACCAGTTGCGGAACAAGGCATATTGCTGTTCGACATGTCCGCGCTGCGCATCCGACAGCGCATCGGACGCATTCAGATGCAGCGCATAGGCATCTTCGCCATTCAGAACCATCAAGTGTTTGTAATACAGCACAAGATCCGGGCCCTCGTCGAAGCTGGACAGCACGCCAAGCGCCTCTTCCAGCTGATTGTGTTGAAAAACTCCGTTTTAGGGCCTGAACGATGATTTTTCTTTCCATGCAGCCCGATCCTAAATTTTTGGCGCGGGGGTCGGCCCAAATCGCCTACATGCGCTCACGCGCAGCCATGCGCTGTCTCGTGGTCAAAGCTTTCCGACTATTTCGCTTCATAGGTTTTCGCAAGAAATCCGCGACGCTCTGATTTCGGAGTTTTTCAACACAATCAGCTCAAACGCCAGTTTGCGGGCGGTTGCATCGCCCGCGGCGGCCTTCTGGCTGAGGGTCATCAGATGAAGAACCTCGCGCGGCAGGGCGTTGCCGATGCCGGTGATCGCACCCACCGCGCCGCAGTTAATGAAACCGTGGCAGACGGCGGTGTCGACGCCGACCATCAGGGCGATATCCGGATCGCCCGAAGTAATGTTCTCGGCCGCATAGCTCAGATCCGCCTTGCCGCCGAATTCCTTGAACCCGACCAGGTTGGGATGTTCGGCGCGCAGGGCGAAGAACAGATCGGCGCGGGTGGCAAAGCCGTAATACGGGCTGTTGTAGATCACAGCGGGCAGGTCGGGCGCCGCCGACAGGATCGCCTTGAAATGCGCGCTCTGCGCTGCCGGGGACGATCCGCGCGACAGCACGCGCGGGATCACCATCAGGCCAGCGGCCCCGACTTTTGCGGCTTGGGCAGCATGGGCGACCGCGCTGGCCGTGTTCACCGCGCCGGTGCCGACCACCACCGGGACGCCCGCGTTGGTCAGCCGCGCGACACCCTCCATCCGTTGCGCGTCCGTCAACAGCGGCCAGTCCCCCATGGAGCCGCAATAGACCACGGCCGACATGCCAAGGCCCATCATCTCGACCCCTTTTTCGACCATCGCGTCAAAATCCGGGGCGCGGTCCGGGGTGCAGGGGGTCATCAGGGCGGGCATGCAGCCGGAGAAGACTTGGGCGTTCATCACGGGTCCTTTCTTATGTCTGTATGGCGGGTGTCAGCATTGGCCAGGTGTCGCCAACCCGGTAGCCTTCCGGCCAGGGATCATCCGGGTCCAGCATCAGGTGTTTCGTTTCGGTTATCCAGCCCCGTCCGCAGATCGAGGGGATGATCGCCGGCGTCCCGGCCACGACGGTTTCTGCTTCGATGCGGCAATCAAACTGGCTGCCGATGATCGAGGCGCCGCGAAACGCCTCGCCCACGGCCAGTTCGCCCCGCGCGTGGAGCACGGCCATGCGGGCGGAACAGCCGGTGCCGGTTGGGCTGCGGTCCAGTTTTCCAGGGTCGATCACGACGGTGTTGCGTCCGGTCTTGCGGCCGTCGATGACCGCGACCGGGGCGGTGAATTGGCAGAAAGAGATATGGTTCCACGCGGGCATTTCCGGGTGATGGAAGCCGATTTGTTCACTTGCCGCCTTGGTGATCTTCATGCCGGTTTCGACAAGGTCGCGCGCCTCGTCCGGTTGCAGCGAAAAGCCCAGGGCGGCGGCGTCGATCAGTGCGAAGCTGTCACCGCCGAAGGCTGTGTCGATGGTCAGGGTGCCCAGCCCCGCAACCTCGATCGTGACATCCAAGCTGGCGGCGAAACTCGGCAGGTTGGTCACGCGAATTGACTGCACCTTGCCATCCCGGCAGGTCGCCACCACGTCAATCAGCCCGCCGGGGGCTTCCAGTTTGAAGCGGGTTTCCGGTTCGGTCATGAGGACGATCCCGGTGTCCAGCAAGACAGTCGCCACACAGATCGAGTTCGACCCCGACATCGGCGGGGTATGGACCGGTTCCATGATGATGAAGCCCATGGCGGCGTCGGGGTGTTTGGGTGGGACCAGCAGGTTTACATGGCGGAAGACACCGCCGCGCGGTTCGTTCAACACGAAGTTGCGCAGGCTGTTGTCAGCGGCGATCCAGCGCGATTGGTCCCAGATCGTGTCGCCGGGCGGCGGGGCGACGCCGCCGACGATGACGTCGCCCACCTCGCCCTCGGCATGGCAGCCGATGACCTGTATGGACCTGGTCGAGCGCATCAGACCGACAGCACCGGATCGCCCAGCGCCGCCATGATCGGGCGGATGCCAAGGCCGGGTTCGTCGCTGGCGCGCATCTTGCCCTCGACACGGCGCGGCGCACCGTCGGCGATATCTACTGTGCCGTAGCTGTTGAAATCCGTGGCAGAGAAGGCGAATTCCTCGAGCGTGCTTTGTGCCAGATGGGCGATTGCGGCGGTGACGATATCGCCGCCCCAGGTATCCTCGATCGTCATCGGAACTCCCGCGTGAACGCACAGATCGCGCATCTGGCGCGCCTTGGTCAGCCCGCCGACCTTGGAGATCTTCAGATTGATCACATCCATCGCCCCATCCGCGATACCGCGAGTCAGATCGCCGATGCTGCCGATCACCTCATCCAAAACAAATGGCAGGGCGGTCCGGCGCCGGGTCACCAGGCATTCTTCGTAACTCGGGCAAGGCTGTTCGATGTAGACGTCCACGTCGCGCACCGCGTTCACGACCCGCGCAGCCTCGTGCATCGTCCAGCCGGTGTTGGCGTCGGCGACCAGGATGTCTCCGGGGCGCATTTCGGCGGCGCTTAGGCGGATACGCTCAATATCGCTGTCCGCATCTGCGCCGACCTTCAGTTGAAACTTGGTGTATCCCTCGTCCCGATATCCGGCGACATTCGCCGCCATCGCCGCCGGTTCGATCTGCGAAATCGCGCGGTAGAGCTTGATGTCCTCCTGCGCCTTGCCGCCAAGCAGCTGATAGACTGGCAGGCCCGTCGCCTGCCCAAGAATATCCCAACACGCCACGTCAATCGCCGCCTTGATATAGGGGTGGCCGCGCAGCACCGCATCCATATGCCGGTTCAGCACGTTCAGATCGCGCGGATCGATGCCAATCACCTGCGGCGCAATTTCCGCCAGCCCAGAGCGCACGCCCAGCGCATAGGACGGCAGATAGGCCGAGCCCAGCGGGCAGCATTCACCATAGCCGGTGATCCCGGCGTCGGTCTGAACCTCGACCACGGTGGAATCGAACACCTCGACAAAATTGCCGTTGGACCAGCTATAGCGGCCTTCTTTCAGCGGCAGGTCGACCTGATAGGCGCGGATGGCGGTGATTTTCATGGGGCGTCCTTTCCGAAGCCGACTTTAACGAAGTTCCAGCAACCCGCCATCCACCGGGATGATCTGGCCAGTGATCCAGCCGGATCTTGCGCTGGCGAGGAACAGGAACAGTTCCGCAATGTCATCAGTCGTCCCCCAGCGTTTCAGCGGATAGCGATCAATCACGGCGGTCAGCAGATCGTCGAATTCGGCGTCATCCGCCGCCCGCGCCCGGAACTGCGATTCCGACAGCGGCGTGCGCACCGCACCCGGCGCAACCGCGTTCACCCGGATGCCATCACCCGCGTAATCCGCCGCCAACTGCCGCGTCAACGCGATGACGGCGCCTTTGGAGGCTGAATAGGCCGCGACCCCCTTCATCCCTGACAGACCGACGGTGGATGCGGTGAACACAATTGCCCCCGCCCCTTGCGCCTGCATCTGCGGCAGTACAGCGCGGGCCGATAAGAACGCGCCGGTCGCGTTGACCCGCATGACGCGGTTCCAGTCTTCGATGGAAACATCCAGCGCGCTACCTTCGACCATGATCCCGGCATTGGCGATCAGCGCATCAATCCGGCCCGTCCATTCCAGCGCGGCACCGGCCATGCCAGCGCAGGCAGCTTCGTCCGAGACATCCGCCGCGACCGCCATGGCCGCATGGCCTGCCGCGGTCAGTTCCTCCGCCAGCGCGCGCACCCCGGCCCCGTCCCAATCTGCGCAGACCACGGCCCATCCGTCCGCCGCAAAGCGTTCTGCCGCGCGCCGCCCGATACCCGACGCGGCCCCGGTGACGATCACACTCTGGCGGTCGGTTGCCATCTAATCCGGGTCCGGCGCGAAAATCTGCGGATAGAGGTTGCGCATCGCGGCCTCATCAAATTCGACCTTGAATTTGTGCTGGTCGGCCAGCGCGACCGCCCGGCGGGCCGCCGGACGCGCATCAATCTGATCCACCAGCCGTTTGAGGTTTGGGAGGTCGTCAAACGCGTCGTCCTTGCCCAGCATGAACGGAATCCGTCCCGCCCAGCCCCAGACCGCCATATCGACAATCGTAAAAGCTTCACCCAGCATGTAGGGGCGATCCGCCAGCCGGTCGTTGACAATGCCCCAATGGCGGCGCGCCTCGTAATCATAGCGCTTGATCGCATAGGGAATGCGTTCGGGCGCGAAGTTGCGGAAATGCACGGCCTGCCCGGAGTACGGGCCGACCCCGCTGGCGACGAACATCAGCCAGGACAACAACGCGCCACGTTGATCCGGGCCAGGCAGGAATTGCCCCGTCTTTTCAGCCAGATACAGCAGGATCGCGTTGCTGTCGAATACCGCCACGCCGTCATCGAAAATCGCTGGGGCCTTGGCGTTCGGATTGATTGCAAGGTAGGCTTCGCGGTGCTGATCGCCCCGCTTAGTGTCCAGCGGGATCGGGGTATAGTCCAGCCCCGATTCTTCAAGAAACAGGCTGACCTTCAGGGGGTTCGGCGCGGCGTTGTAGTAGTATTCCAGCATGTTTTGGCCCCCTAGTGCCGCAGGATTTTGCCAAAGAAATCCCGTGCGCGCTGGCTTTCGGGCGTGTCCAGAATCTGCGCGGGCGGGCCGGCCTCAATCACTTCTCCGTCGTCCATGAAGGCGACCTGATCGGCAACCTCGCGCACGAAGGCCATTTCGTGGCTGACGATGATCATGGTCATCCCCTCGTCCGCCAGTTTGCGGATCGCGTCCAGAACCTCGTTCACCAGTTCGGGATCGAGTGCCGAGGTAACCTCATCCAGCAGCAGGATCTGCGGGTCCAGCGCCAGCGCGCGGGCCAGGGCCACACGCTGTTGCTGCCCGCCTGACAGCTTATCGGGATAGGAGTTATAGCGGTCGCCAAGACCCACAAGGGTCAGCAGGCGGCGCGCCTGCGCCTCAACCTCATCCTTGGGGCGGCGTTTGATCTTGGTCGGAGCCAGCGTGACGTTCTGGCCCACGGTCATATTCTGGAACAGGTTGTATTGCTGGAACACGATCGCCATGCGGTCGCGGGCCTCGCGTACCGCGCGGGCGCTGGAATAATCCATCCGTTCGCCTGCGATCTCCACATGCCCGCCGGTGATTGGCGTCAGCCCCATCAGCGCGCGCAGCACCGTCGATTTGCCCGATCCGGACGGGCCGACAAGCGATAGGATGCCGCCCTTCTCGACCGTCAGGTCGATGCCTTTCAGGACTTCAAGCGCCCCGTAACTAGCGCGAACGCCGCTGACCGCGAGGTGTGGCAAGACGCTTCTCCAGATGTTGGCCCAGCAGGCTGAGCGGGAAGGACAGGATGAAATAGCATAAGGCAATCGTTCCGAAGACAAGGATTCCGGAAAAGCCCTGATTGTTCAGCTCTTTACCGCGAAACGCCAGTTCGAACACGCCGACCTGGCTGACCAGTGCGGTGTCCTTGATGAAGGACACGGCAAAGGCGATGGCAGGCGGGATGATGACGGGCCAGGCTTGGGGCAGAACCACCATCAGGTTGATCTGAAGCCGCGACAGGTTCATCACCTGCGCCGCCTCGACCTGGGTTTGGGGCACCGATTCCAGCCCGCCGCGAATGATGTCGGCGGTATAGGCCACCGCGTAAAGGCAGATGGCGATCACCGCGATGGTGAAAAGTGAGGCATTGGGCGTCACCGTCTGGATGAAGAACAGCACCAGATAAACGACGACAATAAAGGGGATGCGGCGAAAAACCTCGACATAAAGGATGCAGATCAGGCGCAGCGGGAACCACCATTTGCCCGGCGTCTGGCGCAGAAAGACCAGCACAAAGGCCAGGCCGAAACCAATCAGGCAGCCCATGATCGTCATGCCAAGGGTCAGGCCTGCGGCCTCTAGCAGCAGCAGCATGTTGGGGCCGGAAAAGAAGCGCGGCAGTTGTTCGATGATCCGGTCCATCAGAAGATCCGCGCCTTCACGCGAAACGCCCAACGGCCCAGCAGCGCCAGCCCGATGCTGGCGACCAGCGTCAGCACCACATACATGCCTGCGACGACGGTGAAGTATTCCAGCCAGCGATAGTTGACGGCAGACAGGTTGATCGCCTGCCCGGTCAGCTCATCCACGCCGATCAACGCCCCGACCGAGGTGCCCATGACCAGCACGACAATGAAGAAATTGGCCAGTGCGGGATAGATGGATTTCGCGATATGCGGGACGATGATGTAGCGCACCTGCTGGATCAGCGACATGCCGAGGGTCTGGCCCGCCTCAAGTTCCGTGATGCGGACTGACAGGAACCCGGCGCGCAGGATCATTGTCAGATAGGCGCCCGCATTCAGCGTCAGGCCGATCAGCAGGCAAGCCTCGTTCGACCAGCGGATGCCAATTTCGGGCAGGCCGAAGAACAGGAAGTAGATCTGGATCAGGGCGGGGGTGTTGGTGACGAAGACGACGTAGGTATTGACCAGCGCGCGCACCGGCCAGGGGCCATATGTTTTCAGCGTTGCGCAGATCAGCCCGATGATCGCGCCGCCCCCGAAAGCGATGACGCCCAGCTGGAAAGTCAGCAGGGCGCCTTCGAGCAGCGCACCAAAGTTGTCCCAGACAACCCCGAACTGAAATCTGTAATTCATGCTGCGCGCTGCATTCCAATGCCCCCCGGCACGCCAGCAGCGCGCCGGGGGTAACGTCAGGTTTTAGAAGTACGGATCGGGATTGACGGTGCGCAGCATCGGCGCGCCATAGTGCTTTTCCCAGGTCTCGTTAATCATACCGGACGAGTGCAGCCCGTGCAGGGCGATGTTCAGAACCTCGGTCAGGTTGTCATTGCCCTGGCTGACACCGATGGCGCAGTAGGCCACGAAGATCGGGTTCTCGACCACGCGCCAGTTCACATCCGAATAGTTCTCGGTGAACGCCATGAAGAAGTCGATATTCTCGACAATCGCATCGGCGCGGCCTTGCGCGACAAGACGCACGGTGTCGGCGAGTGTATCGACAAGCTCAATCTCGACATTGGGCATGTTTTCTTCGATCCAGCCGACGGTCCAGTTGCCGCGCATGTTGGCCAGCGTCACGCCATCCTTGTTGAAGTCTTCCCAGCTGCCGCCGTCAATCTTGTCGGTCGCCAGCACGGCCAGCACTTCGGTATGCAGCGGCACGGTATAGTCGATCAGCTTGGCGCGTTCGGTGTTGCGCGTCAGCGCGCCCAGCGACAGGTCGATCCGGTCCGAGACCAGGAACGGCACCCGCTGGGGCGTTTCGGTCGGCACCCATTCGACTTCCACGCCCAGCTGCGCGGCCAGCGCGTTGCCGACGTCGATGTCAAAGCCTTCCCAGTCGCCCGCGTCGTTTCGCGTGCTCATGTTCGGGAAATTGGGGTTGATGCCGATGCGGATGACGTCATCGGACAGGATGTCATCCAGGCTTTTGGCGTGCACGGCGGTGGTGGCCATTGCGGCCATCGCAATGCCGGTGATCCCCGCCAGAAAATGTCTCTTGAGCATGTATCGTACTCCCATGTCGCGCCCCAGCAGCGGGGCAGGTCCGGGCAGGCCTTGGTGGCTGCCGTCTGATTTGTGCGCAAAACGAACTTTTGTGCGCATGTCAAACATGGCGAGATTCGACGGTGAGTCAATCCCCGGAGTGCTGGCCCTTTCGCACCCGCAAAGCGCAGGCATTCGCCTGGGGTATTTCGCAGGTTGGTTTTGGTCGGATGTGTGCGGGGGCAGAGCGTGTTTGGCCAGATTGCAAGAGTTACGAAAACGCGCCGCAAGAGCGCCATCCCAAATAACTGATTCGCTGACGGAATTACCTGCGCCCGGTGCGCGCCAAAGGCGCAGGGCGCACGCCGGACCGGCCCCACCGGTCTGGCGTCGGTTCGAGGTGGGCACATCCGGGATAGTTGACGGCTAACACCTCCCCATAAATCGTGCCCCTCAACCGTTGCTGCGCCAGCCCGCCGGTCCGGCGCGCGCCCGGCTAAGGGCGGTTGTTCGACCTTGGGCATCGGTGCAGACTAAATGGACGACACTTGATCATCCGCAGCCGTCACATCTGCAGCGCGATCCGCGCGATCAGGCCGGTTTTGACAAAGCCGGGATTGATCAAGCCCGTGCGTCGTCCATCAAGCGGCGCATTTCGGTGATCGCGGGGCCAAGGCCAAGAAAGATCGCCTCTCCCACCAGGAAATGCCCGATGTTGAGTTCCATCACCTCGGGGAATGCGGCTACGGGGGCCACGGTGTCATAGGTCAGCCCGTGACCGGCGTGAACCTCCAGCCCAAGATTGTGGGCCAGGGACGACATCTCGCGCAGGCGCTCCAACTCAGCATCGCGTTCGTCGAAACGCCCCTCGGCATGGGCATCGCAATAGGCCCCGGTGTGGAGTTCGACCACCGCCGCCCCGATCCGTGCAGCAGCTTCGATCTGGCGGCGATCAGCGGCGATGAAGATCGACACCCGGCAGCCCACGTCTGCCAGCGGCGCGATGAAATGGGCGATGCGGTTTTCCTCGCGTGCCAGTTCCAGCCCGCCCTCGGTCGTCTTTTCTTCGCGCTTTTCGGGCACAATGCAGACAGCGTGGGGTTTGTGGCGCAGGGCGATCTTTTGCATCTCGTCGGTCGCGGCCATTTCGAAGTTCAGCGGCACCGACAGAACCTCCATCAACCCGTCGATATCCGCGTCACTGATATGGCGTCGGTCTTCGCGCAGATGGGCGGTGATCCCGTCGGCCCCCGCGTCTTCGGCCAGTTTGGCGGCGCGCAGCGGATCGGGGTAATCACCGCCGCGTGCATTTCGAACGGTCGCCACATGGTCGATGTTGATCCCCAGCCGCAGCCGCCCCAGTGGGTCACGCAATGCCATCTCAGTCCCCTTCGATCCGCCGTTTCTCGGCCAGTTCCTGCGCGGCGGCGACGCGTTTTTCATAGCGCTTCTTCAGCCGCTTGATCCGCCCTTTCTGATAGGCCGTAATCACCGGGCGCGACAAGACATATGCGGCGATGCCCAGAATGATCCCCGGAACGATCCCGCCCACCAGATAGGGCAGGAAGACGCGGTGAAAGAAGCGGTGCAACTGGCCCCATTCGGCGACCTCGGCCGTGAATATCGCGGCGAAATTCGACCACAGCTCGACCGAGGCGGTCGAGAATGACCCGACGATCCTGTGCAGCGGCATGTGGCCTTCCTGACCCAGAATCCACAGGCCCCCTTCCACTGCGATCTGCGCGAAAATCGGGAAGGTGATCGGGTTGCCAAGAAACGTCGCCAGCACGGCGGCCAGGATATTGCCCCGCATCACCCAGGCCAGCATTGCCGCCAACAGGAAGTGCAAACCGAAGAACGGCGTGAAGCTGATGAAGGCCCCCGCCGCGATCCCCCGGCTGATCTTATGCGGCGGATCGGGCAGGCGGCGAATGCGGTGCAGAACGTAACTTGCCGCCCGGCTCCAGCCGCCACGGGGGTATATCCCCTCGGCGACGATCTCGGCGTAACTGCGTTTGCGGCGGCGCTTGAACAAAGGGTGGAGTCTTTCGTCGGCTTCTTGTTTCAGGTGACCTTTTATGGTCGTCGGTTCAAGTCACGATGGCGTTCAACCGTGGCCACATCGCTTTCAGCCTCCAGTGCCAGCGTCACGGCGTGCAGATGTTCGACATCGCGCAGATCCACGTCGACGATAAGGCGATAAAAGTCCTGTTTTCTGTCCAGAAAGTGCAGGTCCGAAATATTGGCCCCCTGTTCCCCGATCAGCGTGCAAATCCGCCCCAGCACGCCCGCGTCATTGCGGATTGTCAGATCCATGCCGACCGTATGCACCGGAGGGTGCGTGCCCGAGTGCCATTGCAGATCGACCCAGCGTTCGGGCTGATCCTCAACCTCGGCCAAAGCCTCGCACGCGATGGCGTGAATGACCACGCCCTGGCCGCGATAGGTGATACCGACGATGCGTTCGCCGGGCAGCGGGCCGCAGCAAGCGGCGCGGCGGAACGGCTGATCGGGGTCCAGGCCGACGATGGCGCGGGCGGCGTCAATCTCATCCCCCTTTTTGTCGGCCAGCTTGGGATAGAGCACCTGGATGACATCGCGCGCGATCAACTCGGCAGAGCCCAGCCGCGCCAGCAGTTCCGAGGCATCGCTGAGACCCATGTGATTGGCCGCCGTGGTCAGCGCCTTGTCCGTGGCGCGTTTGCCGACGTGGTCAAAAGCCACTCGGGCAAGTTCCCGGCCCAGGCGGACAAAACGTTCGCGATCTTCTTCGCGCAACGACCGGCGGATCGCCGATTTGGCGCGACCGGTGGCAACAATGTCGATCCAGGTCGCCTGCGGGCGCTGACCCTCGGCGGTCATTACCTCGACCGATTGGCCATTCTTCAGCCGTGTCCACAGCGGCACCCGGATGCCATCCACCTTGGCGCCGACGCAACTGGCCCCGATCCTTGTGTGGATCGCAAAGGCAAAATCCAGCGGCGTCGCGCCGCGCGGCAGTTTCACAACCTCGCCCTTCGGGGTGAAGCAAAACACCTGGTCCGGATACATCTCCAGCTTGACGTGTTCGAGGAATTCATCGTGATCCTCGCCCGCGCCGAAACGATCCGTCAGGGTCGAAATCCATCGCGCCGGATCAACCGCAAAGGGGTTTTCAGTGCGCACACCGTCGCGGTACGACCAATGCGCCGCCACGCCCGCCTCGGCCACATCGTGCATCTGCTGGGTCCGGATCTGCACTTCGACCCGCTTGCCATCCCGGCCCGATACCGTGGTGTGGATCGACCGATACCCGTTCGACTTTGGCTGGCTGATGTAATCCTTGAACCGCCCCGGCACGGCCCGCCAGCGCAGATGGATCGCGCCCAGCACGCCATAGCAATCGCGCTCACTCTGGCAAGTTACCCGGAAGCCGTAGATATCGGAAAGCCGCGAAAACCCCTGCTTCTTTTCTTCCATCTTGCGCCAGATCGAATAGGGCTTCTTGGCCCGGCCCGAAACTTCGGCAACGATCCCGACGCCCTTCAATTCGGCCCGGATATCGCCGGTGATCTTGTTGATCGCATCGCCCGTTTCCCTCTGAAGCGTGATGAAGCGCCGCATGAGCGAGGCGCGCGCTTCCGGGTTCAGGACACGGAAGGCCAGATCCTCAAGCTCTTCGCGCATCCACTGCATGCCCATGCGGCCTGCGAGTGGCGCGAAAATATCCATCGTCTCGCGCGCTTTCTGGGCCTGCTTATCGGGGCGCATCGACTTGATCGTGCGCATGTTGTGCAGCCGGTCGGACAGCTTGACCAGGATCACACGCAGATCCTTGGACATCGCCATGAACAGCTTGCGAAAGTTTTCTGCCTGCTTGGTCTCGGTCGAGGATAATTGCAGGTTGGTCAGCTTGGTGACCCCATCGACCAGTTCGGCAATCTCTTCGCCGAACAGCTTGCTGATCTCGGAATAGGTCGACCCGGTGTCTTCAATGGTGTCGTGCAGCAGGGCGGTGATGATTGTTGCATCATCCAACTGCTGTTCGGCCAGGATCGCGGCAACCGCGACCGGGTGCGTGAAATATGGCTCTCCCGAGTGGCGGAATTGCCCGTCGTGGGCGCGGGCGCCATAGTCCCAGGCCGCCCGGATCAGCGCGTCGTTGGTTTTTGGATTATAGGAACGGACCGAGGTGATCAGGTCATCGGCAGTGATCATTCCGGCCCTGCCCTAGCTGGCGCAGGCGGCGGCAAGCGCCCTGCGCGGCACCCGTTACTGGCTTTCCTGCGCTTCCATCAGCGCACGCAGCAATTTTTCCTCGCTCATGTCGTCCTGGGCGGGTTTGTCCTGTTCGGCCCCCATCAGAAGCGCCATCGCGTCTTCTTCGGGCTCATCAACTTCGATCTGGGTTTGCTGCGATTCGATCATCCGCTCGCGCAGGTCGTCCGAGGCTTGTGTCTCATCCGCGATCTCTCGCAGGCTGACGACGGGGTTCTTGTCGTTGTCGCGGTCGATCGTGATCGGCGACCCGGTGCTGAGTTCGCGCGCACGGTGGGCAGCCAGCATCACCAGTTCGAACCGGTTCGGAACTTTGTCAACGCAGTCTTCAACCGTTACCCGGGCCATGATCGTCTCCGCTATCTCGAAATCAGCCCGCTATGTAGGGGCAGTTGCCCAGAATGACAAGGCGAAACGCATGGCACCGGGTGGTCAGATCGGTCGCAGCGCGGCAACTTCTTCCGGTGGCAGGGCATCCAGCATCTGGGTCACCGTCCGATACAGCAGCGGATGGCGCCAATCCGGTGCGACATCGGCCATCGGCACCAGGACAAATGCGCGATCCTGGATGCGCGGATGCGGCAGGATCAGCCGGTCGGGCGAACGGCGCAGCTGATCCTCCAGCGGCATCTTGCGCCACTTTGTCTGGGTTGCGCGGCTGGGGGCCACGCGGTTTCCGACCGACAGCAGATCAAGATCAAGCGTCCGTGGTGCCCAGCGCAGACCGCGCTGGCGATCAAACTGCGCCTCGATCCCGTGCAGCGCGGCAAGCGCTTCTGCGGGAGGCAATGTTGACTTTACGGCAACCACGGCATTCACATAGTCCGGCCCGCTGCCCGCCGGGAACGCCGGGGTGAGATACAATCGCGATCTGGACCGAATCGGGAACATTTGCCGATCCATCGCATCCATCGCCGCCCGGATGAGGGTATCTGACGGCTTTCCCCTCAGCGTTGCGTTCGAGCCCATCGCAATCAGCGTTAAATCGCCATTTTGATCGATTTCAGCCAATTATTACGCCCAATTCATTGCACATTGCTGCTCAAACCCTATGACTAGTGCAACTCACGGGCTCAAGAAAATACTCAACACGCCCGGATACGGCCCGAGCGGTCCGAACACATCGGAAGGACGATGAATGTTCTACAAAGACGAGCGGCTGGCGCTGTTCATCGACGGCGCGAATCTGTACGCGGCAGCGCGCGCCCTTGGCTTCGATATTGATTACAAACTTCTCCGGTCGGAATTCATGCGTCGTGGCAAATTGCTGCGCGCGTTTTATTACACAGCGTTGCTTGAGAACGAAGAGTATTCGCCGATCCGCCCGCTGGTCGACTGGCTGCACTATAACGGCTTTTCGATGGTGACCAAGCCCGCCAAGGAATTCACGGATCGTGAGGGCCGCCGCAAGGTCAAGGGCAACATGGATATCGAGCTGGCCGTCGACGCGATGGAGCTTGCCCCCCGTCTGGATCACGCGGTGATCTTTTCGGGCGACGGCGACTTCCGCCCGCTGGTCGAAAGCCTGCAGCGCCAGGGTGTGCGCGTCTCGGTCGTATCGACCATCCGCAGCCAGCCGCCAATGATCGCGGATGAGCTGCGCCGCCAGTGCGACAACTTCATCGAGTTGGAAGAATTGAAGGACGTCATCGGTCGCCCGCCGCGCGAACCGCGCGAGGAAGAACTGCGCGACGACTGAGGCACCGCCTGCCGCACAGCAATACGTTCGGACGACTGACTTAATGGCCGCCTGACCGGTTCACTTCGTTGTGCCGGTCGATTATCTCGGGCGGCCAGGTGCTTTTGATAAAACCAAGGACCGCCAGGATATCTTCGGCACTCAGCACATCGCCAAAGCCGGTCATGTCGCTTTCATAGCCATCGCCGACAACCGCTGCGGTGCCGTCACGGGTGATGCGGATCAGATGCGCATCCGCATGGTGCCAGCTGTGGCCGGTCGCATCATGCGGCGGGGCGGGCATCTTGCCGTCGGGTTTGGGGGTTTGCCAATCCGGTTCGCCCTGCAGATCCTCTCCATGGCAGGACGCGCAATGTTCGCCATAGATTTCCTTGCCACGCGCCACCGCAACCGGATCGTCATAGGGCAAAAGACCGGCGTGTGACCGGGTGGATTGCATCAGCCAGAAGCCAGCGATCGCGATACAGCCAACGACAAGGGCCAGGGCAACGAGTGCGCGCATCAGATCACCGTTAACAACATCACTCCGGCCATGGCGACCATCGCCAGATCCTCGGTCAGGGTGACGGTGGACAGTGGCACTGACAGGATCGATCCCATGCAGGGGCAATCGATATCCAGACCGGCGCGCACTGCGCGCAGCACGCCGATGGTGCCGAAGGCGAAGACGATCACCGTCACCGCATAGGTGAATACCGGCCAGAGGAATGACAGGTACAGCAGGCCAAGCCCAAGTTCGATAAACGGATAGACGAACGCGTAATCCGGCACCTGTTTGGCCAGAATGTCGTACATCTTGAACCCACGCCGGAATCCTTTCAGGTCGAAGATCTTGAGCACTGCGAAGATCAGCAGGAACACCCCCATGAAGCCGTGCATCCAGACCATCAGCCCGCCGCCCAGCGCCGTCGCATAGGCCGCCCCGGCCAGCATTGCCGTCCCGACCAGCGCGATCAGGGGCCAATAGTCGCCAATGTGGCTGCCCCGGCCGTCGGCACGCACGTGATAGGTCGCCATTTCATCAATTCCTTGCGAAGGCCTTTATACCCCCCTAGGGTATATGCAATCGCGGCAACGTCAAGAGGGGCCTCATGCATGACAACAAACAGGCTGCATTGAAGCGCCTGAAACGGATCGAGGGGCAGGTGCGCGGCATCGCCGGCATGATTGAGCAGGATCGGTACTGCGTCGACGTGCTGGGCCAGACCGCCGCCGTCAGCGCCGCCCTGCGCGGGGTTGAACAATTGATCCTGGACGACCACGCCGCCCATTGCGTCGAAGACGCCATCGCCTCGGGTGATCCGGATCAACAGCGCGAGAAATTCGGGGAGTTGGTGCGGACTATTGCGAAGCGGGGGTAGCAGGCAGAGTGTGCTGCGTGGAGCGGACGACGGCGATAAACGACAAGCCGGGTGAGCGCCTGACCGGGGGTAGGCGACGCAACAATCGTGTGTGGCAATTTATGGTTCAGCGGTAACTCCGGACTACGAAGGTTTCGCGATCCATCGAAATCGCCTGCCCGCGGGACGGTCAGGCGATCGCCCGGCGCCCTCACGGGCTTGATTCCGGGCGAGGACGTGGGCCGGTGCCAAGGTCCGCTCCGGACCAAACACGTAGCAGCCCTCCGCCCCCCCGCACCGGGCTGGACCCCACCTGCCCAACCCCCTATCTCTGACCTGACCGAAGGAAAGCCCGTCGCAATGCCCAATCCTCCCCTTACGCTCTACCTCGCCGCGCCGCGCGGATTTTGCGCGGGCGTCGACCGGGCGATCAAGATCGTGGAACTGGCGTTGGAAAAATACGGCGCGCCGGTCTTTGTTCGCCATGAGATTGTTCACAACAAATTCGTCGTCGACAGCCTGCGTGCGAAGGGGGCGGAATTCGTCGAATCCCTGGCCGATTGCCCCGATGACCGCCCGGTGATCTTCTCGGCCCACGGCGTTCCGAAGGCCGTCCCGGCCGAGGCGGCGCGGCGCGAGATGCTGTTTGTCGATGCCACCTGTCCGCTGGTCTCGAAGGTGCATATCGAGGCGGCGCGCCATTCCGAAAACGGATTGCAAATGGTGATGATCGGGCATGCGGGACACCCCGAAACTCTCGGCACGATGGGGCAGCTGCCCGAAGGCGAGGTGATCCTGGTCGAAACCGTCGCGGATGTCGCGACCGTCACACCGCGCGATCCAAAGCGGCTGGCCTTTATCACGCAGACGACGCTCAGCGTCGACGACACCGCCGATATCGTCTCCGTCCTGAAGGCCCGGTTTCCGGCCATCGTCGGGCCGCATAAGGAAGACATCTGCTATGCCACCACCAATCGGCAAGAGGCGGTCAAAGCGATGGCCCCCAAAGTCGACGCGCTGCTGGTGATAGGCGCGCCAAATTCGTCCAACTCGCGCCGGTTGGTCGAGGTGGCACAAGCCAACGGCTGTGCATACGCGCAACTGGTCCAGCGGGCCGCTGACATTGACTGGCGCGCGCTGGACGGGGTTACGGCGCTGGGGCTGACCGCAGGCGCCTCTGCCCCGGAGGTTCTGGTGCGCGAGGTCGTTGACGCCATTGCCGCGCGCTTTGACGTGACCGAGGAAGAGGTCGTCACCGCCGTCGAATCCGTCAAATTCAAGGTGCCGCGCGTGCTGCGTGAACCCGCATGAGCGATCAGCGCACCATCGACGTCTACAATGCCCGTGTTGACGCCTATGTCGAAACGGTCGCTCATGAACCGGACAATGAAAACATCGCCGCCTTCATCGCCGCGTTGCCTGCGAAGGGGCGCGTTCTGGATATCGGCTGCGCGACGGCCCACGCGGCGGCAAAAATGCGGGACGCCGGATTGCAGATCGTCGCCGTCGATCCATCAGAGGGCATGATCGCCAAGGCGAAACAGCTTCACGACATCGATGTCATTCTCGGGTCATTCGATGACATCCCCGAGCTTGGAAAATTCGACGGCATCTGGGCCAACTTCTGCCTGCTGCATGCAAGGCGCGAAGACATGCCGCGTCACCTGGGCGACATTCACGCCGCTCTGACCCCCGGTGGATTGTTCCACATCGCCCTGAAACTGGGCGACGGCGATGCGCGCGACCGGATAGATCGCTATTACACCTACTACGCCGAGGATGAATTGACCGGCCTTCTGGAAAACGCCGGGTTCGGTATCGTCGACAAAGTGCATGGCGAAGGGCCGGGGCTAGAGGGCTCAATCTCGAAATGGATCGCGATCCGCGCCCGTGCTGAACCCCGTGGCTGAGTTGTTCGCCTATACCGATGGCGCCTGTAGCGGCAATCCCGGCCCCGGCGGCTGGGGCGTATTGCTGATTGCGCGGGATGGCGACACCGTGGTCCGCAGTCGCGACCTGAGCGGGGGTGAGGCGGACACCACCAACAACCGGATGGAGTTGATGGCCGCAATCAGCGCGCTGGAAAGCCTGACCCGCCCCAGCGCGATCACCATCGTCACCGACAGCACCTATGTGAAGAACGGCATCACCGGCTGGATACATGGCTGGAAACGCAACAACTGGCGCACGGCTTCGAAAAAGCCGGTCAAGAACGCCGACCTCTGGCAACGGCTGGATGCCGCACAGGACCGCCACGATGTGACCTGGGCGTGGATCAAAGGCCACGCAGGCCACGCCGAAAACGAACGCGCCGATGAACTGGCGCGCGACGGGATGGAACCGTTCAAAAACCGGGCTTCGGCGCGCACCCCGCGATAGGGCTTGTGGCCACGGCTGCGCCGCCGCGCCAGCGCAGGCAAACACTGGCCGAACCACAACATGCTGCGTTGCGGGCGAGTAACATGGTGTATATCCTGCGCCATGACATGAGGATGAACCGACGTCACTTTGTTGCCGCGCTGGGAACGGCGGCTGTCGCCTCGTGCAGCGGGCCGTTTCCGCTTGCCTTGCCGTCCGGTGCGCCCCCGCAATCACCCCAATATCGGCCCGTTGCAAATGCTGCCTTCGACAATTGGTTTGCGTCGTTTCGATCGCGCGCGACGAATGCCGGGATCTCGCCCCGCACCCTGAACGCGGCGCTGGCCAATGCAGCCTATCTGCCCGGCGTTGTCGAACGGGATCGCAACCAGATCCAGACCCGCCGAACGCTTGAGGAATACCTGTCCATCGCAACCTCGGACGAGCGTATCTCCAAAGGCCGCGCCGCTGCATCCCGGCATGCTCGCACACTCGGCGCGATTGAGGCGCGTTACGGTGTCGACGCGAACATCATCGCAGCCGTCTGGGGGATGGAAACCCAGTACGGAGAGAAACGCGGCACCATCCCGGTGATTTCAGCCACCGCAACCCTGGCCTTCGACGGGCGGCGCGGATCGTTCTATGAAAAACAGCTTATCGCCGCGCTTCGCATCCTTCAGCGTGGCGACACCACGCCCGCCCGAATGGTCGGCAGCTGGGCTGGTGCGATGGGGCACACGCAGTTCATTCCCACCTCGTATCAGTCTTTCGCGGTGGATTTCACCGGCGATGGGCGCCGCGATATCTGGGGCAGCGATCCCGCGGACGCGCTGGCCTCGACCGCAAGCTATCTGGCGAAGAACGGGTGGCGGACCGGCCTGAAATGGGGGGGGCGAGGCGGGAACCGGCGGGCCGCCCGGACGCACGATCCAACCACAAAGCGGCGGTGTGCGGTTTACAGTGACGAAGAATTTCGATGTTCTGAAGACCTACAACAATTCCGATCTCTATGCGATCGGAGTTGGCCGTCTTGCCGACAGGATCGGCGGTGACGGACCTTTAAGGGGGCGTTTCCCGCCCGACGCCAATGGGCTGACGAAACAGGACCGGATCGCGGTGCAGCGCGGGCTGGCCGCGCGCGGCTATGACGTCGGCACCATCGACGGCGTGATCGGAACGAAATCCGAGGTCGCGATACGCGATTTTCAGCGTGCCAGGGGCTTGGCCGTCACCGGCATCGCCACCCAGGCGGTGCTTGCGGCGCTGGGTTAGCGCGCCATCCCAAAAACCTGATTCGCCACTGGAATGACCTGCGCCCGGTCGCGTCGGTCGCTACCGCCGCGCGCGCCGTTTGCGGGCAATCGCTTCGGACGGGATCAGGATCAACGCCCCCGCCGCCCCGGCAATCGCGTTCAGCCCGTGCGAGCCCAGCGACAGGTTGAACATCACCCGCGCCATGAACAGCAAAACAACGCCGCCAATCGCGATGATGATCGCCTGGATGACGCCATGATGGGTAAAGCCGTTCTTTTCAGACAGGTAGGCGACGATGCCGCCGATCACCAGTGATCCCCAGAATGCGAATAACATCTTGATACCTTCCAACCAGAAACGCGCCAAAAGCCATGCCTCGGCGCGCATACAGTATTTTCTTGCTGCCAAAAGGGGAAGGGGCGTCAGGTCAGGTGGTTCGGCAAAGGTGCCCCGCGCAGAAACTCTTCACTGCGCATCGCCCGTTTTCCGGGGCGCTGCGCTTGCAGGATCCGGACTGCGCCGTCGGCGCAGGCAACCTCGAACCCGCCCAGATGCGCGCCCGGCGCACCAGTGCCGCCGGTCACTTCTGAGCGCAACAGCTTCACCCGCGCGCCGTCCACTTCACACCAGGCGCCGGGAAACGGAGACAGGCCCCGGATCAGGCGATCAACCTCGGCAGCGGGGCGGGTCCAGTCGATGCGCGCTTCGGCCTTGTCGATCTTGGCGGCATAGGTGACGCCGGTGTCGGGTTGCGGTTCGGGGGTCAGTTCAGTGATCCGGGCAAGCGTTTCGACGATCAGTTTGCCGCCCAGTGCGGCCAGCCGGTCATGCAGATCGCCGGTCGTCTCCTCGACGCCAATCGGGGTCGCGGCGCGCAGCAGGACCGGCCCGGTGTCCAGCCCGGCGTCCATCTGCATGATACAGATGCCCGTCTGTGCATCCCCTGCCATCACCGCCCGGTGGATCGGCGCCGCCCCGCGCCAGCGCGGCAGAAGCGAAGCATGGATGTTCAGGCATCCAAGACGTCGCGCGTCCAGAACCGCCTGCGGCAGGATCAGCCCATAGGCGACGACGACGGCCACGTCCGCGTTCAGCGCCGCGAATTCCGCCTGCGCCTCTGCCGTCTTCAGCGATACCGGGTGGCGCACCGGAATGCCCAGCGCCTCGGCACGGCTTTGCACCGGGGACGGACGCGGTTTCTTGCCCCGACCCGCCGGGCGCGGTGGCTGGGAATAGGCGCAGATAACCTCGTTACCCGCCGCGACCAACGCATCCAGTGCGGTGACCGAAAACTCCGGCGTGCCCATGAAGACGACCCTCATGTCGCCACCTTGGCGGCGCGGCGCAGCAGCATGTCACGTTTGGTTTTGCTCAGGCGGTCAAAGAACATTCGCCCGGCCAGATGGTCGATCTGATGCTGCACGCTGGTCGCCCAGAGGCCGACAAAGTCGCGATCTTCCACCACGCCATCGCCATTCAGGAACCGCACTGTCACAGCCCGGGGCCGTTCGATCTTCGCAGATACGCCGGGCAGGTTCGGGCTTGCCTCCTCATGGGTGCGCATCTTGGCCGAGGCGTGCAAGACTTCCGGATTGGCCATCCGCACCGCCTGGCCACGCGCTTCTGAAGCATCGACAACCGCCAGGCGCTGCATCACACCCAGCTGGGTCGCGGCAAGTCCGACGCCCGGCATCGCCTCCATCACCTCAATCATCTCGTCCCAGAGGGTGCGGATGTCATCGGTGATGCCTTCGACCGGGGCGGCAGCGGTGCGCAGCCGCCTGTCGGGCCAGGGCAAACACGTGCGCAGGCTCATGCCCGCGCCATTTCCCGCTTCAGCTTGACCATCTTGCGGGTGATCATCTGACGGCGCAGCGGCTTGATGTGGTCGATGAACAGGACACCGTCCAGATGGTCAATCTCGTGCTGGACACAGGTTGCCCATAGGCCGTCGAAGGCCTCGGCCTGTGCAACGCCGTCCAGATCGGTCCACGAAACCTCAACCTCGGCCGGGCGCTCCACGTCGGCGAAATGTTCCGGGATCGACAGGCAGCCTTCTTCATAAACGTTCATTGCGTCCGAGGTGCGGGTGATCACCGGGTTGATCAGGACCAGCGGGCGCGGCTCGGCCTCTTCATCCTTGACGCAATCCATCACCAGTATCCGCTTGGTGACCCCGACCTGCGGAGCGGCCAGCCCGATACCGGGTGCATCATACATGGTTTCCAGCATATCCTCGGCCAGCGCGCGCAGGTCGTCAGTAACCTCGGGCACCTCCTTGCAGAGCTTTTTCAGGCGCGGGTCGGGGTGCAGGATGATCGGTCGTTTGGTCATAATCGGTGATGTAGGGGATCACCGCCGCCTGCGCAACGATGGCCCTTGCGAACCTGGCCAAGGACGTTAGCGTGCCGCGCGTAGTTTTCAGAGGTGGTTATGAATTTCGACGAGCCAATCGACAGACGCGGAACAGATTGCAACAAATGGGACGACATGGAGCGTGTCTATGGCGTCAGCCCAGATGACGGCATTGCCATGTGGGTCGCCGATTCGGATTTCCGCCCACCAGCCTGCGTCCAGCGAGCGGTACAGAAGATCGCCGATCATGGTGTCTATGGCTATGGCGGTGACAAGGACGCCTATCGCGAAGCTGTCTGCTGGTGGATGGACACCCGCCACGGCTGGCGGCCTGACCCGTCGGCCATTTTCGCGACATACGGTCTGGTCAACGCAGTCGGCCTGTGCCTGCATACCTGGTCGGACCCCGGCGATGCGGTATTGGTCATGGCGCCGGTCTATCACGCCTTTGGCCGCGTCATCCGGGCGGCAAAACGCGAAATGGTGGAACTGCCATTGCGGATGGGCGATCACGTGGAACTGGACATCGAGGCGTGGGACGCAATGATGACCGGGCGCGAAAAAATCCTGATCCTGTGTTCACCGCATAACCCCGCCGGGCGGGTCTGGACCCGGGCTGAGCTGGAGGCGATCGCCGCATTCTGCCGCCGCCACGATGTTCTGCTGATCTCGGACGAAGTGCATGCCGATATGATCTTCCCCGGACATGCCCACACCGCCATGCCGCTGGTTGAGGGGGTCGAGGATCGGCTGGTGATCCTGCACGCTGCATCGAAAGCGTTTAATCTTGCCGGGGCCTATCTGGGCCAGACGATCATTCCGGATCCAACCCTGCAAAAGGATTTTGCCCAGACCATCCAGGCGTTCAGCATTTCAACAAATCTGTTCGCCGTACCGATGACCACGGCGGCATTTTCCCCCGAAGGGGCCGCTTGGATCGACGCGCAGATGGACTACCTCGACAAGAACCGCGCCGAGTGGGAGGCAGGGATCAACGCCCTGCCCGGCGTGCGCGCCGTGCCGCTTCAGGCAACATACCTCAGCTGGGTCGATTTCCGCGGCACCGGGATGAGCCAGGACGAGGTGAACGCCCGCGTCCACAAGACGGCCCGCCTGGCAGTCCATCCCGGCACAGATTTCGGGCTTGGCGGCGAAGGCTTCATGCGGTTCAATATCGGCACCCAGCGGGCGAACATCACCGAAGCCTTGTCACGCCTGCATGACGCATTCGGAGATTTGCAATGACCGAGAAAGTATTGGGGTTCGGCGGAGTGTTCTTCCGCGCCAAAGACCCCGCCAAACTGGCCCAGTGGTATCGCGACACCCTTGGCATCGACCTGACGCCAACGGATGAAACCACCAACCCCTGGGTGGCCGCAGGCGGGCCCACCGTCTTCGCGCCCTTTGCCGCCGACACCCAGTATTTCGGCAACCCCGACCAACAATTCATGGTCAACTTCCGGGTCAGCGACATGGCCGCCATGGTGGCCCAACTGGAAGCCGCCGGTGCCCGCATCGAGGTTCAACCCGACATGCCCCCCATCGGCAAATTCACCCACGCCTGGGACCCCGAGGGGAACAAATTCGAGCTGTGGGAAGAGATGTAGCGGAGGCGGCGGTAGATTTGGTCTAGAGCGGACGTCAACCGAAACACCGCAAGCAGGGCGTGCGCCGGACCGGTGGGCTGGCGCTGCGCCATTGAGTTTGCATGATTTATGGCTCTGGTTTGACCGTCAACTTGCTTGGATGCGCCAAGTTCAGACCAGCGCCTGACCGGCGGGACCGGTCCGGCGCGCGCCCTGCGCCTTACGGCGCGCACCGGGCGCAGGGACATTCTGCCAAATTTCGCTCCAAGACCAAATTCACCGCGCCAACGACATCACTACAAACCCGCTACTCCGCCGCCACCCGCATCATCCGCCCGCCTTGGCGCGGCACCACCCAGACCTCGTTCATCGGCCACTGGCTTTCGTCCTTCTGCGCCAGCTTGCCGATCACCTCGCGCTGAAACTCGATCCAGCCCATGCGGTGCACCTCGCCCGCCTGCGCTTCGATCTTCGCGTTCAACTCCCGCAGCTTCCAGAATGGCACCGCCGGAAACGTGTGATGCGCCGTGTGATAGGGCATCTGCCAGCACAGCCAGCGCATCAGCGCATTTGTCCGGGTCGAGCGGGTATTTTCGAGGATATCCTCTTCATGGCTCAGCCCCAGATGTTCTATCGTATTCTGCAACTGGTGCACCGGCTTGGTCAGCACCATCGGGATGATCCAGAAGCTCAGCACCGCCCAGCTTCCGACAAGCACCGAGACCAGCGCGATCAGCCCGTAACCAGCCAGATGCAGACGGCTTTCCCAGATCACCCGCGCCTCTTCGCCCGGCTTGATGTAGGGTTCGACAATGATCCCGCGCGCCCGCCGGATAAGCCCGACAACCCGATTGCGCCAATAACTCACCCCGAACAGCCACAGCAGATAGGTGGTCAGCGTATAGGGCTCCCGCACCAGCTCCCCGTCCCGCTCCCAATCCTGGGTCCAGCGATGATGCGCGAAATGCATGATCTGGTCGTAATCACGCGGAAACAGCATCACGAAGCCGACCAGCCGCCCGAATAGCTCATTCGCGCGCCGCGTCGCAAAAACGGTCGCATGGCTCAACTCATGCTGCGCGGCGTAAAGGAAGTTAATCAGCACCCCCAAAATGAAGCCCGTCGCCAGCACCCACCAGCTGCCCAGTGCCAGCCAGTGCAGCACTCCGACCAGGAGGATCGCGCCCAAGTGGCTGCCCATCTGCAACGCCCCGCGCAGATCGGACCGCTGCGTCAACGCCCGCATTTCTGTCGGGCTGACCAGCTTGCGGCGCGAAAACTCAGCCTCCATCAGCGCCCCAGCAGTGCGGTCGGTGCATTCACCGCGCGCTCAAAATCCAGCGGCTGGCTGTCCACCGCCTCGGTCGAGCGCTTGAATTCGTATGTCACCTCATCTTCTTCCTCGGAAGACGCCACGATCAGACAGCGCATCAGATGTTTGGCCCCGTAATAAAGGTCGACCAACCCACGCAGATGCGGCGCACCCTCGCGCTCCAGCGAAAACCCGTCATCCCAATAGCGCAGAACCGTGTGGATCTCGTCACCCACCTGCAACCGCAAACGGCTTTTCTTGCGCAGCGCCGCCTTGCGCGCCGCCACCAGCCCGTCGCGTACTTCCTTCGGCAGAAAATCCGACATCTGATCCCCTCATTTCGGTGCGACAGCATGGCGGCTGATATCGATCCGTCAAGCTTTTCCCGCCGCGCCATAAATGACAGGCAGGTCTTAGCGTCGTTTGGGCCGCAGCACATGGGGCATCGCGGGATCATACAGCGCCGAATCGCGAAAATCCGAAACCTCACCCAAAGCAGGCCCCGCAAGGATCAGCGCCGTGCGGGTGATCTTGGCCGCACGCACCTTGTCGCGGATGTCCGACAACGTGCCCCGGATCAGCATTTCGTCCGGCCAGCCGACGCGGTAGGCCACCACCACCGGACAGTCCGCGCCATAATGCGGCGCCAGAACCCGCTCGATCTCCAACAAAGCCCGCACACCCAGATGGATCGCCAAAGTCGCGCCAGTGCGGGCGAAATTCTCCAACGTTTCGCCTTCGGGCATCGAGGATGATTTCATCGACATCCGGGTCAACACGATGGACTGCGCCACTTCCGGGATTGTCAGTTCCTGCCCCAGCGCCGCAGCGGCGGCGGCATAGGCGGGCACACCGGGGACGATCTGATAATCAATGCCATCGGCGCGCAGCCGCCGGATCTGCTCAGCAATCGCCCCATAAAGCGAAGGATCGCCCGAATGCACCCGCGCCACATCCTCGCCCCGACCATGGGCGGCCACAATCTCGGCATGCGTTTCGTCCAAAGTCATGGGGGCCGTGTCCAACACCCGCGCGCCCGTCGGCGCAATCGCCACAACCTCCGCAGGCACCAATGAGCCCGCGTACAAACACACCGGACAGGCCGCGATCAGCCGCTCGGCCTTCTTGGTCAGCAGTTCCGGATCGCCCGGCCCCGCCCCGATGAAATACACCGTCATCGCCGCGCCCCCGCGATTCGCTGTCGGGTCAAGGATCGCCGCAGGCGACCGCCAACGGCGGCCTGTCCTTGACGCGTCAGCGACTCGCACTCACACCCTCGAACTGGCCTGTTTGCGGCAGACCTGCCCGCAAACGGCCTCTCAGCAATTGGGGCCTCTGCCAGCCAAAAATCCGACGACCGCAGAAACGGGGTCGGCCCGCCACAGGGTCCCCTCCCCCGCTCGGGGGAGGGTCAGGGAGGGGGGCACGCGCCTCACATGCGGGCAGCGCCCGCGCCGCAAAATCACCCATCGCCCTGCTCCAGCTTCTTGGCATAGCCGCGCGGCGTGTACATCCGCGCGCCCTCACCCCGTTCCACCAGCCGGGATTGTGACGATCCGACCAGAACCACGGTCAGCATGTCGACCTCATCCACCTGCAACGCGTCGAGACGCCGATAGCGCAGCTCCTCCTCGGGCCGTCCCAGCGAGGACGCCAACAACACCGGAGTCTCCGCCGGGCGCGCCGTCAGCAGAATGTCCCGTGCCTCGGCCAGCAAAGTCCGGCGGGTTTTCGACACCGGATTATAGAAGGCGATCACGAAATCCCCCTCTGCCGCCGCCTTTACCCGGCGCAGGATGTCGGCGCGGGGGGTCAGCAGATCGCTCAGCGAAATCGCGCAGAAATCATGCCCCAGCGGTGCCCCCGCCCGCGCCGCCGCTGCCTGAAGCGCGGACACACCGGGGGCCGAGATCACCTCGACCCGTCGCGCGGCATCGGAAACCCCGCCCGGCCCGTCACCGCGATCCAGCAATTCAAACACCAGCGCGCCCATGGCATATATCCCCGCATCCCCGGAACAGATCAGCGCCACATCCACACCCTCACCGGCGCGTTCCAACGCATGCCGGCACCGCGCCTCCTCTCCACCCAGCGGGAAATCCACCCGAGGTTTCCCGGCAGCCAACGGCCCCAGCAGGTCGATATAAAGCGAATAGCCGACCAACTCTTCCGCCTCAGCCACCAAACGCGAGGCCTCCGGCGTCCGCCAAGCCGCCTGCCCGGGTCCGATGCCCACCAGCGAGACACGGCCCCGCGCCCGGCCCCGCAATTCGCTGATCGGCTGAGGCGCCTTCGCCAACGCTGCCGTGGCCATCGCGGTCTTTACTTTCACACGCAGTAAACCGGCGTCCGGCCCCGCCGCGGCAAGTGCCGCGTTTTCAGCGACACCATGCGTGCCAACCTCGGCATGGACCACCTGAGAGGGGGTCGCGCTGCGCGGCGTCTGCGCCTCAAGCTCTGCCGCATCAAACAGCCGTAGCGGCACGCCCAGATGCGCCGCCAGCGCCCACATCGCAGGCTCATCCGCCTTCAGGTCCAGCGTCGCGATGGCCTTCAGTGCCTTCGGCGACAGCTTCTCTTCCGTCAGTATCCCGTCCACCAGACCAATCATCTCTTGTGGCGAACAATTCCGCGCACATCCAACACCCAACACGGACCGCTTGGGGTGATACACCAGATGCGCCGGACCTGTCTGAGCCAGCAGCGACAGCGGCTCTTGCGTGCAGGTGATGAGAACGTCGTCACCGTCCGGCAACCCGTCCAGCCAGCCCGCATGCGCCGCCTCATCCCCGCAGACCCGTGCACCGCGCCCTGAGAGCAAGCTCGCCATCGCCGCCTTTGCGTCCTCGGGGTTCGCCAAAACCCACCCCGGCGGCGGCGCATCCAGCACGACGCCCAGCGCCACCTCGCCCGCCGTCGTCAACGCCGCAGCGCCATCCGTCGCCGAAGCTACCCGCCCGGCCAGCGCGTTCGCCCCGCGATGCCCGCCCAGCAGCGGCACGACCGAAGCCCCGTCGTCCGACACCGCCAGCACTGGCGGCTCGGCCCATTTGTCCGCCAGCATCGGTGCCAGCGACCGGATCAGGATGCCCGCCGCGCAGACGCCGATGATCGGAACGCCCGCCGCGAACAGGCTACGCAGATGTTCGGGCGCGTCGTCGAACGTGGCATCTGCGCCCTCAACACGCCCCGCCTTGCCATGCACCTGCCCGCCCAGCGCGCCGGTAATTTCCCGCGCCACAGGCAGGCCCGACATCGACAGGCAGACAACAACCGGATCAGAATTCACAGCCACGGATCGGCCCCTTTCACGATCAGAATCATCGAAAAATACGGGGCCGTGCCCGGCGCATCCTTCAACGCCACGATACGCTCATCCGACAGCGTCGCCCGTTCGACGTAGCGCGCGCGCCCGGTCAGGCCCAGCCCATCGACCACGGCGCGGATTTTCGGCAGATGCCGTCCGACCTTGAGGATCGCGACGCTTTCCGCACCCTCGATCCGCGCCCTAAGTTCGCCTTCCGGCAGCGTGCCCGGCAGCACTGTCAGGCGTTCGCTACGCGCCACCAACGGAAGGCCCGCGCGCGCGGCACAGGCCGTGACCGACGTCACCCCCGGCACGACCTGAACCGGAAACCGATCCGCCAGCCGCGCGAACAAATACATGAAACTGCCATAGAAGAACGGATCGCCCTCACACAGGCAGGCCACATTCCGCCCGGCCTGCAACGCCTCGGCAATCCGCGCCGCGCCAATGTCATAGGCCGCCTGCGCCGGGTCCCGCGCGGTGGTCATCGGCACCTCGATGGCGATCTCAACCGTTCCAGGCGCAATCACATCCGCCGCAATGGCCCGCGCAAAACTCTCCGCCCCCGGCAACACCGGATAGGCGACGACGGGGCAGGCCGCGATCAGCCGCGCCGCCTTCAGCGTCATCAGTTCGGGATCGCCCGGCCCGACGCCCACGCCGTACAAAACCCCGCTCATCGCTTCACAAGGCTCCACTGCGTCACCGGCATCAGCGGCCGCCAGCCGGTCAGTCGCCCAACCGTTTCGGCCCGATTCACCTGCAGTTTCACCAGCGCGCCACCGTGGCGTTTGTGCAGATCGATCAGCACCGCCTCGCTCTCCAGCGTCACGGCATTCGCCACCAGCCGTCCCAGCGGTTTCAGCGCTTCCCAGCAACCCGCAAACGTCTCAACCGACAGCCCGCCACCGATGAACACCGCGTCCGGGGCTTCCAGCCCGGCCAATGCGTCCGGCACTTCGCCGTCGATCAGCTCCAGCCGGGGCGTGCCCAGCGCCAGCGCATTTGCCGCCGCCATGGTGCGGCGATCCGCGCGCGGCTCGATCCCCAGCGCCCGCGCGTAGCGGGCCGAACGCATCCATTCGATCGCGACCGAGCCACAGCCAGCCCCGACATCCCACAGCAGCGCTCCGCGCATCGGCATCAGCTTGGCGAGAGTCGCGGCCCGCACCTCGGATTTGGTCATCGTGCCGTCGTGCTGAAACAGATCGTCTGGAAGCCCCGGCACGCGCGGCAGCAACGCGGCATCGGGTGCCGCCACGCAATCAACGGCCAGAGTATTGAACGCCGGAACCGCATGCGACCAGTCCCGCGCCGTCCCGTCAAAGCGCACCTCATCCGCGCCCCCCATCGCCGCCAGAACCGTCATCGGGCTGTCGCCAAAACCCCGTTCGGTCAGGAATGCCGCAATCTGCCCCGGTGTTTCGGATCCCGTGGTCAGGATCAACAGGCGCTGCTGAGGCTGGATGAAAGCAATCATCTGCTCGACCGGGCGGCCATGAACGGTCAGCGTCTCCACATCCGCCATCGACCAGCCCATCCGCGCGGCGGCCAGTTGAAACGCCGACAGCTGCGGATGATAGGTGATCTCACCCGGCGCAATCGCCCGCCCGATCCGCGCCCCGACCGAGAACCACAGCGGATCGCCCGTCGCCAGCACCACGACCCGCTTGCCGCGCAGCCCCAAAAGCGTGTCGATCAGCGCGACGAAGGGCGAGGGCCAGGCAATGCGTTCTGCATTCACCGCGTCTGACAACAAATGATGTCGGTCGCCGCCAATAATAACCTCGGCAGCTTCGACCACAGCGCGGGTCGGCGCGGTCAGCCCCGCCATCCCGTCCTCGCCAATGCCGACGATATGCAGCCAGGGCGTCATATGCCCACCTCATCATTCAACCGCCGGAAAACATCGTGCTGGGGTGCCCAGACATCATAAACGGCCCGCGCATAGTCGGTGACGGCCGCACTATGTTCCCTGACATCGCGCGCCGCATGAACGTCGTCAATCCGCACGTTCACAGAGTCTTGCGGCATCGGCAGCGGGTTGAAAGGATTGCCGGATTTGGCGGCTTTTCGCAGGAACGCAACGATCCGGTCCGCAGGGACCGCGTCTTCGAAATGCAGCATCAACGCGGCAAGATGGATATACAGCGACTGGCGCGCGCGACGATCTTCCCCGACCGAGTGCTGACCGCAATAGGCATCCGTCAGCAGGCGATGCGCCTGCCAGTAATCGCGGTCCGAATACTCGCGCGTCAGAACCTCGCCATAGCGCGCCCAGCATGCCGGACTGGGGCTGATATAGGCATGGGCGGGACCGTCGTGGTCGCCCGGATGGCCGCAGGCAGGGCAGGTTGTCATGCGTCTTCCCCCGGCAGCCCCGCCGCCAGCGCATTTACTGCGGCCGAGGCCATGGCCGACCCGCCACGCCGCCCTTTCAGCGCCACGAAGTCGCAACCGCGCGGGTTGGCGGCCAGTTCTGCCTTGCTTTCCGCTGCGCCGACGAAGCCGACCGGAAAACCGAGGATCACCTCCGGTTTCGGCCAACCCTGATCCAGCCGCTCCAACAGATGAAACAGTGCCGTCGGTGCATTGCCGATGGCCACAACCGCGCCCTCGATCCGATCGCGCCACAGCTCTACCGCCGCGCCCGAGCGTGTGGTGCCAAGCTCTGCCGCCAAGCCGACACCTGCGGCGTTGTTCAGCGTCACGAGAACCTCGTTTTCCGCAGGCAGCGACCGCCGGATCACCCCGGCTGCCACCATTTGGCAGTCACACAGGACCGGTGCGCCCGCCGCCAGCGCTGCCTGCCCGGCCACAAAGGCACCGGGTGAAAAGGCCAGCCTATCCGCAACCTCGATCATCCCGCAGGCGTGGATCACCCGCGTGGCCAGCGCTGCCATACCGGGATCAAACCGATCCAGACGGGCTTCATCGCGCACCGTCGCGAAACTCTGCGCATAGATCGCAGCCGGGTCTTTCAGATAAGGGCGCATCGCTCCCCCGTCTTTTCGCCAGTTTGGGCTCCGCCCGTTTTCGCGGAAAAATCCCTCATCGCCGGATCTTCCGTGCTGATTCCGGGCCATGGGGATGTGCCTCGTGCGGATAATGCGCGTGATGATGGTGGTGATGACCGTCATCACCGTGATGGTGGTGGTGATGGCCCATATGAAGCCGGCATTCTCCGGTGCAGAACGCCTCACACAGGGCGCAATCGGCGACGTTGGACCCCGGCGCGCTGGCCCCCTGCCCCTCCACATGATGGTGGTGGCTTTCCTGCACCGCGCCGACTTCGGCCTCGAACCCCAGCACCTGTACCCGGTATTTGCACAGCACGCAGGTCGACGGCGGCGTGTCCGCGAAGGCGGGATGGGCGCGCTGGTCAGGCGTGATATGGCGATTCTCTCCGTTGTCGAAGGCAAGCACCTGTTCGCGGTAGGCGCAGATGCCGCAGTTGGGTGGCGGGTTGGATCCGATCTGTTCCGTGACCCGCTCGGCAAAGGTAGCGAGCACCTGCGGGTGGTCGTTGAGATACCCGGCCTTGACGAAATCAATCCCCGGATGCGCCGCGGCGACCTGATCGGTGAAGCCGTAAATCCGGTCGATCAGAATGCCGGTGAACAGGAAATAGGGGAAGACGATTACCCGCTTGTATCCCAGCTTGGCCACGTGGGTCAGGCAGGGTTCGACCAACGGAAAGGTGACGCCCGAAAACCCAACCTCACACCAGCCAAAGCCCATGCCTTCCTGCAACATCCGTGCAATCTTGGCGACGTTGCCGTTGGCGTCCGGGTCAGATGCGCCGCGCCCGATGACGACCAGACAGGTTTCGGCCAGGGGCAGGAGGCCATGCTCGGCATTGGCGCGCTCGACCGCCTCCATCACTCGTGCCCCGGCGGCGGCGATCATCCGGGGGTCGACGCCAAGTTCGCGCCCGTAGCGCACCTCGATCCCGTGGCGGGCGGCATAGGTGTTCAGCACCGTCGGAATATCGTTCTTGGCGTGCATCGCGGCAAACAGCATGCCTGGAACCGCCAGAATCCGTTCGCACCCCGCTTCGCGCAGGCGGTCCAGACCATCGCGGATCACCGGGTTGGCGAATTCCAGATAGCCATAGTCGACCAGCCACTCATCCGGCAGCAACGCGGGCAATTTTCTGGCCAGCACCGCAAATTCATCCACCGCCGCCTGACTGCGAGAGCCATGGCCGCAAATCATCACGCCGGTTTTTGGTTCACTGGTCATTGGTCCGTCCGTTCAAACGCCGACAGAACCGGACAACGCCCCCACCGGGGCCGCATGACGAGTGCCCGCCCGGTCCCCGATCTGGGTCGACCCGCCTTGGCACACCGCTCCGGCCCGTTCGGGCCTCGTCAGGCGCCTTCATCGCACGGGCGGGCGGGCGCGACAATCGCGAAAGGCGGCAGCTCCGCGGCCCGAACCGACCTTTGTGCATCCACGCAGGGCATCTGCGCGCGGCGCACTGGTGTGAATGCCGCCCGCCGGTCATAGATGGGGGCGAGACATCACTTCTGAACCGAGGGCGGGCACCATGGGACATCTTCTTGACGGCAATTGGCACGACGGCGGATTCGTCTCTGACAACGACAAAGGTGCATTCAAGCGCGCCGAAGCCAGCTTTCGCAACTGGATCACCGCAGACGGCAGCGCCGGTTCTTCAGGCGAAGGCGACTTCCCGGCCCAGGCGGGGCGCTATCACCTCTATGTCTCTTACGCCTGCCCCTGGGCGCATCGCACGCTGATATTCCGGGCTCTGAAAGGGCTGGAAGACATGATAAGCGTCTCGGTCGTTCACCCCGATATGCTTTCCGACGGCTGGACCTTTTCCGATGATTTCCCCGGCGCCACTGGCGATACCCTTTACGGGCACCAATATGCGCGCGACATCTATATCCACGCCGACCCGGGCGTTTCCACCCGCGTGACGGTGCCAATCCTGTGGGACAAACAGCGCGAAACCATCGTGTCCAACGAAAGTTCCGAGATCATTCGCATGTTCAATTCGGCCTTCGACGGGCTGACCGGCAATACGCTCGATTTCTGGCCCGAAGACCTGCGCGCGGCCATCGAGCCGGTGAACGCCCGCATCTATGACACGCTGAACAACGGCGTCTATAAATCCGGGTTTGCCCAGAAACAGCCCGCCTATGACGAGGCCGTCACCGCCCTGTTTGACACAATGGATTGGCTGGAGGATCGCCTGTCATCGAACCGCTATCTGATGGGCGATCGCGTGACCGAGGCGGATTGGCGCCTGTTCCCGACGCTGGTGCGCTTTGATGCGGTCTATCACGGCCATTTCAAATGCAATCGTCGGCGGCTGATCGATTATCCGAACCTCTGGGGCTATGCGCGCGAGTTGTACCAGTGGCCGGGCGTCGCCCCGACGACCCATTTCGACCACTTCATCCGCCACTATCACTACAGCCATGAGACGGTGAACCCGCACCGGATCGTTCCCATCGGGCCGGATATCAACTGGACCGAACCACATGGGCGCGGCTGACGCAGGCGCGATTAGCTTTGGGTATCGGACCCGTAATGATCGACCATCGCGACCAAATCACCGGGGTCTGCCGTGGCAGATACCTGCGCACATACATTCGGCAGCAGCGCAAAGATTGACCCGTCCGAAAAGAAACTATCGCCGGTGACCGAGATGATCTTGGCATCAGGACAACGGTAACCGGCGTAATCCGCCACCGCGATGGCGCTGCCTTCAACCAGTTCCATGTTCAGGACCACGATGTCTGCCGGGGCCGCATCCAGCGCCGCAACGGCCTGTTCCTGCGACGCCGCATGCCGCACAACGGCGCCGCATGCCGCACAACGGCGCCGGAACACTCAAGATGCCGGCCCCAAAGCGCGCCGAGATCTGCCATGCTGGTAACGATCAATACGTCCATATTGCCCTGATTTCGGGATCCGAAGTCGTGCCGGAAAGGTTGCCCAAGGGTTAACGCAGCGTTTACGCTGCGAACAGTACCAAACCGGTTGGGTGACGTTGCGTTCCGCGCGATTTTCCGCTTCATGGGCCCACAATTTAATGGATGGCCCGATGACAACCTGGATAACGGTCTGCGACACCTGCAAACGCGATGGCTGGGAAGACGGCGACATGTCGCTGACGGACGGAGAGCGCCTGGCCGACCTTGTCGAGGGCGTCGCCAAGGATGCGCCACAGGTCCGCACCCGCCGCGTCAGCTGCATGCTGGGCTGTGAAAGGTCTTGCAACATCGCCGTGCAGGCGCCCGGCAAGCTCAGCTTTATGCTTGGTCGGTTCGAACCGGACCAGATGTCTGCGCAAGCCATCGTAGAATGGGCGGTCCTGCATGACACGAGTGAGACCGGCCAAGTCCCCTACCGGACCTGGCCCGAGGGCGTGAAGGGCCATTTCGTCGCGCGCCTGCCGCCCCTGCTCGACGATGGCTGAACCGGGGTCAGCCCGGCGCGAACACGGCGGCGGCATCGACGCGATGATCGCGCAGTATGGCGGGACGCGCGCCAACTGGCTGGATCTGTCGACCGGCATCAACCCGGTGCCCTATCCATTGCCCGATCTGCCCGCCGACGCCTGGACCGCCCTGCCCGACCGCCACGCCTTCGCGGGATTTGAGACCGCCGCCCGCCGCTTCTGGTCAGTTCCCGACCACGCCGCAGTGCTGGCCGCGCCGGGTGCTTCGGCGCTGATCGCGCGCATACCGGCGTTGTTGCCTAAGGGCAGCGTTCTGATCCGCAGCGACACCTATAACGAACACGCCGCCGCCTTTGCCGGAACCGGCTGGGACGTTGTCCAATCCGGCAGGGCCGAGGCCCGCGTCGTCGTCCACCCCAACAATCCGACGGGTGAGCGATGGGACGGCGCGGATGAAGACTGGGGCCAGCGCCCGTTGGTCGTGATCGACGAAAGCTTCTGCGACGAAGCGCTGGGCGAAAGCCTGATCCATCGCGCCGGACCGGGCGTCATCGTCCTGAAAAGTATTGGCAAATTCTGGGGTCTTGCCGGGCTGCGCCTTGGGGCAGCCGTGGGCGACCCCGCGCTGCTGGCCCGGTTGGCCGACTGGCTGGGCCCCTGGCAAACCTCTGGCCCTGCGTTGGCCATCGGCACGGCGGCGCTGAGCGATAGGGATTGGGCCAAAGCGACCCGGCGCAAGCTGGCGGAGGAGGCTGCAACGCTCGACACCGCGATCCTTGCCAAAGGGGCCAGATCCCTCGGGGGAACCTCGCTGTTTCGTCTTTATGAGGTTCCCGACGCGGCAGATTGGCAGTCGGAACTGGCGAAATCCAAAGTGCTGATCCGCTGTTTTGCCTATGCGCCGACCTGGCTGCGCATCGGCTTGCCGCACCCTAATCGACGCGACCAATTGCACCGCGCCCTGGCCACGCTGACCCCATGACCTTCGCCTTCCCGCTTGTCATCGCACTGCTGCTGGACGCCGCATTGGGCGAACCGAAATGGCTGTGGCACCGCTTGCCCCACCCCGCCGTTCTGATGGGCCGTCTGGTGGACGGGCTGGACCAGCGGCTTAACCGAGGGGCGCAAAGACGCCTCGCCGGGGTTTTTGCGCTGATCGTGCTGGTCGCCGTTGCGCTGTTGGTCGGGATCTTCATCGCCGCCCTGCCCTTCGGCCCCGTAATCGAGATTATCGTTGCTGCCATGATCCTGGCCCAGCGCAGCCTGGCCGACCATGTCGCCGCCGTCGCCGATGCGCTGCGCCTGTCGCTGGTCGATGGACGCCGCGCGGTGGCGAAGATCGTCGGGCGCGACACCTCCGACATGGACGCCCCCGCCGTGGCACGCGGTGCCATCGAAAGCGCCGCCGAAAACCTGTCAGATGGCGTAATCGCCCCCGCGTTCTGGTTCCTGATCGGCGGGCTGCCCGCGATGCTGGCCTATAAGATCGTCAACACCGCCGACAGCATGATCGGCTATCGCACGCCCCGGCATCAGGCGTTCGGCTGGGCCACTGCCCGTTTCGATGACTTGCTGAACTGGATCCCGGCCCGCCTGACCGCCGCGCTGATCGCGCTGGCCCACGCCCGGCCCGATGCCGCCCGGATCATCCGGCGCGATGCGGCGCTGCACCGGTCGCCCAATGCGGGCTGGCCCGAGGCGGCGATGGCGGTGGTCCTGAACATCGCGCTCTCCGGGCCGCGCACCTACGAAGGTGAGGCACGCGATTTCCCCTTCGTCTACCCCGAGGGCCGCCCGCCGCTGGCCCCAGACATCGACGCCGCCGTTCGCGCCCTTTGGCGCAGTTGGACGCTGCTGATCCTGATCATCGCGGTTCTGGCCCTGATCTGAGCGGCAGAAACCTGCCATACGTTTTGCCGACGCTTTGCAGACGCAATGCCGACATTGCCTGACGGCCATTCCCTGTTAGGGTCGCGGGCAGTAGGTATTGTCAGAACTGGAACATATATCATGCGGCTTTCGCGCACATTCGCCCTCCCCCTCGCTTTCGTTTCGGCCACCGCCGCGGCGGCCCAGACCGCCCCCTGCGGCGGCGATTTCAACACCTTCAAATCCGAAATGGAGGCCGAGGCGGTGCTGAACGGCGCCGACGCCGGGGCCGCCGCGCAGTTCTTTGCCGGCGTCCGCCAGGACCCGCGCACCATCAAGGCCGACCGCCGACAAGGCGTGTTCCAACTGCCCTTCGTCGACTTCTCGCGCCGGTTAATCAGCGCGGGACGGATCAACAACGGCAAGTCGAACGGGCAGAAATGGGACAGCGTTTTCAGCAACATAGAGGCAACCTACGGCATCGACCGGGGCGTGCTTCTGGCCTTTTGGGCGTTCGAGACGGACTATGGCGCGATCCAGGGAGATTTCAACACGGTGAACTCTCTGGTGACGCTGGCGCATGACTGCCGCCGCCCGGAATTGTTCCGCCCGCAGGTCTTCTCGGCGCTTGAGCTGTTCGAACGCGGTGACCTTGATCCGGCGACCACGACCGGGGCCTGGGCGGGCGAGATTGGCATGGTCCAGATGCTGCCCGGCGACATCCTGGAAAACGGCATCGACGCCGACGGCGATGGGCTGGTCAGCCTGAAAACCTCGGCCCCTGACGCGCTGACTTCGGGCGCTGCCATGCTGTCCGACCTCGGCTGGCGACCGGATGAGCCCTGGATTCAGGAGGTGGTGGTCCCCTCGGATCTGGACTGGTCACTGACCGGGTTGGAAACCACCAAAACACCCGACGAATGGGCCGCGATGGGCGTGCGCGCGCGGGCCGGGGGTTTCGCGGCTGGTGGCCTGCCAACCTCGATCATCCTGCCACAGGGGCGCAATGGTCCTGCCTTCATCGCTTATCCCAACTTCAACGTTTATTTTGAGTGGAATCAAAGCTTTGTCTATGTCCTGACCGCCGCGTATTTCGCCACCCGGCTAGAGGGCGCGCAGGTCTATGACGCGGGCAACCCGACGCCGCCGCTGTCGGGGGATGAGATGAAGGCCCTGCAACAACGCCTGACCGATCTGGGGTATGACGTCGGTGATGTCGATGGCATCCTGGGCGCCGGAACCTGCGGCGCGGTGCAAAAGGTGCAGCAGGAACTGGGCCTGCCCGCCGATGCCTGGCCGACGCGAGAATTGCTGCAAAGGTTGTGACGAAAGCGGCGCGCCGGGGTCGCCCCCGCGCGCGCCGTTCATCAATCAGAAAGATGTACCGGATTACCAGTCGATGAATTCTTCGAACCGCTGCAAACCGCGCGTCCAATTGTCCACGACCCCGTCAAAGTCTTCGTGGCTCAAACCGTTCGCGCCAAGATAGACGTCAAATTCGATGCGACTGGATTGTTCCTCGGTCAGATAGGCGCGAATATACCGGAATTCGGTATTCCATTCGTTGATCTTCTCGACCGGGACCGAACCTTCGGTGCGATAGCCCGAGAAGAACTGAATGGACAGGCAGTCGGTATTGTTGTCGCAGCCATAGAAGTAAATGGAAAAGCTGTTTCCGAAATACTTCACCTCGATCAGCGGATCGCCCTGACCATCACTGTCTAAAGTCACCGGAAAGCCTTCGGATTCAAAAAATGCGATGACACTGCCAGGGTCACTTGCCACCACATTGGATTGCGCCATGGCCGGATAGGCCAGAAAGGCGCCTGCCGCTGAGCACAGAAGTGCGGTCCGAAATGCTGTCATACCTTGTTTCCTTTTCGCGATATCTGCGGTCAAACTAACGGCAGGGCTGACGCGGTGGCAACCCGGTGTCCGTGACAATTACCGACAGAAATCAATGAATTCAGCCAAACGGGCAGATTAGGGTCAGGACCCATTAATCCGGCATCGCTGGCGTCAAATCCGCGAAATATCAGTGGTTTGGGACGCGCAGGCAAGTATGGTTCACTTTTCAAGCGGCCCGAACCGCTGAGATGAAGCGGATTTGACGCCAGCGATGCCGGATTAATGGGTCCTGACCCTAGGCGACCATCTTTTCCGCCGCGCTCAGGTCCACGCTGACAAGCTGGCTGACGCCCTGTTCGCCCATGGTGACGCCGAACAGACGGCCCATCCGGGCCATCGTCACCGCGTGGTGGGTGATGATCATGAAGCGGGTGTTGGTCTGGCGCGTCATCTCGTCCAGCAAGTCACAGAACCGGGTGACGTTGGCGTCGTCCAGCGGTGCGTCAACCTCGTCCAGCACGCAGATCGGGGCCGGGTTGGCCTGGAACACAGCAAAGATCAGCGCCAGCGCGGTCAGCGTCTGTTCGCCCCCCGACAGAAGCGACAGCGTGCTGAGTTTCTTGCCCGGCGGCTGACAGAGAATCTCCAGCCCCGCCTCTAACGGGTCATCACTTTCAACCAGTTGCAGACGCGCCTCTCCACCGCCGAACAGATGGGTGAACAGGGTGCCGAAGTTGGCGTTCACCTGTTCGAACGCGGTCAGCAGCTGTTCGCGACCTTCGCGGTTCAAGCTGTTGATTCCGGTACGCAATTTGGCAATCGCGGCGTCCAGATCGGCCTTTTCGTTGACCAGGGTTGTGTGTTCTTCCTCAACCTCGCGGGCGTCTTCTTCGGCGCGCAGGTTGACCGCGCCCAGCGCCTCTCGCTGGCGTTTCAGGCGGGCGACTTCGGCCTCGACCGTTTCGGCAGGGGGCATCTTGTCGGGATCGGTTTCGAGGCTTTCGAGCAGCGCCGCCGGCGTCACATCCTGCGCTTCGGTGATCCGCTCTTCGGCCAGCGCGACACCTTCCACGGCAGCCTCGGCGCGGGCTTCGGCGCGGGCACGAGCTTCGCGTGCCTCACCAGCGGCGCGTTCCGATTCACGTGCGGATTGGTCCGCCTGACGCAGCGCCGTTTCGCCCGTTGCCAGCGCATCCGCCGCCGCACGCCGCCGCGCCTCGGCCGTTTCGATGGACCCGGCCAGCGTGTCGCGCTCCGCCGCGATCAGCGCGGGCGCGCCCTCGGCTTCGGCCAGTTCCGCCCGGCTTGTCTCGCGCCGCCCTTCCAGTTCTGCCATTCGCTTGGAGGCTGTTTCCAGCCGTTTGCGCCAACTGGCCAGTTCTTCGACAATCTCCTGACCTCGCCGGGCCCGCGCTTCGCCGTCGCGGCGCAATTCGTCGAGTGCGGACCGCCGCGCCATCATCGTCATCCGGGCCGCTTCGACGGTCAGCTTGACATCTTCGACCTCGGCCCGCGCGGCGTCCAGATCGGGCAGGTCCTTCAGGCCAGCCTCAGCCTCTGCCAGACTTGCCCGCGCAGCCATCGCCGCCTCAGTATGGCGCGCCACGGCCAGCGATTGGCTTTCCAGTTTGCCCGCGGCAATGTTGCGATCCGCCTCGGCCCGTGACAGCGCGCGGCTGGCCTCGGTCGCGGCGCGGTCGGCATCGCGGCGGGCGGCGCGGGCCTGATTGTCGGCCTCGGTCAGGCGGGCGAGTTCGGCGCGCAGATGCTCATGGGCGCGTTGGGTGCCGTCGGCCCGGGCCGTCGCGCCTTCCAGGTCCTGTTTCAACTCCTGCAGGCGATTGAGTTGCTGCAATCGCAGCGCCGCCGCCGAGGGCGCATCCGCCGCCCCGGCCCGAAACCCGTCCCAGCGCCACAAGTCGCCCTCAACGCTGACCAGCCGTTGACCGGGCAGCAGGTCGCCCTGCAGCCGCGCGCCGTCAGCTGCATCGACCAGCCCGATTTGTGCAATCCGGCGGCCCAGAACCGCAGGCACGGTGACGTGGTTCGACAGCGCGGAAACGCCGCCGGGCAACGATTGAGGCTGCGCGTATCCATCCAGTTCCGCCCAGCCCGAAGGCGCATCCGGCCCAACCGCTGGTGCGCGCAAATCGTCCGCCAAAGCCGCGCCCAACGCCTTTTCGTACTCCGGCGAAACCGACAGCAAATCAAGGATTTGCCCGCCTTCCGCTGTGTCGCGTTCCACAAGACGGCGCAGCGCCGCAACCTCGGCCGTCAACGCACCGGTTTCGCCTTCGGCTTCGGATCGGGCGGCGCGGGCGTCCGCTTCACGCGATTGAACTTCGGCGCGGGCTTCGTCGGCCTCGGCCAGCGCCGTTTCGGCGGCTTCTGCCGCAGCGCGGGCGGCGGTATCGGCCTGTTCGGCTTCAGCAAATGCAGCTTCAAATCGCGCCACATCCGCCTCTGCGCTGGCGACTGTTTCGCGGGCTTGCGTGGCCTCACCCTCAGCCCGCGTCAGGGTTTTCTGCGCGTCTTCCAACAGGCGATGCACAGACTGGTGGCGCGCCGACAGGCGGGCGACGTCCTCGTTGAGCTCGCTCAGCGCGCCTTCGCGGGTCTGCAAAACAGCGGCCCCTTCGGCGGCGGCTGCCTCGGCCTCCTCCACCGTGTCGCCGAAGCCTTTGGACTTGGCGGCCAGGTCGGCCTGTTCCTGTTCCAGCCGGGCAATGGTGTCGACCGCATCGCCGTTCAGACCGGTTTCCCGTTCGATATCCCGGCTGAGTTGTTCGATCCGCGCGCCCAGCATCTCGATGGCCTTCACGGCACGGGCTTCGCGGTCGTTCAGCGTGTCCCGTTCGACCTGCAAGCGTTGCAGGATCGACCCGGCGATGGCCTCTTCCTCACGCAATGGCGGCAAAGCCTCATCCGCCTTTTCGCGCGCCTCAGCAGCGGAGCGCGCCGCACGTTCGGCGGCCGAGGCTGCAGTGGTGCGTTCCGTCAGCGCCTCCTGCGCGGCCAGCCGGGCGGCATCGGCCTCGGCCCAGCGACGATAGAGCAGTACGCCTTCCGACTGACGCAGCTTGCCGCCGATTTCCCGGTACCGCGCGGCCTGCCGGGCCTGCCGGGCCAGTTGCGCCAGCTGGGTCGCCAGCGCTTCGATCACGTCTTCCACGCGGGCCAGATTGGTTTCCGCGCCTTTCAGCTTCAACTCCGCCTCATGACGCCGTTGATAAAGGCCGCTGATCCCGGCGGCTTCTTCCAGAATGCGCCGCCGCGCCTTGGGCTTGGCGTTGATCAACTCGCTGATCTGTCCCTGCCGCACCAGCGCCGGCGAATGCGCACCGGTCGAGGCATCGGCGAACAGCATCTGCACATCGCGCGCCCGCATGTCCTTGGAATTGGCCTTATACGCACTGCCCGCATCGCGGGTGATCCGCCGCACCACTTCCAGCGTGTCGGTGTCGTTGAAGCCCGCCGGGGCAAGCCGTTCGGAATTGTCGATGGACAGCGCGACTTCGGCAAAGTTGCGCGCGGGCCGTGTCGAGGCACCGGCGAAGATCACATCTTCCATGCCGCCGCCACGCATGGCCGAGGGGCGGTTTTCGCCCATGACCCAGCGCAATGCCTCCAGCAAGTTCGACTTGCCGCAGCCGTTCGGGCCGACAACGCCAGTCAGCCCGTCCGCGATCACCAGATCGGTCGGGTCCACGAAGCTTTTGAAGCCGTTTAGTTTCAGCCGTGAAAAGCGCACTGTTGGGCGTGCCTTTATGATTCCTGCTCGAGTGCCAAAATCCCGCATCCAGTGGGGCGGAGTCAACAGCGCAACCCCGCATATGGGGCGATCGGCGGAGTTATCCCCAAGATATTGCAGATCGCCAGCGCTCCGCCACGGGCGCGTCACGCCGTTTCACTGCGCTGCGATGTCGGTTTCCCGCTTGACCCTGCCTTGCCCGTGGGCGCAAATGGTCGAGCATGGTTCCCCGTTCCGGTGTCTCAACACCAAGGGGATCAAATGGGAATTCGGTGATGGTGACCCAATCCGGGGCCAGATGCCGAAGCCGCCCCCGCGACTGTAAGCGGCGAGCGGGCTGTCACTTAGCCACTGGAGCGATCCGGGAAGGCGGCAGCACGCAGCGACCCGCGAAGCCAGGAGACCTGCCATGCACCCGGGGTTCGCCCCGGTCCGACTGAACGGACGGGGTGTTCCGTGATGGTGGTGCTGACGACCTGGTGCCCCTTCGACGAACTCTCCCTACATCGCTGATCTCGAAGGATGAGGGACTTATGAAAAAAATTCTGACCGCTGCGCTGGCGCTTGCTGCCACGCCTGCCATGGCCCACCACCCGCTGGGTGGCTTGCCGATGGAAACTTTTGCACATGGCCTGTTGTCGGGTGCCGGGCATCCGGTGCTGGGCTTTGACCATCTGTTTTTCGTGGCGCTGATGGGCGTCGCGGCACTGTTCACTGTGCGCAAGTATGCCTCACCCTTGGCGTATATCGGCGCGATGCTGGCCGGGACGCTGATGATTTCGACCGGGCTGACCCTGCCGGGGATCGAGTTCGTCGTGGCCCTGTCGCTGCTGGCGCTTGGAGCGGTCGTCTTGTCGGGCCGCGCGCTTGGGATGCCCGCCGCGCTGGTCCTGTTCGCCGGCTTCGGCCTGTTCCACGGAGCCGCCTTTGGCGGGTCCATCGCGGGGCAGGAAGGCGGCGTCGGAGGCGCGGTTCTGATCGGCTATCTGATTGGCCTGGGCGCGATCCAATACGGCATCGCACTGGCCGCGGGCTGGGTCGCGGAACGCCTGCTTGGCGCGACCGAGGCTGCCGCCGTGAACGCCCGCCTGGCGGGCGCAATGGTCGCCGGTGTTGGCGCGTTCCTGGTGCTGGAGGCCGTCGAAGGCCCGGTTCTGGGTGCTGTCTTCGGCGTCTGATCCGACGAAACATTCTGACCTGAACGGGTCGCGCGGCACCGCGCGGCCCGCTTGCCCTGTTCCATAATCCGGACCCGAAAAAAGGCGCTGTCATGCCCGCAAAAATTCCTGCCACTGTCGTCACCGGCTTCCTCGGGTCCGGCAAAACCACGCTGATCCGGCATCTGATCGAAAATGCCGGGGGCCGCCGCATCGCGCTGGTTATCAACGAATTCGGCGACCTGGGCGTGGACGGAGATATCCTGAAAGGTTGCGGGGATGAGGCCTGCGCCGAGGATGACATCATTGAGCTGTCCAACGGCTGCATCTGCTGCACGGTGGCCGAGGATTTCGTGCCCACGATCGAAGCCCTGCTGGCACGCGAAACACCACCCGATCATATCGTGATCGAGACCAGCGGCCTCGCCCTGCCGCAACCGTTGGTCCGTGCCTTCAACTGGCCCGAAATCGCAACCCGCGTGACGGTGGACGGCGTGGTCACCGTGGTCGATGGCAAGGCGGTGGCCGAGGGGCGGTTTGCCCATAACGTCGCCGCCGTGGACGCCCAGCGCGCGATGGACGACAACCTGGATCACGAAACCCCGCTGAGCGAGTTGTTCGAGGATCAGATCGCCTGCGCGGACATGATTGTCGTCAATAAATCCGATCTTCTGGGCGCGGCCGAGGCTTCGGACCTTCAGGACAGCCTGCGCATTGACAGCCGGGATGGCGTGCAGGTGCTGGCAACCTCGCACGGGGCGCTGCCGGTGGATGTTGTGCTTGGGCAAGGCTCAGGGGCCGAGGGCGACATGGATGCCCGTCACGAAGTGCATCACCATCATCATGACCACGACGAAAACAGCGACGATGCAGGCGATGACCACCATCACCACGACCACGACGACTTTGAAAGTTTCACCGTAACACGCGGCGAAATCGACGATCCGGTCGCCTTTGCCGAACAGGTGGCCACGGTTATTCGCGCCCATGACATCCTGCGCCTGAAAGGTTTCGCGGCCGTCACCGGCAAACCCATGCGCCTGACCCTGCAGGCCGTCGGCCCGCGTATCGACACCTATTTCGACCGCCCATTCGGCAGTGCTGCGCGCGAAACCCGACTTGTCGTCATCGGCCAATCAGGACTTGACCAGGCCGCGATCACGGCGGCGCTGTCGGCATGAGCGTGATGGTCGCCATCGGCGACCCGGAGGAGGCCGCCGATCTGCTGCGCGCCAGCCACGCGCTGATGCAATCGCTGTTTCCGTCGGAGTCGAACCACTATCTGCCGGTCGAGGCGCTGGCAGCCCCGAATATCCGGTTTCTGATTGCTCGCGATGGCGGCGCGCCGCTTGGGTGCGGTGCGGTGCGTTGGCGTTGAAGGACGGATATGGAGAGCTGAAGAGCATGTTCGTCGCCCCCGAGGCCCGTGGAAAGGGCATCGCAGAGGCGTTGATGGTTCACCTTGAAACCATCGCCCGCGACGAGGGCGTGAAAAAGCTGCGGTTGGAGACTGGCAACCTGCTGCACGCCGCCCATCGACTGTATGAACGCCGGGGATTCACCCGGCGCGGTCCGTTTGGCGACTACCGTGACGACCCGCTGAGTGTGTTCATGGAAAAACCCCTCTGATGCATTTGCTGGCGGCAACCCCCGGCGCCATCGACGATGGCACCGAACCCGTCGACCTGGGCCAGACCCCGGCAGATGTTGTGGTGATTTCAGCCGCCGATACCGAATTGGCCGCGCTGTCCGAAGCCCGCACAGAAATGGAGTCCCCCCCGACCCTGCGACTGGCCAGCCTGATGCATCTGAAGCACCCGATGTCGGTTGATTTGCATCTGGACACCTGCGCCACGAAATCCCGTCTGGTGGTGGTGCGGATGCTCGGCGGCGCGGGCTATTGGCGATACGGGTTTGAACAATACGCCGCCCGGCTGGCCGAGGCGCGCGTGCCTGTCGCCTTCCTGCCAGGCGATGACAAACCAGACCCCGAACTGCGCGAATTCTCGACCGTTTCGACGCAACATTACGACGCGCTTTGGGCCTATCTTGTGGAAGGTGGTGGCGAAAATTCGGCGAATTTCCTGAGCTATTGCAACCACATACTGGACAGCACGGAAGAACCGAATCCGGCCCGCCCACTGTTGCGCGCGGGCGTCTATTGGCCCGGTGCGGGTGTTGCCGATATTGCAACGGCGCAGCAGAACTGGACCGACGGCGCACCGGTCGTTCCGCTGATCTTCTATCGCGCCTTGGTGCAGGGGGCGGGGCTGAACCCGGTCAACCGGTTGACGCGCACGCTGCTGCGCGAGGGGGTGAACCCGCTGCCGATTTTCGTCGCCTCGCTGAAGGATCCGGTAAGCGTTGCAACGCTGGATGGTCTGTTTCGCGCAGCGCCGCCAGATGCGATCCTGAACGCGACCAGCTTTGCGGTTGGCTCTCCACACACCGACGATCCAACGGCGAACAACCCGCTGGCCGGTCCCGCCGCCAATGCCGCCCCGGTCTATCAGGTCGTCTTTTCCGCCGCCTCGGAAGACAGCTGGGCCAACGGAACTTCGGGCCTGTCCGCGCGCGATATCGCCATGAACGTCGCCCTGCCAGAGGTCGACGGCCGCATCCTGTCCCGCGCGGTATCGTTTAAGGGTGAAGCATTTTTTGACGAGGCGACGGAATGCCCCATCGCCACATACCGTGCCCAGGGGGATCGCATTGCCTTTGTCGCCAAACTTGCCGCCAACCAGGCACGTCTGCGCAATACCCCTGCGTCTGACCGCAAGGTCGCGCTGATCCTCGCCAATTATCCCAACAAGGACGGGCGACTGGCGAATGGGGTCGGTCTAGATACGCCCGCGGCGACGGTGAATGCCCTGCACCGTCTTGCGCAGGACGGGTATCGCACCCACAACCTGCCCGGCGACAGCGCGACGTTGATGGAAACGATCCTGCAAGGTCCGACCAACTGGCTGACAGATCGCGCCATCCGAACCGGCGGCGTCACCCTGTCGATGGCGGATTACCAGATTGATTATGGTCAACTGCCGCTTGAGGTCCGCCAAAAGATCGAAGAGCGCTGGGGGGCACCACAGGCCGACCCGTTCTTTTCACCCGGAGAGGTCGATTGCGGGCATTTCAGCCTGTCTGTTCTGGAGTTCGGCAACGTCGTCGTCGGTATCCAGCCTGCGCGCGGTTATAACATCGACCCGACCGATACCTATCATTCGCCCGACCTGACGCCGCCGCACAATTACCTCGCCTTCTATTTCTGGCTGCGGCATCAGTTTCGCGCCGACGCAATCGTCCACATGGGCAAGCACGGCAATCTGGAATGGCTGCCCGGCAAGGCGCTGGCCCTGTCCGATAGCTGCTGCCCCGAAGCCATCCTTGGCCCGACGCCGCATATCTATCCCTTCATCGTCAATGATCCCGGCGAAGGAACACAGGCAAAACGCCGGGCACAGGCGGTCATTATCGACCACCTGACGCCGCCCCTGACACGCGCGGAAACCTACGGACCGCTACGGGATCTTGAGGCATTGGTTGACGAATACTACGAAGCTGCAGGCGTCGATCCCCGGCGCATCACGCACCTGCGCCGCGAAATTCTGTCGCTGACCTCGGCCACCGGGCTGGACGCGGATGCCGGGTTCACCGGTGATGCGGATGGCGATCTGGCCAAGCTGGACGCCTATCTGTGTGAGCTGAAGGAGGCGCAGATTCGCGATGGATTACATGTGTTTGGCAACAGTCCGGAAGGGGCGCTGGAACGTGATCTGCTGATCGCGCTGGCGCGCACGCCGCGCGGTGACGGGACCGGCGGAAATGCCTCGATCCTGCGGGCGATGGCCGCTGATCTTGGCCTGTCGCTTGACCCGCTGGATTGCGATATGGCGTCACCGGCGATCGGAAAGCCTGACGCGCTGGCAGGTCTTTCCACGGAAAACTGGCGCAGCAACGGCGACACGGTCGAACGTCTGGAACTGTTGGCGCAGGCGCTGTTGGATGACCCCGAAGCGCCCGTTCCGGGACCGGCCACAGGGGCGGTTCTGGATCAGATCTTGGCCGGTCTGCGCCCCTCGGTCGCGGCCTGCGGGGATGCCGAAATGGATGGGCTGATGACCGCGCTAAGCGGGCGTGCGGTGCCACCCGGGCCGTCCGGTGCGCCCACGCGCGGACGGCCCGATGTGTTGCCGACGGGGCGAAATTTCTATTCGGTCGATACCCGTGCGGTGCCGACGCCGACCGCATGGAAACTGGGGTGGAAATCCGCCAACCTGTTGATCGAAAAGCACCTTCAGGATCACGGAGACTGGCCGCGTGCCATGCTTCTGACCGCCTGGGGCACGGCCAACATGCGCACCGGCGGTGACGACATCGCGCAGTGTCTGGCGCTGATGGGGGTCAAACCGACATGGGATTCCGCGAACCGCCGCGTCACCGGGTTCGAGGTGTTGCCAGCCAGTGTTCTGGGACGGCCCCGGGTGGATGTGACGCTCAGGATCTCGGGGTTTTTTCGCGATGCGTTTCCTGGCCTGATCGACCTTGTGGACAGCGCCGCACGGGCCGTCATGGCGCTGGACGAACCGGCGGACCTGAACCCGGCGCGGGCCAATGCCAAGGGGGCGGACGGGCAGCATCGTGTGTTCGGTTCTAAGCCCGGTGCATATGGCGCCGGACTACAGGCGATGATTGACGAAAAGCTGTGGCGCGACCCGGCAGACCTGGCAGATGCGTATCTGGAATGGGGCGGCTATGCCTATGGAAACAAAGCCGAAGGTGTGCGCGCGCGCCAAGCGTTCGAGACGCGTTTGGGACAGGTAGAGGCGGTGGTTCAGAACCAGGACAACCGCGAACATGACGTGCTGGACAGCGACGATTATTACCAGTTCGAAGGCGGCGCCGCGGCGGCGGTTCAACACCTGCAGGGGCAATCCCGCACGATCTATCACAACGATCATTCGCGCCCGGAACGCCCGCTGATCCGCACGTTGGAGGATGAGATCGGGCGCGTTGTACGCTCCCGTGTGGTGAACCCCAAGTGGATCGACGGGGTGAAACGGCACGGGTACAAAGGTGCGTTCGAAATCGCGGCGACGGTGGACTATATGTTCGCATTCGCGGCGACCACCGGGGCGGTGAAGGGCCACCATTTTGACGCCGTCCTTGCCGCGTTTCTGGAAGATGAAGACACCCGCGACTTCATTGCTGAGGCGAATGCCCCAGCCCTTGCCGAGATTGCCGAGCGGCTGGCCGAAGCGATTGATCGCGGCCTCTGGACGCCACGATCAAACTCTGCCCGGGCGTTGATTGATCGGCTACGTGCCTGAAGTCAGGTCCTGTTCGGCAGGCGATGAACACTCCAGAATGGCTTTCACCAGCGCCTGATCGCCGCTGAGTTTCTTGACCTGACATCCTGTGGATGACTCGATGGCGCGGGTGGCGTTGAGCAGGACTTGCGCCTCGCTCGGGCGGAAAATGAACCCCAGGCGATAGGCTTCGACCGCGTCGCCGCGACGGTGTATGGAAAAGCGCATGCCGCCGGCTTCAATCTCGGCCTTGGGCGATCCGATGAATTGCGGGCTGGGGCTGTCGCAGGCGGCCAGCAGCAGCAGCAGGATGGACAGGGTGCGGTACGTCATGGACGGGATCTTCGCAATGTGTCGCTAAAGCGTTTCGACATTAACCTGAGACATATCCGGCGGCCTTAAAGTAGTTCCAGCATTCTACTGGGTCGTAGAGATCGCAGATTGCTCCGATTGCTTCGAAGACCTGGGTAAAGGACCTGGCCCCGATCCGTCGCAAATGGGCTTTCAGTTTAGAGAAGGCCTGCTCGATGGGATTCAGGTCGGGCGAGTACGGTGGCAGGTAAAGGAACCAGCAGCCGTGATTGCGTAAAGCCTGCGTCGCCTCCTTATTCCGGTGGGTTGCCAGGTTGTCGAGAATGACGACAGTGCCGGGGTTGATCTCGGGGACCAGCACTTCGCGGATGTAGGCCGCGAAGGCGGGGCCATCTATCGCTCCCTTGATGACCCAAGGTGCGATCAGCGCGCCTTGGGTCAGGCCCGCGATCAAGGTTTGGGTTCCCCAGCTTCCGAAGAGCGCATCCATCGTCAGGCGCTTACCGCGCTTGGCTCTGCCGCGTAGGCGCGTGAGGTTTGTCTTCACTGCGGTTTCGTCAATAAAGACAACGCGCTCAGGAAAGGTCGCAATGGCTGGCGAGCGGTATCTGAACCAGTCGGCCCGTTGCTGCCTTACCTTGGCGCGGCGGCGCTCGGTTGCGACCAGCGACTTTTTTTGTACGTGAAGCCGAGCCGGGACAGAAGGTTGGCGATGGAGGAGTGATGCACCCGCACACCCTCTGCATCGGCCAGCGCATTACGCAACTCAAAGAGCGTGATGTCAGGGTCTTGTGCGATCAACTCCTCAAAGAATTCCCGATGCGGAGCCAGCTTTCCCTTGCCGCGCGGCGGTCCCTGCCGGGCAGGTTCCGCATGACCCTTCATCCTCACCTGACGCGCCCACCGCGCGCCTGTGGCAGGCGACAGCTTCAACCGCAACGCCGCCGCGCGCCCGCTCAACCCTTCTTCAATGTATCTCTGAAACCGTATCCGAAGCGCAGATGGCAAAGGTGCTGACATGATCCATCCTCCCAAACAGGATGAATCACAGATCAGGTCTCAAGGGAATCCCTCGCGATTCAGGTTCAAGACGAAACGCTTTAGTGATCAGCCGTCTTCGGGGTTTTTGAGGCGTTCGGATGCGTCTGTGGCAGCCAGACGCATGTTGCGAGCAAAAAACGTCACGTCGATATCTGTCGCAATGAAGGAAGCGCCGAGCCTTCGGCACTGCGCTTGCAGGTCCTGGTCCAGCGTCAGAATGCCTGCGGCCTTTCCCGCGGCCATGATGCGCCTGATCGCATCTGTGGCTGCGTCTTTGACTTCCGCGCGCCCGGCCTGACCGATGAATCCCATGTCCGCCGCCAGATCGGACGGACCGATGAAAACCCCATCAAGCCCATCAACGGCCAGGATGTCATCCAGATTTGCCAATCCTTTCAGGTTTTCGACCTGGACGATCAAATAAATCTCGTCCCGGGCGGTCGTCAGGTAATCGCCAATTCCTGCGAAATCCGAGGCACGGGCCAGGGCAGATCCAACTCCGCGAACGCCATGGGGTGGATAGGTCACTGCCGCGACAAGGTCTCGCGCCTGTTCGGCGCTGTCGACCATGGGAACAAGCAGCGATTACGCCCCGGCATCAAGCAATTGCTTGATGACCCAGGCCTCGCCAATGGGTGGCCGGACCACACCGTGGCAACCTTTGCCCGCAAGAACCTGTAATTGCGCGGTGATGGAACGCAGATCATTTGGCGCGTGTTCGCCGTCGATCAGCAGCCAGTCATAACCGGCACCGGCGCTGATCTCGGCGATGTAGGGGTCGGCCAGTCCCAGCCAGCAGCCCAGTTGCAGATCGTCCCTGGCGATGGCGTATTTGAACGGATTGTGCGGCGCTGGCATGGCGTCTCCCTCAGGCGAACGAGATGTCGACGGACCCGAAGCCGCCGAAATCTGCATGGATCTGTGAACCCGCAGGGCATTCGACGGCGCGGATGAAACTGCCCGACAGGATGATCTGGCCCGGCTCGATCTGTTGTCCGTATTGCGCCATTCGATGCGCCAGCCAGACGACGCTTTCTACAGGGTCATTCAGAACCCCGGCCCCAAGGCCGGTTTCTTCGACGACACCGTCGCGGGATGTAATCGCGCCGACCCAGCGCAGATCGAAGGCATCCACGGCGTGTTTCCCGGCCCCCAGAACCACGCCTGCATTGGCCGCGTTGTCGCTTATGGTATCAAACACATTGCGGGTCTCGCCGGTGTCGGCATCCAACCGAACAATCCGTGTATCCAGGATTTCGATTGCTGGCGCGACATAGTCCGTTGCCGCCAGAACCTGCGCGCGCGTAACGGCGGAACCGCCGATGGGGGATTTCATCACGAATGCGATTTCGGCTTCGATCCGGGGCTGAATGAACCGCCCGGCTGGAATGGTCGCGCCGTGGTCAAATACCATGTCATCAAACAGGATCCCGCTATCGGGGATATCGATGTTCAACGCGTATTGCATTGCCTTCGAGGTCAAACCGATTTTCCAGCCGACAACGCGACGCCCCTGGTCCAGCTTGGCCCGATAGATCGCATTCTGAATGGCATAGGCATCATCCATGCCCATGTCAGGGTGCACCTTTGTCAGCAGGCCGATCTGGGTGCCGGACGCCTCGGCACTCAGCAGGTCGGTCGCAGCTTTGGCGAGATCTTGCGGGGTCATCGAACCTCATCCTCGACGGTGTTGCGCAATGTGCCGATGCCGTTCACCTCGACTTTGACCACATCCCCCGGCTTCAGGTATTGTGGCGGGTCAAGCCGCGCGCCTGATCCAGTCGGTGTGCCGGTCACGATGATATCGCCCGGCTGCAGCGTCATGAAAGTCGAGATATATTCAACCTCGCGGCGAATGGGATGCATCATACGGGCGAGGGTGTCGTCCTGACGCACCGCGCCGTTCACGCGGGTGATGATACGCGCGTCGTCCAGCTGGCTGGCATCTGTGAACGGGACCAGCCAGGGGCCAATGGACCCGGAATTGTCCCAGTTCTTGCCCTGTGTCACGTTGAATTTGGCATGCCGTACCCAGTCCCGGATTGTCTCCTCATTGCAGAGGGTCAGCGCAGCGATGTGATCATAGGCATCGGCCTGGGATATGCGGCGGCCCGCCTTGCCGATGACGATTGCGACCTCGCCCTCGTAATCCAGCATGTGGCTTTCGGGCGGGCGGATCAGGGGACGGTCGTGACCGGTAAAGCCGCTGGCAAAACGCGGAAAAAGGGACATGTACTTTGGCTGATCCGAGCCGTCTTTGTATTCCGAATTGCGGTCCGGGAAATTGACCCCACGCAGAGGATGCGGCGCGCGTTTGGTAAGACCATTTCGTATCTGAATTCTGCATGCGTGACGGGTTTGCCATCTGCGGCCCGTGCCAGATCGCCCAGCCCGCCGGCCACGACCGCTTCAAACAGCGTTGGCCACTTTGGAAAATCATGGTTCAGCGCAATCATACCGGCGTCGGTGACCGCGCCATAATGGATCTGATTGTCGGAAGTATAGGTGGCGAAACGCATTCTCAGGCTCCCTTTGCGCGGTCAGGGCCGCACAGGTGTTCTATCTGGTTGCTGTATGAACTTCGGGCTGCTGGCGTAATCCAAAATCCGGTCCGCGCATCACGCCTGGTGCGGGTATTGGACACGGGGGCGGGTTTCCGCTGCTGTGGGAGTGTCATGGCGCGATGATCGGGCTGGCTTTGATGGTCGAGTCCTTTTGCGGGGCCCCGACAAAGGCCGTCCCGTGCCGGAACCAGCTTTCGGATGCGGGTGCGCCCCAAAGGGTCTGGCGCTGCGGATCCTGCAAATCCCATTTGATCGGTTCCATGGCGGGATCGACGGTCTGGTAATCCGAACAGTAGATTTCGATCCGGTGCGCGTCCGGGTCGAGGATATACAGAAAGAACGCGTTCGAAATTCCGTGCCGCCCCGGCCCACGCTCGATATTGCCGACATGCCCGGTGGTGGCCATCAGGTCGAGCAGGTCGATGATGTTCAGCGGCGTCGGCACCTAGAACGCAACATGGTGCATCCGATGCATCCACATCATGGCTAAAGCAGTTGAAGTGGTCGACCCGCAGCTGCTTCACCCCATGATAGAGCGCGTATTTCTGGTGGATCGGCGCCAACCGGTCCATCTTGTGATAGAATTCGAGCGGTATGCCCATATTGTCCGAGGTCAGCAGCGTCCTGCCCTGATAGGGGCGTTCGACCCAGGAGGTTGGGCGGCCCTTGGCTTTGAAATAGGCCGCAGCGCGGTCCAGATCATCTTCGTCAAACGCCTTGAATCCCATAACCTCGACCGTGCCGGGCTGGTCGGATTTTTACAGGATGACGCAGTGATGCCCACGTTCTTCCATCGCGCGCAGGTAAACGTGGCTGTCACTTTCATCGGTAACCTGCAATCCGACCAGCTCGGTTTAAAACGCCTTACTGGCGGCAAGGTCTTTGACGTTCAGACATACATGGCTGAGGCGGATGGTGTTGACCCGTTAGATCAGGCGGGATTCGAAGTCTTCGCGGATCGTATCCTGGATCAGCAGGCGTGAGGATGATGTGCAACGCTCTGCGTTGATCGAATAGATCAGGAAGATCACGGCATCCAGCGCCCGAGCCAGGTCGGCGTCGTCAAACACGATCACCGGGTTTTTGCCGCCCAGTTCCAGATGGTTACGTTTCAGCGTGTCGGCCCCCTGTTTGGTGATCAGGCTGCCGGTACGGGATTCCCCGACAAATGCGATCGCCTTGATCGCGGGATGTTCGCACAAGGCTTTTCCGGCGCCGTCTCCGAAGCCATTGACGGTGTTGAGGACACCGGCGGGCAGGCCCGCATCTTCGGCGATTTCGACCAGCAGGCGCGCCGTCAGGGGTGAGGCTTCGGCGGGCTTGTGGACGACCGTACAGCCCGCCGCAAGCGCCGGGGCGATCTTCCACGTGGACAGCATGAACGGCGTGTTCCACGGCGTGATGACACCGACAGGTCCAATCGGCTTGCGGGTGGTGATATTCATCAGGGTCGGCGACTGAAGATGTTTGCCATCCCGCGCGGATGTCACCTGATCGGCGAAATACCGAAAATTCTCGGCCCCGCGCAGGGCGGCTTTGGACATGAATTTATAGGCTTGGCCGGTGTCCCAGCATTCGCAGAGGGCGATCTCTTCGGCGCGCTGTTCGATGCCTCCGGCGATCCTGATGAGGATCTTCTTGCGCGCAAGCGCGGGCATATCGCGCCAGTCGGCAAACGCTTTCTGCGCGGCCATTGCGGCCTTGTCGATATCGGCGGCATTTCCGTGCGCGACAGTGCAGATCAGGGATTTGTCGACGGGCGATGTGTTCAGGAACGTGCCATCGCCGCCCGCGACATCCTGCCCGGCGATCCGGTTCATGATGCCGCCGTCACGGAACCGTTCCAAAATGCCGTTCAGCTTGGCGATGTTGTCGTTGAGTGCCCTCATGTGCGGTCCTCCAGGTGGTCACGGAGGTTGCCGAATTTCGGGGACAGGTTGGCGTTGATGTCGCGCATTTCGGCCGACAACGCGACAGAGCGTGTTTGCATGGCCGGTGCCATGAACGTTTTCAGGGTGTCAAAAATCTGCGCGATTGCATCGCTTTTGACGTCTTCTGACCTGTCTTCGCGCAACCGGACCGAAGGTCGATGAACACATGCCGACCGTCCCCGTCGGCCATTGCGACATGATCGACGCGGGTGGCGCGCGCCCGTATTCCGGCCATCGGAAAGGCCTCAATCCGGGCGGCGGCAGCGCGGATTGCTTCGCAAAGCGCGCCGATGTCCACGGCGTCCTCAAGATTGGCCGAATAGTCGGTATGAATGTGGGGCACAGTTGACTCCTTTTTAATTGCCTTGTTAAGTAAAATGCTTAACTTGGCAATAGTATTTTCCGGATGGTAGGATGATGCGAAGGGGTGACATGATGGCATCTGACAAAGACGATGATCCGCAGCCCGAATTGCGTAGCACCGACAGATCGCTTGCGATTTCCCTTTTGAGGACGCGGGAAAGCGTGATGCAGCCGATCCGCGAAATGCTTAGCAAAAGCGGGATCAGCGAACAAAAATGGCGCGTTCTGCGTGTTGTGGCCGAATCTGGTCCGATGGATCAGACCGTTCTGGCCGACCGGGCCTGCCTGCTGCTGCCCAGTTTGACGCGGATCCTGAAGGCGATGGAAGACGACGGGTTGCTTGATCGCAATCCCAGCGAAACCGACCGGCGCAAGACGCTTGTTTCCATTGCGCCAAATGGCCAGTCAATCCTTGAAAAACACGCCGATGAATCAAACGCGATTTTCCAGCGATTGCGTGACAATTACGGGCACGACGACATGCGCAAACTGCTCGACATGTTAGAGCGTCTGCAGAGCATCGCCCCCTGAGGTTACCCGCCCCAGCGTTTGACCATATCCCGGCAAAAAAGGCATCGCATCATGCAGACTTCCAAGCCCATTCAGGACCTGCTGGATCGCCGGGCAAACCTGTCGAGTCCGAATGTTTCGACGTTTTACGACGACCCCGTCCATGTGGTTCGCGCCAGCGATGTCTGGCTGTGGGATGCCGAGGGGCACAAGTACCTCGATTGCTATAACAACGTTGCATATGTCGGGCAGTACAATCACACGCGCCCTCACCAAGCGCTCAACATGCGACCTTCAATGCCAGACACTCTAATCGGAAATGGCCCAGGACTTGGGGGCTAGACAGGTATCGATGAGATAGTTGTCGGAGTAGGCAAAAAATGCGGGACCCTTACGCGCCGCCGTCCACTGGCTGGCTGGGTCGGAATAGGACGTGAACTTTGGCTCGACCGGTGTCGCTGCTCCGAATGCGGCCTCATCCAGAGTGTCGAGATACTCGCGGACCGCGCGGGGTGCAGCGTCTGCATCGATCCGCGCAATGTCCCATTCTTCCTTTGGCGCAGAGTACTGCTTGTTGGCATCCGCCTCGATCAAGCTGGCATCGACGGCCAGGCGCTGACCGCTGACGAGACCTTCGGCGATGCATCGCGCGACCGTGGTCTCGAAGAGATGGCGCAGCAGCTCACTCTCGCGGAACCGACCATGCCGGTTCTTTGAAAAGGTCGAGTGATCCGGCACCCGATCGGCCAGGTCGAGCCGACAAAACCACCTGTACGCGAGGTTCAAGTGTACCTCTTCACAGAGCCGCCGCTCGGACCGGATGCCGAAGCAGTAACCGACGATCAGCATCCGGATCAGCAGTTCAGGATCGATCGAAGGACGACCGGTGTGGCTGTAGAAATCGGCAAGATGGGCGCGGATGCTGCTCAGATCGACGAAACGATCAATCGATCGCAGCAGGTGATCTTGCGGGACATGGTCTTCCAGCGAGAACTCATAGAACAGCGCCGCCTGTGCTTCCTGCCTCGGTCCCATCATGGCTGATCCTCCCGCTTGTTGAGAGGATTGAATCAGCGCCATAGCCCTCGATCAAGCAGGAGTTTTTCAACAAAATTGGCCCAGTGCATCCAGTGCCGCCTCTACCTTTTTTCTGGTGGCATCCGCAACTTTGCCGGGCTGGTTGATTGACCTGGACACAGTCATTGCGGACACACCGGCGCGTTCAGCAACTATTGCCAGGTTCGCGCGCCCTTTGGGCAGTGTGATACGATCAGCGGTCACTGTAGCTCCTATGTCTGTTGCGCCTAAAACACGCGTCAGGCAGGCGTCTGGTGTTCACCTTACAATAACGGAGTTTTCCGGGAAACTGATGCATTTTCCTGGCAGAGGTTCCGGTTCGGTTTCTGTTCAGGGTTCGGCGGCAGCGGTTTGGCGCCGCAAGTGGCGTATTCTGGCGGTTTTTATCCTGGCCAATCCCCGCCTGTGCCGACGCGGTCCTTGTCACACAACGCGGCAGGGCAGATCCTTGCCTGCGAAGAAGGCATCCAGATTGTCGGCCGCCAGCATACCCATCGCGGTGCGCACCTCCTGCGTGGCTGAACCGATGTGCGGCAGCAGGGTGACGTTGTTCATCTGTTGCAAGGCGTCGGGCACCGATGGTTCGTTTTCAAATACATCCAGACCTGCGCCGGCGATGCGGCCCGTCGCCAGGGCGTCGATCAGGGCAGACTGGTCGATGCTGTCCCCACGGGCGGTGTTCACCAGATAGGCGGTCGGTTTCATGCGCGCGATATGATCGGCGGTTACCAGCGGCGGGCTACCGCCCGGCACATGGAGCGATACCACATCTGCTGCGGCCATGACGGCGTCGATACTGTCCAGCCGGGTGGCGTCGAATCCAAGATCGTCGATGGCCGAGCGGTTGTAGAACACCACCTTCATCCCGAAGCCGAGGGCGGCGCGGCGCGCCGTTGCGCGGCCAATGCGACCCATCCCGACAATCCCCAGAACCTTGCCCTGAATACTGGTGCCAAGCCCCTCGACAATCGAAAACCCGCCCCAGCGACCAGTGCGCAGTTTTGCCTCGGCGGCGGTGCTGCCCCGGGTCGCGGCAAGGATCAGCAGCATCGCGATATCGGCGGTGGCATCGGTCAGCACGTCAGGCGTGTTTGAGACGGCGATGTCCAGATCGTGCGCGGCCGCGATATCGATGTTGCTGTACCCGACGCCGACATTTGCGATCATACGAACCCGGGCAGCTTCGCTACCAAGAACAGCTGCGTCGATCCTGTCACTGACCGTTGGGACCAGCGCGTCATAGTCAGCCATCGCCGCCGTCAGGTCGGCGGATGTCATCGGGGCGTCAGTGCTGTTGAAAGTGGCATCAAAGGCGCGATCCAACCGCGCCTCGACCGCGGCGGGCAGCGTCCGGGTGACCAGAATTTTGGGTTTCACTGTTTTGTCATTCAGGTTCTGGCGGCTTCGAACCTGGCCCAGGCTTCTTCAAGCTTGTCGATGTTGAACCCCGGCGCGCGCGCCGGTTCCAGTACAATTGCCTCGCAGGATATCACGGTGTCGATGGCCTGCTTCAACTCGGGGAGCACCTCGGCAGGGATCACCAGCGCGCCGTGACGGTCGGCATGGATCAATTCGTCCTGCGCCACGCGCATGCCCATGATGTTGACCGGCGTGCCGATCTCGACCACGTGGACGAACCCATGGCTTGGCCCGATGGACCCTGCCAGAACCGGGAAACCGTCGTCGATCACATCCAGGTCACGCATGACGCCATTGCTTACCGCGCCTTTTAGCCGATTGTGTTGAAAAACTCCGTTTTAGGGCCTGAACGATGATTTTTCTTTCCATGCAGCCCGATCCTAAATTTTTGGCGCGGGGGTCGGCCCAAATCGCCTACATGCGCTCACGCGCAGCCATGCGCTGTCTCGTGGTCAAAGCTTTCCGACTATTTCGCTTCATAGGTTTTCGCAAGAAATCCGCGACGCTCTGATTTCGGAGTTTTTCAACACAATCAGCCCAAGCCCCTTGTGAACGGCGACATGCACTTCGCCCCACCACCCGGCAATGCAATTGGGATAATCCACATCTTCGACCACAGCCGCAGTCGGCCCAACGCCGCCAGCCATCGAACGGAAATACTCCATGCGCCGGGCGCGAATGACGTCGGCAGCCTCGTTCGGGGGGCCAGACCCGAGATCTTGGCCGTCCGGGCAAATCCAACGGTGGCCGGATCGCCGGGTTTGGAATGCTGCATGGTGCCCCGTGTGAAGCGATTGAAGCCGCGCTTGCCTTGTACCACTTCGATGGCGTTGCAGACCGTCGGTGTATCGACGGCCCGCAAAAGCGCAAGAAGATCGTCGGGGATTACTGTGTCAGCCATTCGTTCAATTTCCTGTTTGTGGGTTCTGGATTTTCCAGCGTTGGCAGGTGGCCAGCGCCGGGGATCACGGCAAGCCGCGATCCTTCGATCAGGTCGTGCATCAGTTCATGACGCGCCAGCGGGCAAAGCCGGTCGTCTTCACCGCAGAGTATCAATGTCGGCACCGCCACGGACTTCAGCGTCTGGCGCTGATCCGGGCGGTGCTGGATAGCGGCGGATTGGTCGGCGAAGACCTTTGGCCCAAGATCTTCGGCCATCTGCATACACAGGTCGAGGATCCTGTCGCGGTCCGGGCCGTCGCTCAGATAGTTCGGCTTCATCTCGTCGCGCATCACGTTGCGCAAACCGCCGCCCAGCGCCTGTTTGACCTGGGCTTGGCGTACCGGCGCGTTTTCGGGTGGATCGGCAAGCGCATTGGTATCCAGAAGGGCAAGCCTGCTGATCCGCTCCGGTGCCTGGCGAAACATCTCCATCGCGACGATGCCCCCCATCGACAGACCCGCCAGCGCAAAACGAGGCGGCGCGATGGCAAGGATCGCACCCGCCAGCGCCTGCATGGTATCAGCCCCGGTCAATGGGGCCACCATGACCGCCCTCTCGGACGAGAAGGCGGCGATCTGGGGGGCGAACAAGCGCCCGTCACACATCATGCCGGGCAACAGGACCAGTGGTTCCCGCATCAGCCCAGCGGCATGGTCTTGCCAGCGGGGTCGTCCGTGCGCCGGACGCGGTACATGCTGGCCTCGCCCGTCATCGAAGGCGCAAGCGCCCGTGCCATGCCCTCGGGAACCAGGCAGGTGTCGCGGGGGGCCAGCACGGTTTCGCCGCCGTCCCATCCCAGGTGCCAATGCCCTTTCACCGGCATCAGCACTTCGGGCACGTCGCAGGCATAGCTTTCCGCCGGGATCGAGCCGCGCGTAATGAAATCGGCCTCAAAGCCCGGTCGGTCGCGCAAAATTGCATCATGGCCAATGACCTTTGCAGGCTGGTGGTCGGCAAGTGCCATCAGATCAAGATAGCGGGCGACATAGTTCGGGACCACATCGGCGGTTGTCGGTTCGGCGCGCTTGGCAAGCTCTGCGTCGGACATCAGCTGCATTGGGCTGACGTTGTGCGGCAGGGTTTCGCCCTTCTTGCTGTCATAAAGCACACCGTTTTCACCCAGGATCAGACCATGGGCCGCAGCCTCTTCAATGACCTGCGGTGCCCACATCACGCCGCCGCCCGCGTCGTCACCGCCAAGGAACGCCATGATCATCCCATAGTCGGTGCCGATATTCTCGAACCTGCGGAACATGCCGGTCGGGATATTGAAGATGTCGCCTTCCTGCAGCGTCACCTCGCCCGCGTCGCCCCAGCGGCCCCAGAAGAAGCGCCAGCGGCCCTTGAGGACGAAGAACACTTCGGCAGTGTTGTGGTCGTGCAACGAGTTTCGGCACCGCGGCGGCTGACCCGCCGCGCCAATGTTGAAACCCGGAGTCTCGCGGATGTGCACATGCTGATCGGGGCTTTCCGAGACGCCGCCGCCGATGATGGTAAAATTCTCCTTCTGGTCGCTGCCCGGTGTATGGGCATCAATGAAGGCGGTTTTGCAGGGTTTCAGTTCGCCATAGCGAACGATGCGGTTTTCCATGTCTTGCAGTGTCATGTTCTTTGCCTTGCTGTTCAAATTGATCGGTGTAACGCGTTGCACCCGTTCAATTGGGCGGTCGAAGGTTGAGCCGTCTTGAGCGCAGGCTTTGACGATAGGCGTGGAAACGGCGGGTGGCCTTGGTTTCCGAAACCCCGCCGCCGACCGCGCGATATGTGGAGATACTGTTGAAGAAGTCGATGTTTTGGTCGGCGCGTTGTTGAGCGAGAGGCGGCCGCGCGCCGTTTTCTTTCACGTTGGCACTGTTGCTGGCACCAACTTCGCCAGTTTCCGGAGGTTTTGAGCTGTTGCTGCGAGTTGGAACTGTTCGGTTGCGCCTTTGGGTCCTCGAAGCCGCATCATCTGCACGCCGATGTATCGTTTCAGGTGGGCAAAGAGCATTTCAACCTTCCGCCTTTGGATGAACGACGTCATGTAGGCATCTGTTTTTCGGATATCGCGAGCGACGTCTCGGGCGGCTTCGTGAACGGACCGCATAAGGCGTCTGCCGTCGTCCTTCGGACAGCATTGCGACTTCAGAGGGCATGCGTCGCAATCGTGCTTTGAGGCTCGGTATCTGATGAACCCGTCTTTGCTGCCATTGGGCTTTCGCGGTTTTGAGAAGTTCCGCCGATATGTTTGCAAGGCTTTGCCGGTCGGGCAAGTATAGCTGTCGGTCGCCGGGTCGTAGACAAAGTCTTCGCGTGAGAATGTGCCGTCAGTTCGTTTTGACTTATCCCAGACCGGAATGTGGGGTTCGATTTGACGTTCGTCCACAAGCCAGCCCAACATCTCGGCTGATCCGTAACCCGTATCACCCACAAGCTTGTCAGGTTTGATGCCAAACCGCTCATGTACACGATCGATCATCTCCCTTGCTGCCCGCGCCTCTGCAGGCCGGATCGGAGCCGTCGGCTCGACGTCCACGATGACTGCATTATCCAAATCGACCATATAGTTAGTGGAATAGGCAAAGTAGGCGGCTCCCCCGTCAGCCCCAGTCCAACGCGCTGCTGGATCAGCCGGTGAGATGTATTTGGGGACGACCTTGGTCGCAGCACCGAAGGCCACATCATCCAGCGTCTCGAGATATTCGTCGACGGCACGGGACGTCAGATCTGCTGGCAGTCCGTCTTTGCTTTCAACGCCGCGCGTCTGGTTTGCATTCGCGGGGATCAGACTGGCATCAACACCAAAGCTGTGGCCGCCAACCAGCCCCTCATCCATGCAGCGCTGCAAAACGACCTCGAACAAATGTCGGAACAAACCGCTCTCGCGGAAACGGCCATGCCGGTTCTTAGAGAATGTCGAATGGTCGGGCACTGGATCAGCCAAATCAAGCTTACAAAACCAACGATACGCCAGATTGACATGAACCTCTTCGCAAAGCCGTCGCTCGGAACGGATGCCCTGACAATAGCCCAACAACAGCATGCGGATCATCAGTTCAGGATCAATCGAAGGGCGGCCATTGGCACTGTAGTATGAAGCGAGCAAGGGGCGCACACCTGTCAGATCAAGGAAGCGATCAATTCCCCGGACGGGATGATCCTTCGGCACAAAACTCTCGATCGAGAACTCATAGAACAGCGCGCCTTGCGCAACTTGCCTTGGACCCATCATCGCCGAACCCTCCACCCTCAAAACAAGTGAATCAGAGCGTGCGCGGCCAATCAACGGACTTTTTCAACAGTATCTGGACGCAGCGATCATTCAGGCGTCGCCCAAAAGCCGAGGAACTTGCTTGCAGATCGCCGCGGTGTCGATCTGCACCGCTTCCCGGCCGCAACCATGGCGCGCGCATCACATCCGTTCATCGGGCCACCCAACGGGTATGCGCGCGCTGCCCCTGATGATCAGCGGGCTTGCAATTTCCAGCCGCCCATCGGGCTGCTGGTGCTTTTCAATCATGTCCAGCAGCATCGACACAGCCTCGTCCACCATCTGGTTGACCGGCTGACGCAGGGTCGTCAGATCATAGGTCTTCCAGGATGACATCGCGACGTCATCATATCCCACGACCGACACGTCTTCGGGCACCCGCAGCCCCAGATCGCAGCGCAGTGTTTCAAGCACGGCAAAGGCCATATGATCGTTGCCGACAAAAATTGCGTCGGTGACGTCGCCGCCCTTAAAAAGGTCCAGGGTCGCGTCCATCGCCATGCTGCGCCGAAAGTGGCTGTCGATTATCGCGAACGGTTTCATGCCGTATTCGGCCAGCCCGTCCACAAACCCGCTTTGCCGGTCACGTCCGTTAATGGATTTCTTCCAGCCCGCGATATGGGCGATCCGTTTGTGGCCGGCTGCGGCAAGAAACCGGCCCGCCAATCGCCCGCCTTCGTAATTCGCCGCCGTGACCGAGGGCAGCGAACAGTCTTCCTGCCCCCGGTTGAACAGCACAAAAGGCATGTTCAGTTCCTGCAACCGCGCCGTCAGATCATTGGACATACTGGCCGAGGCCAGGATAATCCCGTCGACCTGGTGGGCCAACAACCCCTCGACAACGCCGTCGACCTCTTCCGCCATGTTCATGGCGAAAAACACCATCACATGATAGCCGCGCTTGCTGAGCTGTTCTGACAGTTTCTGCAAAGCTTCCGGGTAGAACGGGTTTTTCAGATAGGCGAGCACGATGCCGATGGTGAAGGATCGCCCGGTGTTCAGCGAACGCGCCAATGTGTTGGGTCGATACCCCAGATCGCGTGCGGCATCCTGAACACGCTTTACCTTGTCGGGCGATACCCGCGTCCCAGGTGTGAACACGCGGCTGACGGTGGGCTGGCTGACGCCCGCTTTCAGTGCCACATGGGCCGCCGTGATCCGCGTGTCCGCCATCGCGTTATTCGGCCGCCTCTCCGTAAGGGACATTCTTGCCGCCATAGCGACGCACCCGGATGTTGCATTGTTCGGCGTGGCCGACAAAGCCTTCCAACAGACACAACCGCGACCCGTATTCGCCGATCATGGTCGCCGCCTCATCAGTCGTGACGCGTTGATAGCTGTGGGTTTTCAGGAATTTGCCGACCCAAAGCCCACCAGTATAGCGGCCCGCCTTCTTGGTTGGCAGGGTATGGTTGGTGCCGATGACCTTGTCGCCGTTGGCCACATTGGTGCGCGGACCAAGGAACAGGGCACCATAGCTGTGCATCTTGTCGAGGAACCAATCGTCGCGGTCGGTCATGACCTGGACGTGCTCATAAGCCATGTCGTTGGCGACCTCTAACATCTCATCATAGGTGTCGCACAGGACCACGTCGCCATAGTCTTCCCAGCTTGCGCGGGCGGTTTCGGCGGTGGGCAGGATTTCCAGAATTCGATCGATCTCGGCAAGGGTTTCGCGCGCAAGCTTTTCCGAGTTGGTGATCAGGCAGGCGGGCGAGTTATAGCCATGTTCGGCCTGACCCAGCAGGTCGGTGGCGCAAAGTTCGGCATCGACGGATTCATCCGCGATGACCATGGTTTCAGTGGGGCCTGCGAACAGGTCGATGCCAACGCGGCCGAACAATTGCCGCTTGGCTTCGGCGACAAAGGCGTTGCCGGGGCCGACCAACAGGTGGACCGCATCGATGCTTTCGGTTCCGATGGCCATGGCGCCGACGGCCTGAATACCGCCAAGGACATAGATTTCATCGGCACCGCCCAGGTGCATCGCTGCAATCACGGCGGGGTTCGGTTCGCCGTTGAAGGGCGGCGTGCAGGCGATGATGCGGGGCACGCCGGCGACCTTGGCTGTCGCCACGGACATATGCGCGCTGGCAACCATCGGAAACTTGCCGCCGGGGACATAGCAGCCGACCGACTGGACCGGGATGTTCTTGTGGCCAAGAATGACGCCGGGCAGCGTCTCAACCTCGATATCGGTCATCGAGGCCCGCTGCGCACGTGCGAAGTTGACCACCTGTTCCTGGGCGAACTTGATATCTTCCATGTCGCGCGGGGCGACCTTGGCAATGATGCTGTCGATTTCCTGCGGCGTCAGACGATAGGACTCGCGGTCGTAGCCATCGAATTTGTTGGCCAGCTCGCGCACAGCAGCATCGCCGCGCGCCTCGATATCAGCCAGCGTTGTGGCGACTGCACTGGCGACCTTGGCGTCGTCCTGCGCAATCTCGTCCGCAGGTTTGGAGCGTTTCAGATGAGTAGTAGGCATATGTGTCAACTCTTGATGCGGTTTCCGGATTCGGGGTCGAACAGGTACAGATGATCGGGATCAAGCGAGATGCTGACCACGTCATCCTGATCCTTGCGCAGATGTCGGTCGCCCTTGGCAATGACACGTTGCTGCCCCCATTGCACCGTCAGAAGCGTAGCCTCACCTGTGTTTTCAAAGGCATAGATGCGAACGTCGATGTCGCCCTGGCCTTCTTCCGAGACGCGCATGTCGTCGGCGCGCACCCCAAGGGCCACGCTGGCGCTGTCGGGGGCGGCAACGCGCACCAGCTTGGTGCCACCTGTGGTTACGAAATGGCCATCCTGTACGGATCCGTTGATCAGGTTCATCGCAGGCGACCCGATGAAGCCGGCCACGAACAGGTTCGCGGGATCATTGTAGATCTCATCCGGCGTGCCAAGCTGCTGGATGATGCCGTTTTTCATCACCGCAACCCGGTCCGCCAATGTCATCGCTTCGATCTGGTCGTGGGTGACGTAGATGGTTGTGATCTTCAATTCGCGGCTGAGGTGCTTCAGCTCGGCCCGCATGGTGACCCGCAGCTTTGCATCCAGGTTCGACAACGGCTCATCCATCAGGAAGACCTTGGGCGTGCGCACGATGGCACGGGCCAGGGCCACCCGTTGGCGTTGCCCGCCGGACAGGGCCTTGGGTTTGCGGTGCAGGAACTCGGTCAGCTCAACCTGTTCGGCAGCTTTCTGCACGCGCGGCTGAATTTCGGCCTTTGGTGTGCCGCGGACCTTCAGCGGATAGGCGATGTTGTCGAAGATCGTCATATGCGGGTAGAGGCCGTAGTTCTGGAACACCATCGCCACGTCACGGTCTTTGGGCAGGTCATCGTTGACCACGCGCCCCGCGATCAAGATTTCGCCGTCCGTCGGTTCCTCTAGGCCCGCGATCATCCGCATGGTGGTGGTTTTTCCGCAGCCCGACGGCCCAAGAAGGACCAGGAATTCCTTGTCGTGGATTTCCAGCGACTGGTTGTCGACGCCTACAAAATCGCCCCAGCGTTTGCTGAGGTTTCTGAGTGTAACTTCAGCCATTATCGAACTGCCCCCTGCGCGGCAAAGGCGCCTTTATTGATCGACGTCATCGGACCGCTCCCATTGTCATGCCTTGCACGAAGTATTTCCGGATTATCAACGCCAGCACGAACATCGGCAGCATGATGATGATGCCCGCCGCGCTGAGCAGGTTCCAAAGATCGCCTTCCTCGGCCTTGAACAGCGCCAGCCCGATGGGCAGCGTCACGGCATCCTTGTTGGTCAGGATCAGGGCGAACAGGAATTCGTTCCACGCAATGATGAAGCAGAAGATGCCCGCCGTCAGAAGGCCCGGTGCTGCCATTGGAAGAACGATGTTCAGGATCACCTGAACCCTGGACGATCCGTCAACCATCGCGGCCTCTTCGGTGTCCAGCGGGATGCCGTCGATGAAGCCTTTGATCATCCAGATCGCAAAGGGCATCACGATGGCAAGGTTGACCAGAATCAAGCCCAGCCGGGTATCCAGAAGCCCGATATCGCGGAACATCACGAAGAACGGCAGGATGATCACCACCGCCGGAACGAACTGCGTGGCCAGGATCACCACCAGCGTCGCCGTTTCACCGCGCAGTCGGAACCGGCTGAACGAATAGGCGGCCATGGTGGCAATCGGGATCGCAAAAAGCACTGTGACGAACGCCACGATTGTCGAATTCAGCAGCTTGTCGCCAAGATAGTAGGGCGCGTCGAACACCAGGCCGAAATTCTTGAACGTGGGCGTAAAGAACAGCTTTAACTGATACACATCCACATGGCTTTTGAACGCCGCCATGAAGATCCAGACGATTGGCACCAGCATGATGAAAATCGCGATCAGGATCAGCCCGATCTGAAATGCCTTACCGATCTGTTTCTTTTGTTTCCCGGTCATGGCTCAGTCCTTGCGGAAGACGAATTTGGCATAGGCATAGGTCAGGAAGATCATCGGGATCACCATCAGCCAGGCAACCGACGCGGCATAACCGATCTGCCCGTATTTCATGCCGTTAAAGTAAATATAGTGGCTGAGCGTTTGGGTCGCGGTGCCCGGGCCGCCGTTGGTCAGCATGAAGATCTGGTCAAAGGTTTTCAGGCTGAAGATCGACTTCAGGATGATTACCACGGCCAGCACAGGCGCAAGTTGCGGCAGCGTGACATCCTTGAAGACCCGCCAGCCGGACGCGCCATCGACCTGCGCGGCCTCGATCGTGTCTTGCGGAACGCTCGCCAATCCGCCGATCAGCACAAGTGTCAGGAACGGAATCCAGCCCCAGACGTCGGCCATCACGCAAACGGCAAAGGCCAGCACCGGGTCGGCCAGCCACGAAACATCGGCAAGCGGCGGGATCACGACTCCGAAGAAGGCGTCGAACAGGCCGAATTCGGGATTGAACATGAAGCGAAAGCTGACCCCGATCAGGGCCGGACTCATAGCGAAGGGAAGGATAAGCAGCGTCTGCACGCCCGAACGAAACTTGCCGCCGGGCGCCAGCAACATCGCAAGGCCGAGCGCCAGCAATGTCGTCAGTGCGACGGTCAGCACAGTGTAGATCGCCGTGACCTGAACAGAATTCCAGAACGCGGGTTCCTGGCTGAACGCCCAGGAGAAGTTCTCCCACGCGAGGTATTGATCTAACGAACCTGGTCGGTTCAGCCGCCCAACCGTGAACGACAGGCGCAGGCTTTCGATCAGGGGCCAGATCGCTGTGGCAAAGACCACAAATACGGCTGGCAGAACCAGCAGATATTTCAGTGTGTTATCGCGCATGGGGTCGCCGCCCTTGGGGGGTGAACCACCCTGCCACCGGCAGAATGGTTCAGGTTTGACCGGGCCACAAAAGCAGCCCGATCAGGGAGAAACGCTTATTCGATGCGTCCGGCGCGCTTCAGCACGCGTGTGGCCTGTTCTGCCGCATCCATCATCAGCTGCCGGGTATCGCCACCGGCTGCGGCCTCGGCGATTGCAGCGGACAGGATGTCACCAACCTCGGGCCACTCGGCAATCTGCGGCATGATGTCGGATTCCTTCAGCGACTCCCAGGCGGCGGCTTGAATGCCATCGTTGGCCGCATTCACATCCGCGTCCTGCAGCGACGAAATATGCGTCACCACGTTGTTGACGATGGGTTTTCCGGCAACCTCACGCTCGATCGCGTTGGTCTTGTCCATCTCGGGGTTGGACAGCCACTTGAGGAATTCCCAGGCTGCCTCCTTGTTTTCGGAGTACTCCGAAATCGAGAATGGCATCGAGATCGCATAGGTCTTGGTCACACCGTTGTAGGAGGGCATGCCCGTAAACGCGACCTGGTCCTTGGTCAGGGTCGAGCTGTCGGGGTTGTAGAACCCGGAATAGGCCCACCACCACACAGGCATCATCGCAGAATTACCCTGCATGAAGCTTTGGCGCGCGTCCTGTTCGACGAAGGCAAGGCTGTTTGGGTTGGTCACGCCATGAACGGTGTGCAGCGCGATGTAATCCTCGGTCGCCTTCAATGCTTCTTCCGAAGTCCAGGCCGGGGTCCAGTCATCGTTGAAGATGTCCGCACCGGCGGCCCACAGGAAGTTGATCCAGATGAACAGGTTCTGCCGGTTGCCGTCGTTATTGTAGTACAGCGCCAGCGGAGCGATTTCCGGGTTGGTTTCCTTCAGCTTCTTGCCAATCTCGATCACCTCTTCCCAGCTTGTGGGCGGTTCGGGGATCAGATCCTTGCGATAGAACATCAACTGCGGGTGCGCACGCAGCGGGAAGCCAAGTGTCTCACCCTCGAACTGCGCCGAACGCGCGAAGGCCGCCGGATAGCGATCCATCGAGATGCCGTCGCGTTCCATCATCTCGTCAATTTTCATCAGCCAGTGGGCGTTGGGCGGGCCCCAGCTGTCCAGATAGTTGACCACGTCAAAGGTGCCGTTGGCGGCGATGCCTTCTGCGTTGATCTTTTCCTGCAGGCTGCCGAAGGGAATGAATGTCCATTCGGTTTCGATGCCTGTCAGCTCGGTAAATTCTTCGTCGCGCAGCATCAAGCCGTCAAACTGGGGCGTTACCACGCTCAGAATGTTCAGCTTGGTGCCCGCATAGGGTTTGCCGTCCATCAGATTGTAGGGCGTGTCCTGAGCGGTTGCCGAAAGCGGCGCAAGCAGCATGGTTGCTGCCGCCAGCCCGGCCTTGATTAGTGTCCTCTTGCGCATTCTATCCTCCCTGGTGAGTCGCAATTTGCCGGGTCAGCATAGGGCGGTGAGAATACGTATTCAACAAGTTTTGAATACGTATTCTCAGCGAAGGTTTCACATAGGCCGTTTGGGCTGTGTCGGATGACCAAAATGCGAAGGGACAAGATATGCCGGAGCGGAACCGACACATGATCCGCAGCAGGCACAAAAAGGGCCGCGCGACACCGGATCGCGCGGCCCTGTTTTTCTTCGGTGCTGGCCTTAGTGCAGCACCGTATCTTCAGGCGGACGGCGGTTGGATGAAGACACCCTGTCCCCCACGAGAAGCCCGTCTGCACCGGCGCCAACCTCGATCGTATCGCCGTCGCCGATATCCCCGGCCAGCAGCATTTCGGCCAGCTGGTCCTGCAAGGCCCGTTGGATCACCCGTTTCAGGGGCCGCGCGCCGAACACCGGATCGTACCCCTCGTCCGCCAGCCATTTGTGGGCCGCATCCGACAATTCGATCCCGATGTTCCGCCCGGCCAGCCGCTTTTTCAGCAAGCCAAGCTGGATATCGACGATCCCCGCCATATCGTCCCGCGCCAGGCGGTCAAAGATGATCGTTTCATCCAGACGGTTCAGGAATTCGGGGCGGAAATGCGCGCGGACCGCATCCATCACGTCGCGCTTGGCATCGCTGGCATCGGCCCCGTCGGGAAGCTGACTCAGCGCCTGCGCGCCCAGATTGGACGTCAGGATAATCAGCGTCTGTTTGAAGTCCACCGTACGCCCCTGACCATCGGTCAGAACGCCGTCGTCCAGAACCTGCAACAGCACGTTGAACACATCCGGGTGGGCCTTTTCGACCTCATCAAACAGCACAACCTGATAGGGACGACGCCGCACCGCTTCGGTCAGCACGCCGCCTTCGTCATAGCCGACATAGCCCGGAGGCGCGCCGATCAACCGCGCGACCGCGTGTTTTTCCATGAACTCGGACATATCAATCCGCACCATGGCGCTATCGTCGTCGAACAGGAATTCCGCGACCGCCTTGGTCAGCTCGGTCTTGCCGACACCGGTTGGCCCGAGGAACAGGAACGAGCCCAGCGGGCAATTCTCATCATTCAGACCGGCCCGCGCGCGCCGTACCGCATTGGCGACCGCCTTGACGGCATTGCGCTGGCCGATGACCCGCTTGCCGATCTGTTCTTCCATACGCAGCAGCTTTTCACGCTCACCTTCCAGCATCTTGCTGGTCGGGATGCCGGTCCAGCGTTCCACCACCTGGGCGATCTGCTCGGGCCGCACGGCCTCTTCAACCATCAGGCCTGATTCTGAGGTTTCGGCCTCGGCCAGCTCCTTCTCAAGCCCCGGAATGACGCCGTAGGACAATTCCCCGGCCTTGCCGAGGTCACCATCCCGCTTGGCCTGATCCAGCTCGGCCCGCGCGCGGTCCAGCCGTTCCTTCAGGGTCCGCGCGCCTTCCAGTTTGTCACGCTCGGCCTGCCACTGGGCGGTCAACTCACTGGATTTTTCCTGCAAGTCACCTAGTTCCTTTTCCAGCTTGGCAAGGCGATCTTTGGAGGCTTTGTCGTCCTCTTTCTTCAACGCCTCGGCCTCGATCTGCTTTTGCAGAATGTCGCGGTCCAGCGCGTCCAGCGCTTCGGGCTTGGAGTCGACCTACATCCGCAACCGGCTGATTGTGTTGAAAAACTCCGAAATCAGAGCGTCGCGGATTTCTTGCGAAAACCTATGAAGCGAAATAGTCGGAAAGCTTTGACCACGAGACAGCGCATGGCTGCGCGTGAGCGCATGTAGGCGATTTGGGCCGACCCCCGCGCCAAAAATTTAGGATCGGGCTGCATGGAAAGAAAAATCATCGTTCAGGCCCTAAAACGGAGTTTTTCAACACAATCGGCTGGCGGCTTCGTCCATCAGGTCGATGGCCTTGTCGGGCAGGAAGCGGTCGGTGATGTAGCGGTGCGATAGCGTCGCCGCCGACACCAGTGCCGAGTCGCTGATCCGCACACCGTGGTGCAGCTCATACTTCTCTTTGATGCCGCGCAGGATCGAAATCGTGTCCGACACCGTTGGTTCGGTCACCATCACCGGCTGGAATCGCCGCGCCAATGCGGCGTCTTTTTCCACATGTTTGCGGTATTCATCCAGAGTCGTCGCGCCCACGCAGTGCAATTCACCCCGCGCCAGCGCCGGTTTGATCATGTTGGAGGCATCCATCGCCCCCTCGGACTTGCCCGCGCCGACCAGCGTGTGCATTTCGTCGATGAACAGAATGATTTCGCCCGCCGCATCGGTCACCTCGTTCAGGACCGCCTTCAGGCGTTCCTCAAACTCACCGCGATACTTCGCCCCGGCGATCAGCGCGCCCATGTCCAGCGCCATCAGTTTCTTGTTCTTGAGGGATTCCGGCACGTCGCCGTCGATGATCCGCATCGCCAGACCTTCGGCAATCGCCGTTTTACCCACGCCCGGTTCACCAATCAGCACCGGGTTGTTTTTAGTGCGCCGCGACAGCACCTGCATCGAGCGGCGGATTTCCTCATCCCGGCCGATGATCGGGTCGATCTTGCCGTCCCGCGCCGCCTCGGTCAGGTCGCGGGCGTATTTCTTCAGCGCGTCATAGCTGTCTTCGGCACTTGCCGAATCCGCCGTGCGGCCTTTGCGCACATCGTTGATGGCCGCGTTCAGCGCCTGGGCGTTCACGCCCACGGCTTCCAGTGCTTCGCGCGCCTTGGATTTCACCATGGCGAGCGCGGTCAAAACCCGCTCGACCGGCACGAAACTGTCACCGGCCTTCTTGGCCAGCGTTTCGGCCTGATCCAGCACCTTGCCGGTCTGACCGTCCAGAAAAACCTGCCCAGCGTCGCCGGTCACCTTCGGCACCTTGCCCAAGGCGGCGTCAACAGCGTCCAGAACCCGGCCCGGGTTGCCGCCTGAGGCCGAGATCAGGTTGGCGGCCAACCCCTGTTCATCATCCAACAGGGCCTTCAGCAGATGTTCGGGGGCCAGTCTTTGGTGATTTTCGCGCATTGCGATGGTCTGGGCGGCCCGAACGAAACCGCGCGACCGCTCGGTGAACTTATCCAAGTTCATGGTCTTTCTCCTTCACTAAGCGCCCTCGACTATTTGGACCCGACAAAGCGGCATCCGTTTTTGGGGCCTTCCCAGCCTATTTGGGAAACGTCCCTGTGTTGCGCAAGGGTAACAGCAAAAAACCGCGCCCGGTATCCCGGGCGCGGTGCGTCTTCTTTGGGTCGGACGGCTGTTTCGCCGCCGATTCCTGTGCGATTTCAGCCGTCAGTGGCCGGGACTGCGGGCGCTTCGGGTGTTGCCGGCGCGCTTGATTCGGCTGCTGGCGCGGTCAACCCATCGGGGCTGTCCGACGCTGTTTGTCCGCCCGCATAGACAAAATACATCAGCAAGGCCGCCAGGATCAGGCCGCCGACGATGAACCAGGTCGCCCCGGGTCCGCCGCTTCCGTCATCATAGCTGCGCCCCTGATGCGCGTTGAAATCGGGTCTGTAGTTCTGTTGGGCCATTGGAATATCTCCTGTCTGGCTGCATGTTCCGAAAAACCGTTGCCAAGCCGTATCTTTCCCCGAGCGTCTGCATACGCCTGCTTCACACGCGGCCCTAGGCGCCGGTGATCAATGGGCGAATCCCGGCCATTTCATGCGTATTTGACGAATGCGAACGCGCGCCCATCCGCCGCCCAGCAGGGCACGTTGATGGTGCCCTGCCCGCCCTGGAAGGCCGCCAGGGTGCGGATTTCGCTGCCATCGGGCTGCATCAGGCGCAGTTCGACGGGCTTGTCCGCGGGGTGCCCCACGGTCCCTTCCGGGTAGGAAAGATACAGCACCTTCGCGCCGTCAGGCGACGGATGCGGGAACCAGTTGACCCGCGCGTCATCCGTGATCTGAACCGGGTTTCCCCCGCGCGCATCCATCCGCCAGATCTGGGCGTGGCCGGTCCGGTCCGAGTTGAACCAGATGAACCGCCCATCGGCAGAATAATCCGGCCCGTCATTGTGCCCTTCCGGACCATTCTGCCCGGTCAGTTGGCATTCCGCCCCGCCACCGACCCCGATGGTATAGATGTCAAACTGCCCGCCCCGTTCGGCACAATAGGCCAGCCGCGCCCCGTCCGGCGACCATCCATGCCAATAACTCGGCGTATTTTCGGTAATCCGCACCGGCACGCCTCCATCCGAAGGAAGTGTGAAGATGCACGACCCGCCTTCGGTCTGGTGCGAGATTGCGATCCGACTGCCATCCGGTGAAATCCCGTGATCGTTGTTGCAGGCGTCGGCAAAGCCGGTGTCCACAACCTGCGGCACACCGCCAGCCGCCGGAATGCGAAACAGGCGGCCGCCGCCGTTGAACAGAAGTGTGTCGTCCACCGGATCCCAGTTCGGGGCTTCGATCAGGTCGTCGGTCTGCCAGACCACACGCGATGCACCGCGATCCAGATCAAATATTTCCAGCGAGCTACGCATGCCTCTTCCCCCTGTGCTGCGTCCCCTGTACCCCGTCCGCGATATCTTCAGAACCCGGAGTTTCCGCACCATGTCCGATGACCGCCTGATCGTCGCCCTAGATCTGCCCGACGCGCTGGCAGGGCTGCAAATGACCGAAACGCTTGGAGAGGCTGTGAGCTTCTACAAAATCGGTCTTGGGATGCTGACCGGCGGCGGGCTGGCCCTGGCCAATGAGCTTAAGGACGAACACGGAAAACGCATCTTTCTGGACATGAAGCTGTTTGACATCGGTGCCACGGTCGAGGCCGCGGTGCGTGGCATCGCCCGTTTCAACCACGACTTTCTGACAGTCCACGGCGACCCCTATGTCGTGCGCGCCGCTGTCGAGGGGCGCGGCGGGGCGGATACAAAGATCCTTGCCGTGACGATCCTGACCTCGCTGGATCGCGCCGATATGGACGACGCCTGCATCAAACCGGGCAGCCCTGCCGACCTGGTGCTGGAACGCGCTGAGCGCGCGCTGGAGGCCGGGGCCGATGGCGTGATCTGTTCCCCGCATGAGGCCGCGCTGGTGCGCAAACTGCCCCAGGCAGAGGGCCGCCTGATCGTCACGCCGGGCGTGCGCCCGGCAGGCGGCGATGCGGGCGATCAGAAACGCATCATGACCCCGGCGGCGGCTGTCGCGGACGGCGCGGACCATATCGTCGTTGGTCGTCCCGTTTGGCGCGCAGATGATCCGGTTGCTGCCGCGCAGGCCATCATTGCCGAACTAAACAGCCCGCAGGCGCTTTCACCGAATAGATAATGCGAAGCGGGGCCACTGGCCGCCGATTGCTGGTGCGCGGGGTATTGCGCCGCAGGCTCAATCCTCGATCCGGCGTGCTTCGTCCACCAGCATGATCGGGATTCCGGCGCGCACCGGATAAGCCAGATGCGCCGCGCGCGAAATCAGCTCCCCCGCGTCAGCGTCCCAGACCAGCTGCGTTTGGGTCTGCGGACAGATCAACGCTTCCAGCATTCTGCGATCATGCGCGACATCCGTTTCGTCGTTCATTGCAATTTCTCCACTCCGGTATCGCGCAGGGCGAATTCCACCAGGGTCACGAAAGTCTCGCGCCGCGTTGTCAGCGACGGCGCCTCCAACAACGCCTGTTTGTCCTCGGCCTCGAACGGGCACAGCATTGATAGAGAGTTTATCAGCAATTCGTCGTCTGCCTCGCGCAGATTTTCCCAATCGGTCTTTAACTCCTGCGCTTCGAAGTATCGCGACAGCATTCGGAAAAACCCATCGCGCGCGAAACCGGGATCGTCTTCGCAGCGGCCAAGATCCCGTTCAAAGCCCTGCCAGCGAACCGAGCAGCGTCGGTAGGGCGCGAAGCCCTCAACCTCTTCATTGATACGAAACCGGCTGATCCCGGTCAGCGTGATCATGTAGCGCCCGTCCTCAGTCTCGGAAAAGCCGGTGATGCGTCCGGCGCAACCGATGGCATGCAATGCTTCGGGCTGCCCGACCGGCATCTGGCGCGGCTGCACCATGCCGATCAGCCGCCCGGGCGTTTTCAGCGCGTCCTGCAACATCGTGAGGTAGCGCGGCTCGAGCAGATGCAACGGCAGGCGCGCACGCGGAAGCAACAGCGCGCGCGGCAGGGGAAACACTGGCAGGATATCGGGCAGGTCGGCAGCTTTGATCATTGCCGGTCACCTAGTCCGGTTGAGCCGCGTGGCAAGCCGTTCAGGTGTCAGACGAAGATCATCGACGACAGTCGACGCCGCCCGGCAAGCGCAATCGGATCCTGCGGTGACAATGATTCGAACACCGTGAACAGCTGCGCCTTTGCCGCACCTGCGTTCCAGTCACGGTCACGCCGGAAAACGTCCAGCAATTCATCCACCGCGCCTTCGACATCGCCGGAACCATGCAAAGCCACGGCCAGGTCAAACCGTGCCTGCAAATCGTCGGGATTGCCTTCAAGCCGGGCGCGCAATTCGTTCACCGGCCCGGTTTCGGCAGCCTGACGGATCAGTGCAATCTGCGCGCGCACCGAGTCAATCTCGACAGCTTCGGAAATTTCGGCAGGTGCGCCGTTCAGGATCGCCTCGGCCTGGTCCAGGTCATCCAGCGCCACATGTGCCCGCGCAAGACCGCCATAGGCGGCGGCGTTGTTGCCATCTTCGCCCAATATGGCCGAGAATGTCTGCGCGGCATCTTCGGCGGCCCCGGCTTCCAGCATCTCTTCCGCCGCTGCCAGCGCATCGGCCAGCCCGCCATCCTCATCAACGGCGAAGGCTGCGACCCGTTTGATGAAAGTCTGGACTTCTGCCGGGGTGATCGCGCCCTGGAACCCATCCACCGGCTGGCCCTGCCAGAAGGCATAGACTGTCGGGATTGATTGGATGTTCAACTGCTGTGCGACCATCGGCGCGTGATCGACGTCGAGCTTTTTCATCCGGACCTTGCCACCGGCAGCTGTCACAGCATCTTCCAGCAGCGGGCCAAGTGCCTTGCATGGGCCACACCAGGGTGCCCAGAAATCGACGACAATCGGCGTTATCTTGGATGCCTCGATCACGTCATCCATGAACTGTGCTTCGGTTGTGTCGCTGATCAGGTCCTCGCCGACGGGTTCCGCGTCAAGGTTCGCTCCAAGCTCCAACATGATCTCTCGCCCTCAGGTGGTTTGTTTTGCGCACTAGATGGGGCAAACCGGGGCCATACGCAAGATCACGCCTGCACAGGCGCTTTCGGCAGCGGCAGACAGCCGGTCAGGCCAGCCGGAAGCACCAGCCAGGCCCCGGCCGCATAAAGTGCGCGCCCGAACCCCGGGGCATCGCTGGTCAGGGTGATCGACACCGGCGAATGGCCAAGAATCGCGGCCCCGTCGGGCAGATTGCCGATCAGGCCTTGCGACGGCAGAATGACGACTGCTCCGGGTGCGGCATCGGTGGTCACCATGACCACGGCCATCACGGCGATCCATGACAGCAGCACCAGAGGACTCATCAGCATGATGGTCTTAATAATCATGGATATGTTCCAGTATCAGCGCACTGCCATCCATCCTGGCAATCCAGCCCGTCAGATCCGTCACTGGCAACAGGATCAGGTGCCGGTAACCGCCCCGCCCCTGCCGAGGCAAAGACAGCAAAGCACCCGGTTCATCTGGCGCGTCCGAAAGCGCCGTCAACATGATCTGATCGTTGCCGGCGATTTCGGAAAACGCAACACCCTGGGCGGCCAGGTCCCGGGCCAGAGTCGTGAAGGCGCGATAGCGCGGCGTTTCGATCACGATGCCAGCCCCGGTCGCCCCATATACCTGAAGGCCCTCGACCCGCGACAGCTGGCTGGCGCTGGCGACTGTCACGACCGAGCGCATGATCAATTCATCCGGGCCAACCTCGGCCACGGCGCGGGCAATCAGGCCCGCATAGGCCGCCTTGGCCCGGTATTCGAGGCCCAGCGCCATGCGCCTTTCCCAATCACGCAACGACGGCCCGGCGGCGTCGGCCAGTTCGGCCGCATCAGCCCTAAAATCCCAAAGATACCACGGAGTCTGGGTCAGAAACGCGGCATAATCCCCGGCCTGATCGGCCGACAGGTCATCCAGCGGCGCGCGCTTTGGCCCACGGATCAGCGCGGCCAGCCGCCCGATGGTTTCTTGATACTGTTGAAGAAGTCGATGTTTTGGTCGGCGCGTTGTTGAGCGAGAGGCGGCCGCGCGCCGTTTTCTTTCACGTTGGCACTGTTGCTGGCACCAACTTCGCCAGTTTCCGGAGGTTTTGAGCTGTTGCTGCGAGTTGGAACTGTTCGGTTGCGCCTTTGGGTCCTCGAAGCCGCATCATCTGCACGCCGATGTATCGTTTCAGGTGGGCAAAGAGCATTTCAACCTTCCGCCTTTGGATGAACGACGTCATGTAGGCATCTGTTTTTCGGATATCGCGAGCGACGTCTCGGGCGGCTTCGTGAACGGACCGCATAAGGCGTCTGCCGTCGTCCTTCGGACAGCATTGCGACTTCAGAGGGCATGCGTCGCAATCGTGCTTTGAGGCTCGGTATCTGATGAACCCGTCTTTGCTGCCATTGGGCTTTCGCGGTTTTGAGAAGTTCCGCCGATATGTTTGCAAGGCTTTGCCGGTCGGGCAAGTATAGCTGTCGGTCGCCGGGTCGTAGACAAAGTCTTCGCGTGAGAATGTGCCGTCAGTTCGTTTTGACTTATCCCAGACCGGAATGTGGGGTTCGATTTGACGTTCGTCCACAAGCCAGCCCAACATCTCGGCTGATCCGTAACCCGTATCACCCACAAGCTTGTCAGGTTTGATGCCAAACCGCTCATGTACACGATCGATCATCTCCCTTGCTGCCCGCGCCTCTGCAGGCCGGATCGGAGCCGTCGGCTCGACGTCCACGATGACTGCATTATCCAAATCGACCATATAGTTAGTGGAATAGGCAAAGTAGGCGGCTCCCCCGTCAGCCCCAGTCCAACGCGCTGCTGGATCAGCCGGTGAGATGTATTTGGGGACGACCTTGGTCGCAGCACCGAAGGCCACATCATCCAGCGTCTCGAGATATTCGTCGACGGCACGGGACGTCAGATCTGCTGGCAGTCCGTCTTTGCTTTCAACGCCGCGCGTCTGGTTTGCATTCGCGGGGATCAGACTGGCATCAACACCAAAGCTGTGGCCGCCAACCAGCCCCTCATCCATGCAGCGCTGCAAAACGACCTCGAACAAATGTCGGAACAAACCGCTCTCGCGGAAACGGCCATGCCGGTTCTTAGAGAATGTCGAATGGTCGGGCACTGGATCAGCCAAATCAAGCTTACAAAACCAACGATACGCCAGATTGACATGAACCTCTTCGCAAAGCCGTCGCTCGGAACGGATGCCCTGACAATAGCCCAACAACAGCATGCGGATCATCAGTTCAGGATCAATCGAAGGGCGGCCATTGGCACTGTAGTATGAAGCGAGCAAGGGGCGCACACCTGTCAGATCAAGGAAGCGATCAATTCCCCGGACGGGATGATCCTTCGGCACAAAACTCTCGATCGAGAACTCATAGAACAGCGCGCCTTGCGCAACTTGCCTTGGACCCATCATCGCCGAACCCTCCACCCTCAAAACAAGTGAATCAGAGCGTGCGCGGCCAATCAACGGACTTTTTCAACAGTATCTTCTTCATAGGCGGCTTTCAGCATCATCTCGGCGGTGAAACTGATTCCGATGGTGTGAACCAGCTGCTTGGTTGGCCCATCGACCCCGCCCATCGGCCCTGATGCACGGCTGAGTTTGCACAGCGACGACCAGTAACCCGCTACGGCTTCGACATAGCCGAACCCATGCGGGTCGCCCTGCCGGAGCGTGGCGCCGTAATCGTCATAAGCATGCACGATGTGCCATTCCGGATAGGTCAGCAATGTGCGTGCCTCGGCCCGGCGATGCTGGGGCGGCAACAGCGAAGCGTCCTCAGCAACCTCCCCCTGCGGGCGGCAGCTGAGTTCGACCCATAGCGACGGAATGGCCAGCCCGGCGACCACGACCAATGCGATCGACAGCAAACGCGCAAGCCAGCGAATTATGGCACGCACCGCTCAGCCCCGCCCGAAGCGCAGGCCGGACCAAAGCGCGACACCACCCAGCAGGATATGCGGCGCATTGGCCAGGATCCTGAAGGTGAACGGCAAGTCCAGCGTACCGTTCAGAAATATGCCAAAGTCCAGATACCCCGACCCGGTTGCCAACCCCAGCAAACCATCCCCAAGGTACAGCGCGCCAAACAACACAAGAAACATCCGCGACGCCCGGTGTCCAAGCAACGCAGCGGCCAGCGCCCAGATCGCGGACGCCAGATGCAGCGCATCATCAAATGGATCGAGCGCGAACACTCCGAACGAGCGCCCCTGATCGTCGGTGATGCCCGGAATGTAGTTCAGCGCCGCCGCGCCCAGCAGCACGACGAAATAGCCCAGGGCGATTTTCTGCAAGATGGTCATAGATGCCTCAAGTAGCTGTCCCAAAGGTTGTTGCGCAGCCGCCCGGCGGGATCCTGCGCCCGTTTCGCAACCGCGAATTCGATGGCCCGTGGATAACCGCGTTGCAACTGGCCCACTGTGGCATGGGGACGATAAGGCAGGTAATACGTCCCGCCAATCGCGATGATCCCGTCGATCAGCGCCCGCGTCATCCGCGCCATGTCCGCCTCGGCCCTTGCGGTCATTTCCTGACTGAACAGCATTACGGCGGCGATCCGGGGTTCGGGCGCGTAACTCAGCCAGCTTTCGGTGTCGGCGGCCACATAGCGCAGCGTGACGTTCAGCAACTCTTGATAACTGGCCGGAATCACCGTCTGGCAGAGGGTCAGAAACGCGCCAAACTGATCGGGCACGACGAAGTATTCGTGCAGGATATCCGTGCGCATCGGGTCACGATCATCCAGCGTCACAACCGGTTCGTTGATCAGCGAATTGCGCGTCACCACGCCGCCGCCGACCTTTGGGCCCAAAGCCGTTTCCACCCACCACCGGCCACGCTTCACCCGCTCACGCCCCAGCTGACCCCGGAATATATGGCGCGAGATTTTTGACAGCGTCCCGGATGAGGATGCGGGCGCGATATCGTCCTGATCCGCGCCGGGCACATAATCGATCAGCAGCGCGTCTTCGAAGAACTGCGCCCGATCCACGTTCAGCCGCCCGTAGACCATGTTGAGGTCCGGCTTGGTCAGGGCCGCTGCCAGCGATGCCGCAAAGTCGACAGCGGGCATTTCGGTGAACGTCGGGACCAGATTGGCGTTGGGCGCGGCGTCGACCTCAAGCTCGGTGATCAGACCGGTCAGGCCATAACCGCCCATGGTGCGCCCGAACAGGTCCGGGTTTTCGTCGCGCGAACAGGTCACCAGATCGCCGGTCGGTAACAGCATGTCGAAGGACCGCACCGTCGCGCCCATCGGCCCCAGGGGCGCGGGCCAGCCATGAGCGTTCACACAAAAGGTCGCCGCCACGCCGAAATCATTGTTCGATTGCATCACCTTGGGCGACAGGCCCAACGGGTCCAGCGCCGCAATCACCTGATGCCAGCGCACGCCGGCCTGTACGCGATAGGTCTGCGCGGCAGTGTCCGCCTCGACAAACCCGCTTTGCAGGGTAATCGCCCGCCCGCCGCGCGGGATCGCCTGTGCGCCCATGGAATGACGCGCAGCACCGATGTTGATCGCCCGCCCCTCGGCCGCTGCCTGGCGCATTTCGCTGCGCAGGATGTCGACCAGAACCTCTCCGGGATCTTCCTTGACGATCACATGGGCGGACACCGGCGTTTCGGACAGCATCGAGGCATCGTTCAGCGTTCCAGCCGCCGGTTCATGCGCCAAAGACCGCGTTCCGGTCAGATCGCTTAACGCCGGGGCGACCGCCTTGGCGCCCAGCCAGCCAACGACAGCGCCTGACCCCAGCAACAGTGCGCGACGTGACAGGCGGCCCATAGGCGCGACCTAAAGATCGAAGGTCGCGAAGACCGGCGCGTGGTCCGAGGGTTTTTCCCACCCACGCGCCGCCCGCAACACGCGCGAGCCTGAGGCCGCGTTCGAGATATCCGGCGTCGCCCAGACATGATCCAGGCGCCGCCCCTTGTCGGCCCCGTCCCAATCCTTGGCGCGGTAGGACCACCAGGAATACAGATTGCCCTCGGGGATATCCTGCCGGGTGACATCGACCCAGGCCCCGGCATCCTGCGTTTGCCCCAATGCTTCAACCTCGACCGGCGTATGGCTGACGACCTTCAGCAGCTTCTTGTGATCCCAAACGTCATCTTCGCGCGGAGCGATGTTCAGATCGCCCACCATTACCGACTTTTGCGGACGTTCCGCGTGGAACCAATCCCGCATTTCGGCAAGGTAATCCAGCTTTTGCCCGATTTTCTCATTCACGTCCCGGTCCGGCACATCGCCGCCTGCGGGCACATAAAAATTGTGGATCGTCAGGCCGTTTTCCAGCCGCCCGGCGATGTGGCGGGCGTGGTCCAACGCCGCGAAATCATAGGCCCCGGCCTCGACCATCGGCAGGCGCGACAGGATCGCGACGCCGTTGTATCCTTTCTGACCGCGCGCAACCATATGGGTATAGCCCAGCACCTGAAACGCCTCGACCGGGATCTTGTCGACCGGGGACTTACACTCTTGCAGGCACAGCACATCGGGGGCTTCTTCGCCCAACAGCTTGCAGACAATCGGTTCGCGCAGGCGGACCGAATTGATGTTCCAGGTCGCAATCGTAATTGGCATTGGCAGGGGCTTTCTGTTGGATTGGCGTCAGAATACCCCCGCCGAGGTCGCGCCACAACCGAGGTTGTTTGACATCCTGCCAGCCGGGCGCGACATCTGGGATATGCTTCTGACCCGCAACCGCAACTATCGCTTGCTGTTCTCTGCCACCGCCGTTTCAAATCTGGGCGACGGGATATCCGCGCTGGCCTTTCCGTGGCTGGCCACGTTGCTGACCCGCGATCCTTTGCTGATTGGGCTGGTTGCCGCCGCTGGAAAGCTGCCGTGGTTGTTGTTCGCGATACCTGCCGGTGCCATCACCGACCGTGCGGATCGACGCGCCTTGATGGTGCGCGCAGATGTGTTCCGCCTGCTGCTGACTGTGGGCGTCATTGCCCTGATCCTGTCTACGCCTGCCTTGCCACTGGTGGGCAGTGCGCTGCCCTATATCCTTGCGCTGTCCGGTCTTGCCTTCCTGTTGGGTTCCGCCGAAGTCCTGCGCGACAATGCCGCCCAGACTGTGCTTCCCTCGATCGTGCCAAAGACCGACCTTGAAAACGCCAACGGCCAGTTGTGGAGTGTCGAACAGATCACCGGTCAGTTCATCGGCCCGCCGGTTGCAGGATTTCTGATCGCGCTGGCAATTCCCCTGCCCTTCGGCGTCGATGCGGTCACATTCGCGCTGGCGGCCTGGCTGGTCTGGTGCATTGCCCTGCCCAAACGCCCACCGCGCACCGCGACGACCAGCTTGCGGGCTGAAATGGCCGAGGGCTGGGCCTGGATGAAAGCGCACCCGCTGATCCTGCAACTGGCGTTGATGCTGGGCATCGTCAACTTTGTGTCGATCATGGGGCTCACGATTCTCGTGCTTTATTCGCAGGAAATCCTTGGGCTTGGCGCGGCAGGCCATGGCATTCTGCTGACAGCGGGTGCGGCTGGTGGCGTTGTCGGCGGTCTGATCTGTCCGCCGCTCATCAAGCGGCTTGGGACGCAGCGGGGCATCTGGCTGGCGATGGCACTGTTCCCGTTGCCCTTCGTTACAATGTGGCTGACCAGCAACCCGTGGATTGTCGCCATCGCCCTGTTTGTCGAGATGATTGGCGCGCTGCAATGGAACGTCATCACCGTCTCGCTGCGCCAGCGGGTGATCCCGGATGAGTTGTTGGGCCGGGTCAACAGCCTTTACCGTTTCTTCGGTTGGGGCGCGATGCCGCTGGGTGCTTTCGCAGGCGGCGCGCTGGTCGCGCTTTTAGAGCCCGGTTTCGGGCGCGAGGCGGCCCTGCGCGGCGTCTACCTGATTGCAGCCCTCGGGATGGGGGCGATGTTTGCCTATGGGTTGGCGCGTTTGCGTCTGCCCGCCTCCTGAGCAAAAAAAATGCCCGGCACAATGGCCGGGCAAGTCCAACAGGGAGGATCCATGCCATTGCCCGGGCACAGTCTTCGGGTCGTCTGAGTCTTCATAGAACAGCGAATCGTTCCGATTTGATGAACTTTCTGCGGCAATCTTGTGATAATTGCCTCAGTCGTACTGCACGGCCTCGTACTCGATCCCGTCTGTATCGTGGAAATAGAAGCGGCGACCGGGTTCGTAATCCGCATGGGAATGTGTCTCCAACCCCTCGGCTTTGACGCGGGCTTCGGTTGCATCCAGATCGTCCACGACAACGCCGACATGGTTCAGGCCCGACAGCGTCCAATAGCTGCGCGGTTTCGCGGCAGGGTCGGACCCCGACGCATAAAGCGCCAGATACGTTTCCTCAGGTCCGACATGGAGCGAAGTTCCGTTGTGGATCGAATCCCCCTGCCAGCGGATTTTCCACCCGAACACCCGGTCCAGCATCGCGGCTGTCGCATGGGGGTCGGTGACTGTGTAGTTCACATGTTCCAATCGTGCGGCCATGGCCTTTTTCCTTTGTATTGCATTTCTGATTTGCTCTTTGTAATTCCTCAACCTAACTTGAGGTCAACAGTTTTTTTCGAAAGATATCAACATGGCAGAGATCACAATCGGCGCAATGGCGCGCCGCACCGGGCTGGCGGTTTCGGCTATACGGTATTACGAATCCCAAAGTCTAATCGCACCCAACCGCAATGCCGGCGGGCAGCGCCGGTATCCGAAATCCGACATCCGCCGCCTGTCCTTCGTGATCATCGCGCAAAAGCTGGGTTTCACCCTGACGCAGATACGTGAGGTGCTGACCCGCCTGCCCGAAGCGCGCACCCCGACCGAGGCGGATTGGGAGCGCATTGCCAAAGCTTTCCGGGCCGACCTCGACGCGAAGATTGACACGCTGACCCGTCTGCGTGACGACTTTGGTGGCTGCATCGGCTGCGGGTGCCTGTCGATGAAACGCTGTGCGCTGTTCAATCCCGCCGACCAGGCCGCCGCCAAAGGCCCCGGGCCGCGGTATCTTTTGGGTGACAGGCCGGAAACATGACAAAAAAAGGCCCGGCGCTAAGGCCGGGCCAGTCCAACAGGGAGGGTCTGCGTCGTAACCCGGACGCAGGGCGGGAACGTGTCAGGCGACGAGGCGGTAACCGCCACTTTCCGTAACCAGAAGTCGTGCATTCGACGGATCGGGTTCAATCTTCTGGCGCAGCCGATAGATGTGCGTTTCCAGCGTATGCGTCGTCACCCCGGCGTTATAGCCCCAGACCTCGTGCAGCAGGATATCGCGGGCGACCACGCCTTCCGTCGCCCGATAGAGGAACTTGAGAATGTTCGTCTCTTTCTCGGTCAGCCGGATTTTCTTTTCTTCCTCATCCACCAGCATCTTCTGCGCGGGCTTGAACGTATACGGCCCAAGCTGGAATACCGCATCCTCGGATTGTTCGTGCTGGCGCAGTTGCGCGCGGATGCGGGCCAGAAGAACCGGGAATTTGAAGGGCTTGGAGACGTAATCGTTCGCGCCGGCATCCAGACCCAGGATCGTATCAGCGTCAGAATCATGGCCCGTCAGCATCAGAACCGGGCATTTCACCCCGCCTTTGCGCATCAGGCGGCAAAGCTCGCGCCCGTCGGTGTCGGGCAGACCGACGTCAAGGATCACCAGATCATAAAGCGCCGCCTTGGCCTTCACCATTGCATCGGCCCCGTCGACGGCTTCGAACACATCGAAGTCCTCGGTCATGACCAACTGTTCGCTCAGCGCTTCGCGAAGATCATCATCATCATCGACCAGCAGAATTTTTTTCAGGTTCGCCATCTCGCCCTCCGGGAGTTTCCGCCTTGATGTCCCTACAGATGCGGTGAAGGTGCGGTCAGGGCAAGATTTGTGGCAAACCTCTCACGCGGACGTGTCGCGAGCGCGGGTTTTGTTTCAATTCACCCCCTCAAAGCGCTATTGCAGCGCCACGACATGTAACGAAACGCCCGAGGGGGACCATGGGCCTGTCACTGAACTCTGCCGAACGTCTGGCCCGTGCGCGCACCGATTTGCGCGCCGGGGTGCCGGTTGTGTTGCAGGATGATGGCGGGGCATCCCTGATTCTGGCGGCGGAAACTGCAAGTGTGGATCGGCTGGCTGCACTTCGCGCGGCGGGTCAGACGGTTCTGGCGATCACCGAACGGCGCGCCACGACGCTGAAGGCGCGTGCATATGACCGCGATCTGGCGCGGATTGCGTTGCCATCGGATGCGGATGTCGCCTGGGTTCGGGCCATGGCCGACCCGGCATCGGACCTAAGCCACCCGATGAAAGGCCCGTTTACCAGCCTACGCGACAGCCCGGCCAAGGTTCATCGCGCGGCGATCCGTCTGGCAAAGTCGGCGCATCTTCTGCCGGCGGTTCTGGTCGCCCCGCTGGCCGATCCTGCGGCTGCGTCAGAATTGACGTCACTTTCGCCAGACGACCTGGCCGCGTTGAGTGCACCCGAAGCGCTGTCCCAGATCGCCGCGGGGCGCGTCCCGCTTGTCGTGTCGGACGCCGGGCGGGTCCATGTGTTCCGCCCCGCTGACGGGGGCGAAGAACATTACGCCGTCGAAATCGGCGCACCGGATCGGGACGGTCCGGTCCTGACACGGCTGCATTCAGCCTGCTTTACCGGCGATGTGCTTGGATCGCTCAAATGCGACTGTGGTTCGCAGCTGAAGGCTGCCTTGCGCGCGATGGGGGACCAGGGCGCCGGTGTATTGCTGTACCTCAACCAGGAAGGGCGCGGTATCGGGCTGGCCAACAAGATGCGTGCCTATGCGCTTCAGGATCAGGGGTTTGATACGGTCGAGGCGAACCATCGCCTGGGCTTTGAAGATGACGAACGCGATTTCCGCATCGGCGCGTCGCTTCTGCGTGCGCTTGGGTTTTCAAGCGCGCGTCTTATGACCAACAACCCGGCCAAAGTCGAACGCCTGCGCTCCTGCGGCATAAATGTGGTCGAACGGGTGCCATTGGCTGTAGGGCGAACCAGTGACAACACCGACTATCTGGATGTGAAAGCGAAAAAGTCCGGGCATATTTTATGAGGTCGACTGATCTGGTCGTCACACGCTTGGGTGCGCGGTTTCGCGGCCGCCGCTTGCCCTGCGCCATTGGGCGCGGCGGGATGAGCGGTTCCAAATCCGAAGGCGACGGCGCAACCCCGGTCGGCGTCTGGCGGATCGTCGGCGCGAAATACCGCGCCGATCGCGTGTGGTGCAGGGCCGACACCGCTTTCCCGCTTTCCCCGATCAGCCCGGGTGATATTTGGTCAGACGATCCAGCGGATCCGGCCTATAACCACGGCCTGCGCGCGCCCGGCCACCGATTTTCACACGAACGAATGCGCCGGGGCGACCGGCTTTATGATCTGGTCCTTATGACGGACTACAACTGGCCGATTGTGTTGAAAAACTCCGTTTTAGGGCCTGAACGATGATTTTTCTTTCCATGCAGCCCGATCCTAAATTTTTGGCGCGGGGGTCGGCCCAAATCGCCTACATGCGCTCACGCGCAGCCATGCGCTGTCTCGTGGTCAAAGCTTTCCGACTATTTCGCTTCATAGGTTTTCGCAAGAAATCCGCGACGCTCTGATTTCGGAGTTTTTCAACACAATCGGCCGAATGCGAAACCTGGCGCCGGCTCTGCCATTTTCCTGCACCGCTGGCGCAAACCCCGCCACCCGACCGAAGGCTGTGTGGCATTCGCACCGAAAGACCTGCGCTGGATCGCCCAGAACTGGACGCGAACCTCTCGCCTGATTGTGCGCGGTTAGTCCCGCGCGCCGAAGATCGCTGAACCGACACGAACATGCGTCGCCCCGCAGGCAATCGCGACTTCGAAATCTCCGCTCATCCCCATCGACAGGCAGGCGAGCCCGTTGCGCGCGGCCATGTCGGACAGCATGTGAAAATGCGGTTTCGGATCTTCATTGGCCGGCGGAATGCACATCAGCCCCTGAACCGGCAGGTTCAGGTCGCGGCATTGATCAACGAAATTGTCCGTGTCCATTGGCAGGATACCGGCCTTCTGAGGTTCCGCCCCGGTGTTCACCTGGACGAACACATCCGGACAGGTGCCCATTTCATCGGCCAGCCGGGCAATGGTCCTGGCCAGTTTCGGACGATCAACCGAGTGTATTGCATGGAACATCGCCATTGCCTGACGCGCCTTGTTTGTCTGAAGCGGACCGATCAGATGCAGTTCCAGATCATCGCGCCCACCGCCAAGCTGTTCCCAACGCCCCTGCGCCTCCTGCACGCGATTTTCGCCAAACACACGCTGCCCGGCCTCAAGCACCACACGAACCCGATCCTCCGGCTGCATTTTTGACACCGCGATCAGCGTGACCGCATCCGCAGGCCGCCCACTGGCAATGGCAGCCGCTTCGATCCGGCCTTTGATATCGCCCAAAGACATGCCCCACCCCCTCTGACGGTTCCGCAGCTTTGTTACCCGCAAGCGCCGCCCGATGAAAAGCGCGCAAGCCCGGTTTCAGTTTTCGTAACAATACTGGAAATGACCTGGAGCGGGCGGCGGGAATCGAACCCGCATCTTCAGATTGGAAATCTGAGGTCTTACCATTACACAACGCCCGCGAAGCGAGTTAGGGGCTATTTCATTGGCTTTCAGGGGTCAAGCATGATGTCTAGATTGCCTTGCGCTTGTCACTCGAAGAAAACATTAGAAGACTGTTGAAAGCCCAGCCCCAGCAGAGCCCAGTGTTGGCAGGTTCATCAATCGCAACCTTCCAGACTGACGCCAACGGCCGATTGTGTTGAAAAACTCCGAAATCAGAGCGTCGCGGATTTCTTGCGAAAACCTATGAAGCGAAATAGTCGGAAAGCTTTGACCACGAGACAGCGCATGGCTGCGCGTGAGCGCATGTAGGCGATTTGGGCCGACCCCCGCGCCAAAAATTTAGGATCGGGCTGCATGGAAAGAAAAATCATCGTTCAGGCCCTAAAACGGAGTTTTTCAACACAATCGGCCCGAACCAGCCATTCATCGTGTCAGACTACGCCGCAGTGCAGCTTCACCGAACCGGCCATTCGCTGCGCCCGCGAGATCGCAGCGTGACCCGATGACTGGATCGCGCGACTCAACAGACATGAATGGCGGTAATGAACGTGCGGGTGGGATTTGGGCCTACCAATGCCGGTTCGTGACGCCATTGTCGTTATGGCGTTCGTCCAATTCAGCACCGACCCCAACGTTCTCGTGCTAACCCGTCGATATTGGGTGCATACTCTTGAGCGCCTGATCTGCTTGGTATTGGCTCAGGAAGACCTTGCCTGACAGATGCTCAAGAAAGTCAGAGCGGTGTAGGCGATCCAGAACTGGTCCCTTCACTTCGCTAAGATGAAGGTGAAGTCCAGCGTCTTTAAGTCGGTGGTCGATTTGCTCGAGGCTTTCCAGCGCCGAAGCATCGATGAAGTTTACAGCAGAGCACATCAGTACGACCTCACGGATTGATGGGTCCAGAGAAACAGCATCATTGATGGTGTCCTCCAAGAAGCGAGCGTTCGGGAAATAAAGACTCTCATCGATCCTGATCGACAAGACGCCCGGTGTCGTCTCTACCGTATGGCGCCTGACGTTTCGATAATGCTCTGTCCCAGGAACCTTTCCGACAACGGCAAAGTGCGGTCGCGATGTTCGCTTCAGGTGAAGTGCAAGCGAGGACAAGACCCCAATCGCGATACCAATTTCTACACCCAATGCCAGAGTTCCAAGAATTGTCCCGAGCATGGCTGTGAAATCGGCCTTCGAGTAGGTCCACGTTCGCTTGATTGTCTCCAGATCAATGAGTGACAGAACGGCGACGATGATGGTCGCGGCGAGCGTGGCTTTGGGTAGGAAGAACAGGAGCGGGGTCAGAAACAGGGTCGCGAACGCGATGCCTATGGCGGTGAAGGCGCCTGCTGCTGGTGTCCGTGCGCCGGCGTCGAAGTTCACGACAGACCGGGAGAACCCCCCGGTGACCGGGAAACCACCGGAAACGGCTGCGCCAACGTTCGAGGCACCAAGAGCGACGAGCTCCTGATCGGGGTCGATGCGCTCGCGGCGCTTTGCAGCAAGCGTTTGGGCAACGGAGATGGTTTCAACATAGGCGGCTCCACCATATCAGGTGCACGCGTCGCACGCGAATCTGATGCTCGTTTCGCAGTGGCATCAGTCACATTGATGAACATAGCGAACCGTCGCAAAGCAGAGCGATTAAAGAGACTAAAAAGAGACTAAAGTCGAGCCTCGGGCGTCAAATAGTTTGCTAAGTCATTGATTTCAGTGGTGAGCCGTGCAGGATTCGAACCTGCGACCCACTGATTAAAAGTCAGTTGCTCTACCAACTGAGCTAACGGCCCACTCGGCCCGACGACCTATCGTTGCGTCTTTCACCCGTCAACCCTGTATTCGGTGTGAATTCCGTTGGTTCCCGGGTGTGCGGGTGGGGTGGTGGGCTTTGCAAGGCAGCACGCAGGGAGTATATGCGCAATTATGGGCGAATCCTCGGCATATGCGGGCCTTGCATTTCGGAAGATGCACGGCGCTGGCAATGATTTTGTTGTGCTGGACCAGCGGTCTGGTGGCACTCCGGTCAGTGCCGCGTTGGCGCGCGCCCTGGGCGACCGCCATCGGGGCGTCGGTTTCGATCAACTTGCTGTTTTGTCGGGCGAATCCGGTCACTATCGGCTGTCGTTCATGAATACGGACGGATCTGTGTCGGGGGCCTGTGGCAATGCCACGCGCTGCGTTGCGGATTGGCTGATGCGTGCAAACGGGGTCTCAGAAGTCACGCTCACAACGGCGGCTGGCGCCCTCAGGGCGGTTCGCGAACCTTCGGGGCAGGTGGCGGTCAATATGGGGCAGCCCCGGTTCGAATGGAACGAAGTTCCGCTGGCCCGGGCGGTCGACCCGGCATCGCTGCCGCTGGATGGTGCGCCGATGGCTTTGTCGATGGGCAATCCGCACTGTGTTCATGTCGTCGATGATGCCGAAACCGTGGATCTTGCCGCGATTGGCCCGATGATCGAAACCGACGCTCTGTTTCCCGAGGCGACGAATGTCGAATTCCTGTCTCTGCTTGGGGCGGACAAGCTGCGGCTGCGGGTTTGGGAACGGGGAACTGGTATCACGATGGCCTGCGGTTCGGGTGCCTGCGCGGCTGGCGTGGTTGCCGCCCAAAAGGGCCTGACCGGCCGCCGGGTTGAAATCGTGGCCGACGGCGGGATCCTGACCGTGGATTGGCGCGAGGATGGTGTCTGGCTTGCAGGGCCGACCGCGCATGTGTTTGACGGCGTGCTGTCCGACGATTTCCCGGGCTTGCCGCTTTGACCCGGATTTCCACCCACGGCTGCCGGCTGAACGCCTATGAGTCCGAGGTTATGGGCAAGCTTGCCGGTCAGGCCGGGCTGGACGGCGCGATTGTGGTCAACACCTGCGCGGTAACGGCCCGTGCGGTGCGTAAGGCGACACAAGATATCCGACAGTTGCGGCGCGACAACCCCAAGGCGCGGCTGATTGTCACCGGCTGTGCTGCCCAGACCGAGGCGGCACGTTTCGCCGCCATGCCCGAGGTTGATGACGTGATCGGCAATGCCGAGAAGATGCGCGCAAACACCTGGCAGGGTCTGGCGGGTGGGTCCGGCGGTACGCAAGTCTCGGACATCATGGCTGAAACCGCTGCCCCTGCGCCGCAGATCGACGGGCTCGGCACCCGGGCGCGCGCCTACGTGCAGGTTCAGAACGGTTGCGATCACCGCTGCACGTTCTGCATTATTCCCTACGGGCGCGGCAATTCACGCTCGGTACCCGCAAAGACCGTTATCGAACAGGTCGCGCGCCTTGTGGATCGTGGCTTTAATGAGGTTGTTCTGACCGGCGTCGACATGACCAGCTGGGGCGCAGATCTGCCCGAGACCCCGCGCCTTGGCGATCTGGTACAGGCGATCCTGCGCGGCGTGCCGGACCTGCCGCGCCTGCGCATCAGCTCCATCGATTCAATCGAAGTGGACACGGCCCTGATCGAGGCGATCGCAACCCAGCCCCGCCTGATACCGCATCTGCACCTGTCGCTGCAATCGGGCGACGACATGATCCTGAAACGGATGAAGCGGCGGCACCTGCGTGACGATGCAATTGCGTTCTGCGAACAGGCGCGGGCGCTGCGTCCGGATATGACATTCGGCGCAGACCTGATCGCCGGGTTCCCGACCGAATCCGATGCGATGTTCGACAATTCAATGAAACTGATCGCAGACTGCGGGCTGACCTGGCTGCACATCTTCCCTTATTCGCAGCGCCCCGGAACCCCGGCGGCGCGGATGCCGCAGGTGGATGGCGCGACAATCAAGACCCGTGCGGCGCGGTTGCGTGCGGCGGGCGAGGCGGCGGTCGATCGTTATCTGGCAACGCTGCCCGGAACGGACCAATCGGTCTTGATGGAATCCGCCACCAAGGGGCGGACAGCGCATTTTGCCGAGGTTACCCTGTCCACCCCTCAGCGCTGCGGGGCAATCGTCAGATCCCGTATCACAGGGCAGGACGGCGCGATGCTTTTGGGTAGGGCTGCCTGATCCAATGCACCCAAATCCCGCCTTTCGTGGCGAAGCTGCCAGCCGCCACATTGCTCTTGCCCGGTCACGCAGTTTTGGCACGCTGCTGCTGAACGGTGCCGATGGACCACTTGCGGCCCATGTGCCGTTCCTTCTGGATGCAAAGGCCGAAACGCTCGACCTGCATCTGGTACGTTCAAACCCGATCCTGCGCGAGCTCACATCCCCACAGACGGCGTTGATCGCGGTGGCAGGGGCGGACGGGTATATATCGCCCGATTGGTACGAGGCGCCCGATCAGGTGCCGACATGGAACTATGTGGCGGTGCATCTGCGCGGAACTCTGGTACGCCTGCCCGATGACAGGCTGACCGATGTGCTGACCCGCCAGTCCGCCGAATACGAAAGCCGCCTGGCCCCCAAGCCGCCCTGGACCATCGACAAGATGACGCCGGAAGCGCTGGCCAGGATGCTGCGTATGATCGTGCCATGCCGAATGACGCTTGCGTCGGTGGATGGCACCTGGAAGCTGGGCCAGAACAAGCCCGACGCGGCGCGTCTGAACGCGGCTCGTGCCATCACCGACAGCGATTTCGGGCAAGAGGTTGCTGAACTGTCCCGCCTGATGCTGACCCCGAATTATCCAACGGAGACGACCAATGATTCTGTATGACAACCCCGCTTCACCATTCTGCCGCAAGTTGCGCATCGTGCTGTTGGAAACCGGCCAGCACGATGATGTAGAGCTGCGCCCGGCCATCGGTCACCCCCTGGACAGCGGCAAGATGCCAACCGAGGAAAATCCGCTTGGGAAAATACCGACGCTGCAACGCGAAGACGGCTCGGCACTGTTTGACAGCCGGGTGATCTGTCGCTTTTTCGATGCGCGCGCCAATGGCGGGCTTTATCCCGACGCGCCGATCTGGGACGTGCTGACGCTTGAGGCGTTGGGCGACGGGATCAGCGATGCTGCGGTCGCCATGGTCTATGAGGGGCGCACCCGCCCCGCAGACAAGCAGAACCCGCCCTCGGTCGAGGCGCAGTGGGCCAAGATCGAACGCGCGCTGGACACGTTAGAGGGTCGCTGGACCGCGCATCTGTCAGGCGCGCTGGACATGGGGCAGATCGCCTGCATTGCAGCACTTGGCTATGTTGATTTCCGACTTGCGGATCGGGACTGGCGCGCTGGGCAGAAGCGATGACGGCGCGTCCATCTGTCGCCTCAACGCTGCCGCATGCGCCATAGGCCTCATTCGCTGATATTTCCGCTGGCCAGGGCGCGCCCTGCGTTGCGGCGAATTCGGTGAAACGACCAAATCATTCCCCTGCGCCCGTTTGTCCGCTGGACGCCCCTTGCAGGGGCAGCTAAACAACGCTCGAATATCCGCTGCGCGCGTCGCGGCGGGTCGGGATTCGCCCTGCTTTCAAGGGCCGCGACGATGGAGAGATCTTTTGTCCCACGCAGACGACCACGACGGCACACGCCGCGACTTCCTTTACTATGCCACCGCTGGCACCGGCGCTGTCGTGACCGGCGCTGCCGTCTGGCCGCTGGTCAACCAGATGAATCCGTCTGCCGATGTTCAGGCACTCAGCTCGATCCGTGTGGACGTGGCCGAGGTTCTGCCCGGCACCCAGCTGACCGTGAAATGGCTGGGCAAGCCGGTGTTCATCCGCCGCCGCACCCAGGAAGAGATTGACGCCGCCAATCAGGTCCAGATGGACGAGCTGATTGACGATCAGGCCCGCAACGCGAACCTGCCCGATGGCGACAGCGCGGTTGATGCCAACCGTTTCCTGACGCCCTTTGGCGAAGAAGACGCTGGCCCGACCGGCGAATGGCTGGTGATGATCGGCGTCTGCACGCACCTTGGCTGCGTGCCGCTGGGTGACGGCGCCGGCGACTTCGGCGGCTGGTTCTGCCCCTGCCACGGGTCGCACTATGATACCGCCGGGCGCATCCGCCAGGGCCCCGCACCGACGAACCTTGCCGTGCCGGTCGCGGCCTTCATCGACGCCACAACGATCAAACTGGGATAGGGGAGAGAACGCATGTCCGGTATCCCGCACGACCATTACGAACCCAAGACTGGCGGCGAAAAGTGGCTGCACAAGCGCCTGCCTGTTGTCGGCTTGCTCTATGACACGCTGATGATCCCGACGCCCAAGAACCTCAACTGGATGTGGATCTGGGGCATCGTGCTGACCTTCTGCCTGGTGTTGCAGATCGTTACCGGCATCATCCTGGCGATGCATTACACGCCGCATGTGGATCAGGCCTTCGCCTCGATCGAGCACATCATGCGCAACGTCAACGGCGGCTTCATGCTGCGGTATCTGCACATGAACGGCGCCTCGCTGTTCTTCTTTGCAGTCTACCTGCATATCTTCCGCGGCCTCTACTACGGCAGCTACAAATCCCCGCGTGAGGTGACGTGGATCATCGGCATGCTGATTTACCTGCTGATGATGGCCACCGGCTTCCTGGGCTATGTCTTGCCATGGGGTCAGATGTCGTTCTGGGGTGCCACGGTCATCACCGGCCTGTTCGGCGCGATCCCCTTTGTCGGCGAACCGATCCAGACCTGGCTGCTGGGCGGTCCTGCGGTCGACAACGCCACGCTGAACCGCTTCTTCAGCCTGCACTATCTGCTGCCCTTTGTGATCGCCGGTCTGGTGGTCGTCCACATCTGGGCCTTCCACACCACCGGCAACAACAACCCGGCGGGCGTGGACGTGCGCAAAGGCTCCAAAGCCGAGGCGGAAAAAGACACGCTGCCGTTCTGGCCCTATTTCGTGATCAAGGACCTGTTCGCGCTGGTCGTGATCCTGACGGTGTTCTTCGCCATCGTCGGCTTCATGCCCAACTATCTCGGCCACCCCGACAACTATATCGAGGCGAACGCCCTGGCGACGCCGGAACACATCGTGCCCGAATGGTACTTCCTGCCGTTCTACGCGATCCTGCGGGCCTTCACCTCGGACGTCTGGGTTGTGATGCTGGCAAGCTGGGTGACCGGCGGCATCATCGACGCCAAGTTCTTCGGTGTGCTGGCGATGTTCGGCGCGATTGCGGTCATGGCGCTGACGCCGTGGCTCGACACTTCCAGCATCAAGTCGGGCCGCTATCGCCCGATGTTCAAGATGTGGTTCGCGCTTCTTGCGATCGACTTCGTGGTGCTGATGTGGTGCGGCGCGCAACCGGCCGAGGGTATCTATGGCATCATCGCGTTGATCGCGTCGGCCTATTGGTTCGCGTATTTCCTGGTCATCCTGCCACTGCTTGGCGTGATCGAAAAACCGCTGCCGCTGCCCGACACCATCGAAGACGATTTCCGCGCCAAGGTCAGCCATGGCACGGCCACGGGCGCGGCTGACGCGACCCCGGCAGAATAAGAGGGACCGGTATCATGATCCGCACAACCATCGCATCGGTCCTGACCGTATTTGCCCTTGCAACCCCCGCAATCCCCGCAGGCGGCGGAGATGGACATATCGAGGATGTCGATTTCTCCTTCGAAGGGCCCTTCGGCACTTACGACCAGCATCAGCTGCAACGCGGGTTGCAGATTTACACGGAAAACTGCTCGGGCTGTCACGGGCTGCGGTATGTTCCGATCCGCTCGCTGACCGAAAGCGGCGGACCAGCCCTGCCAGAGGATCAGGTTCGTGCCTATGCCGCCGAGCTTTTTGTCCCGGACGAGCGCGCGAACCCGAAACATTACGATCCGGTGAAAGAGGAATATGTGGTCACCTACACCTCGAATTTCCCGGCCAACCCGACAGTAGGCGCGCCCGACCTCAGCATGATGGCAAAGGCGCGCGCCGGGTTCCACGGGCCCTATGGCCTTGGCCTGAACCAGCTGTTCAAGGGCATGGGCGGGCCAGAGTACATCGTTGCAATCCTGACCAGCTATACGGGTGAGGAAAAGACTGTCGGCGATACGACTCTCTACGAAAACACCGCCTATCCCGGTGGCTGGATTTCGATGTCGCCACCGCTGTCAGACGGCGCGATCACCTTTGAGCCCGAGCATGCAAATGACGTTCATCATCTTGCCGAAGATGCGGCGGCCTTCCTGATGTGGGCGGCTGAGCCCAAGCTGGCACAGCGCAAGCAGGCCGGCCTGGTCGGGGTGCTGATGCTGGCGATCCTGTCAGTGCTGCTCTACCTGACCAACAAGGCGCTTTGGGCGCCGGTGAAGAAGCGCGCCAAATCCGCCTGACATCGCCTGATCGGATGAAATGAAAAAACGCGCCCCGGTTTGCCAGGGCGCGTTTTTCTATCCGAGGTATGCGGCCAGTGCCGCAGGCGGGTTCGAAAACAGCGCGCCAGTGTCTTCTGGCGGATGCGCCACCCCATCGGCAACAAGGATCGTCTGGCCCTTCAATGCCCGCGCATCCTCGGGATCATGGGTGACCATCAGCAGGGTGGCGCCAATCTCTGCAATCAGATCCAGCAGCAGCGCCAGCATCTCGTCCTTCAACGCCGGACCCAGCGCTGCGAAGGGTTCATCCAACAGCACCAGCGGTTCCGCCCGAAGCAACATCCGCGCCAGCGCCACCCGGCTGCGTTGCCCCCCTGAAAGCGCGCCGGGTTTGCGATCTTCCATCCCGGACAACCCCACCCGCGACAGGCTGGCGCGCACACGGTCGCGTTCCGCCGGCGTCAGCCGCAGCGAGGGGCGCAGCCCCAGCGCGATGTTCTGGAAGGCGCTCAGATGCGGGAACAGGTTGCCATCCTGAAACAACAGGCTGATCGGGCGCGCGCCGGGGGCCTGTCCGGTCAGCAGCGTGTCGTCCCAAAGAATACGCCCCCCGGTCGGTTCGACGAAGCCCGAGATCAGATCCAGCAATGTCGACTTGCCCGCCCCCGACGGGCCGATCACCGCTACGCGCGAACCGGCCTGGACCGTCAGATCGGCGCTCAGCGTCCAGTCGCCACGCGTCAGGCGCACCCCCTCAAGCGTCAGCATCCGTCTGTCCCCCCCGATCAAATACCCAGAATACCGCCAGGCTAAGCATCAGCAGCAACAGCGCCGCCGCCGCCGCATCCCCGGTCCGATAGGCCGCCATTAACCGATAGAGGGTCAGCGGCAGCGTCGCCCCCTCCGGGTCTGCAAACAGCGCGACAACGCCAAGATCGCCCATCGACAAAGCCGCCGCCAACCCGGCGGCAAACCCCAGCGGACGGCGCAGGCGCGGCAACCACAGCAGCCGCAATCGGGCAAACCCGGTCAGGCGCAGGCTGTCGGCAAGGCGGCCATAGCCGCCCTCGACCCCAGCAAGGGCAGGGGCCAGAACACGCAGCGCGAACGGCAGCGCCATCGCCGCATTCACCAACGCCGTGACCGGCAAGGCCAGCGCCACCGGATTGGCAAAGGGAAAGATGACGATGAACAACCCCGTCCCGATCACCAGCGGAGAGGCGGCGATTGTCAGATACCCCAGCCCCTCAACCACCTTACCGCCGCGCCCGCGCAATCCATGCGCCATCGCCGCCAACGGCAGGGCCAGTGCCAGCGTCAGCGCTGTCGATGCCAGCGCCACCAGGATCGAGCGGCCAGCCGCCGCGAATACCGGCGCAGGCAGGCTCAGCAGGCCGGGCAGGCCGCGCAACACGATGGTCAGCAACGGCAGCAACAGAAACAGCGACACCAGCGCCAGAAACAGCGTATCCTGCAACCTCGCAACCGGCCCGGCGGCATCCCAGCGCCGGGCAACCCGGTCCAACCCGCCGCCCTGATCCGCCGGGCGCGACACCCGCAGCGCGATCAGCGCGGCGGTGCCTGACACCGCCACCTGAAGCAGCGCCAGCAATGCCGCGCGCGACAGGTCGAAATCGAACCGGAACGCCTGATAGATCGCCAATTCGATGGTGGTGGCGCGCGGCCCTCCGCCAAGGGTCAGGGCCACTGCGAAACTGGTCGTGCAGATCAGGAACACAGCCATCAGGGCGCCTGGCACGACCTCTCGCAACACCGGCCACTCGATGTGGCGGGCCACGTCGCGAGAGGTGAAGTTCAGCGAGGCCGCCAATCGGAACCGTTCCGCTGGTACCGCCATCCAGCCTTGCAGGATCAGCCGCACCGCCAGCGGCAGGTTGAAGAAGACATGCGCCAGCACCACGCCGTGCAGCCCGAAGATCGAAAGTGGTGGCAGGCCCAGCCAGCCCAGCGCCTGACTGGCAATCCCACTGCGACCAAAGACGGCCAACAGCCCGAAGACGGCGACAATCACCGGCAGGATGAACGGCGCGCCCAGCAGGGTGATCAGCGCACCACGCCCGCGAAATTGCCGCCGCGCCAGCGCGCGCGCCACCGGAATCGCCAGCCCGACGCTGATCACCGCCGACAAAACGGCCTGCAACAGCGTGAAGCGCAGCGCCGCCCAGTCGGACGGTTTCAACCCGCTCCAGACCTCGGCGCGCAGGGCGACGGCGGCGATAGACCCAAGGACCAGCAGCAGGATCACCCCAGCTGCCAGCCCCCCAATCAGCGCGACGCGCGGGGTTACTGGCCCAGCGCGTTCAGCCATTCGTCCAGCGCCGCATCGCGCACCGCAGGTGCGTCACCCGGGGCGACCAGCAAGGACGTGCCGTCACGCGGCGATCCGAACCCTTCGGGCAGCCCGCCCGCCGGGGTCACCGCCGGGTACATCCAATTGGTCGTCGGGATCGCGCCCTGAAACCCTTCGGACAGCATGAAAGCAAGGAAGGCGTCCGCCAATTCCGGCTGATCGCCAGAGGCAAGCTTCCCGGCCACCTCGATCTGCAGGTAATGCCCTTCGGCAAACTCTGCCGCCGCCTTGGTGTCATCCTCCTCAGCAATCCGGTGATAGGCGGGTGAGGTGGTGTAGGACAACACCATGTCCGCCTCGCCCTCAAGGAACAGGCCATAGGCCTCGGACCAGCCTTTGGTGACGGTGACGATGTTGTCCGACAGGTCGGCCCAGACCGACCCGGCCTCGTCGCCATAAGCTGCCTTGACCCACATCAGCAGGCCCAGACCGGGGGTCGAGGATCGCGGATCCTGGATGATGACAGACACATCCGACGCGCCCAGTGCCCGAAAATCGGCAGGCGGGTTCACCAGTTTGCCCGTGTCATGGACAAAGGCGAAATAGCCCCAGTCGAAAGGCAGGAACAGCGGATCATCCCAGGCGATGGGCAGGCTGAGGCCTTCGGGCGTCACGCCATGGGGCGCAAACAGGCCGGTGCCCGCAGCTGCCGCCGTCAGGTTGGTGTCGAGGCCCAGCACCACATCCGCCTCGGATCGCGCGCCCTCCAGTCGGATACGCGCCAACAGGGCAGCCCCGTCGCCAGAGCCGACGAATTTCAGGTCGCAGTTGCAGACCTCTTCAAACGCAGCCTCGACCACGGGGCCGGGGCCCCAATCGGACACAAAACTGTCATAGGTCAGCACGGTCAGGGTCGGCTTGTCCTGCGCGAACACAGGTGTTGCTGCCAAAAGCCCTGCCGCAAGGAATAGGGTACGCATTCTCACTCTCCTTGGTGGCCGGACGAAGGATCGGGTGAGGAATGCTCGACCTTCCCTCCGCCGGTATTAACCGGTTCAGGTTCGACGGGTTCGCTTTCGCATCTCAGCCCAATGGGCCCCCCGAGGTATTGTCTTCTTAGGTGCCGGGGCATCTTTCGGCAAGGGGGAGTCTTGCGGACGCGCGCGCCGTGGGTTTTGATCGTCTCATGGCCGAGGTTTCGATCAGAAAAGCGCAGCACGCTGATGCCGCCGCAGTCCGACACGTGATCCGTGCGGCCTATGCGCCCTGGGTGAGTCATTTGCCGGATCTGCCTGATGTTAGTGCCGGCGTGGTTGACGACATCGCTGCAGGCCACGTCCATCTGGCCGAGCAGGACCAGACCGTAATCGGTTGCCTGATCGGGTGGGCGACAGACGCCAACTTTCACTTGGCCAATATCGCAGTGGCGCCAGATCATGGCGGCAAGGGCGTCGGCCGCGATCTGATGCGGTTTGCCGAGACGCTGGCGCGGGCCTTGGGATGCCGCGAAATGCACCTGGCCACGCACCGCAAGATGTCCGCCAACGTCGACTTCTATCAACGTTTGGGCTGGACGGTCAGTGGGGCTGTGGGCAACAAGGTGACGATGATGCTGGCTTTGGATCGCTAGCCAGATTGGTGCAGCCGCTTCCATCCGCATTGTGATGCCTTTAGAGGAACATGCAAAGGAGCCGCGCGATGAGCCTGAACACATTCGGACATATCTTCCGTGTCACCACCTGGGGCGAAAGCCACGGGCCGGGGCTGGGCGCAACGGTTGATGGCTGTCCGCCGGGCGTGCCGCTGAGTGAAGGTGACATTCAGGTCTGGATGGACAAGCGCAAGCCGGGGCAGAACAAATACACCACCCAGCGGCGCGAGGCGGACGAGGTTCAGATCATGTCCGGCGTTTACGAGGGGCGAACCACCGGCACCCCGATCCAGCTGATGATCCTGAACACGGATCAACGCTCCAAAGACTATGGCGACATTGCCGAAAAGTTCCGCCCCGGCCACGCCGATATCACCTATTGGCAGAAATACGGTATTCGCGATCCGCGTGGCGGCGGGCGGTCTTCGGCCCGCGAAACGGCGGCGCGGGTGGCGGCGGGCGGGGTGGCAAGGGCAGCGCTGGCAGCGCTGGTGCCGGACCTCTCGATCACCGGCTATATGGTGCAAATGGGCGATCAGGCCATCAACCGTAGTGCCTTTGACCGGGATCAGATCGCACAGAACCCGTTCTGGTGCCCCGACGCCAAGGCGGCGGCGGGCTGGGCCGACTATCTGGACGGGCTACGCAAATCCGGCAGCTCGGTCGGTGCGATGATCGAAATTACGGCGCAGGGTGTCCCGCCGGGGCTGGGCGCGCCGGTCTATGGCAAGCTCGACACCGATCTTGGGGCGGCGATGCTGTCAATCAACGCCGTCAAAGGGGTCGAGATTGGTGCCGGAATGGCCGCCGCGATGCTGACCGGAGAGAAGAACGCGGATGAGATTTCGATGGGCCCGGACGGGCCGGTCTATTCGTCAAACCACGCTGGCGGCATCCTCGGAGGGATATCAACCGGGCAGGATGTCGTGGTGCGCTTCGCGGTCAAGCCGACGTCGTCTATCCTGACCCCGCGCAAGACCATCACCAAAGGCGGTCAGCCGACCGAGATCATCACCAAAGGTCGCCACGACCCTTGTGTCGGTATCCGTGCCGTTCCGGTGGGCGAAGCGATGATGGCCTGCGTGCTGCTGGATCATCTGCTGCTGGACCGCGCCCAGACCGGAGGTCGGCGCGGCCCAATTGGCTGAGTTCGCGTTGTTGGGTTTTGACTTAAGTGGACGTTGGCCAAATGTGCGAACAACGCCCGGAATCAAGCCCGCAAGGGCGCCGGGCGATCGCCTGACCGTCCCGCGGGCAGGCGATTTAGATGGGTCGCGGAACCTTCTTATCTTAGAGTTACCGCTGAACCATAAATTGCCATACAGACATGCTGCATCGCCTACCCCCGGTCAGGCGTTCGCCCAGCTTGGTGATTGATTACCTACGCCCGCCCCGGCTAAAATACCCTCAGCTGGTCGCAGCGTTCAGCGCGGCATCCATCAGCCCCTGGATCTGCGCCCGGCCTGTTCCGGCCACGATGCGCCCAATCTCATGATTGCCTTTCAGCGCCACCAGGGTCGAGCGGCGCGGGATCTTCAGCGCTTTGGCCAGATCCGACCGACCATATTTGTCCCAATCCACGTTGATGAAGCTGATCGCCTGCTCATACGCCGGGTTCGCGGACTTCAGGGCATTGATCGTGCGCTCCTGACTGGCGCAGGTCGAACACCAGGCAGCCTTGAAATCCAGGAATACGGTCTTGCCCGCAGCCAGCTCTGACTGGACCAGACCGGGCTTGTAGTTCTTGGCGGCCATTGCGGCGGCGGGAACCATTGTGGCGGCGGCTGTAGCGCTTGCTGCAATCAGAAAGTCGCGACGTTTCATGTGGATACTCCTTGGTTAAATGGAAACAGACAGGTCGATCAGCCAGGCAGGCAGGTTTTGCACGGCCCAGGCCTCGGCCAGGTGGTGAACTTTGAACAGGATGCCAAGACCGACCAGGACGAACACCGCCCCCATGATCGGGCGGGCCTTACCGGCAATCGCGCGCATCGTGGCCTGACGGCGCAGGATGACGGATCGCGCGCCATAGCCAAGTGCGATGATGATCGTCGACACGCCCAGCGCGAAAGACATCATGATGGCGGCGGCCCAGCCGATGCTTTCGCCCTGACTGGCCAGCGAGATTGCGCCGCCCAGTGTCGGCCCGATGCAGGGCGACCAGACCGCGCCAAGCAGTACGCCGGCCAGAAACTGCCCGCGCATACCGCCCTGTTCAAGATCGTCGATCTGCGAATCCGCACGGCCGGAAAACCCAGCGGTTGCCGTGGCGAACCCGGCAGAAAAACGCGGCACCAGAAGGATCAGACCGAAACCGACCATCAGCACCGCGCCAGCCTGGGCGATGGTTTCCTCGGTAATACCCAGGCTATAGCCGACAACCGTGACGCCAAGGCCAAGGACCACGAATGACAGGCTCATCCCTGCGGCGATGGCCAGCGGCCCGTGACGACTAGCCTGCAACGCCGTGGCCAATACGATGGGCAGGATCGGCAGGACGCAGGGGTTAATCAGCGTCAGCAGTCCGGCGGCATATCCCAGGATCAATTCCATGGCGATTGGCATAGGGCCAAGCCCCTGACCTGTCACATCAAATGCACGTCAGAGAATGTGTCAGGTATGTTTATGGTGTCTGACCTTCGCCATCTGCACCGCCAGAATGCCCAGCATGATGATGACGACGCCAAGAAGATCCGCCGCGCGTACGGCTTCGTTCAACAGAATTGCAGCGATCAACACCCCGAAAAATGGGTTGAGAAAATGGAATGTGGCGGCGCGCACCATGCCGATCCGGTCGACCAGATGGAACCAGACCAGCGTCGCCGCCAGCCCGGGGATCAGAGTGGTGTAGACAAAGGCAAGAACCAGCGGTGTCGACAACGTCACACTCGGGTCCTCCAGCCACAACCCAAACGGGGCCAGCACCGCCGCCCCGACCAGCATCTGCAAGCCGACAATCATCAGCATGTTCTTTCCACCGCCCGTGCCGCGCACCGCAAGGGTCGCGAATGTCAGGCCAAGCACCCCAATGCCTGTCAACGACAGGCCGAACAGATCGACCCCGGCGCCGATCCGTGTGCCCATGATGATCACCACGCCGATGGTGCCCGCCACCAGACCGGTAAACCCCAGCAGGCTCAGCCGTTCCCGGAAAACCACCCAACCCGCCAGCGCCACCAAAAGCGGCATGGTCGATGCCACGATGGAGGCCAGCGATGCCTCGACCGTCTGCATCGCGACAAAGTTCAGCCCCAGGTAAATCGCGTTCTGGCATACCCCGAACAGCAACGTCGCCCACCATTGCCCCCGGCTGAGGGTCCACGACTGGCCCAGCGCGCGCGCAATCGCCACACCGATCAGCCCGGAAATCAGGAAGCGTAGCGCGAGCGCGTTCAACGGCGGCGCGTCGGCCACAATGATCCGCGCCGAGCTGAAGGCCGAGGACCACATCACCACAAAGGCCAGCCCCATCAGAATTGCGCGGACATCCATGGAAACGCTCTATACAAAAAAAGGCCGCCCGCAATGGGCGACCTTTCTGGTCAGTTCGTCAGGGCCGGATCAGCCGTTGACGCTGTCTTTCAGAGCCTTGGCGATGGTCATCTTGACGACCTTGTCGGCATCCTTGTGGATCTGCTCGCCCGTGGCGGGGTTGCGGACCATACGGGCCGGACGTTCGCGGCAATAGACTTTGCCAACACCCGGAAGCGTCACGGCACCGCCGCCTGACACTTCGTCGGTGATGATGCCGGTGATGGCGTCCAGCGCTTCACCAGCGGATTTCTTGTCGGTGTCCATCCGCTCAGCCAGTGCGGCCACCAGCTGGGTTTTGGTCATCGGTTTGCTTGCCATGATATCTCTCCTCATGCGGCCCCCTATACTTGGGGCTCACCTTGCCACAATAGCCTTATATATGGGGGTTCCACAACGATTAGCGGTCAGTTGCAAGTGCTTTTCGCGAATTATTGGCCGGAAAACCGTCTTCACGCCGCTCGCGGCCTCATAAAAACGCCGTTTCTTCGAAACTGCGCAGCTTACGAGAGTGAATTCGCGCCAGGGGCATTTTGCTCAGCGCCTCCATCGCACGGATGCCGATCAGCAGGTGATTGGTGACCTGATTGCGATAAAAATCCGAGGCCATGCCCGGCAGTTTCAGCTCTCCGTGCAGCGGTTTGTCCGAAACGCACAGCAAGGTTCCATAAGGCACGCGGAACCGAAACCCATTGGCCGCGATGGTCGCACACTCCATATCCAGCGCGATGGCGCGCGACTGGCTCAGCCGTTGCACCGGGCCAGATTGGTCGCGAAGCTCCCAGTTGCGGTTGTCGATGGTGGCGACCGTGCCGGTCCGCATGATGCGCTTTAGCTCGAACCCTTCAAGCGCCGTCACCTCGGCCACAGCCTGTTCCAGGGCGATCTGAATTTCCGCCAGCGCCGGGATCGGCACCCAGACCGGAAGATCGTCGTCCAGCACGTGATCTTCGCGCAGATAAGCATGGGCCAGCACATAATCACCCAGCCGCTGCGAATTCCTGAGGCCCGCACAATGCCCGACCATCAGCCATGCATGCGGGCGCAGCACCGCGATATGATCCGTCGCCGTCTTGGCGTTCGATGGGCCGACCCCGATGTTGACCAGCGTGATCCCGGCGCCCCCGGGACGTTTAAGATGATAGGTCGGCATCTGCGGCAAGCGTTCGGGCACCGTGATGGCGCCGTCGGCTGTCGTGATCTCCTGATTATTCGGGCCGACAAAACTGGTGTAATCACTGTCCGGGTCTTCGATGACCGAACGGGCGAAGGCCTCGAATTCATCCACGTAAAACTGATAGTTGGTGAACAGGATGTGGTTCTGGAAATGGTCCGGGGCCGTCGCCGTGTAATGCGACAGCCGCGCCAGCGAATAATCCACCCGTTGGGCCAAAAATGGCGCCAGCGCATGGGCGCCATCGGCATGGGCAAAGCCATAGCCGTTGACGATCTCGTCATGGGTTGTCGACAGGTCGGGTACGTCGAAATAATCGCGCAGCGCATAGTCCATCACGCCCGATTGCGGCACGCTGACCGAGGCATCGTTGGCCACCGCAAAATGCACCGGCATCGGCGTCGTCGACGGCCCGATCCGCACCGGGACCGAGTGATTCTCCATCACCAGAGAGATTTGCTGCTTAAGGTAGCTGGCGAACAGATCGGGGCGTGTCACCGTCGCCGAATAGGTTCCGGGACCGGCGACATGGCCAAAGCTCAACCGGCTGTCGCCGACTTCGTAACTTGTCGTAGTCAGGCGGATTTCGGGGTAAAACGCCCGCGCGCGCGCCGCTGGAATGCCGCCTTTTGCCGCGTCGGAAAACGCGTTGCACAGAAACTTGCTGGCCGTCTGGTACAAATCGTTCAGGCGCTCGACGGCGGCGTCGGCGTCGCGAAACTCCTCAAATCCAGGGACTTCGGGGCTGACGATGGGCAGGTTGGGATCAGTCATGCGGTGCTTTCAAAAAGTTCGGTCAGTTCGAACCGGGTAACATCAACCAGCCCCATATCAGAGATCCGAAGCTCTGGTATGACAACCAGTGCCAGCAGCGAATGCTGCATATAGGCGTTGTTGAGCGTGCATCCACACTCGGCCATTGCCTGCACCATCCGGTCCGCCGCAGCGGCCACCTGCGCGGCAGGCCGGTCCGACATCAGCCCGGCAATCGGCAGTTCGACCATGGCCAGTTCGACCCCGTCCCGCCACACCGTGATCCCGCCGCCCACGGCGCGCAGCCGGTTCGCGGCCAGCGCCATATCCGCGCGCGATGTCCCGACCACGATCATATGATGACTGTCATGCGCCACGGTCGAGGCCATGGCCATGTTCCCGGTGTATCCAAAGCCCGAAACGAACCCGTTCACCACACCCCCGGTCGCCCGGTGCCGCTCGACGAGGGCGATCTGGCAGACCTCACCCTCGGCTTCCACCACGCCGTCCTGCACCGGCAGGTCGGCAGTCAGCGCCCGCGTCGGGGCCTGATTCTCGACCACACCGATCACCTTTGCGCGCACCGAATTCGCCCCCTCGGGCGCTTCAATGCGGAAATCCACCTCGGCCAGATCGCGGGCCATATTGACGGTGCTGCGCACCTCGGCAGGCCAGTCCAGATGTGGGCAATCGACTTTGCCCACCCCATCGCGGGCCACTGTGACCCCGCGCGCGATCACCCGGTCTATCGGCAGTGTTTCCAGATCGCCGGTCAGGATCATATCTGCCCGCCGCCCCGGCGTGATCGAGCCGATCTCACGCTCCAACCCGAAATGCGTCGCGGTGTTCAGCGTCGCCATCTGGATCGCCACCACCGGGTCACAGCCACAGGATATCGCGTGACGCACCACCCGGTTCATATGACCTACGTTCACGATGGTGCCGGAATGGCTGTCGTCAGTGCACAGGATAAACCCGCGCGGGTCGAGGCCTTTTTCAGTGATCGCCGTTATCTGGCTTTCCACGTCATACCAGGCCGACCCCAACCGCATCATAGAACGCATGCCAAGCCGCGCGCGGGCCACCGCATCATCCTCGCAAGTACCTTCATGGTCGTCCGCCGGGCCGCCCGCGACATAGGCCGCGAAGGCCGGGCCCAGATCGGGGCTGGCATAGTGACCGCCGACGGTCTTGCCCGCGTTCTGCGTCGCCGCAATCTCGGCCAGCATCTGCGCGTCACCTGCCGAGACACCGGGGAAATTCATCATCTCACCCAGCCCGATGATCCCAGGCCATGCCATCGCTTCGGCCACATCCTCGGCGCTGATCTCATGCCCCGTCGTCTCCAACCCCGGGGCCGAGGGCGCGCAGGAGGGCATCTGCGTGAACACATTGATCGGCTGCAACAGGCTTTCGTCATGCATCAGCCGCACGCCACGCAGGCCAAGAACATTGGCAATCTCGTGCGGGTCATGGAAGATGCTGGTCGTGCCGTGCGGGATCACCGCAGCGGCGAATTCCGCCGGGGTCAGCATGCCGCTTTCGATATGCATATGCCCGTCGCAAAGGCCGGGGATCAGATAGGCACCGTCCGCCTCGATCACCTCGGTCGATTCACCGATGCAATGGCTGGCATCGGGGCCGCAATAGGCAAAGCGCCCGCGCGATATGGCGATATCCGTGCCCTCGATCACCTCGCGCGTGTGGACATTGACCCAGCGGCCATTCTTCACAACCAGATCCGCCGCTGCGCGTCCCGCTGCAACGGCAACCAGTTCAGGGGCCGCCTTGGCCCAGCTATCAATAAGGGGGTGTTCCATAGACCAATTGTCATGAACCTGCGGCCATGTTCAACCCCCCCCTTGGGCGGCACACAGCTTTCAATTGACGCCGCCACCAACTGCCGCAATTGTGCGTGCCGACAATTGCCGAGGCCGCCATGACCGTCCAAGCCCTGACCAACCGCCCCAATATCGACCATTGGCAGCAGCGCGCCGATCTGGCCGCCGCCTTCCGCTGGACCGCGCGCCTGAACATGCACGAGGCTGTGGCGAACCATTTTTCGTTTGCGGTCAGCGACGATGGATCGCGGTTCCTGATGAACCCGAACCAGATGCATTTTTCCCGCGTCCGCGCCAGCGATATGCTGCTGATCGACGCCAATGATCCCGAAACGCTTAGTGGTCCCAACGCGCCCGATCCAACCGCCTGGGGTCTTCACGGCGCGCTGCATCGCAACGTCCCCCACGCCCGCTGCGCGATGCATGTCCATTCGATCCACGCCACGGTACTGGCCAGCCTTGCCGACAGCCGCCTTTTGCCGATCGACCAGAACTCGGCCATTTTCTTCAACCGCGTGGTCATTGACGAACACTACGGCGGCCTGGCGTTCGAGGAGGAGGGCGAGCGGTGCTCGGCCCTGTTCAGCGATCCCAGGCAGAAGGTCATGGTGATGGGCAATCACGGCGTTCTGGTAATCGGCGACACCGTGGCCGACACCTTCAACCGCATGTTCTATTTCGAACGCGCCGCCGAAACCTATATCCGTGCCCTGCAAACCGGACAGCCGCTGCGGGTATTGCCCGATAATATCGCCGAAAAGACGGCGGCTGAACTTGAGTCCTATCCCGAGCAGGACATTCGCCATCTGGGCGAATTGCGCGCGATCCTGGATTCGGAAGGCTCTGACTACGCCACATGACGCAAACCCTGCTGTCCTTCGGTCACGGATTTTCCGCCCGCGCCCTGTCGCGCCGGTTGCTGCCACGCAGCTGGAAGATCATTGGCACGACCCGGTCGCCGGACAAGATGGCCGATATCGCCGCCACCGGGGTGGTGCCGCTGCACTGGCCCGGCGATGATCCCGGTCCGGCGCTTCATGACGCCACACATCTGTTGATTTCCGCTGGCCCCGGCGAAGATGGCGACCCGGTGCTGAACGCCCTGCGCTATGAAATTGCGGCTGTGGCGCCCCAACTGGAATGGGTCGGGTACCTGTCGACAACTGGCGTTTACGGCGATCACCAGGGCGGCTGGGTGGACGAGGCGACCCCCCTTACCCCCACCACCAAACGCGGCCACGCGCGTGTGGCGGCTGAGGCTGCCTGGCAGGACATTGCCGCCAGCACCGGCCTGCCGCTGCATATCTTCCGTCTGGCCGGAATCTATGGCCCCGGTCGCGGGCCATTCGCCAAGGTGCGGGCTGGCACCGCGCGGCGGATCGTCAAACCGGGGCAGGTGTTCAGTCGCATTCACGTGGACGACATTGCCGCGACGCTGGACGCTTCGATCGCGCGGCCAAACCCCGGCGCGGTCTATAATGTCTGCGATGACGATCCGGCCCCGCCACAGGACGTGATCGCCCACGCAGCCGAATTGCTCGACCTGCCGATACCGCCGGAAACCCCGATCGAACAGGCCGAACTTGGCCCGATGGCCCGCAGTTTCTATGCCGAATCCAAGCGGGTTCGTAACCGCCGGATCAAGGAAGAACTGGGCGTGACACTATCCTTCCCGGATTTCCGATCCGGGCTTGCCGCACTGCTGACCGCGCGCTGGCCGGACTCTGGATGCGCCCCGTCGCGGGCCTATCCGCCGGACATGACCCTTGGCAGCCACAAGACCAGTTGCGGGAAGATGAACAGCAGGATCAACCCAAGAAGCTGCACCAGCATGAACTGCATCATGCCCAGATAGATGTCCTTCAGATCCCAATCCGGCACGACCCCCTTCAGGAAATACGCCGACAGCGCCACCGGCGGACTAAGCCAAGCGGTTTGCAGGTTCACCGCGACCAGAATGCCGAACCAGACCATCATGTCATAGCGTTCCAGCCCGTGCACCGACAGCGCCTCGACCGTGGGCAGCAGGATCAGCACCACGATTAGCACGATCGGCACCCATTCCAGCGGCCAGCCCAACAGGAAGATCAGCGCCATGACCATCAGCAGGATCAGATAGGGCGACATCTCAAGCCCCAGCAGCAGTTCGGTCATCATCTTGGGCGTGCCAAGGGCGCTGAACTGCGCACCGAAGAAGTTCGATGCGGCGACCAGGAACATGATCAAAACGGTTATTTCCAGCGCCTTGATCAGGCTGTCGAAAAAGCCGGGGATGGTGAACTTGCGATAACCGACCGACAGCAGGATCGCGCCGAAAGCTCCCATGGCGGCGGCTTCGGCAGGTGTCGCAAAGCCCAGCAGGATCGAACCCAGCGCGAAAGAGATCAGGATCGTTGGCGGCATCAACCCTGCGAAGAACTCGTCCCAGAGGTCCGAGAAATAGAAGCCGTCGTCAGCCTCCTTATGGTAGATCGGGCGCGCCAGCACGGCGAGAAGCCCGATGAAGGCCGCAAAGACGATGGACCAGATCGGCAGGCCGCCATCCGCACCCATGTTCGCGAAGATCATGTAGACGTGGAACAGAACGGCAATCGGCAGAACGATACGAAGGATGCTCAGCTTGCGGTAGGCCGCATAGGCGATGGCCACGGTGATCGCAAAGACGATCAGGCCAGCGAAGGGCACGACACCACCAAAGGCTCCGCCCATTCCAAGGCCGAACACCCGGCACATGGTCAGAACCCCCAGACAGATCAACGCTACCTCGGCACCATAGAACTTCGACGTGTCCGGCTGGTCCTCCTCTGACAGAATCGGCCCGAGGCTTGGATTGATCCAGCACCGCCCCAACGTGTAAAGCAGGTAGAGCGATGCCAGGATCGCGCCGGGTACAAACGCGCCCCGGAACAGGTCAAGTGTCGACACTTCCAGCACCGGTCCCATGACGATCAGCATGATCGACGGCGGGATCAGAATGCCCAGCGTGCCGCCCGCAGTGATCGTGCCGGCGGCAAGTTTCACGTCATAGCCTGACCGGCTCATCGTGGCACCGGCCATGATGCCCAGCAGCGTGACCGAGGCGCCGACGATGCCGGTTGCGGCAGCAAAGATTGTCGACACGATCAGCACCGCGAAGAACAACGCCCCGCGCACCCGCGCCATGATCATCTGGATCGACGCAAACAGCCGTTCCATCAGGCCCGCTGCCTCCATCACGATGCCCATCAGCACGAACAGCGGCACCGCCATCAGCTGATCGTTCAGCATGGTGGAGTTGGTGTTCAGCGTCATCAGCAAGGTCGTCAGCTTGAAGTTCACCCCCCAGATGCCAAACACGAACCCAAGGAAGATCAGCGTGAACGAGATCGGGAAGCCGATGAAGATCACGAACAGCATCGCGCCCAGCATGATCAGCCCGATGGTTGGCTTGTCGAGGCCCGCAGGCGCCTTCATTGCATTGGTGAACCACTCACCACCTGGCACCACATCCGGCGAGAAGATGGCCAGGACCAGCCAGATCAGCCCGATCAGGTAGAACGGCAGCGCGCGCACGAACAGGCGCTCGCGATCCTTGCCCATCTTGTGAAAGGCGCGGAAAATTTCTGGTATGCCTTGCAGCAGCAACAGCAATCCGCCAACCGGCATCGCGGTGCGCGCAGGCCAAAGGATCGGTCCCCAGGCACTGTCGATGGCCATGGTCTCGCCCGTCGAATAGGCAAGCCACCAGAACTGCGTTGCAACGACCGTGAAGAAGATCATCGAGGGCATGAAGAACAACAGGTAGAGCGAGGCATCGACCGTCGCCTGTGTCTTGTCTGACCAGTTGCGGTACAGGAAGTCCGCGCGGATATGCACACCACGCATCAACCCGTAACCCGCCGCCGCCATGAACAGCACTCCGGCAATCATCCGACTGGTGCCATAGACCCAAAGCGTCGGACCAAGGCCGATCGAGCGTGCAAATTCCTCGAACCCGGCATTGGACAGGATCGAGAAGGAGTTGCGCGAGATGACTTCGAACACCACCACGAAGATCAGTGGCACCATCAACAGCGCAATGATCTGACCTGCGCGATAGTTGATGACATCAATTGCCGCCGTGATCGGACGCTGCCAGGCCGTCATGTCTTCGGGCGTTTCACCAGGCGCTTCGGCGCGGCGTTCGGCAATCAACTCGTCCGCGATCTCCAGATCCTCTGGATTCGGTTCGTCCGCCATTTGGCTATCCCTCCCGTGGACGTGGATTTTTGTATCCGCGTTCCTTTTTCAAAACACCCCCTGCCGGGCGCTTGGAAAACAGGAACGAACGGGCCCCCGAAAGGGCCCGTTCTGACCTGTTTTTACTTCAGGGTGTCGGCAAATGCACGACCCAGGCTTGCATTCGACGTCTGAGCGCCGGACCAGAACGGCACAGCGATCTCAGCAAAGTCTTTCTGAGACTGCCAAACTTCTGCGAAGAACTCGTTCTCATCCGCAGCAGCCTGAAGCGCCTTGTTTGCAGCCGCCGAATACTCGGTGAAGTAATCAGCAGGCGTGTCTTCCAGGATAACACCGTGGTTGTCGGTCAGATCCTTCAGCGCCTTGCCGTTTTCAAGGATGCGGTAGGACATGGACTTTGACAGCGACGCGTTTGCTGCAACTTCCAGCGCCTTCTGTTCCAGCTCGGTCAGGCCATCATAAAAATCGCCATTCACATACATGTCGGCGTTCACGACAACCTGGTGCAGGCCTTGCAGATAGTAGTGCTTGAGCACTTTCTGGAAACCAAACACCGAATCCGGCTTCGGGCAGCACCACTCGGCTGCGTCGATGGTGCCTTTTTCAAGTGCCGGCAGGATGTCACCGCCGCCCATGGCGACAGCAGGTACGCCGATGTCAGCATAGGCTGCACCAACCATGCCCGGAGGGGCGCGGAAACGCATCTGACGGAAGTCATCCATGCTTTCAATCGGCTCGGGGAACCAGCCCAGGGCCTCGGGGCCGACCGGCTGCAGCATGAAGCCTTTGACGTTCACGCCCATTTCGTCCCAAAGACGGTCATACAGCTCTTTGCCGCCGCCGTACTGGAACCAGGACAGGAATGCGATGTTGTCCATGCCAACACCGGCACCGGCGACCGGTGCGCCGAACAGGTTGGCTGCAACGTGTTTGCCACCCCAGTAGTGTGTCCAGGCAAAGCCGCCTTCGACCAGACCGGCGTCAACCGCATCCATGATGTCACGCGGGCCAACGACGGCACCGGCTGGCAGAACTTCGATGGTCAGCGACCCGCCCGTCAGGGCAGCCACGTCTTTACCGAATTCGTTCAGCATGAAGACTTCGTCCGCCGTTGCTGGCAGCACCGACTGGATGCGCAGCACTTTGGAGTGGCTTTCGGCGAGTGCCGATGTGCCAAGTGACAACGACAGCGCAACCACGCCCGTTGCAAGAGTTTTGATATTGAACATTATGTTCCTCCCTAGAGTTGCCTTCTGTTTCGTCCTCCCTGCGCCGCCGTGAAGGCATCAAACGGCGCGTATTGCGGGTCTTTCATCAAGGTTGCTCCGCACCGGAGCGCCCGAGAATTCTTTAGTGGCCTTTGCCCAGGTTCATCCCTTCGATCAGGCCCAGCATCGGCCCGATGCCGTGGTTGATGTCGAACACGCCGCGGAACAGCATCTCGCCGGCGACATAGATCAGCACGATCAGTCCCAGCCAGGATATCCATGGGTACTTCGTCAGCAGTTTCATGATCAGCGTGGCCGCAAAGGCCATCAGCAGGATCGCCAGCCCCAACCCGAAGACCAGCATCTGGGTGTCGCCATCGGCAATCGCGGCCACCGCCAGAACATTGTCCAGCGACATCGACACATCCGCGATCGTGATCGAGATCAGGGCCGAGGCCATGGTCCGCCGCGGCGGACCGGTATAGCCGCCCTGGGGGTCGTCCGCAGTTGCCATTGCGGCTGCGGCCTCCTCCTCGCCGTGACCGGCGCGGATCTCGACGAACAGCCGCCAGCAGACCCAGATCAGCAGCAAACCACCGACAAACAGAATGCCGGGAATCCCCAGCAGCTTGGTCGCGATCACCGCAAATACAATCCGCAGAACCGCCGCGATCACCATACCATAGAGGATCGCGCGCCTGCGCAACTCAGGGCTCAGCCCTGCTGCGGCCATGCCGATGATCAGCGCGTTGTCGCCCGACAGGATCAGGTCCGCGATGATAATCTGTCCGAAATCTGCAATCTGTTCCATTATGCGCGCGCATCCTCGAGTATCATGTCCGAGGCTTTCTCGCCGATCATGATGGTGGGGGCATTGGTGTTGCCGGAAGTGATGATTGGCATGATCGAGGCGTCGGCAACCCGCAAGCCATCAATGCCGCGAACCCGAAGACGCTCATCCACGACGGCCATGTCGTCCTGACCCATCTTGCAGGTGCCGGTCGGGTGATAAATCGTGGTCGAGGTATTGCGCGCCCAATCCAGCAGCGCGTCATAGTCGTCATCGCCGACCGCTTCGCCAGGGATATGCTCGGCCGTGATAACGTCGCTGAGCGGCGCGGTTCTTGCGATGCGCCGCGACACGCGGATCCCTTCGACCAGCGTGTCACAATCGGTCTTGGTCGCCAGGTAATTGGGATAGATCGCCGGCGCGTCCCGCATATCGGGTGATTTCAGGGCAATATGCCCGACGCTTTCCGGGCGCAGTTGCAGGACCGAGGCCGTGAAGGCCGAAAATCTGTGCGGCCCGTCCGCCGGTTTATCCGCCGACCAGGGCTGAATGTGAAACTGGATATCCGGCGTTTCCAGGTCAGGCCGGGTCTTCAGAAACCCGGTTCCAAGACTGGCTGCCATGGTCATCGGACCCGTGCGTGTCGCCGCATATTGCAGACCGATCATTGCCTGTTTGAACAGGTTGCCAACCTCGGTGTTGATGGTCGGCACGTTGCATTTATATACCGGACGCGCCTGCAGATGATCCTGCAGATTCTGCCCGACGCCTTTCAGATCATGGCGCACACTGATTCCATGCGCGCCCAGCGCCTCGCCCGCGCCAATCCCCGACGTCATCAGAAGCTGCGGTGACGCCAGCGCACCGGCCGACAGGATCACCTCGCGCCGGGCCTTGATCTGAACATCCTGGTCGCCCTGACGGGCCGTCATCCCGGTCACGCGCCGCCCCTCAAACGTCAGCCCGGTGACGGCGGTGTTGGTCAGGATCGTCAGATTGGCGCGCTTCTGTGCCGGACGCAGATAGGCCACAGCAGTGGAACACCGCCGCCCTTTGCGCGCGGTGAACTGGAAATAACTGACGCCCTCCTGATCCTCGGCGTTATAGTCGGGATTGCAGCGATACCCGGCGTTGACCGCCGCTTCGATCCATTTATCGACAACATCACGGGTGATGCTTTGGGATGAGACACTCAGCGGCCCATCAGTGCCGCGCAGCGCGCTGCCGTTCGCCTCCCAGCTTTCCGAGCGTTTGAAATAGGGCAGAACGTCTTCCCAACTCCAGCCCGTGTTGCCCATCTGCCGCCAGCCATCGAAATCCTGCGGCTGGCCACGCACATATAGCAGCCCGTTGATCGAGCTTGACCCCCCAAGAACCTTGCCACGCGGATAGTTGATCGACCGCCCGTTCAACCCCGGATCCGGTTCCGTCTTGAAGCACCAGTCGGTTTTCGGGTTGCCCATGGTCTTGAAATAACCCACCGGCACGTGAATCCACGCAGAACTGTCGCGCCCGCCCGCCTCGATCACGGCGACGGAATAGCGTCCATGCGCGGACAAACGGTTCGCCAGCACGCATCCCGCTGACCCTGCACCGACGATGACGAAGTCAAATTCCACTCAATTCCCCAGTTTAGGGTGGATTTTTCAATTATTGAGACTTAAAGTCTCGTTTTTAACGGGAACACGCTTTAACGAGTCGCGCAAGCTTTTTCCACACATGTATTCAGAGGCTGCCATGACGGATCGAATTCCAACGAACCTTCGGATGCTGCTGATCCTGGAAGAGATTGGCCATATGTCAGGCCCGGTGACGCCTGCCGAACTGGGCCGCACGCTGGGGCTTAGCAAACCAACGGTGCACCGGCTGTGCGCAACCCTGCTGGATCAGGGCTTTCTGGTGCGTGATGATCGCCAGAAGGGGCTGCGGCCAGGGCGGCGCATGCGGCTTATGGCTTCCGGCGTCATGAACGCGTCGAGCGAGCATCTGGCCCGGTATCAGGTGCTGATGACACTGGCCGCCGAGGTTGGCGAGACGGTGAACTTCGTGTCCCCGGAAGAGCGCGGCATGACCTATCAGGACCGCGTTGAAACGGATTGGCCGTTTCGCATTCAGCTGCCGGTCGGCACCCATGTGCCGTTCCATTGCACCGCCAGCGGCAAGACCTACCTGGCCAGCCTGCAAAAGGCCGAGCGCGCGCGCCTGGTGAATGTCATGCATCTTGAACGCAAGACGGCCAGTACGATCACGGATCCCGACAAACTGCTTGCTGAACTGGCCGAAATCTCGCGCCAGGGCTATGCGCTGGACCGCGAGGAGTTCATCGAAGGCATGACAGCGATTGCCGTTCCGGTTCTGGATTCCGCCGGACGATACGCCGCCGCGGTCGCATTCCACGGCCCTGTTCAGCGGATACCGGTGCCCAAACTGTTAGAGTTGAAAGACCGGGTGATCGACGCATCATCCCGCCTGACCCAGGTGCTGTTCGGGCCCTGAGCTGCTACATCGCCCAGCCGCCGTCGATGATATGTCCCTGTCCGGTGGTAAACCCGCTTTCGTCGCTGGCCAGATACAGCGCTAGGGCCGCAATTTCGTCCGTTGTGCCAACGCGGCCCATCGGCTGTCGCGCGATGAAAACCGTCATCGCCGCGTCGTAATCCCCTGTGGCGCGCAGCCGCTCATGCAGGCTGGGGCTGTCGACGGTTCCCGGACAGATCGCGTTGCAGCGGATACCCTGCGTGACATAGTCGGCGGCCACCGATTTCGTCATCCCCAGAACCGCCGCCTTGCTAGCGCAATAGGCGAAGCGGTTCGGCACCCCCTTCAGGGACGAGGCGACCGACGACATGTTGATGATCGACCCGCCGCCGCGTTCCAGCATCCCCGGCAGCACCGCTTTCATCAGCCGGAACATGGCCCGCACGTTCAGATCAAAGGCAAAATCCCAATCCGCGTCCGAACACTCCAGGATCGAGCCTGCATGAACGAACCCGGCGCAGTTGAACAGCACATCCGCATCATTGTGGCGCGCCGTGAAATCGGCCACAGCGGCGGCGTCTGTGACATCCAGCGGCTCAACCTCGATCCCCGCAATTGTGCCCAGGTCCTCCAGCAGGCCTGCATTGATGTCGCTTGCGATTACCCGCGCACCTTCGCGGGCAAAAACCTCCGCAGTGCGCCGTCCGATCCCTTGCCCCGCCGCCGTGATAATTGCCGTTTTTCCGTTTAGCCTGCCGCTCATGTTGTCCGCTCCTCTGGGTGTTCGCCCAAGGAAGCCGGGGAACGTGTTGAGGTGCAAGCCGAAACTTGATCATCGCGCCAGGATTTCGGGGCCGCGATCAGACCCGCCCAAGCGCTGCGGCCAGCATCAGCGCCACGGTGCCAGCGCGCGATTGCCGGTGCAGGCCCAGGCGCGCAATTGCCTGCAGGCGCATCGGCGGTGGCAGGGCGCGGGCGGCTGCGAAGCGGTTCAGCACGTCCCGGTTCGCGATCGTCAGGCGGTGCGCTGAGGCCAACAATGCCGCCAGATTACGGTCGCTCATCCGGTGGGCGTCGCCGCGCAGGATCTGTGCGGCCCGACCAAGCTGCGCACGCAATCCTCGGTTCGATCCGGACAGGTTACCACCATGCTGACGATACATCAAAGACGGGTCCGGGTCGGCAATCACGCGCCCACCCGCGCCAGTGATCATCTGGTACATCCACCAATCGTGTGAGGCTGGTCCATAGCCGCCGGTGGCAAGCAGCGCCTCGGGCGCGGCTGCACGCAACAGCGCCAGCCCGGCCCGGTTCACCGCCATTGTGTTGCCGCCCCCGATGCACTGCACCAGCGCGTTGGCAAAACACGGGCGCCGCCTCACTGGGCGAGAGGTCCCCCGCAAGGACAAGTCCGGCCCCGCGATCAAGGTGGTCGAAAGATACAGCGCCGGAACATCCTGCGGACCCGAATTCAGCGCGGTACAGGCCCGCGTCAACCGGTCGGTTAGCCAGACATCATCCTGATCGCAAAACGCCACGACCCCGACATCACGCGGCACGCGGCCCAGCATCGACAGATAGTTGCGCACAAAGCCCCGCTTTGGTCCGGCACACCCATGTACCGTTCCCGGCGCGGCGGATCGACGAAACCGTTCAGTCACTGCGGGCCCATCGTCCACGGAACCGTCATCGCTGACGATCAGCGACCAGTTGGTGTGGCTTTGCCTTGCGATACTGTCCAGCTGCGCCCGAATCCAGCGACCGCCATTGTGCAGACCCAACAGGATCGCGACATGCGGCTCTGGCACGTCAGGCTGCGCGGCGGCTGCCTGGGGATAATGCGGTCTCATCGCCGCAGCAGATCTGCGCCGTGCCCGCGCAACAGGATCAGGCCCAGCGTCAGCGCGCCAAGCCCGATGCCAAGCGGGTAAAGCGGCGTCACATAGGCCGGATCATAGGCGCCATAGGCCCCGGCCCGGACTGAACCGACGACATGCAGCAGCGGGTTGTACCACAGAAGATCGCCCAGCGATCCCGGCAGATCCTCGAAAATATAGAAAACGCCCGAGGCGATGAACAGCGGGCGGCTGATGATCAGCCAGATACGCTCGGCCGGGGCGAAAACCGTGAACAGATAGCAATTGATCGTCCCCACACCCACCGCCACCACCGCCGCCATCGCAAATCCCGCCGCCAGATGGCGGGCGTCATATTGCGCACCTGATGGCCAGAATACCTCGATCCCGGCGATCACAATGCAGGCAACCACCAGATGCGTCGCGATGTTCAGCGCCAGCCGCGCCATCAGCGCATCGAACCAGGTCACCCGCGGATAGGTCATCAGGGGTCGCGAAAACCGCAGCGACTGCGCCAGTTTGGAGGAGACATCCTGGAACAACAGGAACGGCAGATAGCCGGTGGCGTAAAACAGCGGGAATGATGTGCCCAGCGATGGCGCCCGAAACGCCAGCGAGAAGGCGAACGCCAGCAGGGCAATCACCGCCACCGGTTCCGCCACCGCCCATATCCACCCCCCGGGCGAACGTCCGAAGGTCGTCGCCATCTCGCGCAGCATCAGCGCCCAGATCGCCCGCCAGCCTGCACGCGGCGAAGGCTGCAAATGCTCAAGCGGCGCGATTGGGGTGAAGGTCGTGGGGGTGGTTGGCAGTGTCATCGGCAGATCATGGCGTGTGGCAACCTTTTGTTCACGGTCTGTCCGTTAACTACGTTCCGAATCCTAATCCTTCGTTATCAATCGGAGAGTTCATGACCAGCCAGGCCGCCGTCCCAGCGATCCCCGAAGGCCGCGCCGACAACGGAACCGTTGTTGCCGTGGCGCCGATGCAGCGCGCGCCCGATTGGTATGACCCACATCGGGCCCGCCGTCCCTGGGCCTTGTGGGCCGGGTTCCTTGTCTATGTCCTGCTGCCCGTGGCGGCCGTGGCCTGGTATCTGTGGTCCGAAGCGTCCGATCAATATGCCGCAACAACCGGATTCTCGGTCCGCGCGGAAGAGGTCGGATCCGCAATCGAATTGCTGGGTGGCGTGGCCGACCTGTCCGGCTCCAGCGCGCGGTCCGACGCCGACCTGCTGGTCGCGTTCATGGGCAGTCAGGACATGGTGCGCACGCTGGATACCAGGCTGGATCTGCGCGCCCGCTGGTCGCTTCCCGAATACGACCCGATCTTTGGCTTCGATCCGTCCGGCACGATCGAGGATCTGACCGATTACTGGCAACGCATGGTCCGGGTCACCCATGATCCGGGCGCGGGCCTGATCGAGGTTGAGGTTCGCGCCTTCGCGCCCGACGATGCTCAGATGATTGCGGCGGCGATATTCGGTGAAAGTTCGGACCGGATCAACGCCCTGTCCGCCATTGCCCGCGCCGACACCACGCGCCACGCCGAACGCGATCTGGCCGAGGCTGAGGCGCGGCTGGCAGTCGCGCGCACCGAACTGACTGCCTATCGCTCGGCCAATCAAGTGGTCAATCCGGGCACGGATGTGCAGGGGCAGATGGGGGTTCTGGCGACACTGCAACAACAACTGGCGGATGAGGTGATTCGCCTCGATATGCTCAAAAGCCGCAGACGGTCCAATCAGGCGCGGGGGGATCAGGCAGAACAGCGGGTGCGGGTGATCGAGGCGCGCGTGGCCGATGAACGCGGCAAGATCGGCGGTGGTGACGCCCAGGTCTCCGCAGAAGGATATGCAACCGTCGTCGCCGGGTTCGAACGCCTGCAGGTCGAACGCGAGATTGCAGAAGCCGCCTATGCCGCCGCCCAGGTTGCCTATGACGTTGCCGTGGCCGAGGCACGTCGCCAGACCCGGTATCTGGCCGCCTATACCAACCCGACACTGGCCGAACGCGCCACCTATCCGGACCGGCCAGTGATATTGGGGATGACCGCCTTCTTTGCCACATTGCTGTGGGCGGTGGGGGTGATGGTGGTGCAATCGCTCAGGGATCGGCGCTGACATGGGCAGGCGAAGATTGAGCATCGCAGAGCATCGCGGATGAGCATCCGACTGGACCGCCTGACCAAAGTGCATCGCGCACCGGGCCTGCGCACGGTTGTGGCCGATCGCATCTGCGCCGAATTCCCCGACCGCTCCGTTGTCGCGCTGCTTGGGCGCAATGGCGCTGGCAAAACCAGCCTGTTGCAGATGATCGCCGGAACCATGCAGGCAACCTCGGGTCAGGTGCATCGCAGCGGGACAGTGTCCTGGCCTGTCGGGTTTCGCGGCGGATTTCACGGCGACCTCAGCGGCGCGCAGAACCTGCGGTTCGTTGCGCGCACCTATGGCGTCCCCCCCGCCAGCCTGATCGAATTCGTCGCCGATTTCGCCGCCATTGGCGCCCATCTGCATCAGCCGGTCAGACATTATTCCGCCGGGATGCGCGCCCGCCTGGCCTTTGGGCTGTCGATGGCGATCCGGTTTGACACTTATCTGGTGGATGAGGTGACGGGCGTCGGCGACGCCGCCTTCCGCGCCCGGTCCGAGGCGCTGTTTCTGGATCGCCTGAAACACTCCGGCGCCATCGTCGTGTCGCATCAACTGCGATTGTTGCGCCGGATCTGCACCGCTGGCGCGGTGCTGGAAGGGGGGCATCTGCATTGGCATGAGAAAGTCGAGGATGCCATCGCGCACCACCGCGACCTGATGCAGCCCGTCTGGCGCGCCTCGGCCTGACCTGAGGCTCGTCGGGGCCAATCGTGGACTAGGTCACAACCGATACCGCAAAGTAATGATGCCCGGAATAAGCGGATTAGACTGTTCCCGGGCGTTGGATGCTCACTAGATCCGATCTGCTTCGGGCGTCGCGCCAATTCGAAAACAACTCTGTTCGAATGGTGCAAAACGGCCCCTTTTCACACCGCTGGCGCGCCTGCGCCTTCTGCAATTCTTGTCACCTGTATCTCGCCAGCATCAGCGCAGCGTCTGCCCCCGGTCAACATTGTCAAACCGCAACACGCTCCCTTCCGCTCCGGCTTCCCATCGCCCCGTGTCGCGTGTAGGGCATTGCAAGCAACAGGCAGGACGCCGCCGGACGTGTCACGCGCGATCATCATTTTGACGCTGAGCTATATGCTCAGCCAGTTTTATCGCGCCTTCCTTGCAGTGCTGGCCCCGGCGCTTGAAGCCGACCTTGGCGCGATGCCCGACGATCTGGCACGCGCTTCGGGCCTGTGGTTCCTGATCTTTGCGCTCATGCAAGTTCCCGTCGGTTGGGCGTTGGACATCATTGGCCCGCGCCGCACCGCCAGCACATTGCTGGCCATTGGCGGGGCAGGGGGTGCGGCGCTGTTCGCGATGGCGACCCGGGTCTGGCACATCGACGCGGCGATGGTGCTGATTGGCATCGGTTGCTCGCCCGTGCTGATGGCCTGTTACTACATCCTGGCGCGCAACAGCCGCCCGGCGGTCTTCGCCACCTATGCGGGGGCGGTTCTGGGCTTTGGCTCGCTCGGCAATCTGGCCGCTGCGCTTCCGATGACATTGGCGGTGCAGGCGCTGGGTTGGCGCGGGGCGCTGGCGGCGCTGGCGTTGATCACACTGGCGGCGGCGCTGGCCATGCTGGTGCTGGTGCGCGATCCGCCCCCGGCTGAAAAAACTGATGGGCAGCGCGGCTCGGTCATTGATTTGCTGCGCATGCCGATCCTCTGGCCGCTATTCGCGCTGATGTTCGTCAATTATGCCGCCGCCGGTATTCGCGGCGTCTGGATCGGGCCATATCTGGACGATGTCTACAGCGCCAGCGACACGGTGATTGGCACCGCCTCGCTGGTGATGGGGCTGGCGATGGTGATCGGTAATTTTGTCTACGGCCCGATGGATCGCATCCTCGGCACCCGCAAATGGGTGGCCCTAACCGGCAACCTGCTGGGTGGGGTGGGCTGTCTGATCCTTGCGGTTTCCCCAACGGCTGGCATTATTCAGGCCACACTGCTGATGGCGCTGGTCGGATTCATGGGAGGCAGCTTTGCCGTTCTGATCGCCCACGCCCGCAGCTTCATCCCCGCCCATCTGACCGGACGCGGTGTCACCCTGATGAACCTGTTCGGGGTTGGCGGCGTCGGCGTGATGCAATTGATCACGGGCCGTGTATTCGCCGCCAGTACCGGCCCCGCCCCGCCTGCCGATGCCTATGCCGTCACCTTCCTTATCTACGGCGCCGCGCTGTTCATCGGCTGTGCATTTTACCTGTTCGCCCGCGACTCGGTCGACTGAGGGTCTTTTCCTTGCCCCGGAACGGCGGTAAGGGGGCGCGTTTACGAAGACCAACAGGAGGCCCCGATGGGCTATAGAATCGTCGTCGCTGGCGCCACGGGCAACGTGGGCCACGAAATGCTGAACATCCTGGCCGAGCGCCAGTTCCCCGTGGATGAGATCGCGGCCCTTGCCTCGCGCCGCTCACAAGGGACCGAGGTTACATTTGGCGACAAGACCCTGAAGGTCAAAGACATCGACACCTTCGATTTCACCGGCTGGGATATCGCGCTGTTCGCCATCGGCTCGGACGCGACGAAAACTTACGGCCCGCGCGCGGCCAAGGCGGGCTGTGTTGTGATCGATAACTCGTCACTCTACCGCTATGACCCGCAAGTCCCGCTGATCGTGCCCGAGGTGAACCCAGACGCGGTCGAAGGCTACGCGGCCAAGAACATCATCGCGAACCCGAATTGTTCGACCGCGCAGATGGTCGTGGCGCTGAAGCCGCTGCATGATCGCGCGACGATCAAGCGGGTTGTAGTCAGCACATATCAATCCGTCAGCGGCGCCGGGAAGGCGGGCATGGACGAGCTGTGGGATCAGACCAAGTCGATCTACAACCCGACCGATGACAAGCCGGCAACCAAGTTCACCAAGCAGATCGCCTTCAACGTGATTCCGCATATCGACGCTTTCATGGACTCGGGCGAGACCAAGGAAGAATGGAAGATGGTTGCCGAAACGAAAAAAATCGTCGACCCGAAAATCAAGGTCACCGCGACCTGCGTGCGGGTGCCGGTCTTCGTCGGCCATTCCGAAGCCGTGAATATCGAATTCGAGGACCCTCTGGATGAGGACGAAGCGCGCGAGATTCTGCGCACCTCTCCCGGTGTGCTGGTCGTCGATAAGCGCGAAGACGGCGGCTATATCACGCCCGTCGAATGTGTCGGTGATTTTGCCACCTTCGTCAGCCGGATCCGCCAGGACCCGACAATCGACAACGGCCTGAACATCTGGGTGGTCAGCGACAACCTCAGGAAAGGCGCGGCGCTGAACGCGGTGCAGATCGCCGAGCTTCTGGGCAACCGGGTGCTGAAGAAGGGCTAACGCCGCACTTGATATGCGCGCCGGTTCATCTGGATCGGCGCGCAGCAGACTTACATCCTGCAACATCCGACCGTCGCGCCGCAGGACGCATGGTTAAGCGAGCGGTAATGGAAACGATTGCAGTCGAACGACTTGGATCGTTTCGATTGAGGGGCTGTTAAGGCTGATGTGGCAAAACCTGTGTCATCGAAAGACACCAAGGGGACGCAACATGGCCTGGACGAAAACCGCGATCAAACTTTTTGCTGCACATGCTCAGACGCCGCTGACCAGAATCGCGGTTCCAGGTGCGGGTACCGCCATGGAGGCCGATGAACCGGTGACCGCGATCGAGATGCGCACCTTGTTTGCAGGCGACCTGCGCTCGGCCGACAGGGCCATGAACATCAGCTACGGCTGATTCCACCGGGGGAACGGGGGGAAAGACCGGCTGCACGCCGCCACGTTTGGTTCTGAGGGGAACCGGGGGCGTGGCGGCGGCCCGGCGGGAAGCCGGACGCGGTCAGATCGGGCTGAAGCGTTCAACCTTTGCATCGTAAACTTCCAGCCCGCCTTCGCCGATATCCGTATAAAGCCCGTGCAGCGACAGACGCTCGGCCTCGACCGCGTCGCGCACGAAGGGGAATGTCATCAGATTCTCGAGCGAGATCAGCACCGCCTCGCGTTCCAGCGTTTGCAGATCATTGCCGGCTTCGCCCAGCCGCTCAAACCCGGGGCGCAGAATGTCGATCCAGCGTCCGATAAAACTTGTATCTTCGGCCAGTTCAGGCGCCTGACCCGAACACATATCGCGACAGGCCTGAACGCCGCCGCATGAAGAATGACCCAGAACGATCAGATGCGCGACTTTCAGGTGTTTGACGGCGTATTCGACCGCCGCCGAGGTGCCGTGATAATCGCCGGATGGCCCAAACGGCGGCACCAGGCTGGCGATGTTGCGGTGAATGAAGAACTCTCCCTGATCGGCGCCAAAGATCGACGTGACATGCACCCGGCTGTCACAGCAGGAAATCACCATCACGCGCGGGCGCTGCCCATCTTCGGCCAATCGGCGATACCAGGCCTTGTTTTCCGCCCAGGTCGTAGCTTTCCAGCCCTGATAGCGCTTCACAAGATAGGTCGGCAGATGGCTGGCGTTCAACATGGGCATCCTCGCTTGGTCAACACGATGTAAATAGGAGGTATTCGCACGAAATTCGAGGGATATCACCGTTCCGGCGAAACGATTTATGAAGGCTGTTGGGTGTTAATGCCGGTGTGAGAGGGAACAGATGGGAAAGAGTAGCATGAGTCGTGTAGCACGATTGTTTATTAACGAAGACGTCACCGTGGATCATGACCGCCTGTCCGGTCTGGTCGACCATCTTGGGCGCACAAAGGCCGGGGACGTGTTGGCACGGGCCATGGATGAACTGGCCGAGCGTTTGACGCAACTGGAATTCGCCTGGGCAGGCGGTGATGTTGACGATGTTGTCCGCCGGGCGCGCGGGCTGGGCGGAATTGCCGAACAGATGGGGATGGGGAACCTGTCAAAGGTCGCGCGCGACGTCCAGAATACTGGGTTGATCGGGAACAGCGCCGCATTGGCCGCGACAGTGGCGCGATTGTTGCGCATGGGCGAAGGGTCGATGTCGGTGGTCTGCGACCTGCGAAACACCACCGGCTGAACGTCACTCCGCGCGCGGGGTTGCAGCGTGACGCCCAACGGCTAGTGTTCTGCTGGATTTGTCCAGCGGAACACTGCCATGCCCCTCAGCTTTGCCAAACCAACGAAAGATGCAGTGCCGTTGTCGCTGGTCCTGGCCGATCAGTTGCAAGATTGGCTGACCAGGCAGGACGACAGCGTGCAGGCCTGGGTCGCGGTCAATGGCTTTCGCGCCGCCGCTGGCAGCGCGCTGGCGATTCCGGGCGCGGATGGCAACCTGCGCGCGGCAATCGGCGGGCTTGGCAAGGCCGCACACCCCCGCAGGAAGCGGTTTCTGGCCGCGACCATCCGCGCCGCCTTGCCTGCGGCAACCTATGCACTGACCGATTCGCCCGACGGCGATGATCTGAACGAATGCGCGCTGGGCTGGCTGTTGGGTGGCTACTGCTTCACACGCTACAACGACAAAACACCGCCAAAGGCTCAGCTGGTTGCACCCAAAGGGGTTGACGCTGACCGGCTGATGCACATCGCCGCGGGCGAGGCGCTGACCCGCGATCTGATCAACACCCCTAGCAGCGACATGGGCCCGGATGAGCTCGAGTCCCAGGCGCACGCGCTGGCCGAAGCCTATGACGCGCGTGTATCGGTGATTGTCGGTGATGAGCTGTTGGCACAGAATTTCCCGCTGATTCATGCAGTTGGGCGCGCCTCACCCCGTGCGCCGCGCCTGATTGATCTGTCCTGGGGGAGCTCGGGACCGGTGCTGACATTGGTCGGCAAAGGCGTGGTTTTTGACACTGGCGGGCTGAACCTGAAACCTGGCAGTTCGATGGGTCTGATGAAGAAGGACATGGGGGGCGCCGCGGCTGTCCTTGGGCTGGCGCGGATGATCATGGGGCTAGGCCTGCTGATTCGGCTGCGCGTCCTGTTGCCGGTCGCGGAAAACGCGGTCAGCGGCGCCAGTTTCCGCCCCGGCGATATCCTGACTGCGCGCAATGGAACGACGGTTGAGATCAATAACACTGACGCCGAAGGTCGCCTTGTTCTGGCAGACGCACTGGCCCTGGCCGCCGAAGGTGACAGCGATCTGACCATTTCAATGGCGACCCTGACGGGGGCGGCGCGGGTCGCCGTCGGCCCGGATCTGGCACCCTTTTTCTGCGATGATACCGGCGTTGCCGATGCGTTGCGCGCAAGCGCCGAAACGGTGCGCGACCCGGTCTGGCAACTGCCATTCCACGAACCCTATGAGGCGATGATCGAGCCGGGCATCGCAGACCTCGACAATGCGCCATCGGGCGGGTTCGCTGGCGCAATCACCGCCGCCCTGTTCCTGCGCCGTTTCGCAGGCTCGGCACGCTATGCGCATTTCGACATCTATGGCTGGCAGCCGACCGCCGCACCAGGCCGCCCAAAAGGCGGCGTCGGGCAGGGGACGCGAGCCATCCTCGACGCGCTTCCCGGCATACTGCACTTATGAGCGATCGTCGCATCACACCCGCCAACGGCCGCGTCGCCGCGCGGCACCTCAGCGGAATTATTGCGGCAGATCAATATGTTGACGGGCAGCCTAAATCCGTCACCGCGATGGCGGCGTTTTTGCGCGCAACCCCGGACGGAAAACCGGACCGACAGGTTCTGCTGGGTGAGGCGGTGACGCTTTTTGAAACCCGCAACGTCTGGGGGTTCGTGCAGGCGCAGAAAGACGGTTATGTCGGCTGGACCGAGGTTGCCAATCTGCGCGATCCGATCACCCCGACGCACCGCGTCGCGATGCGCCACACGCTGGCCTTCGCACAACCCGATATGAAATCCGCGATGCTGTTCCGCCCCCCCTTCGGCGCACGGCTGGCCGTGACGGGGACTGACGGCATCTGGTCTATGATCCAGATACCGGGTCAGCCCGCCGCCTGGGTGCGGACCGATCATCTGCGCCCCGCCGAGTCGGTCGAGGGTGACCCGGTCGCGGTTGCGAAACTGTTCCTCGGCACGCCCTACCTCTGGGCCGGAAATACCGGCGACGGGCTGGATTGTTCCGGGCTGGTCCAGGCTTCGCTGTTGGCCTGTGGCATCCCGTGCCCCGGCGACAGCGACCTGATTGAAGCGGCGGTTGGTGACCCGCTGCCCGAAGGCGCGACCCTGGCGCGCGGCGATCTGATCATCTGGAAAGGCCATGTCGCGCTGGCAATGGACGGCGAACGGATCATCCACGCAACATCCGCCCCGTTAGAGGTTGTCGTCGAAAACACCGCCGCCGCAATCAAACGCATCAAAGCAGCCGGGGATGGGTTGCCGACGTCGCGCAAACGGATCACGCGAAACCCTGCGTAACCCCACACGGCACCAGCCGTCCCGCAATCCGAAAACACCGGCAGATGTCCGCCCTTGCGCAGACGCCTTCAGACGGCGCGGATCAGCTTGACCTCAAGCACGCGCAGAACGGTGCGCAGATCATGGCCACGCTTCAGGATGCGCCCATCCATCCCGATCACCGCATAAAGCCCCTGTCGATTGCGCAGTTTGGGGCGTTTTTCGATCCGGTACAGCGGGTTTTCCGCACTGCGCCGAAAGACCGAGAATACTGCGACCTCACGCAGGAACGACATGCCATAATCGCGCCATTCTCCCGCCGCGACCATGCGGCCATAGAGGCTGAGGATGACAGAAAGTTCACCACGATCAAACGTCACCTGTTCGGGTGCGGGGCGGGCCGATGGGAACGGCGTCGGAGTCTGGATCGTCATGACGAAACTCTGACCGGGTCACGCGGCAAAATCAAGTCGCCGCATCGGCGGCATTGGCACCCCCGCACGCCCCACTGGTCATTCCGCCTGACCGGTGTTCCTGAATTTCACCGCCTGCTGACCCGCCCAATGCCCGGTCGACAGGCATGCGGTCAGAAGATAGCCACCTGTTGGCGCCTCCCAATCCAATGCCTCACCGGCGATGAATGTCCCCGGACGCTTCTGCATCATCAGCCCCGCATCAAGCGCTGCAAACGGCACCCCGCCCGCGGTCGAGATCGCCTCGTCCAGCGGTCGCGGGCCATTGTGGGCAACCGGCACGGCCTTGAGGATTGCAGCAAGCTGTTCGGCGTCGGCGGGCAAAGGCCGGGCGGAACGGTGCCATCGCTACGCCGTCCGCCGCCAAGATCGTCGCCCAGGCACCATCTGCGCCCAGCCGCGCCCAGCTTGCCCCGCCGGTTGCGATAACCGTCACCGCAGGGCGCAGGCGTCGCGGCCCTTCCGCTGTGTCAAACTGCACATCCGCGCCGTCCCAACCGGTCCAGCGCCAACGGGTCCGAACCTCGACCCCCAGCCCGGACAACCGCGCCAGCCAGGCCCGCAGCAGGGGCGAAGCCTTCATCGCGCGCGGAAACACCCGGCCCGTGCTGCCGGTGAACAGCGGCTGTTCAAGCGCGGTCGCCCAGCGGCAGATCTGGTCCGGTCCAAAGGCGCGGATCATCGGTTCCAGTGTCGCCGCCCGGTCCCCGAAACTGGCCAGAACCGCGTCCAGTCCCCCGGCGTTGGTCAGGTTCAACCCGGATTTCCCGGCCATCAGAAACTTGCGCCCGACACTCGGCTTAGCCTCGGCCAGGATGACGCTGCATCCGGCAGCGGCCAGAACCTCGGCGGCCATCAGACCGGCGGGACCGGCCCCGATGACCAGCGCATCAACTGGTGCCACGGTGTCAGGCATCGCGGCGGGAATCCCTTCGCGAGATCAGCGATTTGATTGCCGCCACATGGCCCGGATCCGCGCCAAGCGCATCGGCGGCCAATGCCGCGACTGTTGTGTCCAACGCGTCCGGGTGTACCACGTCATCCACCAATCCGAAGGTCAGCGCCTGTTCGGCGCTCCACCGCTGCCCTGCCATCAGCAGCAGCTTGGCGCGCGCCGGTCCGACCAGCGCGCTCAGCCGGGCCGGGTCGGACGGTTGCGGCAAATGGCCGATTGTGTTGAAAAACTCCGTTTTAGGGCCTGAACGATGATTTTTCTTTCCATGCAGCCCGATCCTAAATTTTTGGCGCGGGGGTCGGCCCAAATCGCCTACATGCGCTCACGCGCAGCCATGCGCTGTCTCGTGGTCAAAGCTTTCCGACTATTTCGCTTCATAGGTTTTCGCAAGAAATCCGCGACGCTCTGATTTCGGAGTTTTTCAACACAATCGGCCCAGACGCATCACCGGATAAAAGAAGCGTGCATCCGGAACACAGACCCGCAGATCACAGGCCAGGACCATGCCAAGCGATCCACCCGCCGCCGTCCCGTTCAGCGCCGCGATCGTCAGCCCAGGATAGGCGGCGATGCGGGCGGATAGACGCTCCCAAACCGGGCTGGTGGCAAGACCGGCCTCAACCTCGGCCAGATCGGCCCCGGCACTGAAACACCGCCCCGCGCCCGTCAGCACAAGAACCGGGCTCTGCGCTTCGCTGACAGCCTGATCCAGGGCGTCCAGCATTGCCCAGTTCAGGGCGTTGGCCTTGTCCGCACGGTCCAGAATCAGCCGGGTCATGGACCCTTGCGTGACGTTTCGGATCATCTGCATCCCCTGTCTTCCAGCGCTTGGGGTGACCTAACCGCGAAAGTCATCGACGCCAAGCCGCCCGGCCCTTGACGCGCCGGACAGTACAGGCAGACTATGGCCCAAATTTGCAACCCGGAAAGGTAAATCATGTTCAATCGCTCAACCCTGGGGGGCGCGGCGATCCTGCTGCTGGTATCCCAGACATCCGCATTTGCCGACGTAACCGCCGAACAAGTCTGGGAAGATTGGCAGGCCCAGGCCGCGAGTTATGGCGAGGTTTTGACAGCCGACAATGTCGGCCGCGACGGTGATACGCTGGTGGTTTCAGGGCTTCGGATTGCGATGGACATCGACGGTGACGGTGGTGATGACGCCAGCGGTACACTGGCCGAAGTGCGCTTTCAGGAACGCGGCGACGGCACCGTCTCAATCTCGACCTCTCCTGATTTCGACATGATTTTTGATCAGAACGTGCCGGATGGCCCGAATGTCAGTTACCGGCTGGCGATTGACATGGCCGGCATGACGATGATCGCCTCGGGCGATTCCGCGCTGCGCCGATATGACTATGTGGCCCCCGAAGTCGGCCTGGCGCTGAAGGACCTCAGCGTTGATGAGCAGCAGATTGAGGGCATCTTTGACCTGAAAGCCATCGGTCTGGACGGCAGCTATACCATTGCCGAGGGCGAACCGAGCCAGATCGACGCCAGTTCCAACATCGAACGCGCGACCATCAATGTCGATTTCGCGGATCCCGAAGGGCAGGAAGGCCGCATCGTTGTCACGGGTGAGATTGCGAATATCACCTCAACCTCGACGTCGACCATGCTGGCAAACGCCGATCTGGCCGATATGGCCGCGATGCTGGCTGCCGGTTTCGCGGTCGAAGGGACTCTGGCAACCGGTCCGGCGTCCTATTCGGTGCAAGCCTCCGGGTCCGATGGGTCGACCTTTGCCGCAGATGTCTCATCCGCAACAGGCGCGCTGGACTTTGCGCTGGATGAAAGCGGTATCAATTATGGCGGCGCAAACACCGATATTGCGATTGTCGTGAACGGGTCGGACATTCCGTTCCCGCAGATCGAGATCAACGCGGCCGAGGCTGGCGGCCGTTTGGCCATGCCGCTCACCGTATCGAGCACACCGCAGGATTTCGCCTTTGGCCTGACCCTGCGCGATCTTGCCGTGTCCGAGATGATCTGGTCGATGATTGACCCCGCCGGTGCGCTGCCGCGTGATCCCGCAACACTGGTGATCGACACGACCGGCAAGGCGAACTGGAACATCGACATCCTGTCGCCCGAAGTTCAGCAGGGCGATTTCGGGTCCGATGTGCCGGGTCAGCTCCATGCGCTGGATCTGCGCAATCTGCAGCTGGCCATCGCCGGGGCGCTGCTGCAGGGCACCGGATCGTTCACCTTCGACAATACCGACATGCAGACCTTTCCGGGCATGCCCAAACCGGTTGGCAAGGCAAACTTCAGCCTTGATGGCGCAAATGCGCTGCTGGACAAGCTGATCGCGATGGGCCTGATACCGGCAGAACAGGCGCTGGGCTTTCGTGGCATGATGGGCATGTTCGCCCGCCCCGGCGCCGGACCGGACTCGCTTGTGTCCGAGATTGAGCTGACGCCGGACGGCGGCATCTCTGCCAACGGGCTGCGCCTGCGCTAAGACGCTTCGTCACCATCAACAGCGGGCCGCCCCCACCCGGGCGGCCCGTTTCGTGTCAGCGGCCTTGCCGACAGTCGAACCACGGATTAGGTGCCAGAGGCTGAAGAAGGACCATCACCTGATATGACCGACACGCTTTTCGACCTGACCGGGCAGTTGATCGCCGCTGCCAAGAAGGCGGGTGCCGACGCCGCTGACGCGATCGCGGTTCAATCCGCAGCCCTGTCGGCGGATGTCCTGAACGGAGTGCTTGAGCATGTTGAGCGTTCCGAGGCGCTGGACATCGGATTGCGCGTGTTCGTTGGCCAGCGGCAGGCGAATATCTCGGCCGGGAAGGGCGATGCGGCAACGCTGGAAGACATGGCCGCCCGCGCCGTTGCCATGGCGCGCGAAGCGCCGCAGGACGCCGCGGTTGGCCTGGCTGACCCCGAACAGCTGACCAGCGACACGGATGCGACAGCGCTTGAACTGGCCGATCCCGGCGCGGCGCCAGATGCCGCCACGCTGGAAACCGATGCGCGACGCGCAGAAGCGGCAGCAGCCATGATTGATGGTGTCAGCCAGGTTCAATCCGCCAGCGCCGGATACTCCCGCTCTGATATCGCTCTGGCGGCGACCAACGGTTTCGCTGCGCGCTATGCCCGCACAAACCGCTCGGTCTCGGCTGTTGCGATCACCGGGGAAGGCACGGGGATGGAGCGTGATTACGCCGGGGAATCCCGCGTCTTTGCCGCCGACCTGCCATCGCCCGAACAGGTCGGGACCCAGGCAGGCGAACGCACGATCGCCCGCGCAGGCGCGCGCAAACCGCCGACTGGCCCCGCGCCGGTACTGTTTGACGAACGCATCTCGGGCACGCTGATCGGGCACCTGCTGGCTGCGGTCGATGGCGCGGCGGTGGTGCGCGGCGGGACATGGGCGCGCGACGCGCTGGACCAGCCCGTACTGCCCGACGCGCTGACCCTGACCGAAACTCCGCACCGCCCACGGATCGCACAGTCCCGCCTGTTCGACGCAGAAGGGCTTGCCACGGCGGATCGCAAGATCATCGACGCCGGTATTTTGACCGGCTGGACGCTGGACCTGTCGACGGGGCACAAACTGGGAATGCCCAGCACCGCCAACGCCAGCCGTGGTACCGGCGGCGCACCCTTTCCGATGGTCGGCAACCTGACCTTGACGCCCGGCGATGCCACCCGCGCCGACCTGATCCGCGACATGGGGACCGGGCTGCTGGTCACCTCGCTGATCGGGGCCTCGATCAATCCGACCACGGGCGATTACTCGCGCGGCGCTTCCGGCTTCTGGGTCGAGGGCGGGCAGATCCAATACCCGGTCAATGAATGCACCATCGCCGGAAATCTGCGCGACATGCTGCGCAGTCTGATCGCCGCAGATGATGGCCGCCCCGAATTGTCGCGCGTCATCCCGTCACTTCTGGTCGCGGGGCTGACGATTGCCGGGGCCTGATCGCGCGCATGACGCTGCCGAAGATCTCGCGCTGCTGCTGCAAGCTGCGGCCGCGGCGGGGCCAATTGCGCTTGGCCACTGGAAATCCGACCCGCAGGTCTGGGACAAGGACGACGGTGCCGGCCCGGTTTCCGAGGGCGATCTGGCGGTCAATGCCGCCTTGGAGGACCACCTGCGCAGCGCCCGCCCCGCCTATGGCTGGCTGAGCGAAGAATCCGAAGCGGATCCCAACCGCCTGAGTGCCGCACGCACCTTCGTTATCGACCCAATCGACGGCACCCGCGCCTATCTTGACGGGCAGGCCAACTGGGCAATTTCACTCGCCGTGGTCGAGGCAGGCACCCCAATCGCCGCCGCCATCGCCATGCCCGCCAAATCCTGCACCTATGCCGCCGTCATTGGTGGTGGGGCGACCAGAAACGCCGCGCCGATCCGCGCCAACATGCGCACCGATGTTGGCGGCGCAACCGTCCTTACGCCCCGCGTCACGCTGGATGCCGCCAACTGGCCCGGTGGCGTGCCAGACATCAACCGCCACTTCCGCCCGTCACTGGCATATCGCATGGCGCTGGTCGCCGAAGGCCGCTTTGACGCGATGATAACCCTGCGCGACGCCTGGGAATGGGACATCGCCGCCGGTGCCCTGATCGCGGCCGAAGCGGGCGCGGAGGTCAGCGACCGGACCGGCGCGCCACTGGTATTCAACAGCGCAGGTGCGCTGACGCCGGGCGTGGTGACCGCTGCGAACCGTGTCCATCAGGGGCTGCTGGCCAGACTTATGTGAATACGGCGTTGCACGCCCTCACAGAGCTGACGGCTCTTTGGATCACCGTAGCGGATCAGAACTGCGGTATTGGAGAGTATCCGAAACTCAGCGTCTGCGGCTTATCCCCTGCCATACGTTTTGCATACGTTTTGCCGACCCTTTGCCGACGCCTTGAAACGCACCGCTTTACCGCCCCGCGGCCCTCCGATACCCTGCGCGCAATATGATCTTGCCGCCCCGGAGCACCTCATGACCCAGCGCCTGCATCTCGTCTTTGGTGGCGAGTTGATTGACCCCACCAAGACCGCGTTCAAGGACGTCAAGGACATCCACGTGGTCGGCATGTTCCCCGATTATGCATCCGCCTATGACGCCTGGAAGGCCGAGGCGCAGCGCACCGTGGACAACGCCCATATGCGGTATTTCATCGCCCATATTCACCGCTTGCGGGACGAAGAAGCCCCCGCATCGCCGACAGAAGAGCTTGGTTCCTGAACCGCAATCCGCCACCGACGCTCTGGCTGCACGCCGGGACCCCTGATGCGCTTGCGGCGGCTGAAGCGCTGGGCGTGCGGTTGCAGGATATTTACCCGGATTTCGCCGTGACAGTGACGTCTAATTCAAGGCTTGATGGGCCGGAACACCTTGTTTTACCAACGGAAAACCGGGCCGGTTTTGTCAGTTTCCTTGATCGTCACCAACCCGCCATTGCCGTCTGGATCGCGGCCGATCTGCGCCCGCAATTCAATGATGAACTGGTTCACCGTAAGCTGCCGCTGGTGCTGATTGATCCGGTCCTTCCCGGTGCCGGGCTGGTCAAGCGCCTGTTGCCGCTGCCGGGCCGTGGCCCGCGTCTGGACCACGCCAGCCGGATCTTGATTTCGGATGCCGAGGCTGCAGCGACGCTGGAGCGCCGCACCGCGTTGTCGGACCGGCTGGTTCGCACCGGCAGGTTCGAAGTGCTGCCCGCGCCGCTGCCGTATAATGAAACCGATCGCAGCGCCCTGGCCGATCTGCTGGCCGCGCGCCCGGTCTGGCTGGCCGCTGACATTTCCTTTCCGGAAGCCCCGATCGTCGTCGCCGCCCACGCACGCGCCGCCCGTTCCGCCCATCGCCTGCTGCTGATTCTGGCGCTGAGCAACCCCGCCGACGGACCGGCCCTTCGCGATCGTTTGGACGGTGAGGGATGGGTCGTCGCGCTGCGCAGCACCGGTGCCGAGCCTGACCCGGATGTGCAGATCTACATTGCCGACACGGAAGAAGAATTGGGCCTCTGGTATCGTCTTGCCTCGGTGTCGTTTCTGGGCCGTTCACTGGTCGCACCCGGGGGTGGAATTGATCCGATGCCCGGGGCGGCGCTTGGTTCGGCCATTCTGCATGGCACCAATGTTGCGGATCATCGTGACGCTTATGGCCGGCTGGCGTCCGCTGGCGCGGCGCGCTCGGTCGTTTCGCCTGCGCAACTGGGGGCAGCGGTCGAGGATTTGCAGCAGCCCGAGCGTGCCGCCGAAATGGCGCATGCCGCCTGGCAGGTAACAACCGCAGGGGCCGAGGCCATCGAGAAAGCCGTCGAAGTCATTTGCGAAGTCCTGGCCGAAGCCGATCGTGGATCCGACAAGGGTGTCGACAATGCGCCCGCCTGAGTTCTGGCAGAAACCGCACAGCGCGCCCGGGATACGTGCGCGAATGCTTGCGCCGCTCGCCGCGATTGCGGCGCGGCTTACGGCCAGAAGGGTGGCGCGCCCCGCTGATATTACCCCGGATGTTCCCGTAATCTGCATCGGGAACATCAACATGGGCGGCACCGGAAAGACGCCGGTGACCATCGCCCTGGCCGAGCGGTTGATGCAGCGCGGTCAAAAGGTCAGCGTGGTCACCCGTGGCCACGGTGGTTCCGAGGCTGGGCCGCTGCGCGTCGATCCGCGTCAGCATACTGCCGACATGGTGGGTGATGAGGCGCTTCTCCACGCCGCCTTCACCACCACGATTGTGGCGCGCAACCGGGCGGAGGGTGTGCAGGCTGTCACCGACGCTGAGGTTATTCTGATGGATGATGGGCATCAGAACCCCTCGGTTGCGAAATCCCTGTCGGTGGTTGTCGTTGATGCCGCGAAGGGGTTCGGCAATGGCCGCGTGTTTCCCGCCGGGCCACTTCGTGAACCGGTTGTCGCAGGTCTGGCGCGTGCTGATCTGTTGATATCGGTCGGGGCGACGTCGGATCAGATGCGGTTTGCGGAAAACTGGGGTGACGTGATCACGATCCCGCATGTCACGGCACGGTTGGAACCCCTTGCAACCGGGATGGATTGGGCCGGCCTGCGAGTCGTGGCCTTTGCCGGGATCGGCGATCCGGCGCGGTTCTTTGCGACCCTGGATGATCTTGGGGCCGAACGCGCAGAAAGCCTTGCGTTGGACGATCATCAACAGATTTCGGACGCGCTGTTCAAACGGCTTCTGGCCCGCGCCGAAGCTTTGGGCGCGCAGCTGGTCTGCACCGAAAAAGACGCCGTGCGGCTGAGTGCCGAGGCGCGGTCGCAAGTGCTGAGCGTGCCTGTCCGGTTGGTGGTAACGGATTGGTCGGAACTGGACTCAAAGCTCGCCGATCTGGACCTATAGCGTCCAGTCGATCACCGGCCCGGCAGGCACAATGCCCAGCGGATTGCGCAACTCGGAAGCCGAGAAGTAGCCCTGCTTGTAAATCTCAAACCGCACGGTTTCTGCGACCCCGGGCATGGCATGGATCTTGCGCGCATAGCGCCAGAGGCGCGGGTAATCCATCAACCGGCGCAGGTTGCATTTGAACGCATAGTGATAGGCGACATCGAAGCGGGCCAGGGTCGGAAACAGGCGCAGGTCAGCCTCGGTCAATGTCTCACCGCAGAGCCATTCGTGGGTCGCCAGGTGCGCTTCGATCCGATCCAGCGTGTCGAAGACTTCGGCAACGGCGCGGTCATAGGCGTCTTGCGTGCGGGCGAACCCGGCGCGGTAAACGCCGTTGTTGACCGTGCGATAGATCAGGTCATTCCAGCTGTCGATGTCGGCCTGAAGCGGTGCCGGATACAGGTTTGGCCCGGACCCGAAAGTGCCAAGCATCCGCACGATGTCCGCAGATTCGTTTGAAACGATCTGTTGTGTCCGGCGATCCCAAAGCACCGGAGCGGTGATCCTGCCGGTGTAGCCGGGCGATTGACGGGCATAGACCTGATGCAGCGCGGCGACCTTCAGTTCGGGATCGGCAAACGCACCATCCTCATCAAAAACCCAGCCGTCATCGGTGCGCCGGGGCCGGGCGTAGGACACGCTGATCGCCGCCTCAAGCCCAAGCATCACCCGGGCCAGCAAGGCCCGGTGCGCCCAGGGGCAGTTCCACGCGGCATAAAGGTGATAGCGACCGGGATCAGGCGTGAACCCGCCATCGCCGGGTGGTCCCGCTGCGCCATCGGCGGTGATCCAGTGGCGAATATCCGACCGGGCGCGTTTGAATTCTCCTCCGGCATAGCTGTCGGGGTCGGGGTCCTTGACGTGGTAATCTCCGTCGATCATCGCACCCAATGGTTCATTCCTTCCCGCTTGCGCGCTGATGGGCCGGGCGGTCTTGTAACCGGCCGAGATAGGCGCGCAGGTCGCCCTGGCCCAGATCGTATCCCGCACGGCTGGCCCATCCCAGAATGTTGCCCGCCAGAATGTCAGGAATGCTGAGGTTACCCCCCATCAGGAACGGACCCTTTCCCAGCTGGTCGGCGAACCGGCGCAGGTTTTCGGTGAACTCGGCGCGCAGGCTATCGGCGACGGCGGCAATGCGCTGCGCTTCGGGCAGAACGAACGTATGACGTTCGGCGGTCCAAAGCGGTGCCTCAAGGTCAAACAGGATGCGATGCGTCACCGCGTCCTGCCGGGCGCGATCTATTGAGCCTGCCGGGAATGTCAGCGCTTGATGCCTGTCTGCCAGATAGGTCAGAATCGCCATCGATTCGCTGATGACCGCATCGCCATCCACCAGCAGCGGGATTCTTCCCAAGGGGCTCAGCGCGCGAACCTCGGGCGCATGCGGGGCGGCGGGCAGGTGCTCATAGGGTACGCCGATTTCCTCCAGCAGCCACAGAACCCGGAATGTACGTGAGGCGCGCCTGCCGATGACCTGCAGCATCAGCGCGGGGCCATCATCGCCAACCGTATGAACGTGCGTTCGATCACCGCCATCGGTGGCGCGGTCGAGGCTGAGCGCAGCGTCAAATCCGCCTCGACCAATGTGGCCATGGCGCGTTCCAGCCGGTGCATGCCCCAGGCATTTGCCTGGCGCTGCATCCGTTCACGCGCTTTCCAGGGGACGCGGCCAAGGCCACGCGACGGGTCCACCGCCGCACCGTGCAGGGCGCGAAAATGGCGCGCGGCGCCGATCGACAGGCTGACCGGGGTGGTGCCTTGCGCCTCCAGCCGGGCCAGCAGCGGGCCGATCCTGGCCGATCCACCCTCGGCGGCCGCATTCAGCACCGCGTCGATTTCCGCTTCGGCCGAAGCCGGGGCAAGGGCGTCGATTTCCGCAGGTATCAACGGGGTCGCGTCGTTTAGCTTATAAAGGCCGATCTTCTCGACCGTTTGGCGGAAATCACCGGGGTCAAGGTCATTGGCCAGCGCGTTCAGCGCTGATTCGGCGTCCCGATCCAATGCGCCAAGCCCGGCGTCTTTCAACATCGCCGCAATCTCGTCCCGACTGGGCGGGTCATCATAGATGCCGACAGCATAGGCATTGCGATGCCCCTCGAACGCCTTGCGAAGTTTCGAGGTCGGCTTCAGCGCGCCGCCAGTAACAATGATCTGCGCGTCACCTTCCGCCCAATCTTCCAGCGCGGCCAGAATGGCCGGGGCGGCGAATTCATTGGCGTCTTCGACAAAGGCAACGCGCGGGCCGGGAAAGAACCCCTGCGCCTTGATCGCATCCAGCAATTGCGCCGGGTCGCCGCGCAGATCCCCGCCCGGAATCCGGGTCAGACGCATTTCGTCGTCGCCATTGGGGCCGATCAGCGCCGCGATCACCTGCTGACGTTTCAGCGCCACGCGCATGGCATCGCCGCCATAGATCAGAAGCCCGGTCTTCGTCGGGTCAGGTTTGGCGAAATAGGGGGCAGCGTCGCGTGTGGTTAGCTTCATGCCCGCCAGTCAGGCGCAGTCGCGATCAGCCGTGTGACCAGCTGGTCGGCAAGAATCACCATCAGGCGATCCCGCGCATCCGCCTCGGCTGATCGGGTCACCACCGTGTTCCCGGTCGAGCCATAGCCGACAAAATTGCTGACCTTGCCACTGGCAACCACAGTCTCGCTGCCAAGCGGGTAGAGCCTGTAGTTCAGCGTGCCGGTCAATTGGCGGCGTGTGGTGGAATAGTCAGGGTCGTGACCAATGTTGCGTTCGCTAACGCTCAGATCAGCCGCCAGGCGATAGCTGGCCCCGTTTGGTTTACCCAGACGCTGTTCCAGATGCTGAACCATCACAAAGGTTTGCCGGTCGGCAGGGGCGTCCACGACAATGGACCCGCGCAGGCCCGCGGCGGACCCGCCCGGAGCCAGCGCCGGAGTGAAGCCACAGCCCGCCAGAGCGGTCAGCGACAAGAGCAGTGTACGGCGGTCAAATGACGACATTGATAATCCGTCCCGGAACTACGATCAGCTTGCGAGGGGTCCCCCCCTCCAAGGCCTTTAGCACAGCTTGGTCGGCAAGCGCGCGCTTTTCAACCTCGGATGTGGACATATCCTTGGCAACCGTGATTTCCGAGCGACGCTTTCCGTTGATCTGGATCGGCAAGGTGACCGTATCCGAGACCAGCATTGCCGGATCCGCGACCGGCCAGGCGGCGTTTGCAATCAGCCCTTCGCCGCCCAGTAGTGCCCAGATATCCTCGGCCAGATGCGGCACCATGGGCGACATCAGCTGCGCCAGCACTTTCATCGCTTCGCGCCGGGCATCGGCCCCGGCCTTGGATTTCCCCAAGGCGCCCGCGAAGGCATAAAGGCGTGCGACAGCTGCGTTGAAGCCGAAGCTGTCGATGCCCAGGGTCACCTCGTTTATTGCGTGATGCATGGCGCGGATCAGGTCATCGTCGCCTTCGCCGGGGCCTGATGCGGTGGCAATCTCATTCGCCAACCGCCAGACCCGCGCCAGATGCTTGTGCGTCGCTTCTGCGCCCGCGGCGGTCCATTCGACATCGCGCTCGGGCGGCGAATCGGACAAGACAAACCAGCGTGCCGTGTCCGCCCCGTATTGGTCGATGATCGCGACCGGATCGACGACGTTTTTCTTTGATTTCGACATTTTGGCGGGGGGAATCACCTCGACCGCTGTTCCATCGGCCAGCTTTCCGTCGCTCACCTCTTCGGGCAGGTGAAAGACCGCGCGGCCCTTGGCATCGCGGGTCTGATAGATCTCATGCGTGACCATGCCCTGAGTGAACAGGGCGTCGAAGGGTTCAATCGCCGTTTTCGGCAAATGTCCGGTGATCTGCATCGCTCGGGCAAAAAAGCGCGAGTACAGCAGGTGCAGAATCGCGTGCTCGATCCCGCCAATGTACTGATCGACGTTCATCCAATAGGCGGCTTCCTCAGGGTCCACCGGCACCTCGGCGCGCGGAGAGGTGAAGCGCGCGAAATACCAGGACGAATCGACAAACGTGTCCATCGTGTCGGTTTCGCGTTTCGCAGGCTTGCCACAGGCGGGGCAGGGAACATCGCGCCAGGTCGGGTGCCGGTCAAGCGGGTTGCCGGGGATGTCGAAACTCACGTCCTTGGGCAATTCGACTGGCAGGTTCTCTTTCTTCTCGGGCACGACGCCGCAGGTGTCGCAGTGTACGACGGGAATCGGGCATCCCCAAAATCTTTGCCGCGACAGCCCCCAGTCGCGCAGGCGATAGTTCGTCTGACCGGTGCCAAGCCCGCGGCTTTCGAACCATTCGATTGCGTAGTCGATGGCCTGCTGCCCGGTCATTTGATCCGGGCCTTTGGTCGGGCGGATGAATTCGACCATCTCGTCCTTGGCGGGCACGAATGGTTCGGCAAGGATTTCGGGCATCACATAGCTGTCGCTGCGGTCAGAGCCCAACGGGCGAAACGTATCAATGATCGGCAGGCCGTATTTCCGTGCGAATTCGTGGTCGCGCTGGTCGTGGCCCGGACAGCCGAATATTGCGCCGGTGCCGTAGTCCATCAAAATGAAATTCGCGATGTAGACCGGCAGGTCGCTGACAAAGCCTTCGGCCCCGAGTTTCGCCTTTATGCCAGTGTCATAGCCCAGTTTCTCGGCTTTTTCCAAAGCCTCGGCCGTGGTGCCGCCTTTGCGACACGCGGCACAGAAATCGGCGATCTTTGGGTCATTCGCCGCAAGCGCTTTGGCCAGCGGATGATCGGGTGAAATGCCGACGAAAGACGCCCCGAAAATCGTATCGGGGCGGGTGGTATAGACGTCGATGCCGTCGATCCCGTCCGGGCCTCCGTCAATATCGAAGGTGAATTGGGCGCCGCGCGACTTGCCGATCCAGTTCGCCTGCATCAACCGCACCTTGGCGGGCCAGTCGTCCAGCCCGTCCAGCGCCTCGAGCAGTTCATCCGCCATATCGCTGATCTTGAAAAACCACTGCGTCAGCTCGCGCCGTTCAACCGGTGCGTTTGATCGCCAGCCCTTGCCGTCGATCACCTGTTCATTAGCCAGCACGGTCATATCGACCGGATCCCAGTTCACCACCGCCGATTTGCGGGTGATCAGGCCGGCGTCGAGCATATCCAGAAACAACGCCTGCTGCTGGCCGTAATACTCCGGGTCGCAGGTGGCGAATTCGCGAGTCCAATCGATACTCAGCCCCAGCGGCTTCATCTGGTCGCGCATGTCGGCGATGTTGGCATAGGTCCAGTCTGCCGGGTTCACGCCCCGTTCAATCGCCGCATTTTCCGCAGGCATCCCGAAAGCGTCCCAGCCCATCGGGTGAAGCACGTTATGGCCAGTGGCCCTTTTATACCGCGCCACCACGTCGCCCATGGTATAATTGCGCACATGCCCGATGTGGATCCGTCCCGAGGGGTACGGAAACATCTCTAACACATAGTACTTGGGGCGGGTTTCATCCCGCCGGGCCAGAAACGTCTGCGCCTGATCCCAGGCAGCCTGCCATTTCGGTTCTGCCGATGCGGGGTCATAGCGGGTCATCAGTCGGTCCTTGTCGTGAAAACGCCGGACCATTTGGCCCGGCGCTTCTGATAAGTTGTTGTCGGCGAAGGGTCTAGAGCTTCCCGTCCGCAATCCGCAACTGACGCGCGCGGGTCAGGATCGCGTCTTCTATGGCGCGAATCGTGGCGCGGTCTGCGGGACCCTGGCGGGTGTTCATGGCAACTGACAATGCGCGGGCATCCAGCGCCGGATCCTGCACGAAGACCGTGGCGCGATACTCCGTCTGCGATCCCGGCGGCGTGCCAAACCCGTAGACCAATACGCCCGAGAAAGGGTCGGCCGACTGAATGGGCATGAAATCCAGAACCTGAAGTGACGCGCGCCAGATATACTTGTTCACTTCAATAGTGGTGTTGGGGTCGTCCTTATTATTCTCAAACAGATCCAGAAGCGAGGATTTGCGCGGTGTCGACGCGGACCGTTTGCTGCCCGCCGTGCCATCAAACCCGTCACCACCAAGGCTGACCTTGCCGCAGGCCGCAGGCAGCAGGGTGATTCCCGCCAGTGCCGTCATCAGGACCAATTGCTTTAACATGTACCGAAGCTCCCAACCTGTCGCGCCCGGAACTTAGTATCCGAGGCGATTCCCTCTAACAAGGCCCTATGGTATATGCCAAAATTGAGGGCGTCGGGACGCCGGATCGGCGGCATTCGGCCATATTTTGCCTGAAAACATAGGTCTGAGGGGTGGTTGTGTTGCATACGGGTCGCACCAATGCGCTGAATCCGGAAAAGCTACAAGGCGCCCTTGGAGAGAATCCCCTGTCGCGATAGCAACGACTTGTCAAAACCTCAAAGGGGACGTGGAAAATGAAAACTACTCTACTTGCATCGACCGCTCTGGTCCTGTCGGTCGGCGCAGCCGCCGCGGCAGATTTCACAATGGCCGACACCGGCCACGATCACAGCATCACGCTGTCCGGCGACGCCCGCATGGGTATGATCAACAACGATTCGCCGGGTGACAGTTCCGACATTAAGTTTACCAGCTACGACATTAAGTTTACCAGCCGTGCACGGGTGCAGTTCACCGGCGCTGGCGAAACTGATGGTGGCTTGGGCTTCGGCTTCAACTTCCGTGCTGGTGATGCGTCGGGCGCTGATGACGGGGAAAATGGTACGGTCTTCATCAGCCAGGGCGGTCACACGCTGGCCATGGGCGACGTCGACTCGGCCGCAAATGCTGCTGTCGGTCAAGTGTCCGGTGTAGGCCTTACCGGTCTGGGTGACAACAATGAAGTTGGCTACGATCTGAATGGTGAAGCGCCTGGCGCTCTGTACTCCTATACTGGTGGCGCACTCAGCTTTCACCTGAGCTTTGATGGTGACAGGGACATTGATGGTGACAGGGACATTTATGGTGACAGGGACATTTCAGATGGACCCTCGGTCGGTGTTGCGTATGACGCTGGAACCTTCAATGTCGCTCTTGGTTGGGAAGATGATGAAGGCGACACAAGCTGGTACCTTGGTGCCGGTGTGGATGTCGGCGCGGTCGCATTGCAAGGTATTGTTGCCGATCAGGATGGCGATGATTTCTGGGCACTTTCAGCTGACTTCACCTCCGGCGCGACGACCTTCACCGTCTTTGCTTCGGATGATGATGGGGATGTTGCTTGGGGTCTGGGTGCGTCCCACGACCTCGGCGGTGGCGCTTCGCTCGTTGCTGGTGTCGTAGACTCCGACGATGAAGACGAAGTCATCTATGACTTTGGTGTCGCAATGACATTCTGATCCAAACCGGATCAGTTAATTGGGAAGGGCGGGCCAGATGGTCCGCCCTTTTCATTGAAGCGGAAGTTGACCCAGTATCACTTGCCGACCATCGCCGTTGACATCAGGCTGGTAGGGCAACAGGTTCGGGGCAGAGAGCTTCAGGCATTCACAGTTGAAAACCAAACCTGCACACACCCAGTCACCCAAGGCCTTCTTCAGTCACCTGATCGACCTGGCGAATTCCTACCCCGATGCGCTGGCGCTGTGTTCGGACAGTGGCATGACGTCGCTCAGCGATCTGATCGGGAATGTGGTTTCAGCGGCGAAGGTCTTGCGCAAAAAGAATGTTCGCGGGCGGCGCACCGTCTGCCTTTGCTGCAACAATCCGGATCTCAACTTCGTGTTGGCATTGTCGCTAATGATCAACGGCTGCCGCGTCGGCTATAGTAAGGACATTTCGATCTATAAGGCGACCGGGGTTAAGATCGACCTCGTCCTGACTGACAAAAGCGGCAAGGTCGACGACCTCCCCACGATGGCAGTCTCGCAAGAGTGGTTCCAACCCAAGAAACCGATTGCAACCCTGGGCCTGCCGATCGCGCAGGATTTTTCCGCTATATTCTCATCTTCGGGATCAACCGGGCGACCCAAACTTATTGAATTCAGCGCTCGTGCGATACTGCACAGAATTGGGACAAAAGGGCAGGATGCCTATTTCCCCTCACAGAAAAGATTCCTGTTGTCGGCCGGTCGCGGCAGCCTTTCTGTTTTCGTTGACACCATGGTCGCGGTCGCAGCCGGGGGCGTCCTTATAAATGCGCCCGCAAACAGCTGATTGTGTTGAAAAACTCCGAAATCAGAGCGTCGCGGATTTCTTGCGAAAACCTATGAAGCGAAATAGTCGGAAAGCTTTGACCACGAGACAGCGCATGGCTGCGCGTGAGCGCATGTAGGCGATTTGGGCCGCCCCCCGCGCCAAAAATTTAGGATCGGGCTGCATGGAAAGAAAAATCATCGTTCAGGCCCTAAAACGGAGTTTTTCAACACAATCGGCTCACCGGCTGTAATCGCGGCAATACAGCGGTATTGCCCCAGCTATGTTCTGATCGCACCCGCCCTACTGGCAGAAGTCATTGATGATCTGAAAACTCGACCCATCAGAACCCGCGTACCTGTCGCGCGCGTCACCGGCGCCTTTTGCCCGCCCGCACTGGTCAAGGATGCGGTCGAAGTCCTTATCGATGAAATCGTTACGTCCTATGGTGCCACCGAGGTTGCCCGAATAGCCTGGAAATCCTCGACAGAAAACGTCGCCGAAGAACGATGTGTGGGCAAGGTGATCGACGGTGTAGAAGCAGCCGCATTCACTGACGACAATGTGCAGTTGCCTGCTGGTCAGGAAGGCCTTATCCGCGCACGCGTCACGCCATAGATTGTGGGGCGATATATCGGAAAAGACGCCGGAAACGGTAGCGCCCTGATCGACGGTTGGTTCCCTACCGGGGATATTGGGCGTGTTTCGGACGATGGGTATTTGACGATCCTCGGACGCAGCTCGGTGGTCATCAACTATGGTGGCAACAAGCTGCATCCCGGATTTCTTGAACAGGCTTTACTCGGGATTGACGGCGTCACTGCTGTGGCAGTCGTCGGCGTTGAAGCGCCCGATGGCTTTCCAAGGATATGTGCCGCGATTGTGTCAGACCGCGAAATAGGGCTGGACGCCGCGAACTGGCACTTGATCAAAACAGAATTTGAATTTCCGGTTCATGTGCTGAAGCACGTCGAGACCCTTCCAAAACTCGTGTCAGGAAAGATTGATATTTCGGCAATTCGCGAGATGTTTTCGCCGGATGTCGACGTACCGATGATTGTGACCGTCTCAGAGAACACTGCGCCCGATTGATCGGGCGCCAAAAGATACGCCGATCGGAATGAATGTTTTGGCCATGGTCGGGGCGCCCTCTATGGCGCCCCGACCCAACAACACCCTTACAGCCGATCATGTGGCGAATCGCAGAACTTGCGTGGCCCGTGATACGGCTGGAACGTTTTGGTCCGGCGGCTGTAGCTGCGGTATTTCCAGTCGCACCAGTCATCGTGGCGCTCCATGTTGCGGCGTGGGATGTGGCTCCAGCCGCTATTGCCGTGGTGGTGGTGATGCTGCTGATCCAGCAAATAGGCGGTGAAGGCAAAGGCGGCCAGCGGGTACCACCAGCCGTCGTTATGGCGACGATATCCGTGCCGGCGCCATTTGGAACCCCGGTGGCCACGCAGGAAGCGTGGACGGTCGAAACCCCGGTTGCTAAGCGCGCGTCAGCGTCGCGGGTGCTTGCGGCACCACTTTTTTCCGCGCCAACGATTGTTCTTGTGATTAACCTCGACGAGGTCCGCCAGACCGATGCCAAATGACGCCACAGGCGCCTGGCCATAGCCTGGCATCTGCACCGCGCCGCCCGCATTAAGCGAGGTTGCCGCCATTGCAAAGGTCAGCGCCATCGCACCGGCCATTCGGGTTTTCTTGAAGCTGAGTATCATGGTTCAAGCCTTTCAGAGTTCACTGGTTACACGTTTCACGTGCCCAAACTCCAATCGCGCTTCCTGACACAGGTAGGTTGCTGACCCTCCAAACCCCCAGTTGGCGGATCGGCCTGCCGATGTGCCGCATTTCAATGCAGACGTCATTGGCAAACTGCGGTAACGAACCTATCATAAGCGCGGTGTTTGGCAATAACACCAGCCTGCTATCTTATAACCGGAGTGTGCCCGATGACCGTCAACCAGAACTTCATCGCCAATAATTGGCTGGACGGTGAGTCCACGATCGAGAACGTCAACCCGTCCGATACCTCTGATATTATTGGACTTTTCGCGCAAGCTTCGGGCGGTCAGCTGGATGACGCGATCGCGGCGGCGCAGGTTGCGCAGCGCGCCTGGGCCGCGACGGGGATCGAGCATCGTTATAACGTCCTGATGGCCATCGGCACGGAATTGATGGAAAAATCGGCTGACCTGGGCGAACTTTTGTCGCGCGAAGAAGGCAAACCGCGCGGTGAGGGCGTGGGCGAGGTTTATCGCGCCGGCCAGTTCTTCACCTATTACGCTGCCGAATGCCTGCGCCAGATTGGGGATCGCGCCGCCTCGACCCGGCCGGGGATCGAGGTGCTGGTGGATCGTGAACCTGTGGGGGTGGTAGCGGTGATCTCTCCCTGGAACTTCCCGACCGCGACGGCCAGCTGGAAGATTGCCCCGGCACTGGCCTTTGGCAATGCGGTGATCTGGAAGCCGGCGAACCTGACGCCTGCCTCGGCGGTGGAACTGACCAAGATCATCGCCAAACAGGATATCCCGCCGGGGCTGTTCAACCTGGTCATGGGGTCCGGCGGCAGCATCGGTCAGGCGCTGGTGGAAAGCCCGGGCGTGGACGCGATTTCCTTCACGGGCTCGGTCCCCGTGGGCAAGGGGATCGCGGCTTCGGCCATCGGCAACCTGACCAAGCTTCAGATGGAAATGGGGTCGAAAAACGCATTGGCTGTGATGGAAGATGCCGATCTAGATCTGGCCGTCACCGTGGCACTTGGCGGGGCGTTCGGCGGTTCAGGGCAGAAATGCACCGCGTCTTCGCGCCTTGTGGTCCATGCGGATGTGAATGACGAATTCACCGGCCGGCTGGTCGCCGGTGCCAAGGCGATGAAGGTCGGGCACGCCCTGGCAGAGGGCACGCAGATCGGCCCCGTGGTCAGCGCCGGACAACTTCAGGCCAACCTGGACAATATTGCGCTGGGCGCATCCGAAGGCGCAACGCTGCTTTGCGGCGGCGAGCGCGTCGACCAACCGACCGAAGGCTATTACATGTCCCCCGCCGTTTTCGCGGACACCACCAACGACATGCAGATCAACCGGGAAGAACTGTTCGCCCCGGCCACAAGCGTCATCAAGGTATCGGGTTATGAAGAAGCGCTGAGTGTCGTCAACGATACCAACTTTGGCCTGACATCCGGCATTGTCACCCGCGATCTGGCCCGCGCCACCCACTTCCGCCAGAACGCGCGCACCGGTTGCGTGATGGTCAACCTGCCCACGGCGGGCACGGATTATCACGTCCCGTTCGGTGGCCGCGGCGACAGCAGCTATGGCCCACGCGAACAGGGCAGCTATGCCGCCGAATTCTATACCACGGTCAAAACCGCCTATGTCGCGGCGGGATCGCCAAAATGACGGTCCGTATCGACGGGCTGCAATATGCCAATTGGTCCGAAAAAATCTTCCGCCAGATGCGAGCGGGCGGCCTTGATGCCGTTCATGTGACCATCGCCTATCACGAGGTGTTCCGCGAAACCGTGCTGAACATCGAACAATGGAATCGGTGGTTCGAACTGCACTCTGACCTGATTTTTCAGGGCCGCACCGGGGATGACGTGCGAAAGGCGAAGGAAACCGGGCGGACGGCGATCTTCTTTGGCTATCAGAACCCCAGCCCGATCGAGGATGATATCGGCCTGGTCGAGGTCAACCACACGCTTGGCGCGCGCTTCATGCAGCTGAGCTATAACAACCAGTCGCTGTTGGCGACCGGCTGTTATGAGGCGGAAGACCCCGGCCTGACGCGCATGGGCAAACAGGTTGTGGCCGAGATGAACCGCGTTGGTCTGGTGGTCGACATGAGCCATTCTGCGGATCGCTCGACCATGGAAGCGATCGAGCATTCCAGCCGCCCCATTGCCATCACTCATGCCAACCCGGCGTTCTGGCACCCGGCGCTCAGGAACAAATCTGATACGATTATCAAGGCCTTGGGTGAAAGCGGCGGGATGCTGGGCTTCTCGCTCTATCCGCATCATCTGAAGGGCAAATCCGACTGCACGCTTCAGGATTTCTGCGACATGATCGCGCGGACTGCCGATCTGGCGGGGCCGGAGAACCTCGGGATTGGCAGCGATCTTTGTCAGGATCAGCCGGACTCAATCGTCGAATGGATGCGGGTCGGGCGTTGGACCAAGGCGATAGACTATGGCGAAGGGTCAGCCAGCGACGCAGGCTTTCCGCCGATGCCGGAATGGTACAGGGACAACCGTGATTTCGGCAATATCGAGGATGGCTTGCGCGCCACCGGCCTGTCGGCGGGGGATGTTGCGGGCATAATGGGGGACAACTGGCTGCGTTTCTTCGACGCCAGTTTCGGCCCGGCATGACGCCCGAAGCCGCCCCCGCGCAGGTCGCCCTGCGTCCACCCGAACAGGTGATGCGCCTGGCGCGCCTGGGGTCTTTTCACGCCAGCCGCCTGTCGTTCATGCGCATCCTGATGCGCCGGATGAAGGCGGAAGGCTGGACCTTCGATTGCCCGGTGTTTGCGATTGACGACAAAGGTGTCGGCCATGCTGTGCTGACGGCCCAAACGCCGACCCGCACCTACGCGCTGGTCGCCTTCGCCCATGACCTGCCAGCCGATCAACGCAGCGACCGCGTCATCGCCGAGGCCTGGGATTGCACCTATGCGTTGCATGATGGCCTGCCGACCAGCGCGGATATTGAGCGGTTGCGCAAAAATGTTCCCTTTCAGGAGGCGGGTCGCGTCAGCGAAAAGGAACTGACCCTGTCACGGACCAACCGTTCGGTGCGGATGTTTGATCACGTGGTGGATCGGCTTGCCGCCGGACAGCAGCCGGACGAGAATATGATCCTTCGTGTCGGCTACCTCATGCGGACCACGGCGGTCTATGGGTCGGGCAAATTCGGCGCCTGTGATTATCGTGCGATCTGTGACCGCCCGGAATTTGCCGCCCCGTTCCAGGCCGAGATGCTGACCGTTTTCCTGATCCGCGATTTTGTTCGGCGACTGGCCGAACATCTGGCCCGCGTCCGGGGCGGGGAAAAGGCCGTGGCGATGTCCGCCACGCTGGCCCGGCGCCTTGGCATCGGCAACTCGACCGGTCTGGGCATGGTACCCTATCTGGTCAATCACCCGGCGCTGTTGAACAACTGGATTGCGGCGCGCGAAACCGCGCTGGCCCGGGTCAGGGCACTGCCGGGTGATGAGTCCAGTTTTCGCGAATTCGCTGAACTGGTCGCCCGCGCGCAGGCCAATGCTGCCGAGTGGCATTCGGACCATCCGTTGCAGAAGGAAAAACTGGCTGACTTGCGCCCGGACCTGGATGCATTGGCTGCGCATCTGAAGGCGTCGCCGTTGACCGGCCTGACGCCGTGGGATGACCTCTACCAATGGGGCGAAGGGCAGCTGTCTTGCGAAGGCCAGGAACAGCTCGTCTCGCTGATGCTGGAACCTCATGGCGCGATTGTCGATGATCTGGCCGACGGCATGAGCCTGCGCAGCGCGGCGCCGCGGATTGACGGGGCGGCGTCGGTTGCTGCCACCCGGCGGGCGCTGGAACAGGTCTATGGCTGGGCACTAAAGACCGACTGGATGGCGCGCGACGAACAGGCCCGGGTCTGGTACGTCAGTGCCGAAAAGCTGGAGCCGCGTCTGGGTGAGCGGTTTGAGGAGCCGATTGCCGACTATGAACAACCCCTTGCGCCGGGGCGCGATGCAGCGGTGCTGTATGGTGCGCTGGCGGATTGGCCTGACGATGCGCCGATCGCGGATCTGCTGCTGGCGAGGCCCGAGCACCGCCATATGGTGCGCCGCATCCAGATCGCGCAGACCGCACCCTACGGAGAGATTCGCGACAACACGATCAGCGCGACGGTCCTGCCCATCGACATGCTGCGCTGCAAGCTGAGCTTCTTCGGGGCCGGGCATTTTGACCCGCGCAGTGACAGATGGGTGCGGATCAACATGTTCCAGAATGCGCCCTATCCCGGCGAACTGGCGGCGGAGGAGGCCGATGACTGGACCTATCCGAAGCCATGACTGGACTCATCGACATTTCGATTTCGGAACTGACGGCGATGGCCACCAAGGCTGCCCGCGGCGCCGGGTTTGGTTGGGGCATGGCGGATGAGGCTGCGCGCGCAACCTGTTGGCTGGCGGCGCGCAATCTGCCGGGGCCAACCGCGCTGGCAGAGCTGTTGGAACGTCTGGACGGCCGGCCGATGGCGGGATTCGCGCCCTTGCTCGAAGGTGACATGTGGTCCGCATCGGGCGGCTGGCTTTGCCCGGTTGCGACCGCAGCCGCCATGCTCGACCGTGCCGACCACCTGTCCAAAGCATCGCTGACGCTTGGCCCAACCCTTTGCCCGCTGCTTCTGCGTCCTGCGGTGGCCGATATCTGGCCCGGCGGTGCAATCGTTGAACCCAAAGATCTGACCGGGCCCAAAGCCGCACAGGTGCGCATCGCCGCCGCCAGTGCCGAGGCCGTCGGGCCGGTCACCAGCCGTGCGCGGCTTGCACCCGATGTCTGGTACCGTCTTGGCGCCTTTGCCCAGCGTACCTATGCGCCTGCCACCGAAGCCTCGCGATTGGCGGGGGCCGGGGCGGGGCTGAGCGATAATGATTAACACCGGAGATCCACATGCCTGAAACCGAAACGCTGAGCCTTGCACAAATCGAAGACCTGTCCCTGCGCGCCCTGATTGCCGCCGGAACGTCCGAGGCGAACGCCCGGCCCCTGGCCGTTGCGACGGCCGCGACCGAGGCGGACGGTGTCGCCTCCCACGGTCTTGCCTATATCCCGATCTATGCCGAGCACGTTCAGTGCGCCAAGGTCGACGGGCAGGCGGTGCCGGTTCTGACACGCCCCGCACCCGGTGTCGTGGCCGTCGATGCCGCCACCGGGTTTGCCCATGCGGCGATTGATACAGGGTTTGAGGCGTTGTTTCCTTTGGCGCGCGAACAAGGCGTCGCAGCACTGTCGATCCGAAATTCCTATAACTGCGGGGTGCTGGGCTATCACACCTATCGTCTGGCGCAGGCCGGGTTGCTGGGGATCGGATTCACCAACGCGCCTGCGTCCATCGCGCCCTCGGGCGGGCAGACGCCGGTGGTCGGGACCAACCCGTTTTCGCTGGCGGTGCCGGACGGCAAGGGTGGCGCGGCGGTGTTGATCGACCAAAGCGCCAGCGTGATCGCCAAGTCCGAGATCATGAAACACAACCGCGAAGGTCAACCGATCCCCGAAGGCTGGGCGCTGGACCCGGACGGCAAGCCGACAACGGATCCGGCTGTGGCGCTGACCGGCTCGATGGCGCCATCGGGGGGATACAAGGGCGTCGGGATCGCGCTGCTGGTCGAGGTGATGGCCGCCGCTATGACCGGTGCGACATTGGGGATCAACGCCAGTCCGTTTTCGGGCACCAAAGGCGGGCCGCCGAAAACCGGACAGTTCTTTCTGGCGATTGATCCCGGCGCGACCTCGGGCGGCGGATTCGCGGGCAACGTGGCCGAACTGGTCGGGGCGATCCACGCGCAAGACGGCGCGCGGCTTCCCGGCGACGGGCGTGGCGGCAAGCGGGCTGTTGCGGCAAAGGACGGCGTTGCGGTCAATTCGACCACATTGGCGAAAGTGCGTGCGCTGATCGGGTGAGGCAGAAAAGAATAATGCCTCCGGCGGGGATATTTATGGGTCAATGATGGCATTGAGGTGCCTCTGAACCAACCGGACCTGTGATGAACTTGCCGTGGGTGATCTTGTGAGTGGCGGGCGCGCTTAGTATCACGCGCGGATTGCATCCGAACGAGGGCATCATGGCGCGCGGACAGGTCGAGGAAGAACGGGCGACATCCCGGCGTGTTGGTGCGGTGCGCGGTTTGTGGCCGTTCATGCGGCCATACAAGCTTCTGATGCTGGCGGCGTTTTCGGCGCTGGTGCTGACGGCCGGGGTGGCGCTGATCCTGCCGCTGGCGGTGCGCCGGGTCGTGGATGGGTTTGAAAGCAGCGCGGTGGCCTTGCTGGACGAGTATTTCCTGGCCGCGCTGGCGCTGGCGGGAATGCTGGCCGTAGGAACCGGCCTCAGGTATTATCTGGTGACGCGGCTGGGCGAACGGGTCGTGGCCGATATCCGCAAGGCGGTGTTTGTCCGGGTCATCACGCTGAGCCCGAAGTTTTATGAGACGATCCTGACCGGCGAGGTGATCAGCCGGATCACCACGGATACAACTCTGGTCCTGTCGGTCATCGGTTCGTCCCTGTCGCTGGCCTTGCGCAACACGTTGCTGTTCTTTGGCGGGCTGACATTGCTGCTGTTCACCTCGGTCAAGCTGACGTTGTTGGTGCTGTTGATCGTGCCTGCGGTGCTGGTGCCGATATTCGTTCTGGGGCGGCGGCTGCGGGTGCTCAGCCGGGAAAATCAGGATTGGATCGCGGCGTCTTCGGGCAATGCGTCCGAGGCGTTGCTGGCCGTTCAGACGGTTCAGGCCTTCACCCATGAGGCCGCCAGCCAAGAAGAATTTGCCCACGTGACCGAACGCAGTTTCCAGGTTGCGAAAACCCGTGTCGGGGTGCGGGCGTTGATGACGATGATCGTGATCGCGCTGATATTTTCCGGCGTGGTTGGGGTGCTGTGGATCGGGGCGCGCGATGTGCGCGCTGATCTGATGACGGTGGGTGAGTTGGTGCAGTTCGTGATCTATGCGGTTCTGGTCGCAGGGTCCGTGGCGGCCCTGACCGAACTGTGGGGAGAGTTGCAGCGGGCTGCCGGTGCGACCGAACGTCTGGTGGAATTGCTGAATGTCGAGGACGCGATTGCCGATCCGGCGCAGCCAGCGACACTGGCGCATCCGGTCCGGGGCGAGATTGAATTTGACGGTGTCAGTTTCCGGTATCCGGCCCGCCCCGATGCCGCGGCGCTGGACGCAATCGCCTTGCGGATCAAGCCTGGGGAAACCGTCGCATTGGTCGGGCCGTCGGGGGCGGGCAAATCGACGATCCTGCAATTGCTGTTACGGTTCTATGATCCGACCGCCGGTGAAATCCGCCTTGACGGGCAACCGTTAAGCGATCTGGCGCGCACCGATTTTCGCCGCGCCATGGCGCTGGTGCCGCAGGATCCGGTGATCTTTGCGGCGACGGCGCGTGAGAATATTCGCTTTGGCCGACCGGACGCGAGCGATGCGGATGTCGAGGCTGCGGCAAAAGCGGCGGCTGCGGATGGGTTTCTTGGCGCGTTGCCGGACGGCTATGACACCTATGTCGGAGAGCGCGGCGTGATGCTGTCGGGCGGGCAGAAGCAGCGGATCGCGATTGCGCGGGCAATTCTGCGGGACGCGCCGGTGCTGTTGCTGGATGAGGCGACAAGCGCGCTGGATGCGGAAAGTGAGCGTGCCGTGCAGCAAGCGGTGCAGAGGTTGGCGCAGGATCGCACCACGCTGATTGTTGCGCATCGTTTGGCCACGGTGAAACAGGCGGACCGGATCATCGTGCTGGACGAGGGGTGCATCGTGGGCGAAGGCACCCATGACACGCTGGTTGCCGAAGGGGGGCTTTATGCCCGCCTTGCACGCCTTCAGTTCACCGAAGGCATGGCCGCTGAATAGGCACGCGGTGCCGGATTTGCGCAAAACGTTGCGGGATCGCCGCAAATAGCGCATTTTCTTCCCTAAAGCGTTTCGACATTAACCTGAGACATATCCGGCGGCCTTAAAGTAGTTCCAGCATTCTACTGGGTCGTAGAGATCGCAGATTGCTCCGATTGCTTCGAAGACCTGGGTAAAGGACCTGACCCCGATCCGTCGCAAATGGGCTTTCAGTTTAGAGAAGGCCTGCTCGATGGGATTCAGGTCGGGCGAGTACGGTGGCAGGTAAAGGAACCAGCAGCCGTGATTGCGTAAAGCCTGCGTCGCCTCCTTATTCCGGTGGGTTGCCAGGTTGTCGAGAATGACGACAGTGCCGGGGTTGATCTCGGGGACCAGCACTTCGCGGATGTAGGCCGCGAAGGCGGGGCCATCTATCGCTCCCTTGATGACCCAAGGTGCGATCAGCGCGCCTTGGGTCAGGCCCGCGATCAAGGTTTGGGTTCCCCAGCTTCCGAAGGGCGCATCCATCGTCAGGCGCTTACCGCGCTTGGCTCTGCCGCGTAGGCGCGTGAGGTTTGTCTTCACTGCGGTTTCGTCAATAAAGACAACGCGCTCAGGAAAGGTCGCAATGGCTGGCGAGCGGTATCTGAACCAGTCGGCCCGTTGCTGCCTTACCTTGGCGCGGCGGCGCTCGGTTGCGACCAGCGACTTTTTTTGTACGTGAAGCCGAGCCGGGACAGAAGGTTGGCGATGGAGGAGTGATGCACCCGCACACCCTCTGCATCGGCCAGCGCATTACGCAACTCAAAGAGCGTGATGTCAGGGTCTTGTGCGATCAACTCCTCAAAGAATTCCCGATGCGGAGCCAGCTTTCCCTTGCCGCGCGGCGGTCCCTGCCGGGCAGGTTCCGCATGACCCTTCATCCTCACCTGACGCGCCCACCGCGCGCCTGTGGCAGGCGACAGCTTCAACCGCAACGCCGCCGCGCGCCCGCTCAACCCTTCTTCAATGTATCTCTGAAACCGTATCCGAAGCGCAGATGGCAAAGGTGCTGACATGATCCATCCTCCCAAACAGGATGAATCACAGATCAGGTCTCAAGGGAATCCCTCGCGATTCAGGTTCAAGCCGATTGTGTTGAAAAACTCCGTTTTAGGGCCTGAACGATGATTTTTCTTTCCATGCAGCCCGATCCTAAATTTTTGGCGCGGGGGTCGGCCCAAATCGCCTACATGCGCTCACGCGCAGCCATGCGCTGTCTCGTGGTCAAAGCTTTCCGACTATTTCGCTTCATAGGTTTTCGCAAGAAATCCGCGACGCTCTGATTTCGGAGTTTTTCAACACAATCAGCCGAAACGCTTTAATATGACGGTCAGCCATATGGCCGCGCTCCGGGGAGAGATCATTATGCGCAACTTTGCCGGTACTGCCGACTGCAGGGCGATTGAAGCTGAATCGAGCTGGGAAGACCGGGGCATGGCGCATTCGGTCTATGCGCGGATTGGCCAGACGGCGGCGGCGCATGGGGACCGCCCGGCGATCACCTATCAACTGGAATCGGGTCCGCGCGACAAGGCCGAGACGCTGACCTGGAACGAGGTTTTCGCCAAGACGACGCAGGCTGCGAACCTGTTTCATCGGCTGGGTATTCGCGACGATGACGTTGTCGCCTATATCCTGCCCAATGCGACCGAAACGATCTTTGCCCTGCTGGGCGGGATGACGGCGGGGATCGTCAATCCGATCAATCCGCTGTTGGAGCCTGAAAAGATCGCCTCGATCCTGCGGGAAACCGGGGCGAAAGTCGTGGTGACGTTAAAGGCGTTCCCGAAAACGGATGTGCCGCAGAATACAGCCAGGGCGCTGGCGCTGGCGCCGAATGTTGAGACGGTGCTGGAGGTTGACCTCAACCGCTACCTCAGCCCGCCGAAAAGCTGGATCGTGCCGCTGATCCGTCCGAAGAACCCGCGGCTCCACAAGGCGCAGGTGTTAGACTTCGTGGCGGAACTGGCGAAAGAGCCGTCCGACAAGCTGACATTCGACGAAATAACCGAGGACCGTGTCGGCGCGTATTTCCACACCGGCGGCACGACCGGCATGCCCAAGGTCGCGCAGCATCGGCATTCGGGCATGATCTATAATGGCTGGCTGGGCGCGCGGCTGCTGTTTTCGGAACAGGATACGATCATCTGCCCGCTGCCGCTGTTTCATGTCTTCGCGGTGCATGTGATCCTGATGGCGATGCTGACCTCTGGCAGCCATGTCGTATTCCCGACACCAGCGGGCTATCGCGGCGATGGGGTGTTCGACAACTTCTGGAAGCTGATCGAGCGCTGGAAGGTGACGTTCATCATCACGGTTCCCACGGCGGTTTCGGCATTGATGCAACGGCCGGTGGACGCCGATATCTCGACCGTGCGGAATGTGTTTTCCGGGTCTTCGCCGATGCCGATCGAGTTGTTCCGGCGTTTCAACGAAGCCTCGGGTGTTGAGATCACCGAAGGCTATGGCCTGACCGAAGCGACCTGTCTGGTCGCGGTCAATCCGGTGGATGGGACCAAAAAAATCGGCTCGGTCGGGGTGCCGCTGCCCTACAGCCGGGTGCGCATTCTGGATTGTGCCGAGGATGGCACCGTGAAGGCCGAATGTGCGCCTGGCGACGTGGGTGAGATTTGCGTGTCCACACCCGGTGTCTGGGCCGGGCATCCCTATACCGATGCCACCAAGAACGCGGGGCTGTTTGCGGATGGTGATTTTTTGCGGACCGGCGATCTGGGTCGGATTGACGAAGATGGCTATCTCTGGATTACCGGGCGGGCGAAGGATCTGATTATTCGGGGCGGGCACAACATTGACCCTGCGGTGATTGAAGAGGCTTTGGCCGGGCATGATGCCGTGGCCATGGCCGGTGCGATTGGTCAGCCCGATGCCCATTCCGGCGAGATTCCGGCCGCCTATGTCGAACTGGTCGAAGGCGCATCGGCGACGACGAACGAATTGACGGCATTTTTGCTGGGCAGGATCAGCGAACGCGCGGCCTTGCCAAAATACATCGAGATCATGGATGAACTGCCGAAAACCGCAGTCGGCAAAGTGTTCAAGCCCGATCTGCGTCGCAGTGCGATTGCCCGTGTCTATGACGCCGCCCTGTCCGAAGCTGGCGTCGCCGCCGAAATCGAATCTGTGGTGGAAGACAAGGCCCTCGGTCTGGTCGCCAAGGTGAAAAAGACCGGCGAGGCTGACGACGCGACAGTTAACGCAGTGCTGGGGCAATTCACCCGGCCCTGGAAGTGGGCCGAGAGTGCCTGACGCAACGCTGCATTGCAGCAATTGACCTTGCGCCGCCCGGCCATTGGCTGAATAAGCGCCCTGATCAAATGGGAAGTCAGATATGACGACGGACGTTTTACGCGCAGAAGTGCTGCGCCATCTGGGTTATTCGCTGGGTAAAGATGCCGAGCACGCCAAGCTTTATGACTGGCGCATGGCACTGTCGCTGGCGGTGCGCGACCGGATGATGGACCGCTGGTTCACCTCGACACGGGCCGCATACGGGGCGGGGGCCAAGCGGGCCATTCTATTACCTGTCGATGGAATTCCTGATCGGGCGGCTGTTGCAGGACGCCATCGTGAACCTTGGACTGGGCGAGGCGGCCGAGGCTGCGATGGCCGATCTGGGCCTGTCACTGAACGAGGTAATGGCGAATGAACCTGACGCGGCGCTGGGCAATGGTGGCCTGGGGCGGTTGGCGGCCTGTTTCATGGAAAGCCTTGCGACGCTGGGCGTGCCCGCGATGGGCTATGGCATCCGCTATGAACACGGGCTGTTCCGGCAGCGGTTCGAAGATGGTCGCCAGGTTGAAGAACCCGAAGACTGGCTGACCCAGCGCCACGCCTGGGAATTTGAACGCCCCGAGGCCGCCTTTAACATCGGTTTCGGAGGAGAGGTTGCCCGCAACGGGGATCGCAACGAATGGCGCCCGGCGGAAACGGTAATCGCGCGGGCCTATGACACACCGGTGATTGGCTGGAAGGGGCGCTGGGCGAATACGCTGCGCCTTTGGGGTGCGGTGCCGGTGACCTCGTTCGATCTGCATCGGTTCAATCAGGGTGATTACGCCGGGGCGGCGGAACCCGAAGCACTGGCGCGCACGATCAGCCGGATTCTGTATCCTGATGACACCACGGATCAGGGCAAGGCGCTGCGCCTGAAGCAAGAGTATTTCTTTACGGCCGCATCCATGCGCGACCTGCTGCGCCGGTTCGAAGGCGAACACGGCGATCTGCGCCTGCTGCCGCAGAAAGTTGCGATCCAGCTTAACGATACGCACCCCGCGATTGCCGGGCCGGAACTGGTCCGCCTGCTGCATGATGAGCGTGGGATTGACCTGCCCGATGCGATCGCGATTGCGCAGAACACGCTGAACTACACCAATCATACGCTGCTGCCCGAAGCGCTTGAAAGCTGGTCCGAGGGGCTGATGGCGCATCTTCTGCCGCGCCATATGGAGCTGATCGGCGTCATCGACGACGCGCACGCCAAGGCGCACCCCAAGCGGACACAGGGTATTCGCGACCATCACCACGTGAAGATGGGGCGGCTGGCCTTTGTGATGGCGAACCGCGTGAACGGTGTGTCAGCGCTGCACAGCGGTCTGGTCAAGGAAACGGTGTTCGAAGAGCTCCACTCGCTGCACCCGGACCGGATCGTCAACCAGACCAACGGCGTCACGCCGCGCCGCTGGCTGCTGGGCTGCAACCCGCGTCTGTCCGGCCTGATTGATGAGACGATTGGCACCGACTGGGTGGACGATCTGGAACAGCTCAAGCGGCTGGAACCTTCCATCGAGGATGCCGGCTGGCGCGACCGGTTTGCGGCGGCCAAACACGCCAACAAGGTCGATCTGGCGAACTGGCTGGGCCGCGAACATGGGCTGGACGTCGATGCGGCGGCCATGTTCGATGTGCAGATCAAGCGCATCCACGAATACAAGCGCCAGCATCTCAACATCATCGAAACGATTGCCCTGTGGCAAGAGATGCGGGCAAATCCGAACGCGGATTGGACGCCGCGGGTCAAGATATTCGGCGGCAAGGCAGCCCCCGGATACGGCTTTGCCAAGGACATCATCCACCTGATCAACTCGGTCGCGGCGGTGGTGAACACGGATCCGGTGACGGGCGATAAGCTGAAGGTGTTCTTTGCCCCGAACTACAACGTCAGCCTTGCGGAACGTCTGATCCCGGCCAGTGATCTGAGTGAGCAGATTTCGACCGCTGGCAAGGAAGCCTCAGGCACCGGTAACATGAAGTTTGCGCTGAACGGTGCGCCCACTGTGGGAACGCTGGATGGCGCAAATGTCGAGATTCGCGATCATGTCGGGGCCGAGAATTTCTTCCTGTTCGGCATGACGGCCGATCAGGTTGATGCGCGCCGCGCGATTGATGGGCACGCCGGGCAGGCAATCGCGGCTGATCCGCGCCTTGCGGGCGCGTTGAAGGCGATCCGGTCTGGCATGTTCTCCGATGGGGATCCTGATCGATTCGGGCATATTGCCGACAACGTTGGCGGGCCAGATTACTTCCTCGTCGCGTCGGATTTCAGCGACTATTGGCGGGCGCAGCGCGCGGCGGACGCGGCCTATCGCGACCGTGACGGCTGGGCCCGGATTGCGGCGCTGAACACCGCGCGGTCAGGTTGGTTTTCGTCGGACCGCACGATACGCGGGTACCTGTCGGACATCTGGCACGCGGGTCCGGTCAATGGCGCGACCACGTTGGCGGCCGAATGATTCTTGGAATTGGAATTGACCTGTGGTGTCAGGGCGTTAGCCTGTAGACATGACATCGGATAAATCATCCGCCGATGACGCCGCCGACTCCGCGGGTTTCAAACCCGTGTTGGGTGAACTTGACGACTATCTGATATCGGAAGGGACGCATCGGCGGTTGTGGACGGCGCTGGGTGCGCATGTGACCGCGCAGGGTGGTGTTGCGGGCACGCATTTCGCTGTCTGGGCCCCGAACGCCCAAGGCGTATCGGTTGTCGGATCGTTCAACGGCTGGAACGACGGTGCGACGCCTTTGGCGCAGCGCGGCAATACCGGCGTTTGGGAGGCGTTTGTGCCAGGCGTTGCCGACGGCGACACCTATAAATACGCGATCCTGCCTCATCACGGAGAGCGTTTGTTGAAGGCCGATCCGATGGGATTTGGTAGCCAGCATCCCCCTGATAACGCCAGCGTTGTGCGCGATATCCTGGGCTATGGCTGGTCCGATGATGGTTGGATGGACACTCGCGCTGGGCATCAGGACCGGCGCGCGCCGATCTCGATCTACGAAGTGCATCTGGCAAGCTGGAAGCGCCGGGATGGCAATCGCCCGATTTCCTATAAGGAGGCGGCGGTTGAGCTGATCGACTACGCCCATGACATGGGCTTCACCCATATCGAGCTGTTGCCGATCACCGAACACCCGTTCGATGGGTCATGGGGCTATCAGCCGGTGGGCCTTTACGCGCCGACGATCCGCCACGGCCCGCCGCATGAATTCCGCGACCTGATCGAAGCGGCGCATGACCGGGGGATCGGCGTGATCCTCGACTGGGTGCCGGGGCATTTCCCGTCCGATGCGCACGGGCTGGCGCAGTTTGACGGCACGCATCTTTATGAGCACGCCGACCCGAAAGAGGGGTTCCACCGCGACTGGAACACCCTGATTTTCAACTATGGCCGGACCGAGGTTCGCAACTACCTCGTCTCGAACGCGTTGTATTGGCTGGAAGAATATCACCTGGATGGGCTGCGGGTCGATGCCGTCGCCTCGATGCTGTACCGCGATTATTCGCGCGATGCGGGTGAGTGGATTCCCAACAAGGATGGCGGGCGCGAGAATTACGAGGCCATCGGCATGCTTCAGGCGATGAACGTCACGACCTACGGCGAAGTGCCGGGGATCATGACAGTGGCCGAGGAATCGACCGCCTATCCGGGGGTTTCATCGCCAGTGGATTCTGGCGGCCTCGGCTTTGGGTTCAAGTGGAACATGGGCTGGATGAACGACACGCTGTCCTACATGGCCGAAGACCCGATCAATCGCAGCCACCACCATCACAAGATGACCTTTGGCATCGACTATGCGTTCTCGGAAAATTTCATCCTGCCGATCAGCCATGACGAGGTGGTGCACGGCAAGGGCGCGATGCTGACAAAGATGCCGGGCAGCGATTGGGAAAAATTCGCCAACCTGCGCGCCTATTACGGCTTCATGTGGGGCCATCCGGGCAAGAAGCTGCTGTTCATGGGGCAGGAACTGGCGCAGCGGAGCGAATGGAACCACGACGCCTCGGTCGATTGGGGCGCGTTGGGCGATCCGGCGCATAAGGGCGTGCAGCGTTTGGTGCGCGATCTGAACACGCTCTATCGTGGCACGCCTGCGCTTCATGCCCTTGATTGCCAGGCCGCGGGTTTTCAGTGGATCGAAGGCGGCGATACAGCGCAATCAATCTTTGCCTGGCTTAGGCTTGGCGGACCGGACGACCCGCCCGCTGTGGTGATCAGTAACATGACCCCGGTGGAACGCAGTGGCTGGCGCTGTGGCTTGCCCTTGGCAGGTCGGTGGCGCGAAGTGATGAACACGGACGCCGAAATCTATGGCGGTGGCAACAGAGGCAACCTTGGTGTCGTCAAAGCCTCGGGCGATGGCTGGCACGGTCAGCCGGCTTCGGCGAACCTGACGCTGCCGCCGCTCAGCACGATTATCCTGATGCCCGATACCGACCCCGAAACCGACCTGGAAAGGGACTGACATGGCCAATATGAACGACCGGATTTCTGCACGCAGCATGGCCTTTGTGCTGGCAGGTGGGCGCGGCAGCCGATTACAGGAACTGACCGACATGCGCGCCAAACCGGCGGTTTATTTCGGCGGCAAGACCCGGATCATCGACTTTGCGCTGTCGAATGCGCTGAACTCGGGCATTCGAAAGATGGCCATCGCGACGCAATACAAGGCACATTCGCTGATCCGCCATTGTCAGCACGGCTGGAGCTTTTTTCGGGCCGAGCGCAATGAATACCTTGATATCCTGCCTGCCAGCCAACGGGTGAGTGAGCATAAGTGGTATCTGGGAACCGCGGATGCCGTCACGCAAAACATTGATATCGTTGACAGTTACAATGTGGATTACGTGCTGGTTCTGGCCGGGGACCATATCTACAAGATGGATTACGAGATGATGCTGCGCCAGCATGAAAAGACCGGCGCAGACGTCACTGTGGGGTGTCTGACCGTTCCGCGCGTCGAAGCAACCGCCTTTGGCGTGATGGCCACGGATGCTGATGGGCGCATCACCGAGTTTCTGGAAAAACCCAAAGATCCACCGGGCACGCCGGATGACCCGAGTGTCGCGCTCGCCTCGATGGGGATCTATGTGTTCCGCTGGGACTTCCTGCGGGATCTGTTGCTGAAGGATGCCGACGATAGCAATTCCAGCCATGATTTCGGCAGCGATCTCATCCCCGAGATTGTCAAGAACGGCAAGGCAATGGCGCATCGGTTCGATGAAAGCTGCGTGCGCCACGCGCCCGAAGCGCCTGCCTATTGGCGTGATGTGGGGACGGTGGATGCGTTCTGGAAGGCCAATATCGACCTGACGGATTTCAAGCCCGATCTGGACCTGTGGGACCGCAAATGGCCGATTGTGTTGAAAAACTCCGTTTTAGGGCCTGAACGATGATTTTTCTTTCCATGCAGCCCGATCCTAAATTTTTGGCGCGGGGGTCGGCCCAAATCGCCTACATGCGCTCACGCGCAGCCATGCGCTGTCTCGTGGTCAAAGCTTTCCGACTATTTCGCTTCATAGGTTTTCGCAAGAAATCCGCGACGCTCTGATTTCGGAGTTTTTCAACACAATCGGCCGATCTGGACCTATTCGGAAAGCGTGCCACCAGCCAAGTTCATTCATGATTCCGAGGATCGGCGCGGAACCGCAGTCTCTTCCTTGATTTCGGGCGGGTGCATCGTGTCCGGCACGCAGATCCGCAATTCGCTGCTGTTCACGCAGGTGCATACAAACTCCTATGCACAGTTGAGCGGGGCTGTGGTGCTGCCTTATGCCGAGATTGGGCGATCTGCGCACCTGACCAATGTGGTGATCGACCGGGGTGTCCAAATCCCCGAAGGACTGGTCGTGGGCGAGGATGCGGCCGAGGATGCCAAGTGGTTCAACGTCTCGGACGGGGGCGTCACGCTGATTACCAAGCCGATGATAGACCGGTGGAACGCGAACGCATGACGCAGGTCCTGTCGGTCGCGTCCGAGTGCGCCCCGCTGGTGAAAACCGGCGGGCTGGCCGATGTCGTCGGCGCGCTGCCCGGGGCGATGGCGGGCCAAGGGTGGCGTGTGCGCAGCTTCCTGCCCGGATATCCGGCGGTCACCGACGCACTGACGTCCGCGAAAACAGTCCTGAAAGAGCGTGACTTCTTCGGCGGACCGGTGCGGGTTCTGGCCGGGGAAGCGGCGGGCCTTGACCTGTTGGTCTTTGACGCGCCGCATTTGTTTGACCGCGATGGCTCGCCCTATCTTGATGCAGGCGGGACCGACTGGCCGGACAATGCGCAGCGGTTTGCGGCGTTCAACCAGATGGCCGCGCGGCTTGCGACCGGAGCGATCAAGGGCTGGCAGCCCGATGTGGTGCATGGGCATGACTGGCAGGCAGGGCTGGTGCCCTATTACCTGCGCGACACGGCGAACCGGCCCGGAACACTGCTGACGATCCACAATGTCGCGTTTCACGGGCTTGCCCCAGAGGCTGCGATGGCTGAGCTGGGCCTCGACCGGGCGGATTTCACCAGCGCGGGGTTCGAATTCTGGGGGCAAGCCTCGGCCCTGAAAGCCGGGATCGTCTGGTCGGACAAGATCAACACCGTCTCGGCCACCTATGCGCGGGAGTTGCTGACGCCGGAATTCGGGATGGGCATGGACGGCGTGTTGAAGACCCGTGCCAGCGATCTGAGTGGTATTTTGAACGGCATCGACGCGACGGTCTGGAACCCGGTGACCGATCCGGCGATCAAGACCTATTCAACCCCGCGCGGCAAGGCCAGGGCGAAGGCCGCCCTGCGGGCAGAGTTCGGATTGCCCGATACGGACGGGCCTTTGACGGTCGTGGTGTCGCGATTGTCGGAGCAAAAGGGTCTTGATGCCCTGCTGGATGCGCTGCCTGCATTGATTGACCACGGTGGCCAGCTGGCCCTGCTGGGGACCGGTGACAAACGGCTCGAAGCGGCGTGGAGGGGGGCGGCCAGTCATCCGAATGTGGCCGTGCACATCGGTTATGACGAAGCGATGAGCCATCGGATGATTGCCGGGGCCGACGCGATTCTGGTGCCCAGCCGGTTTGAGCCCTGCGGCCTGACGCAGCTTTACGGGCTGCGTTACGGGACCTTGCCTGTGGTGGCGCGCACCGGTGGCCTGGCGGATACGGTCATCGATGCGAACCCTGTGGCACTGGCCAGTGGCGTGGCGACGGGCATTCAGTTTCACCCCGTCACGGCGGACGCCGTCGCCGGGGCCTTCGCGCGCTTGCTGGACCTGTGGCGCGCGCCAAAGATCTGGGCAAAGATGCAACGCAACGCAATGGGTCAGCCGGTGGGGTGGGACGCCTCGGCGCCGCTGTATGCCCAGCTTTATGGCGCCCTCGCCCGGTGACGGGGATGCCGGCACTGTCGTCTGGTCGTCCGTACCCGATGGGGGCAACGCCCGACCCTGCTGGGGTGAATTTCGCGGTATTTTCCGACAATGCGGTTCGGATCGAGGTTTGTCTGTTCGACAATGCCGGGACCGAGGAACGCTTTGCTTTGCCCGGGCGCGAAGGTGGTATCTGGTACGGTCATATCGCGGGGATCGGTCCGGGCCAGCATTACGGTCTGCGCGCCCATGGGCCGTTTGCCCCGGATCAGGGGCACCGTTTCAACCCGGCGAAACTGTTGCTGGACCCCTATGCGCGCAAGATCACCGGTCACCCGATCTGGGACCCGGCCATGTTCGATGGCGACGTGGCCAACCCGACCGATACCGCCCCGTTCATGCCGCGCTGCGTTGTTGACGCGCCCTTACCCGAGGCGCCCCGCATTGCAGGCCGGCCGCTGGAACAGACAGTGATTTACGAGGCGCATCTGAAAGGCCTGACCGCATGCATGCCCGGCGTGGCCGATCCCGGCACCTGGTCGGCGCTTGCCGACCCCCGGTTGCGCGGTCATCTGACAAACCTTGGGGTGACTGCACTGGAATTGCTGCCGGTGCAGGCGTTCATCAATGATCGGTTTCTGGTCGATCTGGGGCTGACCAACTATTGGGGGTATCAGACTGTCGGGTTTTTTGCGCCCGATCCACGCTATCTGGCCAGCGATCAGGTGATCGAGGTTCAGCGCGCCATCGCGGCGCTGCATGAGGATGGCGTCGAAGTGATTCTGGACGTCGTCTACAATCACTCGGGTGAGGGGGATCATCTGGGTCCGACGCTGTGTTTTCGCGGCCTCGACAACGCGAGTTATTATCGGCTGGCGGCGGATCGCAGCCGTTATGTCAACGACACCGGCACCGGCAACACGCTGGATCTGACGCATCCGATGGTGCTGCGCATGGTGATGGACAGCCTGCGCTATTGGGTGCAGGTGATGGGCGTTGACGGCTTCCGCTTCGATCTTGCGGCTACGCTGGCGCGCAGGGAAGGCGGGTTTGACCCACGCGCGCCCTTGCTGGACGCCATCCGGCAAGACCCGGCGCTGGTGGGCGTGAAGCTGATTGCCGAACCCTGGGATATCGGCCCCGGAGGCTATCAGTTGGGCGCGTTTCCGGCGCCTTTTGCCGAATGGAACGACCGGTTTCGCGACACCACGCGGCGATTCTGGCGCGGTGACGCAGGGCAGGCGGCGGATATGGCCGCCGGGCTGATGGGCTCAGCGGCGCAGTTTGATCATTCGGGGCGCGCGGCGACATCCTCGGTCAATCTGATCACGGCCCATGACGGGTTCACGCTGGCCGACACGACCCGCTATGCGCGCCGCCATAATCAGGCGAACGGTGAAGGTGGCCGCGACGGCCACGGTCAGAACTTTTCGGACAACTTCGGCGTCGAGGGTCCGACCGATGATCCCGATATCCTGGCCGCGCGTGCGCAACGGCAGCGCAACATGCTGGCGACGCTGATGCTGTCGCAGGGCACGCCGATGCTGTTGGCCGGGGATGAGGGCGGGCGCACCCAGAACGGCAACAACAACGGTTACAATCAGGATAATGAGACGACGTGGATCAACTGGGCCGGGGCGGACGCCGGATTGCAGGAATTCACCCGCCGATTGATCGAAATCCGCCACGCCTGGCCTGCACTGCGCCAACGGCATTTCCTGCACGGCGAACCGAGGGCCGATGGTGCGCCCGATCTGATCTGGCGTCGCGCTGATGGGGCCGTGATGGAGGCTGCCGACTGGACCAGGCCGGATCTGCGTCTGGTGATCGCCGAGTTGCGCATCGCCGCCGATGCGCCGGGGGCGACTGATTCCACGGCAATGCTGATGGCGCTGAATGCCGGTCCGGCGACACGGATACATCTGCCAGATGGCGATTGGCACCGCCTGCTTGATACTTCACAGCCGGAAGCATCGCCGCGGGCGCATGTGGATACTACATTCCCCCTTAACGCCGCCAGCCTGGTGCTGCTGGCCACCCAAGCGGAGTCACCCTGATGGAAACCTTGACCATTCAAACCCAGCCAATCAGCGGGCAAAAGCCCGGCACATCCGGCCTGCGCAAGAAGACGGCGGTGTTCATGGGGCCGCATTACCTTGAAAACTTTGTGCAGGCGATCTGGAACGGGATCGGCGGGGTGGCGGGCAAAACCCTGGTTCTGGGGGGCGACGGGCGCTATTTCAACGACCGCGCGGCGCAGGTGATCCTGCGGATGGCGGCGGCGTCTGGTGCAGCCAGGGTGATCGTCGGGCAGGGCGCATTGCTGAGCACACCAGCGGCGTCAAACCTGATCCGGCAGAACGGCACCGATGGCGGCATCATCATGTCGGCCAGCCACAACCCCGGCGGCCCGGATGAGGATTTCGGCGTCAAGTTCAACACCCCGAACGGTGGCCCGGCGCCTGAGGATGTGACCAACGCAATTTTCGCGGCGACCGAAAGCATCAGCGAATACCACATCGTCGAAACGCAGGATATCGACCTGTCCGCCCTGGGCACGCAATCTCTGGCCGGGATGGTGGTCGAGGTTGTGGACCCCGTCGCCGACTATGCCGCGTTGATGGAAACCCTGTTCGATTTCGATGCGATCCGCGCGCTGTTCGCAGGCGGGTTCCGGGTGCGGTTTGACGCCATGCATGCGATCACCGGACCCTATGCGACAGAGATTCTGGAACGCCGCCTTGGCGCGGCGCCGGGCAGTGTCGTCAATGCGACCCCGCTGCCGGATTTTGGCGGTGGTCATCCGGATCCGAACCCAATCTGGGCCAAGGATCTGATGGATCACATGATGGGGTCAGATGCGCCCGATTTCGGCGCAGCCTCCGACGGGGACGGCGACCGCAACATGGTCGTCGGGCGCGGCATCTATATCGGCCCGTCGGACAGTCTGGCCGTGCTGGCGGCAAACGCGCATCTGGCGCCGGGCTATGCCGGCGGGCTGAAGGGGGCGGCGCGGTCGATGCCGACCTCGGGTGCGGTGGATCGTGTGGCCGATGCCTTGGGGATCGCCTGTTACGAAACGCCGACCGGGTGGAAGTTCATCGGCAACCTTCTTGATGCAGGCCGCGCAACGATCTGCGGTGAGGAAAGCGCCGGAACCGGCAGTGATCATGTCCGCGAAAAGGATGGCCTTTGGGCGGTTCTGCTGTGGCTGAACATCCTTGCCGCCAGTGGAAAATCCGTGGCTGAGATTATGGCAGATCACTGGGCAAATTATGGGCGCAACTATTACTCGCGCCACGATTACGAAGGCGTTGATGCGGGTGATGCGGCGAAGATGATGGCGGATTTGACCTCGCGACTGAACGACCTGCCGGGGCAAAGCTTTGCGGGCCTGACCGTCACGTCCGCCGATAATTTTGCCTATGACGATCCTGTGGATGGGTCGCGGTCACAGCATCAGGGGCTGCGGATCGGGTTTGAAGGTGGATCTCGTGTGGTGTTCCGCCTGTCGGGAACCGGCACGGTCGGCGCGACCCTGCGGGTGTATCTTGAGCGGTACGAGGATGATCCCGCCAAGTTGAACCTTGATACGCAGGCAGCGCTTGCGCCGATCATCGCAGCGGCGGAAGACATCGCCGGGATCAAAGGCGCAACGGGCTGGGATGCCCCGGATGTGATGACCTGAGGCTGGGCAGAGCTTCGCGCGGTCAGATCGCCTGACCTGCTGAAAGTCGTGGGACATCGCCGGACAGACCGGCAGCCTCACGAATGAAGCGCCGGCGTAATGCGGGCACAGCGTTCACCGCGCCAAGCCCAATGTCGCGCAACTCGCGCAGGATTGGATCATCGTTTGAAAACAGTCGGTTAAAGGTATCTGTTGCCAGGGCCAGCGTGGTGACATCGCCGCGGCGCCAACCCTCATACCGCGACAGAACATCGGCGCGCCCGATGTCTTCGCCGCGCCGCTTGGCGTGGGCCAAAACCTCGGCCAATGCGGCCACATCGCGCAAACCGGCGTTCAGGCCTTGCCCCGCAATCGGATGCACCGCATGGGCCGCATCCCCAGCCAGCGCAACACGATCCGCAGCGAAATCATCGGCCAGCGACAGACCCAGCGGATAGGTCCAGCGCGCCCCGGCAAGCGAGATACTCCCCAGGAAATCCCCGAACCTTGGGCGCAGAATCTGCAAGCAATCCCCATCGCTCAGCGCCTGGATCGCGGTGGCCCGCGCGGTCGCCTCGGTCCAGACGATGGAGGATCGGTTGCCTGCCAGCGGCAGAACCGCCAGTGGCCCTTCGGGCATGAAAAACTGATGCGCGACACCATTGTGCGGGCGCTCATGGGCAATCGCGCAGACCAGTGCGGTCTGACCATAGTCAAGGCGCTGGTGGCGTATCCCGGCCCGACTGGCGGTAGCTGACATACGTCCATCGCAGCCGATCGCCACCGGCGCCGAAAGGCTGCGCCCATCCGACAGGGTCAGGGCAATCCCGGCACTGCCCGGTTCCTGTGCCTCGACCGTCAGGCCGGACAGGCATGTGACCCGTTTCGCGGCGTCCATTGCGCTTTGCAGGGCCGCGCGAAGATGGCGATCCTCGACCATATGACCCATCGGGCCTTCCTCGATCTCGCCATGGTGGAATTCGGCGACGAAAGGGGAAGGTCCGCTGCCCGCTCGCCCGTCGCTGACCTTGATTTCCAGCATCGGCTGGGCGGTTTGGGCCAGGGCCGGCCAAAGGCCGATGGCTTTCAGCATACGCACGCTCGACAGCGCCAGCGCATAGCTCCGGCCATCAGAATCGGGGCTGGTCTGACGCCCCGCGGGCGTGGCATCCACCAGAACCGATGACAGCCCCGCGCCATCCAGCGCCAGCGCCAGCGAGGCCCCGACCAGCCCGCCGCCGACAATCAGAACATCTGCATCATGTGCCATGGGTGCGACCTAACCGGGGTCGTGCGGGATTGTCCATGTGGCCGGGTGACGCTAGCGTCGGGCGACCAACGGAGGGCGCGATATGGGCGACTGGCTGAAGATGACGGCGGCGGATCTGGGGCGCGCGATTGCCGCGGGACATATCGACCCGGTGGACCTGACCGACACCTATCTGGACGCAGTCGCCGCCCATGATCTGACCCCGCGCATCTATGCGCGAACCACGCCGGATCGTGCGCGATCCGAAGCGATGGCGGCGCGGGATCGCGCAGCGTCGGGCCAGCGACGGTCCGCCCTCGACGGGGTGCCGATCAGCTGGAAGGACCTGTTTGATACCGCCGGAACAGTGACCGAGGCGGGAACCAAATTGCTGGCGGGCCGGGTGCCGGATCGGGACGCGCGGGTGCTGAAAAACGCGACCGGTGCGGGGCTGGTCTGTCTGGGCAAGACGCATATGACGGAATTGGCGTTTTCCGGGTTGGGGCTGAACCCGATGACTGAAACGCCGCCGTGTGTGAATGATGCCGGTGCGGCGCCGGGCGGGTCGTCTTCGGGGGCGGCAACCTCGGTCGCGTTCGGGTTGGCAGCGGCGGGAATCGGCTCGGACACCGGCGGTTCGGTGCGCATTCCGTCGGTGTGGAACGATCTGGTGGGGCTGAAAACCACCTCGGGCCGGGTATCGCTGGACGGTGTCTTTCCGCTATGCCCGCGTTTTGATACCGTTGGGCCGCTGTGCCGGTCGGTCGAGGATGCCAGCCTGCTGCTGGCCGCGATGGAGGGGTCAAGGCCCGTTGATCTGACCGGCGCATCGCTGTCGGGCCTGCGCTTTCTGGCTTTGCAGGGTGCGCCGCTTGTGGATGCCGAAGCGCCTGTTTTGCAAGGGTATGAGGCGTCATTGACCCGGTTGAGTGCGGCAGGGGCCGTGATCGAGGCGCGCAGCTTGCCGGATGCTGAGGCGGTTCTGGGAACATCCGGTCTGGTCTTCGCGAGTGAGGCCTATGGCCTTTGGCAGGACCAGATAGAGGCCAACCCGGACGCCATGTTCCATCAGGTTCGTGAACGATTCCGGGGTGGGGCGACTGTGTCTGCCCCCGATTACATCGCCGCATGGCGCAAAATCGAGGCCCATCGCGCCGGATATCTGGCGGCAACGGCGGGATTTGACGCGGTTATTTTACCGACTGCGCCGATCATGCCGCCGAATGTCGACCGGCTGAACACCGACAATGACTACTTCGTGCGTGCCAACCTGATGGCGCTTAGAAATACCCGTATCGGCAACCTGTTGGGGCTGTGTGCGCTGACACTACCACAGAGTGTGCCTTCGACGGGTCTGATGCTGATGGGCGCGCCCATGGCAGAGGCGCGTTTGCTGCGCATCGGCGCGGCGGTTGAGGCGGAACTTGCCTAAATGCAACATCGCCCCTGTGCCTGAACTGCGCACTGGACCAGCGGGCATTTCCTAGTTTATTCTAGGCCTTACACGGGGCGCCAATGATCCCGGACTGAGGCAGATATGGTTTTTCCTGAGCGGTTTTCGAACCTGCCAGAATATGCGTTTCCGCGTCTGCGGAACCTTCTCGACGCTCATGAACCGGGCGGCGATGTGCTGCATCTGTCCATCGGTCAGCCCAAACATGCGTTCCCGGACTGGGTCGCCGAAGGGATTGCGGCGACGGCGCGCGGATTTCAGCTTTATCCGCCCAACGATGGCGCACCAGAGCTTTTGGCCGCGATTTCGTCCTGGCTGTCGCGGCGCTATGGCGTGCAGGTGCCGGTGGACAGGATCATGGCGCTGAATGGGTCGCGTGAGGGGTTGTTTAACACGGTTCTTGCGCTCTGCCCGGAAGCGGCGCGCGATGGCAGCCGCCCGGCGGTTCTGGTGCCGAACCCGTTTTATCAGGTTTACGCAGTGGGCGCGCTGACCCTCGGGGCCGAGCCGATTTTTGTTTCGGCGACCGAAGACACCGGGTTTTTGCCGGATTATGCCGCCTTGCCGACCGACGTGCTGAACCGAACCGAGGTTGCATTCGTTTGTTCGCCCGGAAACCCGCAGGGCGCGGTTGCGACGCGGGATTACTGGGCCGAGCTTCTGGCCCTGGCTGAACACCATGATTTCCGCATCATCGCCGATGAATGTTATTGCGAGATTTATCGTAATGCCGCGCCTGCCGGGTTGATTGAGGTCGCCGAAGAAGTCGGGGCCGATCCTGAACGCGCGATCATTATTCATTCGCTGTCCAAACGGTCGAACCTGGCCGGGCTGCGGTCGGGTTTTGTGGCGGCTGGGCCAGAATCGATGCGCCACATCCGCCGTCTGCGCGCTTATTCCGGCGCGCCGGTGCCTCTGCCGATCCAGCGGGTGTCGGAACGCCTGTGGGCGGATGAGGATCATGTGGAGGCGAGCCGCACGCTCTATCAGCAGAAATACGACATTGCCGATGCAGTGTTTGCGGGCGTCGATGGCTGCGCCGCGCCCGAAGGCGGCTTCTTCCTGTGGCTACCCGTCGATGACGGAGAGGCCGCAGCGCTGAAGCTGTGGCAACAGACCGGCATCCGGGTTCTGCCCGGCGCCTATCTGGCGCGCGAAACGACCCCCGGCGGCGGCACGCCGGGTGACGGATATATCCGGGTGGCCATGGTCGCCCCAACAGAAGACCTGCAGCACGGCCTGACCCGGCTTCGTGACTGCCTGTATACGTGAGGTAAATCAGATGGCGTCTTATTCAGCCCGGCGGCGTGACCCGCTATTCGACAGTGCAACGCAAGCGACTCTGGAACGGCGCGGCAAGGAATTGCTGGGATTTGCCTTCATTGCGATGGGGCTGGCGATTGCCGCGCTTCTGGCGACCTATGTGCCCGAAGACCCAAGCTGGCTGACGGCGACGGATGCACCTGCGGCCAATATGCTGGGGCGGTTCGGGGCCTCGATCGCCTCGCCGCTTTATATCATCGCGGGCATGGGGTCCTGGGGGCTGGCGCTGGTGCTGACGGTCTGGGGCGCGCGGTTTGTTCTGCACGTCGGGGAAGAACGCGCCATCGGGCGGCTGATCTTTGCGCCGATCGCGATTGCGGTGGCGTCGGTCTATGCCTCGACCCATGTGCCGACCTCGGCCTGGACGCATTCGTTCGGATTGGGCGGGTTGTTCGGCGACACGGTGCTGGGTGCGATTCTTGGGATTGTTCCGCTGGGCACGGCGCTGGGCCTGAAGGCGATGGCCTTCGTGATGGCCATCGGGGCGGTTGCCATGGCGCTGTTCGTGCTGGGTGTGAACGGGCGTGAATTGCGTCTGGGGTTCCGCATCATGGCCGCCGGGATCATCATGGTTTACGCCGGAATTGCCGCGCTGGTGACGCGTTCCCTGACCGGGTCGGTCGCCGTGGCGCGCAATACTGCCGCCAAACGCGCGCAACGGCGTGAGGCCGCGATTGCCGCATTTGAAGCCGAAGCTGCCGCCAAGGCGGCCATGCCCGACGCGCCGGTCGAAAAGCGCAGTGGGATGTCTGGCCTGTTCACCGCGTTGACACGCAACAAGGATGCAGAGGAAGCCGAGGACGAATTCGAGGCTTATGATGACCTTGAAGGTGACGCGCGTATTTCCGCGCGGATTGCAGACGTCATCCGCAAACGTGTCGGTCAGGAACCGTCCAGCGCAGCAGCCCCAGCGCGCATCGTACCGCCACTGGTATCGCGCGCAGCATCGGGCGAGCCGAGCCTTGGTGGCGCCTTGCGTGCCAAAGACGATCCTGCGGTTGCAGGCGGCGGGGCATCGGGAACCATATCCGGTCTGGTGCCGCCGGCGCCCAGCGATGACGATCTGGACGCATTTGTCGAAAATTTCGACGACGGATTCACCCCCGATCCGATTGAAGACGTTGGCGGAGAGGCGACAGAATCTCGCCCGATGCTGGCCCCGCTGGCCGAACTGGCGCGCAAGGTGCAGCATCCGATCCGCAAGGCCCCGAAACAGTCACGTCAGGCGCGCGCCGAGGCGCAGCCAGGTTTGGGCTTTGATGAGCATGGCGATGAATTTGAAACGCCCCCCCTCAGCCTTCTGGCAAATCCGGTTACCATCGAACGCAGCCAGCTGAGCGATGAGGCATTGGAAGAAAACGCCCGCATGCTGGAGGTTGTTTTGGACGACTATGGCGTCAAAGGCGAAATCGTCAGCGTCCGCCCCGGCCCCGTTGTCACCATGTACGAACTGGAACCCGCGCCGGGACTGAAGGCCAGCCGGGTGATCGGTCTGGCCGATGATATCGCGCGCTCGATGTCGGCCCTGTCGGCCCGTGTCAGCACGGTTCCGGGACGGTCGGTCATCGGTATCGAACTGCCCAATGAAAACCGCGAGAAAGTGCTGCTGCGCGAGATTCTGGCCAGTCGCGATTTCGGCGACGGAACCCAGAAACTGCCGCTGGCGCTGGGCAAGGATATTGGCGGCGATCCGATTGTGGCGAACCTTGCCAAGATGCCCCACCTGCTGATCGCAGGGACCACGGGGTCCGGTAAATCGGTTGCGATCAACACCATGATCCTCAGCCTGCTGTACAAGCTGACCCCGGCGGAATGCCGGATGATCATGATTGACCCGAAGATGCTGGAACTGTCCGTTTATGACGGCATCCCGCATCTGTTGTCCCCCGTTGTAACCGATCCGAAAAAGGCGGTTGTCGCGCTGAAGTGGGTCGTCGGCGAAATGGAAGAACGCTATCGCAAAATGTCCAAAATGGGCGTGCGCAACATCGAAGGCTATAACGGTCGGGTGGCCGATGCGCTGGCCAAGGACGAGATGTTCAGCCGCACGGTGCAGACCGGGTTTGATGATGACACCGGTGAACCCGTCTTCGAGACCGAAGAATTCGCGCCCGAGAAGATCCCCTATATCGTCGTCGTTGTGGACGAAATGGCCGACCTGATGATGGTTGCCGGTAAAGAAATCGAGGCCTGCATTCAGCGCTTGGCGCAGATGGCGCGGGCGTCCGGCATCCACCTGATCATGGCCACGCAGCGCCCCTCGGTCGATGTGATCACCGGCACGATCAAGGCGAACTTCCCGACGCGGATTTCGTTCCAGGTGACTGGCAAGATCGACAGCCGCACGATCCTGGGTGAACAGGGGGCCGAGCAACTGCTGGGCATGGGTGACATGCTGTACATGGCCGGCGGGGCCAAGATTACGCGGGTTCATGGGCCCTTCGTCAGCGATGAAGAGGTTGAGGAAATCGTCAACCACCTCAAGACCTTCGGCCCGCCGGAGTATATGAGCGGTGTTGTCGATGGCCCGTCGGATGACTCGGAATCCGACATTGAACTGGTGCTGGGTCTGGGCGGAAACACCGACAGCGAAGACGCGATGTACGACACCGCCGTCGCCATCGTACTGAAGGACCGCAAGTGTTCCACCAGCTACATCCAGCGCAAGCTGGCCATCGGCTATAACAAAGCCGCGCGCCTGGTTGAGCAGATGGAGGATCAGGGCCTCGTCAGCCCGGCCAACCATGTCGGCAAGCGAGAGATCCTTGTGCCCGAAGGTCAGTAGGGCAGGGCAGATTCCCGGTGCGGTATGAGCGCCGGGTCGGCCTATGCCGGAACGCCGCCGAACGCCCCCTAGGGGGCGGGCCTGCCTAAAGCGTTTCGACATTAACCTGAGACATATCCGGCGGCCTTAAAGTAGTTCCAGCATTCTACTGGGTCGTAGAGATCGCAGATTGCTCCGATTGCTTCGAAGACCTGGGTAAAGGACCTGACCCCGATCCGTCGCAAATGGGCTTTCAGTTTAGAGAAGGCCTGCTCGATGGGATTCAGGTCGGGCGAGTACGGTGGCAGGTAAAGGAACCAGCAGCCGTGATTGCGTAAAGCCTGCGTCGCCTCCTTATTCCGGTGGGTTGCCAGGTTGTCGAGAATGACGACAGTGCCGGGGTTGATCTCGGGGACCAGCACTTCGCGGATGTAGGCCGCGAAGGCGGGGCCATCTATCGCTCCCTTGATGACCCAAGGTGCGATCAGCGCGCCTTGGGTCAGGCCCGCGATCAAGGTTTGGGTTCCCCAGCTTCCGAAGGGCGCATCCATCGTCAGGCGCTTACCGCGCTTGGCTCTGCCGCGTAGGCGCGTGAGGTTTGTCTTCACTGCGGTTTCGTCAATAAAGACAACGCGCTCAGGAAAGGTCGCAATGGCTGGCGAGCGGTATCTGAACCAGTCGGCCCGTTGCTGCCTTACCTTGGCGCGGCGGCGCTCGGTTGCGACCAGCGACTTTTTTTGTACGTGAAGCCGAGCCGGGACAGAAGGTTGGCGATGGAGGAGTGATGCACCCGCACACCCTCTGCATCGGCCAGCGCATTACGCAACTCAAAGAGCGTGATGTCAGGGTCTTGTGCGATCAACTCCTCAAAGAATTCCCGATGCGGAGCCAGCTTTCCCTTGCCGCGCGGCGGTCCCTGCCGGGCAGGTTCCGCATGACCCTTCATCCTCACCTGACGCGCCCACCGCGCGCCTGTGGCAGGCGACAGCTTCAACCGCAACGCCGCCGCGCGCCCGCTCAACCCTTCTTCAATGTATCTCTGAAACCGTATCCGAAGCGCAGATGGCAAAGGTGCTGACATGATCCATCCTCCCAAACAGGATGAATCACAGATCAGGTCTCAAGGGAATCCCTCGCGATTCAGGTTCAAGCCGAAACGCTTTAATTTTTCGTTAACGCTTTGGTAACGAATGCGGCGCTGCCCTTGCAGATGCCGCGCCACCAGACCAAAGTTCGCCGAACCCGAAGGAGTGCGCGAATGACCGATATTAATGACCCTGCCCGCCACGCCACCAAGATGGCGAAGAAGAAAGCGGCGCGTGACAAGATCATGGCCACCAAGACCGAAGAAAAGGGCCTGATCATCGTCCACACCGGCAAGGGCAAGGGCAAAAGCTCGGCCGCGTTCGGGATGATCTTTCGCTGTATCGCGCATCAGATGCCCTGTGCGGTGGTGCAATTCATCAAAGGCGGCATGTCAACCGGAGAGCGTGATTTAATATTAAACCACTTCTCGGACAGTTGCGCCTTCCACACCATGGGCGAAGGGTTCACCTGGGAAACGCAGGACAAATCGCGCGACACCGAAATGGCGCAAGCGGCCTGGGCCAAGGCGAAAGAGCTTATCGCGGACCCGGGCAACCGCATGATCTTGCTGGACGAAATCAACATTGCGCTTCGGTATGACTATATCGACGTGGCCGAGGTTGTTGAGTTCTTGCAAAATCACAAGCCTGCAATGACTCATGTTGTTCTGACCGGGCGCAATGCCAAGGACGAGTTGATCGAGGTTGCCGATCTGGTGACCGAGATGGAGCTGATCAAACACCCTTTCCGGTCCGGCGTGAAAGCGCAGGCCGGGGTAGAATTATAGGGTCCGGTATGGCGGATTCAAACCTTCGATTGCTGTGCATGTCCGGCTCATTGCGCGCTGCATCGTTTAATACTAAACTTGTTAGATCCGGCGCACTTCTGTGGCCCGGTCCGCACGACATCGCGGATATCCGGCTGCCGCTGTACGATGGCGACCTGGAGGCGGACGGGATCCCGGCGGCTGTCACGGACCTGGCAACGGCGATCGCAGAGGCGGACGCGGTGCTGATCGCCACGCCAGAGTACAACAAATCCCTGTCCGGTGTTCTGAAAAATGCGCTCGACTGGGTCAGCCGGATCAAGGGGAATCCGTGGAAGGGCAAACCTGTTGCCATCCTATCCGCAACCGCCGGGCGCACTGGCGGGGAACGTGCGCAGGATGCGCTGCGGCTGGCGATGAACCCGTTCCAGCCGCGCCTGCTTACAGGGCCAGAGGTTCTGGTGGCCGGTGCGTCCAAACAGTTTGATGCGGCAGGTACGCTGATCGACGAACGCTATCTGGCCAAGCTGACCGAACTTGTAAGCACTCTGCACGCCACCGCATCGGGTTGAAGGGCATCACATCAGCAGCTTGGCGGCCAGGGTCGAATCTCGGCCCGCTGAACGCGCGGGGCCAGGCGTTGCGCACCAAGCAATGCAACAGCGACCACCGGCAGCATCACACCGGCAAGGGCGGCATGGCGCGTGTTGATCAGGCCGACGGCGCCCAACGCTGCGAGTGAGACGAACATGCCGAAAAAGAAGAACAAATTCTGCATCGCGGCAGATCGGCGCGCGGGTTCGTGTTGATACAGCAATGCCATGGGCGGCGCGCCCACGGCTGTCAGCGTGCCCATAACCCCGGCCACAACTCCCGCCGGGAACAGTGTGGCGGGACGGATCGCAACACGGACACCGATCAGCGACAGCGCAATGCCCAGATAGATTGCGCCCGCCACCACCGCCGCCAGCATCTGCGGATCGCTAAGCCTGGTGGCAACAGCTGCGGCCAGCGCGGCCCCCAGCGCGCGCCCGGCAAACCCCGATGGCACGTCCGCCCAGCGGATCGCCGAGGCATCCAGCGTGGCCGAGGTCATCCCCACCACCAGTCCGATCAGCAACAAGGTCGCGGGCAGAAACTCGGGCGCGACCAATGCGACCAGCGGCGCGGCGATCATCCCGAAACCCTGCCCGGCCAGCCGTTGCAGCATCGTCCCCAGCAGAACGGCCAATGCGATAAAGGCCAATGTCCATGGCCCCAGCGCCAGAACCGCGCTCATCCGGATACCTGGTTCGAAATTTCGATCAGATTGCCATCGGGATCGCGCAGATAGATCGAGGTGATCGGCCCCCGCGCGCCGCTGCGCGCCACCGGGCCGCTTTCGATGACAATGCCGAGCGTGGTGAGGTGCTGTATCCAGTCAGAGAGTGGAACCTTTGACAAGAAACACAGATCCGCGGATCCCGGTTTTGGGTGTCTCGCATGGGGCAGGAACGGGGCGTCGGCGGCGTGCAGATTAATCTTCTGTGCACCAAAGCCCAGTGCCCTACGGCAGGTGCCGTCGGCAGCAGGGAAGTCGAGCGCCTCCATCCCCAGCGCGTCATGATAAAAAGCAGTGGTCGCGTCGATGTCGGCAACACTCAGCACAAGGTGGTCGAGAGATTGCAGCGATGGCCGCTTCATATAGATTGTGTTGAAAAACTCCGAAATCAGAGCGTCGCGGATTTCTTGCGAAAACCTATGAAGCGAAATAGTCGGAAAGCTTTGACCACGAGACAGCGCATGGCTGCGCGTGAGCGCATGTAGGCGATTTGGGCCGACCCCCGCGCCAAAAATTTAGGATCGGGCTGCATGGAAAGAAAAATCATCGTTCAGGCCCTAAAACGGAGTTTTTCAACACAATCTATAATTTTCATGTTGCACATGCCTGCCCATCGCCCCAGCCTTGGGCGACCATGACAGAGGCACCTGACCAGATGCAAACCCTGACCGACCGGCTGGATCCGGCGCGGGCGGCGGCGCTGCATGTGACACTCGGCGCGGCGGGCGATCCGCCGGCTGCGGGCGACGCGCTGCCGCCATTCTGGCATCAGATCTATTTCTGGTCGCCGCGGCCTGCGACTGATCTGGGCGCGGACGGACATACCGCGCTTGGCGGGATGATCCCCGACATGGGCCTGCCGCGCAGGATGTGGGCCGGGGGTGCATTACAGTTTCGCGCGCCGCTGATCCTTGGGCAGATGGCCGAGAAACAGACGCGGTTGCTGAGTGTTGAGCGTAAGACCGGGCGCAGTGGGCCACTGGCTTTCGTGGCGTTGGAGCACCGGATGTCTCAGGATGGCGAGGTTAAGGTGGTCGAGCGGCAGGATCTGGTATTCCGCGCGGCCCCGGCACCCGGCGATGTGATGCCTGACCCGGCGATGGCACCGAGGGCAACGCAAACGCGGGCCGCCACGTTCGGCGAATTGACCCTGTTTCGCTATTCCGCGCTGACGCTGAACGGACACCGGATTCATTATGACGCGCCCTATGCGGCAGCGGAAGGGTATGGCGGGCTGGTGGTTCACGGCCCGCTTCTGGCCGATTGTGTTGAAAAACTCCGAAATCAGAGCGTCGCGGATTTCTTGCGAAAACCTATGAAGCGAAATAGTCGGAAAGCTTTGACCACGAGACAGCGCATGGCTGCGCGTGAGCGCATGTAGGCGATTTGGGCCGACCCCCGCGCCAAAAATTTAGGATCGGGCTGCATGGAAAGAAAAATCATCGTTCAGGCCCTAAAACGGAGTTTTTCAACACAATCGGCCCAGCTGCTTGCCGGTTGGGCGGCCGAGCGGCTGGGGACCTTGACGAGGTTTTCATTCCGCGCATCCCGCACTTTTCGTGCAGGAAGACGCGACGCTGGGCACCGCATGGCGAACGGTTCTGGGTCGCCGGGCCGGATGGGCGGCTGTGCATGATGGCCGAGGCGGCTTAGCGGGCAGACGCGGGCAGGCTTGCCCGGACGCGAAATCCGTCGGGGATCTTGTCATGACCCTCAAGGATCAGGCGGCCATGACCTCCGCGATTTTCGGGGCCATGCCAAAGCCGATCTTGAACCCTCCGTTGGCGGGAAATGGCCCGGTCGGTCGGGCCAGGCGCCCAGCATCGGGGCGCGGCTGCGCGCGCGCGGGCGAACCCCGGCCCAACGTTGCATTACCCGCGCGTCGGCAAGCCGTGGGATCGCCCCGGTGGCCTTGGCAAGCAGCACGTCAAGCTGTGCGTCTGTGGTGTCGGGCGCGTCGAAATCACGCTCGGATGTCGATCCGACAGCCACCGTGCCGTCGTTGTGCGCAACGATATGGCGCCGTCCAGGAACAGTTGGGGCTGATCACCAAGGTCGGCGGCAAGCAATGCCGCCTGGCCTTTCACGCCGTCGCCGATGGTTGCGTTCAGCGCAGCGGAAATATCGGCCAGTCCATCAACCCCGGTTGCCCATAGCACAGCGCCGGTCGCGGTTCCGTCGCTGAGAATCCGAACGCCATTGGCACGCAGCGCGTCGGCCAGCGGGCACAAGCGCGCGCCGGATGCAGACGCGCGCTGAGCGTGTCGTGGATCAGCAGGCCGGTCGGGCTGGGCGGGGAAAGGCCAGGCGCGGCTGCGCCGAAATAACCTCCCATTTCGCGCGTCCTTGCCAGAGTGTTCGGGCAGCCTCGGCCCGGGTATTTGCAAGGGCCAGCGCCGCGTCGTCCGCAACAGGTTGCAGACGCCCTATGCGACCATATCCGGGGTCGCCACCGCCTGTCTGCGCCACCTCGGCCCAGAACGCCTCGGCCATTATCAGGCTTTCGAACGAAACGCCTTCTTGTCGTTCCAGTTCTCGGGCGTGTGGGGGGCCAAAGCGCCCAGAATTCCTCCACTGGCCCCGGCAGCCACGCCATTCGGGTCGATGACCTGAACGGATGCGCCGCGCCGCATGCAGGCCCAGGCCGCGAAAGGCCGAATATTCCGGCGCCGTAGATGGTTAGATCGGGCATGTCACTCACGCTGAATTCTGAATCGCGAATATGAGGGGGAGTACCACCGCAGATGCGCAGTATCTGGTCGGATGCCATTTCCATCTTGACCCGGCAGGTCCCCGGCGCGAGGGAAAGATATGTCATACTGGGAACCGAAACCGCGCGTTTGAACTGGCGCGACGGGATTCCCGTATCGGACAAATTCGATGATCCGTATTATGCAGGCGCGGATGGATTGGCCGAGACGCGCCATGTCTTTCTTGCAGGCAACGGGCTGCCGGGGCGGTTTCGCGATGGGTTTCGGATCGCCGAACTTGGATTCGGGACCGGGCTGAACCTTTTTGCGGCGCTGATGGAATTTCGCGCGACCGGGATTGCAGGCCGCCTTTACACCGGGTTTGAGGCGTTTCCGATGTCCGTGGCCGAGATGGCGCAAGCCCTGAGGGCCTTCCCCGAGGTTGCCGAGGCGGCCGCCCCAATCCTCGACTGGTGGCACGATCCGGGTTCAGCGCTGATCCTTGCCGATCTGCACGCCGAGGTGGTTTTCGGCGACGCGGAAACACTACCCAAGTGGCAGGGCGGGGCCGATGCGTGGTTCCTCGATGGGTTCGCGCCAGCGCGAAATCCGGGGATGTGGGGCGCGGCGTTGATGTGCGAGGTCGCAAACCACACGGCACCGGGCGGAACCTTCGCGACCTACACCGCCGCAGGCCATGTACCCGCGCCCTGGCCGATGCCGGGTTTGAAGTAGAACGCCGCAAGGGGTTCGGTCGCAAGCGGCACATGGTCGGTGTCCTGCGCCTCGATGCTGGATGACGAACCGCGCCTAATGCTTATCGCGCTTTCAGCAACGCGCCGGTGTTCAACGGCCCGACCTTGCCGGACAGCCGCGCGCGGTACATCGGCACCGACTCGGCGACCCGCATGACGTAGTTGCGGGTTTCGTCAAACGGGATCATCTCGATCCCGACCGCATCAATCGTGTCACGACGCGGATCGCCACGGTCACGCATCCAGCGTTCCGGGCGCCCGGACCGGCATTGTACCCGGCCGAAACCAGCGCGACATTCTTGCCGAAACGACGCTCCAGATCCGCTAGATAAGCGCTGCCGAGGCGGGCATTATAGACCGGGTCGGTCAGAAGCCGGGATTTCGAATATGGCAACCCCAGCTGCGCGCGACATTGCGCGCCGTGGCGGGCATCAGCTGCATCAATCCGCGCGCCCCGGCAGCTTGAGACACCCGGATTGAACTCACTTTCACGCCGCGCGATCGACAGGGCCAACGCCCGGTCCACCGGCAGGCTGTCGACGCCAAGGCCAACGACCGGGAAATAGGCTCGGGGCACGATGCCGCGTTGCGCAGCCTCTTTTGCCAGCTTGAGGGCCGCGTGCGGTGCGCCGTGTTCCAGCGCCAGATCGCCAAGGATCGCGGCATCCTTGGCATCCAGGCTCTCGACCAGGTGGCTGAGGAATTGCGCCGCCAACTGGTGTTCATCGGCTGCGATGAACAGCTGCGCGGCGCGCACGACGGAACTGTCGGCAAAGGATGCCTTGCGCCAGTCGCCCGGTCCGCGGTGCCGGGCAGTTCGGCGCGCATTTCGATCCCGGCCTTTTCGGCGGCGAGCTGGCCGTAAAACCCGCTTTGCCAGACGCCGCCACGGGCATAGGCGGCCTTGGCGGCGGCTTCATTGTTCTTCGGCACGGCCTTCCCAATACCCGGCGCGGCCCAGGCTGATCGGCGTAAAGACGGCGGTGCGGAAATTGGCGAAATGCTGGCGCGCGCTGCCCGGGTCGCGCCGGAACCTAAGCGCCAGATACCCCGCCAGCCATTCCAGATCGGCGTAATGCTGACCGTCGCTCAGCCAATGTTCCGAGGCGATAGGCGGTTTCTTCGTCACCGGCGCGCATTGCGCGGCGTGCCAGATCGCGGCGCTGGCGGGCCCAAAGCTCGGGCCGGCCAAGCCCTTCGGCACTTGCAGATTGCTTCAGGATCAGTTTGACAGCATCGGTGCGCAGACCCTTTGCCATGCGCCAGCGGAAGCGCTCATAAGCAAGCCCGGCGGTGTTCTTCAACGCGTTGGGCACGGCATCGATCGCCGCATCCACGCCATTGCCGCGCGCCCTGAGGACCATCCGCGCCCTGGCAAGGCGGAACACGCGCAATCATGCGGTCGGCTTCGTTGCGCAGCCCCAGCCAAAGCAGATTGTCCAGCCGCGCGGCGTGGTGCGGCGCCAGAGTGTCGGACCAATCGCGCAGGAACAATGCCTCGGTCGCGGCATCCACGGACAGGGTTGTCCAGGCGCGGATCACCTCGGCCTTGGCGGCATCGTCGCGTCCGTCGGCCTTCAGGGCGTTCACCCAAAGCCCCCGCCCCAGTTCGACTGGTGCGAGGCCCAGAACTTCGGCTTTGCGACCCTCCAGCGGAATCGCGCCCTCGCCCCGATAGCCGCGCAAGGCCGGGCCAATCGTGGCGGCGCGCCAGAAACCGGCGCATTTCGTCAAATGTGCCAAGCCCGGCCCGCAGATAGCGCCATTCGACGATATCCTTGGCGACCGGCCCGATCCCGGCTGCCAGACTGCGCGCCTTGTCCCAATCGTCGCCGCGCACTTCGGCCATCATGGCAGCAACTTTCGGACCTTCGGCGGCCATTTTTACAGCCTCGTCCTCGGTCAGGCCGGTCAGGCCGATCGGTCCGATGTCGATCAATGGGACAGGGTCTTCGACGACGACCGGAACAAATCGTTCGGACGGGCGGGGCTGTGGGCGAATGGCATTCGACTCGACCCCGGTCAGCGGCAAAACCGCGCCGTTGTCGCCCGACCCATCAGCGCCTGCAATCAGCGCCACTTCGGTAAGGGGCACTTCGGTAAGGGGCCCGTCGGTTAGGGGCACGTCTGCGTCGGCAGAACCCAGTGCCGCCGCTCCATCGTCCGGGACGCGGGACGCGCTTGCGGCCGGATCATCTGCGTCTTGCGGACTGGTCAGCAACCTCGATCCGTTCACCACTGCCATAGAATACGGCAGTCGAGGCCAGCATCACCGAGACCCCGAACACGGCAATCAAGCTCAACCCTGTTATTCCGGCGTTCGTCATCGCGCCCTCGCTCGTGCTCATACGGCTCTACTTCTACACGTTATCTTGGCAAGGGCATGACACCCGGATAGGGTCCGCCGCAGCGGGCGCGAAAACCCGCCTATGGCCCGGGGCCTGCCTCATGTTTCGCGGATCTATGCCCGCCTTGGTGACACCGTTCAAAGACGGCTCAGTCGCTGAGCGCACTTGTCGAGTGGCAGATTGAAAACCAGCGCCGGTTTGGTGCCGATGGGAACGACAGGGGAAAGCCCGACGGTCAGCCATGAAGAACATGACGCCGTTGTGGCCGCCGTGGTCAAGGCCGCAGCGGGCCGGGTTCCGGTCATCGCCGGGGCCGGGTCGGCCGAGTCGGTCCGCCTTGCCAAACATGCCGAAGCTGTGGGCGCGGATGGCATTCTTGTGGTTACGCCCTACTACAACAAGCCGACGCAACGCGGGCTGATCACGCATTTCACGACCGTTGCCGCCGCGACCAGCCTGCCGCTGATCATCTATAACATTCCGCCGCGTTCGGTCGTCGACATGACGCCGGAAACCATGGGCCCATAGCACAGCGCCGGTCGCGGTTCCGTCGCTGAGAATCCGAACGCCATTGGCACGCAGCGCGTCGGCCAGCGCGGCACAAGCGCGCGCCGGATGCAGACGCGCGCTGAGCGTGTCGTGGATCAGCAGGCCGGTCGGGCTGGGCGGGGAAAGGCCAGGCGCCGCTGACGCCGAAATAACCTCCCATTTCGCGCGTCCTTGCCAGAGTGTTCGGGCAGCCTCGGCCCGGGTATTTGCAAGGGCCAGCGCCGCGTCGTCCGCAACAGGTTGCAGACGCCAGCGCGCCACCTGTCTGCGCCACCGGCCCAGAACGCCTCGGCCATTCAGGCTTTCGAACTGAACTGTCGTTCCAGTTCTCGGAGGATCCTCCACTGGCCCCGGCAGCCACGCCATTCGGCGATGACCTGGGATGCGCCGCGCCGCATGCAGGCCCAGGCCGTCGAAAGGCCGAATGCGCATGGCGGCGTTGGCCTGCATCTCGGTCACCGCCAATGTCGCGCCGAAACTATGTGCCGAGTTCCAGGCCGCCACGTTGGCAGGGGATTTCGCCAAGGCCCTGAAATACCAGGACCGGCTGATACCGCTGCATCTGGCGATATTCACTGAACCGGGTCTGGTGGGCGCGAAATACGGGCTGTCCCTGCTGGGGCGATGCCTTGAAGATGTCCGCCCGCCACTGACGACGTTGGAGGACAGCACAAAGGCGGCGATCAGGGATGCGATGGTTCACGCCGGTCTGCTGAACTGATCCAATGGTGGCGCAGGTTCATATGATCACCGGCCTTACCGGTGCCGGGAAATCCACCTATGCCGAACGCCTGCGGCGTGATCTTGGCGCGGTGCGCTTTTCCATCGACGACTGGAACGCGGTGCTGTTTTTTCCCGATCGCGCGCCAACTTCAAGCTTTCAGTGGTTCTATGATCGCGTGCAGCGCTGTTGTAAGCAGATGCGGGCCACGGCCGACCACGTGCTGGACGCCGGACAGCCTGCGGTCTTTGACTGCGGCTTCACCAACCTGCACTAACGCACAATCTTTTATGATTGGGCGGACGGGTTGGGGGTGCCGGTCACGCTGCATTACATTGATGTTCCACGCGATATCCGTTGGGATCGGGTCCAGCAACGCAACACCGAAAAAGGCGCAACATTCGCGCTGGAGGTCACGCGTGAGATGTTCGAATTCATTGAAGACCTTTGGGAAGCTCCGACAGAGGCTGAGATGTCAGCGCGAAACGGTGTTATGATCGGCGCATGACCTCCGAACGTAATTTAGAATCATGCCTGGATATGACCGCGAACTGATCTCTAACGGGAACCCGATGGAAGCGGTTGTTGGGTTTTCCCGTGCAGTCCGGGTTGGTCCATTTATCTCGATCGGCGGCACCGCACCGGTGAACGCCGACGGCGAGACGGTCGGCATCGGCGACGTTGCGGCCCAATCGCGTCAATGCCTGACGATCATCAAGACTGCCCTGGAACAGGCAGGCTCCGGTCTGCACGATGTCGTGCGCACCCGTGTCATCCTGACAGATATCGAGCGGTGGCGCGAAGCCATTGATGTCAGGAAAGAGTTTTTTGCTGATGTCCGTCCGGTCGACACGATCATGGCCGTGACCCGTTTCGTGAATCCGGAATGGCTGGTCGAATTCGAGGTCGATGCGATCATTGCAGGATGGCAGGAACGCTGACCAACAACGCAACCGGCCTTCAGTCCAGCGCGTCGCGCTGTTTTGAGCGCAGATCGCGCAGCGATTCCACCAGAAGCGCGGTGATCATCCCGAAGCCCAGAAACCCGTTCGCCGCTGCCATCCCGCCCAGCAGCCGCCATGCGAAAGGCAGCTCGCTTTCGGTCAGGCCCAGCGTGGTGAAGGCCGTGAGCGAGAAATAGACCGAAGCCTCTAACGTGGCGAATATCCCAAGCGCACGCAGGGTGACGGCCCACATCCAGATCGTCGCGCTGAGGATTGCAACACTCATCGAGCACCGATCAGGCACAGCAAAATCATCACTTTCGGCCCATGGGGTGGGCGGTCAGCGACCAGGGACGCAGCGCGTTGGTCACCTTCCTCAACGCCCAGTACAGCATGCCGGCAATGACAATCGACCCAAGGATCAAACCGCATGCCGAGGGCAATCATCAAGACTGCCCTGGAACAGGCAGGCTCCGGTCTGCACGATGTCGTGCGCACCCGTGTCATCCTGACAGATATCGAGCGGTGGCGCGAAGCCATTGATGTCAGGAAAGAGTTTTTTGCTGATGTCCGTCCGGTCGACACGATCATGGCCGTGACCCGTTTCGTGAATCCGGAATGGCTGGTCGAATTCGAGGTCGATGCGATCATTGCAGGATGGCAGGAACGCTGACCAACAACGCAACCGGCCTTCAGTCCAGCGCCCGCTGTTTTGAGCGCAGATCGCGCAGCGATTCCACCAGAAGCGCGGTGATCATCCCGAAGCCCAGAAACCCGTTCGCCGCTGCCATCCCGCCCAGCAGCCGCCATGCGAAAGGCAGCTCGCTTTCGGTCAGGCCCAGCGTGGTGAAGGCCGTGAGCGAGAAATAGACCGAAGCCTCTAACGTGGCGAATATCCCAAGCGCACGCAGGGTGACGGCCCACATCCAGATCGTCGCGCTGAGGATTGCAACACTCATCAGCACCGACAGGCACAGCAAAATCATCACTTTCGGCCCATGGGGTGGGCGCAGCGACCAGGGACGCAGCGCGTTGGTCACCTTCCTCAACGCCCAGTACAGCATGCCGGCAATGACAATCGACCCAAGGATCAAACCGCTGCCGAGGGCAATCTGGACCACCATATTCGCATCGTTGGGCATATCCGGCTTATCCCGGCGAAGCGCGCGCTGGTCAAGTCGGCGCCCCATACTGGACTTGCGGCGCGCCAACCCCTAGATCGCCTTCATGGCAAAGCCGAAGGACAATCCGAACTACAAGGTCATCGCCGAAAACCGGCGGGCACGGTACGACTATGCCATCGAGGAAGACATCGAATGCGGCATCCAGCTTATGGGGTCCGAGGTTAAAAGCCTGCGCCTGAATACCGCGAACATCGCCGAAAGCTATACCACGGTTGACGAGGGCGAGTTGTGGTTGGTCAACAGCTATATCGCCCCCTATGACCCGGCCAAGACCTGGGGGCATGAGGATCGGCGCCGTCGCAAACTGCTGGTATCGCAACGCGAACTGGCCAAGATGTGGCAGGCGACGCAGCGCGAAGGCATGACGCTGGTGCCGCTGGTTCTGTATTTCAACCATCGTGGTCTGGCGAAGATCAAGATTGCCATCGGCAAGGGCAAGAAGAACCAGGACAAGCGCGAAACCAGCGCCAAGCGAGATTGGCAACGTCAGAAGGCGCGCCTGATCCGCGACCACGGATAGACGAACCACTCCACCAGAACACAATATGTTGATTTTCGGCACCGTCTGGCCCAAAAGGTACCTGTCGGCGCGCGGGGCGGTGTTCGGCGGTTGATCATTGAGTGACCCCAACGAGGTATCGCTATGGAATTAATCATCGGACTGATTGCCGGGGCCGTGGGCGGCAATGTTGCAGGCAAGGCCGTGCCAAAGCTTGATATGGGCACGTTGATGAACTCGATCGCCGGAATCGTCGGTGGCGGATTGGGCTCGACCATCATCGGGATGATGGGTGCGGCGCCCGCCGCGGCTGAAGCGGCCGGCGGTATGGATATCGGTGCAATCATCGGCCAGATTGCCGGTGGCGGCGTCGGTGGCGGCGTGTTGATGGCCGTGGTCGGCATGATCAAGGGCGCAATGTCCAAGTAAGACACCGTCCGCCCGCGTGACGGACTTGTCCTTGGCCCGGCCTCTGGCTAGGTGGGGGGCAGTGGTTTCCGGCATGCGAGGCGGCAACAGATGACAGATGATCCCAGGACGCTGGTCTCGACCGACTGGCTGGCGGCCCGGCTGAAAATGCCGGACGTGCGTTTGCTGGATGCCAGCTGGTATCTGCCGGCAGACGGTCGTGACGGGCGCGCGGAATATGCCGACCGGCATATCCCCGGTGCGCGCTTTTTTGATATCGACGAGATTTCCGACAAACGCAGCGCCCTGCCCCATATGGTGCCTCCGGTCGAGTTGTTCATGCCGCGCATGCGCGCCATGGGCATCGGCGACGGGCATCAGGTCGTGGTCTATGATGGTGCTGGCCTGTTTTCGGCGGCGCGCGTCTGGTGGCTGTTCCGCCTAATGGGCAAGACCGACGTTGCCGTGTTGGACGGCGGCTTGCCGAAATGGCTGGCCGAGGGGCGCGACGTTACAGACGAAGACCCGATCATCCGGGATCGCCACATGACCGTCAGCCGCCAAAACCGGCTGGTCCGCGACGTCACCGAAGTGGCGGCCGCCGCCAAGCTGGGCGATCACGAGATTGTCGACGCCCGCGCACCTGAACGGTTCCGCGGCGATGCGCCCGAACCGCGCGAAGGGCTGCGCGCCGGGCATATTCCAGGCTCGAAAAACGTGCCTTTCAAGACCTTGCTGAACAGTGACGGCACGATGCGCGCGCCTGGCGAACTCGAAGCGATATTCCGCAACGCGGGTGTCGACCTGAACAAGCCGGTGATCACCACCTGCGGATCCGGCGTGACCGCGGCGGTTCTGTTCCTGGCGCTGGACCGCATCGGCCACCGCGATCACGCGCTTTACGATGGCTCCTGGACGGAATGGGGCCAATACCAAGATCTGAAGATAGCCACCGGAGAGGCCTGAGATGCTCACCACCCTGCAGGACCAGCCACAGGACAAGATCCTGATGCTGGTCAAGATGTTCCGCGACGATCCGCGCAACGATAAAGTCGACCTTGGCGTCGGCGTCTACCGCGATGCCAGCGGCAATACGCCGGTGATGGCATCGGTCAAAAAGGCCGAGAAGATGTTGTGGCAGGCCGAGCAGACCAAGGCCTATACCGGTCTTGCAGGCGACCCGGCCTTTGGCGAAGCGATGCGCGGGCTGCTTCTGGGCGACGCTGTCCCGGCAGATCGCGTCGCGGCGGCGGCAACGCCCGGCGGCACCGGTGCGGTACGCCAGGCGCTTGAGCTGATCCAGATGGCCGCGCCCGAGGCGACGGTCTGGATTTCCGATCCGACCTGGCCAAACCACCCGTCGATCATCAAATACCTCGGCATGAAGATGCAAACCTACCGCTATTTCGACGAGGCTTCGCGCGGCGTCGATTTCGCCGGGATGATGGCCGATCTGGACGCGGTGAAGCCGGGCGATGTGGTGCTGCTGCACGGCTGCTGCCACAATCCGACAGGCGCGAATCTGACCGGTCCGGAATGGTCAGCGGTGGCTGACCTGCTGGTTGCGAAAAACGTGACACCGCTGATCGACATTGCTTATCAGGGCTTCGGTGACGGGCTGGAGGCGGACGCCGCCGGGACGCGTCTGATCGCCTCGCGTCTGCCCGAAACCCTTATCGCGGCAAGTTGTTCGAAGAATTTCGGCATCTACCGCGAACGCACCGGCATCCTGATGGCCGTGGCCCCGGATGCGACGGCGCGTGACAAGGCGCAGGCCACGCTTGCCTATCTGAACCGGCAGAACTTCTCATTCCCGCCGGATCACGGCGCGCGGTTGGTCACGATGATCCTGAACGACGCCGACCTGCGCGCCGAGTGGGAGGCAGAGTTGGAGGCGGTACGGACCTCGATGCTGGACCTCAGAACGCAGCTTGCGAACGCCTTGCGCGAACGCAGCGGATCGGATCGTTTTGGTTTTATCGCCCAGCATCGCGGCATGTTCAGCCGGATCGGGGCCACCCCCGAACAAGTGCTGAAAATGCGCGAAGATCACGGCATCTACATGGTCGGCGACAGCCGCATGAACATCGCCGGGCTGAATGCGCAAACTGTGCCGATCCTGGCAGATGCAATTGTGGCGGCCGGGGTCTGATCGGGCGCGCAACTGCGACCTGCCTTGCGTCAGCGGCGCCGTTACGGCGTCGCGCGCCTCTTGACCATCGCCGGGGGAAGGCCACCTATGGCATGGCCCCTCCTATCGCCCGAGCGCCCGTGACAGATCAGCCCATCGAAATTTCGGCCCATGCCAGCCTGCACGACATCCCGGCGACGGACTGGGATGCCTGTGCTGCGCCCGATGCCGCGTCGGGCCGTCCACTGGATCCCTTTACGACCCATCGCTTCCTGCTGGCGCTGGAAGACAGCGGCTCGGTCGGGCCGGGCACGGGGTGGCAGCCGCGTTATCTGAGCGCCAAGATCGACGGGCAGATCATTGCGGTCGCGCCGCTTTACGCCAAGGGGCACAGCCAGGGCGAGTATATTTTCGATCACAATTGGGCGCATGCATTTGAACAGGCCGGCGGGCGCTATTACCCGAAGTTGCAGATGACCGTACCCTTCACGCCCGCCACCGGACGGCGATTTCTGATCCGTCCCGGATTGGAAGACCTTGGCCGCGCGGCCCTGATTCAAGGCGCGATGCAGATTGCCGAGCAGAACGATCTGTCTTCGGTTCACATCACATTCTGTACCGAGGATGAGGCTGATGCCGGGGCCGGGATGGGCCTGCTGCACCGCACGACGCAACAATTTCACTGGGTGAACGACGGCTATGGGGATTTCGACGATTTCCTCGCCTCGCTGTCGTCGCGCAAGCGCAAGAATATTCGCAAAGAACGCGCCACGGCGGCGGCATTCGGTGGTCAGATCGTCAGCCTGACCGGCGATCAGATCCAGCCGGAACATTGGGATGCCTTCTGGGCGTTCTATCAGGACACCGGAGCGCGCAAATGGGGCACGCCCTATCTGACGCGCGATTTTTTCCGTATCGCGCATGAGGTGCTGCGTGACGACATTCTGCTGGTTCTGGCGCTGGCCGATGGCGTCCCGGTTGCCGGGGCGCTGAATTTCATTGGCCGAGAGGCCTTGTTTGGCCGCTATTGGGGCGCCCTTGAAGATCATCCCTGCCTGCATTTCGAGCTCTGTTATTATCGCGCTATCGACTATGCCATCGAACACGGGCTGGCGCGCGTGGAAGCGGGCGCACAGGGCAGTCACAAACTGGCGCGCGGCTATCTGCCGGTGGCGACCCATTCGCTGCACTGGATCGCCGAACCGGGGTTTCGCCGCGCGGTGGCCGACTATCTGGCCGCCGAGCGCCGCGCCGTAGATGAAGAGATTGAGGTGCTGACAAGCTATGGCCCGTTCCGCAAAGTGGATGCGGCCGAGAGAGAGGTGGAATGACTGATGTATCCGAATTCGACGACCTGCTGGCCAACGGCTGGGTGCTGGACGGCGACAGCACCGGGATCACGAAGACCTTTCAGTTCCGCAATTTTGTCGAGGCCTTCGGCTGGATGACCCGCGCCGCAATAATTGCCGAAAAAATGAACCACCACCCGGAATGGCAAAATGTGTACCGAACGGTTGAAGTCCGCCTGACCTCGCACGATACCGGGGGTCTGAGTGAACGGGACAGGAAACTGGCCGAAAAAATGGATGCGCTGTGATGGATAAGATTCTGGGACTGCCGATCGGAACGGATCGTACCGTTGGCGATGTGATCACCGGCGATGTGGTGCTGGGCATCGCGCTGAATGTCGTTGCAGCCTTTGTGATCCTGTTTGTCGCGCTGACAATCTCGGGCTGGGTGCGGCGCAAGCTGATCCGCATCGCGACCGACAACGAAGAACTTGACCTGACGCTATTCTCGTTCCTGGCGAATATCCTGCGCTATGCTATTCTTGCGATGGCGCTGGTGTTCATTCTGAACCGGTTCGGGATTCAGACAACCTCGCTTGTGGCGGTGATTGGTGCGGCGGGTCTGGCCATCGGACTGGCCATGCAGGGCGCGCTAAGCAGTATTGCGGCGGGCATCATGCTGGTGATCTTTCACCCGTTTCGGATCGGCGATTTTGTCGAGGTCGACGGGCTGATGGGGACAGTCAAGGATATCTCGATCGTGGCGACCGAACTGGCGACGCTGGACAATCTGCAGGTCATCGTGCCGAATTCGAATGTCTGGGGCGCTCCGGATTGTGTTGAAAAACTCCGTTTTAGGGCCTGAACGATGATTTTTCTTTCCATGCAGCCCGATCCTAAATTTTTGGCGCGGGGGTCGGCCCAAATCGCCTACATGCGCTCACGCGCAGCCATGCGCTGTCTCGTGGTCAAAGCTTTCCGACTATTTCGCTTCATAGGTTTTCGCAAGAAATCCGCGACGCTCTGATTTCGGAGTTTTTCAACACAATCCTCCGATCACCAATTATTCGGTCTATCCGACCCGACGCGCAGAATGGCTGTTTGGTGTCAGCTATCGGGCAGAACTGAAAAAGGCCGAGCGGATCATACGCGAAACCATCTTCAACGACCCCCGCGCCCATGCCGAGCCCGAACCGTTCATACAAGTCAACAACCTTGGTGATTTCTCGGTCGATTTTCTGGTGCGGGTTTGGTGTGATCGCGACAATCTGTTCCAGTTTCAGGCCGACATGAAGCGCGCGGTGAAAGAGGCATTTGACGCCGAAGGCATCGAAATTCCCTTCCCGACTCAGACGGTTATCCGCGAAGGGTAAGGGCGGGCGGGCCGGTAAAACCTGGTCGGGGCGAACTTTGATTGATCTCGGATAGAAGCCGGGCGAATGAAAGAGGTTCCGCGACTACCGCCTCAGGTCGATGATGCCTTTGGGTCTGAGTGTGCGTCCGACGTATCGCCCCGCCTCACAACAAATCCAGGATCGCCTGCCCGCCGGTCAGCGCGCAGCCACCTGTGATATCCTCGGGCTGGAACCGCGTGACAACGCCGTCATCCACGACCATCACATAACGCGACGACCGGTCGATCATGCCCGTCGCTTCGGCAGTGAAATCCATGCCGATTGCCTTGGTGAACTTGCTTTGCGGATCGGCCAGCAGGGTAATCCCGGCCGCCGCAGCGCCGGTCACCTCGCCCCAAAATTTCATCACATGCATGTCGTTGACCGAAAGCACGATCACCTCGTCCACGCCTTTCGCGCGAATCGCGCCATGCGCGTCGATGATCGTTGGCATATGCGCCGAATGGCAGGTCGGCGTGAATGCGCCCGGCACCGCAACGACGACGATTTTGCGCCCCGTGGTCAGATCGGCCAAATTTACCGCCTCGGGCTCGTCAGGGCCTTTGCGCACAAATGTTGCGGCTGGCAGGGTGTCGCCTTCACGGATGCTCATTTTCGTGCGCTTTCATTTGTTTCAACTGGACCTTCTGACTGGATATAGACAGGTTCGCAGGCAAGACCAGCGCGGGATGCGATAGGCGAGGAACCGAATGGCACATTTCGTAATAGTAGGTGGCGGGCAGGCAGCGGCATCGCTGGTGGCGAAACTGCGGACCGAGGGGTTTGACGGCCAGATCACCCTGATTTCCGCCGAACCGGTGCCGCCTTACCAGCGCCCGCCGCTGTCCAAAGCCTATCTGAAAGGCGAGATGGAGGAGGCGCGCCTGTACCTGCGCCCGGCCGCTTATTACGCCGATCAGGATATCACGCTGAAACTGGGAGCTGCGGTCACGGCCATTGATGCGTCTGCAAAGACCCTCACTGTGGGTGATGAGGTGATCGCCTATGATCAACTTGCAATGACCACCGGATCCACGCCGCGCCGCCTTCCTGCGGCAATAGGCGGCGATCTTAAAGGGGTGTACGAAGTCCGATCACTCGCCGATGTCGACGGCATGCGCCCGGCGTTTCAAGCTGGCCAGCGGCTTTTGGTGGTCGGCGGCGGATATATCGGTCTGGAGGCCGCAGCCGTGGCCGCCGAACTTGACCTGCAAGTCACCGTCATTGAAATGGCCGACCGTATCTTGCAGCGCGTCGCGTCGCCCGAAACCTCGGCCTTCATGGCCGATCTGCATCGCAGCCACGGCGTGAAAATCCTGGAGAATACCGGGCTGGACCGGCTGCTGGGCGATGACAATGTGACCGGCGCGCGGCTGTCCGACGGAACCGAAATTGACGCAGATTTTGCCATCGTCGGGATCGGCGTGACGCCGGGGTCATCGCTGGCAGATGCTGCCGGGCTGACCTGTGACAATGGAATTGCGGTGAACGCGCTGGGTCAGACATCTGACCCGTCGATCTGGGCGGCGGGGGATTGCGCGTCATTTCCCTATCGCGGCGGGCGCATCCGGCTGGAAAGTGTGCAGAACGCCATTGATCAGGCCGAAACCGTCGCAGCAAACATGCTGGGGGCGGAAACCGAGTATGTGCCGCATCCCTGGCTCTGGTCGGATCAATACGATCTGAAGCTGCAAATCGCCGGACTGAACACCGGATACGACCAAGTGGTCGTGCGCCAGGTCGGGGATGCACGGTCGCACTGGTATTATCGCGGGGACAGGCTGATCTCGGTCGATGCGATGAACGACTCGCGCGCCTATATGGTCGCCAAGCGGCTGATCGAGGCGGGTAAATCCCCGGCCCCAGAGGTGGTCGCCGATCCCGCGACCGAACTGAAGCCGCTGCTGCGCGCGTGAGGATCATCGCCGGTGACTGGCGCGGCCGCACCCTGACGCCGGTGGGCAAAGGCGACGCGGGCGCGCATCTGCGCCCCACAACTGATCGCATCCGCGAAAGCCTGTTCAACATGCTGACCGGCGGGCGATTTGGTGACCCGATTACAGGCGCGCGGGTGCTGGACCTCTTCGCGGGGACCGGGGCGTTAGGGCTGGAAGCGCTCAGCCGCGGGGCCGCCCATGCGACGTTTATCGACAGCGGGCGCATTGCCCAGGGGTTGATCCGCAAGAATATCGCGCTTTGCGGTGCGGCGGCGGCGACCCTGAAATCACTGGATGCAACCCGCCTGCCGGTGAACCCGGATGCGCCCTATGATCTGGTGTTCCTCGACCCGCCTTACGGTCAATGGCTGGGCAATCTGGCGATGCCGATTGCGCTGCAAGGCGGCTGGCTGGCACAAGGTGCATTGGTAGTTTGGGAGGATGAGGCCGAGCCCACTCCGACTGCAGGCCTGAAACGCCTCGACAGTCGGCGTTATGGCGATACGGTGGTGACGATCTACGAAGTCGAAGGCCCATGAGCGATTTGCCGGACCATTTCTGCCCCGGCTGCGGGGCCGCGCAAAAGGTGTTTCCCCGCTATCCCTGGTATTTTTGCAAAGACTGCGTCAAGCGCGCCACCGACGGCGCGGGGCGGGCGCTGAAATTCGCCAATACCAGCGCTGGCGGCGGCTTCGCATTCGCCTATGCTGCGGCCGATGACTGGGTCTGTTGTGGCCACGTGCTGTGCCGGATTCAGCGGCGCCCGGTTCTGGTGGGCGAGGCGCGATTTGGCGGCATTGTCGCCCAGCCGGTGCCGGACCGACCACTGGAAAGCTCGCCCAATGATACGATCAACCTGAAAGGCAAGGAACGCTATGTCCCTGACGACACCAAGCGCCGTCCTATTTGATTGCGACGGCGTGCTCGTCGATAGCGAGCCGATCACTGATACTGTGCTGATCGCCAATCTTGCCGGATATGGATTGCACCTTGCCCCCGAGCAGGTGACCAAGATGTTCACCGGCGGCACGATCAAAGGTGTCGAGCAAAGCGCGCGCAGCATGGGCGCCGACCTTCCCGCAGACTGGATCGACAGGATCTATGCCGCGACCTTCGAACAGTTGCAGGCAGGAACGCCCTTGATTGACGGCGTGCCAGAGGTGCTGGACGCGCTGGACCTGCGCGGTATTCCCTATGCTATCGGATCCAACGGGCCGATGGCGAAGATGCGGATCACGCTGGGCCAGCACGGGTTGTGGGACCGGTTTCAGGGACGGATATTCTCGTGCCACGAACACGGGGACGCCAAGCCTGCGCCGGATCTTTACCTGCGCGGGGCTGCGGCAACCCGCCAGCGCCCCGAAGATTGCGTTGTCATCGACGACAGCGTCGCAGGGTGCCGCGCCGGGGTCGCCGCAGGAAGCCGCACCATTGGTTTTGCCCATGCCAGCGATCCCGAAAGCCTGCGCGCCGTCGGGGCAGACCCCGTCACCTCGATGGCCGAGGTGCGCGCGCTGTTGGGGTTATGAGGCGGCGGCCTCAAGCTGATCCGCGATCGGTTTAAGTGCCGCATAAAGGACCGAGTGGATCGGCGTCGGCACGCCGTGTTTTGTGCCAAGACGCACCACCTCGCCGCTCATAAACTCGTGCTCCAGCGGTTTTCCGGCGCTCAGATCGTCCAGCATCGAGGCATGCATCGTGCCGGGCAGGCGCTGGATGAAGCCCCAATATTGTTCAAGTGCGGTGTCGGGGAAGTCTGGCAAAATGACATCTGCGACGGCGCAGGCTTCGGCAATTGCATTCTGAAACAGCTCGCCAGAAACCGGGTTTTCCCGCAATGGTCCGATATCAAGGCCGGTCAGGGTCGTCAGGCTGGCCAGCGCGCTTTGCGAACAGAACTTCGCCCAGATGTCGTTGAGGATTGTTGTAGAAAGCAACCCGGTCGCCGCCGGGCTGTCGTTCAGCGCATCGGCAAGACGCTGGCAACGCGCAGTCTCGGTTCCGTCCAGTTCGCCAAACAGCAGAATCTCGAAGTCCGAGTCATGTTTGATCGTGCCGGGTGTCGGGACACTTGCAGGAATGCGCGCGACACCGGGCACCACGTGATGCATGCCGATCACGGCGCCAAGACGCTCATGCGCGCTGACGCCATTCTGGCAGGTCACGACCAATGTGTCGTCGCGCAGCATCGGCTTGATCGCCTCGGCAGCGATTTCGACATCGCGGTTTTTGACCATGAACATCACAACATCGACCGGTCCAACCTCGGCCGGGTCACCGGTTGCGTGAATGTCTGTCACATGGGCGTCGCCCAGCGGGCTGGTGATCCGCAGGCCGTCAGCCTGCATCGCGGCCAGATGCGCGCCACGGGCGATCAGCCAGACATCATGGCCCGCCTGTGCCAGCCGACCGCCGAAGTATCCGCCAATTGCACCCGCGCCCATCACAGCGATTTTCATGTCCCGCCCCCCGCTTCCATGGTTCAGGGCAGGCTACTATTCGGCATGTACGGGCGGCAAGCCGCTATGCCCAGGTCGGGTGGAATTTGTCCGCAGGCGAAAGCGTAAAGATCTCGACCCCATCCGCCGTGACGCCGACGGAATGTTCGAATTGCGCTGACAGCGATTTGTCGCGCGTCACCGCCGTCCAGTCATCGGACAGCACTTTGGTTTCGGGGCGGCCAAGATTGACCATAGGCTCGATCGTGAAGAACATGCCCTCTTCCAGCGTCGCACCTGTGCCCGCGCGACCATAGTGCAGCACGTTGGGCGGCGCGTGGAACACCCGGCCCAGCCCGTGGCCGCAGAAATCGCGGACAATCGACATGCGGTGTGCTTCGGCATAGGCCTGAATGGCGTGGCCGATATCACCAAAAGTATTGCCGGGGCGCACCGCCTCGATCCCTTTCATCAGGGCGTCGTGGGTCACCTGGATCAACCGCTCGGCCTTGCGGGACAACTTGCCGGCGACATACATCCGGCTGCTGTCGCCGTACCAGCCATCGACGATCACCGTCACGTCGACATTCAGAATATCACCATCTTTCAGGCGCTTATCACCCGGAATACCGTGGCAGACCACATGATTTACGCTGATACAGCTGGCGTGCCTGTACCCCTTATAGCCGATGGTGGCCGAGGTTGCGCCAGCCGCATCCACCGCATCATTGATGGCCTTGTCAATCTCGGCCGTGGTGCGCCCCGGTTCGACCAGCGGTGCAATACTGTCGAGGATCCGGGCCGTCAGCTGCCCCGCCTTGTGCATGCCTGCAAAATCCGCCGGTTCAAACAGGCGGATGCCGTCACGAGTGATACGAGAGGGGGTCGGGTCGTCCAAGGCATTCTCTTTCGCTGCGATTTTGCGGGTATATAGGGCGTTACAGGCAGTTATTCCAGTTCTGGTGCAAGGCGAATGCGTCCGGATACTGTTGAAAAAGTCCGTTGATTGGCCGCGCACGCTCTGATTCACTTGTTTTGAGGGTGGAGGGTTCGGCGATGATGGGTCCAAGGCAAGTTGCGCAAGGCGCGCTGTTCTATGAGTTCTCGATCGAGAGTTTTGTGCCGAAGGATCATCCCGTCCGGGGAATTGATCGCTTCCTTGATCTGACAGGTGTGCGCCCCTTGCTCGCTTCATACTACAGTGCCAATGGCCGCCCTTCGATTGATCCTGAACTGATGATCCGCATGCTGTTGTTGGGCTATTGTCAGGGCATCCGTTCCGAGCGACGGCTTTGCGAAGAGGTTCATGTCAATCTGGCGTATCGTTGGTTTTGTAAGCTTGATTTGGCTGATCCAGTGCCCGACCATTCGACATTCTCTAAGAACCGGCATGGCCGTTTCCGCGAGAGCGGTTTGTTCCGACATTTGTTCGAGGTCGTTTTGCAGCGCTGCATGGATGAGGGGCTGGTTGGCGGCCACAGCTTTGGTGTTGATGCCAGTCTGATCCCCGCGAATGCAAACCAGACGCGCGGCGTTGAAAGCAAAGACGGACTGCCAGCAGATCTGACGTCCCGTGCCGTCGACGAATATCTCGAGACGCTGGATGATGTGGCCTTCGGTGCTGCGACCAAGGTCGTCCCCAAATACATCTCACCGGCTGATCCAGCAGCGCGTTGGACTGGGGCTGACGGGGGAGCCGCCTACTTTGCCTATTCCACTAACTATATGGTCGATTTGGATAATGCAGTCATCGTGGACGTCGAGCCGACGGCTCCGATCCGGCCTGCAGAGGCGCGGGCAGCAAGGGAGATGATCGATCGTGTACATGAGCGGTTTGGCATCAAACCTGACAAGCTTGTGGGTGATACGGGTTACGGATCAGCCGAGATGTTGGGCTGGCTTGTGGACGAACGTCAAATCGAACCCCACATTCCGGTCTGGGATAAGTCAAAACGAACTGACGGCACATTCTCACGCGAAGACTTTGTCTACGACCCGGCGACCGACAGCTATACTTGCCCGACCGGCAAAGCCTTGCAAACATATCGGCGGAACTTCTCAAAACCGCGAAAGCCCAATGGCAGCAAAGACGGGTTCATCAGATACCGAGCCTCAAAGCACGATTGCGACGCATGCCCTCTGAAGTCGCAATGCTGTCCGAAGGACGACGGCAGACGCCTTATGCGGTCCGTTCACGAAGCCGCCCGAGACGTCGCTCGCGATATCCGAAAAACAGATGCCTACATGACGTCGTTCATCCAAAGGCGGAAGGTTGAAATGCTCTTTGCCCACCTGAAACGATACATCGGCGTGCAGATGATGCGGCTTCGAGGACCCAAAGGCGCAACCGAACAGTTCCAACTCGCAGCAACAGCTCAAAACCTCCGGAAACTGGCGAAGTTGGTGCCAGCAACAGTGCCAACGTGAAAGAAAACGGCGCGCGGCCGCCTCTCGCTCAACAACGCGCCGACCAAAACATCGACTTCTTCAACAGTATCTCCGCCCAGCGTGACGCCGTTCTGGTCTATCCGCGCACCTATGGCCAAAGCTTCGACACCCGCGCGGCGCGCAGCATGGAACGCCGCCGCATAGCCCGGATCAAGGTCATCAGCCAAACGAAACCGCGCGCAATCGGTGCGCTGCACGAGGTACAGTATCACGGCGCGATCCCCGGCGGCCACCCGCACCGACAGATCGTCAAGATGCTTTGCCCCGCGTTTGGTGACGCTGTCGGGAAATTCGGCACAGTCCTCCGCGCGGCGCAGGGTGACGCTTTTGACCTCGACCCAGCAATCGGGCAATCCGGGCGCGCTCAGCAGGAAATCGCAGCGGCTGTTGTCGCCATAGCGGACCTCGGGGCGGCATGTGCCATAGGCGGCCAGCGCCGGGATCGTCTGTGCGGTCAACGCCTCCTGCACCACGCGGTTCGCGACGCCGGTGTCGATGGTGACCATGTGGCCGCCGGGCAGTTCGACCAACCGCCAGCCGTATTTCAGCTTCTTCTTCGGGTCGTCATTGGGTTCCAGCCAGACCCGCATGCCCGGCGTCGCCAGACCCATCATCGAACCGGGGTTTGGGCAATGTGCCGTCACCTCGGACCCGTCGCCCAGTGACACATCCGCCAGAAAGCGCTTGTAGCGCCGGATCAAAATGGCCGGGATCAGAGGGGTTGGAAACTGCATGGCGCGCGACCTATACCCGTGGCCAGCCCCAAGCAAGGACGCCCGCGCATGCCAAACCCCACCGCCGCAATGCTTGTGATCGGAGATGAGATCCTGTCGGGCCGCACACGCGATGCCAACATGTACCATCTGGCCAATGTGCTGACCGAAAAAGGCATCGACCTGACAGAGGTGCGTGTGGTCGCCGATGACCGCACTGCCATCGTCACGGCGGTCAAGGTGCTGTCGGGTGCCTGGGATCACGTCTTTACCTCGGGCGGGATCGGGCCAACGCATGATGACATTACGGCCGATTGCATGGCCGAGGCTTTCGGGGTCGGCATTGATGTGCGTGACGATGCCCGCGCGCTGTTGGCCGCCCATTACGTCCGCAACGAATCCGAATTCAATGCGGCACGCCTGCGCATGGCGCGTATCCCGGATGGGGCGGTTCTGATCGACAACCCGGTCTCGGTCGCGCCGGGGTTCTCGATCGGCAACGTGCATGTCATGGCAGGCGTCCCTGCGGTGTTCGAGGCGATGGTGGCCACAGTTATGTCCGAGCTGACAGGCGGCGCGCCCCTGATCAGCCAGACGGTCCGCATCGACCGGGGTGAAAGCGACATTGCCATGGTGTTGACAGGGCTGGCACAGGCGCACCCGGATTTGTCGATCGGCAGCTATCCGTTCCAACGCGACGGTAAATTCGGCGCGAACATCGTGATCCGGGGCACTGATGAAGTCGAGATATCCGCCGTGCGCAACGCGCTGCTGGACGCCTTCGCCGGTGATGCGGCGTGACCTTGCCCGGGGCGCCCGACATCTATGCCGCGATAGAGGCGACCTGGCCGCCTGCAGCAACGGATCGTGTCGGTCCATGGACGATCCGGCACGGCGCTGGTGGCGGCAAACGCGTCTCGGCCGTGACGCTGGAGGGGGCGTTCGATGCCCTGCCTGATGCCGAAGCCGCCATGCGCGACCTGGGACAGACCCCGCTGGTCATGGTTCGCGAAGGCGAGGCGTTGCTGGACGCTTCGCTGGAAAGCCTGGGATATGCGGTGATCGACCCGGTGACGCTTTACGTCGTGCGCGCGACCGAGATTGCCACCCCCGCCCCGCGCATGGTCGCCTTCGAGGTCTGGCTGCCGCTGGCGATCATGGCGGACCTATGGGCCGACGGCGGGATCGGCGCGGGCCGACTGGAAGTGATGGAGCGGGTTCAGGGGCCGAAAACCGCATTGTTCGGGCGGGCGCAGAACCGCCCTGCCGCCTGCGCCTTCGTCGCCTGTGCCAAAGATATCGCGATGATTCACGCGCTGGAGGTCGCACCCGCAATGCGGCGCATCGGGATGGGCGCGACCCTGACCCGCGCCGCTGCGGATTGGGCGGCGCGTCAGGGTGCGACCTGGCTGGCGCTGGCCGTGACCACGGCAAATTCGGGGGCAAACGCGCTGTATTCCGGGCTTGGGATGCAGGCAGTCGGGCAGTATCACTATCGCATCAAGGAGGACGCATGACCGACCAACCAACCGCCCTGGACCTGCCTGCCGTCGACCCGCTGCCGCCGGAAACGCAGAAATATTTCGACATCTGCGCTGAAAAGCTGGGGCTGATCCCGAATGTGTTGCGCGCCTATGCCTTCGACATCGCCAAGCTGGATGCATTCACCGCGCTCTACAACGATCTGATGCTGGGCGACAGCGGCCTGACCAAGCTGGAGCGCGAGATGATCGCCGTCGTCACCTCGTCGATCAATCGCTGCTGGTATTGTCAGGTCGCCCATGGCGCGGCTGTTCGCGCCCTGTCCGGTGACCCGGCACTGGGTGAAGCGATGGTGATGAACTGGCGCGCCGCTGACCTGAACGCGCGCCAGCGGGCGATGCTGGAATTCACCGAAAAGGTCACAACGGCCAGCGCAACGATTGCGGAGGGTGACCGGCAGGCGCTGCGCGATGCGGGCTTCACCGATCGCGGCATCTGGGACATCGCCTCGGTCGCGGGGTTCTTCGCGATGAGCAATCGGGTCGCCTCGGCCACCGGAATGCAGCCGAACGCAGATTATCACGCGCAGGCGCGCTGATGCCGGACCGGTTTGATAACTGTGATCGTCATTTGCCTGTAGCGCCCGTGCGTGGCAGGCTTGTGCCATGATACGCATTCTGTTCGCCTTACAGCTGCTTGCTGCCCCTGTTGCCGCCGAAACCCCGATGAGCGCGGCCGAGTTTGAAGCCTATACCACGGGCAAGACTCTGACGTTCAGCCGCGCTGGGCGCGAATACGGGATCGAAGAGTATTTCGATGATCGCCGCGTGCGTTGGTCATTCCTCGATGGGCAATGTCAAGAAGGCGTTTGGTACGAAGAGGGCGACAAAATCTGCTTCGTCTATGAGTTGGAGCCAAGCCCGCAATGCTGGCGATTCACCCGGCGTGGCGGCGGGCTGCGCGCAGATTTTGCCGATAGTGACGAAGTCCTGGAACTTTATGAAACCCGGGAAAGCGATGAGCCGATGACCTGCATCGGACCCGATGTCGGCGTTTGATTGACCGGACTGCGCACGTTGAGATAGCCGGAGGGGCCAGCCCCTCCGGACCTCCCCGGGATATTTTCGGGTCAATGATGTCAGAAGAGGGATCCCTGCCCCGGCGGTGGTTTTTTTGCGGGTTTTTTGGGTGGCGGGCTTGGTGCCGCAGAACCGCCAACCGGCAAGCGCCCATCGCGGAACTGGATTTCCAGCGCGTCGGCCTTGGCCGCGGCCTTTGCACTCATCACGACGTCACCATCGCCGCGGACAACCGCATAGCCACGCGACAGCGTCGCTTCATACCCCAAAGAGGATCGCAGCCGTTCGATGGCGTCGAGCTTTGCGCGCCGGGCGGTGGTCTGGGATTGCGCCAGCACACTCAGCCGGGTGCCCAAAGCGGAAAGGTCGCGGCGTTTCTGGGCCAGTGGCCGGTGCAGCAAAGCGGGGCGCAGACGATCTGATGCGGCGCCAAAGGCGCGCCGGTTGTCGCGGCTTTGCCGCAGCTGCGTGGCGGCGGCGCGACTGGCTTGGTCGTGCAATTGTTGGCGGGCCGTGGCCAGCCGGACTTTTAATGCCCGAGGAGAGAGGTTGGCCGAAACCTCGACCAGCCGCAGGCGTTTTCGGGCCGCTGTGTTGCGCAGGGCCTGCGGCAGGCGACCCTCGGCAAGGTCGAGGCGTTGGCGTGCCGTGCTCAGCAAGGTTTCAGGACGCGGCAGGGCGCGGGACAGATCAGCCAGGCGCTGACGGCGGCGGCTGGTCGCTTCGGACGCGGCGCGGGACAGGCGCGCGCCCTGCCCGTCCAGCCAGGCCAGCAGGTCCAGGCGCACCGGCACAGCGCGTTCAGCGGCAGCGGTCGGCGTTGGGGCGCGGTGATCCGAGACGAAGTCGATCAGGGTGGTATCGGTTTCGTGACCCACAGCAGAAATCAGGGGAATATCGCTGGCGGCAACGGCGCGGGCGACGACCTCTTCATTGAAGGCCCAGAGGTCTTCCAGCGACCCGCCGCCGCGGGCCACGATCAGCACATCGGGACGGGGCAGCTTGCCGCCCGGCGTCAGGCGGTTGAAGCCTGCGATGGCGGCGGCAACCTGCCCGGCAGCGGCCTGGCCCTGGACTGCGACGGGCCAGATCAGAACCTTGCAGGGAAATCGGTCGCGCAACCGGTGCAGGATGTCGCGGATCACGGCACCGGATGGCGAAGTCACGACGCCGATCACCTCGGGCAGGAAGGGCAGCGGCTGTTTGCGGGCCGGATCGAACAGCCCCTCGGCCTCCAGCGCTTTCTTCCGCTTTTCCAGCATCGCCATCAGCGCACCGACCCCGGCGGGGCGGATGTCGTCGATGACAATCTGGTACTTCGACTGGCCGGCGAAGGTGGTGACCTTGCCGGATGCGACCACCTCCATGCCTTCTTCGGGCTGGGTGGCCAGACGGGCCGAGACGCCCTTCCAGATCACGCCGGATATCACCGACCGGTCGTCTTTCAAGTCCAGGTACACATGGCCCGAGCGGGGGCGTGAGACGCGGCCGACCTCTCCCTTGATGCGGACCTGGCCGAATTCGCCCTCGATCACCCGTTTGATCGCGCCCGAGATTTCGGTGACGGTGAATTCATGGGCATTCTGGCCCGGTGTGGGGTCGTCGATCAGGTCGGACATATTGCTGTGCTTGTGGCGGCCATGCCGGGACTTTAGAAGGCCGGGGAAGCGGGGGAAAGAGCTATGAACATCCTGATACTTGGCAGCGGCGGGCGGGAACACGCGCTGGCCTGGGCGGTGAACCAGAACCCCAAGTGTGATCGGCTGATCGTGGCGCCGGGCAATGCAGGTATCGCGGCGGTCGCCGATTGCGCGGACATCGACATCATGGATGGGGCGGCGGTTGTGGAGCTGGCCGAAGGTGCCTCGATCGATCTGGTGATCGTCGGGCCCGAGGCACCGCTGGCCGCTGGCGTCGCGGATGATCTGCGTTCTGCCGGATTCTCGGTCTTCGGGCCATCGGCGGCGGCGGCGCGTCTGGAGGCTTCCAAGACATTCACGCATGAGGTTTGTGATGCGGCGGGCGCGCCGATGGCGGCGTGGGCGCGGTTTTCGGACGCGGCTGCGGCCAAGGGTTATGTCCGCAATCAGGGCGCGCCGATTGTCGTCAAGGCAGACGGGCTGGCGGCGGGCAAAGGCGTAGTAGTGGCCCAGGACGAGGCGACGGCATGCGATGCGATTGACGAGATGTTCGGCGGGATGTTCGGAGATGCAGGCGCCGAAGTTGTCATCGAAGACTTCATGGACGGGGAAGAAGCCAGCTTTTTCGTGCTGTGCGATGGTGACACCGTGCTGCCCTTTGGCACCGCGCAGGATCACAAGCGGGTCGCCGAAGGTGACACCGATCTGAACACGGGCGGGATGGGGGCGTATTCGCCCGCGCCGATCCTGACCGAGGCGTTGCAGGCGCAGGTGTTGGATCAGATCATCCGCCCGACTGTCGCCGAAATGGCGCGGCGCGGGACACCGTTTCAGGGCGTGCTCTATGCCGGGCTGATGATCGAGGGCGGTCGCGCGCGGCTGGTGGAATACAACGTCCGCTTTGGCGATCCGGAATGTCAGGTGCTGATGATGCGGCTGGGCGCGCAGGTGTTGGACCTACTGCAAGCCTGCGCCGAGGGGCGGCTGGCCGAGATGACGGTGAACTGGGCGGATGATCACGCGCTGACAGTGGTGATGGCGGCGGATGGGTATCCGGGCGCCTACGAAAAGGGAACGGTTATCGGTGGCTTGAATAGTCTGCCAGAGGACAGTTTTCAGATGACTTTCCACGCCGGAACGACCGAGCGTGACGGGCAGGTTGTGGCAAACGGTGGTCGGGTGCTGAATGTGACCGCGCGTGGAGCCTCACTGGCCGAGGCGCATGAACGCGCCTATGTGATGGTGGACGCAGTGGATTGGCCCGGCGGGTTCTGTCGGCGTGATATCGGCTGGCGGGCGTTGTCGGCCGGATGACCACGACAATCGGATACCGGCCCGCCTTGCTGAGGGGCCGCGTGGAACATTTGCTGGACGGCGATACCCTGTCTCTGTGGGGTGGCAAGGGGGCGACGATCAATCTGGGGCAGCTGCGCAAACTGCGCTATGCCTCGATAGCTGTCGCAGGGACCATCAGCCAGTATCTGGTGCTGAGCGATCAGAACGGACACCACCGGCTGAGCCAGTCGCTGACAATTGCAGAAAAGAACGGCGCGCGTGATCAGGAATTCCGCGACTGCGTGGCCACGATTCTTGAACGGATCGAACAGACCGCGCCCGGCCGGGCGGTTCTGATTGGCCCTGCCGGGCGCATGCGCTGGACGATGTTTGCGGTGGGGGCCCTGACCCTTCTTGCAGCTTTGGGCCTGGGCGGCGCGATCATCGCCACCTGCGCGCTGTCGCGGCGCGGCCCAGAGGGGTTGATCTATGTCGCGGCAATGCTGGCGCTTGGTGGCTATGTCAGTTGGCGGTATTCGGCCCGGGCAGGACGAGGTGTCGGTACCTGCGGCGCATTTGGCCGAGGCCCTGCGGGTGGGCGCGGCCTGAGCGTCGGATGAACCCTCAGCAACCAAGCGCTGTGCGAAAACTGCCGCGCCCCTTGTGGGCACCAATATCAGCCGCGTGCAACTTGCCACCTTTCAGCGTCACGGCCATCAGCCGCTGCCAATTTGCGCTGGCCACGATCATTACAGGCGCGTGTCCGCAATTGCGGATCCCGCCCGAGATGTAATCCTCGCCAATCCGGTGGTTGGTCACACCGGGCAGGTCGGCAACATGGCGCAACCCGCCGCCCTGCCAGCGCCAGACACGCAATACCTTCGCCAGATGCGGGCGGTCGACATAGGCAAGCTCGACCAGCCCGTCGCCATCCAGATCGGCCGCTCCGACCGGGGCCAGCCAGCGGTTCGAGGTGCCGATATGGGGCGTCGCCGCCAGTTTGCCTTGCGCACCATAGACGGCAAGGCTGGCGCCGCGGTTGACGTGCGTTTCGATCACCACAACCTCGGACAGGCCATCGCCATCGACATCTGTTAGGCGCGCCTCGATATCCTCAAACACGCGGCTTTCGGGTAAGCGATAGGTGACAGATTTGCGGCAGGTCCCGGACTGCGCCGGGCAGCCGTCGATCACCAGCGTCAACGCGCCCCATTCGACCGCATCACCCAGGATACCGTGCGCGTAACGCGTCGTCGGCGCGCTGAATTTGGCCGAGATCACCTGAGCGGTCGATCCGGCCGTTGCCGCGCTGGTGGCCGCAAACCACAGGCAGGCCGCGATCAACCCGCGCATCAGATCTGTTTTTCCGGCATCTGCACGATCAGACCGTCCAGTGCGTCGGTAACCTTCAACTGGCAGGTCAGGCGCGACCGATCCGGGTTCGGCTCATACGCGAAATCGAGCATATCTTCTTCCATCGCGTCCTTGGCGGGCAACTTTTCCACCCAGGTCGGATCGACATAGACGTGGCAGGTCGAACAGGCGCAGGCACCGCCGCAGTCCGCCTCGATCCCCGGAATGCCGTTGTCACGCGCGCCTTCCATAACCGTCAGGCCGTTGGCCACGTCGACGACATGTTCGGTGCCGCCATGTTCGATGTAAGTGATCTTCGCCATAATCCTGCAGGCCCTTCGTCGTTTACTGTTGCCTTCGCCAGATATAGGCACCGCGCGGTTATTGCCAGTCATTTGCCGACACTTGCGCGTGACGGCAAATGTTCTATCTTTGTTCACATGCCCCACCTGACCAACTCTGCCCCGGTACTGATGAGTGAACCACCGCCGACCCCGCACCCCGATGCCTGGATCCGTCCGCCCGGGGTGATCCCCAACGCCCGGCTGGCCGAACCACCCAATGGCGCGCGCGTCGTGGTTGCGGGCCTGGTCTTGATCCGCCAGCGTCCCGGCACGGCCAAGGGGGTGATCTTCGTCACGCTGGAGGATGAGACGGGCATCTGCAACGTCATCGTCTGGCGCAAGCTTTATGAACAATTCCGCCGGGCGGTCATCTCGGGCCGCTGCTTGCGGGTGACGGGCCGGGTGCAGCGTGACAGCGGGGTGACCCATGTGATCGCCGAACATGTCGAGGATATTTCCTGGATGCTGGATGAACTGGTGCGAAGCGACGGCGCGACCACGGCTGATGGACATTCCTCAAAGGACTAGTGGCCAAACTCTATGCACGCCCAAGATATCGGTTGCCACGAAGCCACGAACCGGGAACCATCAGGGCCTGCCACGAATCGCGGCCTAACACGATTCGGGCCTGACCGATTAAGCTAGGCCATCAATGCCCATAAGAGGCGACCGAGTAGTGAGACATCTGAACCGATATGCTGGCATCTGCAGCCTTGGCCTAGCGCTGTCGGCCTGCGTTGCCATGCCGCTGCCGCAGGTCATGCGCAACGCGCCGCCGGATGCGCGCCCCGGGGCGTGCTATGTCCGCGATACGACACCCGCCACGGTCGAAACCGCGACCCGCCAGATTGAGGCAACTCCGCCGATTTATGATGCCGCTGGCCAAATCACTCAGGCCGCGACATACCGCACCGAGGTGCGCCAGAATATCGTGCAATCGCGCCGCCAGATCTGGTTCGAAACGCCGTGTTTTGCCGATATGACGCCGGATTTCATCGCCTCACTGCAACGCGCCCTGATCGCCCGCGAACTGCTGACAGGCGCGCCAACCGGAATGCTGGATTCCCCCACCCGTGCCGCCATCCGGGCGTTTCAGGCCGACACCGGCCCCAACAGCGGCGAACTGTCGATGCAAAGCGCACGGCGGTTGGGATTGGTCACTGTGCCGCGCAAGGGCTAGGCGCAGGTCACCCTTGACGGCACCACCACAAGACCGGTCGCACATGGGTACCGACAACCAATAGCTGATTGGCCACGCATTCGCAGTAGCACCGGTTGGCAAATGCGGTGGCATGTCAGCGGATCAGGAAAGGTGTTTCAACATGTCTGACCTGAACACCTGGCCGGAATTTCGCATTCGTCACTGGATCGCCTTCAATCCTGGATAGGCGGCGCGGAAGGCCTGATAAGCCTGGTCAAATGCCGGGCGTAGAGCGTCGTCAGGTTGCACTTCGTTCTGAATTTCCGGAGGTGACATAACATTTTCAACTGCGGCCCGGGTGGCCGCGATCATGCCAAGACGTGCGGCTCCAAGTGCGGCCCCAAACTCGCCCGAGGCCGGTACTTGCAAAGGCACGCCAAACATTGTCGAGATGAGCCTGAGCCAATATCGCGAGGCACTGCCGCCGCCGATGGCAATAATCTTGTCCGGTTTCGCGCCGGTCGCGGCCAGGGCGTCAAAGCTGTCACGCAATCCGAAAGCCACGCCTTCCAGAACGGCACGGGTGATATCCTCGCGCGTTGTGCCCGACGACAATCCGGTCAGCCCGCCGCGGATGTCTGCATCGTTGTGGGGGGTCCGCTCGCCCGACAGATAGGGCAGGAAGCGCAGCTTTCCCGGCGCATGAAGCGTGTCGCCAAGCGTCGCGGTCATATCGGATGGCGTCTGGCCGCAAATGCGCGCGAACCAGCCCAGGCTGTCGGCCGCTGACAGCATCACCCCCATCTGATACCAGCGCCCCGGCACCGCATGGCAAAAGGTGTGAACGGCTGTTTCGGGCGCGGGGTGATACCCATCACGCGCAGCCAGAAGCACGCCCGAGGTGCCCAACGACACGAACGCCTGACCTTCCTCCAACGCGCCAATCCCACAGGCTGCAGCCGCATTGTCACCGGCCCCACCAGCCACAGTGACGGTGCCGTTCAGGCCCCAATCCCGCGCCAGACTGTTCCGCAGGGTGCCAGCCGCTTCTGAGCCTTCGACAAGGCGCGGCATTTGATCGCGGCGCATTTTGCCCGCATCCAGCAGACGGTCCGACCAGTCCCGCTTGCCCACATCCAGCCAGGATGTCCCGGCGCTGTCAGACATATCGGCGACATATTCCCCGGTGAGGTAGTAATTCAGATAGGCGCCCGGCAACAAAACCTTGGCCGTCGCCCTGAAGACCGCAGGTTCGTTCCGGAATACCCACTTCAACTTCGGCGCGGTGAAACCTGGGAACACGATGTTGCCTGAAAGATCGCGCACGCAAGCCATGGCATCCAGTTCGGCCGCCTCAGCATGGGACCGCGAGTCATTCCAAAGGATACAAGGCCGCAAAACCTTGCCCGTTTTGTCCAGAAGCGTCGCCCCGTGCATGTGCCCTGCGACGCCAATGCCGCGCAATGCGCCGAATGCCGGGCAAGTCTCACGCAATTCCCTGACCGCACCCTCCAGCGCCGCGATCCAGTCCGCCGGGTCCTGTTCTGACCATCCGTGATGCGGATGACTTGCGCTGTAGTGACGCTCGGACGAGGCGATTGGCGCGCCATGTTCATCGACCAACAGCGCGCGCAGGCCGGAAGTGCCAAGATCAATGCCAAGAAACGTCATTCAGATGCCTTTCCAATTCTGGCGACGAACAGTTTCTACGCTGTCCTTGCGGATTTGGCATCAGAGGTTTGGCTGAACACACGCAGATCGGGCCTTCGTTCATTGAGACCCACAAGAAAAAAGGCCCCGCCATGGCGGAGCCTTTCGTTTTCGGTTCGGCGGGTTGTTACCCGTCCAGCGACAGCGCCACGAACCTTGGGTCGCCTTCGCGGCGTACCAGCAGCAGGATCGATTTGCGCCCCGCTTCGCGCGCGTCTTCGATCCGGGCTTCCAGATCGTCAACGCTGGTCACTGGCTGTTGCCCAGCCTCGGTGATGATATCGCCGGCGCGCACGCCTTTTTCAAAGGCCTCGGTATCTTCGCCAACCTCGGTCACAACCAGGCCTTCCAGGCCATCGGCCAGGTTCATCTCGGCGCGCAGATCGCTTGTCACCGGAGAGATCGACAGACCCAGCAGATCCTTTGCAATCGGTTCGTCAGCCGGGGCCGATGCCGGGACCGCTTCGGCCTCGGCATCTTCGCGACGTCCCAGCGTCACCAGCAGTGTCTGGGTGCCGCCATCGCGGTGAACGATCACGCGCACGGCCTTGCCCACCGGCGCGTTGGCAACTGTCGAGACCAGCTCGCGCGTATCCTCAACCTCGGTTCCGTCAAAGGACAGGATAACGTCACCGGCCAGAACACCCGCCTCTTTCGAGGGGCCTTCGGGGACATCGGTTACAAGTGCGCCGCGCGCCTCTTCAAGGCCGATTGCCTCGGCCACGTCCGGTGTCACATCCTGAATGCGCACGCCCAGCCAACTGCGGCGGGTTTCGCCGAATTCCTGCAGCTGGCTGATCACATTGGTCGCGACCTCACTGCTCATCGCAAAGCCGATCCCGATCGACCCCCCGTTCGGAGACAGGATCGCGGTGTTCACGCCGATCACCTGACCATCCATGTTGAACAGCGGCCCGCCCGAGTTGCCCCGGTTGATCGCCGCATCGGTCTGGATGAAGTCATCAAAGCTGCCCGAAAGCGCCCGACCACGGGCCGAGATGATTCCGGCCGAGATCGAAAAGCCCTGGCCCAGCGGGTTGCCCATCGCCATGACCCAATCGCCAACACGGGCCGCTTCACTGTCGCCCCAGGGCACGAAGGCCAGCGGTTCGTCGCTTTCAACTTTCAGAAGCGCCAGATCGGTGTTCTTGTCGGTGCCGATCACGACGGCCTCAAGTTCTCCGCCTTCGAAGAATTCGATCTGAATTTCATCAGCGCCTTCGATGACGTGGTTGTTGGTGACGATGAACCCATCTTCGGAGATCACAAAGCCCGAGCCCAGCGCCTGACTGCGACGCGGACGGCTGGGGCGGTCACCCGGCTGGCCGTTGCGGTCCATGAAATCGCGGAAGAAATCCTCGAACGGGGATCCTTCGGGCAGAATTGGGCCGGATCCGGTGTTGCCAGCCACGGTGGTCGAGGTGGTGATATTCACCACCGCCGGGCTGACCTGTTCGGCCAGATCGGCGAATGTCACGGGGCGGTTCTGGGCGTCGGCGGCCAGCGCGCTGGCCAGGATAAGGCCCAGCCCCACGGTCAGGGTCCACAGCGCATTCGCGGACAATGCGCGCGATGGCTGCAGGGTGATTGCCTGTTGGTTCACTTACTCACTCCTTCTCGATGACACATACTGTGCCGGATCAACCGGCAGCGATGCAAATCTGATACAGTAATTTTGGGGCAGATGGCAGCGCCTTCAAGGGTACGATCCGTCGCACGGCGTCACTTGGCCGTTACGAGGTTGAAATATGCGTTCGCTGCGCGGGGTGTGGTTGCCTCAATATGGCCGATTGTGTTGAAAAACTCCGTTTTAGGGCCTGAACGATGATTTTTCTTTCCATGCAGCCCGATCCTAAATTTTTGGCGCGGGGGTCGGCCCAAATCGCCTACATGCGCTCACGCGCAGCCATGCGCTGTCTCGTGGTCAAAGCTTTCCGACTATTTCGCTTCATAGGTTTTCGCAAGAAATCCGCGACGCTCTGATTTCGGAGTTTTTCAACACAATCGGCCCGAAGCGGACGTTCGCAGATGCATCGCAAGCAAGGCGCGTGCCGGACCGGTGGGCTGGCGCTGCGCCGCCATAGAGTTTGCATGATTTATGGCTCAGCTTTGGCCGTCAACTCGCTTGGACGCGCCAACTTCAGACCAGCGCCTGACCGGAGGGACCGGTCCGGCGCACGCCCTGCGCCTTACGGCGCGCACCGGGCGCAGGGAAAATCTGCCAATGTCCGCTCCGGGCGAATTTTGTTGAAAAACTCCTGCTTGATCGAGGGCTATGGCGCTGATTCAATCCTCTCAACAAGCGGGAGGATCAGCCATGATGGGACCGAGGCAGGAAGCACAGGCGGCGCTGTTCTATGAGTTCTCGCTGGAAGACCATGTCCCGCAAGATCACCTGCTGCGATCGATTGATCGTTTCGTCGATCTGAGCAGCATCCGCGCCCATCTTGCCGATTTCTACAGCCACACCGGTCGTCCTTCGATCGATCCTGAACTGCTGATCCGGATGCTGATCGTCGGTTACTGCTTCGGCATCCGGTCCGAGCGGCGGCTCTGTGAAGAGGTACACTTGAACCTCGCGTACAGGTGGTTTTGTCGGCTCGACCTGGCCGATCGGGTGCCGGATCACTCGACCTTTTCAAAGAACCGGCATGGTCGGTTCCGCGAGAGTGAGCTGCTGCGCCATCTCTTCGAGACCACGGTCGCGCGATGCATCGCCGAAGGTCTCGTCAGCGGTCAGCGCCTGGCCGTCGATGCCAGCTTGATCGAGGCGGATGCCAACAAGCAGTACTCTGCGCCAAAGGAAGAATGGGACATTGCGCGGATCGATGCAGACGCTGCACCCCGCGCGGTCCGCGAGTATCTCGACACTCTGGATGAGGCCGCATTCGGAGCAGCGACACCGGTCGAGCCAAAGTTCACGTCCTATTCCGACCCAGCCAGCCAGTGGACGGCGGCGCGTAAGGGTCCCGCATTTTTTGCCTACTCCGACAACTATCTCATCGATACCGATCATGGTGTCATCGTCGACGTGGAAGCGACACGGTCGATCCGTCAAGCCGAGGTGGGGTCAACCAAGACGATGCTGAAGCGGGCCAAAGAGCGCTTCGATCTTCATCCCGAACGGCTGATCGCCGACACCGCCTACGGATCGGGACCCATGCTCGGATGGCTGGTGGGTGAAAAGATCGCACCGCACATCCCGGTCTTCGACAAAGCCGGGCGCACCGATGGCACCTGGTCCCGAGCTGACTTCGAATGGGATGCCGAGAACAATCAATACATCTGCCCGGAAGGCGAGGCTCTGAAGCAGTTCCGCCGAAACTACTCCGACCCCAATCGCGGCCCAACCGGCAAGGGCGTGGCCAAGTACCAAGCGCTGAAGCACACCTGCCAATCCTGTCCTTCCAAGCCGAAGTGCTGCCCGAATGCCGACGCCCGTAAGATCACCCGTGAGGAACATGAGGACGCTCGCGACATCGCCCGCGCAATCGCCAAAACGCCGCAATACAAGATCTCGGTGAAGCTCCGGAAGAAGGTCGAAATGCTCTTTGCCCACCTCAAGCGCATTCTCGGCCTGGGACGGCTCCGATTACGTGGACCATGCGGCGCAAATGACGAATTCCTGCTCGCCGCCACTGCCCAAAACCTTCGCAAACTGGCAAAGATCTTTCCTGCACCGCAGCAAACGCGCAAAGCCTGATCAGAAAGGCGCTCGCGCTATGTTCAAATCGCTACTTTCTGCGCCCGCAACACGTTGTTTTTCCACAGAATCGGCGCTGGCCAGCATGGAAACCGGCCTGACCGGATTTGATGAGATCGAAATTGAGGGCGCGCCGGAAGACAGCGCGCTGATCGCGGCCTTGTCGCGCGAGACACCGGACCGCCTGCGTGTGATCGCGCAGGCGATGCGCCACGGGATGAGCGACGATGCGATATTCACCGCCACGGCCTTTGCCCCGTGGTTCCTGGCCCGAATACGCAAGATTATCGAGGCCGAGGAACAACTGCGCCAGAACGGCCTTCCCGCCGACGCCCAGGACCTGCGCGCGTTGAAAATGCTGGGCTTCACCGACGCGCGGCTGGCCCATCTGACCGGGCAAAGCGAAGCGGATGTGCGCCGCGCCCGGAAGGACGTTGGCGTCACCGCCGTTTTCAAACGGATCGACACCTGTGCGGCGGAATTTGAGGCGCAGACGCCTTATATGTACTCGACTTACGAATCCCCCGTGATGGTCGACGTTGAATGCGAAGCACGCCCATCGGGCGCCAAGAAGGTCGTCATCCTGGGCGGCGGGCCGAACCGGATCGGTCAGGGGATCGAGTTCGACTATTGCTGCTGCCACGCCTGCTATGCGCTGACCGAAGCGGGCTATGAAACCATCATGGTCAACTGCAATCCGGAAACGGTGAGCACCGACTATGACACCTCGGACCGTCTGTATTTTGAACCGCTGACCTTCGAACATGTGATGGAAATCCTGCGGGTTGAACAGGACAACGGCACGCTGTGCGACGGCACGGACGTGCATGTCGCCGGGATCATGCAGCATATTGAAGAAGCGGGCGTGCATTCGGGCGACTCGGCCTGTTCCCTGCCGCCCTATTCCCTGCCTGCCCCGATCATTGCCCGAGATCGAGGTGCAGACCCGCGCGCTGGCGCTGGCGCTGAACGTCGTCGGGCTGATGAACGTGCAGTTCGCGGTGAAGGATGGTGAGGTTTTCCTGATCGAGGTGAACCCGCGTGCATCCCGCACCGTGCCCTTCGTCGCCAAGGCAGTGCGGTCCCCGATTGCGGCCATTGCGGCGCGGGTGATGGCGGGGGAAAAGCTGTCGGCGTTTGATCTGAAAGACCCGATGATCGACGGCTTCGCGGTAAAGGAAGCGGTGCTGCCCTTCGCGCGCTTTCCCGGCGTGGATACACTGTTGGCGCCGGAAATGCGCTCGACCGGGGAGGTGATGGGATATGACTCCAGCTTCCACCGGGCGTTTCTGAAGGCGCAGATGGGCGCGGGCGTTGTGTTTCCGCAGGTGGGCGTGGCCTTCCTGTCGATCAAGGAGGCGGACAAAGGCCCGCTGCTGGTGGAAACGGCCAAGGTGCTGGAAGGGCTGGGTTTTGGCCTGCTGGCGACCAGCGGAACGGCGGTCTATCTGGGCGAACACGGGATTACCGCCGAGGTGGTCAAGAAAGCCTATGAAGGCCGGCCCAGCATCGTCGATGTGATGAAGGACGGCGGCGTGCAGATCGTGATGAACACAACCGAGGGGACGCAGGCGGTGGAAGATTCACGCTCGCTTAGGGCCGTCGCGCTGTCGGACCGGATCCCGTATTTCACCACGCTGGCCGGGGCCCATGCCGCCGCGCACGCGATGCAGGCCGAACGTGAGGGGGCGGTTGGCGTCAAGGCGCTCCAGGCCTGAACGTGTTGCAAGGCCAGTGGCAGTGACGCAAGCTGTGGGCGTTCATTGCCCCATTGAAAGGCCGCCCCATGACCCGCCGCATCGCCTTCACCCTGCTGAGCGCCACACTGGCCCTGCCCGCACTGGCGCAGGACAAGGTGCGCAGCCTGACAGGGAATTACATCGCCGAAGGGCGGAACCCCGATGGATCCGCCTATTCCGGGACCGTGCGGATTGAGGAGACCGACGGCGCGGTGGCATTTGCCTGGAACGTCGGCGGGCAGACCTATGCCGGGACAGGCGTGCGCGAGGGCCGGGTGGTAACGGTGGACTGGGGCGCCGAGACGCCGGTGGTCTACGTGGTGATGCCGGGCCGGGAGTTGCACGGGACCTGGGGTGGTGGAACGGCGTTGGAACGGTTGGTTAGGGAGTGAGGATACCTTGAAGTTTAACCAATCAAGTCCCACATTGCCGTGATGGAAGAAGGAAAACTAGAGCGATATCGCCAACGCTATGAAACCTGGCGGCATCTAGACAAGATTCGCTATCAGATAATACAAGCGTCTATCGCATTGCTAGCCGCCGGGGCAGTTGTTATTAACTTTTCCGACAATTCGTTACCCTTTTGGTTCTTTCTGATAGTCGGGCTGGCCGCGATGATGTTTTGGAAAGTGCTCTACAAAGTTAACGACGCCATCATCGGAAACGGACAGGCGCTTCGCGATTACGGCGCAGCAATCGGCGACGAAGATCTTCCGGACGTTTCCGATCGAAAAGCATCAGTGTTTTACTACATCGAGGTTGGGTACCTAATTTCCGCCGCGATCTGTTTCTTAGTTACAATATTCATATTTCTCTCTGCCCTATAGGAAAAAAATGATTAAAACATTTACCTGTTATCATCATCGCCTCGATCAGGAACACAAAGAATTATTCGTCAATTGGGCAACCGCGAGCGGACTAGAGCATGGTCCATTTAATCTGCAACATATCCGGCAGCCTTGAAGAGGTTTCTGCATTCTTCTGGTGGAAAGAGGTCGCAGGTTTGTGCGACGGATTGGAACAGCGCGTCGAAGGTACGTGCTTTCAGCCGTCGCAGATGTGCTTTGAGCTTGGCGTATGCCATTTCGATAGGGTTCAGGTCGGGGCTGTAGGGCGGCAGGAGGAGGAGCCAGCTTCCCTGCGCTTTCAGGATGGCCTGTGCCTTTGCGGATTTGTGGGACGACAGGTTGTCAGCGATCACGACGTCACCTGGCTGCAAGGTCGGAACCAATTGGGTTTCAATGTATATGTCGAAGGCGGCGCGGTTCATGGGGCCGTCCAGAACCCAGGGTGCGCTGAGTTCATCCATCCGCAGCCCGGCGATGAAGGTTTGCGTGCGCCAGTGGCCGAAGGGCGCGTCCGCCTCAAGCCGAGTCCCCCGGAGGGATCGGCCCCGCAGGCGTGTCATCTTGGTGGTGACGGCGGTTTCGTCGATAAACACCAGCCTATGCGGCTCACGGCGCATCCTCGGCATCCGACGCCGCCACTCGTATCGCGCGGCGCGAACCCGTTTGCGCAGCCTTTCCGTTGCGATCAGCTATTTTTTTATATGTGAACCCAAGGCGATGAAGCAAGTGACGCGAGAGCATCGCCGGTGTGGCGATTAGGTCATGCTCCTGCTTCAACGCTTCGGCCAGCTCCGGCATGGTGATGTCCGGTTCAGCTTGCACGCGTAATTTCAACCACTCGGACGCCGCGTCCAACTTGCTGCGTCGAGGCCGTCCTTGAGGCGCAGCTTTCACGCCGCCGGTTCGCCTTTTGCGCTGCATGATCCGCACCGCGCTCGCGACCGATATCCGCAAACGCCGGGCCGCCTCATGGCAGGAAAGTCCTTCATCTACCAGCGCGACGACGCGCTCTCGAATGTCCAAAGACAGTGATTTCCCCATGATCCACCTCCACATTCGGTGAATCACAAAATCAGACCTCTGGGAATCCCATCGATTCAGATTTCAAGGACGGCGCTCTAATATCTGACTACTCGGTCGGCGTTGGAGATATTGATGAGAACCTAGAGCCACAAGTTATTAGAAGGATTATTAGAGACACGTACCTTCGGGATTCTGAAGTTACTGTTTTGCTTAGCGGACTCGAAACCAGATATCGAAAACACGTTGATTGGGAATTGAAATCCTCAATGATTGACGGCAAAGTTAATGGAAGATCAGGGATTGTAGTTATTGATCTTCCATCATCTGGAAGCACTAGTTGGCATGCGGCATTTCCAGATGAGAAGAAGGCAATTTATGCGGACTACGAAGGTCCGTGGACGACAATTTCAACCAAAACTGAATACGAGAATCGATACCCGAATATGCCAGGTCGAATAATTGAGAACCTTTTGAAGGATGATGTAAAGATTCCAATCGTTCCTTGGGATCGAATCTATGGATACCCAGAAAGGCTATCCTACTTGCTTGCGCAAGCAGCAATTGTCGGCCGATTGTGTTGAAAAACTCCGTTTTAGGGCCTGAACGATGATTTTTCTTTCCATGCAGCCCGATCCTAAATTTTTGGCGCGGGGGTCGGCCCAAATCGCCTACATGCGCTCACGCGCAGCCATGCGCTGTCTCGTGGTCAAAGCTTTCCGACTATTTCGCTTCATAGGTTTTCGCAAGAAATCCGCGACGCTCTGATTTCGGAGTTTTTCAACACAATCGGCCGAAACAATCCTTACGATCTTAGTCGCAAAATGCGAATGCGTGATCATAACCCAGTAACCGAGACACTAGACATTCGGGTTTAACTCCTACTCAAACTGCTGTGCTCCGCCCGCTTGTGCTGGAAACGCCGCCCCACGGCGTTTCTTTATTCGCTCCGGGGCTCCGCCCGTTGGTGGCGGACACGCCCCACTGGGGCGTTTCTATTTCGCCCCGGGGCTCCGCCCGTTCGGGCCTGAAACGCCCCACTGGGGCGTTTCCTAGACGGCCCTCACCCGCCTCATCCACAACCACCTTAACGATATCCCCCGGTGACAGCCCCTCTGCCCCCTCATCAATAAACAGGTTCCCATCAATCTCCGGCGCGTCGGCTTTTGTCCGGCAGGTGGCGACGCCGTCCTCGACCTCATCCACGATCACCTCCAGCCGCTGGCCGACCTTCGCGGCCAGTTTCGCGGCTGAGATGTCTTGCGCTTTGGCCATGAACCGCTCCCACCTCTCCTGTTTGACCTCCTCGGCCACATGGTCGGGCAGTGCGTTGCTCCTCGCCCCGGCGACGTCTTCGTATTTGAAGCAGCCGACGCGATCCAATTGCGCCTCTTCCAGCCAGTCGAGCAGCACTTGGAATTCGGCCTCCGTTTCTCCGGGATAGCCGACGATGAAGGTGCTGCGCAGGGCGATGTCGGGGCAGATTTGTCGCCCGGCGGCGACCTCGTCGAGCGTTTTCGCCGCCGCCGGGCGGGCCATGCGGCGCAGGACGCCGGGGTCGGCATGCTGGAACGGGATGTCGAGGTAGGGCAGGATCAGCCCCTCTGCCATCAGCGGGATCAGATCGCGGACGTGCGGGTATGGGTAGATGTAGTGCAGGCGGACCCAGGCGCCGAGGCTGCCGAGGTCGCGCGCCAGATCGGTGATATGGGCGCGGTGGCAGCGATCTTCCGCGTGGCGGATGTCGACTCCGTAAGCTGACGTGTCCTGACTGATGACCAGCAGTTCCTTGACGCCTGCGTCGACCAGCCGTTCGGCTTCGCGGATCACGGCATGGGCCGGGCGCGACACCAGCCGCCCGCGCATGTCGGGGATGATGCAGAACTTGCACTTGTGGTTACAGCCCTCGGCGATCTTCAGATAGCTGTAGTGGCGCGGGGTCAGGCTGACGCCGCTGGCGGGCAGCAGGTCGATGAACGGGTCGGGCGCGGGCGGCGTGGACGGCGTCCAGCACAGCCTCGTACTGATGCGGGCCAGTCACGGCGAGGATTTTCGGGTGGTGTTCGCGGATATACTCCGGCTCGGCCCCCAGGCAGCCGGTGACGATGACGCGGCCGTTTTCGGTCAACGCCTCGCCAATCGCATCAAGGCTTTCTACCTTGGCGCTGTCCAGAAACCCGCAGGTGTTGACGATCACCGCGTCGGCCCCGGCATAGTCGGGCGACATGGCGTAGCCTTCGGCGCGCAGGCGGGTCAGGATGCGTTCACTGTCGACCAGCGCTTTGGGGCAACCAAGGCTGACCATGCCGATGGTCGGTTGACCGGGGCGGCGGGTATCTGCAAGACGGGGTGCAGGTGCCAAATCTGGCCGTAATTCTGGCGGATTGTTCATTCAGACCCTCTTTCGTCACGGCTCCGCCTATCGGAGGTTTCGAGTTATTGCAAAGTGGATCGGGCATGTTTTCGGGAATTCTGCGCAAGGTGATGGGCAAGCACAGCGATGTGGATGCGGCCATTCCCGCCGACGACAAGGCGATGCTGGAAGGCACGCTGGACGAGGTCGCCAAATCGCTGGAAGGCGCGATGGACGACCTGGACCCGGACCAGCGCGACGCGCTGATGGCGCAATTCGAAGATGGCCTGGCCGAGACATTCGCCGAGATCGGCCCCGAGATTGCGCGCGCTAACGACGCGACGTTGGATCAGGCCCGTGACCTGCTGGCCAAATGGCGGCGCCGGGTGGCGCTGAGCGGGCAGGACGTCCAGTTCGACATACTGAACGATTTTAGTGCTGAGCGTGCCGAGGTTGAAGCCGAAGCCAAAAGCCACAAGCAGATCGAAAAAGAGTTGAAGCGCCTGCTGAAGCAGGACGAAAAATCGCGCACGCCGCTGATCAAAGCGATTGAGCGGGCTGACGATGATGATCTGACAGGCCAGGTTCGCGCCCTGCTGGACGGCGGTGCGGACCCGAACCAGCGGTCGTTCCTGATGGATGCGCCGCTGGCCTATGCTTATGAGCGCAGGCGGTTTGACGTGATGAACCGGCTGGTGGATGCGGGCGCTAACCCGGATGCAGTTGGCTGGGGCGCGCTGCACACCGCGATTGCGTGGGGAACGCCGGGGGATGTGGCGGCTGCCCTGCCTTCGGATCTTCTGATGCGCCCGGATGAAGAAAAGAACACAGCCGCGGAATTGGCAGCATTGGTTGGCGATGCCGACAAGACCAGGCTGGTGATGGCGGCACAACTGGACGCAGGCGGCACCGATGGGGTTGAGGCGGGTGAGGCGTTGCACACCGCAGTCGAATCCGGCGACGCCGTGGTTGTTGCCTCGCTGCTGGAGGCCGGGGTTTCGGCGGATGCCGAGAATGCCTGGGGCCAAAGCCCTGTCTGGACCGCCGCCAACATGCATCATGTCGATGTGCTGCGCCTGTTGTTGTCGCATGACCCGGATATGTCGGACATTGACGACATCGCCGCCTATCAGGAGGATCCGGCCGCCGAACTGACCGCCGATGGCACGCCCAAGGTCGTGGTCATCGCGCGCATGCTGGTCGCGGCGGGCTGGGATCCGGCGCAACTGGACAGTTTGAATGCGGACCAGATGCGCTTTGTCACCGGGGCTTGTCTGATCCCGGAACAGGCCGTGTCAGCAGACACATTCAACAGTCAGTCTGTTCCACGACCCGGCCTGCACAACCCTGAAACGGTTGACGCGGCATTCCTTCGACACATGATCCGCACCGGCAAAAGCGGTTATGCCGGGTTGCAGGACTTCGCATCCGACGCGGAAAAGGCGGCGTTCCCGCGCCCCGCAACCTGGAGTTTCGATCGCTTCGGGCGCACCACAACCCGCCTGCCCGATGGTCGCTGGGTGCAGATCGCAGGCGAGCATGAGGATCACTATGATCCCGATTTCAACATCTACAACGATGTTGTCGTGCATGACGGTGTCGGGGGCGTGCAGATATTTGCCTACCCCGCAGAGGTTTTCCCGCCGACCGATTTTCATACGGCCACGTTGCTAGAGGGGCGGATCATTCTGATTGGCAGCCTGGGCTACCAACAGAACCGGCGCGTTGGTGAAACGCAGGTGCTGCAACTGGATTTGTCTGACTACGCGATTTCACCGGTTGCGACGTCGGGAAATCCTCCGGGGTGGATCAGTCGCCACCGCGCCAAGTTGGATGGTGACCGGATCGTCGTATCGGGCGGAAAAATACAGACGGCGCAGGGGTATGAGGATTTCGGCGGTAAATTTGCGCTGTATCTGGATGACATGCGCTGGGACGATCTTTCCGGCGCCTGACGCGGCGCCTTGCGCGGGACTCTGCCACCTGCGCCGGTTGGGTCTTGCCCGGACCGCGCGGGCACGTCACATACCCGGACCGAATGATCCAAAGGTTGCCCGCATGTGTTCTGCCCGAATTTTCGCGCCCCTGGCCGTTCTGATCCTTCTGTCGGCCTGCGCCGCGCAGACCCCGCAGCCCGAACCACGTGCCGCCCCGTATTTTGCGCCCGTTCATAGGGCGGCTTCACCGGACCTCTACCCCGGGGAAACGCGCGCCGTTCGCCGCCTGGTGAACAAATGGGCCGATCACTATGACATTCCGCGCAGCCTGCTGCACCGGGTGATCCAGCGCGAAAGCGATTACCGGGCGGATGCGCGCAACGGGCCCTATTACGGGATGATGTAGATCCTGCCAGCGACGGCTGGAACGATGGGGTTTTCCGGTGCGCCGAGCGATTTGCTGGATGCCAATACCAACCTGAAATACGCCACGAAATACCTGCGCGGCGCCTGGCTGCTGTCCAACGGGAGCGAGGCACAGGCCGTGCAGTGGTACGCCAAGGGCTATTACTATGAAGCGCGCAACCGCTGCATGCTGCGAGAGACCGGGTTGCGGGATACCGAGGTCAGGAAGCACTGCGGTTGAGGTCTGGGGGTTACAACTGTGGAATTGGCTGGCGTCGTTCCTGGGCTGGGGCGGACGTTTGCGATCAATCGCCAAGCCGGGTGGTCGCCTGACCGGGGGTAGGCGACGCAACGGTGGTGTAGGGCAATTTATGGTTCAGCGGTAACTCTAAGATACGAAGGTTTCACTACCCATCGAAATCGCCTGCCCGCGGGACGGTCAGGCGATCGCCCGGCGCCCTCACGGGCTTGATTCCAGGCAAAGAAGTGAGCGATGAGAACGTCCGCTTCATCCCCAACCGGTCACCCGGCAAAGGATCTCCCCAGCCAAACCATCACGTGCTGATCAGCGGCGACGATCCCGGCGAGAGCTCATCGGTTGAAACGCGACGCCGACATGGGCCTCGCAATAGGGCTTGCCAGATTTGACGCCCAAACCGCAGAACCAGAAATCTTCTGTCGCCGGATCGCCGATCGGCCATTTGCAGGTCCGCTCGGTCAGTTCCATCAGGCTGATTTTATTTGCCTTCTTCTCAACCTCGCGCACGCTGGCCAGCGCTTCTGGACTGATCTCATTCGCGCTGGGCTGCGGTGGCAGGGGCTGGCCTGCGGGGATGATCTTGGTGCGCAGATTGACCGGCGCGGGCGGCGGGATTTCGGTGGCGCGGCCGGGGGCGGATTTCACCTCGGGCGCTGGCTTTGCCTCAACCTTGGGTTCGGTCTTGGGCTTGGCGCGCGCCGGGGCCGGTTTTTCCTTGGCCGCCGGGGCCGCCTGCCCGCCCGAGCGGTTCGACAGGCCCAGGCGATGCACCTTGCCAATCACCGCATTGCGGGTCACGCCGCCAAGTTCCTTGGCGATCTGGCTGGCAGATTGACCTTCGGTCCACATTTTCTTCAGCGTCTCGACGCGTTCATCGGTCCAGGACATGCCGCTTCCTTGAATAAGTAAAAGCGACCCCTGCGGGCCGCCTTGGTGGGTCTTGAGTTGGTGACAGTGTAATCATCCGCGCGCGGGCGAACAAGGCATCGCCCTCAATCCGACGCAGTTCCGTTGCGCTGAAACGTCAAATAATGCGGTCTGCGCCCCTCGCGCAGGGCCTTTTGTTCGTAGCGGGTGGAAATCCAGTCATCCCAGGGGCGGTAGATGTCATCGGTCAGGTTGGTGAAATACGTGCCCGGAACCTCTTCCATGGTCTGGCGAACATAATCCTCGATATCCGTTGCCACGCGGAAAATCGCGCCGGGCGCCATGGCGCGGGCCAAAGGCTCCAGATGTTCGGGCGTGACGAACCGGCGGCGATGGTGGCGCGCCTTGGGCCAGGGGTCGGGGTAAAGCAGGAAGGCGCGGGCAATCGAACCCGCTGGCAGCACATCCATCAGATCGCGGGCGTCACCGGGGTGGATCGCCACGTTTTCGACGGCCGCCTTGCGCAGCTTGCCCAACAGCATGGCAACGCCGTTGATATAAGGTTCCGCCCCGATAATCGCGACACCGGGGTTTTGGGCGGCCTGATGCACCAAATGCTCACCCCCGCCAAATCCAACCTCCAGCCAGACCGGCACATCTCCGAAACGCGCGATGAGGTCCAGCGGAGTGCGTTCCGGGTTGTCATCCCAGCCAACCGGCCCCGGCGACAGCACGCCGAGGTCGGACTCCAGATATTCCTTCTGGCTGTCGCGCAGGGTTTTGCCGCTGAGGCGACCATAGAAGTTGCGCCAGGGGCGCTGAGGGTTGCTCATTGTCATTCCAGACTGTGACCGCCCAAGGGCTCCGCCCGTTTTCGGCGGAGGCTGGCCGTCGTCAGACGGCCCTTTTCAACGCCTCGGCCAGATCGGTCCGTTCCCAGCTGAAGCCGCCGTCTGCGTCAGGTTCCCGCCCGAAGTGGCCGTAGGCTGCGGTGCGGGCATAGATCGGGCGGTTCAGGCCCAGGTGCTCGCGAATGCCACGCGGGGTCAGGTCCATCGCCTGGGACACCGCCGCTTCAATGGCCGCATCCTCGACCTGTCCGGTTCCGTGGGTGTCGGCATAGATCGACAGCGGTTTGGTGACGCCGATGGCATAGCTCAGCTGGATCGTGCAGCGGTGCGCCAGGCCCGCCGCAACCACGTTCTTGGCCAGATAGCGCGCGGCATAGGCGGCTGAGCGGTCGACCTTGGTCGGGTCCTTGCCGGAAAACGCGCCGCCGCCGTGCGGGGCCGCTCCACCGTAAGTGTCGACAATGATCTTGCGGCCTGTCAGGCCCGCATCGCCGTCCGGGCCGCCGATAACGAAGGTGCCGGTCGGGTTGACGTGCCAGACGGTGTTGGCGGTGATCCAGCCATCGGGCAGAACCTCGTGAATGTAAGGCTCGACAATCGCGCGAATATCATCCGAGGTCTGGCTTTCCTCGGCGTGCTGGGTCGATAGCACGATCGAGGTCACCTCGGCCGGGTCACCGTTTTCATACCGCAAGGAGATCTGGCTTTTGGCATCGGGCCTGAGCGTCGGCTGTTCACCGGATTTGCGCACCTCAGCCAGGCGGCGCAGGATGGCGTGGGAATACTGGATCGGGGCGGGCATCAGTTCGGGCGTTTCGTTGACGGCATAGCCGAACATGATCCCCTGATCACCCGCGCCTTCGTCCTTATTGCCACGCGCATTGACGCCTTGGGCGATATGGGCGGATTGTTCGTGCAGCAGGTTGGTGACCTTGCAGGTTTTCCAGTGGAACTTCTCCTGCTCGTAACCGATGTCCCGGATGCAATCGCGTGCGATCCCCTCGATCCGGCCCATATAGGTGGCCAGCCGATCCTTGTCGGACAGGCCCACCTCTCCGCCGATCACCACGCGGTTGGTGGTGGCGAATGTCTCGGCCGCGACCCGGGCTTCGGGTTCCTCGGCCAGAAACGCGTCCAGTACGGAATCCGAGATGCGATCGCAGAGTTTATCGGGGTGACCTTCGGATACGGATTCCGAGGTGAAGGTATAGTTTTGACGGGCCATCGGGGGGCGCTCCATTGATATAACACGCCGCCCCGTCAGGAAGCCGTTGGGGCGGGCAAGGACTCTGCCCTATGCGGGACAGCGCTTGGCGTCAACGCAAGTCAGTGGATTTATACCTTCGGCGGGCACAATTCCGGGCTGATACCCCTTAGGATTTGCGCCTTGGGCTGGCGACGAAAAGCAGGCCCAGAAGGATCAGGATGATCGTAGGCCAGTCGTTGAACCGGGAATAGAATGTCGGGGCCAATGGTGCGGGAAGGCGCGCGTCAAGGTGTCCTTGCTGGCCCAGCCCCAGCGAAGCGACGACATCGCCTGACGGCGCGACCACGGCGCTGACCCCGGTGTTGGCGGCCCGGATCAGCGGCAGCCCCTGTTCGATGGCGCGCGCGCGGGCCTGGGCAAGGTGCTGGAACGGCCCAGCGTATTCCCCGAACCAGGCATCGTTGGTGATTTGCAACAGCAGATCCGGGCGTTGGCCGGTGCGGGCATTTGCGGGGAAGATCGCCTCATAACAGATCAGCGGCAGCGCGGTGCCAAGCGGGCCGAGGTCGATCAGCTTTGGCCCGGGGCCCGCCGACAGCGCGCCGCCCTGTGCTGCCAATGCGCCAAGCCCGATGCGCCGGGCCAGCGCTTCCAGCGGAATGAACTCTCCAAAAGGAACAAGATGATGCTTGTCGTAAATCTGGCTGGCCGCGCCGTCGGGACCGATCACCGCCAGACTGTTGAAGATGCCGGTTGCATCGCGGCGCAGGGTGCCGACGACGACTTCGGCGTCCCCTGCGGCGGCGCGAATGCGGGTGCGGGCGTTTTCAGCCAGGTCGAGGAATGTGGGCAGTGCGGTTTCGGGCCAGACGACCAGGGCGGGCGGTGTTTCAGCGGATGCGGCGGTGGCGGCTTCGGCGCGTTCAAAGAACACCGGGATCATCGCCGGATCCCACTTCTGGTGCTGCGGGGCATTGGGCTGGATCAGGCGGACGATTGGCCGGTCGGGCTGCGCCAAAGGCAAAGACCGCAGGCGCGTCAGACCGCTCAGCTCCAGCGCCAGGATTGGAAGGGCCACAGTCAGAACCACGAAGATCTTCCCACGCCCGGCAAGCGGTGCAGTGCCAAGACCAGCAACGGCCAGAAGCGTCAGCGTCGTCAGCCCGTATGGCCCGACCCAGGCGAGCCATTGTCCAAGCGGGCGGTCGATCCAGATATAGGCAGGCAAGGCCCAGGGAAAGCCGGTCAGGATGTGACCGCGCAGAACCTCGGCCAACGACAAGGCCAGTGCAACGCCGACAGCGCGCCGGGCGGGTGCGCGCGCAAACCGCAGACCAACAGCCGACCCGGCGCCCCAGAATAGTGCGAAACCGGTCGCGGTGAACAGCAATGCGAAAGGCGCCATCCAGCCGGTGCGCGCCACATCCACCAAAAATGGCTCGACAATCCAGAACAACGTGGCACCGAAATAGCCGATGCCCGCCAGCCAGCCCCGCAGGAACGCAACCCGCGCGCGCGGCGCACCCGCAACCAGCCAGATCAGCAGCGCGAACCCCACCAGCGACAGTTTTTCCCAACCCAGCGGTGCCTGCCCGACCGCCGCCAGCGCGCCAATGAACGGGGCCAGGATCGCGGCCCTGCGCGCCGATATCACATCGACAGACAGCGGGTGGATTGCACGGCCCGGCACGGATTGCGTCACCAGGCTGGCGCGGGCTTGAGTGACCCCGAGACGATCTGCCACTCCACATTGCCCAGTGGTTTGTCAGGCGAGGCTTCAGCCCAGAACACCGCGTCAGGTCGCAGGTTTGCGGGCATCGGGGCGGCAGACGCGCAGGCGTTTGACGCGGCGCGGGTCGGCGTCGACAATCTCGAACTCTGCGCCGCCGGGGTGGACGATCACCTCGCCACGCGCGGGCACGCGGCCCAGCAACAGGAAGACGACGCCGCCAAGAGTGTCGATCTCTTCCTCATCCGGGATCCGCAGGGTCATGCCGCTTTCAGCCTCAAACTCGTCCAGCGGGGTGCGTGCTTCTGCCAGCCAGACGCCGTCACGCTCGGCGACCCAGTATTTATCCTCGTCAATGTCGTGCTCGTCCTCGATCTCTCCCAATACCTGTTCGATCAGGTCTTCCAGAGTGACCAGACCGTCGACGCCGCCATATTCGTCGATGACCAGCGCCATGTGGATACGATCAGTCTGCATTTTCTGCAGCAGCACACCAATCGGCATCGAGGGCGGCACATAGAGCAGCGGGCGCACCAGCTTGCGCAGGCGGAAAGTCGATGCCTTGCCGTTGAAGCCATGTTCCAGCGCGAAATCCTTGAGGTGCACAAGCCCCAGCGGGGTGTCCAGCGTTCCAGTATAGACCGGTAGCCGGCTGAGGCCGCTGTCGCGGAACACATCCAGCAGCGCCTCGCGTTTGGTCGCCGCTTCGACGGCCACAATCTCGGGGCGCGGGATCGCAACGTCTTCAACGCGCAACTGATAAAGGTTGGACAGGCCCGGCAGGGTCGTGCGCGGCAATTCGGGCGACTGCGATTGCGCCGCGGCTTCGCTGACCGGTTCAGAGGCGGACCGCCCCCGGAACAAACGCCACAGAAAGCCGGGGCCCGCAGGCGGGGCGTTCGGGTCTTGTTGGATGTCTTGCGCGCGCTGCGCCGCGCTAGAAGACCCGTCAGTGGCGTCGGTCATTTTACCTTTCCGGTGGCCCGGGGATCACGCCCCCTGCCCCCTATATGGGTCAGCAAGGCCCAGACGTGCAAGTATTGCGACCTCTAATGCCTCCATTTCGGCGGCTTCGGCGTCCGTTTCGTGGTCAAATCCCAGTAAATGCAGGGTGGCATGGACGATCAGATGGGTGACATGATCGGCCAGCGATTTGCCCTGATCGGCGGCCTCGGCTGCGCATGTGTCGTAAGCAAGCGCAATATCGCCGAGTTCGCCGTCTTGCGGAAGGCGGGTCGGTGTCCAGGGACCCGACGGCCAGCTGAGCACGTTCGTGGCCCCCGGTTTGCCGCGAAAATCGGCGTTCAGCACCGCGATACGGGCGTCATCGCAGGCCAGAAGCGCGATGGCGCAAGCGTCAGGGTCAAGCGCCAGATCGGACAGCGCCGCGTGTGCCGCAGTCCGGGCCAGCGGCGCAAGTGCGACCGCATCCCAACGGGGGTCTTCGATGATGACATCAACACTCATGCAGCGCCCGGTACGCTATTGCGGCCCGGTGTTGCAAGGAGCGACGAACCGAATGGGGCTTGCTGGATTTTCAACAACGCCCGCGCCGAAGCGCGCACTCAAAAATGTGCCTTGGGTTCATCGGGACGGCCAGCGGCGATTGCCAGCAGTCCGGCGGTGCCGATCAGCGCCACGGGGAAGGTGATGAAGAACCCCCAGCCGAGCCCCCAGACCAGAAGACCAGCCGCAATCAGCATCGCGGCCCCACCCCAAAGCGCGCGCACCTTGGACATCGCCGCCCCGGCGATCGCAAGGATCGGCGCGAACAGGGCAACGGCGCGCGTTTTCTCAACATTTTCAACCTGATCTACGAAATCGCGCACGACCTCATGGCTTTCCACCGCGACCGTGTAGCCATAGCTGAAAAACCCGACGATCAGGGCCAGGACCCCGCCGATGATGCCAAGAACAAGGGCTGCGTTGCGCATGTCTGCCTTCCGTATGCGTTGCGTATGCCAAACGTATGGCAACTTGGTTTCAGCACCTCAAGTAAGGGGCGCGGCCACATTATCCAAGATGCGCGGCCTGCGCGTCCGCGCCCAGCGTCAGCCCACCCGGCCCGTCGACCACAGGGCGTTTCATAAGTGCCGGATGTGCGGCCAGCAAGTCGGCCGGTGCGCCCGCACGCTCCGCTTCGGACAAACCGCGCCAGGTTGTCGATTTGCGGTTGATCAGGGCGTCACCGAATGCGTCGAGGAACCGCGCAATCTGTCGCGGATCCAGCGGGTCCGCGCGCACATCGACCCGCACCAGTGAATACCCGGCGGCGGACAGCTGTTTCGCGGCCTTCCGGCAGGTATCGCAGCTGCCCAATCCGAATAATGTGACGTTAACGTCAGTCTTCTTTGATGGGTCCATTTACTGAAATCCTTGAATTTTACCTGATACTGCGCCAAATTTCCCCTGTGACAACAGACTTTCGACGACCGCCTCCCTTCTCGGGGCTGCTGGATACTTCGAATTCCCTGGCTGCACCAACCCGTCGCATACCGCGGGCGGGCCTGACTGAGGAGAGACGGAATGCCCACTGGCACCGTGAAATGGTTCAACACCACAAAAGGTTACGGGTTTATCGCGCCCGATGACGGAGGCTCGGACGTCTTCGTGCATATCTCGGCCGTGGAACGCGCCGGCCTGACCGGCCTGGCCGACAACCAGAAGGTAAGCTATGAGCTGACCGAGGGCCGCGACGGACGGTCATCTGCGGGGGAACTGCAGGTTTTGTAGGGGCGGTTCGCTAAGTCGAAAGGACGGGCTGTGATGGCCCGCTTCACATGAGCTTGACTTTGAAAAAATACGTGATACGTATCACGTATGATTGCGTCGTTTGCGGACAAGCATACCGCCGGGCTTGCGGCACGACAGCGCGTCAGAAAATTTGCGAATATCGAACGGATCGCCCTGCGCAAGATCGAAATGCTGCGGGCGGCGGTCGTGCTCGACGATCTGCGGGTTCCGCCTGGCAACCGGCTTGAAGCGCTGAAAGGCGACCGTGCCGGGCAACATTCGATCCGCATCAACGTCCAATACCGGATTTGCTTCCGTTGGAGTGAAGGAGAGGCCCATGACGTCGAAATCTGCGACTATCACTGACACCATTACCCAAATCCATCCCGGCGAGGTGTTGGCCGAGGAGTTTCTGAAACCCCTCAAGCTGTCCGCCACGGCACTGGCCCGCAAGATCGGCGTGCCTGCCAACCGGGTGAGCGAGATTGCGGCGGGGCGGCGCTCGATCACAGGAGATACGGCGCTGCGGTTTGCTGCGGCCTTTGGCACAACGGCTGAATTCTGGATGAATTTGCAGAAGAACTGGGAGTTGGAGGTGGCGCGTGATGCGTTAGGGGAATTGAAGGTCAGCGCTTAGTTGCACCACCGGTCCGTGCCCGTTTTGCGTCGATTCTGTGGAAAAACAACGTGTTGCGGGCGCAGAAAGTAGCGATTTGAACATAGCGCGAGCGCCTTTCTGATCAGGCTTTGCGCGTTTGCTGCGGTGCAGGAAAGATCTTTGCCAGTTTGCGAAGGTTTTGGGCAGTGGCGGCGAGCAGGAATTCGTCATTTGCGCCGCATGGTCCACGTAATCGGAGCCGTCCCAGGCCGAGAATGCGCTTGAGGTGGGCAAAGAGCATTTCGACCTTCTTCCGGAGCTTCACCGAGATCTTGTATTGCGGCGTTTTGGCGATTGCGCGGGCGATGTCGCGAGCGTCCTCATGTTCCTCACGGGTGATCTTACGGGCGTCGGCATTCGGGCAGCACTTCGGCTTGGAAGGACAGGATTGGCAGGTGTGCTTCAGCGCTTGGTACTTGGCCACGCCCTTGCCGGTTGGGCCGCGATTGGGGTCGGAGTAGTTTCGGCGGAACTGCTTCAGAGCCTCGCCTTCCGGGCAGATGTATTGATTGTTCTCGGCATCCCATTCGAAGTCAGCTCGGGACCAGGTGCCATCGGTGCGCCCGGCTTTGTCGAAGACCGGGATGTGCGGTGCGATCTTTTCACCCACCAGCCATCCGAGCATGGGTCCCGATCCGTAGGCGGTGTCGGCGATCAGCCGTTCGGGATGAAGATCGAAGCGCTCTTTGGCCCGCTTCAGCATCGTCTTGGTTGACCCCACCTCGGCTTGACGGATCGACCGTGTCGCTTCCACGTCGACGATGACACCATGATCGGTATCGATGAGATAGTTGTCGGAGTAGGCAAAAAATGCGGGACCCTTACGCGCCGCCGTCCACTGGCTGGCTGGGTCGGAATAGGACGTGAACTTTGGCTCGACCGGTGTCGCTGCTCCGAATGCGGCCTCATCCAGAGTGTCGAGATACTCGCGGACCGCGCGGGGTGCAGCGTCTGCATCGATCCGCGCAATGTCCCATTCTTCCTTTGGCGCAGAGTACTGCTTGTTGGCATCCGCCTCGATCAAGCTGGCATCGACGGCCAGGCGCTGACCGCTGACGAGACCTTCGGCGATGCATCGCGCGACCGTGGTCTCGAAGAGATGGCGCAGCAGCTCACTCTCGCGGAACCGACCATGCCGGTTCTTTGAAAAGGTCGAGTGATCCGGCACCCGATCGGCCAGGTCGAGCCGACAAAACCACCTGTACGCGAGGTTCAAGTGTACCTCTTCACAGAGCCGCCGCTCGGACCGGATGCCGAAGCAGTAACCGACGATCAGCATCCGGATCAGCAGTTCAGGATCGATCGAAGGACGACCGGTGTGGCTGTAGAAATCGGCAAGATGGGCGCGGATGCTGCTCAGATCGACGAAACGATCAATCGATCGCAGCAGGTGATCTTGCGGGACATGGTCTTCCAGCGAGAACTCATAGAACAGCGCCGCCTGTGCTTCCTGCCTCGGTCCCATCATGGCTGATCCTCCCGCTTGTTGAGAGGATTGAATCAGCGCCATAGCCCTCGATCAAGCAGGAGTTTTCCAACAAAATTAGCCAAAATCGGTCACCTGGTCAATTTGCCAATACCTCAAACGGGGTCGCGCATTAAGATAGGGCTACCCGTTGTTATTCAAAGTTTGCCGACTGCCAGTCCTTGTTATGTCCGGAGCATATTCAAAACTTTTCCCAAAGTTCTCGCGCATCATTTTTGATACGCGTCCCAATGTTTCGTCAGAATGAGTGCGCGCATCCGTGACCAGCGATCGAATGTGACCCTCAAGATCGGACAAACCGATCAAGTCAGTTTGTTTGATCGTGAAGTGTCCTGAAATTACGCGGCCGTCAACGTTTGCCCCTTGCGTGATCAGTGACTCCGAGAATTTCACGAACGCTTTTTCGTGCCGATCCAGCAAATCGTTCAGAGAGTGCACTGCACTTTCGACTTCTGAAACTTCGCTAAACAGCGTTGCGTCTGAAATCTCAAGTAAAAGTGCTTTCTCTTGTTGCGATATCTTGGTTGCGAGTCGCGGTCCTGTTAGCGGTTTTTTTAGCCTAAAGCGTTTCGGCTTGAACCTGAATCGCGAGGGATTCCCTTGAGACCTGATCTGTGATTCATCCTGTTTGGGAGGATGGATCATGTCAGCACCTTTGCCATCTGCGCTTCGGATACGGTTTCAGAGATACATTGAAGAAGGGTTGAGCGGGCGCGCGGCGGCGTTGCGGTTGAAGCTGTCGCCTGCCACAGGCGCGCGGTGGGCGCGTCAGGTGAGGATGAAGGGTCATGCGGAACCTGCCCGGCAGGGACCGCCGCGCGGCAAGGGAAAGCTGGCTCCGCATCGGGAATTCTTTGAGGAGTTGATCGCACAAGACCCTGACATCACGCTCTTTGAGTTGCGTAATGCGCTGGCCGATGCAGAGGGTGTGCGGGTGCATCACTCCTCCATCGCCAACCTTCTGTCCCGGCTCGGCTTCACGTACAAAAAAAGTCGCTGGTCGCAACCGAGCGCCGCCGCGCCAAGGTAAGGCAGCAACGGGCCGACTGGTTCAGATACCGCTCGCCAGCCATTGCGACCTTTCCTGAGCGCGTTGTCTTTATTGACGAAACCGCAGTGAAGACAAACCTCACGCGCCTACGCGGCAGAGCCAAGCGCGGTAAGCGCCTGACGATGGATGCGCCCTTCGGAAGCTGGGGAACCCAAACCTTGATCGCGGGCCTGACCCAAGGCGCGCTGATCGCACCTTGGGTCATCAAGGGAGCGATAGATGGCCCCGCCTTCGCGGCCTACATCCGCGAAGTGCTGGTCCCCGAGATCAACCCCGGCACTGTCGTCATTCTCGACAACCTGGCAACCCACCGGAATAAGGAGGCGACGCAGGCTTTACGCAATCACGGCTGCTGGTTCCTTTACCTGCCACCGTACTCGCCCGACCTGAATCCCATCGAGCAGGCCTTCTCTAAACTGAAAGCCCATTTGCGACGGATCGGGGCCAGGTCCTTTACCCAGGTCTTCGAAGCAATCGGAGCAATCTGCGATCTCTACGACCCAGTAGAATGCTGGAACTACTTTAAGGCCGCCGGATATGTCTCAGGTTAATGTCGAAACGCTTTAGCGCATCACGCGGCCCCCGTCGAAGGGGATGATCTGACCGGTGACATATGATGCGGTACCTGACGCCAGCATCTGAACAAATGCCGATGTTTCTTCAAATGTGGTCAGCCGCTCCAAAGGAAGACTCAGTTCGATCTGTTCAATGTCGTTCGCCGAAAACAACGCACGCAGAAGGTCGCTGTCGACAAACCCAAGGGCAACTGCGTTCACGGTTACGCAGGGGCCAAGTTCAAGCGCCATGACCTGCGTCAGCATGTTCAGCCCGGCCTTGGAGGCCGCGTAATTGGCGTTTCCGGTGCGCGCCACGATGGCAGAGGTTGCCGAAATGTTGACGATCCGCCCTTGCCGGGCCGCCACCATAAGTCGCCCGACAGCTTGGGACACCAGAAACGGCCCCTTCAGATTGACGTCGCAGACCCGGTCCCAGGCCTCTTCGCTGATGTCAAGGAAGGGCGCATCCTGGCTGAGGCCTGCGTTGTTGATTAGAATGTCGATACCACCAAAGGCGCTTTCGACCGTTTCAACCATTTTGTTGACGTCGCGCGATTGGGAAATGTCCGCGCCGATGACCAGCGCTTCGCCGCCGCCATCCCTGATCATTGACGCGACACCCTTGGCCTTGTCGCGTGAGTTGGCATAGTTGAGCGCGACCTTCGCGCCCCGTTTGGCAAAGTCGATCGCCAATTGCCGCCCCAGGCCACCGCTTGCGCCGGTTATCAATACTGATTGGTTGGAAAACTGTGCCATGTTCTTCCCGTCTGAAAGGGTGTTCATGATCCCGGTCCGCCCTGCCGTGCCGGGCGTTTCGCCTGAAAGGCGCTAAGGCTGTCGCTAAGTCTGCGTGCAAGGCGCTGGATGCCGTCGGTCGTTGTCATTGGATTGATGACCGAAACGCGCAGCACATCGGCACCTTTCCATTGGGTGGGCCGCACGAACATATCACCGGGGGCGTTCAGATCTTCGGTCATCGCCTGAATCGCGCCGGGGCCAAGGTCGGTTCCGATTACGACCTGGTTCAAGTCCACCTCGTTTAGGACCTGCAGGCCCGGGATCTGGGCGACCTCCTGTGCGAGCACGCGCGCGATGTCACAATGCCGTTCAACCAAATCGCGCACCCCGGACCGCCCCAGCGATTGCAGCGTCGCCCAGGCGGCAAACCCGCGGGCACGGCGCGACAGTTCGGGGTTGAAGTGGGTCGGATTGCGCCCATCCTGGGCCGCTTCGTTAAGGTAGCTGGCAGAAATATCCATCGCGCGGCGATGTGCATTACTGTCGCGCACGATTGCAAAGCCGCTGTCATAGGGGATCTGCAACCATTTATGCCCGTCCACCGACCAGCTGTCCGCAAGCTCGATCCCCTGCGTCAACGGTGCCTTTTGCGCCAGAACCCGCGCCCAGAGGCCGAAGGCCGCGTCGACGTGGTGCCACGCACCGTAGCGCTGCGCCAGCCCGGCAATTGCCGCAATATCCTCGAACGCGCCCGAGTTGATGTGCCCCGCCTGCGAGATGATGATCTTGGGCCCGCAGTGCGCGGCAAGGGCGTGTTCAAGCGCCTGAACATCCATCCGCCCCTGTGCATCCGAGCGAATGCGGGCGCAGTTTGCGTCCCCCAGACCGATGTGCCGGATGGCCGTGTGGTTGGTAACATGGGCGTCGTCACTCAGAAAAACGCGCAGCGTCGGCGCGCCCTGCAACCCGAGGCGTTCATAGTCATGTCCCGCGCGTTTCAGAACTGCCGTGCGTGCGGCGGCAAGCCCGACAAACGCCGCCATTGTCGCGCCCGTCACCAGCCCCACCGACGCGTCGCGCGGCAGGTCGAGGAGATCGAGAAGCCAGTCTGAAACCGCCTCCTCGGCGATGGCAGCAGCGGGCGACGTCTGATAGATCGCCGCATTCTGCCCCCAGGCGGATGTCAGCCAGTCGGCGGCGACCCCGACAGGGCTGGAACCGCCCATCACCCAGGCGAAAAATTCGCCCTCGGTATTGCCGACCAAACCCGGTTCGGCGGCGGCGATCAGATCGTTGATCACCGCCGTGCCATCGCGGGGCGCTTCCGGCAATGCGATCCGAAACCGGGCGCGAAGGTCGTCGGCTGTCACAGTCGGGTGAAGCGGGCGGGTCTGATCCCGATACCGCACGGCATAATCGGCCGCCGCCGCCAGGGGGGCAAGCGGCCCGTCGGTCCCGGACGATGGCGTCATCTTGGGTGCAGCCATGTCGGCAGGAAGCTGTATGCGTCCCGGTCCATATCTGCGTTGAAGGCCACGCTGGCCTCGGCAAGCATCGCTTTCAATGACCCATCATTGAAGGCATCGAAGGTCTCGGTCGCGCCACCGATATGTTGCCCATCCACGAAAATCTGCGGAATTGTCGGCGCATTACAGCGCTGGCGCAGATCGGCGCGAATATCGCCGCCCAGGTTGTCCTTCTGAAACGCAACTGAATCGAGGTCGACCGAGTGGTATTCGATACCGGCTGCTGAAAACATCTTTCGGACGGACCAGCAGAACTCGCACCATTCCAGGGCGAACATGGTCACCTTATTCTCGGCGATGGTCTGTTCGACGAAGGCCGTCGCGTGCGCTTTCGCAGGCTCGGCTGCCGTGGCAGGTGCTGCACTGCCGCTGACATCAAAACGATAGCCGTCGGTCGAACGCGAAATCTCCATCTCTTCGTCGGTCATGGTTTCGGCGACTTCGTCAAACAGGACCGTCGACATATAGCGTTCGCCCGTGTCCGGAAGCATCGCGAGGATCTTTGCGCCAGCCGGTGCAGTTTCGGCAAGTTTCAGGGCGGCGGCAAAGGTCGCGCCACTGCTGATGCCGCAGAAGATGCCTTCCTTGGTGGCCAGATCGCGTGCGGCCTGAAGCGCGTCGACACCGGCGACAGGTTGAAAGCCGTCGATATGGGTCGCGGCATCCTCGGCCAGCTTCGGGATGAAATCCGGCGACCAGCCCTGCATCAGATGCGGGCGGAACATCGGGTGGCTTGCGGTCGGTTTGCCGTCGGCATCGCGTTCCTGCGCAATCCCGCTGCCCATGACGGGCACATTGTCTGGTTCGGTCAGCACGATCCGTGTCTTGGGGCTGCGTTCCTTGAGCACGCGCGACACGCCCTTAAGGGTGCCGCCGGTGCCAAATCCGGTCACGAAAAAGTCGAGCTCATTGGCACCAAACGCGTCGAGGATTTCCGGCGCAGTCGTGCGCGAATGCATATCCGCGTTGGCTTCATTCTCGAACTGGCGGGCCAGGAACCAACCGTGCTTTTCTGCAAGCTCTTCAGCTTTGGCGACCATGCCCGAACCTTTTTCGGCCGCCGGAGTCAGCACGACCCTGGCACCAAGAAACCGCATCAGCTTGCGCCGCTCGACACTGAAGTTCTCGGCCATTGTCACGACGATGGGATACCCTTTCTGCGCGCAGACCATCGCAAGGCCGATCCCGGTGTTGCGCGAGGTCGCTTCGACCACCGTCTGGCCCGGCTTCAGGGCACCTGACGCCTCGGCCGCCTCGATCGCGGCAAGCGCGAAGCGATCCTTGACGGATCCCAGCGGGTTGAACGCTTCCAGCTTCACGAAAAGCTCGACCTGCTTTGGGCCGATGTTGTTGATCCGCACGATCGGGGTGTTTCCAATCGTATCCAGAATCGAGTCTCTGATCTTCTGCATCTGCGTATTCCTTTGGGCCGCACATTGCGGCTGCGGTAATCTTCGATCCAAGTGTGTCATTTTCCTGCTCCTCGCTACAAGTCTTACGCGCCGGCCAAAATCGGTAGGATGCAATGCAGGAATATCCCGACACTTGCGGCACCCCCCGCGGCGAATAGGGCGGGGCGACGACGCAGGCGCCGCCGTGGCCAGACGCTGTAGGGCCCGATGATCGCGGGTTTGCTGGGACGGGTATCATTGATGAAGGTCATTGAGTTTGGCTCCTAGAGTGGTGTTTCGAACTGGCAGCAATGTCCCAGCCGGATCAAAAAGCGCCGTGAGCCTGCCGTGAACTCTGCTGTGAATTCGGGGGTGAATTTGAAAAAAAACCTGGGCGATCCACAAAAATCTGGTCGTTTTGGGTCAGGATCGGCCCAAATTTGGCCACCAGAGTCGCCGCACGGCCCCCGCCTGCGGGCATGTTTTTCAGTTTCTCTTCAATCTTTGCCGTGACCCACTTACTGTGAACGCCAGCCATTCAAACGGGTCAACGCCATGTTTGACGTGAAACTGTTCGGGAAATTCGAAGTCCTCTCTCAAGACGGTGCAGCAATCAATGTGGCGGGGGCAAAGACGCAGGGGCTTATTGCTTTCCTGGCCATGAATATGGGGATGCCGCCGACGCGCGACCGGATCGTCAATCTGTTCTGGGGCGACCGGTTCACGGATCAGGCGCGCCAAAGCCTGCGCCAGGCGATTGCCAAGCTGCGCCGCATCCTGCCTGACGGTGACCGTGCGTTGGTTATCGAACATGACAGGATCAGTTTCGACCCTGCCGTGGTGCGTGTTGATTTGGACCGGTTCACCGAACTGGCCGAAAACGACCGGGTCCAGGACGCGATCGCCGCGGTTGCCTTGCTGCGTGGCCCGCTTCTGGATGGATTTTTCGGGCAACAGGCAGAGTTCGAAGATTGGATTTCATCGGAACGCCAAAGTATCAATGAGCTGTCCTGCAAGCTTCTGGAACGTGCGGCGGATGCCGAATCCCGCAACGGAAACATGTCACAGGCGCTTGTGCATGCGCGCCGGGTGACCCAGTTGAACCCCTGGAGTGACGCCGCCCATGGCGTCCTGCTGCGACTTCTGGCGCAGAATGGTGAACGCGCGCAGGCGATCCAGCATTTCCAGAAGTATGAGAGCACTTTGAAAGACGAACTGGGGATCGGTGTCGGGCAGGAATTGCGCGAACTGATCGCGCAGATCCGTGGTGAAACCTTTGCGCCCGCAGAGCATTCACCAAATGACCCGGCGCTGTCGGCCTCGCCTCCGGCTTCTGCGTTGCCAATGGCCGAACGTGCCCCCGACGCTGCAGATGGGCAAACCTCGATCGCGATAGTGCCCTTCGCGTGGATGGCGTCCGAAGCCGATCATGGGTTTCTTGTTGATGGCCTTGTCGAGGATATGTCGACCAAGCTTTCGCGGTTCAGCTGGCTGACCATCAAGGCCGGTGCCAACACCCACGGCGCACGCCTGACCGGCGCCGAGATGAGCGCGCTTTTTGGCGAACAGGGGATCGACTATCTTATACACGGATCGCTCAGATCGCAGGGAAATCGGTTTCGCCTGACTGTGCAACTGGCCGATCCGCGTGATGGGCGTTACCTTTGGGTGGAACGGTTTGACCGGTCGACCGATGATCTGTTTTCGCTTCAGGATGATCTTTCAGACGCTGTCGTCGGATCGCTGGAGGCATCAATTGCGCGGCTTGCCGGGCGCAGTACGCGCAGCCTTTCGTTTGACGATATGAACGCCTGGGAATGTTATCATCGCGGCCTTGCGATCCAGTATGAATTCGACGCCGCAACGAATTCGCAAGCCCAACGTCACTTTCGCCGCGCCATCGCGCTGGATCCGAACTTTGGACTTGCCTATGCGCGGCTGTCCTATGCCATCGTCATTTCAGCGATTTACTTCGAGGCGGCAGATGTCACAGCATTGCTGGACGACGCGCTAGAGCTTGCCCAGACCGCTTCGCGCCTTGAACCTGATGACGCCGTTGTCCGGTTTGCGCTGGGGCGGGTTCTGCTGGCGCGGGGGGAATACGACCAATCAATCTCGCACCTCAAAAGCGCTATCGAGTTGAACCCCAATATGGCGCAGGCCCATTGCGGGCTTGGCGATTCAATGGCCTATGCGGGCGACCTTGATGCCGCCATGTCCTGCTTTGAAGAAGCGGTGCGGGTTTCGCCGAATGATCCCTACCGCTGGGCGTTCCTGAGTTACGGCGCAACTGCGCTTTTGTTTCGAGGTGATTTTCTTGATGCGGACAAATGGGCCGCAGAGGCTGAATCGATGCCGAACGCCCATTACTGGCCGATTGTGTTGAAAAACTCCGAAATCAGAGCGTCGCGGATTTCTTGCGAAAACCTATGAAGCGAAATAGTCGGAAAGCTTTGACCACGAGACAGCGCATGGCTGCGCGTGAGCGCATGTAGGCGATTTGGGCCGACCCCCGCGCCAAAAATTTAGGATCGGGCTGCATGGAAAGAAAAATCATCGTTCAGGCCCTAAAACGGAGTTTTTCAACACAATCGGCCGACAGCCATTCGTGCCTCGGCATTGGCACATGCCGGTCACGAGGGCGAGGCGAAGGCGGCACTGGAACGGTTGATCGCCTTGCGGCCCGGCATTTCCTGCGACTTCATCGAAAGTCGCCTGTTCTATCTGCGCGACCCTGAACAGGTTGAAACCTATGTTTCCGGTCTGCGAAAGGCAGGGTTGGAATAGGCGTACAATTTGCGGGCAGGGCGCGCAAAGATGGTGCCAGCAGGCCATTTCAACCTGCTGGCACATTCAAAGTGCGACGCAGACGCCCGGTCCCGAACCAATGCGCGGCCAAGGCCGCATCACAGGTTCGATCTTGGGCGACGGCGAAAGCGTGGGAACCCTCAGGATCCATCGGGGCCAACCCTCAAAGCAGGACTTTCCCGCCAGCCTCAAGGAAATCCATCGAGTGCGGAGCACCGGCAATTTCTGCGCCGTCGATCAGGTCGTCCTGGGTGATGTTCATCACAGCGGCACAGACCTTGCAGACCCAGATGATCCCGCCTTTTTCGACGAATTCGGCGATGTATTCACCCACCGGTGGGTATCCTTCGGCGGCCAGACCATCGGCGCGGCCCTTGACCACAAGGTTCAGCGCATCGCCCGTCAGAAACGCGCGCGCCGGGCCACGATTGGCGGCTGCACAGGCAAGAATGAAAGGCACGGTTGCACGCTCAAGATCTTCGGGGCCAAAGCTGCTGTTTACGAGGTACGACATTGAAATTCTCCTTTTTGATGTTGTCGATTTCGATGTCGCCAACATCTGGCAGCCCGGTGAAGCGGGCGTTCTCCGGGGCGCGAACCAATCCGCAATTCAGGGTGAACAACGCGAAACTTGCCGTGAATTACCGGGATCTGGGCGTGAAGCTACAAGAAATTCAGTTAAAGCGGCCGTACTGGCGGGCGACGGAGCACTGCGGCCAATGGTTTTTTGAAATAGCTTGGGGCAGCGAGCATCGGTTGGAGCATCTTCGGTTCAATCTGCAACGATGCCTGAAGACGAAAAACCCTACCAAGCAGGGCGCGCGCCGGACCGGCGGGCTGGCGCAGCGACGGGGGACAGGCATGACTTATGGTGCAGTGTTAGCCGTCAACTCTGACCGAAGTGCCAACCTCAAACCGACGCCTGACCGGTGGGGCCGGTCCGGCGTGCGCGCCTTGCGCCTTTGGCGCGCACCGGGCGCAGACGGGGGTCGTCAGTCTTTTGACCAGCGCTTCCGCGCGTTTTCGCACCTCGTCCGGGAGATGCTTTCCACGCAGCAGCGGGTCCAGATCGACCTGCGCTGACTTTTGCCCGCCCGCCCCGTTCATCAGGTCGCGCTGCCCGCTACCTTGGGGCTGGATGCATCGTCGTTGGCGGGCACAGCGCCGTCGCCGGGTATGCCGGGTGGGACGCTGCTGTCGATTTCAACAACGCGCGTGGTACGTGCGGTCACCGTTTCGACAAGATCAACGGGTTTCTGGCGGGTGACGCGGGCAACTGGTTTGTTATGGTTCAGTTTGACCACGGCAAACGACACATTGTCCTGATCCGGGTCGGCCAGTTCCAGAATCGCGGCCAGCAAATGCTCGGCGATTTCGGCGCTTTTGCGCCTACGGTAACGCCGCAGGATCTTTTCGATCCTGGGATCTTCCAGATATTGAAGACCATCGCTGGAAACGACAACCATATCGCCGACTTCCAGTTTGAATGGGCGCCCGGGACAATCCGATTTCGCGACCTTTTCGCCCAACAGAACGGAGGTAAGGCAGTTGCGATCCGGGTGGTTTTTGGCCACTTCTGGATCCATCAGCCCGCTTTCAACCATAAAGTCAATTTGCGGCGCAATCGAGTGATCTTCGTTCAGCTGCGAAAGCTTACCGCCCCGCAGATGATACAGCGGAGAGTCACCCACCGACATCCAGTACATCCGGTTTTCGACCATTACCAGCGCCACAAGGGTTGCACCCATTCCGCGCGCCTTGGGGTTATCCTCGACGTATTCACGCACACTTTGGTTGGCGTTTGCGGTTGCCTTCAAAAGGTATTTCGGGATTTGCGTTTCGAATTCCGAAAAATTCGCGCTTTCGAATTTCAGTTCTCCATATACTTCCGTAACAACAATTTTAGACGCAACGTCCCCGGCCGCGTGCCCGCCCATGCCATCGGCAAGCACCACGACCCCGATATCCGTTCCGGCCGGAAAATCGGTGACAATTGCGTCTTCCTGATAGTCGCGGCCGCCCTGGCAAACCGCCGACGCCACGTCAAAGCGTGGTTCAGGCGATTTCCACATTTTCCGCCTCGTCGTCCTTGTTTTCTGTCCAGGTGAAGTTCTCGTTACACAGGGCGATGAATTGAAGCGTCGTTTCGCCGATGTTGATCTTGTCCATGGTCGTCAGCGGCTCATTGCTGATGACCGGCTTGCCGTTCAGGCGCACGATGTTGCTTTTGCCGCCCTGACCCAAAACGAATTTACTCTCTTCGGGGTCAAAAACAATTGCGGCATGGCTTGATCGTGAAATCGCATTGTCGCCGAAATCAAGCTGGACGGCCTGGTCTTCGCCGCGCCCGATTGATGACATTCCTGTATGCAGCGTGAACGATTCTCCGCGTCCGGGCCCATCCAGTACGATCACCCAACCAACCGGGAACCGGGCCGAGGTCTGGACCTTGGCTTCCACCGGGTTTTCAAACAGATCAACAACCTGCCCGTCCGAATGTTCGAATCCCAGCAAACGTGTCCGGTTGCGACGCTTGCGCGCAGGTGCGGCATCGGCGCGGTCAAGCAAATCTGCGGTGGCTTGTTGGGTCGCCGCAGGATTTGTCGGGTCAAAATCTTCCAGATCCCAGATGTTCACGCCATCCTCGGCCGGTTGCTCGGCCAGCGGTTCGTGCACTGCCGCAAGCGGCTGGGCGGGGTTCGGCTGGCTCGGCGCAGCGCCGCCGGATCGGCGGAATTCATGGGCAACACCTGTGCTGCCGCCTAGGCGATCGAATGCATCTACTCCGTTCGTCCCAAGCGTTTCCGCGTTCTTGCTGGACCGTCTGAAAAGTTTGCCAAGTAGTCCCATAATCTATCCTCTGCTATTTTGGCCGAGATCTGCGTTCTGCCGCGCTTTGTGCGCTGTCGTATCTGATGTCGGTCTGACTGGCGCTTGTTTGGCCAGCACTGCGACGATCAATTCTGTCGTTTTCGCTTTGCCATCGGTTTGGATTTCATCTTCCGGTTCTGATCCAGAATTGTGTTTTCTCTGCTTCCCATCCGCTAATTCACCACGGCGCTATTGTAATACATGGTGACCAGCCACATCGCGCCGTCACGGTTCACGGCAAAGTTGAAATTGGAGGTCCCGTTGGCGATTTCGCGGCGCATCAAGGCGTGCAGTCCCTGCCGACCCTGGATGGCCTCGTTCGTCGTCATATAAGAAACCACCGCGTCGCCGTTCTGGAATTCGTCGGGTTTCGTACCGGGGCTTGCTTTTACACGGGTCACCCATTCGCCATTTTCAAGACGCGATTGGAACTGAACGCCGTTCAGAAGGGCCAGATTTTCGACGACGGGAAGGTCAAGGGACCGCACGATCGCCGTTTTGCCTAGCTGATCCTCGACCCCCAGTTCGACGGCGATGGACCCTTCGGTGTCTATCGGCGCAGTTGCTGTAACGACCTTTTGGATGTCACCGATCGAGTCGACCGGAACGCCGTTGACCGAGACGATTTTGTTTCCTGCCCTCAACCAGGCGGGTGCATCGTCGGCGATCGAGCCAACCGCCGCCGGGTCAGGATTGTGTTGAAAAACTCCGAAATCAGAGCGTCGCGGATTTCTTGCGAAAACCTATGAAGCGAAATAGTCGGAAAGCTTTGACCACGAGACAGCGCATGGCTGCGCGTGAGCGCATGTAGGCGATTTGGGCCGACCCCCGCGCCAAAAATTTAGGATCGGGCTGCATGGAAAGAAAAATCATCGTTCAGGCCCTAAAACGGAGTTTTTCAACACAATCTCAGCAGAACTGGCGCTGAATGGAAGCAGCGCTGACGTTACCGACATGACAGCAGTGGCGTCCTGGACATCGCTGCCTTGCGATTGCGCAACAACCGGCGCGTCGACGACAGCGCCAGCAGTTTGCGGGGCAGGGGTCGGCTGGGCCGATTGCTCGGCTGCACGCCGTGCGGCTTCTTGCTGGGCGGCTTCTGCCTGCCGAAGGGCTTCTTCCTCGGCGGCGCGTCGGCCTGCTTCGGCTTCGGCAGCGCGCCGACCGGCTTCGGCCTCTTCAGCGCGTTGTGCGGCGGCGGCTTCTTCGTCTGCGATACGCTTCGCTTCGGCTTCTTCTGCCTGACGTGCGGTTTCCGCCTGGGCCAGGGCAAGCGCCTCGGCAGCCTCGGCGGCGGCGCGTTCCGAATCTTGCAGGGCCGCAATACGTGCGGCTTCTTCCGCGGCAAGGCGATTGGCCTCGGCTTCGGCTTCGGCGGCGATGCGGGCGGCTTCTTGTTCAGCGGCCAGACGCGCGGCCTGCATTTCTGCAGCCAGGCTTGCCGTTTCGGCCTGCAAAGCCATGCTGATGAGATCTGCTTCTGCCGCGATACGTGCTGTTTCGGCTTCGGCGGCAATACGCGCAACTTCTGCTTCGGCTGCTATGCGGGCCGCTTCTGCCTCGGCGGCCAGGCGCGCAGTCTCGGCCTCGGCAGCGATGCGTGCGGCTTCGGCGGCTTCTGCAACCCGCGCGGCCTCAGCCTCGGCCGCTATGCGCGCGGCTTCGGCGGCTTCGGCAACCCGCACCGCCTCAGCTTCGGCAGCGACACGTGCGGCTTCGGCTTCGGCAGCAATTCGGGCCGTTTCAGCCTCGGCGGCTAGGCGAGCTGTCTCGGCTTCTGCAGCGATGCGGGCGCTTTCGGCCTGCTCGGCGGCAATTGCGGCCTGATTATTCGTGTAGTTGTTATAGCCAAGCAATCCCAAAACTGCGACGACCGCCAGGGCGGATCCCGCCATCATCAGCGTTTTTCGCTGTACCTTGGGCATCACAGTCGCCGGGGCAGCTGCGCCCGCCTTCTGGGACGGCTTCGACGATTTTTTACCGGCCTTGGCTTTTGCAGGAACATCCGAGTTCGCCGGAACCGTGCCATCCAGTATGTCCAGCCACTCGCGTGCAGATTGAATGCGTTTGGCCGGCATCGTGATCAATGCCTTGTCAATCGCTTCGAGGAACCCGGCGGGATACCCCTTTATCTTTCCGGTCAACGGCTCATAGGGGTCGGGTCGCTGTTCGGCGATTGCGACCAGGCGGTTCTGGCCGTTGATCGGCGGCTGACCCGTAATCGCATGATAGAGCGATGCCGCAAGCGCATAAAGGTCACTCCACGGGCCCTGATCGCTGCCAGCAATATAAAACTCTTGCGGGGAATACCCGTCTTTTACGACCCGCAACGCCGAATGTTTCTTGTTCGACATCGCAAGATTTTCGCGTGCGGCGCCAAAGTCGATCAGGATCGGTTCTCCTGCCGCGTCGATCAGGATGTTGTCGGGTGAAATATCGCGATGCAGCAAGCTGTGTTCGTGAATGAAGCCAACTGCACCAAGCAATTTCCGCGTCATGGCAACGACGTGATCGGGGTCGAACTTCTTCTTCGGATCCTCCAGAATCTCCAAAAGATCCTGACCTTCGACATAGTCGATTGCCATATAGGCGGTGTCATTGTCATCAAAGACCTGATGAACACCGACAATGTTCGGGTGCACCAGTTTCGACAGGCTTTGTGCTTCCTGTACGAAGTGGCGAATGATGGATTTCAATTCGCCCTGATGCGCCCGAGATCTTGCACTGACCACCGTATTGGTCCTGCGGCAAAAGGCGTCGGCATAGCACTCCTTGATGACCACATCCCGATCCAGGCTGTCTTTGGCCAGATACGTGATCCCGAAGCCGCCGCTGTTGAGGTAGCGCACGATCGTATATTGTCCGTGCAGAAGCTTTGTACCTGGCTTCAGCTCATCCAGTGCGCCATCATCGTCGGCTTCTTCAATCAACTTTTTAAGTGCCATACTCTATTCCATTCACGTTGGCGTCATCCATCGTCTGCTGGTGTTACAGCAGCGACTGAACGTTAATTCCGAAGGTGATTGCGCCGATCAGGTTGCCGGTGTCCGGGTCAGAGATCGGCATGGAAACCTGGCTTTGATAAGAGCCGGTGCTTTCGTCATATTCGACTTCGCTGATGTGAATATCACCGCTGCCGTTTCCGAACGTCAGTTTCCATTTGCCTTCATCACCCTGCCAGTAGTCGGAAGTCTCGACACTTTGGGCAACGTTCAGACCACGGTTGTCCATCGCGAATACTTCGGTCACGAAGTTTGCCGTGCTGGCCTGTTTGGTACGCAGCCATTCCGGTGACGGGTGGCCAAGCAACTGATCAATCAAGGGCTTTTCGTCCAGTTTGCGCTGTGCGCGCCAATCCAGATCAAGCTGATCGATATCTGCCTGGGACAGGCTGGCGTGGGTCGCGTTCTGCATAGGATTGCAGCGGAACCCGGTAGACATCTTCCTGACCAGGGGTCGAAAGCATGTAGAGCGTGACAATGTTGCTCATGTCTTTCGTCATCTCGCCGGAAACTTCGGCAACAGATTCCACAATTTCCGGTGACGGTTCGGCCCCACCCTGAACACCGGTAAGGGTGGCCAGCTTGTCCTCCCAGCTTGTGTTAACCTGCTCCAACTCGGCAGCGATAACCTCATTCGGCGGCGGGTTGACACCGGCATCGACCAAACCTTCGCGCAGCGCCTTGAGCGAGATTGAATAGAGGCCAACAGACTCTGCAAGTGTATCCCGCGTTCCAAGTTCGCTGGATCCGACCGCGATGCCGCAGACCTGCTTTGCCACCTGATGCCCCAGCATGCGCTGGCGCCCTGCGATGTTAAGGGCCATGGCGTCGGCCTGTGTCAGCTCATGCGGGTTGCTGTATTTGCCCGAAATGTCAGATGCCAGGATCTTGGTGGCTTCCAGCAGCAGGTTTCGTTCTGCGATGACATCGCCCGCTGTCCCGGTTCCGCCACGTGCGGCCAGCATCCGTTCGCTTGCCTCGTCGATCGGTGCCCAGGCTTCGCGGACTTCGGCGATGGAATTGATGACCACGCCGTGCTTCTCGGGCGCCGGGATGCCAAGGGCAACGCCCCCGATTTCCAGACCCGTCAGAATTGTATTGAAGTCGCTGCGTGCGGTCTTCAATTCTTCCAGCGCGGCGTCGGTGCCGATGCCGCCGTTGATCCGGCAACTTGCCGAACCGATGCTTTGCGTCAGCATCAGAAGCTTGTTCGACAGGTTCACCCGCGCCTTGCTGCCGTCAAAGACAGTTTCGGCCTGGGCATGCGCCGCCCCGCCCTGGGCGAGCAGCGCCACACAAACCGCTGCTGCCTTTGGGGCCATTCTGAACAAATTGGCAATGTGCATGACGGCTTCCATTTCGTTAATCGACTTGTAAATTTGTCGCGGTTTTTGGGTCTTCCGGCCTTCAATCTTGCTGACCAGACGGTGATCGGCGGCCCCGTTCAATTGCCGGGGATCGCTTGCGGGATTCACGTGCTGATCATCCCTCATTTTTTGCGATCCACACTTCGACGCGACGATTGATCTCGCGACCCGACTCTGTGTCATTGCAGGCGGCCGGAGCGATTTCGCCAAATCCGATCACGTCAATCGACATATCGTCCAGGGCACCTTCGGCAGCCGCACGCAGATCGTCGCGGACTTGCTCGGCGCGGGTGACGGACAGGCGACGGTTGGCTTCGAACGCGCCAACGTCATCGGTAAATCCAACCAGCGAAAGCGAGGTTCCCTCGGGTTCATTGGCCAGGAACCGGATCAGGCGCGCCATATCGAGCTGTGCCTTTTCGTCCATGGTTGAGGAGCCGGGGCGGAAACGGAACGTGGTGGATAGGCGGTCCGAGGTTACCATCGCACCCAGCATTTCCCGCATCACGCCAGCTTCGAAGTTGTCAGCCTCGGCGTTGATAAGGCCCAGTGCACGATCACCATTCAGATCCTGTGCGCGGCGAACAATGCCCAGGTCGATGAAGCCGGACTTGGCAACAACGCCATCGGCCCCTTCGGATACTGCAAAGTCCAGGAACTGCTTTGCGGCATCGTCAAGGTTGTCCGACCGGTTATACAGGTACATACGGCTGTCTAGCCCCCAAGTTCTGGGCCATTTCTGATTAGAGTTTCTGGCATTGGTGGTCGCATGTTCAGAGCCTGGTGCGGACGTGTGTGGTTGTACTGCTTAAGCCAATGATTGATGACGATCTGTGCCTGTTTCGTTGTTGTGAACCATTCAGCGTTGAGGATCTCGTGCCGGAGAGTGCCGTTGAACCTCTCGTTGTATCCGTTTTCCCAAGGGGACCCCGGATAGATTCTAATTGGTCGAACACCAACGCGAACCAACCACTCCTGCATCGCCTTGGCTACGAACTCTGGGCCGTTGTCGGAGCGGATATACTCCGGCGTGCCATGGCAGAGGAGCAGCGGATATAGCGCCTCCAGAACATCTTCGGCGCCCATCCTGCTGCGAACTTCCACGGCCAGGGCCTGCCGGGTGTACTCATCCAGAACGGTCAGCATCTTGTAGCTCCGGCCATTGCTGAGCTTGTCGTGAACGAAGTCGATGCTCCAGATGTGGTTCGGATGCGTCGGCCTGAGGCGAATGATCGAGCTGTCCTTGTGATAAAGCCGTCTGCGCTTCCTGTGCCGCTGCGGGAGTTGCAGTCCTTCTTCCTGCCAGAGACGCTCAACCTTCTTATGATTGACCCGCCAGCCCTCGATGCGCAGGAGTTCCGAAACTTTACGATAGCCGTAGCGCCCATATTGCTTGGCCAGGCGGATCAAAGCGAGCCGTAGAGCATCATCGTCTTTTGGCGCGGGTCGATATTGCAGAGAGTTTCGCGCCATACCGACGACCCGGCAGGTCCTCCGCTCCGAGGTCGCGAGCTTTTGGCGCGTATGAATAACGGCCTGACGGAGCTCCCCAGTCGTCAGGCCCTGGGCTTTAAGTAGTTCAGGCTTTCTTTGAGGATCAGCTTGTCCAATTCAAGCTCAGCGACGATCTTCTTGAGACGCCCATTCTCCTTTTCCAGGCTGCGCATCTCCGACAACTGCGACCGTCCCATACCACCAAACCGTTTCCGCCAGTTGTAATATGTCGCATCGCTGATGCCGACGCTACGACACGCCGATGCAACGTCACTTCCTCCCGTCAGCTTCAGCTCAATCTCACGCAGCAGCTTCAATACATCTTCGTCCGAATGCCGTTTCCGTGCCATTACATATTCCCCTCTCAAGACCAATGTAGTGGCCCAGTTTTAGGGGGGAAGGACAGGGTTCGATTTGACGTTCGTCCACAAGCCAGCCCAACATCTCGGCTGATCCGTAACCCGTATCACCCACAAGCTTGTCAGGTTTGATGCCAAACCGCTCATGTACACGATCGATCATCTCCCTTGCTGCCCGCGCCTCTGCAGGCCGGATCGGAGCCGTCGGCTCGACGTCCACGATGACTGCATTATCCAAATCGACCATATAGTTAGTGGAATAGGCAAAGTAGGCGGCTCCCCCGTCAGCCCCAGTCCAACGCGCTGCTGGATCAGCCGGTGAGATGTATTTGGGGACGACCTTGGTCGCAGCACCGAAGGCCACATCATCCAGCGTCTCGAGATATTCGTCGACGGCACGGGACGTCAGATCTGCTGGCAGTCCGTCTTTGCTTTCAACGCCGCGCGTCTGGTTTGCATTCGCGGGGATCAGACTGGCATCAACACCAAAGCTGTGGCCGCCAACCAGCCCCTCATCCATGCAGCGCTGCAAAACGACCTCGAACAAATGTCGGAACAAACCGCTCTCGCGGAAACGGCCATGCCGGTTCTTAGAGAATGTCGAATGGTCGGGCACTGGATCAGCCAAATCAAGCTTACAAAACCAACGATACGCCAGATTGACATGAACCTCTTCGCAAAGCCGTCGCTCGGAACGGATGCCCTGACAATAGCCCAACAACAGCATGCGGATCATCAGTTCAGGATCAATCGAAGGGCGGCCATTGGCACTGTAGTATGAAGCGAGCAAGGGGCGCACACCTGTCAGATCAAGGAAGCGATCAATTCCCCGGACGGGATGATCCTTCGGCACAAAACTCTCGATCGAGAACTCATAGAACAGCGCGCCTTGCGCAACTTGCCTTGGACCCATCATCGCCGAACCCTCCACCCTCAAAACAAGTGAATCAGAGCGTGCGCGGCCAATCAACGGACTTTTTCAACAGTATCTCCGCGATCTCACCATTGCTGAGTTCCTAAGTGTTAGCCCCGGTTTGTGCACAGAATGAGACTGGATTCTGGAAATCGAGGGGGATTGTCGCGCAAAACAGGGGGTAGTTTTCGCTTTTTTTAGGAATTTGCGTTCGAAAACGGCAACTTTTTGTCATCAATGTGATTGCAATCCCATATTGAGATCGCGAATCTTTGCGCAATTTGAAGTTGATTCTCTGACCGTCGCTATAGGTTGCTCCATGTAGCGCTGATTGGCGGCAGTTTGAACGCGCGACGGAAGACAGCGATCAAGCGCATTCAAACAACGATCCCATTCGGTATCCGCGATCATTTGGACATATTCCAACGGACAGTCGCCTTCGATCCCTTGCTGCATCATGGGTGAGCAATGGATGCAATTTCGGGATTTCGGAGAATTGCACATTTCGCACATTGATACAGTCGCATGATATGTCTGGCGAAGCGGATAAACGCGGCAGGGGCGTTCAAAGCTAAAGTGCACTACGTGCGACAATCGTAGTCGGGTCTATTCTGTCCGGTGTGAAATGGGAACGGACATTTGCCCCATGTTCAAACGCGCGCTGACCTCACGAATCCAATCGAAGCGCCTTGAGCGATCTGGATAGCGACCGGCACATTAGATGCGTTGCGGGCGAGGGGTTGCTGCGTGACGAGATCAGAATGCTCATCTTCAGGTCCTTCAGAACTGGCGACAGGATGGTGATATAGCGCAGCAGCCCCTGTTCGATCTCTTCAAGAAACCCGATCTTGGAGTAGATGCCGATACCGTGCTTGCGCAGGATCAGCGCCCGCGCCAGTGGCAGGGAATTGGTGATCAGTTGACGCGGCAGTTTTGTATCAGCATCCGACATTGCATCCGTGAACAACGAGTGTTTGGCCCGCCCATCGAACGACCTGACCACCTGAAAGGCTTCCAGATCGTCGATATCGAGCGCATCTCGTTCGGCCATCGGATGATCCGGGCGCAGGATCGCCCCGATGGGAGTCGATTTTTCCGAATGGATGCGAACACCCGGCAAAAGATCATTGCTGAAAGTAATGCCAATATTCACGTCGCCATTGGCAACACCCAGCATTACCTCATCTGGCTGCGCGGTCTGGACGGTGTAAGCAATCTCGGGATGGCTGCGCGAGAATTGGTCCAGCACTTCTGGCAGCAGGCTGTGGGCAACCGAATCCAGCGTCGCGATGTGGATGTGGCCTGTGCGCAGTTCGCTGATGTCTTCGACTTGCGAGAGAATTTTCTGGTAATCAAAAATGGTCTTGCGGCAGTGTTCCAGGACAACGGCACCTGCGTCGGTCAGTTCGACACCATCGGCATGCCGGTCGAAAAGGCGGACGCCAAGGCTGTCTTCGATGCTGAGGATCTTTCGGTTCACCGAGGAAGACGCCACATTCAGAACGGCCGCCGCTTTTCGGATCGACCCCTGTCGTGCGACTTCATCGAAGTATGTCAGGAACTTATCGTGCATCGCTCCGCCAAAATCCTGGGTGATGCGATAATCGCACCGCTACGTGGCGTTTTCTATTCTATGCGCATCGCCCTCGAAGAGTCTACGATCAGGGCACTGCGCAAAAGAATCTCAACCAATTGGGAGTTACAGAACATGACACAACGCGATCTAAGTCGCCGCGGGGTCCTTGCGGGTATGGGCGCTGCTGCCGGAATGGCGGCAGGCGGCACTATGCTGTCGGTCGGGCCAGCATTGGCACAGGACACGTTTCAGATTCGCATGCAACTTGGCTGGCTGGCCTCGAACGGCATCCTCGGCGAAGTAATGGCCGACAAGCTGGGCTATTTCGAAGAAGAGGGGCTGTCGCTCGAAATCGTGCCGGGTGGACCGAATATCGACGGCGTCGCCTCGGTCGCGTCGGGGGCGAACAATTTCGCCTCGATCTCGTCCTCGCCGTCGCTGATGCTGGCACGCTCGGCCGGGTTGCCGATCAAATGCGTTGCAGCGGGTTATCAACAACACCCGTTCACCTATTTCTCGCTGAAGGGAAATCCGATCAACGAGCCGAAAGACATGATCGGCAAGAAGATCGGCACCCAGGGCACGGCGCAAATTCTGTTGCGGGCGTTGCTGGCCAAGAACGGCATTGCCGAGGATGACGTCGAAGTCGTTGTGATGGGCGGCGACATGGCCGCGCTGAAGACCGGTCAGGTCGATGCCGTCACCGGTTGGCAAACCAACGTCGGCGCGTTGTCGGTACTTGGTGACGAACGTGTCGACATGATGTTGTGGGACGCGGGCATTCAGCTTTACGCCAACCCATATTACACCACGGATGCCATGCTGGCCGAAAACGGCGACAAGATCACCGCCGCAATCCGCGCCACGGCGCGCGGTTGGGGTGCGGTCCACGCCGACCCGGAAGCGGGCGTTGATGCGCTGGTCGAACGCTATCCGAACCTCGACAAAGCCAGCGAGATGGAGGCCGTCGGCCTCGTGCTCGGCTTCTCGTTCAACGGGCTGACCGCCGCCAATGGCTGGGGTCAGATGGACGCGGCAAACTGGCAGGCGCAGATCGACACTTATGATGCGTTGGGTCAGTTCGCTAATGGCGCGCCGGCGCTGGAGGACATCATGACGCTGGATATTCTGGACGCGACTGCTGATGCGCGCCCGAAAATCGGCTGAGGGTGATGGACACCGCACATACTACCGGGGAAGGCCGCAGCATCGCGGCCTCCCTCACCGATGCGTCGGTGAAGTTTGGCGATTTCACCGCGCTGACCGATATCTCGCTGGAGATCGGCGAAGGTGAGATGTGGACGATCCTCGGCCCGTCGGGCTGCGGGAAATCCACGATGCTCAGGCTGGTGTCGGATCTTGTTCCGCCCGCCGCAGGCACCGTCACGATCCTTGGCAAATCGACCGAGGCGGCGCGCCTGGCCCGCGAATTTGCCTTCGTCTTTCAGGACGCGACCCTGCTGCCCTGGCGCAGCGCGATCAAGAACGTCGAATTGCCGCTGGAAATGGGCAAGAAACGCGGGATCGAAATACCGCGCGGCGACCGCACGCCGATGGAGCTGCTGGAGCTGGTCGGTCTGAAGGGCCGCGAAGATGCCTTGCCCCACGAATTATCCGGCGGCATGCGCCAGCGTGTCGCCATTGCCCGCGCACTGGTCTGCCAGCCGAAACTGCTGTTGATGGATGAACCCTTTGGCGCGCTGGACGAAATGACGCGCGACCATCTGAACCTGCAACTTCTGGATATCTGGAAGCAAACCGGCACGACGATCCTGTTCGTGACGCATTCTATCCCCGAAGCCGTATTCCTGGGTCAGAAGGTCCTGATGCTGAAGGCGCATCCGGGTCGCATCAAGGACGTGATCGACATCGACCTGCCTTACCCGCGTGAGATTGCGCTGCGCGAGGGACCGGAATTCAACGCCTATTGCAGCCAGTTGCGCAAATTGCTGGAGGAGTGCTGATGGCCGTCACGGAACCTCAATCGCAGGCCCAAACCCCAAGTCAGCCCAAACCGACCGCCGGCCTGAGCGTGCAGGCGCGTGAACGGCTGAGGAATTCGGCCATTCCCATCGGCACCGCGCTGGCATTGCTGCTGATCTGGCAGTTGGGCGTGCGCCTGTTCGGCGTGCTGCAATACATCGCGCCCGCACCCACGGATATTTTGAGCGTCTTCGCCAATGAATACCCGCTGCTTTTGCGCAACCTGTGGCCGACCCTGATCGAAAGCCTGTCGGGCTTTGCCATGGGCAATCTGGCGGCGATCCTGCTGGCCATCGCCTTCGTGCACAGCCGCACAGTCGAACGCGCGTTCTTTCCAATCGCGGTCTTCATCAACACGATCCCGATCCTCGCCATCGCGCCGATCCTGGTACTGATCTTCGGCCCCGGCATGACCGCCAAGGTCGTCATCGCCTCACTCATCTGCTTCTTCCCGACGCTGGTGAATATGGTGCGGGGGTTGCAGGCCGTGTCGCCCCAAACGCTGGAACTGGCGCGCATCCTCAGCGCGTCGAAGTCCGAGGTGTTCTGGAAAATCCGCCTTCCATCCTCACTGCCGTTTCTGTTCTCGGCCCTCAAGATCGCCGCCACCACCTGTGTGATCGGCGCAATTGTGGGCGAATGGATCGGGGCGAATGTGGGTCTTGGCGCGCTGATCATCGAAAGCACCTTCAACTTCCGCTCTCCATTGCTTTACGCCACGGTTTTCGTTTCGTCCGGGCTGTCTGTGGTGCTGTTTGCCAGCGTCACGATTGCCGAGAAACTGATCGTCCGCTGGTGAGAACAACAGATTTTCCGGCCCTTGAACGGGTCGATCCAAACAGGAGGACATGACAATGTCAGAACGTCACACAACGTTTGTCCAGGCAGATGCAGAACAGATCCCCGTGGTCGCCGATTGCGACGTGGTGGTCGTGGGCGCCGGGCCAGCGGGCCATGCGGCGGCGATCTCGGCGGTGCGCAACGGCGCCTTGGTCACGTTGCTGGAACGCTATCACCATCTGGGCGGCATGGCCTCGGGCGGGATGGTTCTGGTGCTGGACGACATGGTGAATGAGGGCAATGAGATCGTCACCACCGGCATCGTCAGCGAATTCGTCGACCGGATGAGCAAGCAGAACGCTGCCGTCTATCCCCCAAGCGAGGAATGCCAGACCAATTGGGAGGCCTGGCAGAAATGGTCACGCTGGGGCTGCATTGATTTCCACAAGGCGATGATGCCGCAGCCGATCATCCACGCCGTCGCCTTTGATCCGGACGGCTGGAAGCGTGTCAGCCTGGACATGGTGCGCGAGGCTAAGGTCAACCTGCGCACCCACAGCTGGTTCTCGGGCGTGCTGCGCGAAGGCGGCAAGATCACCGGCGTGATCGCCCAGACCAAACTGGGTCGTCAGGCGATCCGTGCCAAATATGTTGTGGATGCGACGGGTGATCTGGATGTGGGTGTGTCGGCAGGGGCCGAATACATCGACGGCCAATACATCGTCACCACCGTTTTCCGCATGGCCAATGTCGACACGGAAAAAGCCATCGCCTTCGAATTTGCCGAGCCCGAGGAATATAAGAAACTCGACCGGCAGGCCCGCCGCGTCATCGGTGGGGCCTGGGGCATGTGGTGGCTGAAAACCCCGCTGCCCGGCATCGTCTGGTGCAACTGCCCGCATATGCCCGGCTATGACGGGCTGTCCGTCGAAAGCATGGTTGAAAGCGAGGTTGAGGGCCGCGAGCGGATGATGAACCTTTACAAATTCGCCAAGGAGAACATCCCCGGCTTTGAGAATGCCGAGATGTTGGGTGCCGCAGAACAGATGGGCATCCGCCAGACTCGCCTGTTGCAGGGAGAGTATGTGGTGAACAAGGACGACGTGAAGTCTCGCCGCTACTTCGAGGATACCGTCTGCCGGGGCCGCGACTACTATACCCCCTACCGCGCGCTGTTGCCCAAGGGGATCGACAATCTGATCGTTGCCGGGCGGCACTATTCCGTTGAAAGCGATGCACAGAAACTCAGCCGCGAAATCCCGCCCTGTCAGGCGCAGGGCGAAGCGGCGGGTGTTGCTGTGTCGTTGGCACTGAACGGCGATCTGGCGCTGCGCAATGTCGATCACAAGGCAATCCAGAAGCAGATGCGCGCCCAGGGTGCTGACCCCGGTGACAAGCCATCGCCCAACGCGCTGATCGAAAATCCGGTTGCGGCCGAGTAACGAGGTTACCCATGACTGAAGCCACAATGCCGCTGAGCGGTGTTCGCGTGATCGACTTCACCCAGGTGATGCTTGGCCCCTGTGCCACGCAGATGCTGGGCGATTTTGGCGCGGATGTGATCAAGATCGAACGCCCCGGCAGCGGCGATCTGTCCCGCAACTTCTTCGGTGATCCGTCGGAACTGGCGGCGAACAATGCGGTTTTCGCCTCGCTCAACCGCAACAAACGTTCGATCACCATCAACACGAAGTCGGACGAGGGCCGCCAGCAGGTGCTGGACCTTGTGCGCACGGCGGATGTGGTGGTCGACAATTTCCGCGCCGGTGTGATGGGGCGGCTGGGGTTCGGGTATGATGACCTTTGCAAGATCAACCCGCGGATCATCTGCGCCTCGGGCACAGGGTTCGGACCGACGGGGCCCTATGCCCACAAGGGCGGGCAGGACGTGCTGGCCCAGGCGATGACCGGGGTGATGGAGAAAACCCAGGACCCCTCGATCCCGAAGTCGATCTATCCGACAACGCTGTGCGATTATTCGGCCGGCATGCATCTGGTGCAGGGGATTCTGGCCGCTCTTTTGATGCGCGAAAAGACCGGGACCGGCCAGCAGGTCAACGTTTCGCTGTATGACAGCATGATCGCCATGCAGATGCAGGAGGCCGCGCAATGGTCGAAACATCGCGAGGTTCTGAACTGGGCCGCGATGCCGCTGACCGGCGTGTTTGATACGACCGACGGCGCGATTGTCATCGTCGGCGCGTTCAAGGCGAACCCGTTGCAGGATATCTGCAACGCGCTGGAAATCGACGACCTGTCGCCGGAGTATCCCACGCTCGACACCCAGCGCGCCAACAAACCGTTCCTGCAGGACACGTTTCGCACCCGCATCGCCACCAATACCTCGGCCCATTGGCTTGAACGGCTAGAGGCGCAGGATTTGCTGTGCGCCCCGGTCAAATCCCTGGGCGAAGCGCTGGACGATCCACAGACCCGGATCAACGACATGCTCTGCCCGATTGATCATCCCGTGTTGGGCGAAGTCACCGTCGTCGGGTCCCCGGTGCATCTGAGCGCCGCCCCGATGGAGGTCCGCCATCTGCCGCCGAAACTGGGCGAACATACCGACGAGGTGTTGCAGGAACTCGCCACGCTGCTGCGAACCGAGGCCGCTGAATGAGCGTCATTTTCGACGTCAAAGACCACGTCGCACGGGTCACCATCGACAGGCCCGAGCGGATGAACGCCATCGACCCGGCGACATTCCAGCGGTTGGCCGAGGTCTGGGCCGAGGTGGAAGCAACCCCCGACATCCGCTGCGTCGTGCTGACCGGCGCGGGCGAAAAAGCGTTCTGTGCCGGGGCGGACATGAAGGCGGGTGGCAGTAAGACGGGTGTCGAATACTGGAAAGAAATTCAAGATTGCGCAGGACTAGCGCTGCGCAAGACATTGAAAACGCCGGTGATTGCCCGTGTGAATGGCTTGGCGCTGGGCAGCGGGCTGGAAATGGTCATGGGCTGCGACATCGTGATCGCCGCCGACACAGCCCGCTTTGGCCTGCCCGAAGCCCGCGTGGGCCGGGTGCCGCTGGACGGCGGCATTGTGCTGCTGCAACGCCTGATCCCACGCAACATCGCGGTCGGCATGATGATGACGGGTCGGATTGCACCGGCGGAAGAAATGGCGCGTTATGGTCTGGTGAATGCCGTGGTCCCCGCCGCTGATCTGGACGCCGAGGTTGACCGCTGGGTCGCCGATATCCTTGCAGCAGCGCCTCTGTCCCTGCGCGCCATCAAATCCGTCACCCGCGAAACCGCCACCATGCCGGTCCACGATGCGTTTGCCCGCGAAACGCCCGAATTGATCGCGGCGCTGAACTCTGAAGACGCCGACGAAGGCGTCACCGCTTTTCGCGAAAAACGCGCGCCGGTCTGGAAGGGCCGGTGATCCGGTGACACTTGTCATTATCAGCGCCTGTGTCGACGTGAAGGACGGTATCTGCACAACCTCATGCCCGGTGGACTGCATCTATGAGGGGGAGCGGATGTACTACATCCACCCCACCGAATGCATCGAATGCGGCATGTGCGAAAGCATCTGCCCGGTCGATGCGATCCGCTACGACGACGAAGTCCCAACCGAAGAACTCCCCTTTGTCGATCTGAACGCCGCCGCCTTTCGCAATGCGGCCGGAGAGGTGGTTGAACCCGGCGGCTGGTCTGAAAAGCAACCGGCCATCGCCGATCCGCCGGAACTCGCGACATTGGTGCAACCATCGAAGGGCGCAGAGAATGGCGGATGAAATCGAATGGTCACACCGGTTCATGGGGCCGTGCGATCACATCGCCAGCTGGTCCGAGGATCGCGATTTTCAGGTCGGATGCGTCATTGTGGACCCCGAGGGCCACGTCGTCCGCGCCACCGGTTACAACGGCCTGCCGCGCGGCGTATCCGATACGGATGACGCCCGCTTCGACCGCCCCAGCGGAGAGAAATTTTTTTGGATCGAACACGCCGAACGCAACGCGGTTTACAACGCCGCCCGCGCGGGCGTTTCGCTGGCTGGATGCACCGCCTACGTCAACCGTTTTCCCTGTGCGGATTGCGGGCGGGCGCTGATCCAGTCTGGTGTGACCAAAATCGTCGCGCCGCCGATCCCCCAGGCGGATGGCGCGCTTGATCACAGCTTTCAGGTCTCGGCGCAAATGCTGGCCGAGGCTGGACTGACCCTCATCGAATATGAACAGGAATAATGATGCTCAAAGGTAAATCACTGATCGCTGGCGACTGGGTCGGCGCGGACGCGACGTTCGAAAATGAACCCGTCAGCGGCGCACCCGACAGTTTTGCCTGCGGCACGCCCCAGATGGTGGATCGCGCCTGCCAGGTCGCAGAACAGGCATTCTGGTCCTATGGTTACGCCAGCGACGACACCCGCGGCGCATTCCTTGACGAGGTTGCCAGCCAGATAGATGCACGCGGTGATCAGATTACCGAAATCGGCGTGAAAGAAACCGGCCTGCCCCAAGCGCGCCTGCAGGGAGAGCGTGGCCGAACCGTCGCCCAACTCCGCCTGTTTGCGGCGCATATTCGTGCGGGTAGCCATCTGGATCATCGCCACGACCCGGCGTTGCCAGACCGTGCCCCCCTGCCGCGCCCCGATCTGCATCTGTTGCAGCGCCCGATAGGCCCGGTCGCGGTTTTCGGTGCGTCGAACTTCCCGCTCGCGTTTTCATCGGCGGGCGGCGACACGGCGGCGGCGCTGGCGGCGGGCTGCCCTGTCGTGGTCAAGGGACACCCGGCGCATCCCGGCATCGCGGATTACATCGCCCAGGCTTTCGACGCGGCGATCAGGGCCACGGGCGTGCATCCCGGTGTATTCAGCCAAGTGCTGGACGGCGGACATGTCGTTGGCGAAACTCTGGTCAAACATCCGCTTATCACAGCCGTCGGATTTACCGGATCGCAACGTGCCGGGCGCGCCCTGTTCGACATCGCCGCCAGCCGCCCCAATCCGATCCCGTTTTTCGGAGAGCTTGGGTCAACCAATCCGATGTTCGTAATGCCCGATGCCATGGCCGCGCGCGGCGCGGACATCGGCGCCGGCTGGGCCGGATCGCTGACCATGGGGGCGGGGCAATTCTGCACCAACCCGGGCGTGGCCGTGGTGATTTCTGGCAGCGATGCCGACATTTTCGTCGACTCCACCGCCAAGGCCCTGCGCCAGGTCGGGGCGCAGACAATGCTGACCGATGGAATATCCGCAGCCTTCCAGGCCGGTTGCAGTGCCGTTTCGGACACGGCGGGAATCGAGGCTGTCGTGACCTCGGACAACGCAACAAGGTCCGCCGGGCCGCAATTGTTCAGGACTTCGGCCAAGACTTGGTTGGAAACCCCCGCCCTGCATGACGAGGTTTTCGGCCCGCTGGCCATTGTGGTTGAAGCCGAAGATCTGGATCAGATGGCGCAGGTCGCAAAAACGCTGGAAGGGCAGTTGACCTGCACGTTGCAGTTGGATGCGTCGGATGAAAAGGCGGCCAAAACACTCATGCCGATTCTGGAGCGCAAGGCAGGGCGTCTTCTGGCGAACGGTTTTCCGACCGGGGTCGAGGTTTGCGACAGTATGGTACACAGCGGTCCTTATCCGGCCTCGACCAATTTCGGCGCAACCTCGGTCGGAACGATGGCGATCCGCCGCTTCCTGCGACCGGTGTGTTATCAGGATATTCCGGCAAGCCTGCGCCCCGCGACGCCGGATCAGTAAAGCCGTTTTCAAAGGACTTGCATCAGTCAACGCTGCCCGAATTCCGAGGTTTCGACGCGTTGGCTGGTTCACCAATCCACTGGCATAATCGCTGGCGCAATTCGGTCGGGCAGGGGGCGACGCCATCAAAGCGTCGCGATCAACTGATTCTCTTTAGCAAATACAGCAGCTTTTCCTTTTCCGTCGCGGTCAGCGGCGACATGGTGCTGGCCGAAATGCGGTGTCCGGCCTCGTGCAATTGGTCGATCAATTCCCAGCTGTCAGCGGCAACGGACAACATCGCCCGGCGCCGGTCATTCGGGTCGATACGCATTTCAACCAACCCCTTCTTGCGCAGCCTGTCGACCACGCCCTTGATCGTTGCGACATCCATCGACGTGCGACGCCCAAGTTCGTTTTGCGAGCATTCACCAAGCTGCGCCAGTCGGACCAGCGCGGAAAACTGCGTCGGGGTCAGCCCGGCAGGCGCAAGCGATTGAAACAGCAGCGCATGGCGCTGCCCCGCAGTCCGAAGGAGATATCCGACCTGATCCTCAAGCACATAGTCTTCTGTGCCGGAATTCACGTCTGGGCATTGCTTCTTCTTCCTGGGCATGTCCCGCCTCCGTAAGGGAAATCGGCGATCAGCACCGTATTCCGGTTCCGGTCCTCCTGTGGCGTGAACCCACGCCATGTCCCCGGTTTGCTGCGCATGGCCGAACCGGCCAGTGTGATCATGCGGCAGTTCATTAGCACGCTAACATAACCGTCGCCGGTGGCTCAATGCGCGCGGCGAGAACCTGATCGAGGTCAAAAAAACCCGGCTTATCCGCCCAGGCAGGCCTTCAGTTTCAGGGCAAAGTCCCGCATCTGCGGGATGTCTTTTTCCAGGTCATCAACCGACTTTCGCGTCGTTAACGCATGGGTCGAAAGACAGGCCATCAATGCGCCGGAATCACCAAAGATCGGCACGGCAGCGCCCACCATGTCGTCAAACCATTCTTCATTGTCGATTGCGTAGCCTTGGGTCCGAATTTTCTCTAACTCGGCGGCAAATGCTGACTTGGTGGTGATCGTGTTGCGCGCAAATTCTGTCTTTGCAATGCGTTCGAAAACTCCCATCGCTGCCTTTGGGTCCAGCGTAGAAAGATACAGCTTTCCCGAAGCACAACAATGCAGCGGCAGGGGCGCCCCAACCTTCAGATTGACCTGAAACGGCCAATGCGATTCCAGCCTGTCAAAATAGATCAGCTTGGTGCCGTGCGGGATTGAAAGACTGACGGTTTCCTTCAACTGATCCGACAGGGACCGCAGCAAAGACCGCCGTTCGGTGACCTTGGGTTCATATTGAAGGCTGTTCAGGATCAGGTCGCGAAACCGTTCACCCGGAACATAATGTCCCGAGGCTGTTGGCGCGATGAACCGTTCCTCACTCAGCGCATCCAGCCACCGGTAGATCGTCGGTGACGGGATCTCCAATGACTGCGACAGGCGCGCGGCTGTGGCCGCTTCCGGGTTGAGGCAGATAGCTTCGATAATCTCGAGGATTCGGCGCGGTGAATTCCGGGTGGTTTTCTTCTCGGTCACAGGTCTGCCTTTTCGTTCTTGGGTCTTCGGCGGCATGGGCGCGGTTTTCGCGAAAAGAAACTGAGGTCTCCCGACACTCATTTCCAACACGAAAGACAATTTGGCAACCGCCTGATCAGGTGCAACCAAGGTGAGTTACGGAAAGATCAAAGTCAACTAAATGAGAAAATTAACATCACTTAGTTGACAGATGCGAAACCCGTCACATAGGCTTGTCTGCAATCAGCGGTGCCGCGCCGCTGGTTTGGGGAAAGGAACAGCCGATGAATGTCAGGGTCTGCGCACCTCGCTTTATGTCAGTTGGTGCTGACGCCCTGAACGGCATTGTGGACGTCCTGGGCCGCATGGGGGCGATCCGGAATCCCATGATTGTGACCGATAGGTTCATGGCCGAAAGCGGCATGGCCGAACGCGTTCAGTCGCTGTTGAAAAAGGCCGGGCTGACGTCATCGGTATTCGACGCCGTGCTTCCGGACCCGACCGATACAATCGTTCTGGCCGGGATCGAAAAGCTGGAAAGCGGGGGCCATGACGCCGTGATCGGGCTTGGCGGGGGCAGCCCGATTGATGCGGCAAAGGCCATTGCCGTGATGGCACGGGGCAGCCGAGACATTCAGGATTACCGCCCGCCCTTGCAATCCGATACACCGGGCCTGCCGATGCTTGCGATCCCGACCACGGCCGGAACCGGATCAGAAGTCACCCACCACGCCGTCATCATTCATGACGATAGCCGGGAAAAGATCTCGTGCCGGGGTGAGGGGTTTGTCCCGACTGCGGCGATTGTTGATTTCAACCTGACACTGACCAAGCCGAAACGCCTGATCGCGGACAACGGGCTGGATACGCTGACCCATGCAATCGAAGCTTATGTCAGCCAGAAGGCCACGCTGTTTTCAGATCGCATGGCGCTGGATTGCATGCGCCTTGTGGCGGCCAACCTGGACGCCGCCTATGAAAACCCCGAGGATCTGGCCGCGCGCGAAGCCCTGATGCTGGCCGCCACGTTCGGCGGGCTGGCATTCTCGAACGCGTCAATTGCACTTGTTCACGCGATGAGCCGCCCCCTGGGTAGCCTGTTTCACGTGCCCCACGGGATGAGCAATGCGATGCTGCTGCCATCGGTTACGGAATTTTCGCGACCCGCTGCCTTGGCCCGCTATGCGACCTGCGCGCGCGTGATCGGTGTGGCCGATGACGCAGCCAGTGATGACAAGGCCAGTGCCGCGTTGGTAGCGGGGCTGTACGCCTATAATATCCGGCTGGATGTCCCGACCATGTCCGGGTTTGGCATCGACAAAGACGCCTACACCGCCGCCGCCGCACATATGGCCGAAGACGCCGTTCGTTCTGGCGCGCCCAGCAACAACCCCCGCGTCGGAAGCGCGCAAGAGATAACAGACCTCTATCACGAGGCATGGGCCTGATCGCCCGACCATCGAGGCGCAGGCAGATCGCGCTCGACACCTGAACATGACCAGAATTGCAACTGTGGAGGAGATCAACATGACAACCCTTACCAACTCACTGACCGGGCTAAGCCGCCGTGTCGTCGGCGTTGCGGCCCTGTCCGCGCTATGCCTTGGTGCCGGATTTGCGGTACCCGCCGACGCGCAGGAGAAAATTCGCTGGAAGGTTCAGGCCACGTTCAATACCGGCTGGCCCGCCCTGGGTGACCCGATTGCCCGCGTGTCCGAGATGCTGGATGCCGCCACCGATGGGCGGATCCAGTTGAAGATATTTGAGCCTGGCAAAATCGTTCCGCCATTGGAAATCTCTCCCTCGATCAGCAACGGCAACCTGCCTGCGGCCTATAATTATCTGGCCTATGATCAGGGGCGCATCCCGTCTGCCGTGCTGTTTTCGGCCGTGCCATTCGGTATGGAGCCCTGGGAATACGCCGCCTGGTGGTTTGAAGGCGAAGGCCACGGGCTGGCCGAAGAAATCTATGCCAAACAGAACATCCATCCCCTGCTGTGCAGCACGATCGGGCCGGAAACCGCTGGTTGGTTCCGCAAGCCGATCACCAAGCTCAGCGATCTTGAGGGGCTGAAAATCCGCTTCTCGGGACTGGGCGGTCAGGTGTTGAACCGGATCGGAGCGTCGGCAACCCTGATGGCAGGTGGCGAGATCTTTGCCGCCCTTGAAAAAGGCACGCTGGATGCCACGGAATACTCGATGCCCGCCATCGACGAAATCCTCGGCTTCCACAAGATCGCCAAGTACAATCTGTTCCCCGGTTGGCACCAGCCTTCAACCTCGACCCATTTGCTGATCAATCTGGACGAATGGAACAAGATGTCGTCTTCCGATCAGGCGCTGTTTGAAATGGCCTGCACGGCGGCCACCATGCGCGCATTGACCACCGGCGAGGCATTGCAGGGCGCACAGATCAGAAGCTTCCCTGACAAGGGCGTGACCGCGGCCAAGCTGCCCGATGACGTCATTCAGGAACTGAAGCGCGTCACCCTGGAAGTCATGACGGAAGAGGCCGCCAAGGACGCCGATTTCGCCCGTGTCTGGGAATCGCAGAAAGCCTTCCACGCTGATTACCAGATCTGGAAAGAGCTGGGCTATCTGCCTCGCGACTTTGACTAGGGTTTCAGCCTAAACTGAACAGGCGGCAGCCCGGGCCCTGTACCCGGGCTGCCGAAATAAGTTCAGACAGGGATGGGGTGACACATGCAATCCGACGATAAGCCGACAGGCCCAACGGGCGCAGGCGACCTGCATCACCACGATGACGAGGTGATGCGCGACACAGGACTCAGCCAAGCAATTGACAAGGTGGTCGGCAAAGTGGGCGAGGTTTTCAGCTGGCTTTGGCTGGTGCTTCTGGCCGTGATCATCGGCAATGTCATTCTGCGGTATGTCTTCAGCCAGGGCATGATCGAGTTGGAAGAGCTTCAGTGGTACCTATATGCAGCCGCCTGGCTGGTCGGCCTGTCCTATACCTTCATTTCCGATGGGCATGTGCGCGTCGACGTGGTGCATGACCGCCTGTCCCTGCGCGCCCGGATGGTGTTGGAATTTCTTGGGCTGACGCTGTTGTTCCTGCCCTTCGTGGTGTTCGTGATCCTCTATGCGATCCCCTTCGTCGAGCTTTCCTGGCAGACCAACGAAACCTCAACCTCGGCCAATGGCTTGCCGGCGCGCTGGCTGATCAAGGGATGTTTGCTGTTCAGTTTTGTCCTGTTGCTGCTTGTCGGCATTGCGCGGCTGTTCCGGGTTCTCACCACGCTGCGCTATGGTGCCGCCCCTTCGATGAAGGGCGCCTGAAGATGATCAGCGATCCCGCACAATACATGGCCATCGCGCTGTTCGTCAGCTTCGTGGGCCTGATATTCACCGGCTATCCCGTGGCCTGGCTGATGGGTGGTCTGGCCGTGGCCTTTACCGCCATCTCGGTCATGTCGGACGCTTATCTGGATACCTTCTTTGGCGTTGACTGGGGCTATAGCTCGATCGTGGTCGACCGCATTTATGCAGTGATGAACAACTGGGTGCTGGTGGCCCTGCCGATGTTTGTCTTCATGGGTATCATGATGGACAAATCCGGCATCGCCGAAGACCTGATGACCGACCTTGCCAAGTTGTTCGGACGGGTCCGCGGGGGGCTTGCCATCACTGTCGTGGTGATCGGCGTTCTGCTGGCCGCCTCGACCGGGATCATCGGTGCCGCCGTGGTGCTGCTGGCGATCCTTGGCATTCCGCTGATGCTGAAACACCACTATGATGCGGCGCTGGCGTGCGGCGTGGTTTGTGCAACCGGCACGCTGGGCATCCTGATCCCGCCCTCGATCATGCTGGTGCTGATGGCCGACCAGATCCGCATCTCGGTCGGCGATCTGTTCATGGGCGCCATGCTGCCCGGCCTGATGCTGGGGCTGCTCTATGGGCTATTCATCCTGGTCTATGCCTGGGCCCGGCCCGGCGTTGCGCCCGCGCCGGTCGATGCCGAACCGGTGCGTTTACGGCTGGTTCTGAACGTGCTGAAATCCACGGTCCCGCCAAGCCTGCTGATCATTGCCGTTCTGGGCAGCATCTTCTTTGGCATCGCCACCCCGACCGAAGCGTCGGGCGTTGGCGCGTTGGGGGCGACCTTGCTTGCCATGATGCGCGGGCGGCTGAGCTTTGCAAACCTGCGCGATGTGCTGCAAGGCACCATGAAAACAACGTCTTACATCTTTGCGCTGTTCGTCGGGGCCACGGCCTTCGCGCTGGTGCTGCGCGGATTTGGCGGGGACGAGTTGATCGAGGACGCCCTGAACAGTCTGCCATTCGGGCCAAGCGGCGTCGTTCTGGTCATCCTGTTCATCGCTTTCCTGCTGGGCTTCGTTCTGGACTGGATCGAGATCACGCTGATCCTTCTGCCCCTGATAGCGCCGGTCCTGTTGGACATGGACGTCAACCTGGTCTGGTTCGCCGTGCTGTTTGCGGTGACGCTGCAAACCTCGTTCATCACACCGCCCGTGGGATTTGCACTGTTTTATATGAAGGGGGTGGCCCCGAAGGGCGTCACCACCGGTACGATCTACAAGGGCATCCTGCCTTTCATGACAATCCAGTTGATCGCGGTTGGCGTGATCTTCTTCTTCCCATTCCTGGCAACCTGGTTGCCCGCCGTCGCCTATGGACCCTGAGCCTGACCGGCGGCGCAAACCCAAAAAGGACTTCCGATGAATACCGTCACCCACTTCCTGTCTAACGCCACTTGGGCAGGCACGTCCGCGCGTACATCCGACATCTATAACCCCGCGACGGGGGCCGTTTCGGGCAAGGTCGCGCTGGCCTCCAAGGCGGATGTCGACAAGGTCGTCGCAACCGCTGCGGCCGCCGCGCCGGGCTGGGCCGCGACCCCACCGGCGAAACGCGCCATGGTGATGTTCGAATTCCGCGATCTTCTGAAAAAACACACCGACGAACTGGCCGAATTGCTTTCCGCCGAACACGGCAAAACCCTGCCCGACGCCAAGGGAGAGATCGCCCGTGGCATCGAAGTGGTGGAATTCGCCTGCGGCATCCCGCAAGTGCTGAAAGGTGAATATTCCGAGGCGGTTTCTTCCGGCGTCGACAGCTTCTCAGTCCGTCAACCGGTCGGTGTTGTCGCTGGCATCACGCCCTTCAACTTCCCCGCCATGGTGCCTTTGTGGATGTACCCCGTGGCCATCGCCTGCGGGAATGCTTTCGTTTTGAAACCGTCCGAGCGTGACCCGTCCGTCGTCATGCGCATCGCTGAACTTCTGGCCGAAGCCGGACTGCCCGAAGGTGTTTTCAGCGTCGTGAACGGCGACAAGGAGGCGGTGGACGCCCTTCTCGACAACCCAAGCGTCGATGCAGTCAGCTTTGTCGGTTCAACCGCCATCGGCCACTATATCTATTCGCGCGGTACGTCGAACGGCAAACGGGTGCAGGCCCTGTGTGGAGCCAAAAACCACCTTGTGGTCATGCCCGACGCCGACATGGACCAGGTGACCGACGCGCTGATCGGCTCGGCCTATGGATCGGCGGGCGAACGCTGCATGGCCGTGTCCGTGGCTGTCCCCGTGGGCGAAGAAACTGCCGACCGCCTGGTTGCCGCGCTGGAACCACGTATCCGCGCCCTCAAGGTCGCGCCATACACCGATCCCGAGTCCGAGCTTGGGCCGGTGGTCTCCAAAGCCAGTTATGACCGCATCCACGACTACATCCAACAGGGCCTCGACAAGGGTGCAAACCTTGTCGTCGATGGCCGCGACATCAGCCTTCAGGGATATGAAGACGGCTATTTCGTGGGTGGCTGCCTGTTCGACAACGTGACCCGCGATATGTCGATCTACACGGACGAGATCTTCGGCCCCGTGCTGTCGGTCGTGCGTGCGCAAAGCTATGAAGAAGCCGTGGACCTGATCAACACCCATGAATATGGCAACGGCACCGCGATCTTCACCCAGGACGGCGACGCCGCGCGCGATTTCTGGGCCCGCGCGCAGATCGGCATGGTGGGCGTCAATGTGCCGATCCCGGTTCCGGTGGCCTATCATTCGTTCGGCGGCTGGAAACGCTCGCTTTTCGGGGACCACCATATTCACGGCATGGAAGGGGTGCGATTCTATACGCGCCTGAAAACCATGACCATGCGCTGGCCGTCAGGCATCCGCACCGGTGCCGAGTTCCACTTCACCGGCGGAAAAGACGTCTAAACCGCCATTCTGAATCGCAGCTTACAATTGGAATGGCCTGCGCGTTCACGCGCCTGCGCAGATGCCCGGACGTCAGGTCGCGACGGCTTCCTGATGTCCGAAATGAAGATCGCGCAGGAATGTTATCAATTCCTCATAACCCATCGTAGCTGTTTTGCAGTCAAGGACAAGGCGGCCACGATCCAGAACGATCAGCCGGTCACAGACCGCGTGAACGTGGTGAATGTTATGTTCGATGTAGATGCAGGACCGGCCGTTTTCCTTGATCGAGCGGATGAAGTTCAGGACCTTCTCGACCTCGGAAAGGGCCAGAGCCACGGTCGGTTCATCCAGCACGATCAGATCGCTGTCAAAATGCATGGCGCGGCCGATTGCGACGCCCTGGCGTTCACCGCCTGACAGCCGACCAACCGGCGTATCAACATCAATGCCTGCGCCGCGAAAACCGATGGTTTCGCGCATGATCTGTTCTGACAAGCGCTTCTGTTCGGCCACTTTGATAAAGCCGAGCCGGTTCGTGATGGGGCGTCCGACAAAGAAATTGCGCCAAAGCGGCTGTTTTGTGCCGATTGTGTTGAAAAACTCCGAAATCAGAGCGTCGCGGATTTCTTGCGAAAACCTATGAAGCGAAATAGTCGGAAAGCTTTGACCACGAGACAGCGCATGGCTGCGCGTGAGCGCATGTAGGCGATTTGGGCCGACCCCCGCGCCAAAAATTTAGGATCGGGCTGCATGGAAAGAAAAATCATCGTTCAGGCCCTAAAACGGAGTTTTTCAACACAATCGGCCAAGCGATGACGATTGATACACGGTTTCGATGCGCAGCTCATGCGCGCGCTGGACTGAATAATTTGCGATATCTATCCGCTCACCCCGGATCGAGACCTCGCCGCTGGTCGGGGGTTCGACACCTGTCATGATCTTGATCAGGGTCGATTTGCCCGCACCATTGTCGCCGATCAGACCGACGATTTCGTTGCTGCCAATCTCTAAAGAGACATCATGCAGGCTGACGACGGGGCCATAGGATTTGCCGACGTTTTTGAGTTGTACAATCGGTTGGTCGCCCATCCCTTGGCCTCCTTTAACGGGGCGGCGGTCCACCGCCGCCCCTGGTATTTCGATTTTAGCGCAGGCCCTGTGCGACCAGCGATTCAATCAGGTCGACATTGTCCTTGGTGACAACACCGCCGCCGGTGTTCAGGAACAGACCGCCAAGCCTGTATTTGGACTCGAGCACCGCAGCCACGACCGGCATGAAGCCCTGAAGATAGGGTTGCTGGTCCAGCACAAGTGTCAGATAGCCCTTTTTAACTTCGTCAATCGCCGTGGGCGAAATATCGAAACCGGCCGTCACGACCGAACCGGCATCCTTGCCGGCATCGCGCAGAACCTTGCCAAGGAAAGCCGTGATACCGCCATGGCCGGGGACGATGATCGCGCGGGTATCGGGGTTGCTTTCAAGATAGCTGACCAACACCGGCACGGCGAGCGAGGGATCCTGCACCGCCTCGTTCGACCATTGCAGCGTGTCATAGGCGATACCCGCTTCATCAAGTGCCGCGAGTGATCCTTCGGCAACATTGGCACCGGGCGCACCCTCGATAAACGCGCCATAGACGACGACCTTGTCGCCTGCGCCAAGCCCACCGGTATCCGCGGCAAGCCGGGCCAGGTTTGCACCGGCGTCATAATTGTCCAGCCCGAAATAGCTGCGGCCCGACCCCGGCAGGTTGTTGTTGCCCACCACAACGGTCACACCTTCGCGGCCTGCGCGGTTCAGGAAACTTGTCATGGCTTCGGTGCCAGGATGGCCCATGACAATAATCGCGTCCGGCGCCGCGGCCAAAGCCTCGTTCGCTTGTTGCAACATGCGCTGCGGGTCCCATTGCGAATGTTGCTCGATCAGGTCGATGTCAAGAATGCGCGCTGCATCCCGGGCCCCCAACTCACGCGCAAGCGTGGCGGGCCCGCCAGGATTTCCGCCAAGTTGCATGTAAATGGTCAGGTCGCCGTCAACCGGTTCGCGGTCCTGGGCAGACAGACTTGCAGTGCCGATGCCAACGGCAGCAATAGCGGAAAGAAGAGTCCCTATCATGCGTTTCATTTTAGTGTTCCTCCTGTTGGTGAATTTGGTTTCAGTTGTTTTTGCGCATCCTGGGTCGCAGCATGCGTACCAGTGGCACATTGTCGGGGTTCTCAATGACTGTGTTGGCGGTGACGGACAGTATGAATACAAAGCCGATGAAGAAGCGGGTCCAGAACCCCTGGATGCCCGAAGCCACAAGCCCGGCTTCGATTACGGTGACGATGAAGGCCGCAAAGACCGTCCCGACGACCTTCCCGGAACCGCCAAAGATCGAAGTTCCGCCGATGAAGACGGCGGCGATCACCGTCAACAGATAACCCATGCCCTGGCTGGCGAAATACGCCGTCGTTTCAAGCGTCAGCAAAACGCCCGCCAGACCGGACAGCGCGCCGGACAGCGCGAATAACTTGATCTTCTCACGCGTGGCGTTGATGCCGACGACTTTGGCGACTTCAAGACTATCGCCGATGAACAACAGGTTCTCACCGAACCGGTGCCGGTTCAGAAGCATCCACACAAACACCGAAAGCAGCAATGCCCAGATCATCTGTGCCGGGAAGATGCCACCGATGCGACCGACCAGAATGCTGTGCATGGCGGTGCCATAGATGTCGGGAATGGCCAGCTGAATGCCCCCGGACACGACCGTCACCAGGCCCCCCCAAAGAAACAGCATGGCCAGCGTCGCGATCAGTGAGGGGATGCCCAGAAGCGTGATGACCAGACCGTTGATCAGCCCCATCGTTGTGCCAATGGCGATCGCACAGGCCATCGCCACCCACGTCAGGCCCCAATCCTGATACAACATCCCAAAGACATAGCTTGCCGCCGCGACGACCGAGGGGAATGACAGATCCATTTCCCCGGCCACGGCGACCAGTGTGACACCAAGGGCGATGATCAGGGGCGGCGGGACGGTCGCCATGAAGCTCATGTAGACCCGATAGCCAAGGAATGCCTGGGGCGCGGTGATCATGAAGACGATGATCAGAAGCGCAAAGACCAGCGCAACGGATGCCCCGTCCATCTGTAGGAATCGTTGCAAAAGGCCCGAACCAGTGCTGCGCTTTCCGGTCTTTGCGAGGCCAGAAATGTCCGCCGTTTCGGGCATCTTACAGGGCCCCGAATTCGTTGTAGACATCCGTCAATTTGCGCCCGGCCCGAAGGGCGTCCATGGAGTTATTCTCGGCGGCGAGCTTTGCGCGGCCTTCTTCCAGAACGGCCATTTCAAGCGCTTTTGGTATGATGACACAGCCGTCGGCATCGCCGAAAACGATGTCACCGGCGTTGACCAAAACACCGCCGCATTCAACCGGCACGTCAACTTCGATCACCTTGCCCCGCCCCATACTGTCAAGCGGTGCAATCCCGCCTGAAAAGACCGGAAACTTCAGGTCACGCACCTGCCGGATATCGCGCACACAGCCGTCCATCACTGCGCCTGCTGCCCGGCGGACCGTTGCGGCTGTGCTCAGCAACCCGCCCCAGGGTGCGATCCGGCCCGTCTTGCCGCAGGCAGCCACGACAACGTCACCGGGGCGCAGGTCGTCGACCAGCCCGATTTCCAACGCATAGTGGTTTTCATCGGGGCCGGGCCGCGCATAGACATCGGCGTAAAGCATCGTGCGCGCGCGGCCGACCATGACCAGACTGTCATCAAGCGGGCGCAGGCCGGGGGCCATGGCCTGATCCATATGTCCAAGCGCGTCCAGCACATCCGAGATCATGGCGCAGAAGAAATTTTCGCGCATTTCCGCGACAATTGGGTCAGACGCCTGGCCATTCCCCGCAGTCGGGCCGGTGTTCGGCATCGGTTTATCAGGCATCACTCACTCCAAACCTTTATCGTTAAAGTAACTTTGCACCCTGCGCTTGCGGCTGTCAACATGACGCGCGAAACCGTTGCTTCGACGCGCAAAATCGCGCGGCGAACAGCGGTCTGATCGCCGCGGTTAATCAGGTCTGGCCGCCGCCACCAACGACGGCAACCCAAGCCTGGCCAATTCCCGGTTTGTTTGATCGCGAACGATCGTTTAGACAGGGGCGCTTATTCTTGGAGCCCGCAGGAGGCGCAATTTGGCAGACAAGAAACCAGCCCCATTGCCGAACACCAGGAAGCGGGCGACGATCAAGGACGTGGCGCTTGCGGCCAAGGTGTCTCCGATGACCGTCTCGAATGTTCTGAACAATAATATGCAGTACGTCAGTTCGAAGACCAAGGCGCGGGTTGAACGGGAAATTGCGCGCCTGAACTATCGGCGTCAGGCAGCAGGGCGTAACCTGCGATACTCGGACCAGCGCTCGATCGGGTTGATTGTTGTCAGCGATGATCCGGCGTTTCTGGAAGATCTGTTCAGTACGAAGGTTGCCGCCGGATTGGCCAATTCGCTGAACAGCGCCGATTACACGATGACCGTTCAGGGCGTCAGCGCGGCGGGCCTGTCCGATGCCATGATCATGCGCAGCGTTGATGTCGCAGGCGTTTGCGCCATGATTTCCGGCCCGGAAGAGGCGCGGATCGAGGTTGTGAAGAAGCTCCACGCTCTGAACCAGCCTTTAATTCTGTTCCAGCAGTCCAATACGCAAAACATCGATGACATCTGCACGATCCGCCTGGATGAGTTCGGAAGCGGCCAGATCATGGGCGATCACCTGCTGGCAAGGGGGGTCCGGTCGATCCTTGCCCTGCGCCCGCAGCAACACTGGTTCGCCATCGAAAAGCGGTTTGAGGGCATCCAGAAGGCGATGTCGAACACAACAGGCGCGCCGACGTTTACAACGCTGGAGGCTGCATCAGAATCGCTGATCTCCGTTCAGACCGCGCTGGAGGATTACCTGGATACGAACCCCTTGCCTGACGCGATTGTCGGCGGCAATGATCAGATCGCGCTTGCGGCGATGCTGTTGCTGGCGGAACGCGGCATTCGGGTGCCGGGGGATGTTCGGATTGCAGGGTTCAACGGATTTGAAGCGCACCGGTATCTGCGCCCGCAACTGACGACTGTGACCTCTCCGGCCTATGATCTGGGTGATCAGGCAGGCAAATTGATTATCGAACGCCTTACGGGCGGCACATTTTCGACCCGGGATCTGGTGCTTCCGGTGCATTTTTTGCCGGGTGGAACGACATAGGATCCGGCCCGCGACATGGGCGAAAGATCGGCAACTTGTGGCATCGCAAATTTAACGTTACATGTTGGAATGGCAGTTTGAAATTTGCGCAATCGCAACACTCAGCTTGAGGGTCGCCGAATGGCAACTGACGACAACAAGACCAGATTGCGAAGCGCCGAATGGTTCGCGCGCGAAGGGAAGTACGGATTTGTTCCGCGAAGCTGGATGCGCAGCCAGGGCTTTTCCGAACGCCTGCTGAAAGATCGGCCCGTCATCGGCATCTGCAATACCTGGTCCGAGCTGACAAATTGCAACAGGGGCCTGAAGGAACTGGCCGAACACGTGAAGCGCGGTGTGCTGATGGCGGGCGGCTTCCCGCTGGAATTTCCGGTCACAAGCCTGGGTGAGCCGTTCATGCGCCCCACGACGATGATGTTCCGCAACCTGGTGTCCATGGATGTCGAGGAAACCCTGCGCGCCAACCCGATTGACGGTGTGGTCTTGTTGTGCGGATGCGACAAGACAACGCCGGCTTTAATGATGGGCGCGGCGAGTTGTGATTTACCCTCGATCGTCGTTTCGACGGGACCGATGCTGAATGGACGTTTTCGTGGCCGCACCCTGGGGTCGGGGACGGATATGTTCAAACTCGATGAAGATTACCGTTCCGGTGCGATCTCAAAACAGGAGTTCAGCAATGCTGAGGCCGCGATGTCGCGTTCCATCGGAACCTGCATGACAATGGGCACGGCCTCGACCATGGCGTCCCTGGCCGAAGCGATGGGCATGGCGTTGCCGTTGAACGGTGCGATCCCGGCGCCCGACAGCCGCCGCGCGGTTCTGGCCGAATTGTCCGGTTCGCGGATTGTCGAACTGGTCAACGAAGACATCCGCATGTCCCGCATTCTGACACGTGACGCGATCGAGAATGCGATCGTCGTGAACGGCGCAATTGGCGGGTCGACGAATGCGGTTATGCATCTGTTGGCGCTGGCGGGCAGGCTGGGCGTCGATCTTGCGCTTGACGATTGGGACAGGCTTGGGAGGGATGTGCCGTGTCTGGTTGACCTCAAACCGTCCGGGCGGTTCCTGATGGAGGAATTCTTTGAGGCGGGCGGACTGCCGGTCGTAATGCGCCGGATCGCCGACAGGTTGCATCTGACTGCGACAGCCGTGGAAGGCGGAACCATCGGCGACAGGATTGCGGATGCGGAGGGTTTCGATGACGAGGTTATCCGCACAATTGACAACCCCGTCACCGAACAAGGCGGCATCGTTGTCTTACGGGGCAATCTGGCACCTGATGGCGCGATCCTGAAATCCTCGGCCGCCAGCCCCGGCTTGATGAAACACACCGGCAAGGCGGTTGTGTTCGAAAGTGCCGAGGATTTTCGCGCCCGTGTCGATGACCCCGAACTGGATGTTGACGAAAACAGCGTGTTCATCCTGCGAAACTCGGGGCCCCGGGGTCATCCCGGCATGCCCGAGGTGGGCAGTATGGCCATTCCCAAAAAGCTGATCGCGGCAGGTGTCACGGACGTCGTGCGGATATCGGACGCCCGGATGAGCGGGACAGCCTTCGGCACAGTCCTCCTGCATGTCGCGCCTGAATCTGCCGTGGGCGGGCCTTTGGCGGCCGTTGAAACCGGCGATACCATCGTTCTGGACGTGGCGGCGCGCCGCCTTGAAGTCGACTTGTCCGAACAGGTTCTGCAGGCGCGTCTTGCCGCCCTTGACCCGAAACCTTCGGATCAGACGCGCGGTTACGCGAAACTCTACGTCGCGCATGTTCAGCAAGCCGACAAGGGCGCTGATTTTGATTTTCTTGTGGGTGGTTCAGGCACACCCCCCTCAACGCCGTCCTTTTAACACCCGGAGCATTGCCATGACCGCGCGCGCCTATTGCGATTGCCACGTCAACATCTGGAACGATGAACACGTTCTGCCATTGTATCACCAGCAACAGGCCCGTGTGCGACAGGGCGACATTGCGCCAAAGGCCGATGCCGATACGCTGTATGCGGCGATGCAGGACGTCGAAAAGGCGGTTGTCTTTTCGCTCCGCTATGGCGACTCGGTCGGCATCGAAGGCGATGACGAGACTACGGCTGCAGCGGTGGCGAAATATTCCGACAAGCTCGTCGGCTTCGCCTATGTCGACCCGCGGCGCGCTGACTGTATGGATCTTTTGCACCACGCGATTGATGATCTGGGTCTGAAAGGTGCGAAGTTCGGGCCGATCTACAACGGCGTTTCCTTGTCGGACCCGCGAATGGAGCCGGTGTTGGAGTTCCTGCAGACCCGAAACCTGCCGCTGACGATGCATATGGGGACCACCTTCGCGCGCAACGCGCCGGTGGATCTGGGACGCGCCATTCATGTTGAACCCGTGGCGATGAAATACCCTGACTTGACCATGGTGATGGCCCATATGGGGCACCCATGGTACGAAGAGGCTATTGTGATCGCCCGCAAGCAACCCAATGTTTTCCTTGATCAATCTGCGTTGTTTTACCGGCCCTGGCAGTATTACAACATGCTGGTTCTCAGCCAGGAATACAAAATCACCGACAAGATTTTTTTCGGCACCGACTATCCCTTTGCCGGGGTCGGGGAAAGCGTGGACGGGCTGCTGAATATCAACGACATGTTGGAAGGCACCAAGTTGCCGCGCGTCAGCCAGGACACGATGGATCAGATCCTGCAATCCAACCCGTTCGAAGTCTGGTGGAAAGGCGACAGCCCGATCCGGGACGGGCCGGGGGCCGGCACCTGATCAAAAATGGGATTGCGGCGGCCAGTATGATTTGCGCGCTGAGCCTATGAATGCAGGCCAGGAAACGGGCCGGGCACCACGGCAGTCTGACCACCCCCTGGGGCGTTGTCGCCCTTATCCCGGGGTTTTTTGTTCGACGTGGTTGGTCTGGTCAGGGTGATCTGCCGAGGTACGAACCCGGCTGCGCGACCCCAGGGCCACAGCGGCAAATCCAACCGCCAGAACGACAATCCCGATCAGCAGCAGTTGTTCGTATTTGTGGCCGTCATACAGCACGGAAGCCGCCCAATCAGCCGCACGCGCAAAATACAGCAGCGCGCCCATCATGGCGGCGGCAAAGCTGACCAGATACGCCCAAAGCTGGACCTGCCGACCCAGAAACAACCCGGCCAGCAGAACCGGCGTCAAAAACATCGAGGCGGTGCCAGACACAGCGACCGCGTCAAACAGCGTCTGATTGCCCCACAGCGTCAGCAGCGTTCCCATGGCCGCGAAGATGACCATGGTCATCCGACCGCCATTCAGGCTGCGCGAGGCCAGGCCAAGTTCCTCAACCGCCAGCCGGGCCGACGACACCAATGCGGAGTCGAGGGTGGAAAGCGCCGACACCAGCAACGACACCATCAGTGCCGCAAACAGCCAACCGGGCAGCAATCCGGCCCAGGTGCCGATCAACTGCGCCTCATATGCCGCGCCCTGCAGGGCCGCTTGAATTCCGAAGAATCCGAAACTGATGATGCAAAGCGTCGAGATCCAGAACGCATGCTGGAAACTTCTGCGGGTCGTGGCGGCATCGCTCAAAAAACCACGATCCATCATCACCGGATCGTGGACCGGGTAGGAAAAGACCTGCAGCAATGCCACTGCCAGCAGCACCCATCCGTTGTAGGGGCCAGATACACCGGGCGCAGTCAGCGTCGCGCCCAGATCGAATTCCGGGCTTGCAAGCAACGCGGCGAGAGCGGTGCCGAACACCACCAGGAAAATCACCATCTGCACCACGTCGGTGCGCAAGGCCGCGCTTAGCCCGCCCAGGCTAGAATAGGCCAGCGCGAGTATCGCGACGGCCAGAATGGCAAGGTTTCTGTAGTCTCCGAATTCCGGCAGCACCGCCACGAATATCAACCCGACAACAATCAGATTGGCGAAAACTTCCGACAGAAGGCGCAGCGCGATGACCACGTTATAGCAGCTTTGCCCCGCCAGACCGAAGCGCCTGCCAATCCAATCCTGCACCGACCCCGCGCCCGAGGCCCGCAGCCGCGCGACAATCAGCCCCCCGGTCAGGAACGACGCATAATAGGCTGTATAGGCCAGCACACCTGCAATCCCGAAGTAATACCCCAGAATGGCCGAGTTCATCAGCGAACGCGCAAAAATCCAAGTCGTGACCTGGCTTAACACCAGCGTCCAAAGGCCCGGCGGTGTTCCGGCGCCGCTCTGCCCGCCAAAAAAGCCACCGAGTGTCACCCGCCGTGGTGTCACGATCACAGTCAGCACGACAATCGCGGCGAAAACGCCGAGAATTCCAGCGGCTTGCATGGGTGTCCCCCCTTCGGGTGTTGATTTCAGTCGGCTATCAGGCCGAATACGGATCCGCACTACAATTGCCTGTGACAAAGCCTTAAGCGCGCGCGGATGTGATTTGTGCGCCGGTTCGATTTGAGGGCAGCTGTGCGACACCGGGGCGGGAGTGATTTGCGATGAACACGCAGGATCTGGGGCAGCTAGAGGGCGACCTGCTGATTTTCGGCGGTCCGTACTCCAACCTGCAGGCCTTGCAGGCCTTCGACCGGATCGCCGCCGATTATCCGGCGTCGAATGTGATCTGTACCGGCGATGTCGTTGCCTATTGCGCAGATCCGGCCGCTTGCGTGGCATTGATCCGGGCGCGGGGCTGGACCGTTGTGGCGGGCAATTGCGAACGCCAGTTGCAGTCGGGCGCCGACACTTGTGGTTGCGGGTTTGACGAAGGCAGCGTTTGTGACCGGCTGTCGCGCGACTGGTTTCCTTATGCCAAAGCGCGGATAGGGCAGGGTGATCGCGCCTGGATGGCAACGCTGCCGGACGGAGTGTTCTTTGAACACGCCGGACGACGCCACATCGTGCTTCACGGCGGCGCCTCAGATGTCGCCGCATACCTTTGGCCAACCAGCCCACCCGCGGCGTTCGAGGCGGAGCTTGCCGCGATCCGCGAACCCGTGGACGTGGTGATCTGCGGGCACAGCGGGCTTGCGTTTGTGCGCCAGGTCGCTGGCGTGACCTGGATCAACGCGGGCGTAATCGGCATGCCGCCCAATGACTGACGGGCGCAGACCCGGTATTGCGTCTTGTCCCGTGACGGCCCGCGGATTGAACGCCTGACCTATGACACCGACGCAGCCGCGGCTGCCATGCAGGCGGCCGGGCTGACAGGCGGCTACGACCAATCCCTCATCACCGGAATCTGGCCAAGCGAATCCATCCTGCCAGCAGAACTGCGCAGATCTTGATCTGCGCCCGCGCCCCATGGGCAGTGCTATCCGTTCCTTCGCCGCGACAGGGCACGGCACAGGCATGGCGGCGCACTGCTAACGTCCCTAAGCCGACCCCGATGTGTAACGCCGCGTCGCCTGACCTCGTGCCAGCCAGGCCAATCGAAGACGGGGGCTTGCCCTTGGCCCCGCAGCGGGCCACCATTGCGCCAACCTGACTGTTCCTTTTCTTCCCGGAGTGCGCCATTTGGCAACCAGCCCTGCGACCCCCGCCGCCGTTCCTCAGCCGCCAGCGGGAGAATCCCCGCTTGAATTCCGGGACAACCGATTGCTGATCGACCTTTGCGGTCCGTTTGATCAGTACCTGACACAGGTCGAAACCACGCTGGATTTGCAGATCGTGCGGCGCGGCAATCGGCTGACGCTGATCGGTGAGGAAACCGCCCGCCAGCGTGGCGCCGAGGTGCTGGGCGCGCTTTATGCCCGGCTCGAGGCTGGGCGGCCTGTCGAACCGGGCGACGTGGATGCGGAACTCAGGATGGAAAACTCCAACATTCCGCCGCGCGACGACACTGCGGACGGCGCGCGCGACGGCGACCAGATGGAGATGTTCCAAGGCGGCCGGGTCGAGATCAAGACCCGCAAGAAACTGGTCGAGCCGCGAACCGATGCCCAGAAAGCCTATGTCAGATCGCTATTCTCGAACGAACTGGCCTTCGGGATCGGACCGGCGGGAACGGGGAAGACCTATCTGGCGGTTGCGGCGGGTGTCTCGATGTTCATCGGTGGTCATGTCGACAAGATTATCCTGTCCCGCCCGGCGGTCGAGGCGGGCGAACGCTTCGGCTTTCTGCCCGGTGACATGAAGGACAAGGTCGATCCCTATATGCAGCCGCTCTATGACGCGCTGAACGATTTTCTGCCCGGCAAGCAGGTGGCAAAACTGATCGAGGATAAGCGGATCGAGATTGCGCCCCTTGCCTTCATGCGCGGACGCACGCTGTCCAACGCATTCGTCGTTCTGGACGAGGCGCAGAACGCCACGACGATGCAGATGAAAATGTTCCTGACCCGACTGGGTGAAGGGTCGCGCATGGTCATCACTGGGGATCGCACGCAGGTTGACCTGCCGCGCGGAATGCCCTCGGGGCTGGCGGATGCTGAACGGCTGCTGGGCCGCGTTAAGGGCGTCGCCTTCAACTATTTCACATCCAGCGACGTGGTGCGGCACCCCTTGGTCGCCCGGATCATCGAGGCCTATGAAAAGGACGCGCCGACGTCGTAAGGGCCGACGCGCCTTGCCCTATCGCAGGACCGGAACCGGCAGCGATGGCGGTGCCGGTTCTGGCAATGGTTTTCGCCCTATCGCAAATCAGGCGGCGTCGCCTCGGCCTTCAGATCCGCAATCAGCGCGTCCAGCGCTTGCGTGCTGGTCTGTTTTTCGCCCAGCCGCCGCACGCTGACGGTGCGGTCCTCAACCTCGCGCTTGCCGATGGCCAGGATCACCGGAACCTTGCCTAGTGAGTGTTCGCGGACCTTGTAGTTGATCTTTTCGTTGCGAATGTCGGCCTCGGTTCGGATACCGGCATCCCTCAGAGCGGACACAACCTCGGCCACGTAATCATCCGCGTCCGACACGATCGAGGCGACGACGACCTGGCGCGGGGCCAGCCACAGCGGAAAGCGCCCTTCGTAGTTTTCGATCAGGACGCCCAGGAACCGCTCAAAACTGCCAAGACAGGCGCGGTGGATCATGAACGGACGGTGCTTGTTGCCGTCTTCGCCGATATAGGTCGCGCCAAGCCGTTCGGGCAGGTTGGGATCCACCTGGAAGGTTCCGCATTGCCATTCACGCCCGATGGCGTCGGTCAGTTTGAAATCCAGCTTGGGGCCATAGAATGCCCCTTCACCAGGGTCGAGCTCATAGGGGCGCCCGGTCGCCTTGACCGCATCTTCCAGCGCAGCTTCGGCGTGATCCCACACGGCCTCTTCCCCCACACGTTTTTCGGGGCGGGTCGAAAATTTGATGTCAAAGCTGTCGAACCCAAGATCCCGGTACACACTGTCGAGGAAGTCGACAAAACGGATGCATTCATCCTTGATCTGTTCCGCGGTGCAGAAGATGTGGCCGTCATCCTGGGTGAACCCGCGCACCCGCATCAACCCATGCAGCGCGCCCGAGGGTTCATAGCGCGCACAGGCCCCGAATTCGGCAAGCCGCAGCGGCAGTTCGCGGTAACTGCGCAGCCCCTGATTGAACACCTGAACGTGGCACGGGCAGTTCATCGGTTTCAGCGCATTGATCGCCTCTTCGCGCGCGTGCTCTTCCTCGACCTCGACGACAAACATGTTCTCGCCGTAGTTTTCCCAATGCCCCGAACGTTCCCAGAATGTGCGGTTCAGAACCTGCGGCGTGTTGATTTCATTGTAACCACCATCCCGCTGGCGACGGCGCATATAATCCTGCAACGTGGTGTAAAGCGTCCAGCCGGTCGGGTGCCAGAATATCTGGCCCGGTGCTTCTTCCTGAAAGTGAAACAACTCCATCTCACGGCCCAGCTTGCGATGGTCGCGCTTGGCGGCTTCCTCAAGCATGTGCAGATGCTTCTTCAGGTCGTCGCGGGTCTTGAAGGCGACGCCATAGATACGTTGCAGCATGGCGCGGTTGGAATCACCGCGCCAATAGGCCCCGGCCACACTCATCAGTTTGAACGCATCCGCCGGCACCTGGCCGGTATGCTGGAAATGCGGGCCGCGGCACAGATCCTGCCAGTCACCGTGCCAATACATGCGCAGCGGTTCATCGCCCGGAATCGCCTCGATCAGTTCGACCTTATAGGGCTCTCCGGCGTCCTCGTAGAATTTCACCGCGCGCGGCCGATCCCAGATCTCGGTACGGACGGGATCGCGAGCGGCGATGATTTCCTTCATCTTTTTCTCGATCGCACCCAGGTCTTCGGGCGTAAACGGCTCGGCCCGGTCGAAGTCGTAATACCAGCCGTTTTCGATCACCGGCCCGATGGTAACTTTCACATCCGGCCAAAGCGCCTGCACCGCGCGCGCCATGATATGCGCGGCATCGTGGCGGATCAGTTCCAGCGCCTGTGCGTCGTCCTTCATGGTGTGGATCGCGACCGAGGCATCGGCGTCGATGGGCCACTGCAGATCGTGATGCGCACCGTCCACCGTGGCCGAGATCGCCTTTTTAGCCAGTGACGACGCAATAGATGCTGCAACCTCAGCAGGGGTCACCCCGGCCTCATAGTCGCGCGCATTGCCATCGGGAAAGGTCAGAGAGATTTGGGCCATGTCAGCCTCCTCGTCAGTTTGGCGCCTACGAAACGCCGGGTTGCGGGTATGTCGGGGGCTGACATGAAGTCGCCCCGCACGTTTGTCAACGCACGGGGCCATCTTCTTTTCTTAAATACTCCCGCCGGAGGCATCCGACCTGTCTGCGGGCGCGAAGGGTCGCGGGTCAGCGGGCCGCAAACACCGCGTAGGCCATGATCAGCACGCAGATCCATCCTGCAGTGAAGATGATCGGGCGCAGCGGTTCCTTGGCCACGCCCGAGATGTGGCCCGCCGCATGGGCAACTCGCAGCCAGAAGAACGCAATGGCGGTCCAATAGGTCAGCGCCGTAAAGCCCTCCAGCCGGTCCAGCAGCAGAACCAGAACCGCGAAGGGGATGGCCTGTTCCAGCAGGTTCAGATGCGCGCGGTGGGCGCGTTGCACCCAGGGGCACAGCTTCGCGATATCGGCGGGTGTGTGAAACGCGTCCTCTTTCGACGGGTCAGTGGCAATGCCGACGACGTAAGGGATCCACATCGACCCCGCGAAGATCATCAGACAGGTCAGAATTCCTAGTTCAGTTGCCATATCAACCTCCGTATCCGAAATTTGCGGCCTTGCCGGTTTCCAGCCATGTTTTCAGGCCCGAGATCATGCGGTGCCAGCCATCGGCCGCGTTTTCCTGTCCGGCGGGCAGGTCATAGTGTTCGACCGTCAGTTTGCAGTGATCATTGGCCGGTTCGATGATGTAAGCGCAGCTGCTGGCCTGCATGCCCGGTCCTTCCCACGATGGCTCAAACCCCATGTCAATGCGCGTTTTCGGGGTCTGGCCGGTGACCTTGATGGTCAGGAACGCGTTGCCGTCGGGGCCGTAGTAGGTGGATGATCCGCCAGCCTTCATCGAGCCTTCGGCACGCGTTGCCATGAAGTGCCAGTGCACCACATTGGCCGGATCAGACAGGGCATCCCACAGGGCATCCTGAGTGCAGCGAATATACGTCGCCATCACGAAGTCGGGTTTCTTTGTTGTCATCGGGGCGGTTCCTTCCAGTTGCTTCTTCAGGTCGATCACGGCACGGGCCGCAGGCTTGGCCAGCAGGGGTTCGATCCAACGGTCGATCACCTCCTGCAGGGGCAGGGCGTTGAGGTAGTGGTATTTGAAGCGCCCCTTCTTGCGCGTTGTGATCAGCTGTGCGTCCTCAAGAACCTTCAGATGCTTCATGACGCCGAAACGGGTCATATCCAGCACCGCCTCAAGCTCTCCCAATGTCTGGCCGTCCTGTTGGCGCAGACTGTCCAGCAGGTCACGGCGCGCGGGGTCGTTGAGGGCCTTGAAGATCGCGTCCATGGGTTTTCTTATAGGTGACTCGTTAATCACGTGTCAATGCGGTCACGTGATAAGGTATTTTCGCGTTGAAAACAAGGGCGCCGCAGGCATAGCGTGCAGACGAATCGCCTGACCCGGAAGGACCAATGTCGCAGGAACTCACCACGCCCCAGGGCCGTCGAATCGCCTATGATCTGACCAAGGGGCAGGGGCCGGGCGTCGTGTTTCTGGGCGGGTTCAAGTCGGACCGGCAGGGCACCAAGGCGCTGCATCTGGAAGCTTGGGCCAAAGCGCAGGGTCGCGCGTTCCTGCGCCTCGACTATTCCGGCCATGGCGACAGCAGCGGCGCCTTCGAAGACGGCTGCATCGGTGATTGGGCGGTGGACGCCCGCGCGGCGGTCGAACTGCTGACACGTGGCCCGCAAGTGCTGGTCGGGTCGTCCATGGGCGGCTGGATCGCGCTGCTGATTGCCCGGGTGCGCCCCGATCTGGTCGCCGGGCTGGTGGGCATCGCCGCTGCACCTGATTTCACCGAAGACAGCATCTGGGCCGGACTGGACGCGGATGCCCGCGCGGCATTGGCGCGTGATGGGCGGATCGAGGAACCCTCGGACTACGGCCCCGAGCCATACGTCTATACGCAGCGATTGATCGAGGACGGGCGCGACAATCTGGTGCTGCGCGACCCGTTGCCGCTGCCGTTTACGGTGCGCCTGTTGCAGGGGACGGCGGACGCGGATGTTGACCAGTCGGTCGCCCTGCGCTTGCTGGACCACGCCAGCGGCGACGATATCCGCCTGACGCTGGTCAAAGGCGCGGATCACCGGTTCTCGGACCTTGCGCAACTGGCAATGATCCAGGCGGCGGTTGAAGAGGTTTTGACTGCAGCTACCTGATCTGGTTGCCCGGGTGCGGCGCTGACAGGCGGCGTGCGTGCGACCGGGGGCGCACTGGTCGGGAACTGGCCGGCCCATGTCAATGTTGTCAATCTGCACGCGATTGCAAACGGCCCTTGAGCGTCCTTTCACAGGTCCTATTCTGTCCGCAACCTATCGGCAGCTGGATCGGAACCTCTGCCGAAGGTTTATTGACTGGAAAATTGTGGGTCACTGATGACTGAGAACAAGAAACTGGTGTCCCGCCTGATTGACTGGGCTGAAGGCAATGACGCCCTTGCGGACCTCTTTGCGCCGATTGTGTTGAAAAACTCCGTTTTAGGGCCTGAACGATGATTTTTCTTTCCATGCAGCCCGATCCTAAATTTTTGGCGCGGGGGTCGGCCCAAATCGCCTACATGCGCTCACGCGCAGCCATGCGCTGTCTCGTGGTCAAAGCTTTCCGACTATTTCGCTTCATAGGTTTTCGCAAGAAATCCGCGACGCTCTGATTTCGGAGTTTTTCAACACAATCCGCCAAATGCCACAGTCCACCTGGCGTACCCGTTTGAGACGATGGAGCCTGCCGGATACCTGAATACCGCACTGGGCACGCTGCGGACATCCTTCCCCGATCTGGAACGGCGAGAGGTGATCCGGATTGCCGGGCAGGACGCTGACGGCGCAGATTGGGTTGGCGTCTGCGGCCACTGGGTCGGCACCTTCATGGCGCCATTTCTGGACATCCCGCAGACACGGCGCGCAGCCTCGGTCCGGTTCCACGACTTCTTCCGCATCGAAGGCGGCAGGATAGTCGAAATGCAGGCGCTTTGGGATATACCAGAACTGATGATGCAGGCGGGTGTTTGGCCGATGGCGCCCTCGCTCGGGCGGGAATGGCTGGTGCCGGGGCCGATAACGCAGGACGGGCTGACAGTGGCGGGCGACGGGGCAGAGGCACTGGCCGTTGTGGGCGATATGTTGACCCATCTGGGCAAAAGCGATCAGGGTGTCGATGCCATGCGGCTGGATGCCTTCTGGCACCCGAACTGCGCCTGGTACGGCCCCGCCGGGATCGGAACCGCGCGCGGAATCGACGATTTTCGCCGACATCACCAGATCCCGTTCCTGAACGCCATGCCGGACCGTGTCGGTGATCCGGCGGGCGGCCATTTCTTTGCCGAAGGCGCCTATGTCGGCTTCACCGCCTGGCCCGGGATGCACATGACACTTTCGGGCGATGGCTGGCTTGGCATTCCGCCCAATGCACGGCGGCTGACCATGCGATCGCTGGATTTCTGGCGGGTGGAGTCAGGATTGATCCGGGAAAACTGGGTTCTGGTGGACCTGCTGGACGTTTATGCGCAACTTGGCGTCGATGTGTTTGCGCGAATGAAGGAGTTGCCCGGATGGACCAGCGGATCAGCCTGATTACCCTTGGGGTGAGCGACATGGCGGCCTCGGCGGCCTTCTACGAAGCGCTCGGCTGGGCGCGTGTGGACAGCCCGGATGGGGTGGTGGCGTTTGATCTGATCGGGCAGGTGCTGGGCCTCTATCCGCTGGCCGATCTGGAACGCGATTTGGGCCAGGCGCGCACGCCTGGGTTTTCCGGCGTCACGCTGGGCCACAATCTGCCTGACAAAGCAGATGTTGCAGCGCTGACTGAAAAGGCGCGGGCCGCCGGGGCAACCGTCATCAAGGAACCACATGACATTTTCTGGGGCGGGCACATCGCCTATGTCGCCGATCCGGACGGTCATATCTGGGAATTTGCCTGGAATCCGCACTCGCCACTTGGCCCCAACCGAGAATTCCGCTGGAACGGATATGCGGCGTAGGCCGACCAGCGTTCCGGGGCTGGACGATCTGGGGCGTGTTCGCCTGTCGCGGCATTTCTTTCTGCGCGATTTTCTGCACTCCGAAATTGCCGATCTGAATGGCATTCCCAACATCCCCGATGATCCGGATCTGGCTATTGCGGCGGGGCAGGGGCTGTGCCGGACCCTTCTGGAACCCCTGTGCGAGACTTTCGGGCCGATCACCATCAGATCCGGTTTGCGCACTGTTGCGGTCAACGATCTGGGCAATGCGCGGGGCTGGTCCTGCGCACGCTCGGAAAGCGATTTTGCGGGCCATATCTGGGACCGGCGCGATGCCAAGGGGCGGATGGGGGCAACCGCGACGGTGGTGATCCCGTGGTTCGTGGATCGCTATGAGGCCGGGCGAGACTGGCGCGATCTGGGCTGGTGGCTGTGGGATCACCTGGATTTTCACGAGGTCTGGTTTTTCCCCAAACTCGCGGCCTTCAACCTGACGTGGAAGGAAGGCCCGGCAGCGAAGCGGGTGCTGAGTTACATAGCGCCCAAGGGCTATCTGAAGCGGGAGGGGGCGGAGCCGGGTGAATCGTCCGAGGCCCGGCGGGCGCGGTATCGGGATTTTCCGGCGTTTCGGGGGTTGGATTTGCCATGAGGTCGATGGGAATGCCTACACTGATTGCCAACGGTGCAGGGTCCAAGGAGCGCAAAGTCTACGCTGTGCAGTACATTGCCGCCTTTACCGCAATTGGACTATTAAGCGTTCATGTCGAACGCCATGTCTGCCCTTCAGTCCATCGACTTCGCGCAAGTGTGGCTGCGATTCTTTGGTGAGACTCCTCCACTTGCGCACGTTTTGAGGCATGACTTCTTTGAGTGCTGGACGCGGTTTCATGCTCTGCCCGAAGCCAAGCGTTATGCCGACACTGATGATGAGCGGGCTATTGTACTCTGCCGGGCAAACAAACTCGCAACTGCGTGCTTTGGCGAACGCACGCGGATTTGGGTGGCAACTGGTCATTTCACAGATCTGCCGGCGGAGGACGATGACATAACTGTACGGATGAATATTACGAAGGCCATGACGTGGGTCGATTGCAGCGATAGGGAGGAAGACCAATCTGAGATGACGTTCTTCGCTGTTGCATTTGATTGGAAACCACACGCACTGGACAACCTGTTTGTCGAAATTGCCAATTTTCAAGAACGCGCGATCCTGTTCTCGCAGGAGACACGAACGGTGCTGGCACCTTATGATGGAGGATTCGACATCATAAGTCTGAGACCGGGCCTGATAGGCGCGCTTGAAAGCGATTATCGGGCTTGGATGTCGACGCGACCGGACAGGTTGTAAACTGTTTGGACTCGTTGCAGTTCCGCATTGCGATGCGTTAGCATGCGCGAAACACCACCCGGAGCGCCCCCATGACCCTTCCCCGCACCCCCTCATTCCGCCTCGATGGCCGCCGCGCTTTGGTGACCGGGGCCTCGCGCGGGATCGGCCTTGGCTGCGCCGTGGCGCTGGCCGAACAGGGCGCACATGTGGTGATGGCGGCGCGTGGGGCCGAGGCCCTGGCGAAGGCGGTGGCCGAGGTGAATGGCGCTGGTATGTCGGCCGAGGCGCTGGAGCTGGACGTGACCGACATAGACGCGGTGAAAGCAGCCGTTGCCGCGGCCGGGCCGTTCGATGTGCTGGTGAACTCGGCCGGGCTGGCGCGCCATTCTACGGCGCTGGAAACGGACCCGGCGGACTATGACGCGGTAATGTCGGTCAACGTGCGGGCGGCGTATTTCCTGGCGACCGAGGTGGCGCGCGGAATGGTCGGGCGGGGTGGTTCGATCATGCAGATCTCCAGCCAGATGGCGCATGTCGGCGGGCAGGACCGCACGGTCTACTGCGCCACGAAACACGCACTGGAAGGGATGACCAAGGCGATGGCGATCGAATGGGCGGGCGAAAAAATCCGGGTGAACACGATCTGCCCGACGTTTATCCGCACCGAGCTGGCTGAGCAGACGCTGAAGATCCCGGAACGGAAAGCCTGGATTGAAAGCAAGATCAAACTGGGCCGCGTGGGCGAGGTTGAGGATATCATGGGCGCCGTGCAATGGCTGGCGAGTGACGCTGCGGGTTTGGTGACGGGGTCGTCTGTGCTGATCGACGGGGGTTGGACGGCGGGATAGGCGTAAGCTGCGCGGGCATTCTGGATCGTCTACCTGTTTTCAGCTTTGCCCGGATATTGGCACCGCGCATCCCTTCGCCCGGAACAAGCCCGCAAGGGCGCCGGGCGAGCGCCTGTCTGCCCGGCGGGCAGGCGCTTTCGAGATGTCGCGCAATGCGCAGAACGACAGGCCAACGCTGAACCATAAATTGCCCAACGCACCCGTATCGACGCCTGCCCACCGGTCCGGCACCCGCCCGGCTTGCACTTCGTTTAGAGCAATGTCCGCGCCAGACCTTTCGCGCCTCAGCGACCGCGGCCCAAAAGCCCGCTACCCCCGGTTCATCCGGTTCGCGATCAGATCATTCACCACTTCGGGCTCGGCCAGGGTGCTGGTATCCCCGAGTGAGCCGAAATCATTCTCGGCCACTTTTCGCAGAATCCGCCGCATGATCTTGCCGGACCGTGTCTTCGGCAGGCCGGGGGCGAACTGGATCAGGTCGGGTTTGGCGATCGGGCCGATGTCTTTGCGGACCCAGTCGGACAGCTCTTTTCGCAGCGCCTCACTGGCCTCCTCACCCCCCATCAGGGTGACATAGGCATAGATGCCCTGACCCTTGATGTCATGCGGGTACCCGACGACCGCCGCCTCGGCCACCTTGTCATGGGCGACAAGCGAGGATTCCACCTCGGCCGTGCCCATCCGGTGGCCCGAGACGTTGATGACATCGTCCACCCGGCCGGTGATCCAGTAGTAACCATCAGCGTCCCGCCGACAGCCGTCGCCGGTGAAGTAATAGCCCTTATAGTCGTCGAAATAGGTCTTCATGAAGCGCTCATGATCGCCGTAGACCGTGCGCATCTGCCCCGGCCAGCTGTCGGCAATGCACAGCACGCCTTCGGCTTCGGTCGTGGTAATCTCTTGCCCCGTGGTCGGTTCCAGGATCACCGGGCGGATGCCGAAGAACGGTTTCGTGGCCGAGCCCGGTTTCGTCGCCGTGGCGCCGGGCAGGGGGGTGATCAGGTGGCCGCCGGTCTCGGTCTGCCACCAGGTGTCGACGATCGGGCAGCGCCCGCCGCCCACAACCTCATGATACCAGTTCCAGGCCTCGGGGTTGATCGGCTCTCCGACGGTGCCCAGCAGCCGCAGCGACGACAGGTCGGCCTTCTTCACCCACTCATCCCCCTTGCCCATCAGGGCGCGGATTGCGGTGGGGGCGGTGTAGAACTGATTGACCTTGTGTTCCTCGCACACCTGCCAGAAGCGGGAGGCATCAGGATAGGTCGGCACCCCTTCGAACATCAGCGTGGTCGCGCCATTGGCCAGCGGCCCATAGACGATATAGCTGTGCCCGGTCACCCAGCCCACATCCGCGGTGCACCAATAGACATCGCCGTCGTGGTAATCGAAGGTGTATTCATGGGTCATCGCCGCATAGACGAGGTAGCCGCCCGAGGTATGCACCACGCCCTTGGGCTGCCCCGTCGAACCTGAGGTATAGAGGATGAACAGCGGATCTTCCGCGCCCATCTCCTCGGGCGGGCAATCGGCGGGAACCTCGGCGGCCATCTCGTGCAGCCAGTGGTCGCGCCCCGCCTTCCAGGCGACATCGCCGCCTGTGCGCCGGACGACCAGCATCTTGGCGTCGCCGGTGACCTTCCTGAACGCTTCATCCGCGTTGGCCTTCAGCGGCGTGTTGCGCCCGCCGCGCGGAGCCTCGTCGGCGGTGATCACCACGGCGGCGTCGCAGCCGTTGACCCGCGCGGCCAGCGCATCGGCTGAGAACCCGCCGAAGACGACCGAATGCACCGCGCCAATCCGCGCGCTCGCCAGCATCGCATAAGCCGCTTCAGGGATCATCGGCATATAGAGGATCACCCGATCCCCCTTGCCCACGCCCATCGCCTTGAGGACATTGGCGAATTTGCAAACCTCGGCGTGCAACTCGCGATAGGTGATGTGTTTTGACGCCGCATCCGGGTCATCGGGTTCCCAGATAATCGCGGTCTGATCGCCGCGGGTTTCCAGATGCCGGTCGATACAGTTGGCAGCGACGTTCAGCGTGCCGTCACCGTACCAGCTGATCGCGACCTTGCCGTGTTCGAAACTGGTGTCCTTGACCGAGGTGTAAGGCCGCATCCAGTCAACCCGCTTGCCATGCTCCCCCCAAAACGCCGCCGGATCAGCAACAGACTGCGCGTACATCTCATCGTATTTGGCGGAGTCGATATGGGCCTTCGCGGCAAGTTCTTTTGAAGGGGCGTATAGGTCGGACATGGCAAGTTTCCCAATCTAGGTCTGCGACACAGGCATCAGCGCAGGCGTCATTTCGGCTTGTATCTCTTCAATACGGTTTTGATGAGTTTTGACAACGCGGATCGCGCGGATCAATCCACGTTTCATCCGCCCTGAAAGCCGCGATTGTGCCGCTTCCGGTTCGATAACGCGGACTTCAAGGAACAACGCAAGTGCATAAAGCCGCGTCGGCTGCCGCATATAACCTTGCCAACCGGCCTGCTCGGCCCCCAAAACCTGCAACAATCCAAATCCGGTTGTGATGCAATGCAGGTCTGTCCGCATTTCCTCTTCCAAGGGATCTGCCCGGCCTGACGGAACGCCATTCAGGATATGATGCATGACTTCGTGAACAAGGGTCGAGATCATGGTCAGCGGTCGCGCGACCGCCTCGGGGTCATAGAAAATGACCGAGCCATCGCCATCACCAGTCCACGCGCCTGCGGTTTCGCCAAGTTGTTCAAAAGCACCGGCAGCGCGGTATTCGGCGGCTGGGCGGTCAAGCGGCAGCAGGCCGATCTGTTCGTTCGCCCGACCTAGCACGGCAAGGATGTTGCCAATGATCCCGCGCGCAATGTCCTCCGGTGTGCCCGACGGGGTTGGAAAAAACGCCTTGGTTGGCGTCACCAGCGGAGTGTCGGTTGTTAACAAACCGTTTTTCGCCGCCCACAGGAATTCGGAAATGATCCATTCCTGCATATCTTCCGAGACGGGATACCGATTGAGTGAGAACATGGTGAGTTGTGGACCTGTCAGATTGCCAGACCCTCGGTGTCAAACAGGTCGTCGTCAAGCAGGTCCTCGGTCAATCTGCCGAAGACAGGATCTTGGCGTCTGGGGACAGACTGCTTGCCAGGCAATCCGGCAGCGTCAAGCCGTTCAATCGGCGGTCCTGTTTGGGTTTGCGCGGTTGGCCGACATAAGCCCTAATGTGCGGGTGCTATCTTCGCGCGGATACCCGGTGCGAAAAGCATCCCGGCGGTCATTGCGATCAGGAACACCAGACCCGGTGCCCCGGTCCAGCTGAGTGCGGCCAGCGCCGGGCCGGGGCATAGCCCGGCCAGCGCCCAACCGGCGCCAAAAAGCATCGAGCCGATGACCAGACCGCGATCCAGCACCTGTGGTGGCCGGGCCGGGAAACTGCCGCCCAACACCGGTTTGACGCGGCGGGTTGTGATCCACCAGGCAATTGACATCGGGATAATCGCTCCGCCCATTACAAAAGCCAGCGTCGGATCCCAGTCGCCGAATATGTCCAGCCATCCCTGAACCTTGCGGGTGTTGGTCATGCCTGACACCATCAGACCGATGCCAAACAGGCCGCCGGCCAATGCCGCGAATATCAACCGCATCAGATTAACCCCCAAAGATGCCGAACCAAGCTTAGCATCACCGCCCCGGCAATGATGTAGATCACCGTCGCTGCAATGCCGCGCAAGGTCAGGCGCGAGATACCGCAGACGCCGTGGCCACTGGTACAGCCGCCTGCAAGCCGGGTACCGACGCCGACCAGAAGCCCGGCGATTGCCACGACCAGCCAATTATCACTCAGGTACGATTCTGCCCCACCAGTGAAACCGGCGATGACGCCGGGAACGAGGATCAGTGATGCGACGAAGACCGCACGCTCGGCCCCGTTCGACCAGCCGGTGCGGTCAATCAATCCGCCCAATATGCCCGAGGCGCCCATGATCCGGCCGTTGATAAGAAGGAACATCGCGCCAGCACAGCCGATCATCAGCCCACCGGCCAACCCGTAAGCCCAGTCAATCATTCCCCGTCCCTTTCCGCTTGCCGGGATCGGACAATTGCCCGTCGCGATCCGCCGCCCCAAGGTTCCGCTTCTTATTGAGGGTTGGCGACGGCCACAATGGGCGCGATGCACGAATGCCGAGTGGCGCGCGCAACAAGGCCCGGATCAGTTGCCATATCGGGTGCGGCCTATAAGAATACGCATATCCGGTCGGGCGTGCCGGTTTGAGGGAGCCCAAGCATGCATGTATTCCGCACCAACAGCCGAAAACCGGGCAACTGATGACCGCAGTTGGAATTGAAATGCGCGACCGTATCGCGGTGCTGACGCTGGACAATCCGCCGGTGAATGCGCTTTCGGCGTCGCTCAGAAGTGGGCTGCACGACGGGCTGGATCATGCGATTTCGCAAGGCGCTTTGGGCGTGGTGATCCGCAGTCAGGGCAAGAATTTCTCGGCCGGGGCCGATATCACGGAATTCGGCAAGCCGCCGGTTGATCCGTCACTGGGCGAATTGTGCAGCCACATCGAAGATTGCCCGATCCCGGTTGTTGCGGCCATCCAGGGCGTAGCACTTGGCGGCGGATTTGAACTGGCGTTGGCGGCGCACTACCGGGTGGCGGCGAAAGACGCACGGGTCGGATTGCCCGAAGTGAAGCTGGGCTTGTTGCCCGGTGCTGGCGGAACGCAGCGATTGCCCCGGCTAAGCGGGGCCAGAGCCGCGCTGGAGGTCATCGTGTCCGGCGAACCGATTGCTGCCGAAGCTGCCCGGCAGATGGGCATGTTGGACGATGTAGTCGAAGGTGACCTGACCGAGGCTGCGCGGATCTGGGTAAATCAGGTGATCCAAAGCGATCTGGGGTCGCGTCCGACTCGCCATGTGACCTCGGGCCTGTCGGATCCGGCTGCCTTTCTGGCGGATATCGCTGCCTGGCGGGCCGCGCTGGATGAACCCGCCGCCGGGGCGACCGGGAAGATCATTGATTGTGTCGAGGCCGCGCTGCTGTTGCCGTTCGAAGCGGGGTTGCGCCGTGAACGGTCGGCGTTCACCGATCTGATGACCTCGGATCAGTCACGCGGCCTGCGGCATGCGTTTCAAGCCGAACGATCTGCCGGAAAATCGCCGATCCTTGCGACCGGAACCCCGACCGAGATCCGCTGCTGCGTGGTGATCGGCGGTGGTCAGCTGGGCGGTTCGATCGCGATGGCCAAGGTGAACTGCGGGCTGGACGTGACCTTGATCGAGGCGAATGATCAGGCGCTGGAAGATGCAGTTGGCCGTATCTTTGACGTTTATGACCGCGCGGTTGCGCAAGGAAACCTTACCGCTGCCGAACGGGATGCCCGAATGACCCGGCTGAGTGGCGCGACCGCACACGCCTCGGCCGCGGGTGCGGACTTCATCATTCATGCCGGATCAGAGGATGCCGCGCAGGCGGGACGTGATCTGGCCGAATGCGCAGGCGCGGCGGGCGGCGATCCCATTCTGGCCGTGGCGCGCGATCTGGATATTTCGGTTCTGGCAGGGGCCACCGGGTCCGCCGAACGGGTGGCGCAGATGGTATTCCACCCGCCATTGGCGGCCAATCCGCTGGTCGAAATTGTCGTGACCCGCGATGCCGCGCCGGGGCTGGGTGCCTCGCTGAATGAGCTGGCGCGTCGGATGGGTCTGCGTGCCGTGCCGGTATCCCCGGCGGCGTCCGGCAATGGCCTGATCGCCGGGCGGCTTCGCGGTGCGATGCGTCAGGTTGCGGAACAACTGCTTGGCCTCGGCGCCTCGCCAGAAGCGGTGGACAGCGCCATTCGCGACTGGGGCTTTCGCCTCGGCCCATTGGAGGCTGAAGACCGCATCGGCCTGACCGTGACCCGCGCTGATCAATCGCGAAGTTATCCGGATCGCAATCCGCAAATTCTGGGAATGCCGATGACCGGCGCCATGCTGGCTGCCAACCGGACGGGTCGCAGTGCTGGGGCCGGGTGGTTCAGCTATGACAGGAACGAAGGCCGCGCCTATACGGACCCAGAGGTTGGCAATATCCTGGCCATGGCACGGTCAGGGCAGGGTGCGCCAATCACAGCGGCGCAAATTACTCTGCGGATGCAGGCCGCCCTTGCCAATGCCGGGGCGTGGTTGCTGACCGACAAGATCGCCGAACGCCCGATTGATGTCGACCTGGTGGCGCTTTCGGGCCTTGGAATGGCGCGGGCCCGCGGCGGGCCAATGTTGGCGGCCGACCTGACGGGCCTGCCACAATTGCAGCAAACCCTGGCGGCAATGAACGCCTCGGCACCCGGCGCATGGACGCCATCGCCGCTCTGGGCTGAGCTGATCAAGAACGGCCAGCAGTTTTCGGATCTGAATACCCGGCGCGAATGAAAAGCTGGCGACTTGCGACGCAATTGCGCGCCTGATACGCCACCCTGAAATGTCTGACGATTTTCATCAGGTAACGCCCGCGCCGCAGAAAGGGCTTGTCGTATCGCATGTGTCGCGCAATTTCGCGGGGCGGGCGGTTGTCGATGACGTGTCCTTTGCGGTTCCTGCCGGTCAGGTAACCTGTCTGCTGGGGCCATCGGGCTGCGGCAAATCCACGACCCTGCGCCTGATCGCGGGGGTGGACCGGCAGGATGCCGGCGTGATCGAGGTTGACGGGCGCATCCTGTCCGATCACACGGTTCATATCCCGGCCGAAAAACGCTCGATCGGGCTGATGTTTCAGGATTTCGCGCTGTTTCCGTATCTCAAGGTCATCGACAATGTGGCCTTCGGTCTGAACGGCCCCCGCGCCGCCCGGCTGGAGCGGGCGTCGACCTTGCTGGAACGGGTACGGCTCAGCGCGTATGCCGATGCTTATCCGCATGCCTTGTCGGGCGGCGAACAGCAGCGCGCCGCCTTGGCCCGCGCACTGGCGCCGCGTCCGCGCGTGATGCTGATGGATGAACCGTTTTCTGGCCTCGACAACCGGCTGCGTGACGGCATTCGCGATGAAACGCTGGAAATACTGAAGGATGAAGGCACCGCCGTGCTGCTGGTCACCCATGAACCGGACGAGGCGATGCGCATGGCCGACCAGATCGCCCTGATGCGTGACGGCAGGATCGTGCAGCAGGGCGCGCCCTATAACGTCTATAACGCACCGGTTGATCGTGCCGCCGCCGCCTTCTTTTCCGACATCAACGTCATCGCGGGCACTGTCGAGGGGGCCCTGACCGAAACGCCCTTCGGCCAGTTCCTCGCGCCCGGCTTCGCCGATGGCACCAAGGTCGAGATTGTGATCCGCCCACAGCATATCCGCATCGACTTTGACCGCGGCGGCCGAGGTCCGAACCCGACGCCCGAAGACGGGACACCTGCGCGCGGTGTTGTTGAACGTGCGCGGCTTATGGGCAAGGAATCGCTTGTCGATTTTCGCATGGATTTCGACGGATCGCGGCTGACGGCCTCAGTACCTTCGGTGTTCCTGCCGCAGCCCGGAACCGCATTGTGGCTGATGCTGCGGCGCGAACGCTGCTTTGTGTTTCCGGCCTGAACCAGACACGTGCTGCAAAGGCGGAGTGTTCTGTTGCGCTTGGTATGAAAGGGTTGGAGCGGGTGAAGGGAATCGAACCCTCGTCGTCTGGTTGGGAACCAGGCGCTCTACCATTGAGCTACACCCGCAACGTCGACTGAGTTAGGGCAGCCGCCGCGCATCGTCAAGGCCATTGGCAAAGGCCGCCCCGTAAGGGACGGCCCGTAATTGTCAGATAACATTCAGCTTTAGCGGGGGAGAAGGACACCTTCGACGACATGGATCACGCCATTGGACTGCATGACATTGGCGGTTGTCACCTCATAGGCGTTTCCGGTCTCATCAAAGATGAACACGCGGCCCCCGTGGGTTACCTTGGCCGACAGGGCGTCGCCCGATACGGCATTGAAGTGATAAAACCCATCGTGTGACCGGCGCGCGGCCTTGGTCAGATCTTCGGTAGTTACCGCACCAGCAACCACATGCGCGGTCAAAACCTTTTGCAGCATCGCCTTGTTTTCGGGCTTCAGCAGGGTCTCTACCGTGCCCTCGGGCAGTGCGGCGAAGGCGTCGTCCGTCGGTGCGAAAACGGTGAACGGGCCAGGGCCTTTCAGTGTTTCGACCAGGTCAGCGGCCTGAACGGCTGCCACCAGCGTGGTGTGGATGGGTGAATTCACGGCGTTGTCGATGATATCCTTGGAGGCCAGCATCTCGGCGCCGCCAACCATCGGATTTTCCATCTCCATGGAGCTTTCCATGGCGTCGTCCTTCATCGCATCGTCAGCACCCGGCAGCAGCACCGCGTTGATTACGTGGATCACACCGTTGCTTTGCTTGACATCGGCAACGGTTACCGTGGCCACACCGCCGTTTTCATCAGTGATCGTCACATTGTCACCATCCAGCGCAGCGGTCAGCACGCAGCCGCCCAAAGTCTCGACCGAGGCACTTCCACCGCCCGAGGCGATCATGTCCGCCACGGCCGAGGCCATGACAGCGCCGCCAACAACGTGGCAGGTCAGAATTTTGGTCAATGTGTCCTTGTTTTCAGGCTTCACCAGCGTTTCGACCGTGCCCGCGGGCAGGGCGGCAAAGGCATCATCGGTGGGGGCAAACACAGTGAACGGGCCATCGCCCATCAGCGTGTCAACCAGACCTGCGGCCTGCACAGCGGCCACCAGCGTCGTGTGGATCGGGGAATTCAAGGCGTTTTCGATGATGTTCTTGTCGGTGAACATCTCTGCGCCACCAACTTCGGGGTTGGCGTGGCCTGCGGCGAATGCGGTTCCTGCGGTGGCCAGGGCCAGGGCGCTTGCGGTCAATGTCATACGGATGGTTGTAAGCACGGGGGGTATCCTCACTGTTTGCACATCTCAACGCCCGGTCATGAGCGTCGTTGTGCTAAAAGATACGGGGCCGTGTCGGGATTGGTTTCAAAAGAGGTCATGACGAAACCGTGAGGATGGTTTGAGGGGCGGCGATATGAGGGGGCCGTCGGTTGAGGGGATTGGTCGAGATTTGCCATTCGCGTGGCGTACCCCGTGCACGGAATCAAGGCGCAGCCGCCGTGCACTCGCCAGCCCGTCCGGGCGGGTTGGCGACCCTGCGGGCGCGCGTTTCCTTCAGATTTGACGGGATTGCTGAACCATCCAACTGCCCCACACAAACGTCGCATCGCCAACCCACGGGCTGCCAAGCGCACGGCTACCGATGCAGAGGCCCAACATACGATTCAGGGCATTTTCTAGATTCCAGCCTACCGCCTGCGCCGCCGCCGCCCGCCGCCATCACCACCCGAACCGGTATTGAATGACACATCCGGCAGCGTCACCGCGGCGCTGAGGTTGGGGAAACTTGCCGTCGCATGCGGGATCGCATTTGCAGCGACGAAATGTTCCTGAAAGCGCGGCGCAAGCGCGGTTTCGATCTTGGTGATCTGGCGCACCCGTGCCTCGATCCCAGCACGCGCGTCGATGTCGGCCAACGCAATCCGCGCCCCGGTCCCGGCGGCGTTCCCTGCCGAGGTGACTTGCTTCAGCGGGCAATCGGGGATCATCCCCAGAACCATCGCGTGCTTGGGTGAGATATGGGCCCCGAAAGCCCCGGCAAGGATCACCCGGTCAACGGTTTCGACACCAATCTCGTCCATCAACAGCCGCGCCCCGGCATAAAGCGCTGATTTTGCCAGTTGTATCGCACGGATATCGCCCTGGGTAACGGTGATCAGCGGCCCGCCGGTCGCAGTCGCATCATGCAGCACATAGCTGTGGGTGCGCCCATCCGGGATCATCCGATCACTGCCCGTGGCCTCGGCTGAACCGATCAGCCCGGACGGATCGACCAGCCCGGCCATTCGCATTTCGGCCACCGCCTCGATGATGCCGGAACCGCAGATGCCGGTGATGCCGCTGTCTTTGGTGGCTTCGGCAAATCCTGGATCGTCGGACCAAAGGTCACTGCCGATAACCCAGACGCGGGCGATCTTGGTGATCGGATCAATCTCGACCCGCTCAATGGCCCCAGGGGCGGCGCGCTGGCCGTGGGCGATCTGCGCGCCCTCAAACGCCGGACCCGTGGGCGACGAACAGGCCAGCACGCCATGTTCGCGATTGCCCAGCAACAACTCGGCGTTGGTCCCCACATCGACGATCAGCGTCAGCGGTTCCGCCAGATGCGGCGCTTCGGACAGGGCAACGGCGGCGGCATCCGCGCCAACATGCCCGGCGATGCAGGGCAGGGCATAGGCGCGCGCGGCTGGGTTGATCGTGGTCAGCCCGATGTCGGCGGCAGGCTGTTCCATCGCGTCCGAGGTTGCCAGCGCAAACGGCGCTTGCCCCAGTTCCACCGGATCAATCCCCATCAGAATATGGTGCATCACAGGGTTGCAAACCACCGTGGCCTCAACAATCTGGCGCGCGTCGATATCCGCTTCACCGGCAATCTCGGCCGCCAGCTGCCCCAGCGCCGCACGCACCGCCGCCGTCATTTCCGCCGCTCCGCCGGGGTTCATCATCGAATAACTGACGCGACTCATCAGATCCTCGCCAAAGCGGATCTGCGGGTTCATCATTCCGGTCGAGGCCAGGATGCGCGCGTCCGACAGATCCGCCAGATTGGCGGCGATGGTGGTCGAGCCGAGGTCGATGGCCAGCCCGAACAGCGGGCCTTCGAAGAAACCGGGCCAGACGTCCAGCACCCGGTGCGGGCCGCCGGTATGGTCGCGGAACAGCGCCACGGTGACCTTCCAGTCGCCCTTGCGCAGCGCCGGTTGCAGGCGGGTCAGGACGGGCAGGTCGATGATGATCTCTTCAACCTCCCACGCGTCACGCAGGGCGTCGCCCAGGCGTTCCAGATCGCCGGTCGGGGCGTGCATGTCGGGTTCTGCAACCTCGACATAGCGCAGGCGCGTGGCGGGGTTCATGGTGATGTCGCGCGCCGTGGCACGCTTGCGCACCACTTGCCGGTGCACCTGACTCTCGGGTGGCACGTCGATCACAACGTCGCCCTGCACGGTCGCCTGACAGCCAAGGCGGCGCCCCGCTGTCAGCCCGCGCACCCGGTCATAACGCTCCTCGACCTTGTTGATCGGCGACAGGGCGTCCGCTGCCACCGTCAGCCCGTGCTTGGGAAATTCCCCCACACCGGGGCTGACCTGGCACTTGGAACAGATGCCGTTGCCGCCGCAGACCGAATCCAGATCGACGCCCAACTGGCGCGCCGCCGTCAGAACCGGCGTTCCGACAGGCACGTGTCCCCGCTTGCCCGAAGGCGTGAAAATCACCAATGCGTCGTTCGCCATCTGCCTGCCTGTCAACTGCTTCGGGCGCACCATAGCGTGGGATCGGGCAGCGGAAAGCCACCGCGCGGCATGGCGCGGCAAACCAGCGACCTATTGGCTGTGCGAGGCCCATTCGCAGCGGTCGAACGAGGCATAGCGGATCAGGCTGTCCGACCCGTTTTCAGCCACCAGACGAGAGCATCCTTCGGTCTCTTCCGCGTGTTCGAAAACGCTGACCACCCCGGTGCCATCACCCGGCGCGCAGAGTGTCCCCCCGGCAGGCAAGGTTTGGGTGACCCGCGCGCCACCATGCACTTCCGCAGCAAAAAACGCCGGGCTTTCCGTCGCATTGGTCACGCAGACCTCGGCTATCGCCGGGCCAGCGCCCAGACAGATCGCCCAGGTCAAAATCGTCGGCATACGCATCGCACTCTCCACATCGTTTCGCGCAAAGACTGGCGTTGTGATCGTGCCCATGTCCACACCAACCTGGCCCGATCACGGCGTTTCGACAGGAACGTGATGGCGTTGTTATTGGGGTGTGACCGCACCTGTTCGCCACCCCGGTTAAAGTCGTCACGGACACCGAAATGAGTCGGTGTCCCATCAATAAGACTATGGAGATACGGGATGCGAATTCAAAAAACTGCGGCAGCGGCGTGTGTGGCGCTTGGCCTGGGAACGGCGGCCTCGGCGCAGGAAATGGCCCCCTTCGGGACGGATCATGATGTTGCCTATGCGGCATTGCTCTGGGAGGTGATGGAGGCCAGCAAACTGGTCGGCGACGGGGCGATCATGTCGTTCCCTTATGAGGGCGTAGAACCCCACGGCATGATGCTGGAAACCTTCTATACTTCGGCCACTGTCGACGGGCACGAAGGCGCGTTGATCGTCAAGCGCAACTATGGCCCCGAAGGCGTCAGCATTGACGAGGTTTTGGGCGATCCGTCCAAGCATCTGGGCGCGCTGACGGTCATGTTCCAGCGTGAGGCCGGGTATGATGACGAAACGAACAAATGGTTCTGGGTGAAATACCTGCCGGATGGATCGCTCGACAAGAACCCGAAGGGCATGCAGCTTGCCGGTCTGGTCGGCAAAGGGGCCGAGGCTGGGTGCATCGCTTGCCACCAGAATGCGGACAATTACGTCTTCACGACTGAAGCCAACGTCGGAATGATGAAGTAACCTTACGCGCGCGGGCCTTGGCCCGCGTGCCATTGCGCCGCGCGGCCGGCGTCAAGCAGGCTGTTGTTCGTGGCAAAGCTGTTCCGTTTCTTGCGGCGCTAGCGCCACGTTCAACAGCGCGCAATGCCCGCCCTCGGGCCGCGCCGCGAAGTGCCGGCAGGTCCGGCAAATGCCAAATGGCTTGGCGTTGTTGAGCCTGGTCGCCCCGCGCAATACTGCGCCAAGATCATCGGCCAAAACCGACTGCGCGTCGCCCGTCATCTGCCCCAACGCAGTTTGCAAAACCGACTGGCCGCCCAGAACCTTTTGCCCGTCTTCGGTCACGCGGTAGCTGATCGAGCGTTTGTCCCCGGTGCGTGGCGCTTCGCGAAGATATCCCTTGCGCGCCAGTGCCTTCAGCGTCTGTGACGCGGTGCCGCGCGTTGTTCCCAGAAAATCCGCAACATGCGACGGCGCGCGCGAATACTGGTTCGCGCTTGCCAGATATTCCAGCGCCGTGCGCTGGGCCGGGTTCAGATCACCCCCCCAAGTTTCCGCCGCATCCAGCCGGGCCAGCCGGTTGATCAGGGCGCGTATTTGCTGTGTCGGTTCCATACTCGATATGTAGCGAGTCGATATTACTATTGCAACTATAGCGACTCGCTACTAATAAGAGACGCACATTGTGATCGAAAGGAACAGACCAATGGCACATCCACTTCTTCCCGCACTGGCGCTTTCACTGCTGGCCTCGACCGCTTTTGCGGGTTCTCATTCAGCCCACATGTAAGACGGGGCCATCAGGTCGGACGCAAACGATGGCGTTGCGGCCTTCGATATCCTGGCAGCCCACGCCCACCGGACCGGCAATCAGGTGACCTTCCATATGACCACGAACGGGGTTGCGGGGGCCGAAACGCCCGAACCGGCAGGCGCTGTCGGCGGCGCGCCGGTGCTGTCCTATGTCTGGCCAACCTCGCTGGACCCAAGCTCGGTCGGGTTCGAGGCGGGCACCGGCATTCTGGCATTGGCGGCAACCAGCCACCCGGATTTTGACGACACCCCGCTGGTGGATGAAAATCAGGACGGCGATCCGGCCAATGACGGGTTGATCTGGCACAGCCACTGGGTCGTTCTGACCCCGACCGAGGCTTGCGGCGCGGGCGCATTGGCCGTGCGCGATATCCCCGAAGGCGAAACCCCGCGCCTGCCTGCGACCTGGCCGGGGTTCCCGATTTTTCTGGACAGCCCCTGATTCTCACCCCTGTTCGACGGGCCGGAGATTACCGTCACGGCAGGGTTCGCCAGTGACGTGGAGTTGTCCGGCGTGAATTATTATGGTGTTACGGCGGCCCTGCGGGTCAACGCCAACATCCACGCGCCGCTATTATGCGTCACGGATGTGTTCGATGTCGCCTCGGGCGACCTCAGCCTGCCGGGTGTCCTGCACTGAAACGAAAAAGGGCGCAGCGACCCGGATCGCTGCGCCCCGAAGAAGGTGGAGCGGGTGCTTTATGCGACCGAGCGTCGCCCACCCCGCCGACGGCCCGTACGTGCCGTCGATTGCGCCGCCATACTAGCCGCCGGAAAGCTTTCGCCCGCGTGCACCTGATCGAGAATCCGGCTGAACGCGATCCAGCGGCTGCCGTTGGGGTCATGATCCAGCAGCATGTTGGCGGCGTTGATCGCCTCCATCTCGACCGAGCGGACGGGGTTCATAATCGCGCTGGTCATCCCCGCCGTCATCGCCATCGGCAGGAAGGCGGCGTTGATCCCATGGCGCTGGGGCAGGCCAAAGCTAATGTTCGACGCACCGCAAGTGGTGTTGACGCCCAGTTCTTCGCGCAAACGCCGGACCAGTGCGAACACCTGCTTGCCCGCCGTCGCCATCGCGCCAATCGGCATGACCAGCGGGTCAACCACAATGTCATGGGCGGGAATGCCGAAATCGGCGGCACGTTCGACGATCTTCTTGGCCACCGCGAACCGCACATCCGGATCCTCGGAAATACCGGTGTCGTCATTGGAAATCGCCACCACCGGCACGTCGTATTTCTTGACCAGTGGCAGCACGACCTCCAGCCGTTCCTCTTCCCCCGTGACCGAATTCAGTAGCGGGCGACCCGTCGTCGCCTCCAACCCCGCCTGAAGTGCGCCGGGGACCGAACTGTCGATGCAAAGCGGCACATCGACCAGCGCCTGCACGCGGGTAATCAGCTCTTTCATCAGCGGCGGTTCGACAAAGTTGTTGTCGGCATAGCGCTTGTCTTCGGCCATCTTGTTGATGAAAACCGCGCCCGAGTTGATGTCCAGCACCATAGCCCCGCAGGCGACCTGTTCCAGCGCGTCACGTTCCACGGTCGTGAAATCCCCGGCCTCAAGCTCGGCCGCCAGTTTCTTGCGCCCCGTGGGGTTGATGCGTTCGCCAATCACGCAGAACGGTTCGTCAAAGCCGATGGCGATGGACTTGGTCGCGGATGAAATGATGGTGCGGGTCATGGGGGAAAGTCCTTCAGGATTGGGCAGCGGGAACGCCAGCGGCCCCGCCATTGTCGGTGACCCAGGTGGCCGAGGTCTTGATACCACCAAGCGGGAAGATGTGTGTTTTCGTGACGTTAAAGTCGGGATTGGCCGCCTTGTGCGCCGCCAGATCGGCGACGATCTGCGTCGGCTCATACGGCAGCAGCAGCTTGGTAACATCCATCGCGCGCTTTTGCAGCACCTTCAGTGACGGGCCGACCCCGCAGGCGATGGCGAATTTGATCATCGTTTGCAGCTTGGCAGGGCCCGCTATGCCGATGTGTACGGGCAGGGTGATCCCGCGCGCCACCAGGCTGTCGGCCCAGTCGATGATCGGCGCAGCCTCGAACGCGAACTGCGTGGCAATGGCCATCTGCGCGTCGGTCTGTTCCGAAAACCCCTGCTTCCACACAAGCGCCGCATCGACGTTCGCCGTGGTGCCGTCGCTGTCGATATCGCGGTTGCCTTCCGGGTGCCCGGCAACATGCAGATGCGTGAACCCGGCCTTGTCGAACAACCCGGTGTCGAGCAGCTGCATCGAGCTATCGAAGTCGCCCACCTGCGTGGTCACCCCGCCCGCCAGCAACAGCGCCTGCTTCACGTCCGCCTCACCCTGATAACGCGCGATCCAGTCGGCCAATGTCGCCTTATCGGCGATAATCCGGGCCGGGAAATGCGGCATCACCGGAAACCCTTCGCCGTTCAGCCGCTTGGCGGTGGCGACCATGTCGTCAATCGACGTCCCCTCGATATGGGCGATATAGACGCGGGTGCCTTGCGGCAAATGGTTGCGAAAATCCTCAACCTTGGCGGCGGTGCGCGGCATCACCTCGATCGAATACCCGTCGAGGAACGCTTCCATCACCGCCGTTCCGGTGGCGGGTGCGGCGGATTTCCTGAAATTCAGCAATGCCATCAGGCCCGGCCTCCGTTGTCGATCAAAGAGATCAGGCGATCCCGATCATACTCCGCATCCAGGCGCCCGGCCTCGGATTCCGCAATATCTGCCGGGTCGCCGTCGATGCTCACCGGATCGGCCTTGCGCCACTCGGCCAGGTAGGCGTCAGTTTCCGCCGCACCGGTTTTCATTGCAGCGCGGTCAATGGCTTGTTCAAACCGCTCGGGCAGGGGGCGCTTTTCGGCGCGCCGGCCCTTGCCGACAATGACCTGCGCCGGAATATCGCGCCAGTAGACGATGGTGACATCAGGCATGGAATGATTCCCCGTTGGGCGCTGGTTTCATTTTCGCTTCTATGCCTCTGCCGGGCGCGACTGGGGTCGTTTTTCGACATGGTGCAGTCCAAGCGCGACCTGCCATGTAGTATCCGATTCAACATCGCACAGCCACCGGGGCGGGCGTGAAAGATTTTCATTCAGGTTATGAATGGCTTGAGGGTGCCAACCGCGCGATCATGTCACAACTGTAACAGAACAAATCTTGCACGATGATTTCGCCCGCCCTAGGGTGAAACCAACAAGACATATCGGAGGGCGTCATGCCGCCCAAGCGTCCCTTTGGTGCGGACGCGTTCCCGAAACCGGTCGAAACGCCCGCGCCAGCGTCGCCTGATCCGTCCGAGCTTTATGCCGCATTGGATCTGGGGACGAATTCATGCCGGATGTTGGTTGCCCAGCCAAAGGGCAGCCAGTTTCACGTTGTCGACAGCTTTTCCAAATCCGTGCAGCTTGGCCGCGGGCTGGAAGCCTCAGGTCGCCTGTCGCGTGCTTCGATGGGGCGCACGGTGCAGGCGTTGCGGATTTGCAAGAAGAAGCTGAACAAGCACAACGTCAAACGCATGCGGCTGGTCGCGACGGAGGCGTGTCGCCGCGCCAGGAACGGCGCCACCTTCATGGAGCTGATCCGCCGCGAAACCGGCCTGGCGATGGAGATCATCAAGCCCGAGGAGGAGGCGCGCCTGGCCGTCGTATCCTGCGCGCCGCTTGTCTCGACCAGGACCGAACAATTGCTGGTGGTGGATATCGGGGGTGGCTCGACCGAGCTGGTGTGGATCGACCTGACGCGCGTACCCGCACTGGAACGCCCGCGCGCAATCATGCGCCTGCGCCAGGGTTTCGCGCCGACCGCTGATCCCAACAGCGCACCGTTCCCGGCCGCGCGCGTGGTTGACTGGATCTCGGTCCCGCTGGGCGTTGCGACCCTGCGCGAACAATTCAACGACGTCGAAGACGATTCCGCCAGATTCGCCCTGATGAGCTGGTTTTTCGAGGAAAACCTGTCCAACTTCGCCCCCTACGCCGATGAACAGACCCGCGAAGGTTTCCAGATTGTCGGAACCTCCGGCACTGTGACCACCGTGGCCGCCAGCCACCTTGGCCTGCGCCGGTATGATCGCAACAAGGTCGACGGGCTGCGCATGACGTCTGATCAGATCAACAAAGTGATCGAGGATTATCTGCATCTCGGCCCCGAAGGGCGGCGCAATGACCCCCGGATCGGGCGCGACCGGCACACGCTGATCATGTCCGGCGCGGCCATCTTGCAGGCGTTGTTGCGGCTGTGGCCGACAGACCGGCTGACGGTCGCAGACCGGGGCCTGCGCGAAGGGCTGCTCTATTCGCAGATGTCGGCAGATGGCGTTTTGGAAGACGGCCCGTTCTGACGACCGCCAAAAGGCAAAACCCGAAAAAGAAGCAACGCCGTGCGTCTTGCAGTCTGCCCTGATAAGCGTATCTGAAACGACGACACAGACCCGGGGGGTCATACATGGCCAAGAAAACCAGCGGACGCGGCGAACGTGACCTGCGCGTACGGGTCAAGACCGCGCGCGGGCGCAAGCTCAGCTCGACCCTGTGGCTGGAACGCCAGTTGAATGACCCATTCGTGCGCAAGGCACACGCCGAAGGGTATCGCGGCCGCGCGGCCTACAAGATCATCGGACTGGACGACAAATACCGCTTCCTTGTCCCCGGCGCGCGCGTGGTCGACCTTGGCGCGGCTCCGGGCGGCTGGTGTCAGGTGGCGGTGAAACGGATCAATGCGCTGGGTGACAGATCCGGCAAGGCACAGGGTCGCATCATCGGCGTGGACCTGCAAGAGATGGAGCCGATCGCCGGCGCCGAACTGCACCTCCTCGATTTCCTTGAAGACGGAGCCGACGACAAGGTGCGCGACTGGCTGGGCGGGGCGGCGGATGTGGTGATGTCGGACATGGCCGCGTCAGCGTCGGGTCACAAACAGACCGACCACAACCGGATCATGGCGCTGTGCGAGGCTGCCGCCTATTTCGCCTTCGACGTGCTGGAACCGGGCGGCACCTTCGTGGCCAAAGTGCTGGCGGGCGGGGCCGAAGGCGAATTGCAGAAAGTCCTCAAACAAAACTTCACCAAAGTCGCCCACGTGAAGCCTGAGGCGAGCCGCTCAGACAGCTCCGAAAAATTCGTCGTGGCAACCGGCTTCCGGGGCTGACCCCAACACCATCATTGACCCAAAAATATCCTGGGGGGAATTGCCCGAAGGGCAAGGGGGGCAACGCCCCCAATCCCCGCGACGCGCAAGGCGCGGCGCAATGCCTTCGGATCACCCACTCAAAAACCGCGGCAACCATAGCGTGATGACCGGGAACGCCAGCAGGATTGCAACCCGGATCAACTCGGCCCCGAAAAACGGCATCACGCCCTTGAAGGTTTCCGACATAGGCGTGTCTTTGGCCAGTGCCGAGATCACGAAGACATTCATCCCCACTGGCGGCGTGATCAGCCCCAGTTCCACCACGATCAGCGCCAGGATCCCGAACCAGATCTTAAGCTCCTCGGTCGACATGCCAAAGCCCGCGCCCTCGGCCCCCTGATAGAGGCCGCCGTTGATCTCCAACAGCACCGGCCAGAAGAACGGGATCGCCAGCAGGATCATCGACAGCGAATCCATCAGGCAGCCCAGTACAATCAGCGACACCAGCAGCAGCACCAGAATTGTCATCGGGGCCAGGCCGGAATTCCCCATCCACTCGGCCGCCGCCTGCGGCACCCCGGCGCGCGACATGAAGATCTTCAGCATCTCGGCGCCCAGGATGATCAGATAGATCATGCCCGCCGTCTTGGCCGTTTCCAGCAGCGCGCCGGAAATATTGCCCCACCCCATCCGGCCCCGAAAAGCCCCGAACAGCCAGACCAGCGCCACGCCGATCGCCGCCGCCGGCGTCGGGTTGAAGAAACCGCCATAGATGCCGCCGATCACCAGTAGGAAGATCAGCGCGACGGGCACGACACCCAGCGAGGCGGCGATGAATTCGGCCCGGTCAGGTATTTCGCCACGCGGACCAGCCTCGGGGCGGAACCAGACATAAACGGCGATTGTCAGCAGGAACAACGCCACCGCCATCAGGCCGGGAATGAAGGCGGCCATGAACATTGTGACGATATTCGCCTCGACAATGATCGCATAGATGATCAGCACGACCGACGGCGGGATAAGGATGCCAAGCACCCCACCGGCGGCCAGTGTCCCCGTCGCCAACGCACCGGAATAATTGTAGCGCTTAAGCTCGGGCAGGGCGACCTTGCCCATGGTCGAGGCTGTGGCCAGTGACGACCCGCAGACCGCCCCGAAGGTCGCACAACCCGCAATCGCCGCCATCGCTGTGCCGCCGCGCATCCGCCCGAACCACGCATTCGCCGCCCGAAACAGATCGCGCGAAAACCCGGCCCGCGTCGCCAGCGCGCCCATCAGCACGAACATCGGCACGACACTCAGATCGTAGTTGCTGAACTGCCCGTAGGCGAGCGTCTTCAGCTGCGACATGAAGATCGCCGGCCCGTTCAGCAGCGTAACCCCGATGCCACCCACCAGGATCATCGACAGGCCAATCGGCATGCGAATAGCGATCAGCGCCACCAGAACCCCAAGCCCGGCGAACCCGGTCAGCAGCGCGTCTTGCATCAGGCTCAGGCCTTTTTCAGGGTGCCGAATTCCTCGGCCAGCGTGATCAGAGAGGCCAGCGCCAGCAGCGCCAGCGAGAACAGGATCGGAATGAACGCGATCCAGGTCGGAAACTGCAGGATCGTCGTCTCATAATTGTAAGCCTTCTGATCCAGCATCCCGAAATACATCCACCAGCACAGCAGCAACGCAAACCCCATCGCGACGACCGAGGCGAGCAACCCGAACAGGCCAATCGCAAAAGGCGGGGCGCGCTGGGTGAAGATATCTGCCGAGACATTGGCCCGGTGCAACTGGCAATGGGGCAGGAAGGAAAACACCGCGATCACAACGCCAACTTCGGTCATTTCATAGTCGCCCGGAAACGGCTTCCAGACCACGCCGCCTATGACCGAGATCACTTGCATCACGACAACGGCCAGCAGGATCACCCCACCGGCCAGCGCCCAGATGTCGATCAGGCGCCGGGCGGGGCCAAAAGGCCCCACCCTGTTTCGCGCTGTTGCGTCCACTTACATCGCGCCGTGCTGCGCAATCAGCGCCTGCGCCTTTTCGACCAGCGCAGCGCCGTCGATACCGTTTGCGGAAACCTCTTCGATCCAGCGGTCGACAACCGGGGCCAGCGCATCGCGAAAGGCAGCGGTTTCTTCCTCGCTCAGCGTGATGTGGGTGTTGCCGGATTCGACCGCCATTTCAATCCCGTGATCATCGGTTGCACGCCAGACGTCGCCAACCTTGGCCACCCAATCCCGGTCCGACGCATCGCGGAACGTCTGCTGTATTTCCGGCGGCAAGCCATCCCAGCGCGCCTTGTTCATCGAGACCTGGAACGATGTCGTGCCCAGACGCTCTTTCTCCGCGCCCTCAATCTGGAATTCGGTCTGTTCCTGGATTTTCAGCGGGGCGATGATCTCCCAAGGGATCAGCGCGCCGTCGATCACACCTTTGGCCAGCGCCTGCGGCAGGTCGGGCACCGGCATCGCCACGGGCGAGGCTCCGAGCGCCTCGATCACCCAGGCGCCGGTGCGTGTCGGGATGCGCAGTTTCTTGCCTTCGAAATCCGCCGGGCTGCGCACTTCTGCGTCGCGCATGTGGATCGCCTGACCGCCGTGGACGTGCAGGAACATGACCTCAACGCCCTGATAATCGTCCTTCAGGTCACTTTCGAACATATCGTACATCGCCAGGTTGGCGGCGCGCGGGTCGTTCCTGAACACGTTTGGAAGTTCGAAAACCTCGGTGCGTGGGAACAGGCCCGGCGTGTACCCGTTCACGGTCCAGACCAGATCGACCACGCCGTCGCGCGCCTGCTGGATCAACTCGGGCGGACGCCCGCCCAACGACATTGACGGGAAAATCTCGATCTTTACCGCGCCGCCCGAATTTTCCTCAACCGCTTTCGCCCAGGGCGCCAGCATCTGGCTGTGCGACGGGGCCTTTTCGCTCAGGAAATGGTGCAGCTTGAAGGTATAGTCCTGCGCCTGCGCAATCCCGGCGCTGGCGATCGCCAGGACCGAGGCTGTGACGGCGGCTTTCAAAGCGTTGATTTTCATAGTGGTCTCCCTGGAAGTGCGCGCGATTCTGCGCGGCTGAGCGGCAGCATAACGCCAACTGTGATCGGATGACCATGGTATGCGGCGCGCGCAGCGCCTTGCGCGGCGCGAAACCTGGCACCTGAATTTCTCAGAACGACAGAAAAATTCAGGTGCTGGTGAGCGACCGCTTAGTTGCTGGTCGCTTCAGCGTCGATTTCAACATCGGGATCAAGGCTGACAAGAAACGCCCAGACATCGGCCGCGGCCTGTTCTTTGGGTTCTTTGAAGGTCATCTTGCCGCGCGCCTTTGGGTCATCAAGATAGGCCCGCAGGAACTTGGTCGGATCGGCAACATAGGGCAGGAAATCCGCCTCGGTCCATTTCAGACCGGCCTCGCCAGCGGCGATCATTGATTTGGAGTATTTGTACCCTTCGACCGATCCGGCCATCCGGCCCGCGACCTGAAACAGGTTCGGCCCCGCCTTGGCACGCTTGCCGGCCAGAACCTCACCCTCGGCGTTGGCGACGATATGGCAGGCCACGCATTTGCGGAACGCTTTCTCGCCCGCTTCAGCATCGCCGGTGGGGGCTGCGATCATGCGCGGTTCTGAATGAGATTCCGCCAGCGCGGGCACACTGGTCAGGGCAACTAGGCATATGGCGATCAGACGTTTCATCGGTCCCTCCGGGGCTGCAAGTTTGGGCCGATTGTGTTGAAAAACTCCGAAATCAGAGCGTCGCGGATTTCTTGCGAAAACCTATGAAGCGAAATAGTCGGAAAGCTTTGACCACGAGACAGCGCATGGCTGCGCGTGAGCGCATGTAGGCGATTTGGGCCGACCCCCGCGCCAAAAATTTAGGATCGGGCTGCATGGAAAGAAAAATCATCGTTCAGGCCCTAAAACGGAGTTTTTCAACACAATCAGCTGATCCGAACCGAAAGCGGCTTTTCCTGCTGGGCGCAACGCTTCGAAGTGCCATCAGGCGAAGATACCGGCAAGGCACTGCTGACAGCGATTCTGCCGCGTCTGGAAACCGCGATTGTGCAAACCATGGTCGCCGACAACAGCCAATCCGAAGGTCCCGAAAGCACGAGTGCTCAGTTGATCCGGGCGATGGGTGTGCTGTCTTTGAAAGGCTGGAATCGCGCGGCTTTTGCCGAGGCTGAGCAGGTTCTGCGTGACCTGCTGCAGCGTGATCCCGACCAGCCGATTGTGCGCGCCTATCTGGCGTTGATCCTGGGCATCGGCAGTCGGATCGGCATTTTCGCCGCAAGCGCGACCCTGGTTGCGGAAACCATCGCCGAGGCTGAGCGCGCGCTTGATCTGGCCGGGGCGGACTCGACTGTCCTTGGCATCGCTGCCTGCGCCCTGGCCGATGTCGGCCATCCCGAGCGTGCGATTCCGCTTTTGCGAAAGGCGATCGGGCTGAACCCGAACAACGCGCAGGCCTGGGTGGCGCTGGGGGCGGCGCTGCTTCTGACGACCGATCTGGATGGCGCTGTCGAAGCCCTGGAACATGGCATCGAAATCAGCGCGATGAACGCAGAGATTGCAATCTGGTGGTCGTTCTTGGCGGTGGCCGAATTGATGCGTGGCAATGCCGACAAGGCGCATGCGCACGGGCTGACCGGATGCCAGGCAGATGACCGCAATCATATCCCAAGGTTGGTTCTTGCCGCGGCCTGTCAGGCGCGCGGCGACCGAACAGGGGCCGAACGCGCCCTGCGCGATGCGCTGCGCATCACACCTGACGTGACCGATCGCGAAGTGCTGCTGCTGACCGGCCGGGATCTTGGCGCGGCGCTGCTGGATCATATGGCCGTCCTGCGCGCCTGATCGCGCATCCCCCCGATTTCCCCGAGAATTCCCCAAACCGTCTTCAAGCCTGCGCCCCTGCGCCGGTCTAAACCCGTTTCATCGCCAATCACGGCGCCCTCAAACGAAACGGAGACACCTAATGACACGCTTTCTGAAATCCCTTGCCCGGGCCACCAGGCGCAAGCCTGTGCGCAGCCTGCACTCGGCTGATCCGCGCCATAACGCCCGCGACAACATGCGCCTTTCCGGCAGCGGAGAGGTGATGGCCGGGATTATCCATCTGCCGAACATCCTGCCGCGCGACGGAAATATCTCCGGCTGAATGGCCCGCAAAATCTCAAAGAAACTCTCAATCAATCCCATCAGCAAATCCAATCAAGGAAAGACCAATCCCATGAACATGCAAATCCAAACCCCCGACTTCGCCGCCGTCAAGACCAAGCAACAGGCCGCATGGGCCTCGGGCGACTACGCCGTCGTCGGCACCACAATTCAGATCGTCGGTGAGACGCTGTGCGAGGCGATCAATCTGCGCGCCGGAACCACCGTGCTGGACGTCGCTGCCGGAAACGGAAACGCCACGTTGGCTGCCGCGCGCCGCTACTGCGACGTGACCTCGACCGACTATGTGCAATCACTGCTGGACCGGGGCCAGTTGCGCGCCGCTGCCGAAGGGCTGCCGGTTCGGTTCCAAACGGCCGACGCCGAGGCGCTGCCGTTCGCTGACAACAAATTCGACGTTGTTCTGTCAACTTTCGGCGTGATGTTCACGCCCGATCAATTCACTGCGGCGTCCGAGCTTGCGCGCGTGGTGCGAAAAGGCGGCACAATTGCTCTGGCAAACTGGACCGCAGGCAGTTTCATCGGTCAGGTCTTCAAAACACTGGGCAAGCACATCCCCCCGCACCGGGCATGCGGTCCCCGGCAATGTGGGGCGACGCCGATGCATTGGCCGAGATGTTTGGCGACAAAGTTACCTCGATCGACGTGACGTTGAAGACGTTCACTTTCCGCTATGCCTCGTTCGATCACTTCATCGACGTGTTCCGCACCTACTATGGCCCGCTGCACAAAGCGTTCATCGCATTGGGCGACAAGGGGCAGGCGCTGGAAGATGACCTGCGCGCGTTGGCAGCCCAGTTCAACACGGACGGACCAGACGGCTTTGTTGTGCCGTCTGAATACGCCGAAGTGGTGATCTGCAAGTGATGGGTCCGGCGCAGCGGGGAAACCCTCTGCGCCGATCCTCAGGGCCTGCGCTGCCCAAACGTATTGATGACTTCCAACCGCTCAAGATTGACGATTGTGGACAGCATCAGGCGATCATGGCTCCAATCGCCGGTTTTCTGGATCGACACCGCAACAGTCGAAATCAGCAACACCAGCGCGATCATCAGACCAGTGTTAACCGCGCGCGAATATCGCCCGCGCCCGCCATCCAGCATCGCAGTGAAACGTTGGCGCAGGAATGGCGCAGTCGCTGGCGAATGCCCATCCGTTGCCACCAGCGCCACCCTGGGCACCGCGCCCCAACCGCCCGCACGGCGCGCAAGACTGTCGCGGCAAACCCGCAGCAGGCATTCGCAATAATCGGCGACATCAAAGCGCCGGGTGGCCAGAACGCGCTGGTCACAGGCCAGTTCGCGCAGGTGTTCGACACGGCGCTTCCATAGGAAAAACACCGGGTTCCAGAAAAACAGAGGGCGCAGAAATTCCAGCGCGATCTCCCACTCCAGATCAGAGTGCCGCAGGTGCTGAAATTCATGCGCCAGCGCCATCTTCAGGTCAGCGCTGTCGGCCAGCATGGCTGAGGGGATCACGACATACCGCCGCCGCCAGCCACGGGTCGAAAACGGCACCGAAACGCGGTCCGACAGCCGCAACTCGACAACGCCAAACCGCCGCCACAGATGGCTGTCGCGGATGATACTGCGCAGGGTGCGGATGTTCAGCGCCAGTTTTGCGGCGAACCAGACAAACCCGGCAATTAGCGCCGATGCGATGACCATACCGGTTACCGACGACATCGACAGGATTTGCGCACTAAGGGTCGCGCGCAGATCCATGACCGATTCAAACTCGGTCGGTTTCATGGCGAATCCGCCGTTCAGATATTGCGCCACAACGAAATCCGACACCGAAAGCGAGACACCGGGCGGAAGCGCACCCGCGCTGAGCATTGCGCCATAGGCAACGACCACGACAGGTGTGAACAGGATCGCAAGGAAAACGCCGTTCAGAAGTGACAGGCGCGCGGTATGTGCCCCGCCGAACCCGGCACGGTCCAGCCCGAAGGTGACGGTAAGCCAGCCAAAATAGGCCACGATCAACAGGATATTGGCATTGATATAGGCGTCGAATACAGCGCTAGTCTCGATCATCATTCAACCTCCGATCCAGCAACGCTCGAATTTCCTCGATTGCCTCTTCGGACAATTCATCGTCGTCGACCAGTCGCGCAACCAGCGAGGCCGGCGTGTCATCAAACAGTTTCGCCGACAGGTTCTTGAGCGAGCGTGTCTGATAGGTATCCTTGGTTAAACTGGGCCGGTAAATGAAGGTTTTGCCGTCCCGCGTACTCGTCACGAACTCCTTATTCTCAAGTATCCGCATGATCGTCGCAGCCGAAGTATAGGCCAGATTGCGCGTCGGCGCGAGGGCGCCCAGAATATCGCGCACAGAGCCCTGTTCCAGCGACCAAAGCGCGGTCATGAATTCCAGTTCGACCTCGGTCAGGAAGTCGGTTTTCTTTTTTTGCCGCATCCGGTCCCCGGTTTCGGTCATGTCCCCGGCCTTACCCTTAAGGAATCCATCGGATTCGGCAAATGCTCAATTTCGGTGACGCAAGATTAAGTCACACTTTCCAGAAGCAGAACACGGCCCAGGCGATGGCCAGCCCCAGCGGTCCCCACAGCGGCAGTCCGACCAGCCCAAGCCACGCGAGGAAGATATAGACCGACCCCAGAAGCGTGATGAACAACCGGTCGCCGCGCGTCGTCGTCAGCCCCAGTATCCCACGCCGTTCCGCCCCGCCGGGGCGTTTGATTTCCAGCACGGTCAGCACGCCCATGGCGCTGAAAATGCCGATGAAAACGAATGCGGTCGGCCAAGTCCAGGCCATCCATGTCAGCATATCAAACCCTCCCCAGGGCAAAGCCCTTGGCGATGTAGTTCCGCACGAAATAGATCACGATGGCACCGGGAATGATCGTCAGCGTCCCGGCGGCGGCCAACAGGCCCAATTCATATCCTGCGCTTGAGGCCGTCTTGGTCATCGTCGCCGCAATCGGTTTCGCCTCGACCGCCGTCAGGGTTTTGGCCAGTAGCAATTCGACCCAAGAGAACATGAAGCAGAAGAATGCCGCAACGCCCACGCCCGCCTTGATCGCAGGCAGGAAGATCGTGACGAAGAAGTGCGGGAAGGAATAGCCGTCGACATAGGCCGTCTCGTCCAGTTCCTTTGGAACGCCGCCCATGAATCCTTCCAGAATCCATACCGCCAGCGGGATGTTGAACAGGCAGTGGGCGAGGGCGACCGCCAGATGCGTGTCGAACAATCCGACCGCCGAGTAAAGCTGGAAAAACGGCAGCGCGAACACCGCCGCCGGGGCCATCCGGTTGGTCAGCAGCCAGAAGAACAGATGCTTGTCGCCCAGAAACGAAAACCGCGAAAACGCATAGGCCGCCGGCAGCGCCACACAGACCGAGATCACCGTGTTCAGCGACACGTAGAGGATCGAGTTGATATAGCCCCAATACCAGGTCGGATCGGTGAAGATCACCCGGTAGTTGTCGAACGTCCAGGTCTGCGGGAACAGGGAAAACCCGCCGATGATTTCTCCGGTTGTCTTGAAGCTCATCGCGACCAGCCAATAGATCGGCAGCATCAGGAACAGGATATAGAGGATCGGGATCAGGTTGCGTTTTTTCATGATGCGACCGCCAGTATTACCACGTTGGTTTCGCTGTCTGAACGCATCGCCTTCCGCCCAGAATCAAGCCTGAAAGGCGCCGGGCGAGCGCCTGTCTGCCCGACGGGCAGGCGCTTTGGATAAGTCACCAAACCTTCCAATTGTGGGATGTGCTTGGCCATCATTAAGTGCCCCGAACCAAGGTTGCGGCGCCTCCCCTCAGACAGACGCTCGCCCGGCTTGTGCTTTGATTTTTGTCCCATCCCGCCCTCAATTCTCGTCTTTGGTCATGATGGTGTAGAACAGCCAGCTGACCAGAAGGGTGATTGCGAAGTAAATCAGGCTCATCGCGGCCGCCGGGCCAAGGTCAAACTGACCCAGTGCGATCTTGACCAGATCAATCGACAACAGCGTCGTTGAATTGCCCGGACCACCACCGGTCAGCACGAAGGGTTCGGTATAGATGTTGAAACTGTCCATGAACCGCAGCAGCACCGCGATGGTCAGCACCCGCTTCATCTTGGGCAGTTGGATATAGCGGAACACCGACCAGTTCGACGCCCCGTCAATCTTCGCGGCCTGATAATAGGCGTCGGGGATCGACACCAACCCGGCATAGCTGAGCAGCACCACCAGCGAGGTCCAGTGCCACACATCCATCGTGATGATCGTCACCCAGGCGGCGAACGGATCCTGCGTCATGTCATAGTTGATGCCCAGGGTGTGGTTCAGGAAATAGCCCAGCAAACCGATGTCGGGCAGGGTGAAGATGTTCCACATCGCCCCGACAACGTTCCACGGGATCAGCATCGGCAGGGCCATCGTCACCAGACAGACCGGCACCCAGAAACCCTTCTTCGGCATCGACAGTGCGATGATGACACCCAAAGGCACCTCGATCAGCAGGATCAGCCCGGTGAACATGAACTGGCGCCCAAGCGCGGCGTGGAACCGCTCGGACCGCATCAACTGGATGAACCAGTCGAGACCCTGCCAGAAGAACACGTTGTTGCCGAAGGTCTCCTGCACCGAATAATTGACGACCGTCATCATCGGGATCAGCGCGTTGAAGGCGACCAGGATGACAACTGGCAAAACGAACAGCCAGGCGCGTTGGTTGACAACTTTCATAATGCGGCCCCCTAAGTTGCCAGCCAGCCGTCGCGGTAAAGCCGTGTCTGTTCGGGCTTGAACGCCAGATGCACGGTGTCGCCCTGCGCGGGCGGGTCCGCCTCGACAATCGCGTTGACGCGGATGTCGCCCAGCATCGCCTCGACCACGTTATGGCGGCCAATGTCGGCGACTTTCCTGACTGTCGCGGGCAGTCCGCTGTCGCTGATCGCGACATACTCGGGCCGCACGCCAATCTCGGGCGTGCCGTCCCGGTCGCCGATCTTTCCTTCCAGCGCCACTTGCGCGCCGTTGAAAAACGCCGCCCCGTCGCGCACCTCGGCAGGCAGGACGTTCATACCCGGAGAGCCGATGAAGTGACCCACAAACGTATGCGCGGGCCGTTCGAACAATTCGACCGGCGTGCCGATCTGCACGATCAGCCCGTCCTGCATGACAACCACCTGATCGGCGAAGGTCAGCGCCTCGGTCTGGTCGTGGGTGACGTAGATCATCGTTGCCTTCACCCTTTGATGCAGCTCTTTCAGCTTGGAACGCAGCTTCCACTTCAAATGCGGGTCGATCACGGTCAGCGGTTCGTCAAACATCACCACGTTAACGTCATCACGCACCAGGCCCCGCCCCATCGAGATCTTCTGCTTGTTGTCGGGCGACAGGTTCGCCGCCCGCACTTTCAGCATGTCGGTCACTTCCAGCATCTCGGCAATCTCGCGCACGCTTTCGTCCACTTTGGCGGCGGGAATCCCGCGATTGCGCAGCGGGAAGGCGAGGTTGTCGTAAACGCTCATCGTGTCGTAGATCACCGGAAACTGGAACACCTGCGCGATGTTGCGCTGATCCGGCGGCAGATGCGTGACGTCCTTGTCATCGAACAGCACCCGGCCTTCGGACGGTTCCAAAAGGCCGGAAATGATGTTCAGCAAGGTCGATTTCCCGCAGCCCGACGGCCCCAGCAGGGCATAGGCCCCGCCATCGTCCCAGTCGAGGTCGATCATCTTCAGCGCGAATTCATCCTCGGTGATGGCTTCGGGATCATAGCTGTGGCGCAGCTGGGACAGAGTAATTTTTGCCATTCCGCGCGCCCCTCAGGCCACAATCTGGCCGTCAGGTGCAAAGAAATAGCACTTGGACGGGTCCATGAAAAACTTATGATCTTCGCCGATCTTATAGGGATGCACGCCGGGGGCCAGTGACACCCAGCTGTCCTCGCCAAAGGTGAAATGCGCGCTGCTTTCCGAGCCCGAAAGCTCGGTAATTTGCACGGTGCCTTTCACCGGAACATTGTGATCGCCGTGCTTGACCGGCGTGACGTGATTAGGCCGGATTGCGACCGTATAGATGCCGTCGGCCAATCCGGCCGCTTCGCCCGCCAGCGTCCATTCCACGCCCGCACCCAGCCGCGCCGTCGTTCCCTGTTTGGTCATCGCTGCCACATTGATCGGCGGGTCCGAGAAGACCTGCGCCGAGGTCAGATCCTGCGGTTCGCGGTAGATCTGCGCCGTCGCGCCGAATTGCGTCACCCGCCCGTCGTTCATCAGCGCGGTCTTGCCGCCCAGCAACAACGCTTCTTCGGGTTCCGAGGTCGCATAGACGACCACTGCGCCACGCCCGGCGAACAGCTCGGGCAGTTGTTCGCGCAATTCCTCTCGCAGTTTGTAATCGAGGTTCGCCAGCGGCTCATCCAGGAACACCGCCCGGCTTTCCTTGGCGATGGCGCGCGCCAGCGCGGTGCGCTGCTGCTGCCCGCCCGACAGCTCGTGCGGGCGGCGTTTCAGCATCGGGCCCAGTTGCAGGATATCGGCGGCTTCCTGCACGCGCCCTTCGATTTCCGACTTCGCCATGCCTGCGACCCGAAGGGGGGAGGCGATGTTGTCGAAGACGTTCATATGCGGATAGTTGACGAAAAACTGGTGGACCAGGCTGATGTTGCGCTTCTGTGTGCTCAGCTTGCTGACATCATTGCCGTCCATGAAGATCTGACCAGAGGCAAGCGGATCCAGCCCCGCCATCAGCTTGATCAGCGACGTCTTGCCCGACCCGGTTTGGCCCAACAGGACGTTGAAATGCCCGGTGTCCAGCAGCAGCGACGTCGGTTTTATATGCGTGATCCCCCGCACAACCTTGCTGGCATTTTTAAGTTCTACCGTCATGCGTGATCCCGTAGGCCGGGTTTCCCCCCGGCTGCATTGGTGATGCCGGGCTGAAGCCCGGCCTGCGATTGCCGACCCCGATTTTAACCGGGATCGGCGGTTGTCTGGTCGCGGTTCTGGGACCGCGACCAACAGGGAGGGTGTGCTTACTGGTTCCAGCGTGCGACGAGGTCGTCATAGTTGACGGTCTCGCCCTGCGGCTTTTCGTTGTCCAGCGGCGGCTTGGCACCACCGTTGGCAAACCAGTATTCGGCGTCACGCTCTTCATTCAGGCGCGGACCGCAACCACCATAGACATTGGCGGCCTCGTCAGCGGCCTGCATCCGGGCCATGGTGATATCCATCTCCTCGGCCAGACGATCCATCGCCTGCTGAGGGGTGAACGCGCCTGAGTTCACGTCACCGATCTGCTGCCACCAGATTTGCGCCAGCTTGGGATAGTCCGGCACGTTGATGCCGGTTGGCGACCATGCGACGCGGTCAGGCGAGCGGTAGAACTCGACCAGACCACCCAGCTTGGGCGCACGTTCGGTGAAGCTTTCGTGGTTCACGGTCGAGTCGCGCATGAAGGTCAGACCCACGTGGGACTTCTTCACGTCGACCGTCTTGGAGGTCACGAACTGCGCATAAAGCCATGCGGCCTGCGCACGGTCCGACGGCGTGGACTTGAGGAACGTCCAGCTTCCCACGTCCTGATAGCCAACCTTCTGGCCTTCTTCCCAATAAGGGCCATGCGGGCTGGGTGCCATCCGCCACAGCGGATTGCCATCGGCGTCCACCGTGTTGTTGCCTTCCGACTGCGGCTTCACCATGTCGGCGGTGAACGCAGTGTACCAGAAGATCTGCTGGGCCACGTTGCCTTGTGCCAGTGCGGGTAGCGACTGGTAGAAGTCAAACGACGCCGCACCCGGAGGGGCGTAAGCGCGCAGCCATTCGTCCCACTTGCGGATCGCGTAAACTGCCGCCGGGCCGTTCGCTGCACCACCGCGCGAAACGCTCGCACCGACCGGGTTACAGGTTCCGGCTTCCATGCGGATGCCCCATTCGTCGATCGGGATGCCGTTCGGCTCACCCTTCGACCCGGCACCGGCCATCGACAGCCAGGCGTCGGTCATCCGCCAGCCCAGGTCAGGCGCGCGTTTGCCGTAATCCATGTGGCCATAGATCGTAGTGCCGTCGACCTCCTTCACGTCATTGCTGAAGAAGTCGGCAATGTCCTCGTAAGCCGACCAATTGACCGGAACGCCCAGGTCATAGCCGTATTTGGCCTTGAAGGCGGCCTGGTTGTCAGCATCGTCGAACCAGTCCTTGCGGAACCAGTAAAGGTTCGCGAACTGCTGGTCGGGCAGTTGGTACAGGTTGCCATCCGGCCCGGTGGTGAACTGAAGACCCATGAAGTCATCCAGGTCCAGTGTCGGCGATGTTGTCGCCGCCCAGTCACCGGCCATCTGCTCAGTCAGGTTATAGGCCAGTTGCAGGCGCGAGTGGGTGCCGATCAGATCCGAGTCATTGACGTAGCCGTCATAGAGGTTCCGCTGGGTCTGCATCTGTGTCTGCACAGCCTGCACAACCTCGCCTTCACCCAGGATCTGGTGGTTCACCTTGATCCCGGTGATATCCTCGAACGCCTTGGTCAGAACGTCGGATTCGTACCCATGCGTCGGAATACCTTCCGACAATACGTTGATTTCCATACCGGAATACGGTGCGGCGGCGTCAATGAACCACTGCAATTCCGACATTTGTTCGTCTTTGGTCAACGTCGAGGGCTGGAATTCCTCGTCGATCCATTTCTTCGCTGCTGCCGCATCGGCAAGCGCAGCGTTAGGCCCCGCGATTACGGCCGAAACCGCAACGGCGGAGAGCAGATACTTACGCATCTCGTCTCCTCCCATAGAGTTTGTTCGTGCCGGTGTTCACCGGTCCGTGATACTGGTGTCAGCGGTTTCGCGTTGTCAAACTAAATCTTTAGTAGACGCGAATGCGCGGGGGAATTTCGGCTACGATTGCATGCCCTGGATCGATATCACAGGCGCGCCAACCGCCTGACGGCGGACGTTGTAAACGCATGCGGTGCCTTGACAATAATCCGCTTCAAGGGTGGAGTTTCGGTCAGCCTCAGGCATCGTGCGCGCCCTGTCGGACGGTGTCAGAAAAAACCCAAACCCGGTGCCAATCAAAGGACGAATCCATGACCAACACCCCCGATGCGATCATCATCGGCACCGGCGTGATCGGCACGGCGGTCGCGTTTGAAATGGCCAAGGCGGGCTGGAAGACCCTGTCGCTGGACCGCAACAGCCAGATCGGCCACGGGTCGACCGCCGGGTCCTGCGCGATCATCCGCATGCATTATTCCACCTTCGACGGCACCGCCTTTGCCTGGGAAGGGTATCACTACTGGCGCGACTGGGCGGCATATCTGGGCCTGCCTGCGGACGCCGAATTGGCGCAGTTCAAGGAATGCGGCTGCCTGGTCATGAAAACCGAAGAAAATGACCAGCTTGCCAGACACCTCGAAAACAGCCGCGCCCTGAACATCCCGGTCGAGGAATGGGACGCCGACCAGATCACCGCGCGCCTGCCGATCTACAGCCTCGACAGTTTCAGCCCGGCGCGGCGGATGGACGACCCGGAATTCGGCAAGCCGAACGGAGGGCACCTGACCGGAGGGGTGTTCTGGAAAAACGCCGGTTACGTCACCGACCCGGCGCTGTCATCGCAAAACCTCGCCGATGCGGCCCGCCTGCATGGGGCGCAGTTTCGTATGGGGGTCGAGGTGGCCAAGATCCTGCAATCGGGCGGCAAGGTCACCGGCGTGGCGCTATCGGATGGCGAGGTGATCGAAGCCCCCGTCGTGATCAACGTCGCCGGTCCCGGATCGGCCCATATCAACGCGCTGGCGGGTGTGCTGGACGACATGACGATCAAGACCCGGCCCTTGCGGCAAGAGGTTACCCATGTCCCAGCGCCCGAAGGGTTCGACTTCGACGCGGAAGGCATGGTCGTGTCGGACAGCGATATCGCCTGTTACATCCGCCCCGAACACGGCAACAATATTCTTGTCGGCTCGGAAGATCCGCCCTGCGATCCGCACCAGTGGGCCGAGAACGACACCGACTATAACCGCGACTTTACCGATCAATGGACAACGCAGGCGATGCGCTATGGCCAGCGGGTGCCCTCGCTTGGCATCCCGTCCAAGGCGCGCGGGGTGGTGGACCTCTATGATGCCTCGACCGACTGGATTCCCATCTATGACAAGTCCGCGCTGGGCGGTTTCTATATGGCCTGCGGGTCCAGCGGGAACCAGTACAAGAACGCACCGATTGCGGGCAAGCTGATAGCTGCGCTGGTGGATTATGTCGAGGGCGGGACAGATCACGACATCACCCCGCTGCAATTCACCATGCCCTACACCGGGCACATAATCGATGCCGGGTTTTATTCGCGGCGGCGCGAAATCAACGAGGAATCAAGTTTTTCGGTCTTGGGATAAGGCCAATCTTGGAAATCCTACGAGGAGTGGTTTCAGGGCCGACGGTCAGAGCCTTGAGAATGGCGGAAACGATGGAGTGCGATCGGTGGCTGGAGGGGCCAGCCCCTCCAGACCTCCCCGGAGTATTTTTGGCGAAAAGACATTGGCGAGGGGACTTGGGCCTGCCGTGATCCGATTGGTGCTGGCGCGTTTCTGGCGCGCGCCGAGCTGCTACGCCTCTGGCAGGTTTTCACGAAAGAATACCCGCATCTGGGGCGGCATTACCGCGACGGTCTGCCTGCGCGCCGCGCCCTTCAGCAGGCGCAGCGCCTCGGCCACTTCGGCGCCGGGGTTCTGGTCAATGACAGCATCCAGTGTGTTGTCCAGCAGCAGCGCCTTGGTGGCGGTGGTCACCTCATGCGCGATGAAAACCGGATTTCGCGGCCCGCGTCGTAATGCCGCCGCGATGCCCGCTGTTGCGCCCCCGGCGTTGTAGATTCCGGCCAGATCGGGGTGGCGGGCCAGTAACTGCGTCATTTCAGCCTCGGCGCGGGTGCGATCCTCTTGCACCTCGCGCAGTTCGACCAGTTCCAGCGCCGGGAAATCTTCGGTCAGAACCTGACGAAATCCCATCTCGCGTTCCAGATGCCCGCGATAGAACAGAGAGCCTGCAAAGAACGCCACTTTTCCGGTGGCCCCCGGCCCAAGAAACCGCCCCAGCAGATACCCCGCCAGCCGCCCCGCCTGGGCGTTGTCGATCCCGACATACCCCTGGTGTGGAACGTTCAGAATGTCCGAGGCCAGCGTAACCAGATGCGTTCCCGCCGCCAGCAATTCGCGGATCGCCTCGCGCACCTGGGGATGATCCAGCGCGACCAGGGCGATCCCGTCAACAGTTCCCTTCAGCGCCACCAGACGTGCCGCCAGTGCTGTCGGGTTGAATTCCGCCACCAGTTCAACGCTGGCCCGGATCCCCTTGGCCGGATCCGATTGCGCGGCCACCTGCTGCGCCAGATCGTTGATAAACGCATTGGTGCCGTCCGGCAGAAGGAACACCAGACGCACCGGGGCAGGCGGTGTGATCGACCCGTCTGCTTCAGCGACCGGATAGCCCAACCGGTGCGCCGCGGCCGTGATCTGCGCCCGGGTCTGCGCACGCACCCCGCCACGACCGTTCAGCGCCCTGTCTACTGTGGCGAGCGATACATGCGCCTCGCGGGCGACATCTGACATGGTTGGTCGCGGCATCGCGTAATATTCTGAGGTATTTTGGGGTATACATGCAAGCCATTCACGCATCGACAGAGCGTTTTTGGGCATTGTTGATCGTAAATATCTGTGGATAACTGCGCAAACTTGTTGAGAACACCTCAGAAAACCCCAAAAATCAACTCAATTCGTTTGACTTACCCGTCGATTACCCGTCACATTTGGCCAATGCCTGCACCGCAAGGATCAACCGTCCGATGACCCGATTGTTCGGCACCGACCATACGGCCGCGTCGCTGGCGCAGCGGACCGGCAACCTCAGCCAGATTGGCGGGGTGCGATTGTCGACACTGGAAGATGGCGCCGGGCGTGGCATGCGGGTGCTGGATTTCGCGACCGGCAGCGGGTTGGATTTCACCGTATCGGTCGACCGGGCAATGGATATTTCGGCGCTGTCGCACAAGGGGCGCGCGATCGGCTGGCAATCGGCCGCCGGGATGCGGCACCCGGGGCTGCACAATGCCGCCGAGGATGACGGGTTGGGATGGAACCGGGGCTTTACCGGGTTTCTGGCAACCTGCGGGCTGGATCACACACTCGGGCCCGAAACCGTGCCCGCAGATACCTATGGCTATCCGCGCAAGGCCACGGTGACCCACGGGTTGCACGGCCGGATCAGCAATACCCCGGCGCGCCTGACCGGCTATGGCGAGGCTTGGTCGGGCGATACCTGCACCCTTTGGGCCGAAGGCGTCACGGTGCAGGCCACCATTTTCGGAGAGGTCCTGCACCTGCATCGCCGGATCGAAGCGGACCTTGGCGGGAATGAGGTTCGGCTGAGGGATCGCGTCGTAAACGCAGGGTTTTCGGTCGAACCGCATATGTTCATGTATCACGTTAACCTTGGCTATCCGCTGCTTGATAAAAATGCGGAGTTTGTCGCACCGATTGCCGAAGTGATCCACGCCACCCACGCCGAACACGGTTTGGACGCGCAGGGCATCGGGTATCGCACCGTCCCTGAACCGCGCGTCGGTCTGGGCGAACAGGTCTGGCAGCACGATATGTTGGCGGATGCGGCCGGGCTGGTCCCAATGGCGTTGATCAACGATCATCTGGGCCTTGGCCTGGAAATCACCACCCGAAAAGACCAGCTTCCCGTTGCCCTGCAATGGCAGAATTTCCGCGCCGGTGAATATGTCCTGGGCCTGGAACCTTCGACCCACCATCTGCCCGGCAACAATTTCGCGCGCGACCGGGATGAGATGATCTGGCTGCCCCCGGGGGCAGAGCGCCCGTATGACGCACGCTTCCGGGTGCTCGACGGAGCTGCGGATCTGAGTGGGGCCCGCGCCCGCATCGCTGCCATTTCCGGGCAGCCGGAAAATGAGTACCCTCAGCCGTCGGGAGTATACCCCAAGTTGCATGGCGCCGCTTCGACAAATGGGAAGGATTGCACATGAATGCTTTCAACCCGCAGATCAAACGCGACTACAGCCTTGTGGGGCCGAACAATCAGCGCGCCGTCGAACTGGGGCTTGCCTCAGCTGAATGGTATCATTCAGAAGTGCCGCGCAAGGTGATGAAATTCCTGATGAAACGCAGCGACGCGCAGGCGGATCAGGACACGTTGCTTTGGTTCCTGCTGCTGATCTTCACCGGATCGTCGGTGATCGCCTTGTGGGGCAGTTGGTGGGCGGTGCCGTTTCTGCTTGGCTATGGGGTGCTGTATGGCACCGTCTGTGACAGCCGCTGGCATGAATGCGGTCATGGAACGGCCTTCAGGACCGGCTGGAAGAACGACGCCGTCTATCACATCGCGTCCTTCATGGTGATGCGCAATCCAATCTCGTGGCGGTGGAGCCATGCGCGCCACCACACCGACACCATCATCATCGGGCGCGATCCAGAGATTGCGCTGATGCGCCCGCCGACGCTGATCCTGGTGGCGCTGAAGTTCATCGGCTTGCCGGATATTATTTATGATTTACGGGCGCTTGCAAGGAACTCTTTAGGCATCGTGTCAGAAGCTGAGCAGGATTACATCCCCGAAGCCGAACGTGCCAAGGCGGTGTTCTGGGCGCGGATCCACATGGGCATCTACGCTACCGCGATCCTGATGGCGCTGGTCAGCTGGTCGATCCTGCCATTGCTGCTGATCGGCGGCCCGCGGATCTATGGCTGCTGGCATCTGGTGATGATGGGTCTTTTGCAGCACGGCGGGCTGGCCGAGGATGTGTTGGACCACCGGCTGAACAGCCGCACGGTGTATATCAATCCGGTCTCCCGATGGCTCTACTGGAACATGAACTATCACGTGGAACATCATATGTTTCCAATGGTTCCTTACCACGCGCTGCCGCGCCTGCACGCCCTGATCAAGCATGATCTGCCGGCGCCGAACGCCTCGATCGCCGACGCCTATGGCGATCTGATTTATGCGCTGGCTCGCCAGACGCGAGAGGCTGGATATACGCTGCCCCGCGCGTTGCCACCGACCGCGCGGCCCTATCGTGAAGAATTCCATGCCGTCGACGGCATTCCATCGCGGGGGGCAGAGGCATGAGCGCGTGGGTGGATGTTTGCGACGCCGAAGATATTGATCTGGAAGACGTTATTCGGTTTGACCACGGGGATCGAACCTTCGCTGTCTATCGGACGTCCGATGGCGAGGTCTTCGCAACGGACGGGTTGTGTACCCATGAAAAAGTACATCTGGCCGACGGGCTGGTGATGGACGACACCATCGAATGCCCCAAGCACAACGGGCGCTTCAACTACCAGACCGGGGCAGCATTACGCGCGCCGGTGTGCGAGGCGCTGGCGACTTATCCTGCGCGATTGAAGGACGGGCGGATCGAGATTGAAATTGGTTGAGGAACAGTGACCAACAGTCTGGCATCATTTGATTTTACCGGACGCCGCGTTTGCGTCATCGGGGCTAGCCGTGCCGGGATCGGCGCGGCCATCGCGCGGGCGTTCAAATCCGCCGGGGCCAAGGTTGTGATCACCGGACTCGAAGATCAGCCTGCGGCCGAGGACCAGGATCGGTTCACCTATCACAAGTTGGACGTGGCCGACGGGGATGCGGTGACGGATTTTGCGAATGGTCTGCAAGCGCTTGATATTCTTGTGAATTGTGCGGCGATCACGGCGCGGGGCGAAGAGATGGCGCCAGACTTCTTCGCCAAAGTCGTCGATATCAATCTGCACGGAACATTCCGCACCGCGCTGGCGTTTCATCCGCAGTTGAAGGCGGCGGGCGGTGCGGTGATCAACATCGCCTCGATGTATGCGGGTTTTGGCAGCCCGAAGAACCCGGCTTATGGGGCCAGCAAAGCGGCGGTGACTCAGTTGATGAAATCGCTGGCGATCGCCTGGGCCGGGGATGGCATCCAGGTCAACGCCATCGCGCCGGGGTTCATTGTGACCGAGCAATCGGCACGCAGCCGGACTGATCCGGATCATGTGGCGGCGGTTAATCTGCGCACACCACTGGGGCGCTGGGGCCAGCCGCAGGATATCGCCGGAACGGCGCTGTTCCTGGCCTCGGACGCCGCCGAATTCATCACCGGGGCCTGCATTCCGGTTGACGGCGGCTATTCGGTTGCGTGACGTTAACACATGGGGATTGAGAGCGGTAACATGACGGATTTCAGCAAATTAGGGGCCGCAGTGATTGGCACGGGCTTCATCGGAACCGTGCACACGCAGGCGCTGCGGCGGCTGGGCGTGCGGGTTGAGGGCGTGCTGGGCTCCAGCGCTGAGCGTGGTGCCGAAGGCGCCAAGGCGATGGGCGTGGTGCGTTCCTACCGCAACCTCGACGATCTGTTGGCTGATCCAGAAGTTGATCTTGTCCACGTAACATCCCCCAATCACGCGCATTATTCGCAGGTGAAGGCGATCCTGGCGGCGGGTAAGCATGTGATCTGCGAAAAGCCTCTGGCGATGACCTCGGAGGAATCGTCCGAGATGCTGAAGCTGGTCGAGGCCAGCGGGCTGGTCGCGGCGGTTTGCTACAACATTCGTTTCTATCCGCTGAACCAGCACGCGCATCAGATGGTGCGGGATGGCGATCTTGGCGACATCCGCTTCATCACCGGCCACTATCATCAGGACTGGCTGGCCAAGCCGACCGACTGGAACTGGCGGCTGGAGACTGAGGTGGGCGGCGCGCTGCGCTCGGTCGGGGATATCGGCACCCATTGGGCGGACCTGACCAGCTTCATCACCGGGCAGAAGGCGACGTCGGTTTTTGCGGACCTGACGACCTTCATCCGGGAACGTCAGAAGCCGGTTGGGCCGGTGGCGACGTTTTCGCAGGACGCTGCGGGCGAAACGGAGACGCGGCAGATCGAGACCGACGATGCGGCGATGATCATGCTGAAGTTCGCGGGTGGCGCGCGGGCCTGCCTGACGACCAGCCAGGTGAATGTCGGGCGCAAGAACTCGCTGCAATGGGACATCGCGGGGTCCAAGGCCTCGGCAGCTTGGGATTCCGAAATGCCGGATCATCTTTGGATCGGGCAGCGGGATGGGGCGAACAGGGTATTGCAACGCGATGCGGCGCTGATGAATGCGGCGGGCGCGGCGGCGGCAAGCCTGCCCGGGGGCCATGTCGAAGGCTTTGCGGACACGTTCTTCGCGCTGTTCCGGCAAGTCTATGGCGACGTCGCAAGGGGCGGGCGTTCGCCGGATGCGACCTATGCCGGGTTCGCCGACGGGCACTATGAAATGCGGTTCTGTGATGCGGTGCTGGAAAGCGCGGCCAAGGGCCAATGGGTTGATCTGTAAGGACAAGGAAATGACGCGATGAAACTGGGCCTGCTGACCGCCCCATTTGAAGACACCGACCTGATGAAGGTCGCTGACTGGACCGCCGCCAACGGCATGTCGGCGCTGGAGGTGGCCTGCTGGCCCGCCTCGGGCGGAGAGGCGCGGCGCTATGCCGGAACCTCGCACATCAACGTTGATGGTCTGAGCAAGGATCAGGGGTCCGAGATTATGGGCGCGCTGGCCGACAAGGGGGTCGAGGTATCGGGCCTCGGCTATTATCCGAACCCGCTGCACGCCGATGCGGACCACCGGGAGGAGGTGATCGGTCATCTGAAGAAGGTCATTACCGCCGCCGGGGTCATGGGTGTGGGCGTGGTCAACACCTTCGTCGGTGGCGACCGCAGCCTGACCGTGGACGACAACTGGGCGCGGGCCGAGAAGATCTTTCCCGATATCGTGGCGCATGCCCGCGACAGCGGGGTAACGCTGGCATTCGAAAACTGCCCGATGATATTCTCAAACGATGAATGGCCGGGCGGGCACAACATCGCCTATTCCCCCCGCATCTGGCGGCGAATTTTCGAGGCTTGGGACGGGGTGGGCATGAACTTCGACCCGTCCCACCTGATCTATCAGATGATCGACCAGGGCCGGTTCATCCGCGAATTCGGCGACCGCTTTGCGCATGTCCACGCCAAGGACCTGATGATAGACCGCGATGGCCTTTATGACCACGGCATCCTGTCTGCGGGCATGGGCTGGCAGGTGCCGCGCCTCTGTGGCCTCGGCGATGTCGACTGGGGCGACTTCTTCTCTCAACTTTACCGCGTCGGCTATGACGGGCCGGTCATCATCGAACATGAGGACCGCGATTTTGAGGGTACCGACGACAAGATCAAGCGCGGCTTTCTGCTCGCGCGCGATATTCTGAGCCCGTTCATCAAGTAGCGGACCGGATGCACTGAAACCGATAACCAACCCAAGGGAGTGACCAAGATGAAAAAACTCATGGTAACGACAAGCGCCGCAGCGATGCTGGTGACCAGCCTGACCGGGGCGGCCTTCGCGGCCAGCCACGGCGGCTATACCATCGGGATTTCCAACACCGTGCAGGGCAATGGCTGGCGCGAGGAAATGGTCTGCGCGATGAAGGCGCAGGCGCTGGTGTCGGGCAAGGTCGACAGCCTGAACATCGCGCACCGCAACACCGATGCGGCGGGCCAGTTGGAGGATATCCGCAACCTGATCGAAGCCGGGGTGGACGCCATCGTGCTGAACCCCTCGAACTCGGAAGGTGTGAATTCCGCCATTGAAGAGGCGATTGCCAAGGACATCGTTGTTGTAGCCGTCGATCAGGCAGTGACGGCTGAAGGGGCCTACATCCTGTCCAACAATCAGGAAGAATACGCTTATCTCGGCGCGAAATGGCTGTTTGAGGAAATGGGCGGCTCCGGCAGCGTGGTCTATATGCGCGGTGCCGCCGGGGCGGGGGCCGACAACGACCGCCACACAGGGTTCCAGCGCGCTTTGGCTGAACACCCCGACGTCAATGTCGTGCACGAGGTTTTCACCGGCTGGCAGCAGGATCAGGGCAAGCAGCAGATCCTTGACTATCTGGCCACCGGCATTCCGTTTGACGGGGTCTGGACCAGCGGCATCGACAACGTGATCGTCGACGCGTTCATCGAATCCGACGTGCCGCTGGTGCCGATTGTCGGGGCGGATAACGCGGGCTTCGTGGGTCAACTGGCGACGGTGGAAGGCTTCACCGGCGCGGCTGTGACCAACCCCGGTTCCATCGGCGGTGCCGGCGTCACGCTGGCGATCCAGATCCTGGACGGTGACGTGCCGGCGGACAGCACCGTTCTGGTCGACCCGTCGCTTTGGGCCAACAACGACGACGAAGGCATGAAGCTGATCGAGGCGGCGCAGAACCCGAACCTTGACCCGGAATGGCCTGTTTCGGTCTCGATCCCTGGCTGGACGACGTACAGCATGGACGAGATCATCGCCTGCAAAGGTCCGGGCGAGTAATCGTCTGACCTAAAAACTGGCCGGGCCTTTCGGGGCCCGGTCGTGATTGACGGGGGCAGGTATGGTGGAACCCGAAGGGCGGTTGCTGGACGCGCAGGGCGTGTCGAAGCGCTTTGGTGCGGTCGTCGCGCTGAAGGACGCCAGCCTGACGATTGACCGGGGTGAGATCGTTGCCATGATGGGCGCCAATGGCGCCGGGAAATCGACCTTCGTGAAAATTCTGACCGGGGCGCTGAAGGCCGACACCGGGCATGTGCGCATCCGGGGCGAGGAACGGCGCGTCGGCTCGCCCGCCGAAGCGCGGCGGTCCGGTTTGGTGCCGGTCTATCAAGAACCTTCGCTGATCCCGGACCTTGATGTGGCGGATAATCTGCGGCTGGGTGGCACCCCGGTTGAGGCGTTCCAGCATTGGGTGACGGAACAGGGGATCGAAGGGTTGCGGCTGGACGATATGATCGGGCAACTGCCGCTGGCGACGCTGCGCATCCTCGATCTGGCGCGCGCGCTGGCCGCTGAACCCGATGTGCTGCTGCTGGACGAGATGACCGCCGCCCTGCCGACCGACCTTGTTGAGAATGTACTGAAAACCGTGCGTAAACAGGCGGATGCGGGGCAGGCGGTGATTTATATCTCGCATCGATTTTCCGAAATTGCCGAGATCTGCGACCGCGCCACCGTGCTGCGCGATGGGCAGACGGTGGGCGACCTGCCGATTGAGGCAGGGGTTGAGGAAAAGGTGGTCGAACTGATGCTGGGCGCTGCGTTGGGCGACGGGCCGACAGCCGCGGGTGTGGCGACGGCGCAGGCGGACACGCGGTTGCGGGTGAAAAACCTGTCCGCCGGGACCAAGCTGGCCGATGTCTCGCTGGATTTGCACAGGGGCGAGGTTCTGGGTGTCGTCGCGCTGGAAGGGCAGGGGCAGGATGAGCTGTTCGACGTGCTTGCAGGCATGATCCGGCCCACGGGCGGGGCGGTGGAACTGGACGGCACGCCGCTCAGCTTCAGCCACCCGGCGGATGCAATCAAGGCGGGGATGACCTTTGTTCCGGGGGACCGGGCGGACGGGCTGCTCATGGAACGCTCGGTGCGCGAAAACCTGGCGCTGCCGCTGTTGGCACGGCCCGGCAAATGGGGCGCGATCCGGATGCGGGAGGAAGCTCGGCGGGTGGATGACGCCGTGGACCGGATGCAGATCGACCGCCGCGCCATGGGCGAGGTTCAGCGCCTGTCGGGCGGCAATCAGCAGAAGGTGACCATCGGGCGCTGGCTGGCCAGTGGGGTCGATATCCTGCTGCTGTTTGACCCGACGCGCGGCATCGACGTGCGCACCAAGCGGCAGATTTACCTGCTGGTGCGAGAGTTGGCGGAACAGGGGGCCTCGGTCCTCTATTACACCTCCGAACTGGCCGAGGTTCCGGCGGCCTGCGACCGGGCGGCGGTGATTTTCAACGGGCGTCTGGTGGACGTGGTCGAGGCGGCAGATGCGGATGAACAGACGTTGATGCGCGCCGCATATGGGCTGAGCGCGGCCGAGGCTGTGCCCGCATGAACCGGCTGATTGCAAAGAACGGTTGGGTGCTGGGGCTGGTGGCGTTGCTGGTCGCACTGTTCGTTCTGACCCGGTTCATTCAGCCGAATTTCGGCGCTTCGGGCCTCGAATCGCTGGCCCGTGCGACCCTGCCCTTTGCCTTTGCAACGGCGGCGATGGCGGTGGTGGTGATTGCGGGCGGGATTGATCTGTCCGTCGCCTCGATGATGGCGGTGGCCGGGGTGACGGCGGCGGTTCTGATGGACGGGGCGAGCGATGCGATGGCGGTGCCGCTGGTCCTGCTGGTGCTGGGCATCGGGGTCGCAATGGGGGCGCTGAACGGCGCGCTGATCGTGGTGACGCGGGTGCCGGACATCGTGGTCACGCTGGCGATGTTGTTCGTGTGGGAAGGCGTCGCCCTGCTGATCCTGAAGGCGCCGGGCGGCGCGGCGGTGCCGTGGCTGCGCGAGATGATTGTCGGCACGGTGATCTTCCCCTGGCTGCCCAAAGCCTTCGTCGTTCTGGTCATCGCGCTCGCCGTCATTTGGGTGCCGATCCGGCGCTCGAAGTTGGGCCTGTCGATCTATGCGATTGGCAGTGACGAACGCGCAGCCTATCGCAGCGGCATCGCCATCGGGCGGACCCGGATCGCGGCTTACGCAATCTGCGGGCTGTTCGCGGCGATGGGCGGGCTGGCGCTGACGTTTTCCACCGGCAACGGTGAACCGATTCCAGGCCCCTACCTGATGGCCAGCGTTGCCGCAGTGGTGCTGGGCGGCGTGGTGCTTGGCGGCGGCAAGGGTGCATTGCTGGGGCCGATCATCGCGGTGTTTATCCTGCGGCTGGTGCGGATGGACCTGACGCTGCTGAGTGTGGATCCGAACGTGACCACCATCGTCGAAGGCTCGATCATGGTGGCGGTGGTGATGCTGGGCGGTATTCTGGCGGTGCGGGCAGGGCGGGTGAAAACGGCATGACCTCGACCACCGAACAAACACCCCCGATGCGCCGTCTGGCGCGGTTCCTGGGCGACAACCACCTGATTCCGCTGGTGATCCTGCTGCTGGTGCTCGTCGGCCTGCTGGAGTTCATGCGCCCCGGGATCGTGAACGAACGCTGGGTCGGCAACACCATCAAATTCGCGATTCCGCTGGCGATGCTGGCGGCCTGTCAGACATTGACGATGCTGACCGGCGGGATTGACCTCAGCGCATCAGTCGCCGCGACAATCACCGCCTTCGTGATGGCGACACAGGTGCCGATCGTGGGCGTGCCTTTGGCGATCCTGATCGGGTTGATTCCGGCAGTCCTGATCGGGCTGGCGAACGGGTTCGGGGTGGCCGTCTGCCGGATGCATCCGCTGATCATGACGCTTGGCACCGGGCTGATCGGGACCGGGTGTTTGCAGGTCTACCAGCGGTTCGTCATCGCCACAGGCTCGGTCGTGCCGGACGGGCTGGCGTGGCTGGGCACCGGGCGGACCTGGGGCGCGCCGAATTCGCTGCTGCTTTTCGTGCCTTTCGCGGTGCTGATCGTCTGGGGCCAGCGACGCACCGGCTTTGGGCGATTGCTATACGCGTTGGGCTCGAACGAGAAGGCAGCGCGGATATCGGGCGTTCGTTCGTGGCAGGTATTCCTGGCGCTTTATGTTCTGTCGGGGCTGATCGCGGGGGTGGCGGGGCTGCTCTATGTCGGCCTCATCAAGGCGCCGTCGCTGTCGCTGGTCAATCCGCTGCTGCTGCCGTCGGTGGCGGCGGCGGTGATCGGGGGAACCTCGATCTTCGGCGGGCGCGGCGGTTATGGCGGTACCATTCTGGGCGCGCTGATCCTGACGGTTCTGGGGACGCTGCTGACCTTGCTGCAAATGCCCGAAGGCGCGCGGCGCATCCTGTTCGGGGCGATTATTCTGGCGGTCACCACGGTCTATATCCGGCTGACCGACCAAAGTTGAGGAGGGGGTTTCTATGGCCAAATTCCGCGTGACTGGCATCAGTTTCGACCACATGCACATGGGCGACCTGCTGCGGATGGTGCATGAGCACCCCGACGCCGAAATCGCCGGGCTGTTCGATCCCGACCCGGCGAGGATGGCGAGTGCGGCGGCGACCTTCGGCGTGCCAGATGACCGCCTGTTCACCGATTTCGACGCCTGCATGGAGGCGACCAAGCCGGACCTGGCGATCCTTTGCGCCGCAACGGCGGATCATGCGGATTACACCGAACGGCTGGCCAAATACGGCACCAATGTCTTCGTTGAAAAGCCCTTCGCCGCCTCGGCCGCTGACGCCCGCCGGATGCTGGCGGCGATGGAACCGACCGGCAAGCTGATGGCGATCAACTGGCCGCTGGCATGGGTGGAAAGCCATGTCACCGCCAAGCGCCTGCTGGATGAAGGGGTGATTGGCGATCTGCTGGAAGTGCATTTCTACGACGGCAATCGCGGCCCGCTCTATCACCTCGCCGATAAGGTCGAGGTGACGCCGGAGGAGGTTGAGCGCCAGAAGCCCGACAGCTGGTGGTACAAACGCGCCTCGGGCGGCGGCAGCCTGCTGGATTACCTTGGATACGGCGCGACGCTGGGCACGTGGTATATGGATGGTGAGGCGCCGCTGGAGGTGACCTGCGTTGTGGATGAGGCTGAGGGGATCGAGGTCGACCAGCACTCGATCACCATTTGCCGATATGCGCGGGGCCTGTCTAAGATGGAGACGCGCTGGGGCACCTTCACCGACCCGTGGACGACGCAGCCGCAACCGACCTGCGGGTTTGTTTTCGTGGGAAGCGATGGCACGATTGCCAGCGCGGATTACGCGGATCACGTGACGGTGCAGACGCGTGAAAGGCCAGAGATCACGGCGGTCCCGGCGGATGCTTTACGCAAGGGGCGGCGGAACGGCATTGAATATGTGCTGGGCTGTCTGGCGAGTGGTTCGCCGGTCGAAGGGCCACTTGCCCCGGACCTCTGCCTGACTGCGCAGCGGATCGTGGACACGGCGGCGGCCTCGGCGGCCGAAAAGCGCACACTGGCGTTGCTGCCATGAGCGAGACATCGGGCAGCGCCAGCCACGCGAAGGTCTCGTCCGAAATGGTCGAGGTTCCGGCCCCCGATTTACCGTATCAGCCACCGATGCCGAGGGCTTACACGCCACGGATCGGGATCGTCGGCGCGGGTGGGATCGTTCCGGCGCATCTGGGTGCCTATCGGACTGCGGGGTGGGAGGTTGCGGCGATCTGCAACCGGACGGTTTCCAAGGCGCAGGCGCTGGCCGATGAATACTATCCCGACGCGCAGGTAACCGATGACCTCGCCTCGGTTCTGGCGGATGACAGAATCGAGGTCCTCGACATCACGCCCCACCCGGAAGAACGCGGCCCGATGATCGCGGCGGCGTTGAACGCGGGCAAGCATGTCCTCAGCCAGAAGCCTTTCGTGCTGGACCTTGATGAGGGCGCGCGGCTGGCCGATCTGGCGGATGCGAAGGGCGTGAAGCTGGCGGTGAACCAGAATGGGCGCTGGTCACCGCATATGGCCTGGATGCGCGAGGCGGTTACCGCAGGGCTGATCGGCGAGGTGCTGAGCTGTCACGTCGCTGTCCACTGGGATCACGGCTGGATCGCCGGGACCGCCTTTGACGGGATCGAGGATCTGATCCTTTATGACTTTGGCATTCACTGGTTTGATTTCGTCGCCAGCGTCATGCCGGGGCGGGCGCGGAGTGTGTTTGCATCCTCGGTGCGCCCGGACAGTCAGGCGGCAAAAGTGCCGCTGATGGCGCAGGCGCAGGTGGTGATGGAGGGCGGCCAGGCGAGCCTGGTGTTTGACGGGGCGACGCCCTTAGGGCCGCGCGACACCACATTCATTGCAGGCGCGAAGGGCAGTTTGCGCAGTGAAGGGGCAGATCTGGGGCGGCAGGTTGTGACCCTGACCACGCCGGCGGGACAGTCGCAGCCTGACCTGCAAGGGACGTGGTTCAACGATGGCTTTCGCGGGGCGATGGGCGCGCTGCTGGTCGCGATCGAACAGGGCGGCGAACCGGCCAATGGGGCACGCGGAAATCTGGACAGTCTGGCGCTGGCCTTTGCGGCGATCGAGTCACGGCGCACGGCTCGGTCGGTGGACGTGGGCACCGTGCGCCGTCTGTCGATGTAGGCTTTCCGTGCTGCTGGTCGCGCCATAAAAGGCCGCCATGGATTTCGATGTGATCATTCTGGGTGCCGGCGGGGCCGGGTTTCTGTGTGCCGCAACGGCGGCGCAGGGCGGGGCGCGGGTTCTGGTCATTGACCATGCCGCGAAACCGGGGAAGAAAATCCTGATCTCGGGCGGTGGGCGGTGCAATTTTACCAACATGGGCTGCGAGCCCACATGCTTCCTGTCCGAAAACCCGCATTTCGCGAAATCGGCGCTGTCGCGGTATACGCAATGGGATTTCCTCGCGCTGGTCGAAGACCACGGGATCTCCTGGCACGAAAAGACGCTGGGGCAGCTGTTCTGCGATGGCTCGGCCCGGCAGATCGTGGCGATGCTGCTGGAGGAATGCGCCAAGGTCGGTGTCGAGCTGCGCCTGTCGACCGAGATTGGCGATATCGAGCACACAGATGGCAGATTCCGCGCGGCAGGTGCGTCGGCGCCGCAACTGGTCATCGCCACCGGCGGGCCTTCGATTCCGAAGATGGGGGCGACCGGGCGCGCTTATGACATCGCGCGTCAGTTCGGCCTGCCGGTCGTGACGCCGCGCCCGGCGCTGGTTCCCCTGACACTGGGCGCAGATGACATGCTGTTCCGCACCATGTCGGGCGTCAGTGTTCCGGCAATTGCGCGGGTTGGCGACGTCAGCTTTGCCGAGGCCGCGTTGTTCACCCACAAGGGGTTGTCGGGACCGGCGATTCTGCAAATCTCGTCGTACTGGTCGCCGGGTGATCCCGTTTCATTGAATCTTGCGCCCGATGCTGGGGAGTGGCTGCGCGACGCACGCGGTCGCATGCCGCGTGCGCATCTCAAGGCGGCGCTGGCAGATCGGTTGCCTGCGCGCCTGGCCGAGGCACTGGCCGGGCGCATCGGGCTGGAAACCGAATTGGGCAACCTCAGCAATGGCGATCTTGATCTTGCAGCTGGCGAGCTGACCAATCTGACATTCCGCCCCAGCGGCACCGAAGGGTTCGCCAAGGCCGAGGTGACGGCGGGCGGCATTTCGACCGACGCGCTGTCGTCAAAAACCATGGAGGCCCGCGCGGTTCCGGGGCTTTATGCCATCGGAGAAGCGGTGGATGTCACCGGCTGGCTGGGCGGGTATAACTTCCAGTGGGCCTGGTCATCGGGGGTTGCCGCAGGCCGGGCGATTGCGGCGCGTCGGGCGTGACGCCGCTGACGGGGTGATTGTGCAGGCGTACACATGACTCGAAAGGACGGCATGGGCGCTGGCCCGCACAAACCTCACTCAGGCGGTGCGTCGTAGATTCCGTGCGCGGTCTTGTCCCAGTAATAGGGCCGGACGACCATATCCAGCAGACCCCGGTATGCGGCAAGCGCGCCCAGCGGAAAATAGAAATGCAATGTCGGCACCCATTTGATCAACCAGCTGCGCCCGGTGGTTGCAGCGGCGATGCAGCCGATGGTGATGACCTCGCTCAGCAGAAACAAGGCGCCCAGCAGGACGAGCACGCCCCAGGGCGCGACGTTGACCAGCGGATACGGCAACCCCAGCGGGATCAGCCAGAAGGACCACAGGACCGGGGCCAGAACAAACTGGCTGAGGGTGCCCAGAAACACCACCTGCACGCCCAGAAACCGCCATGCGCCCAGTTGGCGCAGCAACCGAAGTGGGCGGCGCATATGGACGGCGTATGTGACGGCATAGCCCTTGAGCCAGCGCGCACGCTGTTTGACCCAGGGCCAGAAGCGGCAGTTCGCCTCTTCCTGGGTGACGCTTGAAATCAGCTCGGTCCGATAGCCGTGGCGCGCCAGACGCAGCCCGAGGTCGGCGTCTTCGGTCACGTTATGCGCGTCCCAACCACCCAGCGCTTCGATCGCGGCGCGGCGAAAGAACAGGCTGGTGCCGCCCAGCGGCACCACCAGACCCATGCGTTCCAGCCCCGGCAGGATAATACGAAACCAGGTGGCGTATTCGACCGTGAAGCAGCGGGACAACCAATTCGACCCGGCGTTGTAAAAATCCAGAACCGCCTGCACGCAGGCCAGTTCGTGACCTGCGGCAAGGAAGCGTTCGGCAACGCGTCGGATCTGATCCGGCGCGGGCAGATCCTCGGCGTCATAGATCCCGACGATCGAGCCGCGGGCGAAATCCAGCGCATAGTTCAGCGCCCTGGGTTTGGTCTGCAACATCGCGCGCGGCACGACGATCTGGCGCATTGACGGCAACAGGTTGGCACCGGCCAATGTGTCCTGCGTGGTCAGGTCATCTTCTTCAACCACCAGGCAGATATCGAGACAACCGGCCGGATAGTCGAGCGCGGCCAGACGGCGCACCAGCGTGGCGGCAATCTCACGCTCGCGAAACAGCGGGACCAGCAGGGTCACGACGGGCAGGCGCTTGTTGGGGGCGGGATCGACATTAATGCCAACCTCGCCCCGGCGCATGGCCCGCATCTGCAGCAGTGTTGCAGCGCTGCGAAGTGCGGTTGTCGCAATCAGCGTCACGACAGCCCAGACCGCCAGGGCCGAAAACGCCAGCACCGGCGCGAGGGCCGCGAATGCCAGCGCCGCCAGCATCACACCGCCAAACAGCCAGCCGAACCTGCGCGGCGACCAGCCGCGACAGCTTTCGGCGGCGTCGACCCGCACCTCGGCACCGCGGGCCAGCGCGCGCTGGCGCAGTGGCAGCAGGCAGGCGTGCATCTGGTCTTCGGTCGCGATGACCATGCGGACCGGGCCAAGCTTGGTGGCCAGCCAGCGCCGCACCGCCGCAAAGCGTTCCGGGCGTGCGGTCGCGACCAGGGTCGCGCCGCCGGGCGTGTTGAGCGGGAGGATTCCCAGATGAATGCAGGCATCCGCGCCAAGCTGGTCGATCAGGCGGATATCCACGATGTGCTGATCCGGTACGAACCGCGCCGCGCCGGTAACGGCGGATTGCGCCCGCGCCAGATCACCGGTCCGGATCAACCCCATCGACAACAAAACGTCAGCCAGACGCGCCTCGCCCCGTGCCGCCGCGCTGTAGGCCGCGTCAAGATCCCGTGCCGTCAGAACGCCCATATCTACAAGCGCGCTTGCCATTGAATCGGGCAATGAACGTTGGTCAGTCGCGGGTCTTGCGGCAAGCGCAGTCTGCATAAAGGGTCTTTCGCATCAGGCGATTAACCTTTGAGTAACGGTGCAAGCGTTAATAGGCAGTTAATCGAACCGCTGCGCATTTGAGTAAAAAAGCAGGAAACCGACCCTAACGCCAGGCGGTTTCCTTTGCCGCGTCCATCGCAGTGGCGAAACGTTCGAACAGGTAAAAACTGTCCTGCGGGCCTGGGCTGGCCTCGGGGTGATACTGGACAGAAAAGACCGGCCGGTCCACGATCCGGATGCCGCAGTTTGAACCGTCAAACAGCGACACATGGGTTTCTGTGACGCCGTCGGGCAGTGTCTGCGCGTCAACGGTGAAGCCGTGGTTCATCGACGTAATCTCGACCTTGCCGGTTTCGAAATCCTTGACCGGGTGGTTCGCGCCGTGGTGGCCGTGGTTCATCTTGACGGTGTGCGCCCCCAGCGCCAGCGCAAGCATTTGGTGGCCAAGGCAAATCCCGAAGACCGGCATCTTTGGCCGCGCCTCAAGCACGCCTTTTATCATCGGCACCGCGTAAGCCCCTGTCGCCGCCGGATCACCGGGACCGTTGGACAGGAACACGCCGTCCGGGTCATGGGCCAGTACGTCCTCGGCCGTTGCAGTGGCGGGCAGGACGGTCACGTCGCAGCCTGCGCTGGCCAGGCAGCGCAGGATATTGCGTTTCGCGCCATAGTCGATGGCGACGACCTTATGGCCCGGCCCTTCCCGGCGGGGAAACCCATCTGGCCAGGCCCAGCGCATCTCGTCCCAGCGATAGGATTGCGCGCAGGTGACGGTTTTCGCCAGATCCAGCCCCTCGAGCCCCGAAAACCCGCGCGCGGCTGCGACCAGCGTTTCCAGATCGAAGTCACCCGCGGGGTCGTGGACCAGCGCCACATGCGGCGCGCCCTGCTGGCGGATTTCGCGGGTCAGGCGGCGGGTGTCGATGCCGCCGATGCCGATCCGGTTGCGCGCTGCCAGCCAATTGGAAAGCGCACCGGTGGCGTGCCAGTTTGATGGCGCGGTGGGATCCCATTTGACGACCATCCCCTCTGCCACGGGGTCGGCGGCTTCTGAATCCTCCTCCGTCACGCCGGTATTGCCGATGTGGGGGAATGTGAAGGTCACGACCTGACCGGCGTAGGACGGGTCGGTCATAACCTCTTGATAGCCGGTCATGGCGGTGTTGAAACACAGCTCGGCCACGACCTGCCCGGTCGCCCCGAACCCCTTGCCGTAGAACACCGTACCGTCGCCCAGTACCAGGCAGGCCGTTGGCCTCGCAGGCGTTGATGCGCTGGTCATCACGGGGTCCTCCGGATCGTGGCTGTTGGCAAATTCGCGGCAACCTACGGGTGTGGCCGGGGCGGGTCAAGCGGCTGGTTTGTTTTGGCTAACGTAACGAAATCAACACGTTACGTAGAAATACCCCTGTTGCGGGCGGTTCCTTGATTGGCTATTGTCGCAGACTGGGGTGCGAAAACAGTGGGATGTCTGTGATGACACTGAAATCGAAAGTGGCCGACGCGTTGCAGGACGCGATGCGTGCCAAGGATGCAACGCGCCTGTCGACGCTGCGGCTGATCAACGCCGCGATCAAGGATCGCGAGATTGCGCAGCGCGGAACCGAGGATGGCGAGGCCGCGATCGGCGACCCCGAAGTGCTGGTCATTCTGGGCAAAATGGTCAAACAGCGCCACGAAAGCGCGCGCGCCTATGATGAGGGCGGGCGGCTGGAACTGGCCGAAAAGGAACGTGACGAGATCAAAGTGATCGAGGATTTCCTGCCCCGGCAGATGTCCGAAGACGAAGTCGCCGCCGCCATCGACGCCGCGATTGCTCAGGCGGGCGCAAGCTCGATCCGGGATATGGGCGCGGTCATGGGGACGCTGAAGGGCAAATTCACCGGACAGATGGATTTCGGTACGGTCGGGCCGATGGTCAAGGCACGGCTGAGTTGAGCGACCTCTTCGACGAAGACCTGTTCCTGAAGGGGCTGGAACAGCGCAAGGCGACGCTGGGTGCCGACTATGTCGAAAACAACCTCGCCGCCGCCGACGATCTAACCCGCCCGTTTCAGGAAGCCATGACGGCCTGGTGCTGGGGTTTCGGTTGGGGCGATGAGGCGATCCCGCCAAAGACCCGCAGCATGATGAACCTGGCGATGCTGGGTGCGCTGGGCCGCCTGCATGAGTGGGAGGTTCACTGCCGCAGCGCGCTGAACAACGGTGTCAGCCATGATGAAATCCGTGCCATAATCCATGCCGTCGGGATTTACGCAGGCGTGCCGATGGCGCTGGAGTGCTTTCGCATCGCGCGCCGCGTGCTGGACGCGGCTGACGCCACTGGTTGAGGGGCCTCTGGTTGCGGCGTCCGACACAGGCTAGACCCGCACAGCATGACTCAGACCCGCCGACATTTCCTGCACGCCGCTTCGGCCACAATGCTCAGCGTGCTGGCCGCCCCGGCAATCGCGCAGGCCGATCCTGTGCGTCGCGCCGGGGCGCGCATTCTGGTAGGGTTTGCCGGAACGCGGGCGCGCGACGCCGGGGTTCAGGCTGTCGCGCGTGATCTTGCGGCGGGCCGCGTCGCTGGCGTCGTCCTGTTCCAGCGCAATATCCGCAGCGCGCGCCAGTTGCGCAGGCTGCTGGACGTGTTGCGGGACGCGGGCGGTGCGACGCCCCCGATCATCACAATCGACAACGAAGGCGGCCCCACGACCCGCACCAACGATGCGCGCGGGTTCAAAAGCTGGCTGGCCGCGCAGCAGGTCGTGGCGCGATGCGACAGTGAAGACTGCGTCTATGACTACTACAAACCGCGCGCCGCCCAGCTGGCCAAGGCCGGGATCACGCTGAACCTGGCGCCGGTCACCGACCTGAACGTCAACCCGCGCAATCCGATCATCGGCGGGCTTGGGCGCAGTTTCTCGGCCGATCCTCGTGTTGTCACGGCTGCCGCGCGGCAGTTCATCTGGGCGCATCGGGCGGCTGGGCTGGCGACCTGCCTCAAGCATTTTCCCGGCCATGGCAGCACCACGGACGACAGCCATCTGGGCCTGCCGGACATCACGCAAAGCTGGTCCGCGGTTGAGTTGGATCCCTTCGCCAAACTGGTCGGCGAAGGGCTGGCCGATTCCGTGATGATGGCGCATCTGTTTCACGAGAACCTGTCTGACGGGCGGTTCCAGCCGACATCGCTCAGCCAGAAGGCGATCGGGGTTCTGCGCCATGAAATCGGCTTCGACGGGCCGGTGATCACCGACGATCTGCAAATGGGCGCGGTGCGCAACGCCTACGACGAAGCCGCGTCAGTGCATCAGGCCATCGCGGCAGGCAATGACCTGCTGATCTTTGGCAATTTCGCCAACCCCGATGCCGGCCTCGGCGCGCGGATCAATTCCGCCGTGCAGGGCGCACTTGCCGGCGGCGCGATTTCGGATCAGGCGATGGCGCAAAGCGAGCGGCGCATAGAGACCTTGCGGCAAAGCTGAGCGCCGCGTGCAGGCAGGCGACCTATCGAAAATAGACCAGATTGTCCGGCCCAACCTCGGGCGCTGGGATGTGCAGCAGCGGCGCGGTATCCGGCACCGGAGGTGCTTCGCCGTTTTCGATCAATTGCAAAGGTGCTGGCAGGAAGACCTCTTCCATCGGCCAGACCCAGTCCTCTTTCCACGTCCAGCAATCATGGCTCTGATAAGTTCGCATAACCTGATCAGCCAGATCCGGGTCAGGGCGCGCCCGCAGGATTGGCCCCGGCGTGGCCGCATATCTTCGCGCCAATGCCGAGGTGCGGCGCGACACAAAGCCCGAAACCCACATCTGAAACCCGATCCGAGGCTGCAGGTGTTCCAGAACCCGATAAAGCTGAACATGGTCCGCATGACCATATTCGCCCCAGGGGTTATGGGTAAACACGCGGGACCCGGGGTTCAACCTGGCAGAGAGGGCTTTGGTAAGCGCCCGAAAATTCGCGGCATAGGCGTCAATGACCGCCCCAAGCTGGCCGGGCGCGTTCATCGCCAGCCCGTGGTCTGTCAGGATGGGATCGGACCAGTTGACCGCATCAAATGTCCCGGCTTCGGCCAGGGCAAGCGCGTCAACGGGGAAGGGCAGCGCCGCCATCGCCGCTGCCCGGCGTGCGCCAAGACCGGGGCGCCGCGCATAATCCTGAAACGCAATGATCACCTGTGCGGCCCTTGGCAGGGCCGAGGCGAACCACAGGATTTCATCATCCGGGTGTGCGACAATGACTGTTGCGTCCTCGATTGTCGTCATCGTCGTCAATATGCCTTTTTCTTCTGCAGCTCAGGCACGCTCCTCGGCGCGGTGGACGCATCGGTTTCTATCGCGCGATAGACAGCCATTGTTGCGCTGATTGCATCTGACAGCGCAAAATGCTGCACCCGTGCCAGACCGCGCCGGGTCAGTTGCGCATGTGCCATGGGATCGTCAAGGATCTGTCGAACAGCGTCGATCATTGCAGTCTTGTCGCCCGGTTCGACCAATCGGATCGCGGGGGGACTGCCCGAAACCTCGGTCAATCCGCCGACGCGGTAAGCAACGGCGGGAACGCCGCAGGCCATCGCCTCTAGCATGACGCTGCCGAAGGCTTCGCGCCGCGACGTCAGGATCAGGACATCCGCCACCCCAAGTGCAAGACGCGCTTCGGCTTGATCGACAAACCCGGTGATGCTCCAGTTCGGCTCAGCGGCATTCAGGCGCATGGCCGCCGTCAGTTTCGCCCGGTCCGGCCCGTCGCCACAGATCAGCAGGAAGCCATCCGGCGCAAGCGCGCGTGCGATGTCCGGCAGGTCGCGCCATCCCTTCTCGGCCCGGATACGCCCGAGGTAGAGGGCGATTTTCCTGTCACGCGGTATGGCGTGGCGCGTGCGAAAGTCGCCGATATCGTCCGTGTCTGCCGAGGCGCGGAATGCGTCCGCATCAATGGCATCCGGGATCACGCAAACCCGGGCCGGAGCGATCGAATAGGCATCAACAAGGCGGCGCGCCTGTGTCTGCGTCAGCGCAATGACCCGCGTGGCCCGGCGCAGACTGATCCCGTCGATCCAGCGGGCCGCACGCCGTAGTGCGGGGTTTTTGCGCGCCACCCAAAGCTGGGTGCTGAAGGTGACCACAGTCGGCATGCCCAGAATGCGTGCGCCGACCACCAGAAGGCGACAGCACAGCCAGTGATTGAAATGGATGTGAACAAGGGTGTCGCGCCTGCGTTGCCGCCAAAGATACGCCATGACCGCCAACCCCCATGTCACACCCAGCATCCAGGGCACCAACCATCCGGACAGGCCGGGGCCGACCGAGTGGATCCGGGTTCGGGCCGACATACACTCGGTCCGGGGGCTGTTTGGCAGGCGGGTTGTCAGCACCGTTTGGCTGGCGCCTGCCTACTCCAGTGCTTTGGTCAATCGTCGGGTCTGGATCTGCAATCCGCCGCAGGGATCATAACGCACCGGGCAGGGGCCTTGGCGCTGAAAATGCGGCGTGATCCGCAGGATATGCCGACGCTCAGCCAACGGGCCACGCCGGATCGTCATTGCCAGAACTGTTCGTCGCGCGCCCCATCCCCGCACAATGATCGAGACGCCCGGCAAATAAAAGACCGTACCAGGCCGTGCCCGGGGGCTTGCTGCGCAGCGGTCCCAAAAAAAACGGGCCACCCGTTGCCGGATGGCCCTGTTTATTGGAGCGGGCGATGAGATTCGAACTCACGACCCTAACCTTGGCAAGGTTATGCTCTACCCCTGAGCTACGCCCGCATCCATTGGGTTTGCGTCAGATATAAACTCTGGCGCGGGGCTGCAAGGGGTTTTTCGCGCATCAAGCCTCAGTCCGCTACATTGCCCATTGCCAGCCGCATGCGACGTTTTTGCCGCCACAGGTTCAGCGCCTCAACGCCGCCGGCGAAGACCATGGCTGCATAGATAAACCCACGCTCGATATGGAAATGCAGACCATCTGCGACCAGCGCCATGCCGACCATCACCAGGAAGGCCAGCGCCAGCATCTTCGTACTGGGGTGGCCCGAGACAAAATTGCTGATCGGTTCGGCGGCAAGCATCATCACCAGAATGGCGACGACGACCGCGGCCACCATAACCTCCAGATGGTCCGCGATGCCAACCGCGGTGATGACCGAATCGAGTGAAAACACCATATCGAGGATCATGATCTGGGTGATGACGGCACCGAATGTTGCTGTCGCGACGCCGGTATTCTTGGCGTGATCCTCGCCTTCGACCTCGGCAAAGATTTCGGTCGTGGATTTGTAGAGGAGGAACAGCCCCCCGGCGACAAGAATGATGTCGCGCCACGAAATCTCCAAGCCAAATATCGTGGCGATGGGCGCCGTCAACCCGATGATCCAGGCGATCGAGAACAGCAGCAGTATTCGCAGCACCAACGCGCCAAGCAGGCCGATATAGCGGGCGCGCGCACGCTGATGTTCGGGCAGGCGGCTGGCGGCAATGGAGATGAAGATGACGTTGTCGATGCCCAGAACGATCTCGAGGATTGTCAGCGTGGCAAAGGACGCCCAGACGGCGGGGTTTGAGAGGAGTTCGATCATATCGATTCACACCTGTTGCAGAGGCGGTCATCCTAGAATGGCGTTCATCTGCCATGCAATGCTGGCCGATTGTGTTGAAAAACTCCGTTTTAGGGCCTGAACGATGATTTTTCTTTCCATGCAGCCCGATCCTAAATTTTTGGCGCGGGGGTCGGCCCAAATCGCCTACATGCGCTCACGCGCAGCCATGCGCTGTCTCGTGGTCAAAGCTTTCCGACTATTTCGCTTCATAGGTTTTCGCAAGAAATCCGCGACGCTCTGATTTCGGAGTTTTTCAACACAATCCGCCGATTGTGTTGAAAAACTCCGTTTTAGGGCCTGAACGATGATTTTTCTTTCCATGCAGCCCGATCCTAAATTTTTGGCGCGGGGGTCGGCCCAAATCGCCTACATGCGCTCACGCGCAGCCATGCGCTGTCTCGTGGTCAAAGCTTTCCGACTATTTCGCTTCATAGGTTTTCGCAAGAAATCCGCGACGCTCTGATTTCGGAGTTTTTCAACACAATCCGCCGAAGCGCCGGACCAGTCCCGCCGGTCAGGCTCTGGTCTGATCTTGGCGCTTCCAAGCGAGTTGACGACCAAACCTGAGCCATAAATCATGCAAACTCCACGGTTCTGCGCCAGCCCACCGGCCCGGCGCGCGCCCTGCTTGAGATGCGCTGGTAATGTCCGCTTCAGCCTATTTCCGCCGCGAAGCCTCGACATAACGTTCTTATCGGTGCGGAATGACCACCGATCAAAGCGCGATCTAAAACAGACCGGCGACGTTCAGCGAACATGCAAAGGCATAGGCCGCGAACGTTATGGCCATACCCGGCACCCGCGTCATGAAGCGGCCGTAAGGAAAGGTCATGCCAACTCCGTGCAGACCACGCCCGACAAGCAACAACATGCCCGCTCCGTGCAGCCACAGCGGGCCAATGCCCTGCAATTCAGCCAGCAGGATCAGGATCAGGCCCAGCGGAGCATACTCAGCACAGTTCGCCTGCGCCCGAATGCGGCGGGCCAGCTGTTCATCCCCACCGTCGCCCATGCCCGCACCAGCACCTTGGCGGCCCTTGATCACGCGCCACGACAGCCAGAGGAACAGAACCGCGATCAGAACGTCGTAGATGGGCGTGATGGACAAGGGGTTCATGGCGTTATTCCAGCTCGACCAGCAGATCCTTGGCATCAATCTGCCCGCCTGCCGCGACATGAACTGCCTTTACTGTCGCATCCCGTTCGGCGTGCAGGCCGGTTTCCATCTTCATCGCTTCGATGGTCAGCAGCAGGTCGCCTTGTTTGACCTTCTGGCCTGCCTCGACGGCGACTGTGGCGACGACGCCGGGCATGGGGGCGCCGATGTGCCCGTCGTTGCCGGGATCGGCCTTGGCGCGCGCCTCGACCGCGCTGGTCACGCGCCGGTCCGCGACGCGCACCGTGCGGGGCTGACCGTTGAGTTCGAAGAACACCCGACGTTCACCCAGGTCGTTGGTCTCTCCGATGGCTTGGCAACGGATCTCAAGGGTCACGCCGGGGTCGATCTCGGCCGAGATTTCCTGCCCCTGTTCCATGCCATAGAAGAACACAGGTGTCGGCAGGGTGCGTACCGGGCCATAGGTGGCGTGGCGCGCCATATAGTCGGTGAACACCTTGGGATACATCAGGTATCCGTTCAGATCCTCGTCGTCGATTTCTTCTCCGACTTCTTTGGCAAGCGCGGCGCGTTCCGCGTCAAGATCGGCGTCTTTCAACAGCGATCCGGGCCGCACGGTGATCGGTTTTTCGTCCTTCAGAACTTTCTTGACGATCGCGGGCGGGAAGCCGCCAGGCGCCTGGCCAACCTGACCACGCATCAGGGTTATGACACTGTCGGGGAAGGAAAATTCGGTTTCGGGCTTCAGTAGATCTTCGCAGGTCACGCCTTGGGTGACCAGCATCAGCGCCAGATCGCCGACAGTTTTCGCAATCGGCGTCACCTTGATCACATCGCCGAACAGTTGGTTCACGTCGGCGTAAGCCTCGGCCACTTCGTGCCAGCGATCTTCCAGCCCCATCGAGCGCGCCTGCGCCTTGAGGTTGGTGAACTGCCCGCCTGGCATTTCGTGCAGGTAAACTTCGGAACTGGGTGATTGCATGCCGGATTCGAACGCCGCGTAGTGATTGCGCACATCCTCCCAATAGTTCGAGATGCGGCGCACGGCGCTGGCGTCCATGTCGGTGGCCCGGTCCGAGTGTTTCAGCGCTTCGACCACTGTGCCGAACGTCGCCTGAGAGGTATTGCCAGACAGGGCATCCATTGCCACATCGGCGGCATCCAGACCAACCTCGGCCGCGGCCAGGATTGAGGCGCAGGCGATCCCTGCGGTGTCGTGGGTGTGCAAATGTATCGGCAGGCCGCCTTCGCCTTTCAATGTCTTCACCAACGCGCGCGCGGCGTCCGGTTTGACCAGCCCGCCCATGTCCTTGATGCACAGGATGTGGGAACCTGCGGCTTCCAATTCCTTGGCCATATCAACGTAGTACTTCATGTCGTACTTGGATCGCGCCGGATCCATCACATCCCCGGTATAGCAGATCGCGCCTTCCAGAATGCGGCCGGTTTCCAGCACAGCGTCCATCGACACGCGCATGTTTTCGACCCAGTTCAGGGGGTCGAACACGCGGAACAGGTCGATGCCGGTATCGGCGGCCTGACGCACGAAGGACTGCACCACATTGTCCGGATAGTTGGTATAGCCAACCCCGTTGGAGCCGCGCAGCAACATCTGCGTCAGGTGGTTCGGCATGGCGCGGCGCAGGTCGCGCAGGCGCTGCCAGGGGCATTCCTGCAAGAAGCGATAGGCCACATCAAAGGTCGCGCCGCCCCAGCATTCGACCGAGAACAGCCCCGGCAGGTCAGACGCATAATTGGGCGCGATATTGATCATATCGATCGACCGCATCCGCGTTGCCAGCAGCGACTGGTGGCTGTCGCGCATTGTCGTATCGGTCAGAAGCAATTGTTTTTGCTTCGACATCCACTTGGCCACGGCCTCCGGGCCTTTGCCATCCAGCATCTGTTTCAGCCCCTTGGGCGCATCACCGGCGGGCGGTGCCTTTGGCTGACGCAGATCGGACGGCGGGCGCGGACGGCCCGCAACCTCTGGATGGCCGTTTACGGTGATGTCGGCGATATAGGTCAGGATTTTCGTCGCCCGGTCACGGCGGGGCGCGAAATCGAACAGCTCGGGCGTCTGGTCGATGAATTTGGTGTGGTATTCGTAGTTGAGGAACGTCGGGTGCTTCAGCAGGTTCTCGACAAAGGCGATGTTGGTGCTGACGCCCCGGATGCGGAATTCGCGCAGCGCGCGGTCGATCCGGGCAATCGCGGCCTCGGGCGTCGGGGCCCAGGCGGTGACCTTCTCCAGCAGCGAATCGTAGTACCGGGTGATCACCGCGCCGGAATACGCCGTGCCGCCATCCAGACGGATGCCCATGCCGGTCGCACTGCGATAGGTGCTGATGCGGCCATAGTCGGGGATGAAATTATTGGTTGGGTCCTCGGTGGTGATCCGGCACTGGATCGCGTGACCATCGAGCTTCACGTCATACTGGCTGGCGGTGCCCGTCGCCTCGACAAGGCTTTTGCCCTCAGCCGTCAGGATCTGGGCGCGTACTATGTCGATGCCAGTCACTTCTTCGGTCACGGTGTGTTCGACCTGCACGCGGGGGTTCACTTCGATGAAATAGAACTCACCCGTTTCCATATCCATCAGGAATTCGATGGTCCCGGCGCAGTGGTATCCCACATGCTCGGCAATTTTCTTGCCAAGGTTGCAGAGTTTTTCGCGTTGTGCACCAGACAGATAGGGGGCTGGCGCGCGCTCAACCACCTTCTGGTTGCGCCGCTGGACCGAGCAGTCACGCTCCCACAGATGATAGATCGCGCCGTGCTTGTCGCCGATGATCTGAACCTCGACATGGCGCGCCTTCAGGATCATTTTTTCGAGGTAGCCTTCGCCGTTGCCGAACGCGGCTTCAGCCTCGCGCCTGCCTTCGCGAATCTTCTCTTCCAGCTCATCGGGCCCTTCGATGGGGCGCATGCCGCGCCCGCCGCCGCCCCAGCTTGCCTTCAGCATCAGCGGATAGCCGATCTCATCCGCCTCTTTGGCGATGGCGGTCATGTCATCGCCCAGAACTGCGGTTGCCGGGATCACCGGCACGCCCGCCTTGATGGCGACCTGCCGGGCGCTGGCCTTGTCGCCAAGCGCACGCATGATGTCGGAGGAGGGGCCGATAAAGGTCATGCCCGCCGCTGTCACGGCGTCAACGAATTCGGGGTTTTCGCTTAGCAGGCCATAACCGGGGTGCACGGCGTCCGCGCCGCAGGCCTTCGCAACGCGAATGATTTCTTCGATCGACAGATAGGCAGCAACCGGTCCCAGGCCTTCGCCAATGCGATATGCCTCATCCGCCTTGAAACGATGCAGGCACAGTTTGTCCTCTTCGGCGTAGACCGCGACCGTTCGCTTGCCCAATTCATTGGCGGCGCGCATCACGCGGATGGCGATCTCGCCACGGTTGGCGATAAGGATTTTCTTGAATTCGGCCACGACAGGTTCTCCGGTACTGTGCAGGTGCAGCATTGCTTTAGTGGGTTGGGGGCAAGTGGTAAACCTTATTGGTTGCAAGCGGCTAACCTGTTGCCGGGGTGCCAACTATCGCGTCGTTGATTGTCTTTTCGCCAAAAATACTCCGGGGAGGTCTGGAGGGGCAGGCCCCTCAAGCCACCGCCCACGGCAATGACCCGGCGGATCTTATATCCGGCGGCCCGGCCTGTCGGTTTTCATACCGGCAAGCGGTCCCTCGCCTGCGTGGGGCGGGAAATCCCCATCTGGCCGATTGTGTTGAAAAACTCCGTTTTAGGGCCTGAACGATGATTTTTCTTTCCATGCAGCCCGATCCTAAATTTTTGGCGCGGGGGTCGGCCCAAATCGCCTACATGCGCTCACGCGCAGCCATGCGCTGTCTCGTGGTCAAAGCTTTCCGACTATTTCGCTTCATAGGTTTTCGCAAGAAATCCGCGACGCTCTGATTTCGGAGTTTTTCAACACAATCCGCCCATGTCGGCGATCAATTGTTCGCGCAGGATATGCACCACATGCGCGGCGCCCCTGGCCCCGAAGGCGGCCAGACCATAGTGGAACGCCTTGCCCAGCATCACGAAATCCGCCCCCAGCGCGATGGCGCGCAGGATGTCGGTGCCAGAGCGGACGCCGCTGTCAAAGATCACTGGCAGGCTGGTGGCAGCGCGGACCTCGGGCAGAAAATCCAGACTGGCGCGGGCGGCGGCAAACTGGCGCCCGGCATGGTTCGAGACCCAGACCGCATCCACCCCGGCCTGTTCACAAGCGCTTGCGTCATCGGCGCGGGTTACGCCCTTGACCACCAGCTTGCCGTCCCATTCAGTGCGCACCGCGTCCAGATAGTCCCAGTCCGGCGCGGTCCTCAGCAGATAGCCGATATGCGCTGTCGAGGGCAGGTTGGCATCAACTCTTGCGTATTTTTCGAGGGTTGCCAGTTTCGGGATGCCGTTGGTGGCCATAGCCAACGCCCATGCCGGGCGCATCGCAACCTGGGCCAGGACGCGCGGGGTGATCCGCATCGGGTTCGACAGGCGGGCGCGGCGCTGGCGTTCCCGGCGGCTGGCGACAGGGACATCGACGGTCAGAATCAAGGTGTGGAAACCGCTGTCCTTGGCGCGCTTCAGCAGGTCGCGCCGGATGTCCCCGTCACCCGGCGGATACAGCTGGAACCAGCCCTGGTTGCCAATATGCGGCGCCAGGTCTTCGGGCGTGCGGGTTGCCACGGTGGACAGGCTATAGGGGATGCCGCTCTCGCCCGCCAACTGTGCGAGGATCGGTTCCGCGTCGCGCCAGATCAGGCCCGACATGCCCACGGGGGCGATCCCGAACGGCAGCGCCTGATCGCGCCCCATCAGCCGGGTGGTCAGATCCGGCGTAACCTCGCCCCCCAAAATCGCGGTGTTCAGCGTCACCGCATCCAGCGCCGCCGTGTTCCGGTGCGCGGTGCCTTCATCACCGGTGGCGCTGTCCAGATACTCCCAGGCAAAATGCGGTAGTCGTCGGCGCGCCCGGGCGCGCAGATCGGCCACTTCGGGATAGAGCAGGTCGAGATCCATGGGCGTCTATTGCCCCGCGTTCGCAGCGAGATCAATGGGAACCTGCCTGATGGTCCGGTGTTCCGGTGGGTGTGGCGTGAAGCGGACGTTGGCACCGTCTACTTCTTCGCCCGGAATCAAGCCCGCAAGGGCGCCGGACGATCGCGTGACCGTCCCGCGGGCAGGCGATTTCGATAGGATGCGAAACCTTCGTAGTTTGGAGTTATCGCTGAGACATAAATTGCCACGCGCGATTGTAGCATCGCCTACCGCCGGTCAGGCGCTCGCCCGGCTCGGCGTTTGATTGGATACTGTTGAAAAAGTCCGTTGATTGGCCGCGCACGCTCTGATTCACTTGTTTTGAGGGTGGAGGGTTCGGCGATGATGGGTCCAAGGCAAGTTGCGCAAGGCGCGCTGTTCTATGAGTTCTCGATCGAGAGTTTTGTGCCGAAGGATCATCCCGTCCGGGGAATTGATCGCTTCCTTGATCTGACAGGTGTGCGCCCCTTGCTCGCTTCATACTACAGTGCCAATGGCCGCCCTTCGATTGATCCTGAACTGATGATCCGCATGCTGTTGTTGGGCTATTGTCAGGGCATCCGTTCCGAGCGACGGCTTTGCGAAGAGGTTCATGTCAATCTGGCGTATCGTTGGTTTTGTAAGCTTGATTTGGCTGATCCAGTGCCCGACCATTCGACATTCTCTAAGAACCGGCATGGCCGTTTCCGCGAGAGCGGTTTGTTCCGACATTTGTTCGAGGTCGTTTTGCAGCGCTGCATGGATGAGGGGCTGGTTGGCGGCCACAGCTTTGGTGTTGATGCCAGTCTGATCCCCGCGAATGCAAACCAGACGCGCGGCGTTGAAAGCAAAGACGGACTGCCAGCAGATCTGACGTCCCGTGCCGTCGACGAATATCTCGAGACGCTGGATGATGTGGCCTTCGGTGCTGCGACCAAGGTCGTCCCCAAATACATCTCACCGGCTGATCCAGCAGCGCGTTGGACTGGGGCTGACGGGGGAGCCGCCTACTTTGCCTATTCCACTAACTATATGGTCGATTTGGATAATGCAGTCATCGTGGACGTCGAGCCGACGGCTCCGATCCGGCCTGCAGAGGCGCGGGCAGCAAGGGAGATGATCGATCGTGTACATGAGCGGTTTGGCATCAAACCTGACAAGCTTGTGGGTGATACGGGTTACGGATCAGCCGAGATGTTGGGCTGGCTTGTGGACGAACGTCAAATCGAACCCCACATTCCGGTCTGGGATAAGTCAAAACGAACTGACGGCACATTCTCACGCGAAGACTTTGTCTACGACCCGGCGACCGACAGCTATACTTGCCCGACCGGCAAAGCCTTGCAAACATATCGGCGGAACTTCTCAAAACCGCGAAAGCCCAATGGCAGCAAAGACGGGTTCATCAGATACCGAGCCTCAAAGCACGATTGCGACGCATGCCCTCTGAAGTCGCAATGCTGTCCGAAGGACGACGGCAGACGCCTTATGCGGTCCGTTCACGAAGCCGCCCGAGACGTCGCTCGCGATATCCGAAAAACAGATGCCTACATGACGTCGTTCATCCAAAGGCGGAAGGTTGAAATGCTCTTTGCCCACCTGAAACGATACATCGGCGTGCAGATGATGCGGCTTCGAGGACCCAAAGGCGCAACCGAACAGTTCCAACTCGCAGCAACAGCTCAAAACCTCCGGAAACTGGCGAAGTTGGTGCCAGCAACAGTGCCAACGTGAAAGAAAACGGCGCGCGGCCGCCTCTCGCTCAACAACGCGCCGACCAAAACATCGACTTCTTCAACAGTATCATTGCTAACATCCCCTTAGGGCCATCCGCACGGATGGCGTGCTCTTGTTAACTATTCCGAACAAACAATGAACACTCTGGCCTTTCAATCCTTCACCGATTAGGGTGCGCGCCATGAACGACCTTTCCGAAGATGACGCCTTCGAGGCCGCCGCCGCGCCCAGCCTGTCGCAACAGGCGATGGCCGCGCGGGGAGGGTCGCGCAGCACCGCATACCTGGACGATCTGAACCCCGCGCAGCGCGAAGCGGTTGAGGCGCTGGACGGCCCCGTGCTGATGCTGGCGGGCGCCGGGACCGGCAAGACTAAGGCGCTAACCACCCGGATCGCGCATTTACTGAACACCGGGCGGGCGGCCCCGAACGAGATTCTGGCCGTCACCTTCACCAACAAGGCCGCGCGCGAGATGAAGTCCCGCGTCGGCCGCCATCTGGGCGAAGCGGTCGAGGGGATGCCGTGGCTCGGCACCTTCCATTCGATCTGCGCCAAGCTGCTGCGCCGCCATGCAGAGTTGGTGGGCCTAAAAACCAACTTCACCATCCTCGACACCGACGATCAGATCCGCCTGCTGAAACAGCTGATTGTGGCCGCCAACATCGACGACAAACGGTGGCCCGCGCGGATGCTGTCCCATATCATCGACGGCTGGAAAAACCGCGCCTGGACGCCGGACAAGGTGCCCGCCAGCGATACAGGGGCCTTCGACAATAAAGGCGTCGCCCTATACGCCGCTTATCAGGAGCGGCTGAAAACCCTCAACGCCGTGGATTTCGGCGATCTGCTGCTGCATGTCGTGACGATATTCCAAACCCACCCGGACATCCTCGACAAATACCGCAACTGGTTCCGCTATATCCTTGTCGACGAGTATCAGGACACCAACGTCGCCCAATACCTGTGGCTGCGGCTGCTGGCGGGCGGACACAAGAATATCTGCTGTGTCGGCGATGATGATCAGTCGATCTATGGTTGGCGCGGGGCTGAGGTGGGCAACATCCTGCGGTTCGAGAAGGATTTTGAAGGCGCCAAGGTCGTGCGGCTGGAACAGAACTATCGCTCTACCCCCCACATCCTTGCCGCCGCCGCCGGGGTCATCGAGGCCAACAAGGGGCGGCTGGGCAAAACGCTCTGGACCGAGGCGACCGAGGGCGAGAAGCTCCGCCTGATCGGCCATTGGGACGGTGAGGAGGAGGCGCGCTGGATCGGGGAGGAGGTCGAGGCGATGCAGTCCGGCACCCGCGGCATGGCCCCGAAATCACTGGATCACATGGCCATCCTGGTCCGCGCCTCTCACCAGATGCGCGGGTTTGAGGATCGGTTCCTTACCATCGGCTTGCCGTACCGCGTGATCGGCGGCCCGCGCTTCTATGAGCGCATGGAAATCCGCGACGCCATGGCCTATTTCCGCGTTGCGGTCAGCCCCGACGACGATCTGGCGTTCGAGCGGATCGTGAACACCCCGAAACGCGGGCTGGGCGACAAGGCGATCCAGACCATGCAGATCGCCGCCCGCACAAATGGCGTCAGCCTGCTGGAAGGCGCGCGGCTGGCGTTGGCGGCGGGCGGGATCAAAGGCAAGGGGGCCAAGGCGCTGGGTGAGGTTCTGGCCGGCTTCGATCGCTGGCACCGGCTGGCGCTGGACGCCGCGCAAAGCAACATCGAACTGGCCGAAGTGATCCTTGAGGAGTCCGGCTATACCGCGCATTGGCAAAACGAAAAGACGCCTGAAGCCCCCGGACGCCTGGAAAACCTCAAGGAACTCGTGAAAGCGCTGGAGCAGTTCGAGAACCTGCAAGGTTTCCTCGAACACGTCAGCCTGATCATGGACAACGAAACCGATGAGGGGGCCGAGAAGGTTTCCATCATGACGCTGCATGCCGCCAAGGGCCTGGAATTCCCCGCCGTTTTCCTGCCGGGGTGGGAGGATGGTCTGTTCCCGTCCCAACGCTCGATGGACAAAAGCGGGCTAAAGGGGCTGGAGGAGGAACGCCGCCTCGCCTACGTCGGAATCACCCGGGCCGAGGAGGTCTGCACGATATCCTTCGCCGCAAACCGCCGTGTTTACGGCCAGTGGCAATCCGCACTGCCCAGCCGGTTCATCGACGAATTGCCCGCTGACCATGTTGAAGTTCTGACCCCTTCGGGGTTGCAGGGCGGGATGTATGGCGCGGCGGGCATGGCCCCGGCTGGCGAAAGTGGCATTGCCGAACGTGTGGCGCAGGCAGACGGGTACAACTCGCCCGGATGGAAGCGCCTGCAGGCCCGCAGCCAGGCCCGCGGGATGAGCCAGCCGCGCGAAGCCTCCAACATCGTCATTGATGCCAGCGCGACCTCGTCCTTTCTGGAAGGTGACCGGGTGTTCCATACCAAATTCGGCTATGGCGCGGTGTTCGGGATCGAAGGCGACAAACTGGACATCCGCTTTGACAAGGCGGGCGAAAAGAAGGTTGTCGCAAAATTCGTTGTGGCCGCCGAAAAGGCCGGCGACGTTCCGTTCTGAACGGCAGGCCGGAACGGAGTTATCGGTTTTTTTACCAACGCGCGCCTAGGGTTGGCCCAGGCAATGACCAAAGGCGCGCCTGGCGTGAATACCACAACGTGAAAATCCTGATTTGCGAAGATGATGCCGGGCTGCGCGCCCTCTGGACCGAGGTTTTCGGTCAAGCCGGGCATGACGTAGTGGCTGTCGCGGATTCGCAGGGCGCGCGCAAGACGCTGATGATGACCCGGTATGATGTCATGATTCTGGATCTCTACCTTGGCGATGATACCGGGCTGTCGGTGGCAACGCTGGCCGCCTATGCCAATCCCGAATGCAAGATTGTCATCACCACAGGCTCGACCGTATTTCCATCGGGTGAATTATTCGCCATGGCCCCGTCGGTGGCCGCCGTTTTGCGCAAGCCAGTCAGCAATCAGGAACTGTTGGCCGTGGCCGAACACGGGCTGAAGGCCGCGTCCTGAAAACACCCGTGCCGGTGCGCGGAGCTGTGCCAATCAGCGGCGTCGACTGACGCCGACTCGCAATTTCGCCTATCCCGCGCTGGGCCGACCGGCCCGGGTGATCGCAGTCAAATGCCGTCAGACAATCGTTGCTTCCGTGGCGGCGCGCAATTCGTCCTCGCTGACGCCGTCGGCGGTCTCGACGATTTTCAACCCGCCTTCGACCACGTCAAGCACGCCCAGGTTGGTGATGATCCGATCAACCACGGATTTCCCGGTCAGCGGCAAGGTACATTCCTTCAGCAGCTTGGAATCGCCATGCTTTGAGGTGTGGTCCATCACCACGATCACCCGTCCGACACCGGCGACCAGATCCATTGCCCCGCCCATGCCCTTGACCAGCTTGCCGGGGATCATCCAGTTGGCAAGGTCGCCATTCTCGGCCACCTCCATCGCGCCCAGAATCGCCGCAGCGATTTTGCCGCCCCGGATCATCCCGAAGGACTGCGCAGAATCGAAATAGGCTGTGCGGCTAAGCTCGGTAATCGTCTGCTTGCCCGCGTTGATCAGGTCGGGGTCTTCTTCCCCTTCAAACGGAAACGGCCCCATGCCCAGCATGCCGTTTTCCGATTGCAGCGTGATATCCTTGTCGCCGACATAATTCGCCACCAGCGTCGGAATGCCGATGCCAAGGTTCACGTACCAGCCGTCCTGCAACTCTTCAGCCGCGCGCGCGGCCATCTGGTTGCGATCCCATCCTTTGGTGTCACCGGCCATTATGCGTCCTCCCGCTGGCGCACAGTGCGCTGTTCGATGCGTTTTTCGTGCGTCCCCTGAACCAGCCGATGGACATAGATGCCGGGCAGGTGGATGCAGTCGGGATCGAGCGATCCTTTCGGCACAATCTCTTCAACCTCGGCCACGCAGACCTTGCCGCACATCGCTGCGGGCGGGTTGAAGTTGCGGGCGGTCTTGCGGAACACCAGGTTGCCGGTTTCGTCCGCTTTCCAGGCCTTCACGATGGACAGATCTGCGACGATGCCGCGTTCCATGATGTAAGTCTCACCATCGAAATCCTTGTGGTCCTTGCCTTCTGCAATCACCGTGCCGACGCCGGTCTTCGTATAGAATCCGGGGATTCCGCAGCCACCGGCGCGCATCCGTTCGGCCAGGGTGCCCTGGGGATTGAACTCCAGCTCAAGCTCTCCGCTTAGGTATTGGCGCATGAATTCGGCGTTCTCGCCCACGTAGGAGGAGATCATTTTTTTCACCTGTCGAGTCTGCAACAGGATGCCGATCCCGAAGTCATCGACGCCCGCGTTATTGGACGCGAAGGTCATGTCCTTGGTGCCCGCATCGCGAATTGCGGCCAGCAGAAGTTCCGGAATACCGCACAGGCCAAAGCCGCCTGCGGCAACAAGCATGCCATCATGCAGCAGGCCATCAAGCGCCTCTGCGGCGGAATCATAGACTTTTTTCATCGGCGAAACCTCGTGCTGGAACGGTGGCCTTTCGTGCCGAGTGGGGGGCGAAAGTCAATGGCGTTGCAAGCGGTTGCAAAACCGGTTGCCCGGCCCGTCGGGGCCGAGTTTGCATGGCGGTGGACGACTCGGTGGTGGACGATGCGCCTTGTGGGGCATAGCCTGATCCGGTCACGCGAATCCGGGGGATCAGTTGAGCGAACCGACCAAAGCCTATCAGGTGCTGGCGCGTAAATATCGCCCAGCGACATTAGCCGACCTGCGCGGGCAGGATGCGAAGGTGCGCACCCTGAAGAACGCGTTTGCGGCGGACCGGATCGCGCAGGCCTTCATCCTGACCGGCATTCGCGGCACCGGCAAAACCACCACGGCGCGGATCGTCGCCAAGGGGCTGAACTGCGTCGGTAAAGACGGGCAGGGCGGCCCCACGACCGAGCCTTGCGGCGAATGTGAGCCCTGCGTCGCGATCGCCGAAGGCCGCCACGTCGATGTTCTGGAAATGGACGCCGCCAGCCGCACGGGCGTGGATGACATCCGCGAAATCATCGATTCGGTGCATTACCGCGCGGCCAGCGCGCGCTATAAAATCTACATCATCGACGAAGTTCACATGCTGTCGAAAAACGCCTTCAACGCGCTGTTGAAGACGCTGGAAGAACCGCCCGAGCACGTCAAATTCATCTTTGCCACCACCGAAATCCGCAAAGTTCCCGTTACCGTCCTCAGCCGCTGCCAGCGCTTTGATCTGCGCCGGATCGAGCCTGAGGTGATGATCGACCACCTCAAATTCATCGCGGCGCAGGAAAACGCCGAGATCGCCGAGGATGCCCTCGCCCTGATCACGCGGGCCGCCGAAGGGTCCGCCCGTGACGCGATGAGCTTGCTGGATCAGGCCATCGCCCACGGGGCCGGCGAAACCACCGCCGATCAGGTCCGCGCCATGCTGGGGCTGGCGGATCGCGGGCGGGTCATGGACCTGTTCGATCTGATCCTGCGGGGGGAAGCTGCGGGCGCGCTGGAGGAGTTGGGCGCGCAATACGCCGACGGCGCCGATCCGATGGCGGTGCTGCGCGATCTGGCCGAGGTGACCCATTGGGTCAGCGTCATCAAGATCACGCCCGCCGCCGCCGACGACCCCACCGTCGGCCCGGATGAACGCAACCGCGGCCAGGAAATGGCCGCGCGCCTGCCGATGCGGGTGCTGACCCGGATGTGGCAGATGCTGTTGAAAGCATTGGAAGAGGTCGCGCAGGCCCCGAACCCGATGATGGCCGCCGAAATGGCCGTGATCCGCCTGACCCATGTGGCCGATCTGCCCACACCGGGGGAGTTGATGAAGGCGCTGGGCGACGCCCCACCGGGCAGTGCCGCGCCCGCCCCCGCTGCCCCCTCTGGCGGGTCGCCGGGGGCGCAGGCCGTTGCACAGGCGCAGGTGCGCGCCGCTGCCAATCCGCCACGCCAGACCGGTTCGGCCCTGCCTGCGACTGATGCCGACCCGGACATCGCGCTCGCCCGGTTCGGGGATTTCCAGAATGTCGTCGCGCTGATCCGGTCGAACCGCGACGTGCGGTTGCTGGTCGAGGTCGAAAACAGCCTGCGGCTGGTCAGCTACAGCCCCGGTCGGATCGAATTCGAACCCACGGCAGAGGCCCCGAGGGATCTTGCCGCCCGCCTCGGGTCTGCCCTTGGCCGTTGGACCGGCGTGCGCTGGGCCGTCAGCGTCACCGGCAGCGGCGGCGCGCCCACAATCGGCGAATTGCGCGACGCCGAGGAGGCTGAGGCGCGCGCTGAGGCCGCCGAAAATCCGCTGGTCAAAGCAGTGTTCGACGCTTTCCCAAGCGCGAAGATCACCGACATCCGAACGCCGGAAGCCATCGCGGCAGAGGCGGAGGCCGAGGCCCTGCCAGAGGTAGAAGACGAATGGGATCCCTTCGACGACGGCTGAAATGCAACGCATTTCGGCCGGGCGCGAAGAAGCGAGACTTCGAAGAATTCTGGCAGGGTCGCATTTCATGCCAATTGCATGGCGCCCTTCCGGCCTGTCCCATGCGCACAGACGTTGACTCCGGTTCCAAACCGCGCCCCCCGCCCTTGCCCCCGCACCCTGCGCCGCATATCTGTCCAACATCACCGCAACCAAACGGAGCACTCCCTCATGCTAAAAGGTCTCGGCGCGCTGGGCGACATGGGCAAGATGATGAAGGCCGCGCAGGAAATGCAGGGCAAGATGGCCGAGATGCAGGAGGCGCTGGACCAGGTGAAGGTCACCGGCGAATCCGGCGCCGGGCTGGTCAAGGCGACCGCCACCGCCAAGGGGGAATTGACCGCGCTGGAAATCGACCCGTCGATCTTCGTGCCAAGCGAAAAAGAGGTTGCCGAGGATCTGATCCTGGCAGCGATCAAGGATGCGCAGTTGAAAGCGCAGGAAAAGCACGCCGAGGAAATGGGCAAGCTGACCGAAGGCATGGGCCTGCCTGCGGGCATGAACCTGCCGTTCTAGGTGATGGCTGATACCAGCCGCTTCTGGAGCCTTCTTTCAGGCCCGTATTCACGCCAGAAGATCGGTGACGAGGCGTCCTATCGCAGAAAACTGGCCGAAACACAGGCGCATTTCCGCCCCGATATGAACGTGCGCGAAATCGGTTGCGGCACCGGCAGCACGGCGGTGATCCATGCGCCCCACGTCGCCAGTTACGAGGCTGTGGATTTCTCGGCCAAGATGCTGGACATCGCGCGCCAGCGGGTCGCCGATGCCGCAGTGACCAACGTCACCCTCACGAAAGCAGCGCTGGAAGATCTGGATGCCAACGGCAATTTCGACGCCGTCCTGACGCTCAGCCTGCCGCATCTTCTGGAAGATCGCGACGCCGGGATTGCCCATATTGCGAAGATGCTGAAACCTGGCGGTCTGTTCGTGTCCAGCACGGTGTGTATCGGGGGGCGCCACGGTTGGATAAAAGTTCTTGGCCCGATCCCGCGCGCGCTGGGCCTGTTCCCGATCCTCAAACATTTCACCCGCGAAGACCTGGAATCCTCAATCACCAGCGGCGGGTTCTCGATCATCGACAGTTGGCAACCAGAAGGGGGCGATTCTGTCTTCATCATCGCCCGGAAATCGCAATGAGCAACGCCAACGCGGATATCGAGGCCCTGATCGACCTGATGGCGCGGCTGCCGGGGCTTGGCCCGCGCTCGGCCCGCCGCGCCGTCTTGCACATGATCAAAAAACGCGCCCTGCTGATGATGCCGCTGGCCGATGTGCTGCAAACCGTCGCCGCCACCGCGTGCGAATGCCTGACCTGCGGCAATATCGCCGGGTCCGACACCTGCGATATCTGCGCATCCGAAAAGCGCGCCACGGGCGAGATTTGCGTCGTCGAAGATGTCGCGGACTTATGGGCAATGGAACGCACAGCCGTCTTCAAGGGCCGCTATCACGTGCTTGGTGGAACCCTCAGCGCACTGGACGCGGTCGGCCCCGAAGACCTTGGCATTCCACGCCTGATCGCCCGCGTCGCGGCCGAGAATATCTCCGAGGTCATCCTCGCCGTCGGCGCCACCGTCGATGGCCAGACCACAGCGCACTACATTTCAGGAGAGCTTGAGGGTCGCTGCGCCGTCACCTCGCTCGCGCAAGGCGTGCCGATTGGCGGAGAACTGGACTACCTCGACGACGGCACCATCACCGCCGCACTGAAGGCCCGCAAATCCTTCTGACCCCCGGCCATCATTGACCCAAAAATATCCCCGCCGGAGGCATCTTTCTTTTCCAGCGCCTCAGCCCGCGAAGGTTTCGCAACTGTCGACGTCATAGGCGATCCCCGGCGTCCAACCCAGCGCGACCTGCTGACCGGCGCGCTGCAAAATCACGAAATCCCAGCCCTCGGCACTCAGGTGTGCGCTGTAAATGGTATCGCCCGGGCGGATTGTGCCGATGGACATTGTTTGAGTATTGCGCCCCGCGAACAACGCAACCTCGGGGCCGCGCCAGCCGATGCAGGCGCTTTCTGTGTCATCGCGGATCGGCAGATCATGCAGCTGCAAACGCTGCGCCAGCAGGGGCACATCCAGCTGTCGCCGGTCGGTGTTCACATTGCAGCGGCTGGCGGCCTCGGCAGATTTGATGCGGTCGACGAATTGTTTGGCCCGCGCGCTCAGCGCCGGGGATTTGGTCGTGCAATCGGCGTTGTTGAATACCGTTTTGCCAAGCGTCGACCCAAAGCAATATCCGGCCTGATCGAATACCTGATTGCGCGTCAGCCACAACTCGTCACAAATCGTTCCGGCTGTGGCCGGGGCGGACAGGATTGTCAGGATGAAGATCAGCGCACGCATGGACCACAGCCTAAAGCGTTTCGGCTTGAACCTGAATCGCGAGGGATTCCCTTGAGACCTGATCTGTGATTCATCCTGTTTGGGAGGATGGATCATGTCAGCACCTTTGCCATCTGCGCTTCGGATACGGTTTCAGAGATACATTGAAGAAGGGTTGAGCGGGCGCGCGGCGGCGTTGCGGTTGAAGCTGTCGCCTGCCACAGGCGCGCGGTGGGCGCGTCAGGTGAGGATGAAGGGTCATGCGGAACCTGCCCGGCAGGGACCGCCGCGCGGCAAGGGAAAGCTGGCTCCGCATCGGGAATTCTTTGAGGAGTTGATCGCACAAGACCCTGACATCACGCTCTTTGAGTTGCGTAATGCGCTGGCCGATGCAGAGGGTGTGCGGGTGCATCACTCCTCCATCGCCAACCTTCTGTCCCGGCTCGGCTTCACGTACAAAAAAAGTCGCTGGTCGCAACCGAGCGCCGCCGCGCCAAGGTAAGGCAGCAACGGGCCGACTGGTTCAGATACCGCTCGCCAGCCATTGCGACCTTTCCTGAGCGCGTTGTCTTTATTGACGAAACCGCAGTGAAGACAAACCTCACGCGCCTACGCGGCAGAGCCAAGCGCGGTAAGCGCCTGACGATGGATGCGCCCTTCGGAAGCTGGGGAACCCAAACCTTGATCGCGGGCCTGACCCAAGGCGCGCTGATCGCACCTTGGGTCATCAAGGGAGCGATAGATGGCCCCGCCTTCGCGGCCTACATCCGCGAAGTGCTGGTCCCCGAGATCAACCCCGGCACTGTCGTCATTCTCGACAACCTGGCAACCCACCGGAATAAGGAGGCGACGCAGGCTTTACGCAATCACGGCTGCTGGTTCCTTTACCTGCCACCGTACTCGCCCGACCTGAATCCCATCGAGCAGGCCTTCTCTAAACTGAAAGCCCATTTGCGACGGATCGGGGCCAGGTCCTTTACCCAGGTCTTCGAAGCAATCGGAGCAATCTGCGATCTCTACGACCCAGTAGAATGCTGGAACTACTTTAAGGCCGCCGGATATGTCTCAGGTTAATGTCGAAACGCTTTAGCCGAGTTTCCCTGCCCGCGCCAAGCCTGATCAGTCGCGCGGATCGTCGCTGTTGTCTTCTTCATCATCGGCGTCATCCGATCCGTCAAATGTGAACAGGCTGTCTGCGTCGGGCAGGGCGGCCTCTTTTTCTTCGCCTTCATCGGATTCGGTCAGCGTGAATGTCTCCAGCCCCGAAATCGCGGTCGGAATCTTGGCCTCGGCGTCGCCGCCCAGCGATTGTTCGGTGCTGACCAGCTTGCGGCGTTCATCATCCGACATCACACTGCCTTCCCGCGCCTTCTTGGCGTTGGCTTTCTGCACGGCTGCATCCAGTTCGGACTGTTTGCACAGGCCAAGCGCGACCGGGTCGATCGGCTGGATATTGGCAATGTTCCAATGGGTGCGTTCGCGCAAGGACTGGATCGTCGGTTTGGTGGTGCCCACCAGCTTGGAGATCTGCGCGTCCGACAATTCGGGGTGAAACTTGACCAGCCACAGGATCGACGCCGGGCGGTCCTGACGCTTGGACAACGGGGTATAGCGCGGCCCGCGGCGCTTTTCCTCGCCTACCGAGGCGGGGTTGAACTTCAGCGTCAGCTTGTGCAGCGGATCGGCTTCGGCCTTGTCAATCTCTTCCTGGGTCAGCTGGTTGTTGGCGATCGGGTCGAACCCTTTTACCCCGGCTGCAACGTCACCATCGGCGATGCCCTGCACTTCCAATTCGTGCAGCTCGCAAAAATCGGCGACCTGCTTGAAGGTCATCGTGGTGTTGTCGACCAGCCAGACGGCGGTGGCCTTGGCCATCAGGGGGGTGTTCATCGCGGGCTCCTTCACACAACTTCTCTGCGCCGGGAATTCGGCTGGTCCGGGGTGGACCACATCCTCATAATTTCGGAGGTTGGCCGGTATATAGGCGCGGCGACGCCGAAGGGGAAGAGCAAATGCGAGCACTCATTCTGGTTCTGTTGTGGCCGTTCGCGGCCCTGGCCGAGGGCGAACAGGCGGGCGATTTCGACTATTACGTGCTGTCGCTGTCATGGTCGCCGACCTGGTGCGCACTGGAAGGCGATGCGCGCGGGTCACCGCAATGTGACGATGACGCGGGGTTTGGCTGGGTGCTGCACGGGCTTTGGCCGCAATACGAACGCGGCTGGCCCAGCTATTGCCGCACGGGCGCGCGGGATCCGTCGCGCCGCGATACGGCGGCGATGGCCGATATCATGGGGTCGGGCGGTTCGGCCTGGCATCAGTGGAAGAAGCACGGGCGCTGTTCGGGCCTGTCGTCAGAAGACTTTTTTGCCCTGTCGCGCGAGGCTTACGCCCGTGTGACCCGCCCCGAGGTTTTTCGCCAGCTGGACCGTGACATCAAACTGCCCGCCGGCGTGGTTGAACAGGCGTTTCTTGAGGAAAACGAGGCTTTGGTGGCCGACGGGATCACCATCACCTGCAAGGCGAGCCGCATTCAGGAGGCGCGCATCTGCCTGACGCGTGCGTTGGAGCCCAGACCCTGCGGCGCGGACGTGGTGCGCGATTGCAAGTTGAGCGGCGCATTGTTTGAATCAATGCCACAGGCCCGTAAAGGGCCTGAACCCTAACCGGCTTTTTTTACGCCGCAGGTTTTTTCTTGGCGGCGGCCTTCTTCTTCTTCGGGGCCGCCTTTTTCTTGCGAACGCCTTTTTTCGCGGCCCGTTCGGCCAGAAGTTCCACGGCTTGTTCCATCGTCACGGCTTCAGGCGCGGTTTCTTTCGGGATCGTGGCGTTGATCTTTTCCCACTTCACGTAAGGCCCGTATTTGCCTTCCATCACGCTGACCGGGCCGCCATCGGGGTGGTCGCCCAATTCGTGCAGCGTCTTGGCGCCACGCGCCCCGCGGCTGGCGACTTTTTCGGCCAGCAGCTGCACGGCGCGGTTCATGCCGACGGTAAACACCTCTTCGATGCTTTCCAGATTCGCGTTGGTCCCCCCCCGGAACGAGGTGCTTTCGGCGTGTTTCAGATACGGGCCATAGCGTCCGATATTGGACCAGACCATCACCCCGTCTTCCGGGTGCGGGCCAATTTCGCGCGGCAGCGACAGCAGGCGCACGGCCTGTTCCAGCGTCACCTCTTCGGCGGGCCATTGTTCGGGGATCGACTGGCGCGGCGGCTTCTTGTTTTCTTCCGTCACGGGACCGCGCTGGGCGTAGGGACCAAAGCGGCCTTTGAATATGCGGATCTCGTCGCCCGCATCTTCGCCCAGCAGCTTGCCATCGGGCGGTATTGCGCTGGCCTCGGCCTCGGGATCGGGCGGGCCGAAGGGGCGGGTATAGCGGCATTCGGGATAGTTGGAGCAGCCGATGAATGCCCCGCCCGAACGAGCGGTGCGCATCGACAGCCGCCCGGCGCCACAATGCGGGCACAGGCGCGGATCGCCGCCGTCTTCGGTTGGGGGGAAAAGATGTGGTTCCAGCACATCGTTGATTTTTTCGAGGACTTCGGTGATCCACAGCTCCGAAGTCTCCGCAATCGCTGCGGAAAAGTCGCGCCAGAACTTGCCCAGCACATCGGTCCATTCCCGGTCGCCGCTGGTGATGTCATCCAGCTCCTCTTCCAGATGGGCGGTGAACTCATACCCCACATAGCGGCGGAAATAGTTTTCGAGGAACGCGATCACCAGCCGCCCCTTGTCTTCGGGAAACAGGCGGCCCTTGTCCTTGCGGACATATTCGCGATCCTGGATCGTCGTAACGATGCTGGCATAGGTCGAGGGGCGACCAATCCCCAGTTCTTCCATGCGCTTGACCAGCGTCGCCTCGGTATAGCGCGGCGGCGGTTGCGTATGGTGCTGGCTGCCCAGCACCGCGCCGTTTTCGGACAAGACAGCGGAAGCCGAGCGCATCATCGCGCCATTGGCTGCAACCTCGATCAGATTATCGCTGCCCTTGTCGAAATCACCCGACAGACCACCAGCGGCCAGTTTGGCGGCTTCGCCCTGATGGACCTGAGGCAACCTGCGGCTGTCGTCATCCTCGAGCGCTTCGTCGCGGCCTTCTTCGTAAACCTTGAGAAACCCGTCAAAGATCATCACCTGACCCGTGGCACGCAGCATCACCTGGCCATCGTCGCTGGCCACGTCGACGGTGGTGCGTTCCAGACGGGCCGCGGCCATCTGGCTGGCAATCGTGCGCTTCCAGATCAGATCATAGAGCTTCCTCTGATCCGCATCGGCGATCCGTGCATCCTCGGTCGATTTGGACAGCTCGGTCGGGCGAATACATTCATGCGCTTCCTGCGCATTTTTCGCCTTGTTCTTATACATCCGCGGAGAGCCGGGCACATAATCCGCGCCATAGCGATCCTTGATCGCATCGCGCGCTGCCATCACCGCTTCGGGCGCCATGTCGATGCCGTCGGTCCGCATATAGGTGATCAGCCCGGCCTCGTAGAGGCGCTGGGCGACGCTCATCGTTTGGCGGGCGCCAAAGCCGAATTTGCGGCTGGCTTCCTGTTGCAGGGTCGAGGTCATGAACGGCGCAGACGGGTTGCGGTTGGCAGGCTTGGATTCGACCGAGGCGATCTTGAGCGCCCGTGAGGTGACCGCCTGCACGGCCAGTTCGGCGGCGGTAGCATCTTTGATGTCGAATTTATCGAGCTTCTTGCCGCCCAGCACCGTCAACCGCGCCTCGAACGTCTGGCCGCGCGGGGTTTCGATCATCGCGCGGACCGACCAGAATTCGCGGGCGCGGAAGGCCTCGATCTCCATCTCGCGTTCGACGATCAGGCGCAGGCAGACGGATTGCACACGGCCTGCGGATTTCGTACCCGGCAGTTTGCGCCAAAGCACCGGCGACAGGTTGAAGCCGACAAGGTAATCCAGCGCCCGGCGGGCCAGATACGCCTCGACCAGTTCCATGTCGACTTGGCGCGGGTTCGCCATCGCTTCGGTCACGGCGGATTTGGTGATTGCGTTGAAAACCACGCGGCTGACCGGCGTGTCCTTCTTCAGCGCCTTTCTGCCGCGCAGGGTTTCTTCCAGATGCCAGCTGATCGCCTCCCCCTCGCGATCGGGGTCAGTGGCGAGGATCAGTTCAGGGTCATTTTTCAGCGCGTCGGCAATCGCTTTAACGTGTTTCTTGGAATCACTGGCGACTTCCCATTTCATCGCAAAGTCGTTGTCGGTGTCGACCGACCCATCCTTGGGCGGCAGGTCACGGACGTGCCCGAAACTGGCCAGAACCGTGTAATCCTTGCCTAAATAGCTGTTGATGGTTTTCGCCTTGGCCGGGGATTCAACAACAACAACGGGCATGGGAATCCTTCCGGGGCGATCAATTCAAACGCGGCAGATGTGGGGGCGGGGCAGGGGGTTTGTCAACGCGCTGTGTTGAGAAATGGTTTCAGACAGCGGGATTTCGACCCTTGGGTGAGTGATTTTTGCCGCGCGAAATTTTTGATCTTTACATAATTAAATTGTTATATAACATATGACGCATGAATGTATCGACACTGCCCACCACCGACGCCGCATTCGCGGCCCTTGCCGACCCGACGCGGCGCGCAATTCTTGCCCGCCTTGCGGATGGTGAGCTGGGCGTCATGGATATCGCCAGGCCGTTCAGGATGAGTCAGCCTGCGATCTCTCGCCATCTGAAAGTGCTGGAAGGTGCTGGCCTGATCGAACGGCGCATCGACGGCACACGCCGCCCCTGTCGCCTTGCGCCGCAAGGGCTGGCCTCGGTCGAGGATTGGCTGGCCGGGCTGCATCGCGTGATGTCGGCGCGCGATTGTCTAGCCCCCAAGTTCTGGGCCATTTCTGATTAGAGTTTCTGGCATTGGTGGTCGCATGTTCAGAGCCTGGTGCGGACGTGTGTGGTTGTACTGCTTAAGCCAATGATTGATGACGATCTGTGCCTGTTTCGTTGTTGTGAACCATTCAGCGTTGAGGATCTCGTGCCGGAGAGTGCCGTTGAACCTCTCGTTGTATCCGTTTTCCCAAGGGGACCCCGGATAGATTCTAATTGGTCGAACACCAACGCGAACCAACCACTCCTGCATCGCCTTGGCTACGAACTCTGGGCCGTTGTCGGAGCGGATATACTCCGGCGTGCCATGGCAGAGGAGCAGCGGATATAGCGCCTCCAGAACATCTTCGGCGCCCATCCTGCTGCGAACTTCCACGGCCAGGGCCTGCCGGGTGTACTCATCCAGAACGGTCAGCATCTTGTAGCTCCGGCCATTGCTGAGCTTGTCGTGAACGAAGTCGATGCTCCAGATGTGGTTCGGATGCGTCGGCCTGAGGCGAATGATCGAGCTGTCCTTGTGATAAAGCCGTCTGCGCTTCCTGTGCCGCTGCGGGAGTTGCAGTCCTTCTTCCTGCCAGAGACGCTCAACCTTCTTATGATTGACCCGCCAGCCCTCGATGCGCAGGAGTTCCGAAACTTTACGATAGCCGTAGCGCCCATATTGCTTGGCCAGGCGGATCAAAGCGAGCCGTAGAGCATCATCGTCTTTTGGCGCGGGTCGATATTGCAGAGAGCTTCGCGCCATACCGACGACCCGGCAGGTCCTCCGCTCCGAGGTCGCGAGCTTTTGGCGCGTATGAATAACGGCCTGACGGAGCTCCCCAGTCGTCAGGCCCTGGGCTTTAAGTAGTTCAGGCTTTCTTTGAGGATCAGCTTGTCCAATTCAAGCTCAGCGACGATCTTCTTGAGACGCCCATTCTCCTTTTCCAGGCTGCGCATCTCCGACAACTGCGACCGTCCCATACCACCAAACCGTTTCCGCCAGTTGTAATATGTCGCATCGCTGATGCCGACGCTACGACACGCCGATGCAACGTCACTTCCTCCCGTCAGCTTCAGCTCAATCTCACGCAGCAGCTTCAATACATCTTCGTCCGAATGCCGTTTCCGTGCCATTACATATTCCCCTCTCAAGACCAATGTAGTGGCCCAGTTTTAGGGGGGAAGGACACCCATGCCGGGGTCCAGCGCCAGGTCGTTGCCGATGGCGCGGATGTTTTTCAGGGCCGTGGCGCCGTCGCCAATCAGGGTGGCGCCTTTGACCGGCGCGCCGAGCTTGCCGTTTTCGACGCGGTAGGCCTCGGTACAACTGAACACGAATTTGCCGCTGGTGATGTCGACCTGCCCGCCGCCGAAACCGACGGCGAATATGCCGTCTTTGACGTCGGCGACGATGTCCTCGGGCGCGGCATCCCCGCCCAGCATATAAGTGTTGGTCATTCGGGGCATCGGCGTGTGGGCGTGGCTTTCGCGGCGGCCATTGCCGGTCGCCTCGACCCCCATCAACCGCGCGTTCTGGCGGTCCTGCATGTAACCGACCAGAATGCCATCTTCGATAAGTGTGTTTTTGCCCGAAGGCGTGCCTTCGTCATCGATGCTGAGGCTGCCGCGCCGGTCCGGGATTGTTCCGTCGTCCAGAACCGTCACGCCGGGGGCCGCAACGCGCTGGCCCATCAGACCCGCGAAAGCGCTGGTTTTCTTGCGGTTGAAGTCACCTTCCAATCCGTGGCCCACAGCCTCGTGCAACAAAATACCGGGCCAGCCGGGGCCAAGGGCGACGTCCATGACACCTGCGGGCGCCGGGACGGCCGACAGGTTCACGATGGCGATCCGCAACGCCTCGCGCGCCAAACCCTCCCAGTGGTCGCGGCCCAACAGACCGCTCAGCGGGATACGCCCGCCGCCGCCGGCACTGCCGGATTCGCGCCGCCCGTCCTGATCCACGATGACCGAGACATTGACCCGCACCATCGGGCGCACATCGCGGACCAAAGTGCCTTTGGGGCGCAGAATCTCAACCTCTTGCACGCTGGCACCGATGGTTGCCGTGACCTGCACCACGCGCGGGTCGAGGTCGCGCGCGAAAGCGTCGATTTCGCGCAAGGTTTCGACCTTGATCGGAAACGCGGCGTCCTCGACCGGGTTGAAATCGCCATAAAGCCTTACGTTCGTCGGGCGCGGGCCGGGGGCCATGACGCCGCCGCCGTCGCCCACGGCCAGGCGCACGGTGCCGACCGCGCGGGCCAGCGCGCCCTCGGAAATCTCGGATGAATGGGCGTATCCGGTCGCCACGCCGCGCACCGCGCAGGCCGAACCCTTCCGAGGTGGTGTAGTTGGCGGTACGCAAATGGCCGTCGTCGAACGACAATGTCTCGCCGCGGCGACGTTCGACAAACAATTCTCCGTCATCGGCGCCATCTGTGGCGGCGCGCAGCCGGGAAAGGGCGGCGTCGCGGTCGAGCGTGGTTTCAAATGGGCGGAACGGCGTAGAATCGGTCATGCGGCGGTGCCTTTCGGGCGAAGACGTTGGTGGGGTTCGCGGCTGAATGCCGCAAGGCTGCGGGCTTGTTCCGCCCCCTCTAATATGATTTCTAACGGCCAGGAAACAACGGGGGCCCGCATCGGGCGAACCGGGCAGGGCCGGAACGGGGGAAACGCCGCGCCGGACCGGGATCAGACAGGACCACGATGATGCAGATGAAATCAATCGCAACCGGGATCATGGCAGCCTTCTTCGGTGCGGCCGCACAGGCACAGGTGGCCGACCCCACGGGGCTTGAGGTTGTGGGCAAGCCGGATCCGGATGCAACGGGCTTCCAGCCCGCCGTGACCAGCCTGATGCAGGACATCGTGTGGCTGGACAACATGGTGCACGGGATCATGGCTGCGATCACCGTATTCGTCACATTGCTGCTGATCTGGGTGATCGTGCGCTTCAACCACCGCGCCAATCCCGAACCGGCGCGGTTCACCCACAACACCCCGATCGAGGTGACCTGGACTCTGGTTCCGGTGGTGATTCTGGTCTTTATCGGCGCATTTTCCTTGCCGGTTCTGTTCGATCAGCAGGAAATCCCCGAAGCTGACGTGACCATCAAGGCGACCGGGAACCAGTGGTTCTGGACGCATGAGTATGTTGACCATGAATTCGGCTTCGACAGCTTCATGCTTCCGCGCGAAGATCTGGCCGCTGCCGGGTACAACAATGACGAATACCTGTTGGCCACCGACACGGCCGTCGTGGTGCCGGTCAACAAGACCATCGTTGTGCAGGTCACCGGATCGGACGTGATCCACGCCTGGGCGATGCCCGCATTCGGCGTCAAGCAGGACGGCGTGCCGGGCCGCCTGGCCGAACTTTGGTTCAAGGCCGAGCGTGAGGGCGTATATTTCGGCCAGTGTTCCGAGCTTTGCGGCAAGGATCACGCCTATATGCCGATCACCGTAAAGGTCGTCAGTCAGGAAGCTTATGAAGCCTGGCTGGACAGCGCGATCGCCGAATACGCCGGAATTCCGCGCACCGTGAAGGTGGCCGCCGCCGACTGAAGTTTCGTGGGGAACCATGCCACATCGAAAGACTGACATGACCGACGCAACTGCGATCACTGCGGACTATGAGGCCGGGTTCGGCGACTATGTCGCCCTGCTGAAGCCGCGTGTGATGTCTCTTGTGGTGTTCACGGCGCTGGTCGGCCTTCTGGTTGCGCCCGGCGCGCTGCATCCCTTCGTCGGGTTCACGGCTGTGTTGTGCATCGCGGTCGGGGCCGGGGCCTCGGGCGCGCTGAACATGTGGTGGGACGCGGATATTGATGCGGTGATGAAGCGCACCGCGGGCCGTCCCGTGCCATCGGGCCGCGTCACTGCCGGAGAGGCATTGGCCATCGGCCTGACGCTCAGCGGGTTTTCCGTGATGATGCTGGGGCTGGCGACCAACTTGCTGGCCGCTGGTCTGCTGGCCTTTACGATCTTCTTCTACGCCGTCGTGTACACCATGTGGCTGAAACGCTGGACGTCGCAGAACATCGTGATCGGCGGGGCCTCGGGCGCGTTCCCGCCAATGATCGGCTGGGCAGCGGTGACCGGTGGCGTCGCGGTCGAAAGCCTTCTGATGTTCGCGCTGATCTTCATGTGGACGCCGCCGCATTTCTGGGCGCTCGCCCTGTTCATGAAGTCCGATTACAAGGACGCAGGCGTGCCGATGCTGACCGTGACTCACGGGCGGCGTGTCACCCGGACCCATATTCTGGCCTATACCGTTCTACTGGTGCCGGTTGCGATCTGGCTGGCGCTGACCTCGATCGGCGGGCCGGTCACGCTGGCTGCGGCGGTGGTTCTGAATGCGCTGTTCCTGAAAGGCGCCTGGGACATCTGGAACCGGGATGAAGGCGCGGCCGAGGCTGACAAATACCTGGCTGAGCGGAAGTTCTTCAAACTCTCGCTCGCCTACCTGTTCCTGCATTTCGGCGCGCTTCTGGTCGATGCAACCTGGCGGGCGCTGGTATGATCCGGGCCGAGCATGACATGCACAAGCGTCGCCTGTCGCGCAACGTCGGCGTCGGGCTGGCGCTGACCGCCTTTGGGGCGCTGATCTTTGGGCTGACGATTGCCAAAGTCTCGGCAAACGGACCGGTTGAAGGATACGACCACGTTTCGCGCCCCGCGCTGGCAGAAACTGAATGAGCGATCCGGTGATCCCTGACGAAGCTGCGGGCGCAGACCTGGCCCGGCGCAAGAAACGCACGGCGCGCCAGATGATTGGCGTGGCGCTGGTGATGGGCGCGCTGGCCTGGGCTTCGGTTCCGTTTTACAACTGGTTTTGCAGCGTCACAGGCTTTGGCGGCACGCCGCTGGTCGCGGCTGAGGCCCCCGCCGAGGTGCTGGATCAGACGGTTACAGTACGCTTTGATGCCTCGCTCGAACGTGGCATGCCCTGGACGTTCAAGCCCGAGCTGCGCGAAATCACCGCCAAGATCGGCGAACCGATGCTGGCCTATTACATCGCCCACAACCCGACCGACCGGCCCGTCGCAGGCAGCGCCAGTTTCAATGTCGCACCTTACGAGGCTGGCGGGTTTTTCACCAAGATCGACTGCTTCTGCTTTGAACTTCAGGTTCTGCAACCCGGGGAAACGGTGCGCATGCCTGTCACTTTCTTTGTTGACCCCGAAATGGTCGATGATCGCGACGCAAAGTTTGTCAAACACATCACGCTGTCCTACACCTTCCACGTAACTGACCTGCCCGAAGAACAGGCCGCGCTGGCCATCCCTTCGCAGCAGGACGACCTATAAGATCAGAGGGCCCCGCAATGGCACATGCAAAGAACCACGATTATCACATCCTGAACCCCTCGGTCTGGCCATTCATCGGTGCGGTTGGCGGCTTCGTCATGCTGTTCGGTGCGGTCTTGTGGATGAAAGAGGTTACGGCCGCCGACATCCCGCTTTACCCGTGGGTGTTCATCTTTGGCCTGCTGATGGTCGCCTATGTGATGTACGCATGGTGGGCCGACGTGGTTGAGGAAAGCCAGATCGGCGATCACACACCGGTTGTGCGCCTTGGCCTGCGCTATGGCTTCATCTTCTTCATCATGTCCGAGGTGATGTTCTTTTCCGCCTGGTTCTGGTCGTTCTTCAAGCACGCCATGTATCCGATGCACCCCGATGGCATCAGTCCTGCCGTGGACGGCGTCTGGCCACCTGCCGGGATCGAGGTCTTCGACCCCTGGCATCTGCCGCTGATAAACACGCTGATCCTGCTGTTGTCGGGCTGTGCGGCGACCTGGGCGCACCACGCGCTGGTGCATGAAAACAACCGTAAAGACCTGGTGAACGGGCTGATCATCGCCATCGCGCTGGGGGCGTTGTTTACCTTCTTCCAGGCGTATGAGTACAGCCACGCGGCTTTTGGTTTCTCGGGCAATATCTATGGCGCGAACTTCTTCATGGCGACCGGCTTTCACGGCGCGCATGTTCTGATCGGCACGATCTTCCTGTTCGTCTGCCTGATGCGTGCCCTGCGCGGCCACTTCACCCCCGAACGCCACGTGGGTTTTGAGGCTGCGGCCTGGTACTGGCACTTCGTCGATGTGGTCTGGCTGTTCCTTTTCGCCGCCATCTATATCTGGGGAAGCTGATAAGCGCCGAAATTCGGCCCCTTTGACAATTGCTCTGGCGCAGGTCGCGGCCTGCGCCTTTTTATGTGGATGACCATGACTCGACTGACCCTCATCATCATTGGTGCAATCGCAGGCTTTGTCCTGCTGGCAGCACTCGGCATCTGGCAGATGCAGCGCCTCGACTGGAAACAGAATGTATTGGGAGAGCTTGAGGCCGCCATGACCGCCGATCCGGTGGCCTTGCCCGCGATGCCGCAGGCAGAGGCGCATCGCTATCTTCCGGTCGCCGCCGAAGGTGTCTTCACCGGGGATGAACTGCACGTGCTGGCCAGCGTCAAAGGCGAAGGCGCTGTGTATCGCGTGATTGCCCCGTTCCAGACGACAGATGGCCGCCTTGTCATGGTTGATCGTGGCACGATCCCGACAGATCAGAAAGACACGGTTCGCGAACCTTCGGCGGCACGCGTTATCGGCAACCTGCACTGGCCGGACGAGGTTGACGAGTTTACGCCAGACCCCCAGCGCGAAGAAAACATCTGGTTCGCCCGTGACGTGCCGCTGATGGCAGCCGTGCTGGGGACCGAACCGGTTCTGCTGGTCGCGCGCGAAATTGGCGGTCTGGAAGCAACTACCACCCCGCATCCCATCGACACCTCGGGCATTCCCAACGATCATCTGCAATACGCGATCACCTGGTTTGCGCTGGCATTGATCTGGGCGGGGATGACAGTGACGCTGGTTCACCGTATCAGTCGTCCCAGACGGCGGCGGTTCTAAGGCGACACATTCCCATGCGTTACATTTCGACCCGCGGGCAAGCGCCCGCGTTAAGCTTTGAACAGGCGATGCTGACCGGGCTTGCCCGGGATGGCGGGCTATACGTGCCCGAAGATGTGCCGACCCTGACACAGGATGAGGTCGCATCGCTGGCGGGCCTGTCCTACGAAGAGGCGGCGTTCCGGATCATGTGGCCCTTCGTCGGCGACAGTTTCAGCCAGGCCGAATTGCGCGCCGCCATCGCCGCCGCCTATGACGGCTTCGGCCACGCCGCCCGCGCGCCGCTGGTGCAACTGGACGCGAACTACTTCCTGTTGGAATTGTTCCACGGACCCACGCTGGCCTTCAAAGATTTCGCCATGCAGCTGATCGGCCAGCTGTTCCAGACCGCCTTGGCGCGTTCGGGGCAACGTATCACCATCGTCGGCGCGACCAGCGGCGATACCGGATCGGCAGCGATCGAGGCGTTTCGGGGCCTCGATAACGTCGATGTCTACATCCTCTACCCCCATGGCCGCGTCAGCGAGGTACAGCGCCGCCAGATGACCACGCCCACGGAAGATAACGTCCATGCCCTCGCGCTCGACGGCGATTTCGACGATTGCCAGGCGATGCTGAAGGCGATGTTCAACGATTTCGACTTCCGGGATGAGGTTGGGCTGGCGGGCGTCAACTCGATCAACTGGGCGCGGGTGCTTGCGCAGGTTGTGTATTACTTCACCAGCGCGGTCAGCCTTGGTGCGCCGCACCGCCCGGTCAGTTTCACTGTGCCGACAGGGAATTTTGGCGATATTTTCGCAGGTCATATCGCCCGGAAAATGGGCCTGCCAATTGCGCAGCTGGTGATCGCGACTAATCAGAACGACATCCTGCACCGGACGCTGGAAACCGGCAGTTACTCCAAATCCGGTGTCACGCCCTCGATCAGCCCGTCGATGGATATTCAGGTATCCTCAAATTTCGAACGTCTGCTGTTCGACCTTTACGACCGCGACGGCGCGGCAGTGGCCGGGCAGATGGACGATCTGGCGACCACGGGGCAGTTCAAAATCTCTCAGGGTGCGCTGGAACGGTTGCGGGCGGAATTCACATCGGGCCGCGCGTCCGAGGCGGAAACGCTTGCCACCATCACCGCGACCCGCGCGGCAAGTGGCGAAACCCTCTGCCCGCATTCCGCGGTCGGCGTGAAGGTCGCCGCCGACCACATTGGCGCGACGCCGATGATCACGCTCGCCACCGCCCACCCGGCCAAGTTCCCGGATGCTGTGGAAAATGCAACAGGGGTGCGCCCGGCCCTTCCCAACCGGATGGCCGATCTTTATGACCGATCAGAACGAGTGACGCAGGTCGAAAATGGCCTCGCCGCCGTCGAAAATCTGATCCGGGGGCGTCGCCAGACTTGACCGTAGAACTTGCCAGACTGCCCAACGGGCTGCGTGTCGTGACCGAGAATATGCCGGGCCTGAAAAGCGCCTCGGTCGGGATCTGGGTGACCGCCGGTGGCCGGCACGAGCGTCTTGAACAAAACGGCATCGCGCATTTCCTGGAACACATGGCCTTCAAGGGGACCGAGCGGCGTTCGGCACTGGAAATTGCCGAGGCGATCGAGGATGTCGGCGGCTTCATCAACGCCTACACAAGCCGCGAGATGACGGCCTATTACGCACGCGTTCTGGAAGCCGACGTGCCGCTGGCGCTGGATGTGCTGGCCGACATCGTCCTGAACCCTGTCTTCGACCCGGCCGAGATCGAGATTGAGCGTGGCGTCATCCTGCAAGAGATTGGCCAGGCGCTGGACACCCCCGACGATATTGTCTTCGATTGGCTGCAAGAGGTTGCCTATCCAGACCAGCCCATCGGCCGCACGATCCTTGGCCCGGCAGAACGTGTCGGCGCGTTCAATCGCGATGATCTGGCGGGCTTTGTGACCGAACGCTATGCGCCCAGCCAGATGATCATCGCCGCAGCTGGGTCCGTCGATCATGACGCGCTGGTGCGGATGGCCGAAGATCTGTTCGGCGCGATCCCTGCGCGCGATACCGGCCCGGCCAGTGCGGCGACGTTCAGCGGTGGCGAATTCCGCCGCGCCCGCAATCTGGAACAGGTGCATTTCGCGCTGGCCGTGGAATCGCCCGGCTACAGGGATGAAAACATCTATACCTCGCAGATCTTGGCCTCCGCCCTCGGCGGCGGCATGTCATCGCGCCTGTTTCAGGAAGCGCGCGAAAAGCGGGGCCTGTGTTATTCGATCTTCGCGCAGGCTGGGGCCTATTCTGACAGCGGGCTGATGACGATCTATGCGGGCACCGGCGCTGACGAGATTGCAGGACTTGCCGAACTGACCATTGATGAGTTGAAGCGCGCCGCCGATGACATGACGCCCGCCGAAGTCGCGCGCGCCCGCGCCCAGATGAAAGCCGGGTTGCTGATGGGGCTGGAAAGCCCGTCGTCGCGCGCCGAACGCATCGCGCGCCTGCTGGCAATCTGGGACCGGGTGCCTGATCTGGATGAAACCGTCGCGCGGATTGACGCGGTTACCACCGGCGATGTCAAAGCACTGGCCGCAGGAATGGCCGGGGCAGGGGGCGCGGCGCTGGCGTTGTATGGTCCTGTCGACAAGGCCCCGGATCACGCCGCCCTGTTGGCGCGCCTTGCGGCGTGATGATCTGGTTTCGCCGCCGCCTTCGGATCGAAACCGCGCGGCTGACGCTGCGCCCGCCTGCCCACGCAGATTACCGCCCCTGGACCGCCCTGCGCCGTGACAGCGCCGATTTTCTGACCCCGTGGGAGCCCGCGTGGGCACGCGATCACCTGACCCGCAAGGCGTTTTCCAACCGGGTCTATTGGGCACAGCGCACGATCAATGGTGGTACGGCGCTGCCATTGTTTCTGGAACGGCGCAGCGATGGCGCACTGCTAGGCGCGATCACGCTGGACAACATCCGCCGCGGTCCGTCGCAGGCGGGCACGCTGGGCTATTGGATCGGGCAGCGCCACATCCGACAGGGCTTCATGCGCGAGGCGATCATGGCCGTCGTCCACCACGCGTTCACAAACCTGGACCTGTCCCGGATCGAAGCCGCGTGCCTGAAGGAAAACGAGGCCTCTCGGGGTGTGCTAGAGGCGACTGGATTCAAATATGAGGGCGTCGCCCAAAGCTATCTGCAAATCGGCGGGCGATGGCGCAATCACGTGCTTTACGCGAATTTGCGCAGTGACCGGCGGGGCCGGACCACGGCGGGATAGGGGCCGTCAGGCAATGTAATTGCCGCGCAACCCGTGCCATTTGCGGCGCATATCATCGGCGATTTTCATGTATTCACGCCGTTTGGCATCGTCGATTTGCCCATCTATGGTCAGATCAATGTGCAGCAACACCAGATTGGCCATATATGCCGAACCTGGATTGCGCTGGCGGAAATACTCGATCGGATCAAGCTCATCCTCGAAAATCAGCGAATGGTCCAGGCCCATGTATTCCATCGCTAATCTCGTGCGGATGCATTTATCGCAGACGCCGCAATTTCCACCGTGTTCCTGTTCGACCAGACAAAAACCGAGATGACCAATTAGATCCGGTGCATTTTCATAGATTGTTTTAATCTTTTCGCCGCGGCTTGGAAGCGACCCGAGCATTTCGACCTGGAACTCACTGGTCGAAAGATATTTCGAAATACCTTCCGCACTGCAAAAGGTTGTTGCAACCAACTGACCCGCTGCCGAAAAATCGCCGGAAAATGCGCCGCCACCCATTCCGTACCCGGCAAAGCCGAGGCATGTCGTCAAGAATAAAACATTGAAGGAATCATATTGTGTTTTGTACGACAGGCTCAGATCTGTTCGCAGTTCCTGCAATTCCAACGAAAAATGATCCGCGACTTTCTGCATTCGTTTCTGGCGACCGCTAAAGCCAGAATAGTTCTCCATCGGAAAGTCAAAACCGCGGATCGACAGCCCGTGCGCGAATTCAGGGTTGGTAAGCGCGCTGTAGGCTGATTGTGTTGAAAAACTCCGTTTTAGGGCCTGAACGATGATTTTTCTTTCCATGCAGCCCGATCCTAAATTTTTGGCGCGGGGGTCGGCCCAAATCGCCTACATGCGCTCACGCGCAGCCATGCGCTGTCTCGTGGTCAAAGCTTTCCGACTATTTCGCTTCATAGGTTTTCGCAAGAAATCCGCGACGCTCTGATTTCGGAGTTTTTCAACACAATCGGCTGAATCAATTCCACCGCTAATGCACAATATTCGTTCCTCGGACGCGGGTGCCCGATCCGCAACGATATTGGTGAATTCAATATCCATCGGTGAAGCGAACTGCGGCGTGCGTTGCTGCCAAATGCTACCGATGCGCGCCGCTGCGTTGGCGGCAGATTGCGAGATTGGAAGATCAAACCGGAATGAAACACCGCGTCGAATGGATTGTGCGGCGAGTGTGAAGACCGCGAAATCAAAAGTCTCGAAATTCGGCAGCGGTCGATCCATTTCAAAATAACGCGTTTTCTTCCCAATTCGAAAAAGCAACCGATTGCCCACGGCGTCAATATCTGCGTGGTGCCTTGGTCTTGCCGACCTGACAATGTTCAGGAATTTCCGGTGAACCTTGTCGGAAAGGGTGCCCTGTGTACGATCCATTCAAACAGCTCTGTCTTGATATGTGTCAACGGTTAAGTCGATTTTATTCTTGCACCGCATCAGCTTGCGCGCTTTCCAAGCTTTGGTGCCTTGAAACCGGTCAGACGTGCGCGGCATTTTTCAGCGGCGCCTATTATCCGATTGTGTTGAAAAACTCCGAAATCAGAGCGTCGCGGATTTCTTGCGAAAACCTATGAAGCGAAATAGTCGGAAAGCTTTGACCACGAGACAGCGCATGGCTGCGCGTGAGCGCATGTAGGCGATTTGGGCCGACCCCCGCGCCAAAAATTTAGGATCGGGCTGCATGGAAAGAAAAATCATCGTTCAGGCCCTAAAACGGAGTTTTTCAACACAATCATCCTGTCTCTCTCCGGTCCGGGTTGGGTGCGAAGCGCCAGACCTTCAAGCCTGTATAAGGTCAATAGGAGGGTGGTTCGCTTGTTGTCAGTGTGGTTTTCGTAAAATGCCACCGGATCACGCGTGTCGGCAAACAGAAGTGTTTGCGACATTCCATTCAGATCAAGCGCAAACCTTGCGCGCATGCATTTTTCACATTCGCCACAATTGCCGCCATCAACCGGGTCGAAAAAGCAGAATCCCAAAAGGGAAACGAGTTTCGGATCCCTGTCGTATAGTACTTTTATTTTTTCAAATCTGTCTGGTTCTCTGCCGAAATGATCGAAAGGAAGCGTTGGCGTTCCCAAAAAACCGTCAATACCCGGGACATTGCTGGCCGTTGTTGACAGCATTGATTCTGGAATTGTCTGATCAGCGGCAAATCCGCAACGAGCCAAAGAATTTCCGGCGAAATGCAGGCAACTGTATAGAAGAAGCGTATAATAAGCTTCCCGCGCGCGCAGACTTTTGCGGATATTCGTGCGAACGATTATGGGGTCCAGGCCAAAGTGATCCGCGATCTCGGAGATTTTCGCCATCCGCCCGCCAAATCCTTGTGGATTGTCGAGCGCGAAATCCAGACCGTGCAAAACCATTCCGTGGGTATAACCCTTATCTTGGGATGCCTCGATTGCCGCATGGGTCGAATCCACGCCGCCGCTAAGGCACAGAATTCCGCCGGTGCGTGGTGTCGTCGGGTCTGGGACGATATTGGTCAGTTCAAGGTCCAGCGGATGCGACGTGGACGGAAACCGAACCGACCATAACACAGAGATCCGCGCCAGCGTGATCGCCATACCTTCGGAGACAGGCAAATCAAATTGAACCGGAACACCGCGTCGAATGGCCAGGGCCGCAATTATGATGGCTGCAAAATCAAAGGTCTCGAATTCCGGAAGATCCCGATCAGCCTCAAGAAAGTGGACCCTATCCCCCATCTTGAATTCGAACCTGTGCGGTTCGACCTTGGTTTCAACGATGATCCGTTTTCGATAGGGCTGTGCTGCCTTGACGGCTTGGTGTTTTAGCCAGTCGATCATTGCCAGGCCTCTTTCCTGTTCTGTGCTCAGCCAGTCTATGCGAATACCACGCGCCGCAGCGTGCCGGGGTGTTCCTCGGTCTCAGCAATTTTACTAAAAGATTTCAGCCAATTGTGCTATAGGATTGTCATGCGCCCTGTCGTCCTAACGTTTCTGTTTGCCGCTGTGCTGTTTGCCGGGTTTCCTGACCCTGCCAACGCTCAGGATCGCCGGCCCAGCCATTGCATCGCGCTGGCTGACGCGACGCCCGGCATCGAATTCCTGCACCGTGCCAGTTTTTCCGCGCCGCTGGAACGCAACACGGTGCGCCTCAGCTATATCGCGCATTCGATGTACCTGCTGGAGACTGAGGGCGGGTTGAGTGCGGTGACCGATTACACCCGCTTCATCGGGCCAACCAGGCATGTGCCCGATGTTGTCACCATGAACCACGCCCATGACAGCCACTGGACGGCCAGCCCGGATCCGGCCATTCCGCATGTGCTGAAGGGCTGGGGCAATGGGCGCGAACCGGCGGATCATCACCTTGACCTGGGCGAGATGCTGGTCAGGAATGTCGCGACCGACATCCGCAGCCGTTATTTCGACGATGTCGAAAAATTCGGCAACTCGATCTTCGTGTTTGAAGTTGCGGGCCTGTGCATCGGCCACCTTGGCCATTTGCATCACGAACCGGACGCACAGCAATATGCGGCCCTCGGGCGGCTGGATGTGGTGATGGCGGCGGTGGATGGCGGGATGACCGTCGACCTGCCGACGATGATCCGTATTCTTAAACGATTGCGGTCGTCCATTGTGCTGCCGATGCACTGGTTCGAAGGTGGTTCGCTAGAGTTCTTTTTGGCCGGGATGAGCGACGAATTCGACATCCAGCGCCCCGGCCAGAACTGGATCGAGGTTTCGGCACGCTCGCTGCCCTCACGCCCCACAGTGGTTGTCCTGGACCCGGAGTATCTGAGTGATAACTAGGGGTATGAACGCCCCTTTGTACCCTGTCGATGACACGTTGATTGCCGCACTGCGCAAGGCCCTGCCAGATGGCGCGACCCGCGCGGTCCTGCCACAGGATCTGGAAGAACCGCGCGGCAAGTGGACCGGGCAGGCCGGGATCGTGGTGGCGCCAACCAATACCGATCAGGTGGCTCAGGTGATCCGCCTTGCGGCACAATCCCGCGTCGGCGTCGTACCGGTCAGCGGCGGCACCGGGCTGGTTGCGGGGCAGGTGGCCATGGACGGCCCGCCCCCCATTCTGCTGTCATTGGATCGGATGAACGCCATTCGCGGCGTGTTCCCGTCCGAGAATGTGCTGGTCGCCGAAGGCGGCGCGATCCTTGCCGATGTACAGGCCGCCGCCGAAGCGGTCGACCGGCTGTTTCCACTGTCGCTCGCCTCGCAAGGGTCGTGCCGGATTGGTGGAAACCTGTCCACAAACGCAGGCGGCGTGCAGGTGCTGCGTTATGGCAACGCGCGCGATCTGTGCCTGGGGCTGGAGGCAGTGCTGCCCAACGGAGAAATCTGGCACGGGTTGCGACGGCTGAGGAAGGACAACGCCGGTTACGACCTGCGCAACTTGCTGATCGGGGCCGAGGGCACGCTGGGCGTCATCACCGCGGCCAGCCTGCGCCTGTTCCCGCAACCGACCCGTCTGGGAACTGCGATGCTCGTGGTGCCTGATCCGACCGCCGCGCTGGACCTTCTGGCCATGGCTGGCAGTGACATGGGGCCAGGTGTCACGGCATTCGAACTGATCGACGGTATGGGGCTGCAGTTTTTGGATGAGGCGCGCCTGACCTATCACCGCCCGTTCCCGACCACCCCGGATTGGAGTGTCCTGATCGAGGTCAGCGCCTATGGCAACGCCGATCCCGACGCCGCGCTGGAGGCCCTGTTTGCCCGCGCGGCCGAAGCGGGCCTAGTCAGTGACGGCATCATCGCGCAAACCCAAAGCCAACGCGCCGATCTGTGGCAGATTCGCGAAACCATCCCCGAAGCCAACAAGCGGATCGGCCCCATCGCCAGCCACGATATCGCGCTGCCGCTGTCCGAAATCCCCGGTTTCATCGCAGACATGCCAACCCGACTGGCCGCGCTGGATGCGTTTCGCATCAACGCCTTCGGCCACCTTGGCGACGGCAACCTGCACTTCAACGTGTTCCCGGTGCCGGGGCGCAGCAAGGCCGACTACCCAGGTATGGGCGCACAGATTACCCGCATGATTCACGACCGGACCCACGAACTGGGCGGCAGTTTCAGCGCCGAACATGGGGTCGGGCGCGCCAAAGTCGCGGACTTGCAACGCTATGGCGACCCGGCGCGCCTGACAGCAATGCGCAGCATCAAGGCGGCGCTGGACCCAGCGGGGATCATGAATCCGGGGGCGGTGCTGGGCTGATGGGCGCGACAGGCGTTTCCGGGGGCGAGTGTCACTTCTTGCGGAACGCCAGTCGGATATCGTCAATCGCATCAGTCTGTGCCGATGACAGGTCGCCTTCGACCAATTCTGCCAGAATATCCTGAAGCACATCCCACGAGGCATCGCCTTCGATCGTGTTCAGACGCCGGCCAAGCCGTGGGATCGCCGGTTTGGGACGATTGTGTTGAAAAACTCCGTTTTAGGGCCTGAACGATGATTTTTCTTTCCATGCAGCCCGATCCTAAATTTTTGGCGCGGGGGTCGGCCCAAATCGCCTACATGCGCTCACGCGCAGCCATGCGCTGTCTCGTGGTCAAAGCTTTCCGACTATTTCGCTTCATAGGTTTTCGCAAGAAATCCGCGACGCTCTGATTTCGGAGTTTTTCAACACAATCGGACCATTGCTTTGCGTCAGAAGCCAACGGCCCAGAACTTCCATTTCTTCTGCTTCGGCTTCGTCACAACGCAGTTTTGTGCGCAGCATAAGGTGCAGGTGTTGACGCTGATCTTTTGTGGGAAGGTCGTCGAGCTCGATAAACGCTTGCGCGATCGCACAAATTGCGATGCGCGGATCATCAATGCCTTCGACCGGATGCGCATTCATTTGCCTGCGAAAAGCCAGCTTGCGCGGAGCATTCCTGACCGTCGCAACGACATCTTGGGCGGCGTGGATCGCGTCCCTCGGGTTGTTGCGCACCCACCACCAGATCGCGCCACCGATGGCCGTAAGGATCAACAGAATAATTGGCATCTCAAATTGCTCTTGGTTTTGATTATGAATTTGTTTTCAGGCTTGGGATTCAAGCTCCACTGAGTATTAGGATGACAGGCGCGGCGCAAATCATGCGTAAAACCAAACTGTTGTGGATGAATGCGCGGAACCTGTTCACGCAATTGATCGCTTGGCGACGGCAGCAGCCCGCAGCGCCTTATCCCCCCTCAAATTCGCACAAGGCATGCACAGCCATTCCAAGCGCTTCCAGCCGCTTGCGTCCGCCCAGTTCCGGCAGGTCGATCACGAAGGCGCAGCCGGTGATGTCGCCGCCCAACCGCTCGATCAGTTTTATCCCGGCCTCGGCCGTGCCGCCGGTGGCCAGCAGGTCATCGACCACCAGGATGCGTTCGCCGGGTTGGATGGCGTCGTCGTGAACCTCCATCACCGCCTCGCCGTATTCCAGAGAATAGTTTTGTTCGATGGTCGCGCCCGGCAGCTTGCCCTTCTTCCTGATCGGCACGAAACCGACCGACAGCTGATGCGCGATGGCCCCGCCGAGAATGAACCCGCGCGCCTCTAGCCCCACAACCTTGTCGATATCGGTCCCCGCATAGGTATGCATCAACTGATCGATGGCAATCCGAAACCCGCGCGCATCCGCGAACAGCGTCGTGACATCGCGGAACATGATCCCTTCGTGCGGGAAATCCGGGATGGTGCGGATGTAGTCTTTGATGGATTTCATTGGGTGTCCTTTGTGATGATCTCGCCCCGATCCCGTCCCGGGCGTGCACATTGGTGTTCAGCGCATTGGATAATGCAGGTGAAGTGCAGCGATATCTTGGCGGCTTAGGCTCAGTCGCATGTTTGAATTCTGTGCCGCGATTGTTGCGGTTTTATAGAAGTTGCCGGTGATATCGGCCAATAGCCCGAGGCTCTGGTATAACTCCTCAAGCACAATGGACTTATACGTATATGCCGTGTGTCCGGGTGCTATGACAATCACACCTCGATAGATCGATTTCGACGGCCCTCGCCACCAAATACGAGAGGAAGCCGCTTCGATCTTGGTCCCGTCCATCCCACGAATGCGCGATCCGCGCAGAACGCTGTTTTGCGGAACATTCAATAGAAAGATATTAATGTCTGCCTTTGCCGCAGGCGCCACTCGTCGCAAGACGATGTTTGATCCGGCATTGTTTATCTTTTCAATTGCTCGATTTATTGCATCATCGACAATACGCGCCTCACGCTTTGGGTAGCCGTCTTCGATACGGGCAAGCGCAACACGAACGTCGCGCTGTCGAGCCTTTGGCCAGCGCACCAATGGTTGCTGACACGCACCTCCGGGTTTCGCCGCACAAGCCAGAGCTCGATAAAAATCCTCGTCAGGTACGTGCTGGTCCAGATGAACAACATTTTCAGCAAAAGCCATTTTCGGAATGCATAAGAGCAGTACAAACAGAAAAACCCTCACAAAACCCGCCCCGCCACCGCGTCCAGCTTGGCCACGACCGCGGGGTCGCGCGCCTCGGGGCCCGTCAGCACGGCAAATTCCAGCGCCAGGTCGCAGCCATGCGGGCAGGGCGCACGCTCGGCCCCGAGCAGCCCCGGCAGGCGTTTGACCAACCCGCGCGCCTTGTCGGCGTTGCCCATCAGCGTGGCGATGATCTGGGTCACGTCGACCTCTCCGTGGTCGGGGTGCCAGCTGTCATAGTCGGTGATCATCGCGACGCTGGCATAGCAAAGCTCGGCCTCCCTCGCGAGTTTCGCTTCGGGCATGTTGGTCATGCCGATCACGTCCGCGCCCCAAACCTCGCGGTACATCCGGCTTTCGGCCAGGGTCGAAAATTGCGGCCCCTCCATCGCCAGATAGGTGCCGCCGTCGTGCACGGTGATGCTTTCTGCGCGGGCCGCCTCGGCGCAGGCAGCGCCAAGGCGCGGGCAGGTCGGGTGGGCGACGCTGACATGGGCGACGCAGCCGGGGCCGAAGAAGCTCTTCTCGCGCGCAAACGTCCGGTCAATGAACTGATCCACGATGACGAAATCACCCGGCGCCATCGCATCCCGGAATGACCCGCAGGCACTGACCGAGATCACATCCGTCACCCCCAGCCGCTTTAACGCGTCGATATTGGCGCGATAGGGAACGCTGGTCGGCGAATGCACATGCCCGCGCCCGTGACGCGGCAGAAAGGCCATGGCGACCCCGTCCAGCCGCCCGGTCAGGATCGCGTCCGACGGATCGCCCCAAGGGGTCTGAACGGATTGCCACTCGGCCCCCACCAACCCGTCGATATCGTAGACGCCACTGCCGCCGATCACCCCGATCATCGTGTCCATTCGTCAGCCCTTCCCGGCCAAATTCGCTGGGTTTATCCTTGCCCAGACCATCGGGCCGAGTCCACCCACAACCCCGGTCACACCGCGCCGAACAACTCCAACAGGATGAGGCCTGCAAGCCCGCAGAACATCACTCCGAACACTGCCGAAATCACCCCTTGGGCGCGCTGAAACCACGCCAGGACCGGCGTGGTCGAAAACACCAATGCAGTGGTTGAATTCAACGCCGCGCTCAACACCGCGTATTCCACGACGATGGCCGCCAGAACCCAGTTGGGCGCGCCGACCGGGATGAACGCCGTCAGGATCGAACCAAAGAACAGCGGTGCTTTCGGGTTCAGCAACAAAACGACAAAGCCGGTGCGAAACGCCGCCCAACCCGATGCGGTCGTGCGATCTGCCGTCAGCCTGCGACCACCGGATGCCGCATTGCGCAGTGCGCCAATCCCCAACCAAAGAAGATACACCGCCCCGGCAAGTTTCAGTGCAAGGAACGCCGACGGCATCAGCTGAAACACAACCGCGACCCCCGCAACCGACAGAAATGTCCACAGGGTGACACCTGCCGCGATCCCCAATGCCGTCAAAACCCCCGCGCGCCGCCCGACGCTGGTAGAGGCCGCGATGATCGCCAGAAGATTCGCGCCCGGCGTCAGCCAACCTGCGATCTGGATCGCCGCCAGCGTGACAAACATGGGAATGAAGTCCATGGCACCCCTCTGGATCTTCTCGGCAATGTGTCAGCCGGGTGATCTGCATCCAAGCGATATTACCGATCCATGGCCTGCGACCGGTCATGCGCGCCCTGCAAAGCTGATATTCCGCCCAGCCGTTGCCAACAGGCCACCAATGCCGCTAAACGGGCACCGACAAATTCCCCGAAATCGGATACATACCCCTCGTGCCCAGCATCTTTTCTGCCGTCTCTAACGGCATTTCCCTGCCCGCGTTCGACCGCCGCCATACGCATTTCACGCCGCGCCGGTTGCGGATCGAGCTTCTGGCCGGGCTGACCGTCGCCCTCGCCCTGGTGCCCGAGGCCGTGGCCTTCGCCTTTGTCGCCGGTGTGCACCCGCTGGTCGGGCTGTATGCGGCGTTCATCGTCGGGCTGATCACGGCCGTTATTGGCGGGCGACCGGGGATGATTTCGGGCGCAACCGGCGCGTTAGCGGTGGTCATGGTGGCGCTGGTCGCCCAACACGGGGTGGAATATCTGTTCGCCACCGTGGTTCTGATGGGACTGATCCAGATCGGCGCGGGCATTTTCCGGCTGGGCAAGTTCATTCGCATGGTGCCGCATCCGGTGATGCTGGGCTTCGTCAATGGCCTGGCTATCGTAATTTTCCTGGCCCAGCTTGGCCAGTTTCAGGTGCCCGGAACCGCAGAACAATCAGGTCACGGGCTGGCCTCGGGGCAGTGGTTGTCGGGCTGGCCGCTGGTGACGATGCTGGCGCTGGTGGCGGCAACGATGGCGATCATCTGGATCATGCCGCGCCTGACCAACGTGATCCCCGCACCATTGGCCGGGATCGGGATCGTGGCGCTGGCCGTTGTTGCGTTCAACATCGATGTGCCGCGCGTCGGCGACCTCGCCTCGATCCAGGGCAGCCTGCCGTCGTTCCACATCCCGACGGTGCCACTGACGCTTGAAACCTTCCTGATCATCCTGCCCTATGCGCTGATCCTATCCGCCATCGGCCTGATCGAAAGCCTTCTGACCCTCAACCTCGTCGGAGAGATCACCAATAAACGCGGCGGAGCCAGCCAGGAATGCGCGGCCCAGGGCGTCGCCAACACGGTCACCGGGTTTTTCGGCGGCATGGGCGGTTGTGCGATGATCGGTCAGTCGATGATCAACGTGAAATCCGGCGGGCGCACCCGCCTGTCGGGCATCTCGGCCGCGCTGTTCCTGCTGGTCTTCATCCTGTTTGCCGCCCCGCTGATCGAACAGATCCCGCTGGCGGCCCTTGTCGGCGTGATGTTCATGGTGTTGATCGGGACGTTTGCCTGGAACTCGTTCAAAATCATGGCCCGCGTGCCGCGCACCGATGCGATGGTGATCGTTCTGGTGACGGTCGTGACGGTCGTGACGGTCTGGCAAGACCTCGCCATGGCGGTTGTGGTCGGGGTCATCGTCTCGGCACTTGCCTATGCCTGGCAGAATGCCACGCGCATCCACGCCCATATCGAAGACCGCGACGACGGCAGCCGTGTCTACCGCGTGCAGGGGCCGCTGTTCTTCGGTTCCAGTGCCGGGTTCGGAGAATTGTTCACCCCCGCGAAAGACCCCGACACCGTCATCATCGACTTCGCCGACAGCCGGGTTGCCGATCAATCCGCCCTGACCGCGATCGAAGCCGTGGCCGAGAAATACGAGGCCGCCGGAAAATCCGTGCAGTTGCGCCACCTCAGCCGCAGTTGCCACGCCCTGTTGTCACGCGCAGGACAGCTGGTGGTGGAGGAGGACGACGACCCGGATTACGAAGTTGCCGTCGACTATGCCGTGCGCGTCGGCCAATTGGGCGGCGGCCACTGAGGAATGAACATTGAAGGGGGAGCCGCTGATCAGGTCGGTGGCGCCTTCTTCGCGTGCGATCACGTCAGGTCAATCTCGGCAGGCATCGGGTTCCAGTCGAAATAGGCACGCACCAGCCCGTGATCGCTGGCGCCGAACTCCTCAAAATCCTCACGATTCAAATGATCGTTGAAAACTTCCATCTCGCGGAACGACCACTGGCGTTTGCGCGAATGGTCATAGAATTCCTCGGACACCAGAATGTGGTCCAGGCTTTCGCGTTTGTGCTTGTAAACATGGGTGTAATAAACGTGCCGCATGGATCGGTACTGCTGCAAGCGTTCAACCGAATACAGCCCCTTGTCCGAGGTTAGCCCGGCCCGGCTTTTCTGGATCACGCGATAAGTCGGTTGATCCGAAATCAGCTCGTTCGTGACCGACAACGTGTCATCGTTCAGGTCGCCCAGAACAACAGTGGGCGAAATCGCGGCGTCATCCTCTTGCTTCATCACGCCGTCCAGCATCGCGCGCAGCGCCCCTGCCTCCATCACCCGGCGAATATGGCTGACGGTGCTTTTGGTCAGATTGGCGTAGGTCTGTAACGCGACAGGGCGAGGTTGTGCGAATGACAGCCGCGCAGGGCCTTTCGACTTCAGGTGACACACATAGACCGAAACGCCCGGCGGCGTCGGGCGCGCGCCCTCTGATTGGATCACCGCATGCAGGATCGGGCGCGAGAAATGGTTAATCGTGACGGTAATCTCTTCTTCCGCACCGTCGGTTTCACGCAGCCCATCGAAGGTGAAATCGACAGGAAAATCCGCAATCCAATCCGCCCCAGGTGCCACCTGGCTGTTGCCATTGCGATCCTTGCGCACCGCCAGCGCCACCTGCGGGCGCCCGATCCCGGGCGCGTCACGCGCGATCAGATCGTAATCGTCAAACAGGTCCGCGGCGCGAAACGCATCCTCCAACGCACTGGCCGACCACAGTTCCTGAAACCCGATAACCTCGGCATCCAGCAGCACCAGCTGCGCCGCGATCCAGCCGACCTTGCGGGCGTATTCGGCGCGGCCTTCGGCAGAATCCTCGATCGGCGGAGAGTTGGAATAGGTCAGCCCGCCGGGCACCTGAAGGTTCAGCAGGTTGAACGTCGCAAAGCTGAGGTCGCGCATGTTGGTCTGGGCCATGATAAAGTCCTTTCGCTGTCAAATACCTGCGAAAGTCTAGCACAGCCGCGCGATTTGTCGCGCCCTTGCTCTATTCTCCGGGGCGCTTCAGGCTGAATACGTCCGAAACGCTGGTGTAATCGCGGTATCCAAGCCGGGCCAGCGGCTTGAACCGGGTCACTTCGAACAGACCGTCAACAATGCAATCGTCCCGCAGATGAATGCCGGTCACCTCACCAAAGGTGACATAGTTTTCCGCCCCTTCGATCTTGATAACCTGCGTCACGCGGCATTCCAGCGCTGCGGGCGCATGCGCGACACGCGCGCAATCAATGGTGTCGCACGCGGCCTTTTCGATGCCGGCAAGCTCGAATTCATCCACCTCTGCGCCCCAAGCACCCGAGGTCTGGTTCATCGCATCCTGCATCGCGGTCTCGACGATGTTGACGCAGAACACGCCGGTATCCTGCAATTGCGACAGGCTGTCCTTGCCGACCTCACGGTCTGGTTTGCCGCTGGTCGAGGCGAACATCACCTGCGGCGGCACATAGGCGACCCCGTTGAAAAAGGAATAGGGCGCCAAGTTGTCATGGCCATCGCGGCTGCGCGTCGAAATCCAGCCGATCGGGCGCGGCGTGATTAAGGCGTTGAACGGATTATGCGGCAATCCGTGGCCGTCTTCGGGGCGATAGAACATGTGAACCTCGGGTAAAAAATCGGCGATTTGTCACCGGGTTAGCCCCGTGCTAGGGCCAAATCCAGTGAAAACGTCCGAGGCGCGCGTGATCCGGATTGAAACAGAAACCCCCAGCGACTGGTGGGAGGTCGAGGCCCTTTATGACCTGTGTTTCGCGCCGGGCCGCGAGGCGCTGTCGTCCTATCGCCTGCGCGATGGCGTCGATCCGGTCGGTGCCATGTGCCGGGTCGCGCGGGATGAGGATCACGTGCTCGCCGGGGCAATCCGTGTCTGGCCGGTCGCCGTTGACAAGGCGCCTGCCTTGCTGATCGGCCCCATTGCCGTGCACCCAACGCGCCAGGGCGAAGGGCTGGGCGGCGCACTGATCCGCGATTGCCTGGCACAGGCGCAAGGCTGGGACCGCGCCATGCTGGTCGGGGATGCGCCCTATTACGGGCGATTTGGATTTTACCGTCTGCGTGATGTCATCATGCCGCCCCCGACCAACCCGGAACGGGTGCTTGGCCTGGAACTGACGCAGGACGCTTGGGACGGGGTCGCAGGACCGGTTCGCCGGCTTGACCCGAAGGCCGAATAGACAAGCCAAAGGTTTGTCGCGCTTGCAGCGGGCGGGGAAAAGGGGGCTGTCTGCCCCCTCTTGTCCTGGCGGACAATTCACCCCCGAAGGTATTTAAGGACTGATAATGTTCAGGGAGTCTTGTTCGTTTCCACCGCGCTGAACAACGACCCGGCATCTTTATGGGATGCCGGGCCGCCATTACCAGTCACGGTCATCAGCACCTCTGCCTGTACCGTGAGGCCAGTTTGGCGGATCTTGGTAAAGAATGTCTTAACTTCATTATCAGTCTGAAAATACCTTCGGGGGGTTTCGGTCACGAAACGTGACCGAATTCGGGGGGCAGACAGCCCCCGCCCGACCTGCGCAAATCCGCGCATCGCTGATTTCTGCGCGCCTGTTAGCGCAACCCGGGTTGCTGCTGCTGCTGGTGCGGGTATCTCCAACGCCAGGATCGGGCAAAAGACAGGAGCATTCCTCATGAAGACCACCAAAGCGGTTCGCGGTATTCTGGCGCGTTACGAGGGCGAGACACCGGGCGTGAAAGCCAAATTGCATTCGATCCTGATGCAGGGGCGGCTGGGCGGTTCGGGCAAGATGATTATCCTGCCGGTCGATCAGGGGTTTGAACACGGCCCCGCACGCAGTTTTGCGGCCAATTCGGGTGGCTATGATCCGCAGTATCATTACAAGCTGGCGATTGATGCCGGACTGAATGCTTTCGCCGCACCGCTTGGCCTGCTGGAGGCGGGGGCCGACACGTTTGCGGGACAGATCCCGACGATCCTGAAGGCGAACTCGGCCAATTCGCTGATGTCGGGCAGTGCAGGCAAGGACAGCGCCATCACCGCTTCAGTCGATGACGCGCTGCGGCTGGGCTGTGCGGCCATCGGCTTTACGATCTATCCCGGCTCGGACATGGCGCTGGGCATGATGGAAGAAATCCGCGAGATCCGCGCCGAGGCTGCTGCCGTCGGCATCGCCACTGTCATCTGGTCCTATCCGCGCGGTGAAGGCGTGTCGAAAGACGGCGAAACCGCCATCGACATCGCCGCCTATGCCGCCCAGATCGCCGCCCTGCTGGGGGCGCATATCATCAAGATCAAGCTCAGCACCGATCATCTGGAACACCCCGAGGCCAAGAAGGTCTATGAGGGCGAGGGTATTGATATCGCCGGTCAGGCCGCGCGGGTGCGGCACTGTATGGATGCGGCCTTTGCCGGGCGGCGGATCGTTGTCTTCTCGGGCGGGGCCAAGAAGGGCGCGGATTCGGTCTTTGACGATGCCCGCGCGATCCGCGATGGCGGCGGCAACGGGTCTATCATCGGGCGTAACTCGTTCCAGCGGCCCCGTGCGGACGCATTGGACATGCTGGGCAAGCTGGTCGATATCTACAAGGGCCGCGCCTGAGGGGGCCGCGCTTGCGGCCTTTTCAAGCGATGAGAATGGCCCGATCTCAGGCGTCGGGGATATCAAACCCCGGCGGGGCCAGCGTGAAGCCGTCAAATTGAAAGCCGGGGCTGACGGTGCAGCTGACCAGCGTCCAGTCCCCTGTCGAGCGTGCAGATTGCCAGTGATGTGGCGGGACGATCAGCTGGGGTGACTGCCCGGCCGCGATATCCGTGCCCAACCAGTCGGCGCGGGCTGGTCCGACCTCAAGGGGTGATTGTCGCAGGATCAGCGGCGCTCCTGCGTGAAACAGCCAGATTTCGGTCGCATCGACGCGGTGCCAGTGGCTGACCTGAGACTCAGGCAGCAGAAACAGGATCGCGGTGCCGCTGGGGCGTGTGCCGGGCGGGGCATCAGCGGCCCAGGTCTGGCGATAATACCCGCCTTCGGGGTGGGGGATAAGGTTGAAATGTTCAATGATGCTGGCTGCAGTCTGCATGGGGCGTGTCCCTAACCTGGTTTTGGTCCGGCGGCTTTCAGCATCGCCTCTTGCCGGGTGCTGACGCCGAGTTTTGCAAAGATGTTCGTGGCGTGATTGCGCACGGTCTTTTCGGAGACATTCAGCGTGCGGGCGATCTGTTTGTTGCTTTGGGCGTCGCAGATCAGTGACAGGATCGCGGCTTCCCGATCCGTCAGGTCAAACGCGGCCGCGTGTTCTGCCGCTGCCGGGACAGCGCCGAGGAAATCGAGCATTTGTCGGCTGAATTCGCCCCAGGCAAGCTCATCAACCTGCAAAACATGGTTGTCGCTGGCTAGCGGCATGAACGCCGCACCAGGGATGTCACGAGACAGCGCCTGGCCTTCGGCGATCGGCACCACTTGATCGCCGGTTGCGTGAAACACCAGGGTCGGCGCAAGCACCTGGGGCAGGGCGCCGCTCGCATCCATCTCTCCGCGCGCTTGCAACAGCCGCGCTCCGGCTTCGGGCGTCGTTGTGCGCAGGCACATGTCCGAGAACCAGCGCCGATGCTCGGCCGACCCATTCGGGACAAAGCGCGAGGTGAAGACATCTGTGAATGCCGGATTTTCCTGGGTGAAGCCGAGGCGAAAAACCTCGGTCACCGCGCGGTAGAGCGCGTCCTGTTCCGCGTCGCCGCGCCGGAATGCGCCGCGGGCATATCCGCCCAGGAAGATGATGTGAGAGATATCCGACGGATAGCGCGCGGCATAGGCCGCCGCAGCGCCCGCGCCCTGCGACATCGCCAACAGGGCAAACGGACGCGGCATCTGGGCGGCTTCGACCACCGTGCGCAGGTCGGCGACCCAATCGTCCAACGTCAGATTGCCAAGCATTGTATCGGACAACCCGCAGCCACGTTCGTCATAGCGAAGATAGTCGAAATGCGATTCCAGAAACGTAATCCAATGGGCCGATTGTGTTGAAAAACTCCGAAATCAGAGCGTCGCGGATTTCTTGCGAAAACCTATGAAGCGAAATAGTCGGAAAGCTTTGACCACGAGACAGCGCATGGCTGCGCGTGAGCGCATGTAGGCGATTTGGGCCGACCCCCGCGCCAAAAATTTAGGATCGGGCTGCATGGAAAGAAAAATCATCGTTCAGGCCCTAAAACGGAGTTTTTCAACACAATCGGCCCAGATCGGACTGTCGTCGTCATATTGCAGGTGGGTCAGCCAGTTTGCCGGTTTCACCAGCGGTACGCCCGACCCGCCGCGCACCCAGGCCAGCGAGGCACCGTCGTCAGCACGTGCATATTTCACCGGACGCATGATCGGCCTGCCTTTCGGGACAGATGTCCCAGCGAATTTCGGACCACAATGCGCGTATCGGGACATCTGCCCGATATCGCGCGGTGCGCTCTTACAGGCAGCTTAGGGGACATGAAGGGCGACGCAAACCGGGTCGCCAAATAACAGGAAAGGTGGACACCATGGCTGTCACCGACCGCGCCCCCGCATTCCGGACGATCCTGACCCGAATTCTGTTTTGGCTGATCGGACCGTCAGATACCGCCCGAAAGGTGCAGCGGCGCGCCCGGGCCGACGCCGCGTTTCGCCGCCGATTTGCAGATCGGCAGAACCATCCCCGCCGGAATCTGTGATTGAGCCGGCGTCAATCGGGAAGGGCTGAACGAACGAACGGCCAACCCCCAGAGATGAGATAGCTGGGGGGCCAGCTCCCAGACACGCGACTTCCTGGGGGACAGCCCCCAGACCCCCGGGATATTTTCAACAAGAAGATTTGCAGACGGGGCTGGTAGAACCGGCGCGCCTGATCCGTCAGGTTTGCCGCAGGATTGAACGGCCCGCATAGATTGCCGTGTCTTCCAGAAGCTCCTCAATCCGGATCAGCTGATTGTACTTGGCCAGCCGGTCGGAGCGTGCCAGCGATCCGGTCTTGATCTGTCCGCAGTTCGTGGCCACGGCAAGGTCTGCGATGGTCGCATCCTCGGTCTCGCCCGAACGGTGGCTCATCACGCAGGTCATCCGGTTGCGGTGCGCCATGTCCACGGCGCGCAGGGTTTCGGACAGCGTGCCGATCTGGTTCACCTTAACTAGCAGCGAATTGGCGGTTCGCGCCTCGATCCCCTGGGCCAGGCGTTCGGGGTTGGTCACGAACAGGTCGTCGCCGACCAGCTGCGTTGTTTCACCCAGAACCTCGGTCATCGTGGCCCAGCCGTCCCAGTCATCTTCGGATGCACCATCTTCAATGGAAAAGATCGGATAATCCGCCACCAGTGCCTGAAGATAGGCGACATTCTCGTCCGGGGTAAGGCTCAACTCCTCTCCCCTCATCTCATATTTGCCATCGCGGAAATACTCGGTCGCGGCACAGTCCAGCGCCAGCATCATGTCGTCACCCGGCGTATAGCCCGCTTTTTCGACGGCCTTCAGGATGAAATCCAGCGCCGCGCGGCTGGACGAGATATCGGGCGCAAACCCACCTTCGTCGCCGATCCTGGTGGACAGGCCAGCGGCGGATAATTCGCCTTTCAGCGTGTGGAACACCTCGGACCCCATGCGCACGGCGTCCGACAGGCTTTCCGCCCCGACGGGGACGATCATGAATTCCTGGATATCAATCGGATTGTCAGCATGTTCGCCGCCGTTCAGGATATTCATCATCGGCACCGGCAGAGTGCGTGCCGAGGTGCCCCCGACATAGCGGTAAAGCGGTTGCGCGGTGAAATCTGCCGCCGCTTTGGCAACCGCAAGGCTGACCCCCAACATGGCGTTTGCCCCCAGACGCGCCTTGTTCGGGGTTCCGTCCAGCTCGATCATCGCGCCGTCGATGGCTTCCTGTTCGGTCGCGTCGAAACCCACCAGTGCCTCGGCCAACTCACCATTCACGCCTGCCACGGCCTTCAAAACGCCCTTGCCCTTATAGCGCGCCTTGTCGCCATCGCGTAGCTCGACCGCTTCATGCGCGCCGGTCGACGCGCCAGATGGAACGGCGGCCCGCCCCATGGTGCCATCTTCAAGGATCACGTCGACCTCGACCGTTGGATTGCCCCGGCTGTCGAGGATTTCACGGGCGAGGATGTCGATAATCGTGGACATGGGGCAGTTTCCTTTGCGCGGTGTTTACGGATTGCGCGCGCTATAGCAGGCGCACCGGGCAGAGTGAATGGTGCGTGTTGGCGCTAACAGGCCCGCAGCCGCCTATTTCTTGACGCCGTACAGCTCTAGCCGATGACCTTTCAGCGTATAGCCCAGTTTGGCGGCGATTTTTTCCTGAAGCACCTCAATCTCGGGATCGACAAATTCGATGACCTGTCCGGTTGCCAGATCAAACAGGTGATCGTGGTGCGCACGCTCGGCATCTTCATAACGTGCGCGCCCGTCGCCGAATTCGACCTTCTCAAGTATCCCGGCCTCTTCGAACAGCTTGACCGTCCGATACACCGTCGCCAGCGAGATGCGCGGATCCTGCGCTGCGGCGCGGGCATAGAGTTCTTCCGCGTCGGGGTGATCGTCGGACCCTTCCAGTACCGAGGCGATGATGCGCCGCTGGCCGGTCATACGCAGACCTGCGGCAGCGCAGCGGGCTGCGATTGTATCATCGGCGTCGGGCAGGGCAGGGGCCATCACAGGGTCGTTCCACGAAACAGGGTCAGACCAGTCTAACGTGGTGTCGAGGCCTCGGCTATGGGTTTGAGGAGCCGCGCGCACCGGGGGCTGACCCTAAAAGCACAAGCGCCCCTCCATCACCTTCACGGCCTGGCCGGACACGACGAAACTGCGCGCCTTTCCATCAGAAACGGTGACTTTGACCCCGATTGATGACGGACGCCCCATTTCCACGCCCTGGGTGATGTCAAACACCTTCGATTCGCCCGCCAACTCGGCCAGATAGCAGGCCAGCGCGGCCGAGGCGCTGCCAGTCGCCGGATCTTCGGGGATATTGGACAGCGGCGCAAACATCCGCGCGAACAGTGCGTCGCCCTGGCGTACATAGACCATGGCCGAAAAGAAATCGTCGCGCACCGGATAGGTCCGCGCACAGGTCTGAAAAGCATCGGTGACGGGACGCGCGGCGCGCAGGGCCTCCATCCCCGACAACTGGGCAAAGGCGAACGGCAGGCCGACACCGGCCATGGTCGGCGCATGCGTGTCAGACCGAATCGCATCCGGCGCAAGGCCGATGCAAGCGGCCATCAGCGCCGGGTCGACGGCGGCCCCAACATCCAGCGGTACGGTCGAGGTGAAGCTGGCCACATCCCCATTCACGACACAGGCAATCGGCCCGACCCCCAACTCCAGCGTCAGATGGTTTCCGCGCCCCATCGCCGCCAGTGCGATGGCGGTGCCAATCGTCGGGTGGCCCGCGAAGGGCAGCTCGCTCACCGGGGTGAAAATGCGGGCGCGTGCGGTGTGGTCAGGGTTTTCGGGCGGATAGAGGAACACCGTCTCGGACAGGTTGAATTCACGCGCGATCACTTGAAGCTGCGCATCCGGCAGGGCCGTTGCATCGGTGACGATGGCCAGCGGATTGCCGCGAAAGGCGCGGTCGGTGAAAACGTCATAGATCAGGTAATCGGACATGATTTGCGCCCCTGTTTGCGGTCGCTCGCAAGCTATCAGAGGGTCCGCCCGCAGATCACATGATAAATTGTTAAGGCTTCTTCACAGATCCCAATTGGTCGGCCTTGACCGCGCCGCGCTTTCCAATCGGACGATCCGGCCCGACGGTGCTGTCCACGGCAGTTTGCGCTTCGATTTCGGCGTCAACCTCGGCCCCGAACAGGATCACGAAGGCCGACAGCCACAGCCAGATCAACAGGATGATGACCCCGCCAAGCGCGCCGAAACTTTCCTGATAGCTGGTGAAATTCGACACATACCAGGTGAACACCGCCGATCCTGCCAGCCACAGCGCCGTCGCAAGCAGCGCGCCGGGTGTCAGCCAACGCCAGTCCGCCGCGCGCCGACACGGGCCGATGCGATAGAACAGTTCCAGCCCCAGAATGGTGAACACCAGCATCACCACCCAGCGCAGCTGTGCTATCGTGGCCTCGAACTCATCACCCAGATGCGCATAGGCCAACACCGCCGGGATCACGGTGGCCAGAGCGACGGCCATGATAAAGCCGATGATCAGCCACAGGGTCAGCGCGAAAGTGGTCAGGTAAAGGCGGATGAAGCTGCGCCGCTCAACCTCCTGATAGGCGATGTTCAGCCCGTCAATCAGGCTGCGCACCCCGCGAGAAACGGACCAGAACGCAATCAGAAAACCGATGATCGCGGTCAGTCCCAGCCCGCCGGTCTGACTGCCGGCAACCCCGGTTGCCTGGTCAATGACGATGGTGGCGGCGGCGTCTGGCAGCAGCGCGCCGATTTTGGTGATCTCTGAGACGATGATGGCCGGGTCGGTCCACAGCGCGGCCAGTGCGGCGCAGGCGGCGATGCCCGGAAACAGCGCCAGCAGACCATAGAAGGCCACACCGGCTGCGATCAGGCCGATCCGGTCGCTTCGCAACCGCTTCCACAGGCGCAGCCCGATGTTGAACCAACCGCGCAGCGGTATCCGATGCGGCGCGGTGGCGTTGCGGCCACGTCCGATCTGTTGCTTGGCCACGGCGTCAGGCTGATCGGTGTCGCACTGATCAGTGCCACGCGGCACAAGGGATGGGTCCGATTGTTCGCCCTGCAACGGGTCCGGGTCAGACAAGATCGGGTTCGCGCCCGATGCGACGCGCCAGCGGGGCAACCGTCAGCCCCTGGATGATGATCGAGAACAGCACAACCATGTATGTGGCGGTCAGGATCAGCGGTTTCCAGTCCCCCTCGGGCAGGGACAGCGCCAGCGCGACCGAAATACCGCCCTTCAGCCCGCCCCAGGTCATGATCCGCACGGTTCCCGGCGTGAATTCGCGCAGCGGGCGCAGCAGGCTGACCGGGACCAGTACCGCCGCAAAACGCCCGAACAGCGCCAGCGCGATGGCAAAGAACCCGGCCGTGGCCAGATCGGCGGAAAAGGCGACGGCGAAGACCTCGAACCCGATCAGCAGGAACAGCACGGCGTTCAGGATCTCGTCAATCAGGATCCAGAACCCTTCGACATATTGGCGGGTCTGTTCGCTCATCCCATGTTTCGCGCCGATATCGCCGATCAGAAGCCCCGCGCAAACCGCCATGATCGGGGCCGAGACATGCAGCCAGACCGCCAGTTCATAGCCGCCGAAGGCCAGGCCCAGCGTCAGCAAAACCTCCAGCGCGTAATCGTCGATCCGCCGCATCAGGCGGAACGTCAGCCAGCCCAGCACAATGCCCAGAAGCGCGCCGCCCAAAGCCTCCTGCAGAAACAGCTGTGCGGCCCCCGACAGGCCCGAGCCGTGATCGTCCCCATGGGGAAACGCCAGACCGACCAGCACCAGAAACACGACATAGCCGACCCCGTCGTTGAACAGGCTTTCCCCGGCAATCTTGGTTTCCAGCGATTTTTGCAGGTTCGCCTCTCGCAACACGCCCAGCACCGCGACCGGGTCGGTGGGCGAGATCAGCGCCCCGAACACCAGCGCCACCATCAGGGGCATCCCCGTCAGCCAGGAAAACCCGAACCCGACGATCACCGTCGACAGCGCCACGCCCATTGTCGCCATCAGGGCCACGACGCCCCACTGCTTTTGCAAATCCGACAGCTTCACATGCAGCGCACCCGCGAACAGCAACAGCCCCAGCATGCCCTCCAGCAGCGCCTCAGAAAATTCGATGCCGCGCACGAAACCACGCACCTGATCGGCCACGCCAAGCGATGGCATAACCAGATCCAGCCCCATGATCCCAAGCGAGGCCGCCAGCGCGACCACCAGAATTCCGATGGACGATGGCAGCTTGAGGAAGAAGTAATTCACCGACCCGAACAGCCCGGCGAGCACGATCAGAAGTGCGGCGATTTGCAGGAATGTCATGGGCGGGCCTGTCCGATGATTGGGTGGTTATTGGGGCGGTTGCGCCGTCCTAACATGGCGCGCAGGGTGGCGGAATGGCTTTGGTGCGGCGTGCATCTGCCCCTTGCGGATCATCACACCCTTACTGACCGCTATGACCGGCCTTTCTCGGCCCGTTTTGCCGCATCCCACAGCGCGTCCATTTCGGCCAGATCGGATTGCGCCGGTGTTTTGCCCTTTTCGGCCAGCGCGCCCTCGATACTGGCAAAGCGGCGGGTGAATTTGGCGTTGGCGGCGCGCAACGCCTCCTCAGGGTCGACGTCCAGATGGCGCGCCAGGTTGACCATGACAAACAGCAGATCGCCAAATTCCTCGGCCACCTCATCCGGCCCCAGATCCTCTTTCGCCTCGACCAGTTCGAGCGATTCTTCGGCCAATTTGTCGAGCACCTCTCCGGTCGTCGGCCAGTCGAACCCGACCCGCGCGGCGCGTTTCTGCAGCTTTCCTGCACGGGTCAGCGCAGGCAGGGCCAGCGCGACGCCATCCAGAACGCCCGCCGAGCCGCGCTCGGCGGCTTTCGCAGCCTCCCAATCCTTCGTCTGCTGTTCTGCCGACTTGTCTCGGCTGTCATCGCCGAACACATGCGGGTGCCGGTCAACCATCTTGTCGGAAATCCCGCGCACCACATCGTCCAGCGTGAAATACCCAGCCTCTGCAGCCATCTGGCTGTGATAGACGACCTGAAGCAGCAGATCGCCCAGTTCGCTCGACAGGCCGGGCCAATCCTTCTGGGCAATCGCATCGGCAACCTCATACGCCTCCTCAAGCGTATAGGGCGCAATCGAGTCGAAATCCTGCTCGATATCCCAGGGACAGCCTGCATCGGGGTCGCGCAGCGCCGCCATGATCGCGCGCAACCGGTCCATGCCGCCATCCCGGTCCCGTATCAGGTCATCACCCATTGCTTCGCCCCGCTTCCTCTGATTGGGTCGTTATCGCAACGAACCACCCGGACTGTCGAGCCATGCCCATCCTCAACCGCATCGGAGATTTCGCGCCCCAGATGGCCGAATGGCGCCAGCATCTGCATGCGCACCCGGAGCTGAGCCTGGAGTGTCACCAGACAGCGGCCTTCGTGGTCGAAAAACTGCGTGAGTTTGGCATCACCGATATCCATGAAGGGATCGCGACCAGCGGTGTGGTGGCGATCATCGAAGGACAGGGCGAAGGCCCAACCATCGGACTGCGCGCCGATATGGACGCGCTGCCGATTGTCGAGGCGACGGGTGTGGATTATGCCAGCCAGACCCCCGGCGTCGCCCATTCCTGCGGCCATGACGGGCATACCACGATGCTGCTGGGGGCCGCGAAATACCTGGCCGAAACCCGTAACTTCAAGGGCCGCGTGGCGCTGATCTTCCAGCCCGCCGAGGAATCCGTCGGTGGTGGCCGCATCATGGTCGAGGAAGGCATCCTCGACACATTCGACATCGCTCAGGTCTATGCACTGCATTGCGATCCGGAAATTGACGCCGGGCTGATCTCGACCACGCCGGGGCGGATTATGGCGGCGGTGGATGATTTTTTTATCACCGTGACTGGGCAGGGCGGCCACGGTGCCTATCCTTACGAAGCGGTGGACCCGATCCCGCCCGCGCTGGCCATGGCGCAGGCGTTTTCCACCATCGTCAGCCGCAATGTGCGCGCCAAAGACGAACTGGTCGTGTCGGTCACGCAGATCAGCGCCGGATCGGCGACCAACGTGATCCCCGCTGATGTGACCATCGCGGGCACGGTGCGGACGTTTGACACCGGCGTGCAAGACATGGCGCGCCGCCGCATGGAGGAGATTGTGTCAGGTCAGGCGGCGGCCTTCGGCTGCACCGCTGACCTGGACTATCGCATGAATTACCCGGCAACGATAAATGACGCCGACAAAACCGCCTTCGCCACCGCCGTCGCGCGCGAGGTTGTCGGGGATGCGGCGACCATCGCCGATCGCTTACCCGATATGGGGGCCGAGGATTTTTCCTATTTCCTGAACGAACGCCCCGGCTGTTACGCATTTCTGGGGCAGGGCATCGGGCCGTTCTGCCACCACCCGGCGTTCAACTTCAACGACGCGGTGGCCCCGATCGGCGCGTCCTATTTCGCCCGCCTCGTCGAAAAGGCCCAACCGCTATGACTGACACAAATGCCGATCTTGCCGCGCTGGACGCGGCGCATAACCTGCACCCGTGGAACCAGATGCAAGGCGCGCCGGAACGCCGCGTGATCGTCAAGGGCGACGGGCTGCTGCTGTGGGATGATCAGGGCAATCGCTATCTGGATGCGGTCGGCGGGCTATGGTGCACGCAGATCGGGCTGGGCCGCAGCGAGATGGCCCAGACCATCGCCGATCAGGCGCAGCGGCTGGCGTTTTCGTCGACCTTCGTCGATATGTCGAATGGCCCCGCCGCACGTTTGGTGGCCAAACTGGCCGAACTGGCGCCGGGTGATCTGAACCGGGTTCACCTGACGACGGGGGGGTCCACCGCGCTCGATTCCGCCTTCCGCATGGTGGCTTATGCGCAGGCGGCGATGGGCCGGCCCGACAAGACCCATGTGATCGCGCGGCAGCATTCCTATCACGGATCCACCTTCGCGGCGATGTCGTTGGGGATGCGCGACGGCGACCGCGCGCCCGAGTTCCGCTATCTGAGCGATGGCATCAGCCACATCCACGCACCGCACCAGTACCGCCTGCCCGAGGGGTGCGAGGGCGATCTGACCGACTGGCTGGTGGCCGAGTTCGAGGCGGAGATCGACCGCATCGGGCCCGACCGCGTCGGCGCGTTCTTCGCCGAACCGATCCAGGCCTCCGGTGGCGTTCTGGTCCCGCCCGACGACTATCTGGCCCGCATGAAAGAGGTTTGTGATCGCCATGACATCCTGCTGGTCGCGGATGAGGTTGTGACCGCCTTTGGGCGGCTGGGGCATTGGTTCGCGAGTAAGGATGTCTATGGCGTGATCCCGGATATAATCTGCTGTGCCAAAGGGTTATCGAGCGGTTATCAACCGATAGGTGCACTGATATTCTCGGACCAGATTTGGGACGCGATGGCGTCTGAGGATCGTTGGTACACCTCGGGCTTCACCTATTCCGGCCATCCGGTGGCCTGCGCGGCAGCGCTGAAGAATATCGAGATTATCGAACGGGAAGGCCTGCTGAAAAACGCCGTGAAAATGGGCGCGCTGTTTCAGACCGCACTCGCCCCGCTGGCTGACCTGCCGCTGGTCGGGGATGTCCGTGGCAAAGCCCTGATCGGTTGCGTCGAATTCGTTGCCAACAAGGCCACCAAGGCGCTGCTGCCGGATGCGGTCGACATCGGCCACCTGATCGCCGACGCGGCCGAAGCGCGCGGCTTGATGGTCCGGCCCATCGGCCATCTGAATGTCATGTCCCCGGCGCTGACCATTGATGAGCTTCAGATCAGCTTCATCGCGGAAACACTTGAAAACGTGATAAAAACCGTGGCCGATGATCTGACCCGCCAGAACATTACACTCGACTAACAGGAGACCGATATGCCCAACCAACCGATTAGCGGCAATGACCTGGCGCGCTTTGCCGGACCCGGCACATTCATGCGTTTGCCACAGGTGGGCAGCGCGGCGGGGCTTGACGTGGCTATTGTCGGCATCCCAATGGACCACGGCACCTCGTGGCGGTCAGGGACGCGGTTCGGACCGAAGGAAGTACGTTCTGAAAGTGCGATGATCCGCCCCTATCACATTCAAACCGGCGCTGCACCGTTTGACGCCCTGCAATGCGCCGACGTGGGCGATGTGCCGATCAATACATTCAACCTGGCCGAAAGTATCCGCATTATTACAGCGTTCTATGACAATCTTCTTACCCATGACGTGAAACCTGTCGGCATCGGCGGCGACCACACGATTACCCTGCCGATCCTGCGATCCATCGCCAAGAAGCATGGGCCGGTGGCGCTGGTCCATGTCGATGCCCATGCCGATGTGAATGACGAGATGTTCGGCGAAAAGGAAACCCACGGCACCGTCTTTCGCCGCGCTTACGAAGAAAATCTGATCAGCGCCGAACATGTCTGGCAAATCGGCCTTCGCGGCACCGGCTATACGGCGGAGGATTTTACCGAGGCGCAGGGCTGGGGCTTCAACTGCGTCCTCGCGCCCGAAATCTGGCACAAATCCCTGACCCCGCTGGCCGAGAAGGTTCGCACCGCCATCGGCCCCGAGCGCCCGGTTTACCTGACCTACGACATCGACAGCCTCGATCCTGCCTATGCCCCTGGCACTGGCACGCCCGAGATTGGCGGGCTGACCACGCCGCAGGCGATGGAGCTGATCCGCGGGCTGCGCGGCCTCAACATCGTCGGGGCCGACCTTGTCGAAGTCTCACCCCCCTATGACACCACCGGCAACACCGCCCTGACCGGGGCAAACCTGCTGTTCGAGATTCTGAGTATCCTGCCCGGCGTACCCTATCGCTGACGCGCCGGTTAGCCCGCCGTCGGGATCGGGGTCATATTGGGTGCAGGTTTGACCTGGCTCGACAAACATCCCTCACCAGTGTCCCGCCACATCGGGACATTCAGGCTCATCTCGCAGCGTGCGATGAAGGCGCGCCCGTCGACCTGAAGGCAGATATTCTCACCCAATTCAACGCGCAGACCGGATTTGTCAGTGCAGAAACAGTCGATGACTTTCTGACCCTGTTTGACGTCTGCAAACGCAGGGGCGGCCAATGGAAGGCCCAGAATCAAGGCTGTCATCAAGCTGCGCATGGTCCATTTTTACCACAAAACCCGCCCTTGACCAAATCACGCCGATGCGAGACAGGTCAGCGATGCTTCCTGCGGATACATTGCAACAAATTGTCGAACGGTTCGAGTTCCTCGAAGCGAAAATGTCCGGTGGCGTCGACCCCGGGCAAATCGCTGATCTTGCGAAGGAATACGCCGATCTGAAGCCGGTCGTCGCCTCAATCAGCGAATACAACACCCTGCAATCCGACCTGGCCGAGGCCGAGGCGATGCTGGACGACCCCGAAATGCGCGCCCTGGCCGAGGATGAGTTGCCGACCTTGCGCGCCCGCCTGCCAGTCCTGGAACAGGCGCTTCGGGTCGCGCTGCTGCCAAAGGACGCCGCCGACGAACGATCCGCGATTATTGAAATCCGCCCCGGAACCGGCGGCGACGAGGCGGCGTTATTCGCCGGTGACCTGCTTAGGATGTATCAGAAATACGCCGAGGCGCAGGGCTGGACCTTTGCCCTTATCGAACATTCCGAGAGTGAGCTGGGCGGCATCAAGGAAGCCGTGGCCAACATCACCGGGTCAGGGGTATTCGCGCGGCTGAAATACGAAAGCGGCGTGCACCGGGTGCAGCGCGTGCCAACCACCGAAAGCGGCGGGCGCATCCATACGTCGGCGGCCACCGTCGCGGTGCTGCCCGAAGCGCAAGACGTTGATATCGACATTGATCCCGGCGATATCCGCATCGACACCATGCGGGCCAGCGGCTCGGGCGGGCAGCACGTCAACACCACCGATTCCGCCGTTCGGATTACCCATGTGCCCAGCGGCATCGTGGTCACCAGTTCCGAGAAATCGCAGCACCAGAATCGCGCCATCGCGATGCAGGTTCTGCGCGCCCGGCTTTACGATATGGAACGTCAGCGCGTTGATGACGAACGCGCGGCAGATCGCAAATCGCAGGTCGGTTCGGGCGATCGGTCCGAACGCATCCGCACCTATAATTTCCCGCAAGGGCGCGTAACCGATCATCGCATCGGGCTGACTTTGTATCGGCTGGATCAGATCATGCAGGGCGACCTGGACGAGGTTGTGGACGCGCTGACGGCCGACGATCAGGCCGCGCGGCTGGCCGACGCCGGGCTATGACGGCCGATCAGACCCTGCGCCAGGCGATTGCGCGCCTGACGGCGGCAGGCGTCGATACGCCGGCACGCGATGCACGCCGGTTGATGGCCCATGCGTTGCGAATCCCGCCCGAGCGTCTGACCCTTGCGATGTCCGAGACGCTGCCGGGCGATGGTCTGGCCCGGTTCGATGCGGCAATCGCCGCCCGCGCGGCCCGCCAGCCCGTGTCGCAAATCACCGGCTGGCGCGAGTTTTATGGCCGCCGGTTCCGCGTCACCGCGGATGTTCTTGACCCGCGCCCGGATACCGAAACCCTGATCGACGCGGCATTGAATGTGCCGTTCGACAGGGTGCTTGATCTTGGCACCGGCAGCGGCTGTATCCTGCTGACGCTGCTGCTGGAACGCAACGGCGCCACCGGCGTCGGCACCGACATTTGCGAACGCGCGATTGATGTGGCGGGCGAAAACCGCGCCGCTTTCGGGCTGGAAAGCCGGGCGTTCTTTGACACCTCTGACTGGCTAGAGGATGTGTCGGGTCGCTTTGACCTCATCACCTCGAACCCGCCCTATATAGCCGAAGGTGAAATGCCGGATCTTGCGCCCGAAGTGCGCGACCATGAACCGCGCATCGCGCTGACGCCCGGCGGCGACGGGCTGGATGCCTACCGCGCCATCGCCAAACAAGCCGCCCGGCACCTGACCCTGGCGGGTCGCCTGATGGTCGAAATCGGCGCAACCCAGGCCCGGGCGGTCAGCGACATTTTCGCCGCCGCCGGGCTGGAGGTCGCGCCGCCACACAAGGATCTGAACGGCCACGACCGGGTTATCGTCGCGCGCCTGCGTTAACGCCCCTGAAATCGTGGTGAAACCGGCGCACTTCGGCCAAAAACCGACCAAATCCAGCCGCGTAGCGGGTTTTTTGCTTGTCAGAAGGCGCGCGGCATGATTATTCCTACCTCAAGCAAAGCCGGGACGTTGCTGCCTCATCCCCTTTGCCCTTGCCAATCAGATGCCAGGGACCGGCGAACTTCTCGCTGGATCGGAGCGAACCCCAGGCCGAGGCCACAGCGTATCAGGATGAGAATGAGATCTTCCAAATCCCGTTCGCGGAATAAAAACCGCAACAACAGCCCCCCGTCGGGCAATATCGTCAATCGTGTGTTCGACAGCTCGGGCCCCGAAGGTAAAGTGCGCGGCACGCCGCAGCAGATTATCGACAAATACAACCAGCTTGCGCGGGACGCGCAGCTAAGCGGTGATCGCGTGGCGCTGGAGAATTTCCAGCAGCATTCGGAACATTACACCCGCATGCTGGCCGAGGCGCAGAAGGAACAGGACGCGCGGCGTGCCGAACAGGATCGCCAGCGCGAGCAGAATCAGCAAAACCGCAGTGACGGAAATCAGGGCGCTCAAGGTGGCCAGGGTGGTCGCAATGATCAGCGCGATGACCGCGGCCCGGATCAACGTAATGAGCGTCGCAACGGCAACGCAGATCAGAACGCGCCCGCAGCGCTGTCCGCCGATGCGCCCCAACCTGATGTGGACATGGCAGCAGAGCCCGCCGTTGACAGCAATCTGGTGGAAACGCCCGAATCCGTCGCCCCCAAGACGCGCCGCCCACGCACCCGCAAACCAGCGGCCCCAAAACCGGATGCAGCGCCCGAGGCACCCGAGGCGGCCGAGTAACACTCCGAAAATTGTGATGGCCTGCGCCCGGTGCGCCCAGCTGACGACGGGTGTTCGCCGTGGGCCATTGTTGCAGATTTTATAGGCGATACGCTTGCGCGTTTGTCGCTCTGATTTCAGACAACCTTAAAGCTTCATCCATTTAATCTGCAACGATTCCCAAAGTCGAACGCCCAACCTTAGCAGGGCGCACGCCGGACCGGTGGGGCCGGTCCGGCGTGCGCGCCTCGCGCCTTCGGCGCGCACCGGGCGCAGATCAATTCTTTCGCGATTCAGATATTTGGGATGGCAACATTAGCTGGTTCACGCTTGCGCAATCTGCCGGGCCAGGGCGCAGAAATCCTGTACCGGGATTTCTTGGGCGCGTGCGGTTGGCGCGATTCCGGCGGCGATCAGGTGCTCTTCGATCCCCGGCGCGACGCCCTTCAGGCTCGAGCGCAGCATCTTGCGGCGCTGCCCGAAGGCCGCCTTCACCAGCGGCAACAACACGCGCGCATCGGCTCGAAAACGCGGGGTGGGCAGGGCGTCCAGCCGGACCACTGCTGAACTGACCTTGGGCGGCGGGGTGAAGGCGCCAGGTGGCAAGCTCATCACGATGCGCGCATCACTGCGCCAACCTGCCAATACGCCCAGGCGTCCGTAACCCGAAGCCCCCGGCGTTGCGACGATGCGTTCGGCAACCTCGCGCTGGAACATCAGGGTCAGCGAATCCCAGAATGGTGGCCACGCGGGTGGGTCCAGCCAGCGGGTCAGCAGGGCGGTTCCGACGTTATAGGGAAGGTTTGAAACGATGCGGATCGGCGGGGTCAGATGCGCCATCACGTAAATCTCCAACGCATCGCCTTCGATCACCTGCAAACGCCCCGGATAGGCATCGGCAATCTGCGCCAGGGCGGGCAAGCAGCGCGCGTCCTTTTCCACCGCCAGCACCCGACGTGCGCCCGCCGCCAACAGCCCCCGCGTCAGCCCACCCGGGCCCGGGCCAACCTCTAACACGTCGCAGCCGGTCAGATCCCCGGCCGAACGTGCAATCTTTGACGTCAGGTTCAGATCCAGCAGAAAGTTCTGCCCCAGCGATTTTCGCGCGCTCAACCCATGGGCCGCGATCACGTCGCGCAGGGGGGGCAGATCGTCGATGGCACTCATCCGCGCATCTTCCGTTCCGCCCCTTGGCCGAGGGCCGATTTTTCGCAGAAACCCCTCACCTTCGCGCCGACGCCATATCCTGCGCCATCCGCAGCGCCGCAATTAACGAGGTCGCATCCGCGCGCCCGGTTCCGGCGATGTCATAGGCGGTGCCGTGATCGGGCGAGGTGCGCACGAACGGCAGGCCCAGCGTCACATTCACCCCGCCGGAAAAATCCAGCGTCTTGATCGGGATCAGCGCCTGATCGTGGTACATCGCCACGGCCACGTCATACAGCGCCCGCACGCCCGCGTGGAACATCGTATCGGCGGACATTGGGTCGCTCAGGCGCATCCCCTCGGCCCGTAGGCGGTTCAGAACGGGGGCGATCACCTCGATCTCCTCACGCCCAATGACGCCGCCTTCGCCTGCGTGGGGGTTCAGCCCGGCCACGGCAATGCGCGGGTCGGCCAGCCCGAAATCCTGGATCATTGCGGCATGGGTGATGCGCAGCGTGTCCTCTAACAGGGCCGGGGTCAGGGCGGCGGACACTTCGGCCAGAGGAATGTGGATCGTTGCCGGAACGACCCGCAGCGCGTCACAGGCCAGCATCATCACGACGCGGTCAATCCCGGCGAGTGCGGCCAGAAACTCGGTATGTCCGGGAAAGGCAAACGCCGCGCCATCCTTCAACGCCTTCTTGTGAATCGGCGCCGTACAGACGGCCGCGGCATCGCCCGCCTGAACCAGCGTCACGGCCCGTTCAATCGCTGCGATGACTCCTGTGGCATTCGCCGCATCGGGCTGACCAGGCACCGCATTCTGCGCAATTGCCATGGGCAGGACGGGCAGGGCCGCAGGCGAAATCCTCTGTGCCTGATCTGGGCTGTCGATCAGCGCAAACTCGGCCCCCGATGGCAGATGCCGGGGGGCGCCGATCCAGAAGAACGGGCAATCCGCGCCAAGCGCCGCCCGCGCCTTGACCGCGATTTCAGGGCCGATGCCCGACGGGTCACCACAGCTGAGCGCGATGGGCGCCTGCGTCATGAAGTGCCGCGCCTAGCGCGCCAGCGCGATCGAGGCATTGGCTTTCAACTCGGCCAGATAGGCAGCGGCCTGACCGCTCAGACGCTGGTTAAGCAGGCGATTTTCGACAGCTTTCCGGTCCGGCCCGTCGTCGCCCTGCTGGTTTTGCATGCGCGTGCGCTGACACAGCATCAGCAAGACCAGGTTTCCGCCGCGCACCAGCGCGGTCGAAATCTCGTTCGGGTCCAATTTTCCCAGTTCAATGGCAATGTCGCCGGGCACCGCCTCGGTCGGTTGCAGGACCCGGATCAGGCGTTTGGGTTCCTTGCGGGCAAAGGCATAGAGATCGTCGCAGGTGTCCACTTTTCCAGCGACTTTCAACAACGCCTTGAGGTTTGATTCCGTGCGCTGACCGGGAAACAGGAATTGCGCGTAATCCACGGCCTTGGCGGTGGCACCGGGGCCACCTTCTTCAATCTCGCGAAGCTGGAAGAAGGCGACCGAATTGGTCACCGGGAAGGGACCGGCGACCTGGCCGGGCTTCAGCGTCAGGATCTGGCTGCCGATATTGCCCGGCAGATTGCTGAGCGGTAGCCAATCGATCCGCCCGCCACGCCCACGCGAGGCTGCCGCCGAATATTTTCTGGCCGCCGCCGCAAATGCGGGGATGCTGTTCAGGCCAAGAATCTCGGCCGTCCTGGCGTCCGCGCGTTTCTTTGCCGCCGCCGAATTCGCAGGCAGGATGATTTCCGACAGCAGAACCCGCACGCCTTTGGTGCTGCCTGCCTGCGGCTGTGCTAAGGCGCGATCAATTTCGATCGAGTCGATCCTTGTGGATTCGGCGAATTTCGTGCGGATCACTTCGCGCCACAGCAATCCGGCCTCGACAAAGGCGCGGAATGTTTCCTCTTCCACGCCGGCGCGCCGCAAGGCCGCGATCAGCTTGTTGGCGTCCATGTTGGCGCGTTTGGCAAACTCTTCCATGCCGGCCTGAATCCCGGCTTCGGTCACCGACAATCCAAGGGCGGCAGCGGCGTCGAATTGCACGCGTTCTTCAATCAGCCGGTCCAGTGATTGCTTGTTAAGGTCGCCATTCGCCCCCAGAATTTTGAGGAAGCGGGCGCGTTGTCGCACCTCATACCGGGTGATGACGCGGTCGTTCACGCGGGCAGCCGGGGCGAACAGGTTTTGCGCCGCCACCGGCGCAGGAACCGGCAACAGGGTCATCAACAGGCCGACGCACAGGGCAATTCGGGCAAGCAGGGCACGGGAAAAGACAGAACAGGTCACATCAGGCATCCGTTACGGGTTTCGTTGCAGGGGCCGGGCGATTTGCGGGCAAATGTGGCTTAGAATGTACCACATTGACGGGCATAGCTTTGGTCGCTGGAACCGCCGCCAATGCCAAGCAACTGAAGTTCGACCCCATAGCTGGTATCGACATCCGTACTAACCGCATCGTCGTAGCTGTTCGAGACTGAAAAGCCGACGCGCACGCATTCGTTACGGTATTCAAGGCCAACACCCAACTCGGCAAAGCGATCCCCCATGAAATCGTACCGGCCATCAACACTGCCGGTCCAGTGACGGCTTAGCCGATAGCTGGCGTCGACCAAAAGCTCATGCATGTCATCTGGGCGGTCTTCCGCCGGTTCGCCTTCCATCCACAGATACGCGCCCGAGAACATTGCCCGGTCAGTCCGCACATCAACCCGCGCCTCGTTCGAGGTGAAATCGAACCCATTGTCAAAGATTGCCCGGTTCGCCAGCGAGACCTTGTCGCCCATGTTGAAGGCGGCGGCGACCAGCCAATCGGATTGATCCCCGCGCAGGCCGGTTTCTTCGGCAAACTGGTCTTCATCGTCAAACCGCAGCACCTTGCCGACCGAAAACGCCGATGACCAGCCGTCTTCGTCATAGCGTGTCCAGGTCACACCCAGATTGGCGCGCAGCCCGGTTTCCACCATGTCAAAGCCCGAGAAGCGGTTGGAGGCGAACAGGTTGCCCTCATCAAAGTCCACCATGACGCTGGTTTCGTCAGGCACGGCAACATCGTCGTCATCCGACCAGACCAGTTGCATCACCGGTTCCAGCGTCTGATAACCACCGCGTGCGTCCATCCGCGTGTGCGGCCAGCGCAGTTCGACCATGCCGAAGGGGATCACCCGCGTCGGGCTGTCGTCGGGAAAGCTGCTGTCCTGATCAATGGAATAGGCATCCACCGTCACACCAGCCTCGGCCCCCAGAACCATGCCATTGGCCAGTTGCTGATCGCCGCGCCAGCTGGCGCCAATGCCCAGGCGCGCGGTGTCGCGGCCAACCATATCGCCGGTCGAGGGACGATTCAGATCATAATAGTCGAAGGACAGGCGCGCTTCGCCGCCCGCTAAAGCAATGCGTTTGTTGTGGGACAGTTCAAACAAGGTTTCAGGCAGCTCATCTTCGTCAGTCCCGCTCACATCCAGCGAGTTGAAATGGGTCACCCCGGCGCGGGTATAGCTATAGCGATCGACGCGGTCCGCTTCGATCACGCTGGTCAGGCGGTCGCCGCTGAAGAAGCCATAGTCATCCAGATAATCATCGTCCGAGGTCGACTTCAGATCAAAGCGCAGGTTGAATTCGCCCGGCAGGGCAAAGGCCCCTTCGGCGAACAGATAACCGCGCGCATCGCCCGCCATGATATCGTCGTCGCTGATTGCGCCGTTCAGTTCCACATGCCCGGTCGAGAATCCCTGCCGATACCGTGCGCCCAGGGTGCGCGTGTCGGTGGTCAGCAGCGGTGTCCAGGTAACATCAGCCGACGCGCCCAGCGTCTGGAAATAAGGAACCTCGACCCCGAACCCCAGCTTGCTGCTGGATTTGAGTGTTGGCAGCAGCACGCCTGACTGACGCTCAACCTCGGGGCCCGGTATGCGCAGATGCGGCAGATAGGCCAGCGGCACACCGGCAACCCGGAACTGCGCGCCCTTGAAGTACAGTTGCTGTTCTTCGGTGTCGTGGATCACCCGCTCGGCCCGGATTTCCCACAGCGGCGTCTGGCTGGTCGCGCAAACCCGGCAGGTTGACGAGACGACTTTGGTCAGCGCGCGGTAGCGATCATCGACCAGCGCAACCTCATTCGCGGCGATCTGCAGCTGCTGGTCCAGAACGATTCGCGCGCTGGTCAGAATCCCGCGGCGCAGCCCTTCATCCAGCGAAGCCTGCTCTGCCAAAAGAATCGATCCCGAGCCATCTTCCAGCGACAGCGGCCCTTCGATCTTCAGGCTGTTGCGTTGTTCGTTGTATTCGATTCGGCTGGCGCGCAGCCGCGTTCCATCCTGAAAAATCTCGACATTGCCTTCGGCAACCAGCGTTTTATCGTTGCGAATGAAGACCTTGTCGGCCACCAGCGCCACTTGCGCCAGTGCGAATGCAGGCATGAGCACCAAGCTCAAAGCTAGCATCAATCGCCGCATCAACCGTCCTCCATGTGAAATATCAGTCCCAGTGGCAGCAAGATTGCCGCAATGGGGACACCCCACGCAGCAAGCTCTACCGGAATTTGTCCGCTTTCGCCAAGGATTTGCGCGAAATTTCGGATGAAATAGAGCGTAAATGCCGTAGCGAGGGAAAGAAGCAACATAAGTCCGGTGCGCCCAAAGCGCGTGTGGCGCATCGTGAAGCCCGCTCCGATCAGGACCATGGCGACCAGAAGCACCGGCAAGGCCAGTTCCGATTGCATCCAGACCCGGTGATTGCGCGCCGAAAACCCGGCCGATTCAAGCGACCGGATGAAATCCGGCAAATCCCAAATCGAGATTTTCGAGGGCGCGCCAAAGCCGTCGCGAATCTGATCCTCGGTCAGGCCCGAGCGGAGCGTGGCCACATCAAAGGTCGCGGCCGCGCGTTCAGGGTTGTCCGCATCCAGCGGCCAGCCCTTGGCATTCTCCAGATTCCAAAGCCCACCGGCCAGCCGCGCAGATTCGGCCTCGACCCGGCGCACGGGGTTGCCCTCGGCATCGAAGGTCACGAAGGTCACATCGCCCAGCAACGTGCCCTCCAGTTCGGCAGACCCGGCGCGGATCACCGTTTGCTGGGTCGCATCGCCCTGACGCAGCCACAAAGCGCTGCGCCCGATGGACAACGTGTTGGTGCCCGCATTGTCATAACGTGCAGCGGTCACATCATATTGTGCCCGTGTCGCCGCAGCGATGGGGTTGAAGACCGCCACCGCAAGGATCCCCAGCAAAAGCGCCATCAACACCGGAGAGATCAGTGCCATCAGCGCCGACCGCCCTGTTGCGCGGGTCACCACCAGCTCGCTCGAGCGTGCCATCGCCAGGAACAGCGTCAGCGTCGCCAGAACCATGATCAGCGGCAGCACGTCGTATATTGCACCCGGCACATCCAACAGCGTCAGCCCCAGAAGCTGGATGAAGGTGACATCGTCGCCAGCGAACCGTCCGATTTGTTCGATCATCGAAAACAACGCCAGAACGCCGCCAAGCACCCCAGCCACGGCCCCGAAAGAGGTCAGAAAACGCCGCGCGAAATAGATATGCAGCCTCATGTCGCCGGCACCCCGGTCTGCTGGCGCCCGGCGCGGCGGCTGGCGCGGTTCGCGCGCGATGCCCACCAGATCAACCCCGGCACACAGGCTGCGCCGAACAATGGCGTGACATAGGCCATCGGCCACAGCGCAGGCGTCGCCTCAACCACGCTCAGTACGACTGTGTCGACCAGATTGATCATGACGATCAGCCCGGTGGCCATCGCGATTTGCCGCCACAACCCGAAGCGACTGAACCGGCCCGTCAGCAGCGACAGGAACCCCAGCATCGGCGCAATCAGCGCCACCAGCGCGGCGGTCGTCCGCTGATGCCCGATTGCCAGCAACTTGCCGGGGGTGGTGCGCAAATCCTCGGCCAGTTGCGGGTCGGCCCGCAGCAATTCAATCGTCGACACATGATTATAAGTGCGCCGCACGGTCGAGGCATCGCCCGTTACCTCGCTCAGGTCGAAGGCGAAATCCTCGAACCGGCTGACAGTCAGCTGGCGCGTCTCGGGGTCCAGCGTCTGCAAGGCGCCTTCGAACATCAGCAGCTTGGGGCCATCGTTGCGCGTGACAAGATAGGCGCGCCGCGCTGTGTATGTGTTCTGAAACCCATCGCTGTCGGCACTCGACAGGAAGATATCCAGCATCTCACCCTGGCGGGTGATGTCGCGGACATAGAAGGTCACATCGCGGCTGGGATGCACAAATTCACCCGCCGTCAGCAACCTGGCCGAGATATTCTGCGACAGTTCGGCATCACGCTGCGCCAGTTCGGCGCGCGACGCGGGAACCAGAAAGTGGTTCAGCACCAGAACCATCGACATGATGACGACGCCGAACATCAGCACCGGGCGCGCCAGCCGCAGCGGGCTGGACCCGGTCGCCTGAACCACCACCAGTTCGGATTCCGCAATAAGCCGGTTGGCCACATAGACCGACGCCACGAACCCGGCCACCGGCAGGGCCAGGCGGATGATGCCCGGAAGGGTCAGCGCACTCAACTCAAGGAACACCAGCGTTGAATGGCCGTCGCCGATCTGCCGGTCAAACAGCCGGACAGCCCGGTTCACCCAATACACCAGCACCAGGAAGAGTGAGAAAAAGCCGAAAACTATCAGCAGCTGCGACAGCAGATATCGGTCGAATCGGTCCAAGCGGTCGTTACCTGTTGGTCGTGGTGGCGTTTGTTGTTGTCATGCTCTGCCCTAAGGTTAGCCCATTGCGCGCGCTGGTGGAACCGGCTTCTGCGGTTTGTGGGGCGCCGCTTGCTGGCAACTGACCAGCGGCAGGTCTAAGGTCCGCAAAACCCGGATCAAAGGACGCAGACCATGACCACGCCGATCGCTGTCAATATCATCGAAACCAACCTGGAAGACCTTGCCGCAATCAAGGGGCGGATCGTGGTCCTGCTGGGCAAGAACGGTCAGCTTGATGTCGGCGCACGGCGGGTCAACCGGCTGTGCAAAGGCGCGGTGAAACGCTTCGCGGAAAGTGATGCAGGCGCTGAAATGAAGCCTGCAACCGCGCGCGACCTTGCCTATCCGGCGGGGCTTGCGGCGACGGCATTGCAGATCGTGCGCCTTGACCGGAACGCCAATGTTGATGAAGCGCGCCGCGCCGGGGCCGCGATCGGGCGCGCAGCCGCCGACGGGCCGGTGACTGTTCTGGCAGGCGCTTTGCGTCGCCCCGAAGAACTGGCGCTGGGCATGACATTGCGCGCCTATGATTACGCCGACATGCGCTCGGACAAGAAGGACAGCAAGAAATCCAAACCGTCGATGACCATGATGGTGACGGACGCCAAATCCGCCAAGGCCGCTGCCGCCGATGTCGCGGTCCGTGCCGCGGGCGTGTTCTTCACCCGCGATCTGGTTTCGGCCCCGGCGAATGTGCTGACCACCAACAGCTTTGCCGATCAGCTGGTCGATCTGAAATCCACCGGCCTGAAGGTCGAGGTTCTGGACGAACCGGCGCTGGAAAAGCTTGGCATGGCCTCGCTTCTGGCGGTTGGCATGGGCTCGGAAAGCCCATCGAAAGTCGTGGTGATGCAACATCTTGGCGGCAAGAAGGGCGACGCCCCGCTGGCGCTGGTCGGCAAGGGCGTGGTGTTCGACACCGGGGGCATCTCGATGAAACCGGCGGGCGGCATGGAAGATATGACCATGGACATGGGCGGCGCGGGCACCGTCGCCGGGACCATGAAGACGCTGGCGATGCGCAAGGCCAAGGCCAACGTGATCGGCATCGTCGGCCTGGTCGAGAATATGCCAGACGGGCGCGCCCAACACCCTGGCGACATTGTCAAATCCATGAAGGGCGACACCATCGAGGTCATCAATACAGACGCCGAAGGGCGCCTCGTCCTGTGTGACGTCATGTGGTACGTGCAGGAAAAATACAAACCCGCCGCGATGGTCGACCTGGCAACCCTGACCGGGGCGGTCATCATCGCGCTGGGCCACGAAAACACCGGCGTGTTTTCCAACGACGATCCGTTCTGCAACGCGCTTTTGAAGGCCGCGAATGCGGAGGGTGAGGGGGCCTGGAGGCTGCCGCTCGCCGATGCTTATGACAAACAGCTGAAATCCGACAAGGCCGACATGAAGAATGTCGGCGGGCGGGCCGCAGGCTCAATCACTGCGGCGCAGTTTCTGCAACGTTTCGTCAAGGATGACACGCCCTGGTGCCACTTGGACATCGCCGGAACCGCACAGGTGAAAGCGGCCACGAAATACGCGCCCAAAGGTGCCACCGGCTGGGGCGTCCTGACGCTGGACCGGCTGGTGCGCGACCGGTACGAGCCGCAGGGCTGACGCGCAAATGGGGGCGGCGTTCTTTTATCACCTGACCCGTAACCCGGTGGAGGCGACGCTGCCGCTGTTGCTGGAAAAATCGCTGGCCAACGGGTGGCGGGTGGCGGTGCGGGTGACGGATGCGGATCGGCGCAACTGGCTGGACCGTGCCCTCTGGCAGGCGGGCGAGGGATTCCTGCCCCACGGCATCGCGGGCGGCGACCACGATGCCGCCCAGCCGATCCTGCTGACCGGAGACGCGCCCACCAATAACCCGGCCTGCCTGATGGCCATCGACGGCGCGCCGGTGACCCCGGCAGAGGTTAGCGGATTCGAGCGTACCTGCATCCTGTTCGACGGGCACGATCCCGCAGCCGTGCAACACGCGCGCGATCAGTGGAAGGACCTGACCGAAGCCGGGGCCAGCGCATAACAAACCAATAGGGAAGACTATGAAAAAACTCCTTCTGACGGCTGCGGCCACCTCGCTTATCGCGTCTGGCGCGATGGCCGAAGACATCAAACTTGGCATCATCTTCGGCTTCACCGGCCCGATTGAATCGCTGACCGGCCCGATGGCCGCTGGCGCTGAACTGGCAATGGCCGAAGTCACCGAATCCGGCCTGCTTCTGGATGGCTCGAACGTGACATCTGTGCGCGGTGACTCGACCTGCATCGATTCGGCCGCGGCCACGACCGCCGCCGAGCGTATGGTAACGTCGGACCGTGTGAACGCCATCGTTGGCGGCGACTGTTCCGGTGTGACCGGCGCGATTCTGCAAAACGTGGCGCGCCCGAACGGCATCGTCATGGTCTCACCCTCGGCCACCAGCCCGGCCCTGTCGGACGCCGAAGACGACGGGTTGTTCTTCCGCACGTCGCCTTCCGATGCCCGCGAAGGCCAGGTGATGACCGAGGTTATCATGGAAAAAGGCATCAAGTCGGTCGCCCTGACCTATACCAACAACGACTATGGCAAGGGTCTGGCGGACAGCTTTGCAGCTGCATTTGAAGCGGCTGGCGGTGAAGTTACCATCAACACCAGCCACGAAGACGGCAAAGCGGACTATTCCGCTGAAGTGGGCGCGTTGTCCTCGGCCGGTGGTGAGATTCTGGTGGTTGCCGGATACCTCGACCAGGGTGGTCGCGGGATCGTTCAGGCCGCACTCGACGCGGGCGCATGGGAACGTTTCGTGCTGCCCGGCGGCATGATCGGTGACAACATTCTGACCATTGGTGAAGACCTGAACGGGTCGTTTGGTCAGGTTGCGGGCACCGACAGCCCCGGCATGGCAACCTATACCGAGATTGCCACCGCCGAAGGCTTTGACGGAACATCGCCGTTCACGCCGGAATCCTACGACGCTGCCGCGCTGATCATGCTGGCCATGCAGGCCGCAGGGTCGTCAGCAAGTGCAGATTTCAAAGACAAGATCTTTGACGTCGCCAACGCACCGGGCGAAAAAATCTTCCCTGGTGAGCTGGCCAAGGCGCTGCAAATCCTCGCCGATGGTGGGGATGTCGACTATGTCGGTGCGTCCGCGGTTGAACTGATCGGTGGTGGTGAGTCCGCAGGCTCCTACCGTGAAGTCGAAGTCAAGGATCAGCAGTTCGAGACGATCCAGTATCGTTGATCTGAACGACATCGTAACAAGGGCGGCCCGGAGGAAACTCCGGGCCGTTTTTTCATGGTCTCGGCGGCTTGGCAGCCGGATCGTCGGCTGATTAGAGGGGGTGGATTTTGGCTTCGCCAAGCCGGGTGATTGCCTGACCGGGGGTAGGCGATGCAACGCTGGTGTGGGGCAATTAATGGTTCAGCGTTAACTCCAAGCTATGAAGGTTCCACTGCCCATCGAAATCGCCTGCCCGCGGGACGGTCAGGCGATCGCCCGGCGCCCTTACGGGCTTGATTCCGGGCGAGGAGATGCGCGTTTCCGTCGCCCCCCAGTCAATAAACCACCAATGCAACCAACGCCCCCTAACACTTCCTGAACGTCAGGATCAGCGCCGTATCCTCGGAATGCTCATGCCCTGCCTTATCGTAAATCTGCACGTTTTCGACCGCGACGTTACGGATCACCCCGTCGTTCAGCAGCGGCTCCAACACCGCGTCGAAATCTTGCGCCATATAATGCTGGCCATTCACACCGATCACGAACAAACCGCCCGACCGTGCGATCCCCAGCAGCTTCACCAATGGCTCCGGCCCCAGATGGCCATGGGTGAATGTGCCCGCCGACAGGACCGTGCCATAGCGCGCGGCCAGATGCGTGATGTCACCGGTCAGATCAACCTCGATCAGCGCCCGGTACAGCCCCTTGGCCCGCGCCTTCGCCAGCATGTCGGGCGAGATATCCATCCCGTCGATCCGGTCTGCCGGAAGACCCAAAGCGGCAGCACCAACCCGGTGCCGCAGCCGATATCGGCAACAGGAATGTCCGCGTCCCCGGCAACTGCGCGATAGGCGCGGGCAATTGCAGGCGGTAAGGCATAGCCAAGCGCGGCCGCGAACCCATCGTCATATTCGTCCGCAAATCCCTGATAATACGCCCGATTATCTTCGGGTGTCGCCAGTTCATAGGCGCCTTTCAACCGCTCACTGGCGCGGCCCTTGGCATCCGTCCTCGGTTTGCTCATCGCAATGCTCACCCAAACCCGCGCCCAGCATTGCGCCAGCCCGCCGCGACTGCAAGATGTTTGGAGCACCAACGCCGGAGGGCCGGGCCTGATCCTAGCGCGTCAACACCAGTTTGCGCCCGTCAATCTCGACCTTGTCGAACCGGCTGAGATAGCTCATCCCAAGAAGCGAGCCGTCCATCTCGCCGCCATTCACCGACATCCGCACGTTCCGATCGACAATTCCGCCAACCGTGACCCGATCCACCCGCACATCCGCTGTTTTCACCTCGCCATTTGCCGTCTGCGCCCGGCCCAGAAAGCTCAGGCTGTCGGGGTCCAGACCGGCACGTTCGGCGTCTTGATGGCTCAGCACCATTGCACTTGCACCGGTATCAACCATGAACCGCACCGGCGTGTCATTCAGCCGCAAGGTCAGATAGAAATGCCCGTCATTGGCCAGCGGCACCTCGATCTGTCCGGTTCCGGTGACGATAGCGCGGGTCGGCAAAACCTCGCGCGAGATATCCGACCACAGCCCGACCCCGGCGATCACCCCGACAAAGATCAGCCCCCAGGCCGCTGCCTGCCGCGCCGTCTTGCCCAGCGACTGCCGGTTTTCCGCGATGAACCAGCCCCCCACGGCCATGCCGAGAAGCACCAGATAGAACAATCGCCCAATGTTATCGCCATCCATGCAAGGGTACTTAAGCGCTGATTGCCCGCGCGAAAAGGTCAGATGGCAAAGGCCTGGCGCACACCGTCGATCACAAATTGTACAGACAGCGCCGCCAGCAGCATCCCCAGCAGCCGGGTGACCACATTGATCCCCGTATCGCCCAGCAGTTTTTCCAGCGGCCCGGCGGCCAGAAACATCAGCATTGTGATGATCAGGACCGCGATCATCACCAGATAGACGCCGATGGTATCGCCGAGGCTGGCGGCCTCACCCGTCAGCAGGATCATCGAGGCCAAGGCCCCCGGTCCCGCAATCAATGGGGTTGCCAGCGGAAAGACCGATGGGTCGTCGGACGGGCTGGTCTGGCCCTGACGCCGCTCGGACCGGCGCTCGAACAGCATGTCGAGCGCGGTCAGGAACAACAGAACACCCCCGGCGATACGAAACGCGGGCATCGAAATGCCGATCAGCTCCAACAGGTCTTCACCGAACAGACCAAAAAGCGCCAGCACGGCCGCGCCGATAATACAGGCGCGCAAGGCTACCGCGCGGCGATGCGCGGCGCTGCTGCCCGGTGTCAGGGCGATAAACATCGGCGCCAGACTGATCGGGTCGATGATAACGAACAGCGTCGCAAATGCGGTCAGAAGGAAGGCAGCGTCCATAGGGCGGGGTGTGTCGCTTGCCGATGCGCCCGTCAACCCGGATGCACGACGCGAAACCGCAACAGGTTAACCGAAGTCTGATGGACTCCACGGTTTTTTCTTGAAGACATCCGCGGCTTCAGGCCCAATGCTGTCTGTGACATGAAGGGAAGCGCAGAATGAAAAAGACCTATTCAAAACCGACCGTTTGCAAAAAGGCCAATCTGGCAAGCGTCGCCGCAATCGAGTGCAGCCTCAAGTCATGTGAAAAATAATCCTTTGATTGGCGGGGGTTTGGCCCGCCTTTCGAAAGGGCTTAGACATTGGCGCGCGGTTCAGCGCGCTTTGTCCTTTCCGGCATACTCTTCGACCAGCCACCCCCGATAGGCCACGATCAGCCCGATCAGCGGCGCCGCAATCGTGACGTTAAAGCGGAACCGCCCCTGGTCGTCCACATCCTCGAACGTTTCGCCACCGGGCAGCAGAAACCGTGGCAGGGGCATCGCCCATAGGGACCAGTGCTGCGGAATGATCCGCAACCGATCACCGTCGATCACCGCCGCCAGGCTGACGCGCACAGGGCCGAAACATTCGACGATCAGAGTCGAGTTTATCGTCCGGCCACCGCTTTGGTGGCTGCGAAAATCTGCCCCGTCAAAGTTGCGGTGCCAGCGTTCGCCACCCGCCCCGTCGGCGATCAGGGTGACCGTGACCGGCACGTCCTTGCCAGCCTTTGGAAATCCGATCCGGCCCGCGATAAAACGGGCCAGCGGATTGCGACCGCGCGTAACCTCGGCCCGGCCCGACCAGATGTGCTTGCGCGTGACCGAATGCAGCGCCTGCAGGGCGGGCGGCATCTTGTCAAAGGCGTCCCCCAACACGCGTCGATACAGGTTCTTGGTTGCGGGCCAGTCCCGGCGAAACCCGGTTGCAATGCCATGCGCCTTGAACAGGGGGTCATAATCCGCCAGCGAAAGGTCCTGCGTCGCGGCACGCGCACCCGCCGGGCGGATCTTCCCCGACACCATATGGCGCAGCAATGCTGCCACCGCCATCGAGGGGATCAGCGGCCCGGAGTCGCCCTCGGCCTGAAGGGCCCAGTTGGCTGAAGCCGGCGCGCCGTCACGCATCCCGGCAACCCGCACCAGCATGCCACCACGATGCGGCCCATGTGCCAGCGTGTTCAGCACCCAGTGGCACACCGGGGCCAGCGGCGCGAGCGAGGGTAATCCAAACCTCGCCCGCGCCAACGCCAGCAGGTTCAGCATGCGGTGCAGATAACCCGGCGTCGGCGCCGCCCCCATCCAGATGTCGCTCACCTCGGGCATAAGTGCCGGGATCACCTGGTGGTCGGGCACGTCCACGATCGAAAACCGGCTTGTCGGCAGCGGCAGATGGCCGGGAACACAGATCGCCGCCCGCCGCGTCGTGCCCAGCCCGACCGAGGTTGTCAGCCCGCCGCCCTCAAGATGCGTCACAGGCGCGCCAGCATACCCAAGCACCGCGCGCAGCACATTCAGGCCGACCCCCGCGTGTGGCGATGGGGCAATGCCCGCAAATATGGCGCGAACCTCCATTTCACGCGCGATTTCGGTGACGACCGCCGTGGTCAGAACCGGGAAGCTGCTGACGCCGGACAGAACCGGAATATTGGCGGCTTTGGCGGCCTCGTCAAACTGGTCAATCCCGGCCACAAACGCGGCACTGTCAGCCAGATCGAAATAGGCGACCCCGGCTGCGATGCAGGCGCGCACCACGGCGTAGGGATCGCTGCCATAGGCCTGAAACGGCCCGGACGCATCGACCAGCGCATCGGGCGCCAACCTGTCCAGCGCTTCGGCGATATCGGCGCGATCCAGCGCTAGTGGTGTGACGCTAGCGGCCCCGCGAAACCCGTCGCAATAGACCTGCGCCTTTGTCAGGCTGCGCCCGGCCACAAGAATTTCGATCCCGTCGAGGTCCGCCAGCAATTCGACCAGACGGCCACCAAAGGTGCCGTATCCGCCCAGGATCAGGATTTTCACTGCAACAGCCTTGCCTGAACATCATCGTCCGGCATCGTGCACAGATCACCCCGCCCGAACAGCCGATACCTGTTTCGCGCAACGCTGTAGTACAGGAGGTTCTGGGCCGGTCGTGGCAGCGCGCGCAATAGGGCAAGCGCGCGCCACAGACCACCCAGCCGCTGCCCGACCCGGATCACCGCATCCAGCGAGGCATGCGGCACCCCCTTGTCGAGATAGAGCCAAGATGACGGATCGTCCGGATCCAGCCCGTGGCGGATCAACAGGCTGCGCCCAAGGTCCGATTGCATCGGCACAATCCGAAATTCGCCGCGCCGGTCATTCTTGGCAATCCACCGCGCCCCGCGCGCGCAGATCGCGCAATGGGCGTCCATCACGGCCAGATGCGCGATGTCGGACAGGTTCACCTCTGCCGCGGAATTCGTGGTTGGGTGATCGGAAATTGGCATCATACCAGCAAGTTAAGCCGCGTGACGGTGGCATGCAACGCGATGCCTTGTCGCGGATATCCGTTGACGCAAGCTGCCAGATCGTCCTTCAGTTGACCCGGATTGACGCGGGTGGAGCCAATGAAGACGATGCGACTGACGCGGGAGTTGGTGAATCTTCTGCCTGCCAACATCGACGACCCCGGCGCATCGCCCGAACTTGCCGAACTCCAGACCGAGGCTTTTTTCGAATCCACCCGCAACGACGTGCTGGCCAGCCGCCCCGATGGCCCGCTTTGGGTCTTCGCCTTCGGATCGCTGATCTGGAAGCCGGGGTTCGCGCCTGACGACAGCCGTGTTGCCGACGTGCAGGGCTGGCACCGCGCCTTTTGCCTTGGGCCGGACATCCGCTATCGCGGAAATCCGGACGCGCCGGGTTTAGCGTTGTCGCTGAATATCGGCGGCAGTTGCCGGGGCGTTGCCCTGCAACTTCCCGATGATGATCTGAGCGGTACGGTCGACACGCTGCTGCGCCGTGAACCGCCATTCCCCCCGGTCTGGACAAAGGCTGATGCGGATTCCGGCCCGCTGACCTGCCTTGCATTCGTAACACATCGCGATCTGCCGGGTTACGTTGGAAAGCTTGACCCGGATCAGATCGCCGCAGACCTGTCGCGCGCCGTTGGCCTGTTCGGCTCGGCCCCGGATTACCTGCTCAACACGGTCCAAAACCTTGAAATAGCAGGAATTCACGATCCGTATTTGTGGGACATGCAGGACCGGGTGGCCGCGTATTTGGAGGCCATGCGTTAGGGCGCGATTGCTTGGTAGGTTCCCGAAACACGACCCGACGCGTTGGGTATCACCGCCTTGCATGGTTGCAGCGCACTCAAGATTCTTTTGCAAGGCGCAACCGCTTCAGACCGAAAAGGTGGCTAGACTCCAAGTTAAACAGGCCAAAAAAGATTACGTGCTAGTGGACAGCGAAAACGGGAGATTTCTACCCCAGGATTCCCGCGACCGTGATCAGTTCAACCGACGGCGACAGCGCAGGGCTGGGCCACGATCCAGATGATCGCAAACGGCACTTCGGAACTGATCTGGAAGGCAAATATCTCTGGCTCAAGTGCCTGCTTTTGAAATGCCGCCTCGTTTGTGAAATACCCAGGCTTCTCGTCAAAGCGTCCGATCAGCACCCCGGAATAATCATAGAACGAAATGCTAGTGCGTTTCCTGAGTTCCGGATGATGCGGGTTATGGGCGCCACCTTGCGCGTATTTCAACCCGATTGCGCAGATCGGTTCTTCGAAGGAAATCAGAATAGGATCGCGGCCCATGTTCAGTTTCGCGTCCACTCCGGCAAGTGACGCGTTCTTCAACCACGAAAAATTGGCCGGGTCGACACGCAGCAGAAACGCATTTGCCCATTCGAAGTTCTCTTGTTGCCCGCGCAGGACAGACAGGTTGGTTTCGGGTGTTGGGCGCGGTGTCTCTGCATGCTCCGGCCATCCTCCAAGGACGAAGGCCTTGAGTTTTGTCCCCGGCGCAATGGCTCCGTTGCCTGTGAACCGCAGGGTGTCCTCCGGCGACGCATGCAAATCCTTTGTGTAGATCTTTTCAATCGCATGTGAAGAGTTCGGAGACATTGCCAAAAAACCAAGCGCAATTATTGGCGCTAGGTAGGGAATGCGCAACGTTCTCACCCTGCGGCCTCCAGCTTTTCCGCCGCTGCCATCCACATCGCTTCCGCGCGTTCCAGGCCGCCCATCACCTCGGCGTATTTCTTTTGCCAGGTGGCGGCCTGATTGGCCATTCCTGGCTCGTACAACTCCGGGTCGGCCAGCTTTTTGGCCAGCTTGTCACGCATCTCGTTCAGCTTGGTCAGGCGCGCTTCGCATTTCTTGACTTCGGACTTCAGCGCCAGCCGGTCGTCGCGGCTGATCACCTTCGCCACCGGTTTCGCCTTTTGCGCCGGGGCGTCGCGGGTCAGCAGCATCTTGCGATAGGCTTCCAGATCACCCTCATAGGGTGCGACCCGCCCGCCGCTGACCAGCCACAACCGGTCTGCGACCAGGCTCAGCAGATGCATGTCGTGGCTGACCAGAATGACCGCGCCGCTATAGGCGGTCAGCGCTTCGACCAACCCCTCACGGCTTTCCATATCCAGGTGGTTTGTCGGTTCGTCCAGGATCAGCAGATGCGGCGCGTCAATGGTGGCCAGCATCAGCGACAGCCGCGCCTTCTGCCCGCCCGACAGACGCCCGACCAGCGTTTCCGCCTGTTCCGCCCCGATCCCGAAACCGCCCAACCGGGCACGCAGCTTGGCGGGTGTTTCGCTTGGGCGCAGGCGGCGGATGTGATCAATCGGGGTTTCGCCGATGAACAGCTCATCCACCTGATGCTGCGCGAAATATCCGACCCGCAGCTTGGAGGATGTCGTCACCCGCCCGCCCATTGCCTCCAGCTTGCCGGCCAGCAGCTTGGACAGGGTCGATTTCCCCTCTCCGTTCCGGCCCAGCAGGGCGATCCGGTCGTCCTGATCTATGCGCAGCGTCAGTTTGGACAGCACCACATGGTCGCCATAACCGACACTGGCGCTTTCCATCGCCACGATGGGCGGCGACAGCTCTTCCGGGCTAGGGAATGTGAATTTGCGCAGCGCCGCCTCGGCCGGGGTGGTGATCGGCTTCATCTTGGCGATCATCTTCAACCGGCTTTGCGCCTGCACGGCCTTGCTGGTCTTATAGCGGAAGCGATCCACGAAACTTTGCAGATGGGCGCGCCGCGCTTCCTGTTTCTTGGCCTCCGCCTCGGCCGCGGCCAGCCGCGCGGCACGGGTTTCGGCGAAGGTGTCATAGCTGCCCTGATAGAGGGTCAGCTTGCGGTCCTCCAAATGCAGGATCGCGCCCACGGCCCGGTTCAGCAGGCCGCGATCATGGCTGATGATGATGACCGTATGCGGGTATTTCGCCAGATAGCTTTCCAGCCACAGCGCCCCTTCCAGGTCGAGGTAGTTTGTCGGTTCGTCCAGCAGCAGCAGGTCCGGCGCGGAAAACAGCACACCCGCAAGGGCTACCCGCATCCGCCAGCCGCCGGAAAAATCCGAACACGGCATCGCCTGTTCGGCCTGCGTGAACCCAAGGCCCTTCAGGATCGAGCTTGCCCTTGCTTCTGCCGACCAGGCGTCAATATCGGCCAGTCGGGTCTGCACCTCGGCGATCCGGGTCGGGTCGGTCGCGGTTTCCGCCTCGGCCAGCAGATCGGCGCGTTCGGTGTCTGCCGCCAGAACCGTGTTCAGCAGAGAGACCTCGTTGGCCGGAACCTCCTGCGCGACACCGCCAATGCGGGCACGGGCGGGCAGGCTGATGGCGCCCCCCTCCAGAACCAGCTCCTCGCGGATCAGACGGAACAGGGTGGTCTTGCCGGTCCCGTTCCGGCCCACCAGCCCGACCTTGTGATCTTCGGGGATATTGGCCGAAGCCCCCTCCAGCAATGGCCGCCCTTCGACGGAATAGCGTATGTCGCGAATACTCAGCATGGGCGGGCAATGCCTGAGCGGGGCGATGGCGTCAATCGGGCTTGGTGGGGTTGGATGGCGGCTTGGGAGGCAATGTGACCGAAGCGCAAGAACTTACTTGGCGATGTCTATTGGTCGCCGAGGGGATTTACTGACCAATTCGATCAATGCAGACCTACCGAAGCAGGTGAGCGGGTTTAGCCGGTCATTCGAACATTTTCTGTGGAGTAGCCCCCCGAAAGTTGTCCACAACTTGGGATATCGCCCGCCCGCGCCTAAAAACCTCGTTCCAATGGAGCAAAGGCCCACGATGCACTAACGATCAAACCGGACCACCCGATGGGGCACGCCACCGCAGTAGAGAGAATGTATCAGATTCAAGTTGTTATGAAGTACTCTATCGTCTGCCTAAAGCGTTTCGTCTTGAACCTGAATCGCGAGGGATTCCCTTGAGACCTGATCTGTGATTCATCCTGTTTGGGAGGATGGATCATGTCAGCACCTTTGCCATCTGCGCTTCGGATACGGTTTCAGAGATACATTGAAGAAGGGTTGAGCGGGCGCGCGGCGGCGTTGCGGTTGAAGCTGTCGCCTGCCACAGGCGCGCGGTGGGCGCGTCAGGTGAGGATGAAGGGTCATGCGGAACCTGCCCGGCAGGGACCGCCGCGCGGCAAGGGAAAGCTGGCTCCGCATCGGGAATTCTTTGAGGAGTTGATCGCACAAGACCCTGACATCACGCTCTTTGAGTTGCGTAATGCGCTGGCCGATGCAGAGGGTGTGCGGGTGCATCACTCCTCCATCGCCAACCTTCTGTCCCGGCTCGGCTTCACGTACAAAAAAAGTCGCTGGTCGCAACCGAGCGCCGCCGCGCCAAGGTAAGGCAGCAACGGGCCGACTGGTTCAGATACCGCTCGCCAGCCATTGCGACCTTTCCTGAGCGCGTTGTCTTTATTGACGAAACCGCAGTGAAGACAAACCTCACGCGCCTACGCGGCAGAGCCAAGCGCGGTAAGCGCCTGACGATGGATGCGCCCTTCGGAAGCTGGGGAACCCAAACCTTGATCGCGGGCCTGACCCAAGGCGCGCTGATCGCACCTTGGGTCATCAAGGGAGCGATAGATGGCCCCGCCTTCGCGGCCTACATCCGCGAAGTGCTGGTCCCCGAGATCAACCCCGGCACTGTCGTCATTCTCGACAACCTGGCAACCCACCGGAATAAGGAGGCGACGCAGGCTTTACGCAATCACGGCTGCTGGTTCCTTTACCTGCCACCGTACTCGCCCGACCTGAATCCCATCGAGCAGGCCTTCTCTAAACTGAAAGCCCATTTGCGACGGATCGGGGCCAGGTCCTTTACCCAGGTCTTCGAAGCAATCGGAGCAATCTGCGATCTCTACGACCCAGTAGAATGCTGGAACTACTTTAAGGCCGCCGGATATGTCTCAGGTTAATGTCGAAACGCTTTAGGATATAGGTTCACTGAGTGGTTTTTGATGGATCATGGAACACGTTGTGCAATCGATCCAGACTGCATTTAAGCAACAATCCTACAATTGGATTGGATCCTATGATTCGCCTTATTTTGGGAGCGCGGAATGCCAAATCCTATCCACTTGCCCAACCCTTTTGGCGCGACTTCGCCAAAGGCTGTAGAAGAATTCGAAGAACGCAACGGCTTGAATCTTCCAGAGCCCTACAAACAGTATTTGATTTCGGCCGATTGTGTTGAAAAACTCCGTTTTAGGGCCTGAACGATGATTTTTCTTTCCATGCAGCCCGATCCTAAATTTTTGGCGCGGGGGTCGGCCCAAATCGCCTACATGCGCTCACGCGCAGCCATGCGCTGTCTCGTGGTCAAAGCTTTCCGACTATTTCGCTTCATAGGTTTTCGCAAGAAATCCGCGACGCTCTGATTTCGGAGTTTTTCAACACAATCGGCCAATGGTGGGCTCCCGAAACGAAAAAAAATATACCTGCCAGCAGAGGACGTTGAAATCGAGTTGCGATATCTATATTCTCTTGGCCCAGTTCCTGTTTTTTCCAGCCTCGAAATGAACTGACACTTAGAGCAAGCCTTTGACCTTGATCGTTTTGGCAAAGAGGCGTCTGCCTATATCGTTATAGGCATTACCGAGATCGGAGACCTATTGCTAATATTCAAAGAGAATGGCAAGATTTATTTGCATAGTAACATCGAGATGGAGGAAGACTCCCTTAGAGAATTTCGTAAAGTCACACCTATGATTGCAAATTCTTTCGAAGAATTTTGGGAAGAATTGCGATGAGGTAGTTTCAAATCGGAATGGCCGGCGCATAGTAGTATTGAGCAAAGCGACACAGCGCAGCAATGCTCTCCTCGCCGCGCAGGCCGTATCTGCACCGTGTTCAGCTCTCCTCTGTCCGTGCCATCACAGACGCCGCTGGCTCGGTCGCCAAACAGAATACATACGGCACCTTCGGCTAGGCGCTCGACACCATCACCGACCCCGGCACTGCGGCTGAGACCAAGGGCTTCATTGGCGAGCGCTACGGTGCAGTCGCTGGCCTACAGAACTTCAAAGCACGCTACTACGACTCAGGTTTCGGGATACCCGGTATGTCTGTTGGGGCTGATGGCCAAGGTCAGCAATGTCCGGATTGTGTTGAAAAACTCCGAAATCAGAGCGTCGCGGATTTCTTGCGAAAACCTATGAAGCGAAATAGTCGGAAAGCTTTGACCACGAGACAGCGCATGGCTGCGCGTGAGCGCATGTAGGCGATTTGGGCCGACCCCCGCGCCAAAAATTTAGGATCGGGCTGCATGGAAAGAAAAATCATCGTTCAGGCCCTAAAACGGAGTTTTTCAACACAATCTCCGCAAAGCTGACTCCTGAAATCACCGTTTCCGCCCGCAGTTCCCGGGTGTCGTACTGCCGTCGTCGGCCTTACCTCACGCCGCCGCCACCAGCGCCCCTGCATCCTTCGCATCCGCCACCATCTGCCAGACCCGCTCGGGCGCGGTGCGGGCGCGCAGGCGGGTCAGGGACCAGCCTTCTGAGGTGTCGGCCTCGTGGGCCGGTTCCAGTGACCAGCGGCTTTCGACGCCCGGCGCGCCGCCGCCAGTCCCCGGGGTCAGGATCAGGCCCAGCGGCAGGCTGCGTTTGGTGGTTGCGCCGGTTTCGGCGGCCAGATGCAACCGGCGCACCGGGGTCAGGGCCGGGGGGCCGGGCAGGTCGGCGACGACCAGCGGGATGGCGCCGGTGCGCAGCGCCTCTTCCATCACCCACAGCAGGTCTTCGGGGCGGCGCGGGCTGATGAAGATGAAACGGCCCGGATCGACAAAGCGGGTCATCGCCTCGGGGTTGGGGCGGTCGCTGCCCCAGCCGGGCGCGATCCAGAACACCGGCCCGGTGGTGGCCCGCGCCACCAGCATCGCCAGCGTGCGCCGCGCCGCGCCGCAAGCTTCGTGCACACGGGCCGGGGCCAGCGCCATGCCCGGCGCGAATTCCACGCCCGCGCCACCGTCCCGCCGGGGCGGGCCACGGGTGATCAGATGGGGTGCCAGATGCGTGGACATGGCAGATAGGTTAAGATGTTCTCAATTTGTTCTCAAGCAAAATCGGCCCGGTCACCCGGCCGGAACAACCGGCTTGCCACGACCCCGCCGGTCGCTATCACTAAGCAAAACCAACAGGGGATACCGCAGATGAAACGCTTGACGCTTGGCCGCACGGGGATTGCGGTTTCGGAATTCTGCTTGGGCTCGATGACCTGGGGCACCCAGAATACCGAAGCCGAGGCCCACGCACAGATCGACCACGCGCTGGCACAGGGCTGCGATTTCATCGACACGGCCGAGATGTATCCCGTGAACCCGGTCAGCAAGGAAACCGTTGGCGGAACCGAGGCGATCATCGGCACATGGAACGCCAAGGGGCGACGCAAGGACGTGGTGATCGCCACCAAGATGAGCGGTGACATCGCCATGGTCCGCGACGGGCGCGGCATCAACCCGCGCGATCTGAAGCTGGCGCTCGATGGGTCACTGAAGCGACTGCAGACAGACTATATCGACCTTTACCAGTTTCACTGGCCGAACCGCGGGTCGTTCCACTTCCGCAAGATCTGGAACTACGACCCGAACGGGTCGGACACGGCCGAGGTGCGCCAGCACATGGCCGATGTAATGGGCACGCTGGAGGAGGTGCAGGAGGCCGGCAAGATCCGCGCCTTCGGGCTGAGCAATGACAGCGTCTGGGGCACGATGGGCTGGCTGAGGGCGGCTGAATCCGGTGGCCCGCGCGTTGCGACGATGCAGAACGAATACTCGCTGATGTGCCGTCAGTATGACACCGACCTGGCCGAGATGGCCGTGCATGAAGACGTGACCCTGCTGGCGTTCAGCCCGCTGGCCTGCGGCATCCTGTCGGGCAAGTATCTGGATGGCGCGGTTCCGGGTGGATCTCGGCTGGACCTGACCCCCGGCCTTGGCGGGCGGATATCGGCGCGGATGGATGACGCCGTGCGCGCCTATCAGGGGGTCGCGGCAAAACACGGACTGGACCTGGTGCAAATGGCGCTGGCCTGGACCCGCACGAGGCCCTTCCTGACGATCCCGATTTTCGGGGCGACCAGCATGGCGCAGCTAGAGGTTGCCTTGGGAGCCGCCGATCTGGTGCTAGGCGATGACGTGCTTAGTGACATCGCCGAGGCGCATAAGGCGCATCCGATGCCGTTTTAGGGCGTGGCCAACGGAATGCTTGGTGCGGAGCGGTCATTGGCAAATTGTCTTTGCGCCCGGTGTGCGCCGCAAGGCGCAGGGCGCGCGCCGGACCGGTCTCGCCGGTCAGGCGCTGGTTGACGGCCAAGCCTGAACCATAAAACATGCAAACACTATGGCGCAGCGCCAGCCCACCGATCCGGCGCGCGCCCTGCTTGAGGTGTGTCGCAGATCTCCGCACCAGGCCGCTAGACCTTGCCGCAGCGCTTCATCCCGCCACCACCACCGACAAGTCCCGTGTCGCGACACTGCTGCCCCGCAACACCCCCCTTGCCAGATGCGCAATTTCCCTGTCACCTGCCGGAAAACATCGGGGGGACGCCACCATGCCATTGACCATGAACCGAGAGGTCTTCATCACCTGCGCCGTCACCGGCTCGGGCTCTACCCAGGACCGCAGCCCGCATGTGCCACGCTCCCCCAAACAGATCGCCGACAGCGCGATTGCAGCTGCTAAAGCTGGTGCGGCGGTGGTGCATTGCCATGTCCGCGACCCTGAAACCGGGGCGCCAAGCCGTGACTTGAAGTATTACCGCGAAGTTACTGATCGTATTCGAGATTCCGGTACAGATGCGGTGCTGAACCTGACCTCGGGCATGGGGGGTGATATGGTGTTCGGCGGTGCCTCAACCCCGCTGCCGCTTGCCGCAGGTACTGATTTGGTCGGGGCCGAGGAACGCGTCGCACATGTCCTCGAATGCCGCCCCGAGATTACGACTCTCGATTGCGGCACGATGAACTTTGCCGAGGCGGATTATGTGATGACCAACACGCCCGGCATGCTGCAGGCCATGGGCCGCCTGATGACCGAGGCGGGTGCCAAGCCGGAAATCGAGGCCTTCGACACCGGCCACCTCTGGTATGCCAAGCAACTGGTCGAGGATGGTATCCTGGAAAGCCCGGCATTGGTGCAGCTGTGCATGGGGGTGCCCTGGGGCGCGCCGGATGACCTCAACACCTTCATGTCAATGGTGAACAACATCCCGCAAGACTGGACTTTTTCTGCATTTTCTCTGGGTCGCAACCAGATGCCTTTTGTCGCGGCATCGGTTCTGGCGGGCGGCAATGTGCGGGTCGGTTTGGAAGATAACCTGATGCTGGATCGGGGTGTTCTGGCGACCAACGAAGCCTTGGTGGCCCGTGCGGTGGAAATCGTCGAACGGCTGGGCGCAAAGGTGATCGGCCCGCAAACCGTGCGTGATAAACTGGGTTTGACCAAGCAGGCTCCGATCAATGGCTAGATTAAGATCTTGTTATATGTTTCACGTGAAACACGAGGCTTAAGCGTATGAAAATAATCGTTTGTTATGGCGACAGCAATACCCATGGCACGCTGCCGATGGCGACGATTGATGACGATGGCCGCCTTGGCCCGAACGAACGCTGGCCGGGCGTGATGGCGGCGGAACTTGGCACTGGTTTCCGGGTCATCGAAGAAGGGCTGCCGGGCCGCACCACCGTTCAGGATGACCCCTTCGAAGGGGTGCATCTGAACGGTCTGCGCATTCTGCCCGCGATCCTGAACAGCCATCGGCCCATTGACGGGCTGATCATCATGCTGGGGACCAATGACCTCAAGGCGCGTTTTTCCGCCCCCGCGGCAGACATAGCGCTTGGCGTTGAAAAACTCGCCCTGCTTGCCGCGACATTGGCGCATCCGCCCCGCGTCCTGATCGTTGCACCGGCCCCGGTACGCGAGATTGGCTGCCTGGCCAATTACTTCGCCGGTGCCGAAGCAAAGGGTGCGGGGCTGACCGATGCGCTGCGATACCGCGCCGGGCGGGTGGGCGCGGATTTCTTCAACGCCGGATCGGTGATCTCGGTCGATCCGCTGGACGGCGTGCATTTCGGGGCCGGGGCTGTTCGACATCGCACTGCCGCCCGAAGGCACGCTCAGCTTCCATGAAACAATCGCGGAGGCCGTGGCTGGAGCCGAGTGGATTCAGGAAAGCGCGCCGGAACGCTTTGATCTGAAACAGAAGATCCTGGCTGATATTCAGGACAGCTGCGCGCCCGACGCCATCATCGGATCGTCCACATCCGGCTTCAAACCGTCCGAGCTTCAGGACGGCGCGGCACGGCCTGCCCAGATCCTGGTCGCACATCCGTTCAACCCGGTTTACCTTCTGCCATTAATCGAACTAGTGCAAAGCCCGAAGTTCGCACCGAAACATATTGATAAAGCATCGGGAATTCTACGCGGTTTGAGCCTGTACCCGCTCCACGTCCGCACCGAAATCGACGCCCATATCGCGGATCGCTTCCTCGAAGCCGTCTGGCGAGAGGCGCTGTGGCTGGTCAAGGATGGTATCGCCACGACCGAGGAAATCGACCAGGCGATCCGCATGGGTTTTGGCCTGCGTTGGGCGCAGATGGGCCTGTTCGAAACCTACCGGATCGCCGGTGGCGAGGCCGGGATGGCCCATTTCATCGAACAGTTCGGCCCGGCGCTGAAATGGCCCTGGACCAAGTTGATGGACGTGCCAGAGTTGACCGATGATCTGGTAAAAGCCATTGCAGATCAATCTGATGCGCAATCCGGTGAACGTTCAATCCGCGAATTGGAACGCGCCCGCGATACCAACCTCGTCGGTATCCTGCGCGCCTTGAAGGTGACGAACGAAGGCGCGGGCGCGGTCCTGAACGCCGCCGACAAAGCCTTGCGCCGTGATCCCGATGACCTGACCGGTCCGATCCCCACAGTCACCCGCGCTGTGCCGCTGGACTGGACCGACTACAACGGTCATATGAACGAGGCGCGGTATCTGCAGGCTTTTGGCGACGCAACCGACCGCTTCATGGAGCTCATCGGCTGCGACGCTGCCTATATCGCGACTGGCGGCAGCTATTTCACCGCCGAAACCCATATTCGCCATATCGACGAAGCCCACGCCGGAACCCGCATTCGGATCGACACGATCTGCCTGCAAGGCGAAGGCAAAAAACTCCATCTTTTCCATCAGATGTACGACGAGATTCGCCTTCTGGCGACGGGCGAACATTTCCTGCTGCACGTCAGCCTGGAGACCCGCAAACCCAGCCCGCCGGGGGCAGAGGTTGCGCGCAAGCTCAGCAAAATCGCGGCCGATCACGCCAGCCTGCCACGCCCGGATGGCATCGGGCGGGCCGTGGGTCAGCGGCCGTGAACGTGCTGATCACCGGCGGTGCCTCGGGCATCGGGCGGGCCATGGCGCAGGCCTTTTCAGATGGCGGCGCCACGGTCTGGGTTAGCGATGTGGATGCAGCGGCATTGGGCGATCTGCCCGCAAACTGGCATGCCCGAGTTGCCGATGTGGCGGATGAAGACGCCATCGCGGCGCTGATGGACGAGGTGGGTCCGCTTGACACACTCTGCGCGAACGCGGGTATTACTGGACCTACGGCATTGGTTGAAGATATTGAGTTAAAAGATTGGAATACATGCCAATCTGTCACTCTAAACGGCGCGTTCCTCAGCTGCAAGCATGCGATCCCGGCGATGAAGGCGGCGGGGCGCGGCGCGATCATCCTCACATCCTCAACCGCGGGGCAATTCGGCTTTCCCAACCGCGCGCCTTATGCGGCGGCGAAATGGGGCGTGATCGGGCTGATGAAGACGCTGGCGATGGAGCTTGGGCCATTCGGCATCCGCGCCAACGCAATCTGCCCCGGCGCGGTGGAAGGCCCGAGGATGGAGGGCGTCGTTGCGCGTGAGGCGGCGGCCAAGGGCATGACGCCCGAGGCGTTGCGCGCAGGCTATGCCGCCGGAACCTCATTGCGGAGCTGGGTGCGCCCCGAAGACGTCGCCGCCATGGCCGTGTTTCTGGCCAGCGACGCCGCAGCACGGGTGTCCGGCCAGGTGATCGCTGTCGATGGTCATACCGAAAACCCCGATCCGAAAGTCTAAATCCCGTCGCGCAGCGTGCGCAGATGCCCCGGCCAATCGCGAGAGCTTACGTTCGCTTCACGCACCAGCCCGTCGAAGTGATCGGTGAAGGCGTGCACGCGTTCGGTATCGCGAAACGCCAGATAGTGCAGCCCGACGTAGACCACCGCCAGCAGCGGCCCGAACACGGTCACCGGCGCCGAAAACAGGCGGCGCGCGTCGAACAGGTGAAGACGCAGGCGGGGGTACAGCTGATCGTGCAGCTCCAGCAGCCGGTCAATCTGGCTGCGCCGGATCGCGGCAGGCAGGCCGGTGTAATATCCCTCGGCGCGGGCGAAACTGGCGACCTCATACATCGGCATCGCGATCTCATAGTCCGAACCTGAGGCCCGCATCCAATCCAGCCGATCGTTGGACGCCCCAATCGCCTGCTGCGCGGTTCGTCCCAGATGCGGCGTGTATTCCCATTCCAGAAGCGCCTGCGTTTTCAGCATGTCGGGCAGGCCCGCCGGGACGTGGCGGATTTTGTAACCTGCGGCCTCTCGGTGCCACTTGAAGATCTGTTCGTCGACCAGTGCGCGCGGCGCTTTTGTCATTGAAAGGGACGCCGCCAGCAAATCCGCGGCCATCTCGGGCCGGTCGGACAGACCCAGCAGCCAGTCGGCAGATACGCCAAGCGCATGGGCACATTCGGCGACGACCTGCGCGTTCGGCAACCGCACTCCGTCCGTGGCCAGCAGTTGAGAGATTGTGGACCGGTCGACACCGGCATCGCGGGCCAGCGCACTTTGGTTGGTGTCGGCCAGGGCCATGGCCTTTAGCAGCCGGTCCCGCAACAGGGCGGCGCGGTCGCGTTTGTCGTATTTGGTCACCATTGCTGTGAAATATCACAGAACGTGATCAAATGGTGCGCAGAACCGAAATGTCACGGAACCGTGAAGTCGGGCACACTGACATCACCTGACAAATTGCTGGAGCCCGGATGAAGCCGCTGAACCCCGAATGGCCGACGCTGGCGCTGTTGCTGGCCTGCTACGTGGTCTGGGCGTTCGCGACGACTATTCTTGCGGCGCTGTGGTTGCCGTTGGGGATCGCCGTGGCCGCCGTGGCGACCGCCTTCTTCGGCAGCTTGCAGCACGAGGCGACCCACGGTCATCCAACCGCCAATCCAATGCTGAACGCAGCCCTGGTGTTTCCGGGCCTGACGCTGGTGATCCCGTTCCTGCGGTTTCGCGACACCCATCTGGACCACCATCACGACAGCCGATTGACCGACCCCTATGACGACCCGGAAAGCAATTTTCTGGACCCCGCCGTCTGGGCGCGCCTGCCGCGCCCGATGCAGGTGCTGTGCCGGTTCAACAATACGCTGCTGGGGCGTCTGATCGTCGGTCCGGCGCTGGGAACGGCGATGTTCTTCCTGTCCGACCTGCGTGCAGCGCGCAGCGGCGACCGGCGTGTGTTGCGTGGCTGGCTGTGGCATATCCCGGCGCTGGTGCCGGTGATCTGGTGGTTCACTTCACTCGCGGTGATGCCGTTCTGGGCCTATGCCATCGCGGTCTACGGCGCGCTCAGCCTGCTGCGCATCCGCACCTTCCTGGAACATCGCGCCGATGCCCTGTCGCGCAACCGCACCGTGGTGATCGAGGATCGCGGACCGCTGTCCTGGCTGTTCCTCAACAACAATCTGCACAAGGTGCACCACATGCATCCGCGCGTGCCCTGGTATCGCCTGCCGGGGCTTTATGCGGCGAACCCCGGGCGGTATCTGGCCTGCAACGGCCATTATCACTATGCCAGCTATGCTGAGATTTTCCGCCGCCACCTGCTGAAACCGAAAGACCCGGTGGCGCATCCGTTGTCGAAGCGGGGATAGCGCTGGCGCGCGCCGCCGTCCCCGTGCCATAGCGCGGGGATGGATGCCTGGATTCCGATCACACTCACCGCCGCCGCCGCCCAGACTGTGCGCTATATGCTGCAAAAGCATCTGAGCGTGACCGGCCTGTCCGCAGGCGGTGCAACCTTCGCGCGCTTTGTCTTTTCCGCGCCTCTGGTGGCACTATTTTTGCTGGCCTACGTCACCCTGCGACAAGTCGAGGTGCCGGCATTCTCGACCCGCTTCTGGGCGTTCGCGATCACCGGTGGCGTGGCGCAGATTCTGGCAACGGTTTGCATCGTGCTGTTGTTTTCATTGCGCAATTTTGCCGTCGGCGTCACCTTCAAGAAAACCGAAGTGATGCTGACTGCACTGGCCGGGCTGGTGATCCTGGGCGAGGCTGTGTCTGTCCCCGGATTGATCGCCATCGCCATCGGTCTGGGCGGCGTGCTGCTGCTGTCGCGCGAAAAGGGCGGCGACTGGCGGCTGAACCGCGCCGCGGGTCTTGGCCTGATGTCCGGCGTTTTCTTCGCGATTTCTGCTGTGACCTATCGTGGTGCGACGCTGGCGTTGGCCTCGCCCGATGTGGTGCTGCGCGCCGGAACGACACTGGCCATGGTCACGGCTGTGCAGACGCTGATTCTCGGGGCGTGGCTGGTCTGGCGCGAACGTGGCCAGCTCACCGCCACCCTGCGGCACTGGCGTATCGGCGCGCTTGTCGGTGTTACCTCGATGATCGGCAGCTTTTGCTGGTTCACTGCATTCACGCTGAAAAACGCCGCCTATGTCTTCGCCCTGGGCCAGACGGAATTGATTTTCTCGATCGCCGCCTCGGTGCTGTTTTTCCGCGAGAAGATCACCGGGCGCGAGGTTGCGGGCATGGCCCTGATCAGCCTGTCGGTCGTTGTGCTGATCCTTGTGATCTGAGGTATGGCAGGAAGAAATTTCTTGCCTCCGGCAGGGATATTTCCGGATCAATGATGGTCAATACCGGCTTTCTGCCTGCATCATTGACCCAAAAATATCCTCTCCGAAGGCATAAAGTTCTTATTGTGCTGACTGTAGCGGGCTGACGCCGCCCAGATGCAGGAACAGGCTTTCCTCATCATCATTGCGAAAGAACGGCACCTGTTCAGGCGGCGCGAGGTGAGGCAGGCGGCGCGCGACCTCGGCCAGGACGACTTCGGTGATGAAGGGCAGGTCGTGGCGGCGGGCCTGATCCAGCGGCACCCAGGCGAGGTGCGATAACTCGTCCGAAGCGGCCGAGAAGTCATCCGGGTCGCCTATGACGGCGGCGGCGTTGGCGACGAAGAAGCGCGCGTCGAAGCGGCGCGGGCGGCCCGGCGGGGTGATGGCGCGGAACACGAATGACAGGCTGGCTGCGGCGGGCCGGTGGCCGGTTGCGGCAAAGGCGCACCAATCGGCGGGCGGGTCGGGCCATTCAGCGGGCTGGCCCAGGATCAGGCCGGTTTCCTCGAACAGCTCGCGTATTGCGGCTGTGGCGAAGGTCGCTGGTGCGGCGCCACCGTTCTGATCGCCAAGATTGCGCAGACAGGGCGCGGGCAGCGGGGTTATAAGCGGGATGTCGGCGTCACCTGCGTCCACCGCGCCGCCCGGAAAGACGAATTTTGAGGGCATGAAGGCGGCGCGCGCGCCGCGTTGGCCCATCAGGATGCAGGGTGCGGTAGCGGGGTCGCGGACCAGGATGACAGTTGCGGCGTCGCGGATCGGAACCGGTTCAGGCACCGCCGAACCCGTGCAACCGGCGCGACCATTGGAAGGCGATCATCCCGCCCTTCAGGCGCGGCAGCAGGTATAGCGACAGCGCCACACAGCCCACCGTGAAGGTGCTGGCCAGCACCAGCGGTTCGGGGCGGAAAGTGGTAAAGACCACGTGAATCAGCGGGGCCATTAGGTGACCGACCACGACAATGGTCAGATAGGCGGGCCCGTCATCGGCGCGGTGGTGATGAAACGGCTGGTCGCAATGGGTGCAGGCGTCGGCGACTTTCAGATACCCGCTCAGCAAATGGCCTTCGCCACAATTCGGGCAGCGGCGGCGCCAGCCGCGCAGCAGGGCCGGGCGCAGGGGGCGATCTTCGGGATGTATGTCGGTGGCGGTCATACCCCATCAGATACGCGCGCTGCCGCCGAAATCAAAGCCGTTGCAGCCCACCGCGTCGCCGTGTCGCAACTTTTTTCGCCGATCCGCGACGGAAACCCCGCGCTGGCCCGTTTGACTTCATGAACGCGGGCGCAATGAGGCATCCCGTGTCGGGCAAAATTGCCAGTTACTGAAGATGGAGTACCAGTCATGAAAACCAGAACCACAATCCTCGCCGCCGTTGCAGCCACAGTCGCGCTGGGCGCAATGGCCCCCACATTGGCCGATGCGCGCCCCGGGCGCGGGCAGGACATCACGTTCGAGCAGCTTGATCAAAACGGTGATGGCAAATTGTCCATGGCGGATGTGGAAGCCGCATTCGCCGAACGCTTTGCAACGATTGATGCGGATGGCAACGGATCGCTGTCGCCCGAAGAATTCGCCAATCAGCGTGGTGCCTTACGGGCTGCGCGCGCCGGTGATCGCATTGAAGAGCTTGACCAGAACGGCGACGGCCTGCTGAGCGCCGAGGAAATGGCCAGCGCGGACAAGGGCGATCGGCGCGGCATGCGCAAGGGCCGTCGGGGTGGCGGCGATCCGATGCAGCGGTTGGAGCGTCTGATCGAGCGCTTTGACACCGATGGCGATGCCGCCCTCAGCGAGGCAGAGTTCGACACCGCCAAGGCCGAAATGTCCGAGCGGCGCGGAAAGCGTGGCGGTGGCGGCCGCGGCGACAGGTAAGGCAGGTCGGTGGCAGGGTTGCGTCATGGTCGCCCTGCCACCAACATGGCATTGGACGGAACGCAGGATCGCGCCGACAGATGAAGCTCAGCACCGCCCAGGACGCGCCCGCCGCCGACAGCGACGAGGCTCTGTTGGCTGCCTATGGTCAGGGCGGTGCGCGCGCCGCGCAGGCGCTGGCGGATCGGCTGTTGCCGCGTGTGCTGGGGTTCGCCACCCGGATGCTGGGCGGCGACCGGGCCGAGGCCGAAGATGTCGCGCAGGAGGCGATGTTGCGTCTGTGGCGGATCGCGCCGGACTGGCACGCGGGCGAGGCGAAGGTCTCAACATGGCTTTACCGTGTGACCAGCAATCTTTGCACGGACCGGCTGCGCAAATCGGGGCGGGCGCGGCCCCTGGACGACGCAGGCGAGCCGGTGGATCCGACGCCGGGCGTGGTGGCCGCGCTGGAAGACGGGGATCGCGCGCGGGCCTTGCAGGAAGCGCTGAGTGCCCTGCCGGACCGACAGCGTCAGGCGGTGGTGATGCGCCATCTCGACGGGTGTTCAAACCCCGAGATTGCGCAGGCAATGGACATGAGCGTCGAGGCGGTGGAATGTCTGACCGCCCGTGGCAAACGCGCGCTGGCGGCCCTGTTGGCCGGGCGGCGCGCAGAACTGGGGTTTGAAGGATGAGCACAAAGAACACGCACAACAATCCGGGCGCGCCAGATGCGGCATCCGATACCGCGCCCGATTCAGCGCTTGACGCATTCTTTGATGCGGCCCGCGCAACCGCACCGCAGCCCGGCGCGGCATTGCAGGCACGGGTGCTGGCAGACGCGGCAGAGGTGACCGATCAGCGGGCGCTGTATGCCGGAACCAAGCGCCAGACAGACGCGGCCAGACCGGGCATTCTGGCCATGGCGCTGGCGGCGGTTGGCGGCTGGCCCGCGGCGACGGCGCTCGCCTCGGTCGCGGCACTTGGGGTCTGGATCGGTGCGGCGCTGCCCGACACGGTCGGCACATTGGCATACGGCTGGGCGGATTCGGCGACCGAATATGATTATGTCGAGTTGCTGCCGGGCCTCGATCTGCTGGAAACGGAAGGCTAGGGCGATGACGGATACGGGCAACGGCAAAAGGCGTCGCTGGACGGGGATGCGAGTGATGCTGGCGGTGTCGCTGGCACTGAACCTGCTGGTGGTCGGGGCGGTGGCCGGGGCGCTCTGGTCCGGCGGCGGGCCAGGGCGGATCGGTGGCATCGACCCCGATGGTCGCCGTGGTCCCTTGCGCGAGATTGGCAATGCCCCCTTCGTGCGCGCATTGGAACCTGCCGACAGGCGGGCGCTGCTGACTGCGCTTCGGGACGAGGGGGCCACGTTGCGCCAAAACCGCGCCGCCCTGCGCCGCAGCTTTCAGGCGTTGGTGGCCGCCCTGCGCGCCGATCCCTTCGACCCGGACGCATTGCAGCGCCTGTTCGACAATCAGCGCGACGCCGCCCAGATCCAGCAACGCACGGGCGAGCGGCTGATCCTTGAACGGCTGAGCGCGATGACCCAAGATCAGCGCGCCGCCTATGCCGACCGCCTTGACGCGGCCCTGAAACGCGGGCCGGGATCACGCCGGGGCGAGGGCCGCTAGGCCCGTTTCACCAGGGGTCCGGTTCACGAGGGGCAGAAATCAGGCCGTCTGGCCCTTGCCGCGAAACTGCATGTTGTACAGATCGGCATAGCGCCCGCCCTTTGCCAAAAGCTCGGTATGGGGGCCTTCCTCGATCACTTGTCCGCCGTCCAGAACCACGATCTTGTCGGCGTTCTGCACGGTGGACAGGCGATGTGCGATGGTCAGGGTCGTGCGCCCCTCGGCCAGGCGATCCAGCGCTTCCTGCACCAGTTTTTCGCTTTCGGTATCCAGCGCGCTGGTCGCCTCGTCCAGCAGCAGCACCGGCGTGTCGCGCAGAAGGGCGCGGGCGATGGCAACGCGCTGGCGCTGACCGCCCGACAAGGCCGAGCCGCGCGGGCCGACGCGGCTGTCCAGCCCATTGGGCAGAAGGTCCAGAAACTCGCTGACCCGTGCGGCATCCAGAACCGCCATCAGTCGATCGTCCGAGACCGTGTTGTCGCCCAGAACGATGTTCTCGCGCAGAGTCTCATCAAACAGCAGCGCGTCCTGCGTGACGGTGGAAAACAGCCCCCGCAGGTCCGTCAGCGCCATTTCGGTGCCATCGGTCCCGCCGACCAGAATGCGCCCCTGATCGGGGTCGATAAGACGGGTCAGTGCCTTGAAGATCGTGGTCTTCCCGGCCCCCGACGCCCCGACCAGCGCGGTGGTCTTTCCTGCCGCCGCGTGGAAGCTGACGTTGCGCAGGACCGGCAGATCTCCGTAAGCGAAATCGACGTTTTCCAGCGCCACATCAAACGGCCCTGTCGGGCGGGCCTTCGGGGAAGCGGGCGTGTTGATCGTGGGTGGCGTGTCGAGCAGGCCAAACACGCGTTCCAGACTGGCCGCTGCCGTCTGGATCGTTCCGGCCATCGTGCCCAGGCGCTTGACCGGCTGGAAGGTCAGGATCATCGCGGTCAGGAAGGACATGAAATCGCCAACCGTCTTGTCGCCGTCCACAATCTCGGTCCCGGCCAGGATCATCACGCCGAAAAAACCGATGCCGGTGACCACGTCGACAAACCCCGGCAGCGTCGCGCGGGCCATTTCCGAACGGATCGCGCCGTCGATGATCTTGTGGATCAGCGTCTTGTAGAGGCCCTGCTGATAGTCCTCCATCTCGTTCAGTTTGATCGCATCGACACCGTGCAGAATCTCGTTCAGGCGGGTTGAACGGCGCGCGCTGTCTTCGCGCAACCGGCTGGTGCGGCGGCGGATATAGCGTTGGATCACCAGGATCGGCACCACAAGCAGCGGCACACCGATCAGCGCGGTCAGGGTCCAGCTGACATCAATCGACAGGGTCACGTACATCAGCGCGGCCAGCGTGATGATATCGCGGCCCAAGCCTTCGACCAGGGTGCGCCAGACCGCCTGCACGGCCGCCGAGTCACCCTGAATACGTTCCATCAGGTGGCCGGGTGAATTTGCCTGGAAGAACACCGAATCCAGATGCAGCACATGGCCCACCAGATCCACCTGCATGTCCGAGGCGCATTTCTGCGAAATACGCATCACGATCATCCGGTTCAGAACGCCCACAACGGCACGGACCGTGAATATCAGGAATATCGCGCTACCGACCCACCACAGGGCATCCAGCTGCCCGGCGACGAATATATTGTCGAACACCGGTTTGAGCATATAGCTGAACAACCCGGTCGAGGCGCCCTCGATCGTCATCAGCACAAACGCAACCACCATCCAGGGGATGTGCTTGTGCAGATAGGTCCGCCACAAACGGCCAACCAGCGGCAGGGCGGGTTGCTGATCTTCGGGATAGGTGTCGCTCAACCTGAATGGCTCCGGCGTTTGAGTGCGGGCGGGTCTAGCGCGCGTCCGGTGCAAGGGCAAGCGTGCAGGGCGCGGCTGATTGACCTTGGTTGATGGCAGGCATAGCCAGTACGGACAGACAGGGTGCAGGAAAGGGCGGGACATGACACTGGGACAGGGGCGGCATTATCTGGCGATTCCCGGCCCCTCGGTGATGCCCGACAGGGTGCTGGCGGCGATGCACCGCCCGGCGCCGAATATCTATGAAGGCGGGTTGACCGATGCGATGCCCGGCATTGTTGCCGACCTGAAGGCGGTGGCGCGCACCCGCCATGACGTCGCCATCTACATCGGCAACGGCCATGCAGGCTGGGAAGCGGCCCTGGCCAATACCCACGCGCCCGGCGATCTGGCGCTGGTGTTGGCCACCGGCGCATTCGCCCACGGCTGGGCGGGCATGGCGCAGGCGATGCAGATTGAGACGCTGATCATCGACCACGGCATACACGCGCCGGTCGATCCCGATCGTCTGGCCCAGGCGCTGGCTGCTGACACGGACCAGCGGATCAAATCGGTGATGGTGGTGCAGGCCGATACCTCGACCAGTGTGCTAAGCGATATTGCCCAGCTGCGTGCCGTGCTGGATGCCGCCGGGCACCCCGCGTTGCTGATGGTCGATTGCATCGCAGCCCTTGCCTGTGACCGGTTCGAGATGGACGCCTGGGGCGCCGATCTGATGGTTGCGGGATCCCAGAAAGGGCTGATGACGCCGCCGGGCCTGGCATTCGTCTATTTCAACGACCACGCACGGGCGGCGGCACCGGCGCATGTCAGCAACTATTGGAACTGGCAACCGCGCGCCGATGGCGAATTGCTGACGCATTATTTCTGCGGCACCGCGCCGACCCATCATCTGTTCGGCTTGCGCGAAGCGCTGGACATGATTGCCGAGGAAGGTATCGAGGCGATCTGGACCCGCCACGCAACCCTGGCCCGGGCGATCTGGGCCGCCGCCGACGCCTGGGCAATTGCCGGGACCTTGCGCCTGAACGTGGCCGATCCGGCGCAGCGCAGCCACGCGGTCACAACGCTGCACCTGCCGAGCCCCAAAGCGACCGAGCTGCGCAGCTGGGTCGCCGCCAACGCAGGCGTGACGCTGGGCATCGGGCTGGGGTTTGACACAGACGATGACCCCGACGCGACCGGCACATTCCGCATTGGCCATATGGGCCATGTGAACGCGCAGATGATCCTGGGCGCGCTGGGCGCCATCGAAACCGGGATGAAAGCGCTGGACATCCCGCACGGACCCGGAGCGATCAGTGCCGCTGCTGAAGTGCTTTCAACTGGTTAGGGTCGGGACCCTAAAGCAGTTCGCGTTTAACCTGAATCAGAGTTCTCCGCCTCTCAATCGGCAAGTTGCTGATTTAGAACGCGATTTCTGATATGCGATGTCTCAAGTAAAACGCGAACCGCTATAAGCCCGCCCTGACCGCCATGCGTTGTTCGGCCCGCGACAGCCCGCGCCCTGCCAGCCACCCACAAAACAGCACCCAGACCAGCCCCGCCCAAGCCCATATCGCGAAGAGCGCGATGAAGATCAGCACGAAGACCGACACCAGAAATGGCATCGTGTAATCCTCGACCCGACCGGGATGCTGCTGGCGTTCTGTCATGCGCTGCAGTTTAACACGGTGTTGGCAATCGTCGAATAACGTCGGCGAGATTTGGCTGTGTTCCAGCGAGCGTGTTCCGTCGCGATGATTTCGAGGCGGGGACCACCGGATGTAAAATCCGTCGGCTCGTGGCCGCGGGCGATGGCTGGGGGCCAGCCCCCAGACCAAACGATAGCTGGGGGGCCAGCCCCCCAGACCCCCCGGGATATTTTTGGGTCAATGATGGGCAAGAAGGGAGAGGCGGTTGTGGATTGGGGTGGATCTTTCCTTATGCTCGTGCGGTTGGGGTCTGTAGGGCGATGATGGGCGCCTTGCAAAGTTGGTGCCGTTTTTTAACGCTGCGCGTTGGTAAATGCCTTCGGCAAAGCCAGGGCGAACGCCTCCAGATCCGTTGGTCGCCCGGCGCTGATCCGGATGCAGCGATCTTGCGGTGCAACGAAGGGCATGCGGGCGAATATCCCACGCTCGACCAGCCCGGCCTGCACGGCACGGGCGAAATCGCCGTCCCGGCCACAGTCGATGGCGACGAAGTTGGTGGCCGAAGGCAGGGTGCTCAGCCCGTTTTCAGCGGCGATCGACCCGATCCGGTCGCGCGCGGCGGCCACGTCGGCAACGACGCTGGCGAGGTATCCCTGATCCGCCAAGGCGGCCAGCGCCCCTGCCTGTGCGATCCTGTTCACGGCGAAATGATTGCGTAGCTTGTTGAACGCCCCGATCAAGTCGCTATGCCCGATGGCATAGCCGATGCGCGCGCCCGCCATCCCGTAAGCCTTTGAGAACGTGCGCATTCGGATCACCCGCGGGTCGGAGGTATCCAGCGGCGGCAGGCTGTCTTCAGGGGCGAATTCGCCATAAGCCTCATCCAGGATCAATACTGCGCCATCGGGCACGCGGCCGATCATATCCGTTACCACCGCGGCCTTGTGCCAGCTGCCCATCGGATTGTCCGGGTTGGCGAAATAGATCAGCCTGGCGTCCACTGCGGCGGCTTTGGCCAGCAGCGCCTCGGAGTCTTCGTGGTCATCGCGGTAGGGCACCTTATGCAGCGCACCGCCAAAGCCCGCGACGTGGAAGTTGAAGGTCGGGTAGGCCCCGTCGCTGGTCACCACCGCATCGCCGGGGCCGATCAGCAGCCGCACCAGATACCCCAGCAGCGCGTCGATGCCTTCGCCAACCACGATGTTGTCCGATGGGACGCCGTGATGCGCGGCCAGCGCCGCCCTCAGGTCATGGTTTTCCGGGTCGCCGTACATCCACGCGTCGCCCGCAGCATCGGCCATGGCGGCGATTGCGCGAGGTGAGGGGCCAAAGATATTCTCGTTCGCGCCAAGACGCGCGATGAAGGGCGCACCGCGCGCGCGTTCTTGCGTTTCCGGGCCGACGAACGGCACGGTGGCGGGCAGGCTGGCGGCGAGTTCGGTAAAACGAGGTCCCCTCATGCCCGCCAGTCTGCCGATTCGCTGGGCGCCTGCAAGGCTTGATTCGGTGGCGGGGCGTGCCCCAGATAATAGCGGTAACCAGTGAAAGGCCCGATATGCCAAACCTGAATCGCCGAGGGTTTCTCGCCGCAAGCGCCGCCGCCGTCAGTCTGCGCGCCGTGCCGCAGATTGCCACGAAAACCGGAGGGCGGCGGATTTTGACGCTGGTCTATGACAAGTCGTTGGGGATGATGCGGGCGGTTGATCGGCTGGTGCCGTAGTCAGGGCGTTCGGGGCTATTCTGGCCTGGAGCGGACGGTAATGATCAATCGCCAAGCCGGGAGAGCGCCTGACCGGGGGGTAGGCGACGCAACGCTGTTGTGTGGCAATTTATGGTCCAGCCTTGACGGTAAGTATCGAAGGAGTTGCGCCCTTAGCGAAATCGCCTGCCCGCGGGACGGTCAGGCGATCGCCCGGCGCCCTGGCAGGCTTGATTCCGGGCGGGAAGACGTGTCTTGCCAACGTCCCCTTCAGGCCAGACGCTGCCCGCAAATTCGCCGTTAACTTACCTCACCCAGCCGTTCCACAGCTGCCGCAATCCGCGCCCGCTCGGCCTCTTTTTCGGTCGCCAGAGCGCGGGTTTCCTCGACCACCTCTTCCGGCGCGCTGTCGATGAATTTGGGGTTGTTCAGACGCCCGCTCAGCCCTCGCAGGTCTTTGTCGAGCTTCTCCAACGTCTTGGAAAGCCGCGCTTTTTCGGCTCCGACGTCGATGATGTCGGCCAGCGGCAAAGCAAACGAGCCGCCCGGAACAGCGATCGTCGCGGACCCCTTGGGCGCGGAGCCTTCGGTCACATCGCCCAGCCGCGCCATTCGCGTGATCAGGGCGGCGTTATTGCCCCACGCCTTCGCCCCGGCGGCGTCCAGTTCGACCCGCACCAGCGGCGCTTTCAGCGATGCGGGGACGTTCATTTCGCCACGGACCGATCGGATGCCTTCGATCAATGCGATCACCCAGGAGATTTCGGCGTCCGCCTCGGCATCCGCGACACTAGCGTCCAACTCGGGCCAATCGCCATGCACCAGTTGCTTGGTGCGCTTGCCGGACAGCGCCCAAAGCTCTTCGGTAATGAAGGGCATGAAGGGGTGCAGCATCAGCAGGCAGTGATCCAGCGCCCAGGCCATCGTCTGACGGGTTTCGCCCGCGTGTTCGCCATCAAACAGCGGCTTGGAGAATTCGACGTACCAGTCGCAGAACCGGCCCCAGACGAAAGCATAAAGCGTGCTGGCGGCGTCGGAAAAGCGATAGGCGGCGAGTGCTTCGTCAACATCCGCCGCGGTGCGCGCGACCTCTCCCACGATCCAGCGGTTGACGGGGTGGGTTGGGGTCGGCGTTTCGCCGGGCTGCTGGCCAAAAACGCCGTTCATCTCGGCAAAACGCGCGGCGTTCCACAGCTTGGTGCCGAAGTTGCGATATCCGGCGATCCGCTGCTTCGACAGCTTCAGGTCGCGGCCCATCGAGATCAGCGCAAACCGCATCGCGTCGGCCCCGAATTCGTCAATGAGTTCAAGGGGGTCCATGACGTTGCCGAGGCTTTTGCTCATCTTCTTGCCCTTCTCATCGCGGACAAGGGCGTGGACGTAAACGTCGCTGAACGGTTTCTGCCCGACCACAGCGAACTGCATCATCATCATCCGGGCGACCCAGAAGAAGATGATGTCGAACCCGGTGATCAGAGTCGAGGTGGGGAAGTAGCGTTTGAATTCCTCGGTCTCCTCGGGCCAGCCGAGGGTGCCGATGGGCCAGAGGCCGGAGGAGAACCAGGTGTCAAGGACGTCGGGGTCGCGGGCGAGAACAACTTTCTCAAGTTGCATGCTCTCTGGCGAACCAATCGCAAACGCAGTTGGGTTCGCTGTCTTCTGCATACCTTCAAGCGCTGGGAGGTTTTCGAACTTGCTAAATTCGATTTGAACATTGTGGCCATAGTACTCGTTGGCTTTTTTTGCAGCCTGATCCGCCGAATTCGCGCAAAAATACATTGGTGGATTATACGACAGTGGGTATGCTCCATCACTGCTATCCACAATCCGCGGCCCATACCAAACCGGTATCTGATGCCCCCACCAGAGTTGGCGGCTGATGCACCAGGGCTCGATATTCTCCAGCCAGTGAAAATACACCTTCTCATGCTGTTCCGGCATGATCCGCACGTCGCCACTCTTCACCGCGTCGATGGCCGGGCCGACGATTTTGTCGGTGGCGACGAACCACTGGTCGGTCAGCATCGGCTCGATGACGACTTTTGATCGGTCGCCGAAGGGCTGCATGATCGGTTTGGTCTCGACCAGGGGGACCATTTCGGCCTCGGGCGTGTCACCGCCTTCCTCAGGGGGCAGCGGGGTGCGCGCGGCCTTGCCGAGGCGGGGGTCATTTTCCGGCACCATCACCGCCAAACCTTCGGAGGTAATCTGCTCAACCACCGCGTCCCGCGCTTCGAACCGATCCAACCCGCGCAACTCGTCGGGGACGAGGTTCAGCGTATCAATCTCAGCCCCCGTCGCCTCAGCCCCGCCCGCGATTTCCTGCGCCCGCGTCGCCGCCTCGGCATAGGGCGCGCCATCGGCCCGCATCGCGGCCTGTGTGTCCATCAGACGGTATTTCGGGATGCCGCCGCGTTCTGCCACCGCGTAGTCGTTGAAGTCATGCGCGCCGGTGATCTTCACCGCGCCAGAGCCAAACGCGGGGTCCGGGTATTCATCGGTGATGATCGGAATCTGGCGGCGGTATTCTTTCGGTCCGACCGGGATTTCACACAATTTCCCGACAATTGAGGCGTACCGTTCATCCGACGGATGAACCGCCACAGCGCCGTCGCCCAGCATCGTTTCGGGCCGCGTGGTCGCGATCGAGATGTAATCCCGCGTTTCGCGCAGGGTCACCTTGCCGTCTTCGTCCTTCTCGACGTATTCATAACTCGCGCCACTGGCCAGCGGGTATTTGAAGTGCCACATGTGGCCCGGGGTCTCGATATTCTCGACCTCAAGATCGGAAATCGCGGTTTCGAACTTCGGATCCCAGTTCACCAGCCGTTTTCCGCGATAAATCAGGCCCTTGTCGTACATGTCGACGAAAACCTTGATGACCGCGTCGTGAAAATTCCCCTCTTCCCCCTCTGGGGCGCCGGGCGCGCCGGACATGGTGAAAGCGGTGCGCGACCAGTCGCAACTGGCACCGATGCGCTGCAACTGCTCGATGATCGTGCCGCCGGATTGCTTCTTCCACTCCCACACTTTTTCCGTGAACGCCTCACGCCCCATGTCGCGGCGGGTGGCGTTGGATTTGTCCTTGGCGAGTTCACGTTCCACAACCATCTGCGTGGCGATCCCGGCGTGGTCCATGCCGGGTTGCCACAGCGTGTCGAACCCACGCATCCGGTGCCAGCGGATCAGGATATCCTGCAACGTGTTGTTGAACGCATGACCCATGTGCAGCACGCCGGTGACGTTGGGCGGCGGGATCATGATGCTGAACGGCTCGGCCCCCGGCATGGCGTTTGCGCCCGCCGCAAAGGCCTCTGCCTTCAGCCACTCAGCCGAAATCCGCGCCTCGGCCGTGGCCGCATCGAAACTCTTGTCCATCGTCATCTTGAGGTATCCCGCATGAAGTTGCGGGTTCATCTAGCGAATGGGGTCGGGAAGGGGAAGGTGTCGGGCCTGGGTATTGGTGGGATTGCGTGGTGGAGTGCCGCTTTCGGACAAAATTCTCCGGTGCACGGCTGACGCTCAGCCGCACCACACCCACTGGACACTGCCAGCATCCCCGATACTGTCACCTGGGCAACGAAAGGGCATGCAAGATGGACGCATTCGGAAAATCTCAGCCGGTTCGCCGGCGCGAGGATGATCGGTTTCTGACCGGGCTAGGCCGCTATGTCGATGATATTGCGCCAAAAGATGCGCTTAGGGCGTTCGCCTTTCGCTCGCCCGTTGCCCATGCCGAGATTGCCACGCTGAACATCGATGACGCGCGCGGCGCGGACGGCGTGCATCTGATCCTGACCTCGGCAGAGGTTGAGGCGGCGGGCGTGCGCCTAGATATGGATTACGACGTTCTGGAATTGCCCGACGGGACTGAGGCGACCGCCCCGATGCGCCCGTTTCTGGCCAAAGACCGCGTGCGGTTTGTTGGCGAACCGATTGCCCTTATCGTCGCTGATACACTGGCGCAGGCTCGGGACGCTGCCGAGATGATTGAATTTGATTACAATGACTTGCCGGCACATGTTGATGTAAAACCTGGGGGAGAGGCGCTCTATCCCGACATCCCCGACAATATCGCCTTCGATTGGCATTTCGGTGACCGCGCCGCCTGTGAGGCGGCGTTCGCAGCGGCAGACAAACGGATCAGCGTCGATGTCGTGGATAACCGCGTCATCTCGAACCCGATGGAGCCGCGCGGCTGTTTCGCCGACTGGGACGGCACGCGCCTGTCGATCACGGTGAACGGTCAGGGGGTCTGGCCGCTGAAGGACGAAATGGTACGCCAACTTGGGTTGGAGCCGGAAAACGTGCTGGCGATGAACCCGGATGTGGGCGGCGGCTTTGGGACCAAGGGGTTCATCTATCCTGAATACACCGCCGTCGCGCTGGCCGCCAAGATCCTTGGCCGCCCGGTGCGCTGGATCGCCGATCGCACCGAAGGCATGCTGACCGACAATGACGGGCGCGATCTGGTGTCGACCTGCGAACTTGCCTTCGACAAAAACCTAAAGATCACCGCCTACCGGGTTCATAACATTTGTAATCTCGGGGCCTATAACTCCGGCTATGCATAGTTCATCCAGTCCGAGCTGTTCACCAAGGTTCTGATTGGCACCTATGACGTGCAGACCACGTTCCTGTCCGTGCAGGCCATCTATACCAACACCTGCCAGGTCGACGCCTATCGCGGCGCGGGTCGGCCCGAAGCGATTTTTGCCATCGAACGTGCGATTGATCAGGCGGCGCGGGAATTGTGCGTTGATCCCTGGGATCTTCGGCGCAGAAACTTCATTCCCGTCGACGCCTTCCCCTATGACTCCGCCACGGGTGAGACATATGACGTCGGGGATTTCCACAAGGTTCTGGACTCGGCCGAAGCTGCCTGCGACCGCGCCGGTTTTGCCGCGCGCAAGGCCGGCAGCGCCAGCCGGGGCAAGCTGCGCGGGCTGGGCCTGTGCTATTACAACGAAAGCATTCTGGGCGATTCCGAAGAACACGCCAAGGTGACCTTTGACGAGGATGGCGGCGCGACAATCTATGTCGGCACGCAGTCGAACGGGCAGGGGCATGAAACGGTGTTCCCCCGCTTCCTGTCGGATCAGACCGGTATTCCCTATGAAAAAATCCGCTTCGTGCAGGGTGACAGCGACCTTATCCCCGAAGGCGGCGGCACCGGCGGATCGCGGTCTGCGGTGAACCAGAACAACGCAACGCTGGCGACAGTGCGCCGGATTGTCAGCGATTTCGGTGCCTTCCTGGCCGAAGAAAACGGCGTCACGCCCGAGGATGTGAGTTTCGACGATCAGCAATTCCGCATCGCCGGATCGAACGAGGCCCCGACCATGCTGGAAGTCGCCGCGCTGGCCCGCGAAAAGGGCCGCGCTGACCTACTGAGTTTCCGCGAATTCGCCGAGCTTCCGGGCCGGTCCTTCCCCAATGGCGCCCATGTGGCCGAGGTCGAGATTGACCCCGAAACCGGCGTGACGACCTGCGTGAAATACACGGTCGTCGATGATTTCGGCAACATGATCAACCCGTTGCTGGTCGAGGGGCAGATCCACGGCGGGGTTGCCCAGGGCATCGGACAGGCGATCACAGAACGGGTGGTGCATGACAGCGATGGCCAACTGCTCACGGCAACGTTCATGGACTATGCGATGCCGCGTGCCGACGATATGCCGATGATTGATTTCTCGACCGAACCGGTGCCCTCGACCGCCAACATCATGGGCATGAAAGGCTGTGGAGAGGCTGGGACAGTTGGCGCCATCGCTGCCGTTGCAAATGCGGTCGCCGATGCAACGTGGGCGCTTGGGATTACCCGCGTCGACATGCCTTACACGCCGCATCGGATGTGGGCGCTGCTGAATACCGCGGATGTCGCGGCTCAGTGATCTCATACGCCGCCTCTGGCGCGGTCGCCCAGCGGTTGAACAAACCGCCGCGCCGGATCCGCGTGTGCGGCGCGACATCATCGTCATTCTTGATGGTACCCTGTCGTCACTGGAACCGGGGCGGGAAACCAACGCCGGACTGACTTATCAATTGCTAAGCGAAGCCGCCGACGCCCATACGGTGATCCGCTATGAACCGGGCATTCAGTGGGCCAGCTGGCGCGCCACGCGGGACGTGCTGGAAGGGCGCGGCATCAATCGGCAGATCCGGCGTTCTTACGGCTTTATCGCCAGCCGTTATCGCCCGGGGGACCGGATTTATCTGATCGGATACTCGCGCGGGGCCTATGCGGTGCGGTCTCTGGCCGGTCTGATCGACCGGGTCGGGCTGCTGCGCGCCGAACATGCGACCGTTCGCAATATCCGCACGGCCTATTACCACTATCGCGCGGGCGGGCGCAGCGATGCAGCCCGCGCCTTTCGGGACGCCTATTGCCACCCCGGCACCCGGATCGAGGCTGTGGCCGTCTGGGATACCGTCAAGGCGCTGGGGATGCGCCTGCCGCTGATCTGGCGCATTGCCGAGCGTCGCCACGCCTTTCACAATCATGTTCTGGGGGACGCGACCCTGAACGGGTTTCAGGCGCTGGCGCTGGATGAAACCCGCGTCGCCTATGCGCCGGTGATGTGGCACTGTCACATGGATTGGCCGGGGCATATGGAGCAGGTCTGGTTTCGCGGCAGCCACGGCGATGTGGGCGCACAGCTGCGCGGTTTCAACGCGGCGCGACCACTGGCGAATATCCCGCTGGTCTGGATGCTGGAACGGCTGGAAAACTGCGGCCTGACACTGCCGACGGGCTGGCAGGCGCGTTTCGAACAGGACCCGGACGCCCCGTCCGTCGGAACATGGCGGGGGTTCGGCTGGCTATTCCTGGCACGCGCGGATCGTGCGGTCGGTAAAGATGTCTCAGAAAGCATTCATCCGACGGTCACGAAAACTCCGGGGTCATCTTCTCGTTAAAAATATCCTCGCCGAAGGCTCGATTTTTCGACGAAAAATCGCCGCCGCGCTAAGCCACGTATTCCAGCGGCACCGGCGGGGCAAGCCCCAGCGCGTGGACAACATCACGGGTCAGACTGGGGCGGTTCAGCGTGTAAAAGTGCAGATGCTCAACCCCGCCTTCGATCAGGTCGGTGCACAGGTCGGTCGCGTGGACTGTGGCGAACAGGTTCAGCCGGTCGTCACGCTCGGCCCGCTCAAACCCCTCGGCGATGTGGTTGGGAACTGCCGCGCCGCAACGGGTTGCGAAGGCGCGGGTCGAGGTCCAGTTTTCGACCGGCAGGATACCCGGGAGAACGGGAATATCCACGCCGGCCGCCACGGCCCTGTCGCGGAACCGCAGAAACGTATCAGCCTCGAAAAAGAACTGCGTAATCGCGCTGGTCGCGCCGGCGTCCACCTTGCGTTTCAGCCAGTCGATATCCGCATCCGCGCTGGCCGCTTCGGGGTGCGGATCGGGGTAGGCGCCGACGGTGATGTCGAAATCGCCAGCATCGCGCAGTGCCGAAATCAGCTCGCAAGAATTGGCGAAGCCATCCGGGTGCGGGGTGAAGGCCGATTGCCCGTCAGCCGGATCGCCACGCAGCGCGACGATACGTTTGACACCGGATTTTGCGTAATCCTGCGCAATTGCCAGCGTTTCTTCGCGCGTTGCATCAACACAAGTCAGATGTGCCGCCACGTTCAGCCCGGTCATCCGGCCAATCTCGCGCACCGCCTCATGGGTCAGGGCACGGGTCGTGCCCCCGGCGCCATAGGTGACCGACACGAAATCCGGGTTTAGCGGGGCCAGCGTGTGGATCGTATCCCACAGCCGGAAAGAGGCGGCCATGGATTTGGGCGGAAAAAACTCGAAACTGATCGTGGTCATGCGGTGTCCTTTGCAATTGGCCCCTTGTTCCACGCCCACGATCGTGAGACAAATTCATAATCCTCATCACCTTTATGAGTCAGATGTGAGTTTGCGATGAACATCGAATTCCGCCACCTGCGCACCATTCAGGCAATTCACCAGGCCGGGGGCATGGCCCGCGCGGCGGATCGGCTGCACATCACCCAAAGCGCGCTGTCCCATCAGGTGAAGGGGCTTGAGGATCAGGCCGGGGTCGAGCTGTTCGTGCGCCGTTCCAAACCGCTGAAGCTGTCGGCAGCGGGGCACAAGCTGTTGCGGCTCGCCGAACGTATCCTGCCCGAAGTTGCCGCGCTTGAGGCCGATTTCGCCGGGATCGTCAGCGGCAAATCGGGCCGCTTGCACATCGCCATTGAATGCCACGCCTGTTTTGAATGGCTGTTCCCGGTGCTGGAGCTGTTCCGCCAGAAATGGCCCGACGTCGATGTCGACATTCGCCCCGGCCTCGCCTTCGGCGCACTGCCTGCCCTGCAGCGTGAGGAGGTGGATCTGGTCGTCTCCTCCGACCCCGAAGACCTGGACGGCGTCGATTTCACGCCGCTGTTTGATTATGAGCCGGTCTTCGTCGCCGCCGCCGCACATCCACTGGCGAAAAAGGACTATGTCGAGGCCGAGGATTTTCGCGGCGAGACCCTGATCACCTATCCGGTGGATCGCCAAAGGCTGGATGTTTTCAGTCAGTTGCTGATCCCGGCGAAAGTAGAACCCGAAACGGTGCGACAGGTGGAACTGACGGCGGTGATCCTGTTGCTCGTTGCCTCGAACAGGGGGGTGGCGGTCTTGCCGGACTGGGTGGTGCGCGAGGTGCGGTATAACTCGGATTACGTGACCCGGCCGCTGACCAAGAACGGGCTAACGCGGCGGCTGTACGCCGCGACCCGCAGTGACGAAACCGCCCGCCCATACATGGCACATCTTCTCAAACTGGCGCGCAGCGAGCCGGTGAAGCTCCAACGCGCCACCGCACCCGCCTGACCCCCATTGGCAATTCCGCCCGGCGCGCCTATACGCGCCCCCTGATCCAGGAAACCGGCGGAGCGTCCCATGCAGGGCAGTGCGAACCTCAACATCATGATCAAGGCGGCGCGCCGCGCGGGCCGGTCGCTGTCCAAGGACTTCCGCGAGGTTGAGAACCTTCAGGTCACCGCCAAGGGGGCGGGGGATTTCGTCTCCAAAGCCGATATCGCGGCCGAGGCGATCCTGCGCGAAGACTTGATGGAGGCACGCCCGAATTACGGCTGGATGGCCGAGGAAAGCGAAGCCGAGGACGGCAAGGATCCGACCCGCCGCTGGATCGTTGACCCGCTGGATGGCACCACGAACTTCCTGCATGGGTTGCCCCATTGGGCAATCTCTGTCGCACTGGAATTCAAGGGAGAGATCGTCGCCGGGGTGGTGTTCGACCCGTCCAAGGACGAAATGTTCGTGGCCGAAAAAGGGCAGGGCGCATGGCTGAACGAAAGCCGCCTGCGCGTGTCCGGCCGCACCAAGATGATCGAGTGTATCTTTGCCACCGGCCTGCCGTTTGGTGGGCGCGCGGACCTGCCCGACACATTGCAGGACATGGCCCGCATTCTGCCCGGCTGCGCCGGTGTGCGCCGCTGGGGCGCGGCAGCGTTGGACCTGACCTATGTGGCTGCCGGACGTTACGACGGCTATTGGGAACGTGGTCTGCACGCCTGGGACATCGCCGCCGGACTGCTGATCGTGCGCGAGGCTGGCGGGCTGGTCGAACCGATTGAGCGCAATGGCGACCTGCTGCACGGCGGAGAGATGATCGCCGCCAGCGGCGGCATGTTCGATGCCTTCGCCAAGCTGGTGCGCGGCTAGGAAGAACAGCCGCCCGTCGAAAGTTCGTCGCGATTCGCCTGTATCCGGCGGACATGACTACGACACGGGTGTTCCTGCACAGCGAAGCGGGCGCCGTTGCCGCGAAGATTGCCTTCATCGGTCAGGCGCGACGGAACCCCTATCCTGTCTGACCTGATCGCAGCCAACGCCGCTAAGATCGAAATCGACGTATACGAGGCTGCGGACGACGCAGGAGCGTCAGAGTCCGGAGAGGTTTTGGGCGGAGCAACGAACTAAAATATCGTCCACTTGATCTGGATCGATGCTCAGAGACGAACACCAGCGCCTAAAGCGTTTCGACATTAACCTGAGACATATCCGGCGGCCTTAAAGTAGTTCCAGCATTCTACTGGGTCGTAGAGATCGCAGATTGCTCCGATTGCTTCGAAGACCTGGGTAAAGGACCTGGCCCCGATCCGTCGCAAATGGGCTTTCAGTTTAGAGAAGGCCTGCTCGATGGGATTCAGGTCGGGCGAGTACGGTGGCAGGTAAAGGAACCAGCAGCCGTGATTGCGTAAAGCCTGCGTCGCCTCCTTATTCCGGTGGGTTGCCAGGTTGTCGAGAATGACGACAGTGCCGGGGTTGATCTCGGGGACCAGCACTTCGCGGATGTAGGCCGCGAAGGCGGGGCCATCTATCGCTCCCTTGATGACCCAAGGTGCGATCAGCGCGCCTTGGGTCAGGCCCGCGATCAAGGTTTGGGTTCCCCAGCTTCCGAAGGGCGCATCCATCGTCAGGCGCTTACCGCGCTTGGCTCTGCCGCGTAGGCGCGTGAGGTTTGTCTTCACTGCGGTTTCGTCAATAAAGACAACGCGCTCAGGAAAGGTCGCAATGGCTGGCGAGCGGTATCTGAACCAGTCGGCCCGTTGCTGCCTTACCTTGGCGCGGCGGCGCTCGGTTGCGACCAGCGACTTTTTTTGTACGTGAAGCCGAGCCGGGACAGAAGGTTGGCGATGGAGGAGTGATGCACCCGCACACCCTCTGCATCGGCCAGCGCATTACGCAACTCAAAGAGCGTGATGTCAGGGTCTTGTGCGATCAACTCCTCAAAGAATTCCCGATGCGGAGCCAGCTTTCCCTTGCCGCGCGGCGGTCCCTGCCGGGCAGGTTCCGCATGACCCTTCATCCTCACCTGACGCGCCCACCGCGCGCCTGTGGCAGGCGACAGCTTCAACCGCAACGCCGCCGCGCGCCCGCTCAACCCTTCTTCAATGTATCTCTGAAACCGTATCCGAAGCGCAGATGGCAAAGGTGCTGACATGATCCATCCTCCCAAACAGGATGAATCACAGATCAGGTCTCAAGGGAATCCCTCGCGATTCAGGTTCAAGACGAAACGCTTTAGATGTGGCAAATTCAAACTGTCTGGCGACAATATTCAGCGATTGAGCTGCCGAACAAGGGCGTCCAGCGCGCCAAGGTCGGTGATTTCGTGAAATCGCGGGTGGCCGTTTGGCGCTTCGGCATGTTCGAGGTCCCATGACAGATCATGGGGCACGAACACGCCCTGACCGCCTGCGGCAATCATCGGCAACACATCCGAACGCATCGAATTTCCCACCATAAGCCCGCGCGTCGCCCCATCGCCATGCTGATCGAATATCCGACCGTAGTGGGTGTTTGTCTTGTCCGAGATAATCTCGACCCCATCAAACATGTCGCCCAGGCCCGATTGAGCCAGTTTGCGCTCCTGATCCAACAAATCGCCCTTGGTGATCAGCAACAGGCGGAAATCATCGGCCAGCGCGTCAACGGCGGTGCGTGCATGGGGCAACAATTCGACCGGATGCGCCAGCATGTCCTGCCCGGTCTCGATGATCTGGCGAATCACACGTGCGGGCACACGATCTTCGGTGACCTCGATCGCGGTTTCGATCATCGACAGGACAAATCCCTTAATGCCGAATCCATAGCGCCCGATGTTGCGTTTCTCCGCCGCCAGCAAACGCGCATCCAGCGTTTCGGCGTCTGCATGATCGCGCAGCAGATCGGTGAACACCTGCTGTGTACCGCGGTAAAACCGCTCGTTATGCCACAGCGTATCGTCGGCATCGAAGCCAACGGTTGTGATCTTTGCGCCTGCCAATGCTTCGTGAACCCTTTTCTAGAGCATGGTCCATTTAATCTGCAACATATCCGGCAGCCTTGAAGAGGTTTCTGCATTCTTCTGGTGGAAAGAGGTCGCAGGTTTGTGCGACGGATTGGAACAGCGCGTCGAAGGTACGTGCTTTCAGCCGTCGCAGATGTGCTTTGAGCTTGGCGTATGCCATTTCGATAGGGTTCAGGTCGGGGCTGTAGGGCGGCAGGAAGAGGAGCCAGCTTCCCTGCGCTTTCAGGATGGCCTGTGCCTTTGCGGATTTGTGGGACGACAGGTTGTCAGCGATCACGACGTCACCTGGCTGCAAGGTCGGAACCAATTGGGTTTCAATGTATATGTCGAAGGCGGCGCGGTTCATGGGGCCGTCCAGAACCCAGGGTGCGCTGAGTTCATCCATCCGCAGCCCGGCGATGAAGGTTTGCGTGCGCCAGTGGCCGAAGGGCGCGTCCGCCTCAAGCCGAGTCCCCCGGAGGGATCGGCCCCGCAGGCGTGTCATCTTGGTGGTGACGGCGGTTTCGTCGATAAACACCAGCCTATGCGGCTCACGGCGCATCCTCGGCATCCGACGCCGCCACTCGTATCGCGCGGCGCGAACCCGTTTGCGCAGCCTTTCCGTTGCGATCAGCTATTTTTTTATATGTGAACCCAAGGCGATGAAGCAAGTGACGCGAGAGCATCGCCGGTGTGGCGATTAGGTCATGCTCCTGCTTCAACGCTTCGGCCAGCTCCGGCATGGTGATGTCCGGTTCAGCTTGCACGCGTAATTTCAACCACTCGGACGCCGCGTCCAACTTGCTGCGTCGAGGCCGTCCTTGAGGCGCAGCTTTCACGCCGCCGGTTCGCCTTTTGCGCTGCATGATCCGCACCGCGCTCGCGACCGATATCCGCAAACGCCGGGCCGCCTCATGGCAGGAAAGTCCTTCATCTACCAGCGCGACGACGCGCTCTCGAATGTCCAAAGACAGTGATTTCCCCATGATCCACCTCCACATTCGGTGAATCACAAAATCAGACCTCTGGGAATCCCATCGATTCAGATTTCAAGGACGGCGCTCTAAGCCGTCGATGGTCTTATATAAGCCCATCAGAGCCGAAAATTGCAGCCGAATCCAAGAGTGCAGATTTTGCAACGCCCGATGCCTCGCATGTCCGACAAGGAAGACCGCCGTGATGACGACGGCGACACCACTGTCCTGCCTGAGACCCGGACCAGGACGCAGCGACCCCCGCTGTATAAGGTGATGCTGTTGAACGATGACTATACGCCGATGGAATTCGTCGTTTTGGTGTTGGAGCGTTTCTTCGGCATCAGCCATGCACAGGCGTTCGACCTGATGCTGACCGTTCATAAGAAGGGGCTGGCTGTGGTCGGCGTGTTTAGTCACGAAATTGCCGAGACCAAGGTCGCGCAGGTGATGGATTTTGCGCAGCGCCATCAGCACCCGCTGCAATGCACCATGGAGAAAGAGTAGGCGCACCCGCGCCTGCCCGCCCCGATGGCCCGATCCCGCCTGAGCACCGCCATCGCCGATGGTACAGTCGTGCTGCCCCAGGTGGGGCGGATTCTGGTGCTGCGGCCAAGTGCAGGTATGGACCTGTCGGCGCTGCCGAGTGACCGTGTGCAAATCGTGCAGGGGTTTCGCCCGGACCACGATTATTATTCCGCAGCAGGGTTTGAGACCAGCGCCACGATCGCGGGCCAGTTTGCGCTGGCGATTGTCTGCTTGCCGCGCAGCAAGGACCATGCGCGCGCGCTGCTGGCGCAGGCGCATTTGGTAACAGACGGGCCGCTGGTCCTGGACGGGCAAAAAACCGATGGGATCGATTCGATGCTGAAGGCGCTGAAACAGCGCGCGTCAGTGTCCGGTGTCGTGTCCATGGCGCACGGCAAGCTGGTGGTGGTCGAAGAGGCCGATCTTTCGGATTGGCAGCCCGCGCCGCAGACCACTCCTGAGGGGTTCGTGACCACCCCTGGGGCGTTTTCCGCCGATGGCGTGGATCGGGCCTCGGCGTTGTTGGCTGGGGCATTGCCTGGCAAAATGGGGCCGCTGGTCGCCGACCTTGGGGCGGGCTGGGGATACCTCAGCCATGCGGTGCTGGACCGGGACGGCGTGGCCGAAGTGCACCTGATCGAGGCTGAGCATGACGCGCTGGAAGCTGCGCGCCAGAATGTGACCAACCCGCGCGCCCGGTTCCATTGGGCCGACGTGACCCGGCTCAGCGACGACATTCGGTTTGATGACATCGTGACAAATCCGCCATTTCACACCGCGCGTGCCGCTGATCCGGCGCTTGGCCGTGCTTTCATCGCCACAGCGGCGCGTTTGCTGGCCCCGCAGGGCGCGCTGTGGCTGGTTGCCAACCGGCATCTGCCTTACGAGGCAGCGCTGGCCGAGGGTTTCGGCGAGGTTGAAGAGGTTGGCGGCGACGCCGGATTCAAGCTCATCAGGGCATCGCGCCCGGTTTCGGCAAACCGCAAGGTCGCGCGCAAAGCCGTTCGCAAACGGCGATAAACGCGCATAGTCTGGCCACCGGGGTGGTCGTCATTGGGGAATACTGATGTCCTTTTCCATCGCCGGTAAGACGGCTGTTGTCACAGGTGCCGCCAACGGGGTCGGGCGCGCCATCGCACGCCATTTCGTCGAAGCCGGGGCCAATGTGATGATGGCTGATATGGATGAAAAGGCGCTGGCGGATGCCACTGGCAAGGTGGACGACGACACCGGATCGGTGCGCGGTTATGCGGGCGATCTTCGCGAAAAGCTGAACGTCGCCAACCTGTTGTCCGCCACCATCGATGCCTTCGAAGGGGTCGATATTCTGGTGAACGCATCGCGGCAGGTGCTGACCTCGGACCCGATGGACCAGGACGATGACGCGCTGGTGGATTCGCTGAACCAGAACCTGATCCCCAGCCTGCGCCTCAGCCAGGTTTTCGCGCGTCGGATGATCGCGCAGGCTGCCGAGGACGGGCGCGAAGATGCGCCTGTCGGCTCGATCATCAACCTCAGCTCGATCGCGGCGCGGCGGGCACAGACTGATCTGATGGCCTTCTCGGTCAGCTCGGCCGCGCTGGATCAGATGACGCGGTCGCTGGCGGTTGCGCTGGCACCGGAACGTATCCGGGTGAATGCCATCGCCTTTGGCAGCGTGATGTCGGAAAGCCTGAAAGGCGTCTTGAAGGAGCACCCGAGTTTCCGCGATGAGATTGTCGATCATACGCCGTTGGCACGGGTCGCCGGGGCAGGGGAACTTGCCGAGGTGGCGCAGTTCCTGGCCTCGGACGGGTCAGGCTTCATGACAGGGCAGATTCTGACCGTGGATGGCGGGCGCACGCTGGTCGATCCGGTGAATGTGTCGGCGCATTGAGCGGGGCAGGCGATATGGATGATCACAAGGCGCAGGCGGCTGCGTGGTTTCGCACGCTGCGCGATCAGATTGTCGCCGCCTTTGAGGCTTTGGAAGGCGAGGGTGGCGGTCGGTTTGAGGTCAGCAAGACCAAACGCACGGGCAACGCAGGAGAGGACGCAGGCGGTGGTCTGATGTCGGTGATGCGGGGCGGGCGTGTGTTCGAAAAGGTCGGGGTGAACATCTCGACCGTTCACGGCAGCCTGGGCGAACGCGCGGTGGCGGCGATGGCGGCGCGCAAGGATCTGCCGGGAATGGCCGATGACCCGCGGTTCTGGGCCTCGGGCATCTCGCTGGTGGCGCATATGGTGAACCCGCATGCGCCGGCGGTGCATATGAACACCCGGATGTTCTGGACGCCGCACGGCTGGTGGTTCGGCGGCGGGACCGATCTGAATCCGGCGATAGAATACGCGGAAGATACAGCGCATTTTCACGACGTTCTTCAGGCGCATTGTGCGGCCCATGGGGCGGATGTCTATGAACGCTACAAAGCCTGGGCGGATACGTATTTCTTTATCCCGCATCGCAAACGTGCGCGCGGCGTTGGTGGGGTGTTTTATGACGATCTGAACAGTGGTGACTGGGGGGCGGATTTCGCCCTGACGCAGGATGTCGGCCGGGCATTCCTGCCTGCCTTTATGCCGTTGGCCGAACGCCGCAAAGACATGTCATTCTCCGAGGCTGATCGAGACGCCCAACTGATCCACCGGGGCCTCTATGCTGAGTATAATCTCGTCTATGATCGGGGGACAAAGTTCGGGTTGGAGACGGGCCACGACCCCGACGCAGTGCTGATGAGCTTGCCACCGCTGGCGAAGTGGGTTTGAGGGCCGGGTTGGGTTCTGCGCAGGTTGGCTGAGGCACTCGCGAGCAGGTGAGCAAACTGGGCCGGGTGTGGAGCTTGGCAGAGCATAGCAAGCAGGGCGCGCGCCGGACCGGTGGGCAGGCGCTGCGCCTTTGAGTTTGCATGATTTATGGCTCTGGTTTGACCGTCAACTCGCCTGGACGCGCCAAGCTCAGACCAGCGCCTGACCGGCGGGACCGGTCCGGCGCGCGCCCTGCGCCTTACGGCGCGCACCGGGCGCAGCGGCAAACTGCCAATGTCCGCGCCTGGCCAAAAAAACGGCGGTCGGCGTTCAACCCCGCGCGCTGGAGTCATCTCTGCGTAGCGCCTCGATCATCAGCGCCACATTCTCCGGGTTCGCATCGGGCGTGATGCCGTGGCCCAGGTTGAAGATATGCGGCCCGCCGGAAAAGGCGCGCGCGATGCGCCGGGTTTCGGCGACCAGCGCATCGCCGCCAGTGACCATATGTTCGGGTGCAAGGTTGCCCTGAACGCAGCCATTGATCTGAACATTCGCGGCGGCCCAGTCGGCATCTACGGATTGATCCAGCGCGATGCAGTCGGCCCCGGTTGCAGCATGTGCCTCGGCGTAACGATCGCCGCCGCCACGCGGGAAAGCGATGATCGGGATGCTTGGGTGCTGTGATTTCAACGCCGATGTGATCCGGCGCATCGGGGTCAGCGAATAGCGGTCGAAATCGCCGCCTTCCAGCGATCCCGCCCAACTGTCGAACAGTTTGACGACCTCGGCCCCGGCCTCGATCTGGGCAGAGAGGTAGGCGATGGTGGCCTCGGTTAGCCGCTCGATCAGGGCGTCGAAGACCTGCGGTGCTTCGCGCTTTAGCGCGTGCGCGGGGGCCTGATCCAGGGTGCCCCTGCCAGCGATCATATAGGTGGCGACGGTCCAGGGCGCGCCCGCGAATCCGATCAGGGTGGTTTCCGGGGGCAAGGCGCGGGACAGGCGCGCGACGGTTTCATAGATCGGGGACAGCGTGTCGTGGATCGCCTCGATCGGTTTCAGGGCGTCGAACCCGGATTGGTCGGTGATCGTGCTCAGCCGCGGGCCTTCGCCCTGAACGAACCACAGATCGGCGCCCAGTGCCTGCGGCACCAGCAGGATGTCGGCGAACAGGATCGCGGCGTCAAAGCCGAAACGGCGGATCGGTTGCAGCGTCACCTCGGTCGCTAAGTCTGGGTTATAGCACAGCGACAGGAAGTCGCCCGCCTCGGCCCGGGTTGCCATGTATTCCGGCAGATAACGCCCGGCCTGACGCATCATCCAGATCGGCGGTGTCGGCAATGTCTCGCCCGCCAAGGCGCGCAGCAGAAGTTTAGTCATGTTGATGCCTCCAGGGCAGGGTCGTCCCGCGCGGGGCCGGTGAAGTCAAGCGGGTGCATTGCCACGGGCCGGGCGCGCGCTTATCAGATCGCCATGACAGACCTTCCCACACCCGAACGTCCGCTTGGCATTGGCACACGCGGATCCCCGCTGGCGCTGGCGCAGGCGGTTGAAACGCGCAGCAGGCTGATGGCAGCGCATGACCTGCCCGAGGCAGCATTCCGGATCGAGGTGATCACGACGACTGGCGATCGCGTCCAGGACCGTCCGCTGAAAGAGTTGGGCGGCAAGGGATTGTTCACGCGCGAGATCGAGCAGGCGCTGATCGCCGGGCAGATCGACATTGCGGTGCATTCGATGAAGGACATGCCGGTGGCCCAGCCGGGCGGCCTGCGGCTTGATGCCTATCTGCCGCGCGAGGATCCGCGCGACGCGTTGCTGGGAACGAACGCACGGATTGCGGACTTGGCCCACGGCGCGGTTGTCGGCACGTCCTCGATCCGGCGGCGCGCGCAACTGCTGGCCCGCCGTCCCGATCTGCAAGTTGTCGAGTTTCGGGGCAATGTGCAGACCCGCCTGAAAAAACTGACCGATGGCGTGGCATCTGCGACATTTCTGGCCTGTGCCGGGCTGAACCGGCTGGGGTTGCAGGTTGGCGCAGTTCCGCTGGCCACGGATGAGATGCTGCCAGCCGTCGCGCAAGGCGCCATCGGGATCGAGCGGCGCGACAATGATGATCGCGTGGCTGCCCTGCTGACCCTGATCCATGACGCGCCGACGGGGGATCAACTGGCGGCCGAGCGTGCGTTTCTGACCGCGCTCGACGGGTCTTGCCAGACACCAATTGCCGGGCTGGCAGAGGTTTCAGGCGGTACGCTGACGTTGCGAGGGGAGATTCTTGCGCAGGACGGGGCGGCAATGTTTGCCGGCGCACTGTCCGGTCCGGTCAGCGACGGGGCCAGAATTGGTCAGGCGCTGGCGCGCGATCTGCTGGATCAGACCGGGCCGGGGTTTTTGGCCGATTGTGTTGAAAAACTCCGTTTTAGGGCCTGAACGATGATTTTTCTTTCCATGCAGCCCGATCCTAAATTTTTGGCGCGGGGGTCGGCCCAAATCGCCTACATGCGCTCACGCGCAGCCATGCGCTGTCTCGTGGTCAAAGCTTTCCGACTATTTCGCTTCATAGGTTTTCGCAAGAAATCCGCGACGCTCTGATTTCGGAGTTTTTCAACACAATCGGCCTGAAGCGGGCGTTGGCGGCGCGCGTTTATTCGCCCGGAATCAAGCCCGCGAGGGCGCCGGGCGATCGCCTGACCGTCCCGCGGGCAGGCGATTTCGAGGGGTCGCGAAACCTTCATAGTCCAGAGTTAACGCTGAACCATAAATTGCCACACACTCAGGTTGCATCGCCTACCCCCGGTCAGGCGCCCGCCCGGCTTGGCGAATGATCGCCAACGTCCCCTTCCGTCCAGTATTTGCCGGTCATCCAGGCGCATGTAATGAGCTCAGCAACTCAGTTGCTTTTGCTCGCAGCCACAAGGTCCACCACCACCGGCCCGATTGCCTCGACGATCAGCGCAACACCCGCCGCATTCGGGTGCAGCCCGTCGGCCTGCATGAAGTCACGGCGCGCGGCGGCCCGGTCTTCGACCTCCAGCAGCGGGGTCAGCAGGTTGGGGTGGAACAGTGTGTCGTGCACCTCGGCCAGGTCGGAAAACAGCATATCGAACGCCGCCTTATACGCGGGGCCGTAATTCTGCGGCGCTTGGGTCCCGACCAGCAGGACCGGTCGACCGGACGGAACGACTTTCGTAAGAATTCCGTCGAGATTTCCGCGCACCTCGGCCGGGTCAATTCCGCGCAGCACGTCATTGCCACCAAGGGCAAGGATGATCGCGTCAACCTCCTCTGTCAGGGTCCAGTCGATGCGGGCCAGCCCCCCCGCGGTGGTGTCGCCCGAAACACCAGCGTTGATCAGTGTCACCTCGACCCCACGCGCGTCCAGCCAGCGTTGCAGTTGCGGCACCAGCCCATCTTCGGGCGGCAGGCCAAAGCCTTGGGTCAGGCTGTCGCCCAGTGCCGCGACAGTGACGGGTTCTGCCAAAACAGGGCTTGCCAGCAGACCTGTGGCAACGACTCCATTGAGTATCGCGCGACGCAGCCCATATCTTGCCAAGCACACGCCCCGAAAAAGGCCGCCGAACATGCCCAAGACCGATCCGATCCTGTCCCTGCGCGACGTGGACCTGTCGTTGCAGGGCAACGCCGGGCGCGTTGATATCCTGCGCGGCATCTCTCTGGATGTCGCAAAGGGTGAGACTTTGGGCCTGGTCGGGCCGTCGGGGTCGGGCAAGTCGTCGCTGCTGATGCTCATGGGGGGACTTGAGCGTGCAACCGGCGGCACCGTCAAGGTGCTGGGCCAGGATATCGGACCGCTGGGCGAGGACGCGCTGGCCCGTTTGCGGCGCGACAACATCGGCGTGGTGTTCCAGTCGTTTCATCTGATTCCGACAATGACCGCATTGGAAAACGTCGCGGTGCCGCTGGAACTGGCCGGGGTCAGCGATGCGTTCCCGCGTGCGGAGGCAGAATTGGCCAGCGTGGGTCTAGCCGCGCGGGGCGGGCATTACCCTTCCGAGCTTTCCGGCGGGGAACAACAGCGCACGGCGCTGGCGCGTGCCTCGGCCCCGCGCCCGGCTGTGTTGCTGGCCGATGAACCGACAGGAAACCTCGATTCCGCGACGGGGTCCGAGATTATGGAGCTGCTGTTTGATCTGCGTGACCGCCATGGTTCAACGCTGGCGCTGGAAGACGGGCAACTGGCGCAAGCCCGCGCGGCGGCAGAGTGAGCCGATCTGCTGATTGGCGCGTCGCCGGGCGGTTCGCTGCGCGAGAGTTGCGCGGCGGGCTGAAGACCGGCTTGCAAGGTTTCTGGGTATTCCTGATCTGCCTGATGCTGGGCGTTGCGGCGATTGCCGCCGTCGGCACCGTGCGCGACGGCATCAGCGGCGGTTTGGCGCGCGAAGGGGCCGTTCTGTTGGGCGGCGATGCCGAATTGCGCTTTACCTATCGCACCGCAACCGAGGACGAGCGCGCCTGGATGGGTTCACAGGCCGCTGCATTATCCGAGGTGATCGACTTCCGCTCACTGGTGCGCATCGATGGGGATGTGCCGGATCAGGCGCTGACGCAGGTGCTGGCGGTTGACGGGGCCTATCCGCTGACCGGTGCGCTGGAACTGGATCCGCCAATGCCGGTTGAAACGGCGCTGGGCGATGCTTCCGGGCCAGACGCTGCGCCTGGCGCGGTGATGGATCCGGTGCTGGCCGACAGGCTGGGGCTGGCCATCGGAGATCAGTTCCGTCTGGGAGAGCAGGTTTTCACGCTGGCCGCCCGCATTGCCCTGCAACCGGACGCCGCCGGGTCGGGGTTCAGCCTTGGCCCACGGACGATTGTTCGGACCGAGGCGCTGGCGGCGTCGGGCCTGATCACGCCCGGCAGCCTGTTTGAATCGCGCTATCGCATGACCTTGCCGGATGGCGCGGACCTCGCGGCGCTGGAACAGTCTGCCGAGGCGCGGTTTGCCGACAGCGGCGTGCGTTGGCGCGACCGGCGCAATGGCGCGCCGGGTCTGGCGCGCTTTGTGGATCGCCTGTCGGCGTTTCTGGTGCTGGTCGGGCTGGCGGGGCTGGCGGTGGGCGGCGTTGGGGTTTCGGCCGCGGTGCGGGCCTACCTCGACACCAAGGTGCCGGTGATTGCGACGCTGAAGACGCTGGGCGCGTCGGGTCGAACATTGTTTGCGATCTACATGATCCAGATCGGCGTACTGGCTTTGCTGGGGATTGTCGCGGGGCTGGTGCTGGGGGCTGTTCTGCCGCTTCTGGCTGCCCCGATGATCGAGGCGCGCCTGCCCGTGCCAGCCGCGTTTCGCGTGGCGCCCGGACCGCTGGCAGAAGCCGCACTTTATGGGGTGCTGACGGCCCTGATGTTCACACTCTGGCCGCTGGCGCGGGCCGAGCGTATTCGCCCGGCAGCGCTCTATCGAGTGTCGGACGGGGGCGGGAGGCCGCGTTTGCGCTGGGTTGGCGTGACGGTTCTGATCCTTTTGGCGCAGGTCGCATCGGCGGCGTGGTTATCGGGCCTGCCGCGCCTGTCGGTCTGGGCGGGCAGGCGATGCCGGTGATCCTGTCCCTTGGGCTTGGCCTGTCAGTTCTTGCCGCAGTGGGCCAGATCGACACCAATATTCGCGGTGCAATTGCACGCGATCTGCCACAAGTCGCGCCATCTTATTTTGTGATCGACATTCAACCCGACCAACTGCCGCAGATCCTCGCCCGCCTGGAAGAGGACACTGGCGTCAGCAGGATACAGACCGCGCCAATGCTGCGCGGGGTCATCACCCGGATCAATGATCGCCCGGCGGCCGAGGTTGCCGGCGATCACTGGGTTTTGCGCGGCGACCGGGGCGTCACCTATTCGGCCGCGCCACCCGACGGAACCGAGATCACCACAGGCGAGTGGTGGCCCGAGGATTACGCTGGCGCGCCACAGGTTTCCTTTGCTGCCGAAGAAGCCGGTGAAATGGGCCTTGAACTGGGGGATCGCCTGACGGTGAATATTCTGGGGCGCGACATCACCGCCACCCTGACCAGCCTGCGCGTCGTGGATTTTTCGACCGCTGGCATTGGATTCGTAATGGCAATGAACCCCGCCGCCCTTGCCGGGGCGCCCCATACCTCGATCGCGACCGTCTATGCAGAACCCCAGGCCGAGGCGGCGATTCTGCGCGATCTGTCGCGCGGCTATCCCAATGTCACGGCGATCCGGGTGCGGGACGCCATCGACCGCGTGACCGAGGTTCTGGGGACCGTCGCTGCCGCAATCACATACGGTGCATTGGCGACGCTGCTGACCGGAGTGGCGGTGCTGATCGGTGCCGCCGCCGCCGGAGAGCGTTCGCGCACCTATGAGGCGGCGATCCTCAAGACGCTGGGATTCAGCCGGGCGCGCATTCTGGCGAACTTCGCGTTACGCTCGGCCATGCTGGGGCTGGTTGCCGGGGCTGTGGCGGTTCTGGCAGGTGGCGTTGCAGGCTGGGCGGTCAGCCGGTTCGTGATGGAGGTGACGTTTCGATTCGCGCCCGGATCTGCGCTAATGATCGTTGTCGGCGGTGCGCTGGTGACAACGCTGGCGGGTCTGGCATTTGCCTGGCGCGCGCTGTCGGCCAGCCCGGCCCGGGTACTGCGCGCGGGCGAATGAGCGCTGATGGTTGCCGGGAAATTCAGCGATGCGCAGACTGTGCAACAACTTCCACGATCCATCAGTTGACACCAAAACGGCGCTGCCGTATCCGCAGCGCTCGTGGCGCGGTAGCTCAGTTGGTTAGAGCGAACGACTCATAATCGTTAGGTCGGGGGTTCAAGTCCCCCCCACGCCACCACTCCAACACCTGAACAAAGATGGCGATCCTTTGGATCGGCTAAAGCGCCGTGAAATCGCACCAATGGGTTGCACGGAACGGTCACGCCGATGGATGTGCAGGGTGCATCATGTGGCCGCCAATCCCGTATTTGTCCGATCCAGATGGGGCACTTTGGAATTCAAGCGAATCCCGGTGATGATCCGGTCCGCGCATCAGCATTCCGTCATCGAGCGTTTGATGGTGGACTTGGGTTTGCCACCCACACGGCCGGTCAAATGGCCGGGTTCGGGACGCGGGAGGCTCCCCGCAGAGGTTCTCAAGTTCCGGTTATTCAGCCGCATCCGGAATCCGCTGGCTTGACTGGACGCTTCGGTCGATCCATAAAGGCGCCGCGCAAAAGGGAAAATCGGATATGAAAAAGACCTATATCAAGCCGACGGCCAAAGTGTTCGCCAATCTGATCTCAAGCACGGCTGGTTGCATTTCAAACCCGAAGTGCTCGACCATTTAAGTCGCTGATCCAGGGCTGATCTGGCCATCAGGGATCGCATGATCCCTGGGGACGTGTAGGCCCCTCTTAGGTCAGAACGTCAGGCACAGACCTGCCCCGCCATGATTGTCGCGAATACTGCCGCGTCGGTTACGCCTTCCGATCCGATCAGCAAAACGCGGGAGTTTGCGTCAAGGTCCAGCCGTTCGGACAATCCAGGGTCCTGGCGCGCCGCGATCAGCGCGGCCAATCCGGCGATGGCGCTTTCCCCAGCCTCGATCGGCGGATCGCCTGCCAATGGCCGGGCCAGAAGCTGGACCGTCGGCGCGACCAGTTCCTCTGGTATGGTCAGGAAATCGCTTGCTTCTTCAGCCAGGATTTCCCAGGCCAAGGGCGATGGTTCACCGCAGGACAGGCCCGCCATCAGGGTTTCTTCGGCGATCGGCACTTTCGTTGCCGCGCCGGTCCGTGCGCTTTCGATCAGGCAGGCGGCAAGTTCCGGTTCGACGACGATAACGCGGGGCGATGCATCGCCCCAATACTGGCGCAAACCCGCGGCGACGGCAGCGGCCAGACCGCCGACACCACCTTGCAGAAACACATGCGTTGGCGGTGTCGCGTAGGCCTTGCAGACCTCGGTGGTCATCACGCCATATCCGGCCATCACGTCGCGCGGCGGTAGGGAATAGCCGGGCCAGGATGTATCCGAAACGACAAACCAGCCGTTTGCTTCGGCCTCGGCACGGGCCTGCGCGACCGAGGCATCATAATCGCCGTTGGTTCGAATCACCGTCGCACCCTGATCGCGGATCGCCTGGGCGCGGCCCTCGCTCACCTCGGCGTGGACGTAGATCCGGCAGGGTGATCCAAAGCGCTGACATCCCCAGGCGAGGGAGCGTCCGTGGTTGCCGTCCGTGGCCGAAACCAGCGTGATTGCCGCACAATCATCGGCGTATCGACCCGCACGGATGTCTGCCAGGGTTACGTCATGCCCCACCCGCGCCGATATCTGACGCTGCAGTACGCGCAGCGCCGCATAGGCCCCGCCCAATGCCTTGAAGCTGCCAAGCCCGAAACGCGGCCCTTCGTCTTTGTAACGCAGCTCGGACAGGTTGATCGCATTGGCGAGGTGCGCAAGCGAAACCAGCGGCGTGGGCTGATAACCCGGCCATTCGGTGATCTCATCTCGGGCGGTTTCAAAATCGCCTTCTGACAACACACGAAATGCGGCGTCGCCCGATTTGCGCGTGGCGGCGACATGGCCAATTTCGACGTCTGGAAGCAGCTTAGTCATGGTGCGGTCTTTCTGGCTGGAAGGCGGTCACGAACCAAGTCCGCCCAAAGGGCGGCCCCGACAGGCAACAAAGCGTCGTTGAAATCGTAATCCGCGGCGTGCAGCGGTTGTGCGTGCGCGCCGGACTCTCCGTTGCCAAGCAGCATAAAGCAACCCGGAACGGCGGCACAGAAATGGGCGAAGTCTTCAGAAAAGCTCATCGGCGGACGATCGGCGATGGTCTCAAGCCCGGCGGCAATTGCGGTGCGGACTACTGCGGCGGTGGGATCCGCTGCGTTGATGGTTTCGATGAATTCGGTCGCGAAGGTCATGTCTGCGGTGATGCCGTGGGTCGCCGCCACGCCATCAACGATCTGTCGCATGAAGCGCTCAACAGCCAGCCGATCTTCTGGCAGGCGCGCGCGAACATCACCTTTCAGCGTGGCATTGCCCGGCAGCACGTTGCGCTGGCCATCGGTCAGGAATTCGGTAACCGACACAACCGCCCCCGCACCCGGCGCAAGTTTGCGCGACACGATGGTCTGAAGCGCAAGGACCAGTTCCGCGCCGACTGTGATCGCATCCACACCGACCTGCGGCATCGAGGCATGGCCACCTTTGCCGGTTATCGCGATCTCGAACAGGCTTTCGCTGTTGCAGATCTGGCCGACGCGGGTGGACACCTGACCAAGCGGCGCGCCGGGGAGGTTGTGGATCGCATAAACCTCGTCAATCGGGAACCGCTCTAGCATGCCTTCGGCAATCATCGCCTGCGCGCCAAGCCCGTGTTCCTCGTTCGGCTGGAAAATGAATACCACAGTGCCGTCAAAATCGGTCGCGCCCGCAAGAAGCTCGGCCGCACCAAGCAGCATTGTCATATGCCCGTCGTGGCCACAGGCATGCATCACGCCGGGGTTTTGCGAGGCATGGTCGTGTGTGCCAACCTCGGCAATCGGAAGCGCATCCATGTCAGCGCGCAGGCCGATGGCGCGGTTGCCCTTGCCGGATCGCAGAATACCGACAACGCCGGCGCCCTCGTGAACCTCCAGCCCAAGCTGTCGCAAGTGGGCGCCGATCCGGGCCTTGGTGTGCTGTTCGGCAAACCCGAGTTCGGGGTCACGGTGAAATGCGTGCCGCAACCCGATCAGCCTTGTGTGAAAATCATCCATGTCCCGAATCCCTGCGCGCATTCTTGCAATCTAGCGATCTGAGCCGATTCTATGCGTCAATTTTCCAGGCAATGGCGATGAATTCGCGCGCAGAATCGCCCAGACCTGATGGCTGCCGGTTGCCAACTGGCGGATCATCGTGGATTGCCGACAATGGCACGGGCAGTGCATTCAGCCAGTTCGCCACGCCAGCCGGTCGTTGATTGTCGCAGATCTTGGCGCAACAAATCCGGGCAGAGGCAGGCAATCACGGATTGGGCGTCAAGAAAGATTGCATGGCCACCGACCCCGAACAGGTGCCTGTAGCTGTGCAAAGCATCTGCAAGGGAACCGCCAGCGCCTGTGCGCGCGGTTTCCGGACGCGCTGGTGCGGACCTTAATGCGCCATGAACCCCGGCAGATCGGACTGGTCAATCAGGCGGGTCGTTGTGCCGCCAAGGATATTCTGACGCAGCCGCGAACGCCCGTAGGCACCCATGACGATCAGGTCGGCTCCAACCTCTCTGGCGCGCAATATCATCGCCTCACCGATATCTTTGCCGCCGCTGGGCAGCTGTTGAACCAGAACCTTGCAGCCGTGATGGCTGAGCCAGCGGGCCACATCCGCGCCGGGGTCTTCGCCATCGGCATACTCGGTCATCACCGGGTCGAATATGGCGATTACAACCTCTTGCGCCGTGCGCAACATGGGCAAGGCGCGGTGCAGCGCGCGCGGCGGGCAGGCCGGTGTTCCAACCGACAAAGATCTTGCGCGGCGCAGCGCCACTCAGGCCTTGCGCCGAATTCAACATCACACCGACCGGCGACTTGAACAGCAGACCATAAAGGACGTTGCGAAAGATCGCTTCGTCTTCGCGCAGCCGGCTGGAAATGATGGCCCGGTCACAGACCATCGCGTGCCGCGCGACGACCTCATCGAGCATTGCGGATTCGCAGCAGGCGGTTTTGACGTCACCAGAGACGCCGTTTCGCTGCAGGATCTCACGCATTTCGATTGCTTTGGCCTCAAGCTCTTCACAGGTGGATTTCCAGGATTCCTGCCAATGCTGCGGAACCGAAAAGGCCCCGGACGGCGTGCCTGACATCGAGTAGACCGGAAACGGCGGGATTGCCGCCACAAGCAGTATCGTCAGATGTCCGTTTGATCGGCTGACGCGTTCAAGCGTCGGGCCCAGATCGTTTTCTGTGCAATCCCTGTCGATGATAATCAGGTCTGTCGCATTTTCCATTTCTTTGGTCCTTTGCGAATGTCTGTCCTGAATTTACCGGCTGCGGCTGCCCCGCGATTGAGGTGGGTCAATCAAATCTGCCCTGATTTCGATCAAGGCAGCCCGCAGCAAAGCATGCCTTTCTAAGGGTGCCGATTCCTGCCGAGGAACCGGATCAACCGGTGCACAATGTGGGGGGCCAATGCTGAGGTTTGCATGCTGGATGGCGGCAATTCTGATTGTTGCGATTGCCGGGCTTGTGGTGATGCAGGGCATTGACCTGCGTGCCGATGCAAAAGCCCGTCGAGCGCTTTTGAAGACCCAGCCGTCACAACCGGCGGTGTTTTCACCGGCGATGGTGGCGGATCTTCCCAAAGTTGCGCAACGCTATTTCCTGCACGCCATCGCGCCGGGGACCCAGCTTCGCACGGTCGCACGCATTTCAATGGTCGGGGACTTCAGCCTTGGGACGTCCCCGAATGATCCCTATTAACAAATGACCGCAGACCAGGTGCTGGCTGCGCCAACGGGGTTTGTCTGGCGTGTCGCCCTCAGGTCTGACGAGATGCGGCTTGCCGGTTCTGACGCCTATGTTGAGGGCAACAGCTGGAGCCGGTTCTGGCTGTTTGGCACCCTTCCGGTGGCGCGGGCCGGGGGCAACGTCGATCATGCACGCGCCGCCTTTGGCCGCGCCGTCGCCGAAGCCGTGTTCTGGACCCCCGCAGCCTTGCTGCCCGGTACCGGCGCAACCTGGACCGACATCGCCAAGAACCAGACGCGCGTCACCCTGACCCATGGCGATCTGGTGCAATCCGTGGATGTCACCGTCGACGAAAACGGCGCGGCGACCCAGGTTGCGTTTGATCGTTGGAGCGACGCAAATCCGGAAAAAACCTATCGACTTCAACGGTTCGGCGGATATCTGACCGAGTATCGTGACTTCCAGGGGTTTACCCTGCCGACGCGTATCGAGGCGGGAAATCATTTCGACAGCGATGCCTATTTCCCGTTCTTCCGCGCAACTGTCACAGAAATAGACTTCCCGCCACCTTCAGACTGATCTGGGGTCTTGCGGGGCATGCCCGGCAGGCACGCTCATTTTTTCAACCGATCTTTGGATTTGGCATAGAGCCTTCGGTTCAACGCGATGAACTGCGCAATTGCGCGCCCCAGAATGCCAGAGTTTTGCCCGCGCAGATAAAAGAAGCCGGACAGCGCTGCGACCGAGGCTCCGGCGGCATCAACCATGATGTCGCCCATGGTGTCGTCCAGGCCCGATTTCTGCATGTTCAGACCAAAAGACTGATCCATCAGATACTCGAAAACCTCCCACATCGCCCCGACCGTGATGGCCAGGCAGAAGGCGATGAAGGCCATCGCGCTGGGCGGCGCGGCAAAGCGGTCGCCCTCAAACAGCATGAAGACGAACAGAAAGCCGATCAGCCCGAATCCGACAGCGGATGACGCATGAAGCGCCAGATCCCACCACCAGAAGCGTTCGTAGAAATCAAAGGCTTCGCCCATGAATATCGAGGCGAAGACAAACAGCGAAGTGGCAGCAAGAAACGCAATTGGCAGACGTATGTGCAGGCGCGATGCAAGCACGGCTGGTGCCAGTGACAGAACAAAGGTCGCCAGCGCCACGAAGGCCAGCGACCAACGGCCAAGCGCCAGCGACGCCAGAAATGTCACCGCCAGCAATCCCCAGATCGCCAGCATGAGGCGGCTGTGCCCTTTCAAAGATTGCATAAGATCAGCCCGTTTGCCTTCTTAACTATCCAGTGGTGCGTTCCTATCTGGACAGTATGCCATATTTACCTGACCCGGCGCATTTGCGCGTCGCCAGCTATAATATCAGGAAAACGCGCGGATTGGACCAGCGCCGCGATCCTGCGCGGATTCTGGGTGTTATCAATCAACTGAACGCCGATGTCATTGCCCTGCAAGAAGCTGACAGGCGGCTGGGGAACAGGCCCTCGGCGCTGTGCCGGACCCTGATCCAGAGTGAGACGGATTACCGGGTCGTGAATCTGGCAACCAATGACGTCAGCCTTGGCTGGCACGGCAATGCGATTCTGGTACGCAAGGGCATTTGCGTTGCGAATATCGCGCGCATCGACCTGCCGGGTCTTGAACCGCGTGGTGCAGTACGTGTGCGGATCGAGCATTCCGGAGTGCTGGACGTTGTTGGCACGCATCTTGGGCTGACGCGCTATCACCGGCGCCATCAGCTGCGCGCCCTTGCCGACAACCTGCAAGGTTCGGGGCAGGCGATCCTGCTTGGTGATTTCAACGAATGGTCCCTGCGCAAGGGGCTGGAACCGATCCGGGACCGATTTGACGTGAAGGCCCCCGGACGCACTTATCACGCGGCTCAGCCGCTGGCGGCCCTGGATCGGATCGCGGTTAGCAAGGGCATGGACGTGCGCGCCACAGGCGTCGAGGATGGTCCGTTGGCGCGGCGGGCATCGGATCACCTGCCGATATGGGCAGATGTGACTCTGGCCCCGGACATCGCCGCTATTTCGAATAGAGCACCGGCACGGTTGCCTTGTGCAGCAGATCGCGTGTGACCGCCCCGATGACGAAATCGTAAACCCGCGAATGTCCAAATGCCCCGGATTGTGTTGAAAAACTCCGAAATCAGAGCGTCGCGGATTTCTTGCGAAAACCTATGAAGCGAAATAGTCGGAAAGCTTTGACCACGAGACAGCGCATGGCTGCGCGTGAGCGCATGTAGGCGATTTGGGCCGACCCCCGCGCCAAAAATTTAGGATCGGGCTGCATGGAAAGAAAAATCATCGTTCAGGCCCTAAAACGGAGTTTTTCAACACAATCCCCGGTCACAATCATGTCCGCGCCGGTTTCGAAGGCTTGATGCATCAGGACATCGGCAATCCCTTCTGACCCTTTGTCGCGGTGAATGATGCTGGTCTTCAGCCCGTGCCTGTCCAGCATCACGGCAAGATCGTTGGATCCATGATCCGCCAATTCGTCTTTGTCACCGCCGTTAACACATAGGACCGTGGCCGTTGCATCATCATCGGCAACTTCGATCATGTCGTGCACCGCGCGCGTTGCCTCTCGCGTCGCGCTCCAGCCGATCAGGACCGAGGATCCGACGTCTGGCCCATCGTAATCCGGCGGGACGACCAGAACCGGGCGGCCGCAGGTGCGGATCACCTCACTTTGGACATCGTAGTGGTCGAAACGTCCGGTGTCAGGATCATCGCGCGCCATGATCACCAGATCAGCAGCCCTGGCACTTTCGATGATGCGGGCCGCCGCCGAGGTGGCATTGCTGCGCAGCAGACGCCATTCGGCGACGAAATCCTCGTTTTCGGTGTGGCGAACGAAGATTTCCTTGATCGCTTCGCTTTGCGCACGTTGGCTTTCGTTGAAATGATCGTACACAGAACCGGGAATGTGCATTGCGACCCCCGGATAGACGACAAGCGCTTCGATTGCGTGCAGGCCAATTACGTGGGCATTGTGTTTGCGTGCCAGCCCTGCCGCCGCCTTGGTCAACGCGGCGGCGTGGTTCTCGGAGGTCAGACAGACCAGGATTGTCTTGAGGGGCATCGTGCTCTCCCATTTTTTTCTGAGTGCGCCACAAAGTCGGGCGCAGTTGCGTTTCATCCAGAAGTATCAAAGGCCGGAACCGCCACTTTGATCGGCGTCAATTGCGGTCCAGCCCGCAGATGCCTCAGTCGTCGTTCTGGGCCATCGCACGCAGTGTTTCGGGCTTCAGGATGATGACCGTGTGAATGTTCTCCAGCGCGATAATCCGGGATTTGCGCAGTTGGGTCAGCGTTCTGCTGATGGTTTCGGTGGTCAATCCAAGGAAATCAGCGATGTCTGAGCGGCTCATCGGAAGGTCGACCTGGGTATAGTTGCCCATGGGCGCGCCCACGCGGTCAGCCAGAACCGACAGGAAGGAAGACACTTTTTCAGTGGCAGATTTGCGGCCCAGCATCATGAAATGATCCTGCATGTTGCTGATCTCGCGCAGGGCGGCCTGCAACAATGTGCGGTGCAATTCGGGATCGCCTTCGCCGGTTTCCAGCATGTCGCGACGATACGGGATGACCGTGGCAGGGGTCAGCGCGTTGCAATCGGTGTGATGCTGACCGCAGGCGGGGAAGCCGACGATGTCGCCGGGGTATCCGAACGCGATGACCTGCCGGCGCCCATCTTCCATCACGCGCGTCAGACGCAGGACACCGCTGACAACCTGGTAAATCCGGGTTGCGTCGTCGCCTTCGTGAAACAGGTATGCGCCAGCCTTGATCGCGCGCGATTGTGTCGGTGCGATCGGATCAGCATTGGGCAGGGGCAGGTTCTGTTCGACGTGGTCGCTGGGAATGGTGACATACATGGCAGCCTCCGATCTTGTTCGAAAGCAACATGGGGGGTGCGTGTCGCAGGCATACGCACGCCAAGGTATCAATTTGTATCAGATTGCATCACGCCGGTACGGTTGCTACATCTGTGCAAGGGTTATTTTACCGTTCGTCGCCGCATTTTTCGGGCCTTAAAGCGTTTCGGCTTGAACCTGAATCGCGAGGGATTCCCTTGAGACCTGATCTGTGATTCATCCTGTTTGGGAGGATGGATCATGTCAGCACCTTTGCCATCTGCGCTTCGGATACGGTTTCAGAGATACATTGAAGAAGGGTTGAGCGGGCGCGCGGCGGCGTTGCGGTTGAAGCTGTCGCCTGCCACAGGCGCGCGGTGGGCGCGTCAGGTGAGGATGAAGGGTCATGCGGAACCTGCCCGGCAGGGACCGCCGCGCGGCAAGGGAAAGCTGGCTCCGCATCGGGAATTCTTTGAGGAGTTGATCGCACAAGACCCTGACATCACGCTCTTTGAGTTGCGTAATGCGCTGGCCGATGCAGAGGGTGTGCGGGTGCATCACTCCTCCATCGCCAACCTTCTGTCCCGGCTCGGCTTCACGTACAAAAAAAGTCGCTGGTCGCCACCGAGCGCCGCCGCGCCAAGGTAAGGCAGCAACGGGCCGACTGGTTCAGATACCGCTCGCCAGCCATTGCGACCTTTCCTGAGCGCGTTGTCTTTATTGACGAAACCGCAGTGAAGACAAACCTCACGCGCCTACGCGGCAGAGCCAAGCGCGGTAAGCGCCTGACGATGGATGCGCCCTTCGGAAGCTGGGGAACCCAAACCTTGATCGCGGGCCTGACCCAAGGCGCGCTGATCGCACCTTGGGTCATCAAGGGAGCGATAGATGGCCCCGCCTTCGCGGCCTACATCCGCGAAGTGCTGGTCCCCGAGATCAACCCCGGCACTGTCGTCATTCTCGACAACCTGGCAACCCACCGGAATAAGGAGGCGACGCAGGCTTTACGCAATCACGGCTGCTGGTTCCTTTACCTGCCACCGTACTCGCCCGACCTGAATCCCATCGAGCAGGCCTTCTCTAAACTGAAAGCCCATTTGCGACGGATCGGGGCCAGGTCCTTTACCCAGGTCTTCGAAGCAATCGGAGCAATCTGCGATCTCTACGACCCAGTAGAATGCTGGAACTACTTTAAGGCCGCCGGATATGTCTCAGGTTAATGTCGAAACGCTTTAGGCCAGATGGAAAACGCCCGTATTCTTGTCGTTGACGACGATGAGAAGGTACGAACGCTTTTGCGCCGCTGCCTTGAAAGCGATGGGTATGAAGTTGTTGAGGCATCGGATGCCGAAGCGGCATTTGCAGCCATTGATTAACAAGCACCGAACCTGATTACGCTGGACATCACCCTGGGTGAGACTGATGGCCTGGAAGTGGCGCGCGTCGTCCGGCGCACCTCGGACGTTCCGATCATCATGGTCAGTGGGAAAAACGATGTGATCGACAGGGTCGTCGGGCTTGAGATCGGTGCCGACGACTATATCACCAAGCCATTTCATGTCCGCGAGGTTCTGGCCCGCGTGCACACGGTTCTGCGCCGTGCCGAGGCGCGCGGCGCGGACAAAGCCGCCCCGGCTGGTGATGATACCGAGCGCTATGAATTCGACGGGATGGTCGCGCTTCCCGATCAGTTCGAGCTGCGGGATCGTGATGGGCAGCAGGCCGAGTTGACCAGCGGTGAATTTCGTCTGCTGACGCTGTTCCTCAGCCGGCCAAAAAGGGTCACATCGCGCGAAATGCTGATGGATCTGCTGGGTGGCCCGGCCTGGTCACCGCTGGACCGCACCATCGACAACCAGGTGGCACGTTTGCGCAAGAAGATCGAACGTGACCCTGCCCACCCGAAATTGATCAAGACGGTTCGCGGCGTCGGCTATGTGCTGGCCTGTGATGTGCGCCGCTTCCGCGACTAGCCGCCTGACAGGATGCGATGCAGCATCTGTGCAAGATCAAACTGGCGATAGGGTTTGCGCAGCAACTCGAACTGGCTTGCCTTGCGGGCTTCTGGCTGGGCGATCTCTTCCGCATAGCCTGACGTCAGCAAGACTTTCGTGGCGGGCAATCTGCTACGCACCAGCAGCGCCAGATCGAGACCGGTCAGCGACCCCGGCATGACAAGATCGGTGAAGACCAGTGCGATGCCGGGGGTCGTTTCCAGAATGCTCAGCGCTGCATCGCCGGTTTCGGCCTCGATCGTTCGATAGCCGAGGGCGTGCATCCTTTCGACTGACAGGCGGCGCACACGGGCGTTATCTTCGACCACCAGAACCAGTTGCCCATCGCCCCTCGGCAGGTCCGGTTTTGCAAGATCTGACCGCGCCCCGGCAGAGGGGTCAGACCCATGTGCCGGGAAGTAGAGCGAGAAGGTCGTGCCCTGACCAAGCTCGCTGTAGATCGTGATATGTCCGCCTGACTGGCGCACAAAGCCATAGATCATGGACAGGCCAAGCCCTGTGCCCTTGCCAATCGCCTTTGTGGTAAAAAACGGTTCGAACGCGCGTTGCTGTGCCTCGGGCGTCATCCCCTCGCCGGTATCGCTGATCGACAGGCGCACATATGTCCCCGGTTCAACATCGGTTTCTTGTGCGACATACCGGTCGTCGATTTCCATCAAGGCTGTTTCGAACACCAGTTTACCACCTTCAGGCATCGCGTCTTTGGCATTGATCGCCATGTTGACGATGGCCGATTGCAACTGGGTCGGATCAACCTCGACCAGTGCGAGGTTCTGACTGAACCGGGTTTGGATATCATAGGTCGCGCCAAGGGTGCGGCGCAGGATGGCAAGTGACTTCTGGCACAAATCGTTCAGGTTCAGCGGTTCAGGTTTCAGAATGCTCTTGCGGGCAAACACCATCAATTGCGAGGTCAGATCGGCCCCAAGTTCGGCCGCTTCAAGCGCATCGGTCAGCAGAGCGGCGTCGGAAGTATCGCCCAGGCGCATCTCCAGCAGTTCCAGGTTGCCGATCACAACCGTCAGCAGGTTGTTGAAATCATGGGCGATGCCCCCGGTCATCTGTCCGATGGCGTCCAGGCGTTGAGAGCGTGCCAAAGCCTCTTCCGTGGTTTTGCGATAGCTCAGATCATGCAGGATTGCGAAGAACAGCAACTCCCCATCGACCACAGCCCGTCCAACCGACAGATGCAGGGGAAACACAGTGCCATCCCTGCGCAGCCCTTCAACCTCGCGCCCTATGTCGATGATCTTCTTTTCGCCGGTTTCGATGTGACTGGCGATAAAGTCGTCATGCTGATCCGCCATCGGGCCCGGCATTAATGCCCGGACGTTGAGCGTCGTCAGTTCGGCAAGGTCATAGCCAAACAAGCCGACGGCGGCGGTATTTGCCTGCGTGATCATGCCGGTTTTGTCAGAGACGATGATCGCATCAACCGCGGCGTCGAATATCGCGCTGAGCAAATTGGAATCTGGCGAACGTTCGGTCATGGGCAGTCCGGGATTGCGGCGGTGCTCCTACTGGTCGCTATCAAATCGCGAATCCTCTGTCACGAATTGATCCTGATCAGGTCACAGCCGGGTTGAGTATCGTAAAAAACCGGATCGAAAGACCGGAGGCGCACAATGAAACCGATCATTACCTGGGCCATTCTGGCCAATTCGACCCAGGCCCATGTTGTTGAGAATTCCGGGCCGGGGCGTGGGTTTGCGGCGATACCGGGCCGCACGTTCCGTGCCGCCGATCCGATGTCCTATTCCGACCAGCCCGGCGTGACCCATTCCCCAGCCGGTTCGGCCCGGTCGGCAATGGACAAGAACAGCCCGAAACGCTTGGCCGAGTCCCTTTTTGCGCGCCAGTTGGCAGAGGCGCTGGAACGCGATCATGCCAAAGGCCGGTTCGCGCGGCTGATTCTGGTCGCCGCGCCCCACATGCTGGGAGAATTGCGTGCAGCGATGCCGCAGGCACTGGTCGACCTCATCGCCGGCGAAGTCGACAAGGACCTGACGCAAGTGCCCGTCAGAGAGCTGCCTGAGCGGCTGGGGCATGTTTTCGTCGCGTAGCGATGGTCGGCTGTGGATCAGCCTGCGACAGGTTGAATATCGGCGCCGCTAGACGCGCCGCGACCTCGTCGGGGAACGTCCGGGCGCCGTGGTTGCCTCTGCCGGGTGCGGGCGCAACTCTTCCCGCTGCGCGGTGTGTATTGTTTACGCATATCGACTGAGCGGTCCGGGGCCGGGCTGTTATCGAACTACTGCAGGACAGCAAATGGCGCATGCTGCACCCGGAAGACGGGCATTTTGGCAATTGATCAGGATCAAGGCGCAACCGCTGCAAGGAAGCAGTGTTTGCCCCGTAGTTTGACAAAGAAAGCTGCGGTGATGATGCGTAACAATTGGAGCCGCCATTTCGCGCACGTACCGGGGTTACCGGCGTCAGTCGCGGCGCAATTGGACCAGCTGGCCGGGCAGTTGTTTGTCCGCCAGGGGTCGCAATTTCATCCGTTTGCATCTGGTCGCGAGGCGTTGTTGTTTCTGACTTCAGGGTGCATTCGGGTCCATGACGACGACAAGCCCGGCCCGCATATCCGATACGTCCGGGCGGACCCGGATGTTGGTAAGACAATCGTCAATGCCTGCCTGATCGCCCGGACCTGCGCGCGATCACGCCTGATCGCTCAGACGGATGTGCAAGCGGTCACACCGGGCGGTAAGAAGCGCTGAACGGATTGATTGCGGCGAACGGTACGGTGCGCGCCAATCAATTCCCGCCCCATTGATCTGGATCAATTCGCACTGATTCAGCTGTGCCAATCAATCCATGTGAACAGGTCAGGCAACCCGCAAATTCGGGTTTGCCACAATACGGAGGTGTGCCCATGGCAATCGCCCTTAAGCTCATTGTGTTGGGTATGATTACCCTTTGGGCGGCCATATCGGCCAATTTCGCGCGTGATCTTGCGTTTCAGGTTCATGCAATCCTGATCATGCTGGTCGCGGGGGGCGTTTTTCTATGGACGCTGCGCAACTATGATCCGGATGAAACCCCTGTTGCGGCCACCGGTTACGCCGATGGCGTGATCCGCGCCGGCGTGATCATTGCCTTCCAACTGGCGTTTCCGGCACTCAACTTCGACTGGGCACAGCCCTTCGCGAACTTCGGGCGGCTGCGGCCGATCCATACCTCGGCCGTGATTTTCGCGTTCGGGGGCAACGCGTTGATTTGCACGTCATTCTATATTGTCCAGCGCACCTGTGCTGCACGCCTATGGGGCGGCAATCTGCATTGGTTCGTGTTCTGGGGCTATCAACTGTTCATCGTTCTGGCGGCCAGCGGCTATCTGCTGGGGGCGACGCAATCAAAGGAATACGCCGAGCCTGAGTGGTACGTCGACATCTGGCTGACCATCATCTGGGTCGCTTATCTTGTCGTCTTCCTTGGGACGATCGTGAAACGGCGCGAACCGCATATCTATGTCGCCAACTGGTTCTTCCTAAGCTTCATCGTCACCGTCGCCATGCTGCATCTGGTCAACAACATGGCCGTGCCGGTGTCGATTTTCGGGTCCAAATCCGTGCAGTTGTTCGCGGGCGTTCAGGACGCCATGACCCAGTGGTGGTACGGCCACAACGCGGTCGGGTTTTTCCTGACCGCCGGGTTCCTTGGGATGATGTACTACTTCGTCCCGAAACAGGCCGAGCGTCCGGTGTTCAGCTATAAACTGTCCATCATCCACTTCTGGGCGTTGATTTTCCTTTATATCTGGGCCGGTCCGCACCACCTGCACTATACGGCGCTGCCTGACTGGGCCTCGACCCTGGGCATGGTGTTTTCGATCATCCTGTGGATGCCGTCGTGGGGTGGGATGATCAACGGTCTGATGACCCTGCAAGGCGCGTGGGACAAGCTGAGGACCGATCCGATCATCCGCATGATGGTGGTCAGCCTGGCGTTTTACGGGATGAGCACTTTTGAAGGCCCGATGATGTCGATCCGGGCTGTCAACAGCCTCAGCCACTACACCGACTGGACGATTGGTCACGTGCATTCCGGGGCTTTGGGCTGGAACGGGATGATCACGTTCAGCGCGCTCTATTTCCTGACGCCGCGGCTTTGGGGGCGGGCGCAGATGCATTCGATGTCCGCAATCAACTGGCACTTCTGGTTGGCGATGATCGGCATCGTCCTTTACGCGGCCTCGATGTGGGTGACCGGCATCATGGAAGGGCTGATGTGGCGCGAAGTCGATGATCAGGGCTTCCTGGTCAACAGCTTCGCCGACACGGTCGCTGCGAAATTCCCGATGTACGTGGTGCGCGGGTTGGGCGGGCTGCTGTTCCTGTCAGGCGGGCTGATCATGGTCTGGAACATGTGGATGACGATCCGGGGGCCGCGTACGTCTGTTGCTGCGGTTCCGGCGGAATAGGGGGCGCGGGACATGGCATTTCTGGACAAACACAAACGGCTTGAACGCAATGCGATGCTGCTTCTGGTCTTCTCGTTCATCGTGGTGACCATCGGCGGCGCGGTGCAGATCGCCCCGCTGTTTTACCTCGAAAACACCATCGAAAAGGTGGACGGCGTGCGCCCCTACAGCCCGCTGGAACTGACGGGGCGCGAGATCTACGTGCGTGAGGGGTGTTATACCTGCCATAGCCAAATGATCCGCCCGATGCGCGACGAGGTTGAGCGCTATGGCCATTACTCGCTGGCAGCGGAATCGATGTACGATCATCCGTTCCAATGGGGGTCAAAGCGCACCGGGCCGGATCTTGCGCGGGTTGGCGGGCGGTATTCGGACGGCTGGCATCTGGATCACCTGGTTGATCCGCAATCGGTCGTGCCCGAAAGCATCATGCCGAAATACGCGTTTTTGGCCAACACGTTGCTAGAGCCGGATCACATCGGTGATCTGCTGAACGCGCATCGCATGGTCGGAGTTCCTTACAGTGACGAGATGATTGCGCAGGCTGCTGCGGATTTCATCAATCAGGCGGACCCCGACAGCGACTATGACGCGCTGCTTGAACGCTATCCCGGTGCACAGGTGCGGAATTTCGACGGCGCGCCGGGCGTGTCGGAAATGGATGCGATGATCGCTTATCTGCAAATGCTGGGGACGCTGGTCGATTTCTCGACCTTCGTGCCCGACGCCAGCCGCTGACGGAGGCCTGACCATGGACACTTATTCTTTCCTGCGCGAACTGGCCGACAGCTGGGTTCTGCTTGCGTTGACGCTGTTCTTTCTGGGCGTGGTCTTGTGGGCGTTCCGCCCCGGAAGTCGCGCCCAGCACCGTGACACCGCGAACATCCCGTTTCGCAACGAAGATGCGCCCGATCAGTCGGAGGTGTCGAGATGAGCGAAGATCGCGACGACGTCACCGGCACCGACACCACCGGCCACGAATGGGATGGCATCAAAGAGCTGAACAACCCGCTTCCACGTTGGTGGCTTTGGACCTTCTATGCCACGATTGTCTGGGGCATCGGATACGTGATCGCCTATCCGGCGTGGCCGCTGGTCAATGGCGCGACCGCCGGGTTGCTTGGCTATTCAACCCGCGCCGAAGTCGCCGCCGATATTGCCGCAGTTGATGCGCAGAACGCGGGGCTGGAGGCGCAACTGACCGCGATCGACCTCGGCGCGATTGCGGCCGACGACCCCCTGCACCGGTATGCCGTTGCTGGCGGCGCAGCGGTGTTCCGCACCAATTGTTCGCAATGCCACGGATCCGGGGCGGCGGGGGCCAAGGGGTATCCGAACCTGCTGGACGATGACTGGCTGTGGGGTGGCTCACTAGAGGATATTGCGCTGACGGTGCGCCATGGCGTGCGTTCGGACGACGATGATGACAGCCGATATTCGGAAATGCCTGCGTTTGGCGACCTGCTGGAAGCGGAGGAGATCACAGCCGTGGTGCAGCATGTCCTGAACATCTCGGGGCAGGATCACGACGCTGGGCTGGCCGCGATGGGTGAAGCGGTTTTTGCCGACCATTGTGCCTCGTGCCATGGCGAACAGGGTGAAGGGATGCGCGATCTTGGCGCGCCAAAGCTCAGCGATGCGATCTGGCTTTTTGGCGGCGATGCCGAGGCGATTACGGAGATTGTCACCAACAGCCGTTTCGGTGTCATGCCGCCCTGGGGCACGCGCCTGTCCGAGGCGGATGTGAAGGCCGTGACCACCTATGTTCATCAGCTTGGCGGCGGCGAATGAAACACCCATCCGGGCACCCGCTGCCCGGTGTGGTGCAAGGCAGGGGCCTGTTCGCAACACCTCTGCTGCGTTGCACCGCGGGAGGGGGCCTCACCTCCAAGAGGCCCCCTCTTTGATCTGGATCAAGAACGCCGGACCAGACACGCCATAACCTGACCCTTGCGAACAGGTCATTTTTGGAGGCAGACGCATGCCCGCGTCAGATCAGCCCCTATACGCTCCGCAGGAGCCGATATTCCCGCGCCGTGTCAGCGGCCCATTCCGCCGTTTGAAATGGTGGATCTTGGGGGTGACGCTGGCGATCTATTATCTGACGCCCTGGATCCGCTGGGATCGCGGCCCGAACCTGCCTGATCAGGCGGTTCTGGTCGATCTGGCGAACCGCCGTTTCTATTTCTTCTGGATCGAGATCTGGCCGCACGAATTCTATTTCGTCGCCGGGTTGCTGATCATGGCGGGTCTGGGGCTGTTTCTGTTCACCAGCGCGCTGGGCCGGGTCTGGTGCGGATATGCCTGCCCGCAGACCGTCTGGACCGATCTGTTCATCCTGGTTGAGCGTTGGATCGAGGGCGACCGCAACGCCCGCGTACGGTTGTGGAAAGCCAAATGGGACGCGAAGAAATGGCGGCTTCGGGTGAGCAAATGGCTTGTCTGGCTGGCGATTGCCGTGGCGACGGGCGGGGCCTGGGTGTTCTATTTCACCGATGCGCCAACGCTGGCGCGCGATCTTGTCCAATTCACCGCGCACCCGATTGCCTACGCCACCATCGCCGTGCTGACCGCGACGACCTTCGTGTTTGGCGGCTTCATGCGCGAACAGGTCTGCATCTATATGTGCCCCTGGCCGCGCATTCAGGCCGCGATGATGGATGACGATACGCTGACCGTTGCCTATCGCGACTGGCGCGGCGAACCCCGTGGCAAGAAACATGACAACACCACCGGCGACTGCATCGACTGCATGGCCTGCGTGAACGTCTGCCCCATGGGCATCGACATCCGCGACGGACAACAGATGGAGTGCATTACCTGCGCGCTGTGCATCGACGCCTGTGACGACGTGATGGACAGGATCGGCAAGCCGCGCGGTCTAATCGACTACCTCGCGTTGAGTGACGAGCCGCTGGAACGCGGTGGCGCGGCTCCGCGTCCGATCTGGCAACATGTACTGCGGTTGCGTACGATGATCTATACCGGCCTTTGGGCGGCGGTCGGCGTGGGGCTGCTGTTTGCGCTGTTCATCCGCCCTGAGATCGAGATGACCGTCGCCGCCGTGCGCAATCCGACCTTCGTCGTGCTCTCCGATGGCTCTGTCCGGAATGTTTACGACATCCGGCTGCGCAACAAGCAGGGCACCGCGCAGAGTTTCGACTTGTCCCTAAGCGATGCGGGTTTGATCCAGCTGAGCGTTGAGGGCGCCGAGGCGACCCGGCTGACGGTTCCGGCGGATCAGACACTGGCCGCACGCGTCTATCTGACGGCCCCGGCAAGCAGCGCGGCGGCGCGCGCGGATCGCAGCGACGTGCGCCTGTGGGTCGAAAACGCCGATACCGGCGAACGTGCGTATCAGGACAACACATTCAACGGACGCGGAGGCTGAGCCAGATGGAACAGGAAATCACCGGGCGTATGGTCCTGATCTGGATGATCGTGGCGTTCAGCGTCATTATCGGCGTCAACCTGTTCATGGCATTCCAGGCTGTAGGGACGTTTCCCGGGCTGGAGACCGGAAACGCCTACGTCGCCAGCCAACAGTTTCAGGACGCCCGCGACGCGCAGGAGGCGCTGGGCTGGACCACCTCGGTCAACTATGCGCGCGGTGTCCTGCGCCTTGACATCACCGGGCCGGAGGGCCCGGTCGAGCCTGCCGAGTTAGAGGCGATTCTGGGTCGGGCGACGCATGTCGGTGCAGATATCTTGCCCCGGTTCACTTTCGACGGGCGCGGCTTTGCCGCACCGGTCGAGGTTGCGCCGGGGTACTGGAACCTGCGGCTGAGCGCGATGGCAGATGACGGCACGGGCTTTCGCCAGCGCTTGGAATTTCTGGTGCGACAGGACGATTGACGATGCTGGACGCAACGCCCACTCCAACGGATTCAATCACCCTGTCTTTGCCGGGCATCCATTGTGCCGGATGCATTGCCAAGGTGGAACGCGGCTTGGCGCAGGTGAAAGGCGTGCGCGCGGCGCGGGTCAACCTGGGACGCAGGCGGGCGACGATCGAGGCTGCGGCCGGGCTTGCAAGTGAACCGCTGATCGGCGCGCTGGAAGATCTTGGTTTTGAAGCGCATGAGATGGATTCTGCGGCCCTCGCCGTGGGTCAATCCGACAGCATCGGCAAGGCGCTGCTGCTGCGCATCGCGGTTGCGGGTTTCGCACTGATGAACGTGATGATGTTCTCGTTCGCGGTATGGTTCGGGGCGGGTGACATCACCCGCGACGTGTTTCACTGGTTGTCCGCCGCGATTGCGATCCCGGCTGCGACCTATGCGGCACAACCCTTTTTCAGCAAGGCTGTACAGGCGTTGCGTGTCGGGCGCCTGAACATGGATGTTCCGATCTCAGTCGCCATCGTGCTGGCGCTGGGCATGTCCACATACGAAGTCGCCAGCGGCGGTGCCGCTGCCTATTTCGATGCCGCCCTGTCGCTGACATTCTTCCTGCTGTGCGGGCGCTATCTGGAACACCGGATGCGGCACGAGGCGCGATCGGCCGCGCAGGAACTGAATGCGCTGGAAGTCCCGACCACCATGCAATTGACCCGCGAAGGCCCGGTTTCCGTGGCAGTGGCAGATCTGCGCGTCGGGGACATCGTGCAGGTTGCGGCGGGCGGGCGCATCCCCGTCGATGGCATTCAGATCAGTCCCGACGGGACGATAGACCGGTCGTTCATCACCGGCGAAAGCCTGCCTTTGTCGACAGCAGAAGGTGACGAGCTGATTGCAGGTGACGTATCGCTATCCGGGCCCATAACGCTTAGGGCAACGCAAGTCGGCGACGACACGACGCTGCGCCGTCTTGCAGCCCTGGTCGAGGTGGCCGAGGGTGCGCGCAATCGTTTCACCGCCATCGCCGATCGCGCCGCAACAGTCTATGCGCCCGCCGTTCACATTCTGGCGCTGGCGGCATTTGTCGGCTGGCTGACCCTCGATGGTGATATCCGCCACGCATTGAATGTTGCCGTGGCTGTGCTTATCATCACGTGCCCCTGCGCGC